>NPIG01000056.1_pt1 | contig 126005 bp, 74 predicted proteins | sample 8637441 | NCBI WGS metagenome assembly NPIG01 (sample SAMN07420675, study PRJNA396082) | bioreactor metagenome | isolation source: sample BR6 brine-fed electro-methanogenic bioreactor BR | place: Japan: Kochi | collected 2016-06-14
GACGCCACCGGCGCTGATCGGAGCGACGCCGGCGCCGATCAGGGCGTCACCGGCGCTGATGGTGGCCACACGGGCGCGGCATGCGCAAACGTAGCCCCGCAGTCAGACCGCAGCGTGGAACGGCTGATCGAGCTGGATATGGCAATCCCCGCCCCGCCGGTGCTGCGGAGCACCGCCCGGGCCATGCTCGGCGCCGTCGGCGACGAGATCGCCCACTTGACCGCGACCCGGCAAGCGGCGCAGCGCTACGACCAATTGCGGCGGCAGCGGGCGTGGCTGCGGGGCCAGTTGCCGGCCGACGCGAGCTTCCGCTCGATGATCAACTACGAGGACATGCTGGATCGGCAATTGGGTCGGGCGTTGCGGAAGCTGGAGAGAGCGAGGAGGGATGGCGAATACTGAATGCTGAGTTGGCTGTTGGCTGTTGGCTGTTGGCTGGTAGCTGTTAGCTGTTAGCTGATGGCTGATAGCTGATGGCTGATGGCTGATGGCTGATGGCTGATGGCTGATGGCTGTTAGCTGTTAGCTTGGAGCTACCCTTGGCCGGGGTCAACCACGAAGACGTGCCGGATGGCGTCGGGGGCGAGCGGCGGCTCGACCTCCAGCCGGTAGAGCAGGCTGTTGTCCCGGTCCTGCTGGATGGCTTTGACGACGCCAACGGTGAGGGCGGCCGGCAGGCGGGGGTCGGTCGCCAGGGAGAGCACCACGTCGCCCTCGCGGATGGCCCCCTCCTCGATGTAGCGATGATCGATGTCAGGGATTTCCAACATGCGTTTGCCGGTGCCCACCAGGCGGAAGCGGGCGTCCAGGGGCAGGTAACGGTCATCCTCCAGCCGGGCGATCATCACTTCCAGGCTGCTCTGGCGATCGGTGAGCAGCCGGACGCGGGCGGTGTGGGTGCCCACCTGCTCGATGAAGCCGACGAGGACCTCGCCGGCGAGCACGGACATGCCGTCGCGCAGGGCGTCGGGGGCATCGGGGGTGATGGAGAAGTAGTCGCTGGTGACGGCCGCGTCGGAGCGGACGCCGCTGAGCGTACCGGCCGTCAACAGCCGCGACTGCCGCCAGGGCAGGGCGTCGGCGGCGACGGCCCGGGCGGGGATGAGCCGTCCGCCGGCGAGTCCGCGGCGTCGGATGCCGGCCAGTGTGCGGTGCTCGGCCTCGAGTTGCTGCAAGCGTCCGGCGAGGGAGGCGACCTGGTGCTGCAAGGCCGCGTTGCGTCGGCGGAGGGCGTCGGCCTCGGCGGGCGACAGGCCGGAGCCGTCGGACCCGAGGGCGTCGTCGGCCGCGTTGAGCGAGCGAGCGGTCACGTCCTGAAAGGGGGTGAGCACCTGCACGAGGTTGATCAGCCGACCAGTCAGGCTGCGCGGCAACAGCAGCCCGACGATCGACACGAGCACCAGGAGCGTGAGGACCGAACGACGATTAACCTTCTTGCGAGACCGCGCCATGAGATGATTTGTAAACGATGCGCGGGAAGTATCAAGGAGGAAGTCGGAAGGAAGAAGTAAGAAGTATGAAGTCAGAAGTCAGAAGTCAAAAGGCAGAAGTCAAAAGGCAAGAGTCAAAAGTCAGAAGTGAGAAGTATGAAGTGGGTGGGTGATCTTGCGGGGGGGCGCTGTGGCGAAGAGGACGCGGTGCTTCACGCCGGGGCGGTTCTGCACGCCGGGGCGGTTCTGGGTGGCGAAGTGCCCGGAGCGAATCTGAGGGCGAAGTGTCCGGAGCGAATCTGGGGACGAAGTGCCCGGAGCGGAAGAGCTTGTCGATCACACAGTCCGACGGGCGGTTACATATCGTCTTCGTCGGACTCGAGGGTGTCCTTCCAGAGGGAGAGGTTCTCGAGGTAGATGGCGGTGCCGCGGGCGACACAACTCAGGGCGTCGTCGACCACGGTGCACTTGAGCCCGGTGGCCTGGGTCATGACGGTGTCGAGTCCGCGGAGCATGGCCCCCCCACCGGCAAGGTGGATGCCGTTTTCGACGATGTCGGCCGCGAGCTCGGGCTCGGCCCGTTCGAGGGTGCGGATGACGCAGTCGATGATCTGGCCGATGGGCTCCTTGAGCGCTTCGCCGATTTCCTGGCTGGAAATGATGCTCTTGCGCGGCAGACCGCTGACCAGGTCGCGGCCTCTAACCTCGCGCACCTCGTCGAAGTCTTCGTCGCCGATGTGGCCGATCTCGACCTTGATGGCCTCGGCGGTCTGGAGACCGATCATGAGGTTATAGGTGCGGCGCATGTGGTTGATGATGGCCTCGTCCATGTCGTCGCCGGCGACGCGGATGGATTCGCAGACGGCGATGTCGGCGAGGGACATGATGGCGACCTCGGTGGTGCCGCCGCCGATGTCCACGATCATGGAGGCGGTGGGCTCGGCGATGGGCAAGCCGGCGCCGATGCCGGCGGCCATCGGTTCATCGACAAGGTAGACCTTGCGGGCGCCGGCGCGTTCGGCCGAGTTGTAGACGGCGCGTTTTTCGACGGCGGTGATGCCGGAGGGGACGGCGATGACGACGCGCGGGCGGAAGAAGTTGTGCCGCCCGTGGACCTTGCGGATGAAGTAGCCGAGCATGGCCTCGGTGATGTCGAAGTCGGCGATGACGCCGTTTTTGAGGGGGCGGATGGCGCTGATGCTGCCGGGCGTCTTGCCCAACATTTCCTTGGCGACGAGGCCGACGGCGTTGCCGTTGTCGAGCACGCGGTTGGTGCCGCGCTTCACCGCGACCACGGAGGGTTCGTTGAGGACAATGCCTTCCCCCTTCACGCAGACCAGCGTGTTGCAGGTGCCGAGGTCGATGCCCATGTCGACACTGAACATTCCCAGGAGCGAGTCAAAGATCACAGGCCTGCATCCTTTCGAGCCTTCGGGAGTGAACTGCCCCGGGCGAAGCGGGTCGTGCTCCGCTCGGTCGGGCGTCGTGCCGACGATCCCTGTCCGCCAGCCGATCAACTGCGCATGTTTCGAGGACGCCCTATTTGTGCAAACCGCGCCAACTTCACACGGCAGTGTACACGATTCTTCAGGAAGTGCGTAGCGAAATTCCGCGGGCAATTGCAGTTGAACGGCAGCGGGAGGCGGGGGCGCGTGGCGCGGGCGATCAGAAGGAGAACGGCAGCCAGGCGCCAAAGAGCGCCTGGGCGCGCACGCTCACGTAGATCGTGCCAGCCAGGAGGAAGACGGCCGCGATAATCACCAGGACGGTGAAGATGTCACTTTCGGGTTGTGCGCCGGATCCGCCGGTGTCCGCCATCGTTCAAAACTCCTCGGGCGACAGGGTCTTACGGCCAGTGACGCCCTGTGGCCACTTCTGTGAATTCCGCTTTTCTCACAGCCGCGTGAGCGGGTGTTCCCAACTACCGGGCGAGGCCCAGGGCCGGTTCGTCGGCGACACGGTCGCCGGACTGCGGCTGGGCGCGCATGCCGACGACGCGGCCGGCGGCGAGGTTGGGTTCGACGTCGGTGATCTCCACGTCGCCGATGTACTCCGAGCCGCGGTAGATGACGAAGACCATGCCCTCGCGGACGCCGTCGGAAGAGCCGACGCTGATGGTGGCGAGGTTTCCGTCGATTTCGACAATACGGCCGCGGATGGGGGCGACGGTGGTGGGCGTCGCCTGGCTGACGCCTTCCATGCGGCCTTCATCGGTGGGCCCGACGCCGACGCGACCGCCGCGGGCGAGCTTGGACATCTCTTCCTGCATGATGTTGAGCTGCTGCTCGAGCTGCTGCTGCTGTTGAACCAGCACGACGATGCGGGCGCTCTGGGCGCTGACGCGTTCGCTGAGGTCGAGGTTGCGGCGTTCGAGCTCCATGTTGCGCTCTTCGACGGAAGCGCGCTGGTCGCGCTGTTCGAACCAGCCTTCCTGGGCGACCTTGAGCTGACTGGCGAGTTGGGAGGAGAGGGCCTCGGCGCTGCTTTTTTCCGCCCGGAGGCGGGTGGCTTCATCCTTGAGGCTGGCGAGTTCGGCCGCCTGGCGCTGAAGCTCGGCGTTAAGGTCGGCGAACTGATCGTTGAGCGATTGCTTTTCGGCGCGCCAATAGGCTTTTTCCGCAACGTGGTCCGCCATGGCGTTGCGCAGATGGGTCTCCATGGTCATCTGCTCCTGGCGGTAACCTTCGGCCAGTTCTTTCCAGGGGACTGTCTTGCCCACGAAGCCGATGGTGGCCATCGTGAAAGCGATACTGAAGATGACCATCAAGACGGTGAAGATCTTGGTGAGGGTGCTCAAGACAGATCTCCTTCAAAGTCGCTGCCACGCGTTGCTGCGGGCGATCGTGCCTCACGCATGATGCGAGGCTGGGGAAAACGGGTGAGAGCGGTGGAGGCGGTGAGAAGCCGCTTCCGCCGCGGGGCAAACCGCGGCCTGTCTACCTGGGAGCGATGCGGTTCCGCCGCACGAGAACCGTCCAGAAATCCGCTCCCAAGCAGGATTTGTAGCCGACGCAGACCCTTTCTGCAACCCCTTTTAGTAGCTGGCGGGCGGGCGCGGCGATTCGGCAGGCGGATGGACGACGGGGAAAGCGGTCAGACCACGATGGGCTGGTCGAACTGCATGCCGACGGCGACGTTGCCGGCCGCCGCGCCACTCTGCATGCGGGTATGGACGACCGTGGCGCAGACGCCCGGCGGCGTGAGCAGCGGTCCCATCCCCAGCGTCGCACCGGGGGCGGCGAGCTCAACCTGATAGCGCTGGCCGGGGGCGACGCCGAAGCCGACGGGGACCGACACGTGGACGCCGTGCGGGGTCAGGTCGACCGTTTCACAGCGGATGTCGTCGGCGCCGCTGAGGGGCATGAGGCAGGCATTGAGGCGAATGGCCAAACGGCTCGCAGACCGCCGCTCCATCATGGCGGGATCGGCGAAGGCATCGTCGGTCATCATCATGTCGGAGGAACTGCGCAGCGTGTCCGCGGAATTGGTGAGATTGGAAGTCATACGTCGACCCTTCTCGCTGAAGGTGACCAGTCGCCCGGGCTGTTTATCATCCCGCTCGCCCGGGCATGCCCGGGCGAGGAATACGTGGATTCGGCTGCGCGACGAGGCTTGGCGGTCATGCGCAGGTTCGAGATTAATATACCGCGCGGCCGGCGGGCGGCCAAGGCGCAAAACCCGCCGAACCTGCACGTCTGGCGACCGGGCGGCGGGGACGGAATTCGCCCAAAAAACCGCGTTGGGGCCACTGGGAGGGGGCATTGGGCCCCTTTTTTCGCGGGTTCAGGTCTTCGCCAGCGTGGCTAAGACGGCCTTGAGCAGCGTCCAGGACTTCTCGACCGAGGCAACCCAGACGCATTCATCCGGGCTGTGGGCCCCTTCGATTCGCGGGCCCATGCTGACCATATCCATGTCGCCCACCCGCTGGCCGATGATCCCGCACTCCAGGCCGGCGTGGATGGCGGCCACCTGGGGGGCGGCGCCGAAGAGATCCTCGTATACCCGGCGGCAGACACCGAGCAGAGGCGAATCGGGGTTGGGCTCCCAGCCCGGATACCGGTTGCTGTGGGTGACCTCGGCGCCGGCCAGCCGACCGACGCTGCCGATCAGGTCGAGGGCCTCGTCCATCCGGGATCCGCTGGAACTGCGGGCGAGGAGGCCGGCCGTCATGATGAGATCCGACCCCGCTTCGTCGGTGCTAAGGGTGGAGAAGTTGTTCGAGGTCTGGACGAGTTCGGGAACGCGGGGGTGCATGCCGAGCACGCCGGACGGAATGGCGGTCAGGGCGGTGACCAAGCGCAGGGTATCGGCGGCGGATGCGGCACCGGCACTCGGCTGGTCGGCCGGCGCGACGGCAATGGCGACGCCGGACTCGAAGGATTCGGTGCGGGCCTGTTCGGCGACTTTCTCGGCCCCTTGCTGGAGCGCGGCGATGGCCGCGGCGGATCCCGCCACGACAGCCTGGGCTTCGCGGGGAATGGCGTTGCGTTTGCTGCCGCCTTCGAGGTGGATCATGCGCAAGCCATGGTCGCGGGCGTGGTGCAGCACGCGGGCGAGCAGCTTGTTGGCGTTGCCCCGGCCTTCGTGGATGTCGCCGCCGCTGTGGCCGCCGCGCAGGCCGTTGACGGTTATGCGGCAGACTTTTTCCGCGCCGAGGGGCGTGCGCGGGAGGCGCCAGGTGAGGTTGGTGTCGCAACCGCCGGCGCACCCCATGTACAGGGCGTCGTCTTCTTCGGAATCGAGGTTGATCAGTCGACGACCGGTGAAACTTTGGGGGGTGAGGGCGTTGGCGCCGGTCATGCCCATCTCTTCGTCGACGGTGAAGAGGAGTTCGAGTGGGCCGTGGACGACGTCGGGCTCGGTGGCGGCCGCGAGGGCGAGGGCGACGCCGATGCCGTTGTCGGCGCCGAGGGTGGTGCCGTCGGCGCGGACGATGGGCTGGCCGTCGGCGTCCTCGTCGAGGAGAAGGCGGATGGGGTCAGTGTTGAAGTCGTGCTGGGTGCCGGCGTTCTTTTCACAAACCATGTCGACGTGGGCCTGGAGAACCGTCGTCGGCGCCTGCTCTGCGCCGGAAGTGGCCGGCACGCGTACGACCATATTACCCAGTTTATCTTCGGTGTACTTGAAGTTGAGTTGCTCAAGGGTGGTTCGCAGGTGGGCGCGGATCTGTTCTTCCTGTTTGGAAGGCCGTGGAGTGGCGGCCAGACCGGCGAAAAACCGCCATACGGCGGAGGGACGGAGCTGTTCGAGCATGTTGGAATCGACGGGACGGGGCACGGTGACGACCTCTCGATAGGTTGGATAAGTTTAGTGGGGGCGACGCGGTGTCGCGACCTGCAAGCGCCGGACGGCGGTGGGGGCATGATAGCAATCGGCGTTGGCGCTGTCACGCAGATGGCGGGGGGTCACGCAGATGGCGGGGGCGGCGATGTTCGGCGGAGAACGAAGCGTGGCGGCACCGGTGGAGGATTTGTGGCCTACCCTATGCGGGATATCACTTAGTTGCTGACGAGGGTTCCGTGGGAAGGGGCGCAGGACAAATGAGGCTGCCGGTCAGCGTTTGTGGTTCGGCGGGATATGGCCTCTCACGGTTCTGGGGCGAATACCCGTGAGGTTATTTTTACGGCGGCATGACGGTGGCAATGCGGCACATATAATGTGCTGATCGGGCTACGTTCGCATCGCGAATGCACAGTTGGCGGCCGACGGAATTGCGGTTCATGTCGGGGGGGCACGCAATCCGCGGAAGGTCGACTTGGGGAAATGGGACTGCGCGTCAACGCCGACGATCTGCGGCGGGGGACTGCCGGCGGGCGCCGGTCAAGTCGCTCAAAAACGACGCGGGATTCGGAGAGGGACGATGGGGTTGGGCAACACGACATGGGGCGGGATGGTGCTTTGCGTCTTCGCGTGCGCCGGCGCGCGCGGCGCGGTGGTGATCAATGAGATCATGTATCACCCGCGGGACGACAACGAGACCGCCGAGTTCGTTGAATTATACAACCCGAGCATGGCGGCCGTCGATCTGACCGGCTGGTGCGTTGACGGGTTGGACCTTTGCCTGCCGCCCGGGGCGATGGCATCGAGCCAGGGATTTGTCGTATTGGCCCGCGACGCAGACGAGTTCGTGAGCGTTTACGGGTTCGCGCCGGATTACGTTTACGCGGGAGGCCTGAGCAACAGCGGCGAGACGCTGGTGCTGCTCGACGCGACCGAGAACGTGCGGGACACGGTGGGCTATGCGGATCTGGCCCCGTGGCCCATCACGCCGGACGGAGAGGGGCGCAGCCTGGAGCGCATCGATCCGCTGGAAGCGGGGAATAGCGCGCGCAACTGGCGGGCGTCGCGGGCCGACGACGGGCATACTGCGGGCGCGGTAAACAGCGTCACGTCCAATGGGCTTCCACCCTGGATCGAGGACGCAGCGTTTCTGCATGAGCCGCCAGCGGGGGCGGCGGTCGCGGTCACGGCGGAGGTGGTCGACGCGACGTCGGTGGGCCTGCTGTACGTGGTCAACTTCGACCCGCCGCAAGCGCTCACGATGTACGATGACGGCGCGCACGGCGATGGATCGGCAAGTGACGGCGTGTACGGCGCGACCATCCCGGGCCAGGCGGCCGGCGACATCATCCGGCTGCGGATCCGGGCGGTGGGGCCGACCGGCGTCATGCAATATCCGCGCACCGACGACACCATCCATTACGTGGGTACCCGGGTGGCGGATGCGCCGCTCGGCACCGCCCTGCCGGTGCTGTACTGGTACATGGATCCGAACGACTATGCGGCGGCGCTGGACCATTACCTGACGGACGAAACTGAGCCGGCCGTGCTGTTTCACAACGGGGTGCTGTACGACAACGTTGCGGTGCGCGTACGGGGTCAGACCTCGCGGAGTTATGTCAAGAAGCATTGGAAGTTTCGGTTTCCGCAGGGGCATGACTTTTACAATGCTGCGCTGGTCGATCGTCCGGTCGATCAGTTCAACCTGCAAAGCGCCTACGGAGACAAGAGTTACTGCCGGGATCTGCTGAGCTACGAGACGTTTCGGGCGGCCGGCGTGCCCGCGTGCACGGCGTTTCATACGCGAGTGCAACTCAACGGCGCGTTCTTTGGATTGTACACGTATGTTGAGGGCATGGACGCGGATTACCTGGCGCGGCACGGACTTGACGAAGACGGCTCCTGGTACAAGGCCTACAACGATTGCAGGGCGCAGTCCCTGGCCAGCCTTCCCGGCGATTACGAAAAGCAGCGGGGCGATCCGGAGGACTACACGGACCTTTACCAGTTTATCCAGGACATCAACACGCTGGAGGGGCCGGCACTGCGCGACTATCTGTACGACCGCGTTGACCTTCCGGGCATGTTCAACTACCTGGCCGTCACTTGTCTCATTCACAACAACGACCACGTGAGAAAGAACTACTACCTGTATCATGATGTGAACGGGACGGGTCGCTGGGTGATGCATCCCTGGGACATGGATCTGACCTTCGGGCGCAACTACTACCCTGCGGGGGGCGTGTTGAACGACGCGATCTGGGCGGACAACGACGATTTCGGACTCGCCGCGGTATCACCGAGCCATCCGCTTTTCGGCGATGCGCTGCACCGGAAAATCAACTTTCGCTGGAACCAGTTCATCGACCGGCTGTACGATTCTCCCGAATTTCGCACGATGTATTTCCGACGGTTGCGGACGCTGATGGATGCCTTGCTGGTCGAGGGGCATTACGAAGGGCGGCTGGCCGATCTGGCCACGCTGATCGGACCGGACGCGGCGCTGGATCGGCAAGCCTGGGGGCAGTATGGCGAGAGCCAGACGCTGGCCGAGGCCATCGATCTGATCACGCTCGACTATCTTCCGCGTCGGCGGCAGCACCTGTTCGCGACCCATCGCATCGCGGGCGAGATCCCGGCGGCGCAGAGCCCCGCCCCACCGGTGATCATCACCGAGATCATGTATGCGCCGGGAGCGCCGGAGGCCGAATTCGTCGAGCTGTACAATCCTTCGACCGATGAAGCGGTCGATCTGAGCAACTGGCGACTACAGGGCGCATCGCTGTTCATTCCGCCCGGCGCGGTACTGCCACCTGACAGCTACCTGGTTCTCGCGCAAGACGATGCGACCTTTCGAGCGACATACGGGCCGGGGGTCTTCGTGGCAGGGGAATACGGCGGTCAACTCGACGACGACGGCGAGCGGTTGAGCCTGCACGATGCGGACGGCAACGAAATCGACGCCGTGTCATACGGGGCGATGAGCCCGTGGCCGGCGGAGGCGTTGGGCGGCGGCTCGTCATTGGAGTTGATCGACGCGCGCTGGGACAACGACCGGGTGGGCAACTGGGCGGCGAGCAGTGCGGTGGGCGGCACGCCAGGCGCGCCCAATAGCATGTCGGCCGCCCTGCCACCGTGGCCGGCGCTGCGGCTGAACGAGATCCTCCCGGATAATGCCGAAACCAACGTGGACGAAACGGGGCAACCGGCGCCGTGGATTGAGATTTTTAATACGTCGACCGAGACCATCGATCTGGGGGGCATGTACCTCAGCACGGATTTCGGGCAGTACGACATGTGGCGTATCCCCGACGGGACCCAGCTCTGCGGGCGGCTGTGGCTGTTGATCTGGGCGGACGGCGAGACTGCGGACGGCCCGTACCACACGAGCTTCGCGTTGGATCCCGCGGGCGGCGTGGTCGGGCTGTTCACGGCGGACGGGCTGCTGATCGACTACCTCAACTACGGCCCCCTGCCGCCCGACGTGGCTCTCGGTCGCTACGGCGACGGCAAAAGCACGCTGTTGGAGATGAATGAGCCAACGCCCGACGAGGCGAACAACGGCGGCGCGGCCCCCATGATCCTCAACGAGTACAACGCGGTATCCGGCGGGAACTACCTGGAAAACGACGGGTCGGACGTGTACTGGGGGCGGGTGATCGGCAACGGCGGGGATTGGTTTGAACTGGTGGTGACGCAGGATCATCTCGACGCGCGCGGCTGGGCGCTGATTGTCACCGACGATACCGGCGCCCCCAATCAGTCCACCGACCTGCTCACGCTGTCCGACGCGAACGTGTGGGCCGATCTGCGGGCCGGCACCATCATCACCGTTTCCGAGCAGTTGCCGGACGACGTGTCATACGATCCTGCGGGCGGGGACTGGTGGATCAACGTGCAGGCCGCCAGCGGGGCGAGCGGCGCCTACATCACGGCCAGCAACTTTCCGGTTTCCAACGACGAGTGGCAACTCACCATCCGCGACGCGGTGGGGCACGCGGTATTCGGGCCGGCCGGGGAAGGCGTGACGCCGATCTCAGGCATCGGCAGCGACGAGGTGTTCAAACTGGAGGAGGACCCCGGGGCGTTCATTCACCCCCACTCGGATTACAACGACGGGAGTTCGAGCAGTTTCGCAGCGCCCAATATCTTCGCGGCCGGCACGATGATGCAGGATTTCACTGATCTGCGATCGGTGTTGCATCCCTGCGCGGACGCCGGAGATTGCGCAGACGGCAACCTGTGCACGCAGGACGTGTGCACGAACGGGGAATGTCGCAACCTGCCGATCACGCCCTGCTATGCGCTCTCGTGGCAGGCAGTGGACGCCGACTCCAACGGCGTGGTCGACGCGTGTTCCAACGCGCTGGTGACCGTGGAACTGAAGCTGGACGGGGTCCTGGCGCCGCTGAACGGGCTCCAGGTGCTGGTGGATTATGAGCCGGGGATGCTGAGCCTGGTGGACGTGGAAGCGGGCAGCGGTTCGGGGTCGCCGTGGGATGACGCGATCGAGGTGGCCCAGGTTCAGGACGACGGCCTGCTGACCTATGGACTGGTATTGCCGGCGTCGGCCAGCGCGAGCTCGGCGGTCGTGGCGCGTTTCCGCTTCGCCGCCCAGCAGGCGGGGATCACGCACCTGGGGTTCAACCGCGGATGCCTGCCCCGAGAGACGAAGCTGACGCTGGCGGCAACGAACAAGGCCGCGCCATTCGCGACCGGCGAGGCCCTGGCGCTGGCGTTCGTCGCGTCCGCCTGCGACGACGGCAATCCATGCACGGCCAACGACGTGTGCTGGGACGGGGTGTGCAGCGGTGAGCCGGTGGACTGCGACGACGGCGACGACTGCACCGTGGATACGTGCGATCCGCTGACCGGATGCGCGCATACGCTTTTCGACTGCGATGCGGACGGCGTCTGCGATTGGGACGACAACTGCGTGAGCGTACCCAATGCGGCGCAGATGGACGCGGATTCGAACGGCTGGGGTGACGCCTGCGAAGGCGTGTTTGACTCGGACCACGATGGCGACGTGGATCTGGCAGATTGGGGACATTTTGCGGGCTGCATGACCGGTCCGAACCAACTGCCGGGTGCGGGTTGTGCGGCGGTGCATGATTTCGACACCAACGGGTCCATTGACCTGGCAGACGTGGCCGTGTACCAGCAGTCCTTCACCGGCGCCACGGCGCCGGTATGTCCGTAAGCCCATCCTGCCACCCTGATCACCTGATCAGGCCAGGGCGCAAGGCCCAGCGGTGGTGTTGTGGGCGCCGGCCTGGCCTGACATTCCCAGGTAAAAGCCTCCCTATTGCCCCACGACGCGGGGTTACACAACAAACCTCATTTGGCCGTTTGCGCGTGGTTGCCGATTGATAGGCATGCACGGATGCTGCTATATTTCGGCGGTTGACCGCATTTCATGCCCCGCCGCCCGTCGGCGTCGTGCTGCGGGTCACACCCGGGAAGAGCTTGAGAGAGTCGTCGCCAAGGCCGAGTGCGAGCGGCCTGGCGCTGCCATCACCCAGCCGAATGTGTGAGGCCAGCGGGGGCGGATCGCCCGGGGGTCGCGATATTCGTTCGGCCGGGAACGGCAGCCCCGATATTGTTTTTCCACAACTCGATCGGAGCCACGTTTTAATGGCTTACCCAAACATGGCGGAAACGCGGGTATGCGCCGAACGGATCGGCGCCGTGGTTGCAGTCCTGGGCCTGAGCCTGGCGCCGGCAACCTGGACGCGCGCTGAGACCATCGGCGATCTGCCGGCATGCATGAGCGGCCCGGGCGTCGCCCCCCGGGCGACGGCCACCCTGACGGCCGATGAGTGCCTGGAGCATTTCGACCGAGACGCCGACGGCGACGTGGATCTGCGCGACACGGCGCTGGTCACGGCGAACGCAGCGCCGGAGTGCTTCGACGATGCGGATTGCGATGACGGGCTGTTCTGCAACGGCGTGGAGGGCTGCGCCGACGGGATCTGCCTTCCGGGCGACAACCCCTGCCCGGACCTGATGTGCGACGAATATGCCGACTCCTGCTGCACGTCCCTGTGCGAAGGCGGCGTGGATCCGTTTTTGCCCGGAATGGAAATCGGCACGCTACTGGGCAGCGACGTGGATGAAGCGTCCGGACTGGTGGCCAGCCGTCAGAACCATGACGTCCTCTGGACGCACAACGACGACTACGGCGACAACCGACTCTTTGCAGTGCGCAAGAACGGCGTGCTGCTGGGACGCTACACCATGGGCAGCGGCGCAGTGGATCCGGAGGACATTGCCATCGGTCCGGGCCCGCAAGCCGGCGTTGACTACCTCTACTGGGGCGACATCGGCGACAACAACAGCAACCGGTCGAGCATCTTCGTGAAGCGCGCCCCGGAGCCCGTCGTGGACTGTACACAGGCATGCGATAACTTCGTGCTGACCGGCGTGGAGCGTATCGTGCTCCAGTACCCGACGGGGGCGACCGCACCGAGTCACAAGGACGCCGAGACGCTCCTCGTCGATCCCCTCTCCGGGGACCTCTACGTGGTGACGAAGCGAACCAGCCAGGGGCAGGTCTATCGCGCCGCCTACCCCCACTCCACCACGGGACCCAACGTGCTGGAATGGGTCGCCACCTTGCCGTGGTCGGGCGCCACGGGGGGCGACATCTCGCCCGACGGCAGCCTGATCATCGTGCGGCGTTATGGCACGGCAGCGGCCGTCTGGGGGCGCCCGATGGGCACAACGGTGGCGGACGCGTTCAATGACAGCGCGTGTAACGTGAGCCTGGTCTCGGAGCCGCAGGGCGAGGCCGTCTGCTGGGACGCGGATGGCCACGCGTACCTGACGGTCAGCGAGAACAGTTCGCCAGGCGCGCTGATTCCCATCTGGTTCTTCGCACGCAGCGACGACTTGTATTGAGGCCTCCAAGGTTCAGCCAGCGGCGCTGCCTGCGCAGCGTGCGCGATCGGCGGGCGCCGCGCTGCTTGCCGCATTTCACCGGCGGCGGCGCTCCAGGCCGGCGAGCCCCGCGAAGGTGAACACCATGGCGAGTCCCGCGCCAGCGCCGCAGACGTTGGAGGGGACCGCGGCGGCGGAGTCATTCCCCGCCTGGTCGATTGCATCCTGACCGGATGCGGTCTCGTTCCGCGTGTCGAATTCCGCCTGATCCAAGCCGGCCGGATCGAGCATATCTACGTCGTCCAATCCGCCGCCGGCACACTGGGACTCCGACACGCCGCACCCGCAACGACCCGGCGTTAGCTTCTCTGGATCGAGTGGACAGTTGTCGTCGCAGTCGAGCACGCCGTCACCGTCGCGGTCCACATCGTCCATCCCCGGGCACTGGTCCAGGCAGTCGGGCACGCCGTCGCGGTCTCCGTCGCGGTCCTCAGATTCGAAGCGGCACTGTCCCTGGACGCACGCATCGAGGGTGCAGTCGTCGCCGTCGTCACAGTCAGCATCGAAGGCGCATTCGCGGCACGCATCGGCGCGTTCATCGCAGAGATCCTCCAGGCAGGGCGTCTCGCCGGCGACGCACTCGCCCGCGACGCAGAGTTCCTGCCCGTTGCAGAACAGACCATCGTCGCACGCGGCATCGGATGAACAGCGCTGGGTCCATTGGCCACCGGCGGAACCGCCTCCCGCGCCGCCCGCGCCGCCGCCACAAGCACCTTCGGCGACGCCGCAGCCGCAAACTCCGGGCGTCACCTTGGCGGGATCGGCGGGACAGCCGTCCAGGCAATCGAGCAGGCCATCGCCGTCGGTGTCGACATCGGGACCATTGGTGCAGACATCGGTGCAGTTGATCACGCCATCGCCGTCATCGTCGGCGCCGTCGAGCAGATTGAAACAGGCCCCGGCGCCGCACGCGTCGAGCGTGCAGGGATCGCCGTCGTCGCAGTCCGCGTCGATGATGCACGCGACGCAGTCATCCAGCGCCTCATCGCAGAGATCGCCATCGCAGGGGAATTCACCCGCGGCGCAGGAACCCTGGGTACAGCGTTCTGCGCCGTTGCAGAATACTCCGTCGTCGCAATCGTCGTCGTCGAGGCATTCCACACACTCATCCGCCGATTCGTCGCAGAAGCCGTCCATGCAGGGTGCCGCGCCGGACAAGCAGGACCCCACCGAGCAGGTCTCGTCGCCATTGCAGAAGACCCCATCGTCGCAATCGCCGTCGACAAGGCAATCCACACACTCGTCCGCAGACTCGTCGCAGTAGCCTTCGGCGCAGGGCGCCGCACCGGACGCGCACGCCCCCTCCGTGCAGATTTCGGCGCCATTGCAGAAGACCCCATCGTCGCAATCGTCGTCGACCATGCACTCCGCCGGGCAGGGGAACTGCTGGAACCAGAAGAGGGCATTGCTTCCCCCGTCATCGATGGTGAGAAACAAGCCCCGTTCGCCGCCAACGCAGTCGTCGGTCTCCTGCACGGCGATGCCTTCGAGGTTGCCACCGGCGACGGCCGCGTAGGTGTACAGTTCGACGAATTTGCGTTCGCCGCCATCCACCACGGACGTCAGGTCGGTCACCTCGATGGTGTTTCGCCCGCCGCCGTGGAAGATGAAAAGCAGACCGGTGGAGCGGTCGAATTCGAGGGAGCAGCTTTCGCCGAAGTTGGTCCGGTAGGCCCCTACGAAGGTGAACGAGCCGTCGGTGCGATCGAGGTCGAAGGCGTAGATGCGTCCACCGTTCTGGTGGGCGACGAACATCAGGCCGCCCATGCCATGCTGGCTCGTGTAGGGATTACCATCCTGATCGACGAAGCCGGCGTCGGCCAGGTACCCGTCGGGTACAAAGGTGATGCCCTCGGCGCCGGACCCGCCGCTGAGGGGCAGGAAAGGCCGGGTATCCCAGGTGCGGTTGTGCACGGCCACGCCGTAGGCGGAGACGTCGAACTCCTTGATGCGCTCTTCGCCTTCGATGATGACGTAGACCACGTCCTCGGCGTAGTCGGCCTGGGTGATGCCCTCGAGATCGCCGAAGCCGGTCCACTCGCCGCGTGCGCCATCGCGCTCGTCGACGACGAAGCCGCCCGCGCCGTCCTCGGCCAGGGCCCAGAACTTGGAGTTGCTGCCGCCCGGTCCGTTGCGGCAGACCCAGAGCCGGCGGGTCAGGGGATTCCAGAATGCGCCGCTGAGATCGCTGTGGAAGTCATTGGTTCCCGGTCCTTCCACGGCGGTGAGATTGACGGCGTCGCCCAGGGGTTCGGCCGGCCAGGGCGCCCCCCAGACGGGGGCCGCGCACATCGCGCAACAGGCCGCCGCAGCGACCGCGCGCTTACGCAACAGGTCCATGATCTTTCCCCTCTCCCGGCCGCGTCCCGGCGCATCACGCGGCATGCTCGTATTGACTGGCTGGAAATGCAGGCGCTCTGGGTGTATCGCGGAGTTGGTGCTGCTTACTATTTACGATTCGGGGAGGCGGCGGTCAAAAGGGGCGAGCAGCTTGGGCCCGGTTTGTGGCAGGCGGGCATCGCGAGCGGCCCGCGCGGGCCAATGGATGCGGACAAACAGGGTCCGGATAATCCAGCTCTTTGGCGATAACCGAAGGGAGGGGAGGAACGGATTGTGGGTGGTGGACGCCGGCGATCCGGTGAGGTTCGCGCGCGAGGCGAACCGCAGGGCGGCGCGGGCCTCCGGCGAGCCTGGCTGTGGCAACCGCCGGGGAGGCCGGCCGGCCCCCCCGGGCGGTGCAATGGTTTAGCGTTGGCGCCGCAACGTGGTCAACAGGCCGGCGAGGCAGAGCAACATGCCGCCCGTCGCCGGTTCGGGCACGAGGGCGCGCAAGGCGGAGAAATCCTGCATTTCGTCGCCGCCGTCCCAGATGTTGGGCGCGCCGAAGGTGCTGCTGGAGCCGTCGTTGTAGTCGTCGAGGGTGACGGCCGCGGAGGGATCGGCCTCGAGCTTGCCAACCTCTTCATCGTTGATCCCGCCAAAATCGCCCCACGCTTCGCCGACGGGGCCGAAGTCCGCGCCCATCCCGTCGAAAATGGTGAGTTCCCAATCGTCGTTCCCCACGGAGAAAGCGCCCGCGGGGTCGCCGTCGACGTTGGTCATGGCCGTGATGAGGGGACTGACTTCGTCGGCCTCATCGCGGCTGCTCACGTGGATGCTGAAATCGCCGCCGAGCGGGTCGTAGCTCACGTCGGTGCCGAGGTCGAACTGGACGGGCGTACTGTCTTCCTGGACGGTATCGACGATTTCCTTGTCGCTGATGGTGATGATGGTGCCCGCCCGCAGATCGGACCACAGGGCTGCGTTGCTGAAGGTCAGCTTGCCCTGCGATTCGCCGTTGCTGATCCGGGTGGCGTCCCAGACGGCGGATCCGTTGCCGTCGCCGTCGTCCTCCCACCAGCGCAGCTCCCAGCCGCGTACATCGACATGATCCTGCACGACGACGAGTTCAAACCAGTTGTCGCCGTTGCCTTCCACGCGGCCGAAATACGTGTCCGAGCTGCCGCCATCGAGCAGATCCGACCCGCCGACAGCGTTCCATTCGTTGAGAATCAGGTGCGCCGCCTGGGCGTGCACCGTGATCGCTCCCACGACGGCACACACCGCCATGCCCGCGATCAGATTGAGCCTCTTCATCATCTCACCTCCTGTGCATTCGAGAGCCACCGCGTGTCCGCCGCGCCCGAAGAGCGACCGGTCGAGAGTGTCCGGATGCTCGGGTCATGGCGACAGGACCGCGGCACGAATAAAGTTAAGCTGATATTGTACTCATTCCGGCCCGGCGGATTCAAGGCAGGTGCATGTCGAGCGGGCGTTTCAGTCGAGGAATCGAACATTAACGGCTTCTCCGGGCATTAAGGCGGCATTTTGATCGTTGAGCGCGATGACGAGGCCGCGACCCCAGACCGGATCGTTGGGCATCTGCCAAAACCGCTGGGGCGCCTCGGTGACCGCGGCCGAGAGGTCCACCACGGCCCCTTGCAGCACCGGCAGGGGGGCCCCGCCGGCGGCAGGCGTCACCGCCACGCGCGTCCCCGGACGGACGAAGTGAATCATGGTCTCCGGCAAGTAGGCGACGACCCGCTGGGTGGAGGGCGCGGCGATCTGCACGAGGGGCGTGCCGGCCAGCACCCGGTCGCCGGGCGCAGCCGCCAGGGCCACGACCTGTCCGGCGCGGGGAGCGCGGAGCACATGGGCGTCGATCCGGGCGACAATCTCCTGAAGTTCACGCTGTCGCACCTGGATCGCAATCCGATAGGGCGTGAGGGCCGTATCCTCGTCGAAGCTGGGCAGCGCGTGATTGCGGGCCACCGCGCAGCGGCGGTCGGCCTCCTGATAAGCCTGGCGCAAACGCTCCAGCACGGATGCATTCTGCTGCTGGGCGGTTTCGAGGGCCGTAACCTGGGTGTCGAGTTCGTTGAGCTCGCGAAATGCCGCGTTGTCCACGGCGTGCAGGTCGCGCACGATGTCGCGTTCCACCCGGGCGCCGCGCAGCAGGATGCGGTCGCGGGCAAAAGCGGACATCTGCGAGAGGTAGTCGACGTGGGCGACGTCGCGGTCGAGTTCCGCGCGGCGCAGCAGGTCGTCGGTGTCGGCCGCCGCGAGGGTGTGCTCAAGCTGCATCTGGGCCCGCTGCGCGTGCAATTCGGCGCGGAGGCGCGAGATGTCCTCCTCGACCGTCGCCAGTTCGGCGCGTTCAAGGGTGTCGTCCAGGGCGACGAGCAACTGCCCGGGCGCCACTGTCTCGTAAAGCGCCACGTGGACGCTGCGTACCGTGCCGGGTTCGAGGTGGGCCAGACTGATCTGGGTATCTTCGGCATAGCCGGTGACGTGCCCCGCGGAGCCGACTTCCTGGTGAATCCACCAGGCGGCGCCGATCGCTCCCAGCCAGACCAGCAGCGGCACGGCGCGGAGCGTCCCCCGTGCAAACCGTTTGCGCCAAGGCGGCCGCCGACGAATCGGGCGTTGGGACAGATGGGACAGCACTTCGATCATGGTCCGGGCGTTACACCACGTCTTCGTTCTCAGTTTCCATCAACAAGTGCACGGCGCTGGTATGCAGCTTGACTTTGAGCGCCTGCACCAGGCTCGGTCCGTCATCCGGATCGCGCAGGCGGACTTTGTAAGCGCATTGGCAACGGGATTCGCTGCCCGGAGGACCGAAGCCGGATTCATCGATCGACACAACCGCGTGCCGGCCGCAGTACTGCGACAGCACGCGTTGCAATGCACCATCATCAAGGACCGCGGCGTCGATCTCGAAGCGCAGCAGGCTCTCGCAGCTACGCCAGGCGCCGAAGCCGGTCAGATGGAGATAGATGGCCACCAGGTTGGCCATGACAGCGCCCACGATGGCCACCGTGTAGTAGCCAAAGCCCACCGCCATGCCACACACCAAGGTCAGGAAGATGTAAGCGGTGTCGCGGGCGTCGCGGACGATGGTGCGGAAGCGGATGATCGCCAGGGCCCCGAGGAGGCCGAAGGCGGCGATCAGGCTGCTGGACACCACGGCCATACTGATCGCAGTGATGACGGCGATCAGCACGATCGCATGGGTGAAGGTGCGGGTGTAGGAAACGCCCCGGTGGGTCCACTTGTACACCCACGCGTTGAGTTGCCCGAGAATGAACGCCAGGAGCAGGGCCAGGAGTAACTGCTCCAGCGCGTGGCGATCCACGGGACTCGCAGACCGGGTCAGGCGTTCGAGCCATTCCATCAGGCGATCTCCCAGCGCCGCTGTCCGCCCGCGGTCGGTCCGGCCGCCCGGGCGCAGATGACGTACTTGCACACCCCGCGTCGAATGACCTCGATGCGGTGCAGCATGTGCATGACCCAGAAGGGATAGGTGTCGGTGAACTTGATCTCGAGAATCACCCCGCCGGGGTTGACCGGCCACCAGCGGTCCCGGCCGACGCCGGGCTGCGCCAACAGGCCGCAATGCAGGTTTCGATCCAGGGTAATGCGGATGCGTTCGCCGGACGCGCCCTCGTACGCTTCGCGCGTATAGAAAACACCCACCGTGGGTTCGGCCTGGAAGCGCCGGCGCAGCTCCAGGAACTGGGCGAGGCTCTCCTCGGCCTCGCGGGGGCGAGCGCACATCATGACCTGCTCGATGGCGTTTCCGTTTTGCCGCCAGAGGATTCCGGCCGCCGCCGCCGCCGGCACGGGCACGCGGCGTTTGCGCACGAGGCCATCGGTCTTGCGCTTGATCTCCAGGTAGGTGGGACAGTCGGCGTCAGGTTGGTGGCACGAGCGGTAGCTGCGCACGCGCAGTTTCACGCGGTCGCGGCTGCGCTCGACGGCATCGCGGAGCATGTCGCGTCCGCCGGAATCGAGATAGACGGAGAGGATGGGGTAATCGGGGCCGCGCAAGCCGGCATGTCGATCCGGCGGCAGGTAAGCCGCGCAGTACTTGCGCACTTCCTGGGCTTGGGCTTCGCTGATGATGTACTTGGCCTCGTAACGGCCCCAGTTGAGTTGCGAATGCGACATGTCGACTCCCTCCAAGCGCCGGACGATATGGGCGCTGCCGCGTCGAGTGGGTTTATGCTGTTGCCCCGCGGCGCGGCTTCCCACCAGGCGCGCAGCATGCCACTACGGCGCGCCCGCCGCGCAGTGCATAAACTCGCAGGCGCCCCGCCTGCGGGTGCACAGCGGCGCACGGATCACCGTCGTTTGGCGCCTGAGGCGCTGCGATTAGCCCGACGTTTCGAATTGGCGCGACCGCAAGCCGCGCCTTCGCCCACACCGACCCGTTTAACCTCAACAGTAAACGGGCACGCTAGAAGAATAACACGCAATTGGTCGAAGTCCAGTTGGGCGCGGAATGCGCCCGGTCACGAATCGGCGGGCGCCATCGCGCCTCGTGCTCGGCACATGACCGCAATACGTAAATGCCCCAATAGACCACAGGCAATGCCATAGCAGTGTCGCTTAACTGAATACCTTGTGAACGTTTGTTTATTGAGAACATGCAACATACGCCACTCAGTCAATAGGGGGTAAAACCCCGCCACCACGGGCGCAGCCAAGCACGCGTATTCGAGCGGTTGCGCGCGGCGCGGCAGGCTGGCTCCCGATTGTCGAGCTACCTATCTTGCCAGGTCTGTACCCCTGCCATCTTGCTCGTCCCCCCTCATTTGCCGATGCCGGCCGATCGCCAATTGAGTCGCTTCATCGGCGCAGGTGGTTTGGAAAAGGCAACGGATCGCGGTTGATTCTCAGGCCGGCAGTCAGCTATGATGCCCTGTGTATGTAACTGGGTCGGGCCTGGATCGGGGTGAGCATTTCAAGCCTGCGTCGCCCTCGCCAAATCTGTTCGCGTTGCCAACGCCCAAACTGCACGCAGTCGAGGCGCCGGGTAGCAGGAGGCCAGCAAGCGCAGTCGCGGCACGACGACACGCTGGGGTGGGCGCGTTCCTCGGTCTCTGAGGGGCGTGCGCTGACGTATGCCGGGCCTTGTCACACGGATTCATCATGCCCAGGGGGCTGTCGGGCGGAACCACGTTTCGGGAAGGAGAGGATGACCATGTTTCGCTGTTGCATAACTGCTCTGTTTGCAATCGTTCTGCTTGGGCCTACTGGGGAGCGCGCGGCGCACGCCCAGGACATCGTCATCAACGAGATTCACTATAACCCCTTGGGCGAAGACTCCAGTGTGCTGCTGGAGTACATCGAGTTGTACAACGCCGACGCAACGACGGTGGGACTGGGGGCGTGGGAGCTCGACTTCGGTCCGGTTCCGTACGTTTTCCCCGGCAATGCCCAGATGGCGCCCGGGGAATACGTGGTGGTGGCCGAGAACGCCGCGGCGCTGTTGAGCGCGACCGGATGGGCAACGCCGTATGAATGGGGCGGGACCAACGGCCTGGCGACCGGACTGGGCAACGGCAGCGATGACATCATTTTGCGCGACGGGATTGCCGGTGGTTCCAACGTGATCGACATGGTCGTGTATGACGATGACCCGCCGTGGCCAACGGCGCCGGACGGGGACGGCCCGTCGCTGGAGCTGGTCAATCCGACGCTGGACAACGCCCAGTATACCGCGTGGCGGGCGTCGCTCGGGCTCCATGGCACCCCCGGGGCGATCAACAGCGTGTACAGCGACGCACCCGTGGTGGTCGTGACGACGCCGACGCACCGCAGCGCCGTAGCGAGTCTCGATGCAGTCGTCGTGACGTTCAGCGCGCCGGTGACCGGGGTGGCCGCGGGCGATCTGACGGTTAACGGCAGTCCGGCGACGGGGGTGATGCCGGCCAGCGGCCCGAGCGAGACGTATACCTTCACGGGCTTCGCCGCGCCGCCCGCCGGGTCCACATCGTTCGCGCTGGCGGCGGGGAGCATCGAGGCCGGGGGGATCCCCTTCGCCGGTCATGACTGGACAGCCTCCGTGGGGATCACGGTCGTCATCAACGAGATTCACTATCACCCGCCCGACCCCAACAATGAAGCCGAGTTCTTCGAGATCTACAACGCGGGGAGCAACGGCGTGGATCTGAGCAACTGGACGGTTTCGGACGGGCTGGACATGCAGTTTGCGCCCGGCGTTTCGTTGCCGGCCGGGGGCTACCTGGTCGTGGCGCTCGATCCGAACCTGGTGGAAACGCTGACCGGCTATGCCGGCGCGCTGGCCTGGCAGGGCGGACGGCTGGCGAACGAGGGGGAGCGCCTGGCCCTCTCGGACGCGGGTGGCAACCAACTCGACGTGGTCGACTTCGGCGACGGGGGCGCATGGGACCCGGCCGCCGACGGTGACGGGCCCTCCCTGGAGTTGGTGAATCCGCTGCTGCCCAACGGCTACGGCGCCGCGTGGACGGCCTCGGGGCCGGAGCACGGCACACCCGGCGCGGTGAACAGCGGGTTTGAGGCGGCCCCGGCGCCGCTCATCGTGGGCGTCCGGCACGCCCCGGCGATACCGGCCGCTTTCGAACCGGTCGCCATCTCCGCGCTGGTGCTGGACGACGACCCGGATCCGCTGGTCACGCTGTATTATCGCCAGGATGCGGATCCCACGGTCGCGTACAGCGCGACGGTGATGAACGACGCTGGAACCAACGGCGATATTGCCGCGGGCGACGGGGTGTATACCGCCACCGTCGCCGGACTGGCGGACGGGGAGCGACTGGATTTCACCATTCGGGCGGACGACGGCGCCGCCGTTGCCGCCGCCCCGCCGGGTCACGACGACCTGACCTCCAACGGGTACCCGGCGCAGACGTTTCTGTGCAAGTTCTCCGACGCGCCGCTGTATACCGATTTTCCACAGTACCACCTGATCACCACTCAGCGTACGCGGAACCAGCAATCCACGCGCAACAAGGTGGAATACGACGCGACCTTCATCCGCTGCCCCGCGGGCGGGGACTGCGAGATCCACTACAACATCATCGAGCGCTACCGCGGGGCGAGCAGCCTGAACCAGGATCCGCCGTCGTTTCGGTTCGAATTCCCGGCCAGCGCGCCGCTCGAATCGGAGATGGGTTTTGACATTACGGGCGTGAACCTCATGGGCCAGCAGCCCGCCCGGCAGGCGCTGGGCTACCGCCTGTTCGAGGACGCCGGGCACTCGGCGCCGCGCAACCAGTTCGTCCGGCTGAACACCAATCCGCTCGCCGACGGGGCCGTGCAGGACTTTCTCTACATCAACGTCGAGCGCATCGACGACGACTTCATCGCCTCGCAGAACGGGCAGGTGGTTCCCTTGCGTTTTCCCGACCGGTGCAGCGGGAGCGACGCCGTGTGCGACAACGACGCGGACTGCCCGATGGGCGAGAGCTGCCTGCCGACGGCCGGCGGCAACGTGTATCGCGGCCGGCACGACGACGCCGAGTTTCGCTGGGAGGGTTTCGATCCGGCGGCGTACATGGTCAACATCTTCGAGCGCAACGGCTACCAGGTGATCACCAACGAGGACAACCACGACTGGACAGACCTGATCAACCTGTGCGACGCGATGAATTGCAGTACGACGGACGGGGGCCTGCTCTGTGTGGAAAACACGTATGACAACTGGTACCCGCAGCACCTGGGCGATTATGCCGAGATCAACCAGTGGCTGGAGTGGTTCGCGCTGCACATGGCGCTGAACAACGTCGAAGGGGGAATTTACCGCGACACGGGGGACGATTACTTCATCTACTTCCGGCCCACGGGGGATCACGCCGAGTTTTTGCCCTGGGACATGGACGCCATTTTGCCCAACGTGCAGGAGACGATCTGGCGGACGAATCCCGACCGGGTTCCGGCGGTGGCGCGCGTGCTGCGGCACAACGCCTTTGCGGGGCGCTTCGTGAAGGCGATCTGCGATCTGCTCGACAATGAATTTTCGCAAGCGGCGATGGAGGCCCGGATTGACGCGCTGCCTGACGCGGCCTTCCCCACCGCGACACCGCAGGGCAACGGGCCGACAACCAAGGCGGGCATGAAGTCGTGGGTGACCGCGCGGCGCAACTTCATCCACAACGAGATCATCGACGCGGTCACGCTCGAGGGCGCCCCGGCGAGCCCCTACACCGGCCCGGACCCGTTGCTCGCCCTCGGCGGGCAACTCGACCAGTGCGGCACGCAGACCGTGTGGATCAACGGGCAGCCCGTGGACGACTACAGCGTGTACGCCGGGAGCTGGTCGGACGATTGGGCCCTCACGCGGGGCGCCAACCCGATCATCGTCCAATGCCGCGACCATCTCGGCCAGGAGGTGGACCGGGTGGAGACGACGATCGCGTATCAGCCGCCGCCCGCGAGCATTCGCCTGACGGTCCCCGCCCGCATGGTCAACGACAAAACCCTCACCCTCCAGGCGGAGGTGCTGGATGCCGGCGGCGCGATTGACTGGCGGACCTGCAACCAGTTGGGAACGGTCTCGGCGGAACGCGTCGCGGACGGCAGCCCGGTGGACACGAGCATCACGGTCTTCGAGACGTTTAACGCGGGCGCCGGCGCGGGCACACCCCCCGCCGACAGCATTCGCCTGTACAACGGCGTGGGCAGCGTTTCGCTCACGCTGGACAACGGTGCGGCGGAGCCGGCCGGCGAGATCCAAGTGACCGTGAACGTGGGCGGGGTGAGCGCGTCGAAAATCGTGACGGTGCTGGACGCCGACTCTTCCGGGCTGTTCACCCCCCTGTCCGGCGCGCTCAGCGGTGCGGACCTGACCTGGGGCCCGGACGACGGCGTGATCCACCTGACGGGCGACGTGACGGTCGGCAACGGCGACATCCTTACGATTCTGCCCGGTACGCTGGTGATGGTCGACGCGGGCCCGCCGAATGACGGAGTTGCAATCGTCGTCAACGGCGGCGCCGTCTCTGCCCTGGGCACCCAGCTCGAGCCCATTTTCTTCTTTCCGGCGAACGGGCCGGCGGCAATGGCCCTGCCGCAGACGCAACAGAACAACGACGCGGCGTGGCGCGGCTTTTATCACTACGGCGCGGGAACATCCGACTACGCGTACGTGTTCGTCACCGGAGCGGGCAACGCCATCGTTTCGAGCCATCCGCGCCCGCCGATCTTCCACGTGACCGACAGTTACAGTCTTAACCTGGACAACTGCGTGCTGGCCGACTGTCCCGGCATGGGCGTGTCGGCGATCGGCGGGGCGAGCGGAACCTACAACATTCGCACGTCGTTGTTTTCGCGTATGGGCATCGGCGGCGAGTGGCTGGGCAGCGGTTACGCGTTGAACATCGAGGACACCTGGTTCAGCCGTATCGGCCGAGCGCCCGAACCCAACGACGTCGATGGGGACATTCTGCACGTCGACCGCCCGGGCAACACGATCAACGTGCGGCGGAGCGTGCTGACCGACTGCGGCGACGACATCATCGACCACAGCACGAATGCAACGCCGGTGGTCGAAGACTGCATCATGTACGACGCGCGGGACAAGGCGGTCAGTCTGGACGGGAGCAGCGGCGCGGCCGTCACGCTGATCAACTGCCTGGTCTTCGACACCCCTTCCGGGATCCGCTGCGATGGCAGCACAGTGCATCTGGTCAACTCGACCATCTCGGCGCCAATCAGCAATCCGAGTTCGGCCAGCACCATGGAAAGCTCCATCATCTGGCCCAACGCCTACAACAGTTGCACCGGGACGGTGGGCCATTCGCTGCTGGGCCCCACGAGCAACCTGTCCTGCGGCGTGGGCAACTTCACCGCGGATCCCGGCTGGGTGGATCCGGGCGGGTGCAACTACGCGCTCAGCCCTCTTTCGCCGGCCGCGACGGCCGGACCGGGCGGCGAGCGGATCGGCTGGTTGGGCTTTCCGACCGGGAGCGCCTGCCTGAACGACGACGAATGCGACGACGACTACAACTGCACGATCGACGCGTGCAACGTCGGGGCGTGCGTGAACGTGCCCCTGCCCGGCTGCATCCCGTGTACGCAGCACGTCGACTGCGATGACGGAAACCCCTGCACGGACGAAATCTGCCACCCGTTGCTCGGCTGCCAGTACACCGACAACAAAGAGGCCTGCGACGACGGCGTCGTCTGCACGGCGTTCGACGCATGCTCCAACGGGGTCTGCATCGGGGAGGACACGTGCCTCGGCGGGTCTGCGTGCAATCCGCTTGCGCAGCGCTGCGAACTCGCCGAGACGTTCGTGTTTCAGGAGGGCCTGGCGGGGTACGCGGGCGCCGAAGACACGTTCCTGGAGGCTTCCGCTCCGGGGGCCGACAACGGCGCGGCGGAGCTTTTGGAGTGGGACACCGACGATCCGCCCGGCTCCGGACTGGCGAGCCATCTGCTTGTGCGGTTCACGGAACTGTTTGCGGGGGAATCCGGTCCGATCCCGGCCGACGCGACGGTGACGGCCGCCTCGCTGGCGTACACCGTCGAAGGCCCCGACGCCCCGCTCGGCCACGACGGGACGCTGCACGAGGTGATCGTGCCCTGGGACGCGTCCACGACGTTTGCCACGTTCGGGGGCGATGCAGGGGTGCAACCGGACGAATACGATCCCGCCGTCGTCGCGATCGCCCCTGGTGGACTGGACGCGGGCGCCGCGCCCGTCACGGTCGAGGTGGACGTGACGACGAGCGTGCAGGCGTGGTCGGCGTTCCCGGGGGATAATCTCGGCTGGATCGTGGCGCCCACCGGCACGAACGGCGTTCAAGTCGCCGCCAGTGAGTATGCCGCCGATCCCGCCCTGCGCCCGCGGCTGACCATTCACACCGTCACCATCTGCGAGGACAACAACGCGTGCACGGACGATGCGTTCGGCACGAACGGCTGCGAATACACGGCGAACTATGACGCTCAGACGGAGTGCTGCAACCCGGCTACCGGCGCCACCGCGATCATCGACGACGGCAACGCATGCACGGACGACGCGTGCAACACCAACGGCGCGGTGACGCATACGCCCAACTATGACCCGTTAATCGATTGCTGCGCCCCGGCGGACGGCGCGCTCTCGTCGCTGGACGACTTTAATGCCTGCACCGATGACGCGTGCGACAGCAATGGGCACGCCGTTCACACCCCGAACTACGACGACGGCGTGTATTGCTGCGATCCGATTACCAGCCAATTGGAGGCGTTCGACGACGGCGACCCCTGCACGGATGACCTGTGCGATTCGAACGGCGTCGTCATCCATGAGGCGCTGCCCGACTGCGACAGCGACGGCGTTTGCGACCTGATCGACAATTGCCCCACCGTAGCCAACGCCGGTCAGGAGAACACCGACCTGGATGCGTACGGTGACGCCTGCGACGGCCCCTTTGACGACGACCACGACGGGGACGTGGACGCCGACGATCTGGCGACGATGGTCGCCGACTGTCAGACCGCCCCGGGCGAGAGCGCCTCCGGGGCATGCCAGGAGACCTTTGACTGGAACGGTGACCTGAGCGTCGACCTGCTGGACTTTGCCGCTTTCCAGAAGGCCTTCACCGGCGCGGCGCCGGGACCGTGCGACTGAGTGCCGGGGGACCGCTCGGCGCGGCGCGAGCGGCGTCCCCGAGGTGGAAGGAGATGGAACGATGGCATGGCGAACGAACCGGTTTCCCATCGTGGGCGGCTTGATGGCACTGGCCTTTGCGTGCGCAGCCCAGGGGGCGGACGACCTGGTGCTGCGTACGGGGGTGGAGCCGGAGGTGCTCTGCGTCGACACGACCGGCCTGGTGGAGATCACCCTGCACGCAGAGAACCTGACGCAGGCGATCAACGGCGTGCAGGCCCGCCTGCACTACGACGCCGCCATGCTCGCATTGGTTTCGACCACCGGCGTTATCGAGACCCCCTGGATGTCGGTGAACGTCAGTCACAGCGCGTCCAACGGCATGGTGGTGGTTGCCGCGATCTACCCCGATGACGGCGACACCAACGGCATCGCCGAGGACACCCTGGTGGCCACGTTGACGTTCGCCGCGATGGCGCCGGGCGCTGCCAGCGTGGGTTTTCTGCCCGACGATCCTCCCTATACCACGCGACTGACCCGGGCGGCGGACAACAGCGTGGTCACTCCCGGACTCACTGATTCCGGGATCATCCGAGCCTATGACGCCGACGCCGGTTGTTGCGCGCCATCGGACGGTACGGTGAATCCCCTCGACGACGGGCTGACCTGCACCCTCGATGTGTGCAGCACCGGGACCGGCGAGGTCAGCCACACGTTGATGGGCGGGGCATGCCTCATTGAGAACGTCTGCTACGCCGACGCCGAGCTCAATCCCGCCAACGATTGTGAGATGTGTGCCTCGGCGGTGAACACCGCGGGCTGGACCTACGTGGACGAGGGCATGGCCTGCGGCGATCCGAGCAACACGGTGTGCGACAATCCAGACACCTGCGACGGCGAAGGGCTCTGTCAGCCGAACTTCGAGCCGAGCAGCACCAAGTGCCGTTTGGCCGTTGGTCTCTGCGACGTGTCGGAGAATTGCGACGGCGCCGGCGCTTGCCCGGAGGATCTCTTTGAACCCGACGGCACGGCGTGTAACGACGGGCTTTTTTGCACCCTCGCCGAAGCGTGCTCGAACGGCGTGTGCACCGATGGCATTCCGCGGGCATGCGACGACGGCGATGCATGCACGGCCAACGCCTGCGACGAGGTCGCCGATGCCTGCGTTTTCACCGACACTACCAGCGTCACGGTCAACCTCGACGTCCAGGCCATCAGCAGCAACGCCACGCGCGAGGTCGTTTTCGTGCTCAGCGCTGACTGCGGCGGCGTGATCGAGGAGCACGTCGTGCCGATCAGCCTCGACTCCAACGGGGCGGGCTTTGTGCTGTTGGACGACTCCCTGGCCGGCGACTTTCGTCTTTCCGATTACATCCACGCCGCGGAGGGACACACGCTGGGCCGGCGACTGGACCTGGCGTTTGACTCGCCGGATGGGTGCAACGCAACGGCCGACTTCACCGGGGCCAACGTCCTGGTCGCCGGCGACTTCCAGACCACCCACGTCGCGCAGGATAACCTGGTCGACATTACGGATTTCTCCATTCTGGCCACACGGTGGGATTCGATCGTTGATGAGTGCCCCGGCGGCGATCCCGGCGATTGCCACCTGGGGGCGGACGCCACGGGCGACGGGATCCAGGATATCGCCGACTTCACCGCCATTCAGGTCAACTTCTTCGCGGCGGGCGACGACGAACTGGCCTGCGCAACGCCGGTGAGCAACGCATTGCCGGTCGACAGACCTGTCGCCCTCCAGCCGAGGCGGGCCGCGATCGCGGTGCGCAGGCTGCAAGCCCAGGTTCCGAACGCGGATCGGGCCGATCTGAACCATGACACCATCATCGACGCCCGGGACATTCGACTCTTCGCGCAGCGGCACGGCATCGCGCTGCGGCCGGAATTCGATGCCCGGCTGCGCCGAATCGAGGAGACCCGCTTGTCCGACGAGGCAAAGGACGCGACCGACATCACCCGCGGCAACAAAGCGCGTCGATAGCAGCATCCCACCGCACACCCGGACTTACGCATGGCGACGACCTGCCCCGGCCGGTCCAGAGGATGCGGAAAACAGGAGACGCACGCGCCATGAGGTCCTTCATGATCATGCTGGCCGGTGCGGCCTGGATGGGCGCCCTGCCGCGCGCCGAAGGCGCCGCCCCGCGCAACGTGATTCTGTGCATCGGTGACGGGATGGGCTTTGCCCAGGTCGATGCCGCGGGATACTACCTCTTTGGCGACGACTACCTCGAAGGCGACAATCGCGTTGTCTTCCAAGGCATGCCGCACCAGGCGCGCATGACCACCTACGCGGCCGACACGCCGGTGACCGATTCCGCAGCAAGCGGAACCGCGATGGCGACCGGGCACAAGGTGAACTACGGGGTCGTCAGCATGGCGTACCCGGGCGACGGCCGTGAACTCGAAACGTTTCTGGAGCTCAGCCAGCAGCGCGGCCAGCGCACCGGGTTGGTCACCACCACGTTCATCGCCCACGCCACGCCGGCGACCTTCGCCGCCCACGACAACTCACGCTATCACTACGCCGCCATCATCGCCGATTACCTGTACCAGAGCCGGCCCGACCTTCTGTTTGGCGGGGCCGCACATGTCGCCCCACTCAACGCCCAACTGGCCGGCTACACGGTGGTTCGCAACCGCGCCGAGTTGCTGGACCTGGATACGGCCGGCGTCCAGCGCGTGTGGGGCATGTTCGGCAACGACCACCTGCCTTACGAATTCGACGGCCTGGGCAACCTGCCGCACCTTTCAGAGATGACGGCCGTGGCGCTCGACGTGCTCGACAACGACCCCGACGGCTTCTTTTTGCTGGTGGAGGGCGGGCGCATCGATCACGCCGGTCACGCGAACGACATCGAGCGACTGATTCCCGAGGTCATTGCGTTTCACCAGGCGGTGGAAACCGTCTGCGCCTGGGCCGCAGGCCGGAGCGACACGTTGATCATCGTCACGGCCGACCATGAGACGGGCGGACTGACGGTGATCGAGACCGGAGCGGCCGGCGAAGTGCCGACCGTGAGTTGGTCGACGGGCGGGCACACCAGCGCCCTGGTCCCCGTGTATGCCTGGGGGGTGAACGCCAGCCTGGTTCACGGTGTCATGGACAACACCGACATCGCCGCAATCATGCGCCGGACGGAAATGCCGGGCGATTTCAACGATGACGGCATGGTCACCGCCGCCGACCTGCCGGCGATGATCGCCTGCGTGACCGGGCCGGCGCTCATGGAGTGTTGCGATTTCAACGGGGACAGCATCGAGGATCTTGCCGACCTGGGGGCATGGTGCGCGTGTCTGCGGGGACCGGCCGCGTCCTGGGATGCGGACTGCCGGGCCATGGACCTCGATCGCTCCCACACCGTGGATCTGCATGATTGGGCCGTGCTGCAGCAGGAATGGCCGCGCACCAATCGGCGCGGCCCCGGCAGCGGCTGCGCCGGCGCCGATTTCGACGCGGACAACGACATCGACCTGCACGACCTGGCGCGCTTCCAGAAAGCCATGGTGGGCGTCGGCACATTTGCGGCGAACTGACCCCAGCGGAGACTGGAAAGCTTGCGGCGGCGCCGTCAAGCGGCGGCCGATGCCGACCATGACGTATCGCGGACATTGGACTTTCGCCTGCGCCGAAGGGCACAGTTTGCCTGTGGGAGCAGACCAGGTCATTCGGTCTCGGTCGTTTCCACGCTGGCATCGATCGCAGGTTCGGGCGCGACCGATGCGATGAGTTCGCGCTTGTGCCAACTGATGGTCGCGCCGACGGCGAGCAGGAAGAAGCCGGTCGCCACGGTCATCACGGCCTTTCCGTGCGGGGCGTCGAGCGTCCATTCGGCAACCCAGGGCACCTGGCTCGCCACCGCGAAGGTGCAGGCCGCGGCGCGGTAGCCGGTCCAGCGCTGCCAATGCCCGATGGCGAACAGCAGAATCACCGCAACGGCGGCGTGCAGCCTGATCGGCATCCACAATTCCGGGTTGCGTTCAAACACGAAGCCGGCCACGAGCAGAATCACGAGGGGAATCGCCCGGAGGGCGATCGGCGGTCGGCGGCATACGACGTGGGCGATCGCGAGCAGGGACCATGCGGCGGCGAAGAGGATGACCATCTCCGCGAGTGCGCCCCGTTCCCAGAGCAAGCAAGTCAGGCCGGCCTGCTGGGCTGCCAGGGCGAGCCCGCCCAGCCAGCGGGAACGCTGGCGCCAGGCGAAGATCGCCAGGTAAATCGCCAGGGCATAGCCCGCAACCGCCCATTGCCCTTGCGAAATACCGCTCGCCCCGCCCACCTCGGCAACCTCCGCAACGTGATCGGGACGAATCAAGGGCCAGGCGCGGTAGGCCGCGCCGGCGGCCGCCAGGACGCCCGCGTGCAGCAAGGCATACCAGCGTAAACGCACGAAGCCGCAGACGTATACGACGGCGGCCAATGTCAGGGTGGTCAGGAGCGGATCGTGCAAGGGCAGCGGCAACAGATCGATCGGCACATCCGCGTGGAATCGGTCGCAGGCGAACCAGGCGGCGACCGCGGGCAGCCAGGGTCCGAAGGCGGCCGCCCAGTTGGGCTGCGGCCGACGACAGGCGCCCCACTCGATGAGAGCGATCGCCAGGGCGAGCAGCAGCGGAGAAGCGTAAAAAAGGCGCGTATGGCCGACGAAGGCGTGGTTCATGGCCGCGAGGTGGGCGACAGCGGCCGCGACCGCGGCGAGCATAAGCGCGCCCTCGAGCGCGGCGTCGCGGCCCGGCACGTCGCGGCGGGCGTGCCAGCGGATCGCGGGCAGAGCGAGCAAGGCCAGGACGGCCACGCACCACCAGGTGGCATAAAGCAGCAACTCGTTGGTGCCGTGCTGGCCTTCCGGGATTTTCAGCAGCGGCTGGGCCACGGTGACCAGCACGACGCACCCACCGGCGAGCAGTCGGCCCCAGATGGAAAAACGCCAGCCCATCATCCGGCGGACCACGTGGAGTTCGGCCAAGGCGACGGCGCAGGCGCCGACCGCAAGGATAATACCCAGGTCGGCGCGCTGCGCGGACATTTCCATGGTCGCAACCAGCGGTCCGGTCCAGAAGAGCACCGCAACCAGCAGCAGCGACGGCTCGTCCTCCGGCGCGCGGCGCCCGCGGTGCAACGCCAGCAGGCAGGCGGTGACCGCCCATTCGTACAGTTGCAACGCGGCGAGCGTCAGCAGAATCAATGCCGCGTCGCCGGCCGGCGACTTCTCCGGCGAAACCAGCAACATCCGGCAACCCAGCGCGATACAGGCGGCGCTGAGCAGATACGTGGGGTTGCGACGCACCCACCAGTGCAGACCGGGCGCGTACCGCGGGCGGAGCGCGGTAGTCATGACCGTACCCTCCAATGGCATATGGCGGTTGCAGAGGCGATGGGCGCTGCGCGAGCCGGGGGAGCGCAACGCGACGCTTAAGTCTATCGACGTGATTGGGGCGTTTCGATCGAAGCGCGGGAAGCGGTGCGGAAAGGGGAGACGTCCGTCCGTTCGCCGCGACGCCATCACTTGTGTTCCACTTCATTTCTATGCCGGGATTCGAGCAAGTCAAGCCGGATGGGCCGCGGAGTTGTCGGGAATGGTTGGTTGGAGCTGTCAGTTGTCAGCTATCAGCTATCAGCTATCAGCTATCAGCTGTTAGCTGTTAGCTGTTAGCTGTTAGCTATTGGCTGGTGGCTATTGGATATCCGCGAATGCTTGGGGGCGTGGGGTTGGGGGCTACTTCTTGCGGTGGGTGCGGAGGAGGTCGACGATGCGGGTGAGGCGCGGGGGGAGCGGGGCTTCCAGCACCATGGGTTTTTCCTTGAGGGGGTGCTGAAACTCGATGCGAAAGGCGTGCAGCGCCTGAAAGGTGAGCAGCGGCGTCTCGTCGCCGCTTCCGGCGAGGTCCTTTTCGCTGAAGTGGTGGCCGCCGTAGAGGGTGTCGCCCATCAGCGGGTGACCCTTGGCGCTCATGTGCACGCGAAGCTGGTGCGTGCGGCCGGTCTTGGGAAACATGTGAACGATGGTGAATCCGCGAAAGCGCTCCTGCACGCGGTACTGGGTGACCGCCTCCTTGAAGAGCATCTCGCGCGTGGGAAAGCCGGGCACGCAGTAGCGCTCCTGGATCGCCGGGTGGGCGGCGAGCGGCTGGTTGATGATGTCGCCGTCGAGGCTGACCTCGCCTTCACAGATGCCGAAGTAGGTCTTCTGCACGACGCGGCGCTCGAACTGCAGGCCGAGCCGCCAGTGGGCCTCGTCGGTCTTGGCGATCAGCATGACCCCGCTGGTGTTCTTGTCCAGCCGGTGCACGATGCCCGGGCGGAAGGGATCGTCGCCGTGGGAGAGGTTCGAGCCGGCGTAAAATGCCAGGGCGTTGGCGATGGTTCCGGTCTGGCTGGGGTTGGAGGGGTGGCAGATGATGCCGACGTCCTTGTTGATCGCGAGCATGCAGTCGTCTTCGTAGACGATCTCGACGGGGATGTCTTCGGGGATGACGTCGGTGGGTTCGGGCGGCGGCACGCGCAGCTCGACGATATCGCCCGCCGCGGGCTCGTAGCTGCACTTGACCGTCCGGCCGTTGATCGTGACGTCGCCCTGCTTGATGAGCCGCTGCATCATGGTGCGGGAGATGCGGGGAAAGCGTCCGTGGAGGTACTTGTCGAGTCGGCGGCCGACGACCCGGCGGCGGATGCGCAGCTTCTCCAGCTCGAATTCCGGCTCGGCCTCGCCGGATTCCTCGAGATCGTCGGCCGGGGCGGGATCGTGCGCGTCGGCAGGGGGACGTACGTCTTCGGGCACAAGCAGGCCTTTCCTGCAACAACCGGGACACACCTCGCGGCGGCGACCACGCGGAAGCGCCGCCGCGGCGCGATTCTACCGACGGGCGGCGGCACTGTCGAACCGGGCGGTGGGCAACGCGCGCCTGTATTTCTGCGCCGAGTCATGGCAGGATGTAGGCTTTCACCCGGGTCGCACCAGGATTGGCGGGGACCGCGGACCATCGTCCGCATAGAGAAGCGCCGGCTCAGAAGGTCAAGGTCATGCGCGTGCAATTGATTCGCAACCCGATTTCCGGCAGCGGCGGCATGGGCGCGCTGGTCGATCAGCTCGGCGAGGAGCTGGACCGGCGCGGCGCCTATCTCGAGATCGTGCACACGGAGTCGCCGGCCGACGCGACCCGCCTGGCCGCCCTCACCCCGCCGGACACCGACGCGGTGATTTCCGCCGGGGGCGACGGGACGCTGCGCGAGGTGGTCGCCGGGTTGCTGGGAAAATCCGTGCCCCTTCTGGTGCTGCCGAGCGGGACGGAAAACGTGCTGGCGCGACACTTCGGCTATCGCCGCAACGTGGCGGCCGTCATCCGCACGCTGTACGAAGGTCAGCTCGCCCCCTACGACGTCGGGGTCTGCGGCGCCAAGAAATTCATCCTGCTGGTGGGCGTGGGCTTTGACGCGGACGTGGTCCATCGCCTGCACGCCGTCCGCGAAGGGCATATCTCCCACCTGACGTACACCTTCCCCCTGCTCAACGCCCTGCGTCACCACGGTTTCCCGGAGGTCTCGGTCGAGGTGGACGACCAGCATGTGTACTCCGGGCAGGCGATGGTGTGGGTAGGCGTGATCCCCCGCTACTCGCTGGGCATGCGGGTGCTCCACCAGGCCCGAACCGACGACGGCCTGCTCGACGTCTGCATCCTGCCGTGCCGATCGCGCAGCCAATTGGTGCGCTATGGCCTGTCGCTGCTGCTCCGCCGCCCGGTCCGGGGCAGCGGCGTCCAGTACCACCAGTGCCGCACCGCCCGCGTGACGGCCGCCAACGGCCACGACGTGCCGGTGCAGATCGACGGGGACGTCGGCGGCCACCTGCCCATCGCGTGCAGCATCATTCCCCAGGGGATCAACCTGCTGTTGCCGCAGGATTCGCCGGCGCTGAAAAGGCCGGGGACGCGGCGGTGACTGAAGCACCCCGCGCCCCCGGTGGACGTGACCTTCCTTCGCTGCGCCGTCAAACCGCGCCCTACGCCTTCTCCTGGTGTTGCATCATCGCCGCACTCAATGCCGGCACGCGCCCACGTCGGCCGTCGCGCCGTACGCTCGCCCCTCCGCGTCCGCCGGGATCAGCACCGGGCTGATCCGCCCCACCAGCGGCGACGCGCTCGACGCGGGCCGCCCGAACGTCGCGTTGTCCGGATCGGTAACCACCTGCGGATCGCCCGTGGTACGCCCCGCATCCGACGTGGGCACCAGCAGATTGGGGTCGGAGGTGTCGGTCGAGATATAGTGGTTGTCGCGGATCTCCACGTCCGCGTCGTGGATCCAGGACAGGTCGTTCGAACTCACCCCGGAACGGAAACGTTCAAAAAGACAGCCCCGGACCGAGACGTTGTCGAGTTGAAAGATGTTCGACGGCGAGGTGGTGGACTCGTACTGGCCCAGGTTGAACTTGTTGACCGTGCCGGTGCCGAGGAAGGAACAGTGCCAGACCAGCAGGTGATCGTACCGGCCGGCGAAGGTCGTGCCCCGTCCGCTGACGTCGTTGCGGATGGGGGCGCGCATCTCGAAGAGGCAGTTCACGAAGGCGTTGTTCTGCGACGTGGCTCCGCTGCGTACGAAGATGCCCTGGTAGTGCAGGTCGGTGGCGATCACGTTGTACCAGATCCAGTTGTGGATGAACGCGCCCTCGGTGGCCAGCGCCGGGGGCCCCTGGATCACGTCGGCGTGCTCGGGATCGGCCACCGGGCCGGGATCGCAGCCGTCCACGCGGATGTTCACGCCGAAGGGCACCGACTGGAAGACGTCCTCGCGCGTGTTGGTGATGGTGAGGTTGCGCATGAGCTTGTGATTCTGCCCGTTGCCCGACGCCCGGCGCATGTTGTCGATGGTGCACTCGGTGAAGTACTGCGGCCCGCGCCAGCCCGAGCCCACCGGGAAGGGAAAATCCCCACTGCCGCCGGGCAGGTGACAGTTGCTCAGCCAGACGCTGCGGTTCCAGCGGTCGGCGTCGGCCGAGTTGCCGCCGTTGATGATGGCCGGCGCCGCCAGCGTGAGGTCCTCCACCTTGAGCCAGTAGGAGGTGAGGTCGCCGCTGGAACGGCTGTCGATGAAGGTGTTGGCGCGCGAGCCGCCGGCGTCCGGATCGGAGGTGATGGTGATCCACTCGTTCGCCGTATGGGCGGTCTCGTCGCCGTAAATACCGCCGCCGTCGGCGTTGTAGTGCCCCGGCCGAAGCCGCACGACGGCCCCATCGGCCGCACCGCCCTGATGGGACGCAAGGGCCTGCATGGCCGCGCTGATGCGAGCGAACGGGCGGGACGGGTTGTTGATCTGGCCTGTTCCGTCGCTGCCGTCCGGGGCCACCCAGGCGGTGTTGCTCGGCAAGGTTCCATGCGGATTGACGAACAAGGTCAGGGCTTCCAGACCGTCGCCCGGCGCGGTGTTCTTGTCGCGGATGCCGCCGTCGTTGCCGTAGACCACGGCCTCGACGGAGATGGCGCCGTCGCCGGTGAAGTCGTCGGCCGCGATCGGCGTCCAGTATTCCCACACGTTGGTGCGCGGGTTGTAGGTCATCTCCGTCACGTCCACCGGCGTCGGACCGGTGTAGCCCTGGCCGTCGATCTCGAAGCGCACCTTGGCAATCCCAAACTTGCTGAAGGCCACGACGCCCACGTTGAGCGCCTCGCCCGCACTAATCCGCTGCCGCGGCACGACGTCCCAGCGGGCGATCGGCGTCAGCGCCTCGCCCGGCGGCTGCACCAGCGCGGTGACCGCCAGTTGCCGGGCGGGTCCGGTGCTCGGCGTCACCGTGACGGTCGCCTCGTGGCTGCCCGTCGACAGGGTGCCGCGATCCACCGTCGCGGTGATGAGGTCGCGTTCGCCGGTGCTGCTGCCGGCCGCAGGCGCGACGCTGAGCCACGCGGCATTGTCGGTCACCGCATAGCTGACGCTGCCTCCGCCGGCATTCCAGATCTCGAAGGTGGCCGTGTTCGCGACTGCGCCGAAGTTGAGCGCCACCTGGCTGATGGCGAGTTGGGCTTCGTCGCAGCCGTCGGGCGTGCCGTCGCCGTCGGCGTCAGCGCCGTCGTCGTGGCCGGGGCAGGCGTCGATGCAGTTCGGGACGCCATCGCCATCGGCGTCCGCGTCGCTCTCATCCGGGCATTGGTCCACGCAATCGGCCACGCCGTCGCCATCCGAGTCCGCATCGCTCACGCCGCAGCCGCACACGCCGGGCGTCGTCTTGTTCGGATCGCCGGCACAGGCGTCTTCACAGTCGAGGGCGCCGTCGCCGTCGCTGTCCGGACCGCCGCTGCACGGATCGTGGCAATCGGCCACGCCATCGCCGTCCGCATCCGCATCGCTGACGCCGCAGCCGCAGATGCCGGGTTCGGTTTTCGCGCCGTCGGCCGGGCAGCCGTCCTGACAATCAACCACGCCATCGCCATCGCCGTCCACATCGCAGTCGGCGACCTGGACGCGCAGGTCATCCCAGTACTTGGCGTCGTGGGCCATGCTCCACACGCCCACGGTTCCCGCCCGCAGGCGCTGGCTGGAGGCGTCGTAAGCGTCGATCTGCCAGTCGCTCGGCTCCGCGGCGCCCTCGGCCCAGAACTTCGCCCGGATTTCCGTCCGCGGACCGGTATCCTCAACCTCAATCCTGAACCGGTACCAGGCATCCGCCGCCGGCGTGACGGCCGTGGACAACGTCCCGGCCAGACCGGTCACGTCGTCGGGGTGCCGACCGAGCATAAAGGCCCGCCCACCCGACCAGTCGCCGCGCCGAATGCGATAGTAGGCGTCCGAATTGGGATAATCCGAGAAGAAGGTGACGCCGATGCCCGCGCGGGTATCCGCCAACCGCATCCGCCCGGTGTAGGTGTAGGTGCTCCACTGGGCTGCGCCCGCACCGACGTAGTGCGCGTGGATGTTGGTGGCGGTCGACGTGGTGCCGAAGGCCCGTTCCGCCCCCAGACACAACACCTGGAACAAGCCATCCTGCTGCGCCATGCTGTTGTTCGCGGCGGTGTCGTACCAGTCGTCGGGCTCGTCGCCGCAGGCGTATGCCTGAAAACTACTCAGAGGCATGCCGGCCGGCGCGTCGTGGCAGTCGGCCACGCCGTTGCCGTCCGCGTCGATGTCGCTTGCGCCGCAGCCGCAGGCGCCGGGGACGGTTTTGGCGGCGTCGGTCGGGCAGCCGTCGTTGCAGTCGGGCGTGCCGTCGCCGTCGCTGTCCGCATCACTGACCCCGCAGCCGCAGGCGCCGGGGGCGGTCTTGGCGGCGTCGGCCGGGCAGGCGTCGCGGCAATCGGCCGTGCCGTCGCCGTCGCTGTCGTCATCGCTGACGCCGCAGCCGCACAAACCCGGTGACGTCTTGTCGGCATCGGCCGGGCAGCCGTCTTCGCAATCGAGCACGCCGTCGCCGTCGCTGTCCGGTCCGCCGCTGCAATCGTCGTTGCAGTCCCAGACGCCATCGCCATCGGCATCGACGTCGGGCGTGCCACAACCGCAAACGCCGGGTTCGGTTTTTTCCGAGTCCGCGGGGCAGGCGTCCAGGCAATCAGGCGTGCCGTCGCCATCGCTGTCCGCATCGCTGACCCCGCAGCCGCACGCGCCGGGCGCGGTCTTGGCCGGGTCATCGTCGCAGCGATCGCTGCAATCCGGGGCCCCGTCGCCGTCGCTGTCCGCATCGCTGACCCCGCAACCACAGGCGCCGGGCGCGGTCTTGGCCGGATCGGCGGGGCAACCATCGTTGCAGTCGGCCGTCCCGTCGCCGTCGGAATCGTCGTCCGGCACGTCGCAGCCGCACACGCCGGGAGCGGTCTTGTTGCCGTCGGCCGGGCAGGCGTCAACGCAATCGAGTGCGCCGTCGCCGTCGCTGTCCACATCCGCTTGCCCGCAACCGCAGGCCCCCGGCGCGGTCTTGTGCTCATCCAGGGGGCAGAGGTCTTCGCAATCCAGCGTGCCGTCGCCGTCCTGGTCCGGTCCCGCGAAGCAGTCATCCACGCAGTCGGCCACACCGTCGCCGTCCGCGTCGGTATCCGGCACGCCGCAGCCGCAGATGCCCGGCTGGAGCTTGTCCGGATCCAACGGGCAGGCTTCGGCACAATCGGCCGTCCCGTCGCCGTCGGAATCGACGCCGTCCGAACAGGGATCGAGGCAATCTGGGGTCCCGTCGCCATCGGCATCGGCGTCGCTTTCGCCGCAACCGCAGGCACCGGGGTTCGACTTGTCGGGATCATTGGGGCAGCCGTCAACGCAGTCGGCCACGCCATCGCCGTCGCGGTCGCCATCGGCAGCGCCGCAACCGCAGGCGCCGGGGTTGAATTTGTCGGCGTCCTCCGGGCAGGCGTCGTGGCAGTCGAACACGCCATCGCCGTCGGTGTCAACGTCGGGAATGCCGCAGCCGCACACGCCGGGGTCGGTCTTGTCCGGATCCAGAGGACAATGGTCGACCACGCCGCCACCACCTCCGCCACCGATGCCGCCGCCTCCGCCACCGACCCCGGGCATGACCGTGATCTGCACCTCGTCGAGCGCACTGACTTCGCCCTCGATAACCGTCAGGCGGAAGGCCAGGACCTGGGGCCGAATGCCGGGATCCGGCGCGGTGAAGGTGACAGTCGGCTGATCCGTGCGCGAAAGCCGGACCGACGGACCCGCGAGCTGGTTCCACAGGTAGCGGAGGGCAGCCTGTCCGCTCCCGCTGCTGCCGCTACCGTCCAGCGTGACCGGATCGCCGGCGCTGACGGACTGGTCCGCGCCCGCGTCGGCCACGAGCACGCCGGCCCCGCCGAGGGTGTCCGCCACTTCAACCGTGATCGTGTCCTCCGCGGACGTGTCGCCGTCGGTGGCGGTCAGGGCGAAGACCAGCCGGGTGTCCACGTCGACGGCCGGGGCGGCAAAGCAGGCCACGCCGGGCTCGCCGGCGGAACTGAGCAGAACGACGGGTCCGGCCAGCTGGGCCCAGGACAGTTCGACGGCTGCATCATCGCCGGCCGTCCGGCCTCGGAGGCAGACCTGCTCACCCTCAAGGACGGTGAGGTCGTCGCCGGCGAGGGGGACCGGGCCGCTTTCGGGAACCTCGATGTCCAAGGTGAGGACGAAAACGGTCTGGTCGGCGGCGTCGAGAGCCGTCACCCGCACGGTGTACGACCCACCGGCCGGAAAGGTGAACGACGGCGACATGCCTTGCTGGCTGGGGGCGTTGGGAACGCCGAAATCCCAGACGAAGCGCAGTCCCGCCGGTGAGGGCTGGGGCGCGTCTGCGACCACCTCGAAGGACCAGGCGAGATCGTCATCGGCTACGCGGCGGGCGCGGATGGCATAGTCCCCGTAGACTGCCGGGTCTACCCCGTTTTCCAAATCCTCCTCGTCATCCAAAGTGAGGAATTGGGTGTCGCGAGGTTCGTTGAGGTCGGTCGTGGGCGGGTTGGTGGCCCCATCGCACCCCCACAGCAGGCTCAGCATCACGACAGACACGGACAGACCGGCGCTGCGCAGGCGCGCGGCGTGAGCGCGGTACCCCATGGTGGCTTCCCCTCCAAAACGGCGGATGCCTCCAGGGGGCTTCGCGCAACAAGCGGGCTAGAACTCAAGACTCTCGCCGGCGGTGCAGGACCGCGCGGGACCGCTCACGGTGGTGTCGGGTCGGTGATGTTCGAGCGCAGTGCAATGTCCAATACGTTTCCCCTCGCGGCAAGCGGTACTGAAACCGGACCGGTGCGTCCGGAAAGTACCAACTGAACCCTATGGGTGGGCGGGGGTTATCGGGGGGAGTCCCGGTGTAGTCCAAGCGTGGTCGAGTTCAGTCTTACGGCTCTGTTACCTAACTTCGCCAACATTCCCAGTCATTGACTGGACGTCCGAGTTTTTGAAAATACGATGCTGATGCTGCCAGAAGGCGGACGGCTTCGCCGGGGTGCGCGCTCCCCAACGAACCCCAACGACGGGGTAGCCGGCCGCGATGGTTGCGTTTACCGGACTTTCCCGGGGCCAGTTTAGGTCACGATTGTGACGTGATTGATGGTGGAAATTGGCCGCCCTACCCGCCTAGGATTTCGTGCAAATATGGGGGGCCGGGCCGGATTGCGGGGGTCTGTCCGGACGTATTGGGGGTCTTCCAACACCACGTATAAGCGGCCGTGTTTGCGCGTGCGGCAATGCTCTGCGAGAGGGGTGGCTCATGTTCTATCGATGCTCGAAACGAATTCTGACGGCCGTTGCGACGGCGCTGCTGGTCACCAGTGCAGCGCAGGCGGCCGACGCTCCGGCGATTGACGTCTGGTACGGACCGTACCAGACCTTCGGCCAACCGGGGATCGCCCAGCGGCAGGTCAACGTGCTGGGCAACGTCTCGGATCCCGACGGCGTGGCGGCGATGTACTTCGTCCTCAATGGCGACACGGCCAATCCGCGGCCGCTCGCGATTGGACCCGATTCCCGGCGGCTCTATCAGCCCGGGGACTTCAACGTCGAGATCCCGGTGGTCGACCTGTCGATTGGCGAAAATACTGTCGAGATCTTCGCGGAGGACGCCGGCGGCGCCGTGCTGGACAGCCAGACGGTGACCGTGAACTACACGCCCAACCACATCTTCCCGCCGAGCTACCAGGTCGACTGGTCCACGGTGAGCCACATTCAGGACGCGACACAGGTTGTCGACGGCCTGTGGACGAAAGATGCTGATGCGCTGCGCTGCACCGACATGGGGTATGACCGCATCATCGCCATCGGCGACATTGACTGGGAGGAATACGAGGTCACGGTCCCGCTGACCTTCCACGCAATCGATTCAAATGGCTTTGCCTGGCCAAGCGTGAGCCCCGGTTTCGGCATCACCCTGCGCTGGCGCGGGCACGGCGTTGACCCCGTTTCGTGCACGCAACCCAGTTGTGGCTGGCAGCCCGCGGGAGCAGGCGTCTGGTACAACGCTGGTTCACACAGGGCCGGCGCAGAGCCGCTGTGCCTTAACGGCGAGCACGGTATGGGTAGCGTCTGCGACGAGAATCGCCATCTGTCGATGGACGAAACGTACATCTTCAAGATTCGCGTCGAGCGCGCCGGCGCCGACACGCGGTATCGCACCAAGGTCTGGCCGGCGAATGGGACCGAGCCGGCGAATTGGGACCTCGAAGGCAAGGAAGGCCCCAACGATGAACCTTCCGGTTCGGCGATTATCGTCGCCCACCACGTCGACCTGACGGTGGGCGATGTTTCGATTTCGCCGCTGCGCGCGGCGGCCGCACCGCAGTCGGACGACTTCAGCGCCCCGGCGCTGAACGGGGGCCTATGGACCTTTGTGAATCCGTCAGGCGATGGCTCGTCGTATCAACAGCTTGGCGGACAGCTCTACATCACGCCGGATTCGGCGAACGGGCACACCTTCGGCGCCGGCGACGCATCGGCGCCGCGTTTGCGCCAGGCGGTGACCGACGGCGACTTCGAGATCGAGGTGAAGTTCGACTCCGCGACGACCACGCCCATCCAGGAGCAGGGCATCATCCTGGAAGAGAACAGCGGCACGAACGGAATTCGCATTGCTCTGTTCCGTTTCGGCTCGGCGAACCGGATCTTCATCGGCGGCGTCTTCGATGGCGAGAACGAACAGTTCGTGAACACGGCTGTTGCGCCCGCCGCTCCGTCTTGGATCCGCGTCAATCGCGCCGGCGACGACATCACCGTCACCTACTCGACGGACGGCGCGACCTTCGACCCCATCGACACCTTCAACCAGCCCATGGACCTGGCGTACATCAGCCTCTACGGCGCCAACGACGCCGGCACGGCCCACACGGCCAAGTTCGACTACTTCTTCAACACGGCCAGCCCGATCAACCCGGAAGACGGCGGGCTGTACACGGTGGACGTGACCCCCGACGGCAACGGCTCGGTGGCGGTGACCCCGGTGCAGGCGGCTTACCAGCCGGGGGACAACGTCACCCTGACGGCCAACCCGGCGGCGGGCTGGGTCTTCGATCGCTGGGAAGGCGTCCCGGGCGGACCCAGCACGACGAACCCGCTGGTATTCGCGATCAACGCGGACGTGAACGCGACGGCGTACTTCGAGGCCGACGTTCCCGACTTCGGCTTCATCTCCGACAACTTCGACTGCCCGAGCTTCAATGCGGGCGTGTGGACGTTTGAGAACCCGGCCGGCGACGGCTCGTCCGTCGCGCAGAACGGCGGGCGCCTGGAGATCACGGTCGATCAGGCCAACGCCCACAGCGCCTACTTCAATCAGGACAACGCCCCGCGGGTCATGCAGGACGTCGTCAACCTCGACTTTGTCATCGAGGGCAAGTTCGACGACGCCTATGTCGCGACCACCGGCGTGGAGCAAACGCAGGGAATTCTGATTGAAGAATCCGCCGGTCGGTACCTGCGTTTTGATATCACCAACTTCAACGGCGAATCGCTGCTCTACGCCGCCGGGATGGACGTGGGGACGAGCGCGTTCAACCAGGAGTTCGGCAGCGACCTCGTTGCCCTGGATGAACCGGTTTATCTGCGCGTGGCGCGGAGCGCCAACGAGTTCACCTTTGACTACAGCACGAACGGGGCGACGTGGACGGCGTTCCACACGATCAACCGGCCGCTGACGATCTCGCGGATCGGCGTGTACGCCGGGAACAGCGCCGGGACGGCGTTCACCTCGCAGATCGACTACCTGATCGACGTCACGCCGCCGGGCGAGGACTGCAACGACAACGGCACGCCCGATGCGATCGACCTCGTGGAGAACGGTGCGCTCGACTGTGACGGCGACGGCGTGCTCGACGAGTGCACCGGCATCACCGATTGCAACAACAACGGCGTGGATGACGCCGAGGACATCGCCAACGGCGACAGCGCGGACTGCAACCTTAATGGCGTGCCGGACGAGTGCGAGCTGGCCGGCAACGATTGCAACGACAACGACGTACCCGACGATTGCGAACTGGCGGGCAACGACTGCAACGGCAACAACCTGCCCGACGAGTGCGATCTCGTTGATAACGACTGTAACGACAACAGCATCCCCGATGACTGCGAGTTGGCCGGCAACGATCCGGACGGCGACGGCGTCATCACCGAGTGCGACAACTGTCCCAATGACTTCAACCCCGATCAGCTTGACGGGGACAACGACGGGGCCGGTGACGCCTGCGACTTCACCGACTGCAACGAAAACGGGGTGGCCGACGCAGATGACATTGCGGCGGGCACCAGTATCGATTGCGACATCAACGGCGTTCCGGATGAGTGCGAGCTGGCCGGCAACGACTGCAACGCCAATGGCGTAATCGATGCCTGCGACATTGCCGGCGCCACGAGCATCGATTGTGACACGAACGGCGTTCCCGACGAGTGCGATCCCGACTGCAACACCAACGGCATTGCGGACGGCTGTGACGTGATCGCCGGCACCGCGGCCGACGCCGATGGCGACGGCTGGCTCGACGAGTGGTGCGACAACTGCCCGGACGACAGCAATCCGGACCAGGCCGACAGCGACAACGACGGCATCGGCGACGTCTGCGACAATGGCGACGGCGGTGGCGGCGGTGGTGGCGGTGGCGGTGGCGGCCTGTTCACCGACACCGACGGGGACGGCGTGTTCGACCGCTTCGACGATTGTCCGGATACGCCGGCGGACGAACAGGCCAATGCCGCCGGGTGCTCGCCCTCGCAGTTGATCGATCCGACGCCGACGCCCTCGCCGAGTCCGAGTCCGTCGCCGAGTCCGAGTCCCTCGCCGAGCCCGAGCCCCTCGCCGAGTCCATCGCCCACGCCGGATCCGGGCGGCGAGCCGGGTCAGCCGACGCCGGCCCCCGATGCCGACGACGATGGCGTGCCCGACGCGGACGACGCCTGTCCCAACCAGTACGGCGAAGGCCCTGACGGCTGCCCGCTGGACGAGAACCAGTGCGGCGCCGGCGCCGCCCCCTGTGGCGCGATGGGCAGCGTGAGCCTGTGGTTGATGTTCGCCGCCTTTGGACGGATGAAGTACGGGCAACGGCGTCGGGCGATGCACCGGCGGCGCGACAAAGCCGACGAGCTTGTCGGCTAGCCTCAGCCCGCCTAAACTTCCTGTAATAAGCGAACGCGGCCCCGGTCGGTTATCGGCCGGGGCCCGTTTGACTTCCCGCGGCGGTGAAATCCGCCCCTCCCCCCGCTGTTGGTCTACGGCAAAATCGGCGCAGGGCCCAGTGCATCCGGACGTGGCGTCCCCTGCGCCGGCATCGTAGGGTAAATCGGTAGGCCGATGCGCCGGAGGCGGCGCAAGGTATGCCTCGGCAGGGGGATAGCCATCTTGCATCGCGGAGCGAGCGAAACCAGGTCAATCGGGTGGGCGGTGTGCGCGGCCGTGGCGGCGCTGGCCGTCGGGAACTTCTCCGCGCCCGCCGCCCCGCCGGTCATCGACGTCTGGTACGGGCCGGAACAGACCTTCGGCAGCCCCGGCGTCGCCCAGCACTGGGTCAACATCCTCGGCAACGTTCACGACCCGGACTTCCCCGACGATCCTGACGAAATCGACACGCTCACCTACACGCTCAACGGCGGGCCGGCGCAGCCGCTCTCCATCGGCTCGGACAAGCGCCGCCTGTATTACCCCGGCGACTTCAACATCGACATCGACTTCGCCGACCTGCTGCCCGGCACGAACGGGCTGGTCATCACCGCCACCGACGACGCCAACGAGACCACCGTCGCGAACGTGACCATCCACCACCAGGCCGGGCAGGTCGCCCCACTGCCGCTGACGATCGACTGGTCAACGGTCACCAACGTGCAGGACGTCGCCCAGGCGGTGGACGGCGAATGGACGGTGGAGAACGGCGCGTTGCGCGCCCCGGTCATGGGCTACGACCGGGTGATCGCTTTCGGTGACGTCGCATGGACCGACTACGAGGTCACCACCACCCTCACGCTGCTGGACCTGGACTCGAACGGATTTCTTTGGCCCAGCGTGAGCCCGGGCGTGGGTTTCACGCTGCGCTGGCCGGGGCACAGCGACAATCCGGTGGTCTGTCCCCAGCCGCGTTGCGGTTGGCTGCCGTCGGGAGCGACGCTGTGGTATGAGCCGGGGACGGACGGTCCGCTCTGGCTGGCCGGCGACGACGGGCTCGACGAAGAGCAGGACCGGGCGCTGACCTTCGGCGTGCCGTACGCGGTGCGTTTCCGCGTGGAGAGCCGGCCTGGCGAGGGGACGTTCTACGCGGCCAAGGTGTGGGAAGCGGGCACACCGGAGCCGACCGACTGGGACATGAGCGGCTTGGAAGATCTCAACGACGTGCCGGCCGGTTCGTGTATCCTGGTCGCCCACCACGTCGACCTGCTGCTCGGCGACGTGGTCATTGAGCCGCTGGCCGGCGACCCCGCGCCGGTGGTGAGCGGGATCCAGGTGACGGCGGACGCCACGTCGGCGTTGATCGCATGGAATACGAACGAGCCGACGACCGGTTTTGTCGAATACGGCCCGACCGCGGCGTACGAGGTTGGGACGGTCAGCTCCGACGCGAGCGGGACCCTGCACAACGTGCTGCTGTCCGGGCTGACGACCGGTCAAACTTACCACTACCGCATCACCGCGGTGGACGTGGACTCCAACGCGACGACGACCAGCGACGCGGTCTTCACCGCGCAGGGCGACGACGATCCGCCGATCATTTCGGCCGTGAGCGCGGCGCCCGCTCCGACGTTCGCCACGGTGACGTGGCTGACGGACGAGCCGGCGGACACCCGCGTGCGGTACGGGACGACGCCGGCGTACGGGCTGGTTGCGTCGAACGGCCTGCCGACGACGGACCACGGCATCACCCTTTCGGGGCTGACGCCCGAGACGATGTACCACTTCGAGGTGGAATCGCGCGACGCGGAGGGCAACGTCGCCGTCAGCACGCCCGCGTCGTTCGTCACGCCGCCGGCCGCCACGCCCGTGCTGGTCTCCGATCATTTCAACCAGGCGGCGTTGGATACCGCGGTGTGGACGTGGGTCGATCCCGCGGCGGACGGGTCGAGCCACAGCCTGACCGGTCAGCAGTTGCGCATCGCGGTTCCGGCCACGGGCGTGGACCACGAGTTGTGGACGAACGGTTTGTTTGCGCCGCGAATCATGCAGCCGGCGCCGGATACCGATTTTGAAATCGAGGCGCGGTTTGATTCGCCGTTGACGCAGAACACCCAGATCCAGGGCTTGCTGGTTCAGGAATCGCCCATTCATGTACTGCGGGCGGAGTTTCACTACGTCGCCGGGCGAACGCGCGTCTTCGTGGCCACCGTCGCCGGCGAAACCGCGACCGTCCACCGGCACGTGCCGGCAACGCTGACGCCGCCGATGCACCTGCGCATCGGCCGTACCGGCGATCAGTGGCGCGTGCACTACTCCCTGGACGGCCAGACCTGGACGCTGGTGCAGACGTTCAGCGAAGCCATGACCGTCACGGCCGTAGGTCTCCAAGCCGGCAACGACGCCGACACGCCGCACACCATGCTCGTCGACTACTTCCGCGACACCAGCGATCCCCACTTTCTGGCCGACTGCAACCTGAACGGCACGGCCGACGGAGGCGATATATCCGCCGGGACCAGCGCCGACTGCAACGTCAACGGCATCCCGGACGAATGCGAACTGGCCGGCAACGACTGCAACACCAACGGCGTGCCCGACGCCTGCGATCTCGATCTCAACAGCAACGGCAGCCCCGACGATTGCGAGCACCCCGGCGATTGCGACGGCAACGGCATCCTTGACGTGGATGAACTGGCCGGCAACGACTGCGACTCCAACGGGGTGCTCGACGCCTGCGATCCCGACTGCAACACGAACGGTGTACCGGATGCGTGCGAGACGCTCGCGGATTGCGACAGCAACGGCACGCCCGACACCTGCGAAGCTTCGGTCGACTGCAACGACTCCGGCGTGCCCGACCGCTGTGAGCTCGCCGGCAATGACTGCGACTCCAACGGCGTCCCAGATGAATGCGACGTCGACTGCGACAGCAACGGAACGCCCGACGCCTGCGAGATCTTCGCCGACTGCAATGGCAACGGCGTGCCTGACGGATGCGAGCTTGCGGGCAACGACTGCGATTCGAACGGTGTGCCCGACGCCTGCGATCCGGACTGCAACAGCAACGGAACCCCCGACGCGTGCGAGGCTCTAGCCGACTGCAACGGCAACGGCATCCCCGACGGGTGCGAGCTGTCCGGCAACGACTGCGATTCCAACGGCGTGCCGGACGCCTGCGACCCGGACTGCAACAGCAACGGCACGCCCGACGCGTGTGAGGCCCTGGCCGACTGCAACACCAATGGCCATCCCGACGTGTGCGAGATCGCCGCGGGCACGGCGCCCGACGACAACCTCGACGGGATGCCGGATACCTGCCAGGTGCTCAACCTCACCAGCGGCGGGGCGTATCCGAGCATCGCGGCGGCGCTGAACGCGGCGGTCGGCGATGATGTTCTCCTGTCGCCCGCCGGCTTCTTCCTCACTGAGCCGACGATCGACTTCGCCGGCCACTCCGTACGCCTGCACAGCGACGGGGCGATCGTGCAACCGCCCGGCGGTGCGCTCAGCCCGGCTGATGAATCCGAACTGCTCGCCGCCATCGGCAGCGACATCGAGTTGTACGGTCAGACGACGATCGGTTCGATCGACGACGTGGCGTTCACGGCCGACGCGTTTCGGCTGCATCCCGGGGGATCATTCAGCGTCGGCGCCTCGGCGACGGCGGAGATCCACACGGCGGCCACGGTCCAGCTCGGCGGGAGTGCGCAGGTTCTTCCGCAGGGGCTCATCGCGGCCGACGCGGACATCACCATTGCCGGCGACTGCTCCGTCTTTGGTGGAACGATCGCGGCGCCGCGCATTCGCGTCGCCGACCCGGCCGGGACGCTGACCGCGTTCGGCAACGTCTCCGGCGACCTGCACAACGATGCCGACCTGCTGGTGATTGCCGATCTTCAGATCGTGGGCGACTTCACGAATCAGGCGGTGACGACGTTGCAGAACGGCACGCTCACGGTCCTGGGCACGCTGATCAACGAGGGCGAGATCATCGGCGATCTCAGCCGCGGCGCAACCCATCCGGACGCGCCCCGGGCCGCATCCGACGGCATGTTCATTCGCGGCGACTGGGTATCCGACCGCACCGCAGCGCTAATGCTGCCCGAGCCGGACTGGTCGGTTCGCGTCGGGGGCGCGTTCCGCTGCGCGATTGATAACTACCGGCACTTCGAGCTGTCGCGCGCCCGGTTGGAGATGGCCGGCGACGGAACAGCGGTGCAAACGTTCGAGGTTATGTCTACGGACATCGGCGCGGGACTCGACGGCCTGACGCCCGGCCGCAAAGGTCACTACCCTGTCGGCACCGTCCGCATCGGACCGACGCCGACGGTCGTGCGGCTTGACGATCGACACCTCAACGCGCCGGACACCGGTCTGGCCGAATGCCTGTATGTCGATCACCTCGTCGTCGAGGCCGGCGCCACGTTGGTCACCAATGGCCTGCGCATCTATTACCGCACGAAGGAGATCGCCGGGGCCGTTGACCAGCCGAACAACCTCATTCCCCTCGTCGTCGTCGCCGGCGACTGCAACGGGGACGGCGCGGTGACCGTCAGTGACGCGGCCGGCATGACCAGTTGCCTGGGCGGGCCGGGCGGCATGCCGGCCGGCGCGCCCGCCGAGCAGTGCCCCTGCGCGACTTTCGATTTCGACGGTGACGATGATGTCGATCTTGCCGATTTTGCGGCATTACAGCGGCACATCGAACCCGAGTAGCCCGCCGGCAGGCAGGCCGTAGTCTTACAATCGGCTGAGCGCCCGTTAAGACGGGCAGTTGCGGCGCGTCCCCCCTTTACCCGGCCTTCCCCCGGTTTTGCCCCGCCGACGGGGTGTGCCGGAGTGGCCTGGGCGGGGCGGCAGGGGGCTCAGGCGGGCGTCTGCCCCACCTCGAATTCTCAGCTACTATTTGCCTCCGTATCTATACGAACATTCATCTTTGCGTTAGATTGTCGCCCGTTCACGCTGGTGCGGCGGCTCGGGGATGCGCGGCCTGAGTCGAGCCGGAGGGCACGCCCATTTTCACCGGCGTAACAGGCGGAATGTGCAGCTCGGTGACGCCGGCAAAGTCGGCAGGTCACCCCGCACAAACTGCGTGCAGCGTTTTTTCTGGTGACTCCGATAACGGAAGAGGCGAAGCAACCACAGCCCGCGACGACTTCACGCCTGTGCGTACCGCAGGACAGCGCCACCCCAACACGCGCAAGGCGCGCTGACCTGACGATTCCCCAACCCATGCCTGCGCAAGCAGCAGACCTTCTGAAGGTTACATCCCTATGGAGCATGACCGACTGTTGGCACGGACGCGAACGTCATCTTGGCGGAACCTGGGCATTTTGGCCGATTGGCACAAGGCGGTGCGATCGGGCTTGTCGCGGCCGCTGGGTATCCTGGGCGGATCGGGCAGATGTCAATTGGTGAGTTCATCCCGCCTCGCCTGCGCATTCGTCCTCCTTTGCACGATTGTGCTGCCGCCGGCGCTGACCGGCTGCGGCAGCGAACTGGGCGGCATCATCGACGGGCAGAATGACGACAGCCTCACGGATGTGGACTCCAACGGCAGTCCCGCGATCGATTCCGACCGCCAGCCCACGGACAGTGCCGGCAACCCGATCGGCTCACAGAACGACCGCGACCCGATGATTCCCTATCGGATCGTGGCCCACAACATCGGTCCGGCGGAGTGGGAGTTCGAGATCATCCGAACGGACAACCGGCCGATCGGCGATCTGCGTTTCTTCTGGAACTTCGGTCCGCAGGACACCGAGCTGCACGAGGGGCGGGTGCAACGCTACGCCTTCGACGGTGACGGCGGCGATTTCAACATCACCGCGACGGCCATCGGCAACGATCAGAAGGAAGCGCTGCAACTTGTCCTCCAGCTCAGCATTCCGCCCCTGCCCAACCTGCCGCCGCAAGCCGACGCCGGCGACGACCTGATCGTCTACGAGGGGGACTTCGTCTGCCTCAACGGCGCCCACACCATCGACCGCAACGACGACAAGATCTCCTACCGGTGGCGGCAGATCGCGGGCATCCCGGTGGATCTGGAGACCTACGACAACCACCCGGCCGAAGCGTGTTTCACCGCCCCCGCGGTCAATGACACGGCGACGTTGATCTTCGTCCTGTGGGCGAGCGACGGCGACTACACGGACGAGGATCTCGTGGAGATTACGATCTTCGACGGCGCCGCCAACGTCTCCGCCAACGCGGGCGACGACGTCTTCGCGAACATCGGCGAGACGGTGATCCTCGACGGCAGCGCCAGTTTTGCGGCCGACGGCGCGCCCATCACCTACGCCTGGACGCAGATCGACGGCCTGCCCGTGGACCTGCTCGGCACCGACGGGCCGGTGGCGCGATTCGTCGCTCCGTTCATCACGGAGACGCAGGAGCACCTGACTTTTGCGCTCACGGTGACGGCCGGAGAGCACTCGGCCGTCGACGTCGTCCAGGCAACGATCTGGCGCGAAGGGGCGGCGCCCGCCACCGAGTTCTTCGAGGATTTTGACGATCTCGCCACGGGTGCGAATCCGCCGGACTGGCTCGACACCCGGGCCAAGAACAGCCTGGACGGCGACGACGGGCTCTTTGGCGTGATGCGCATCGCCGGGGAAAAGGTGTTCGGCACGGCCTCCACCGCCACGAACATCCACGCCCACTACCTGGGCTCGAGTTCGTCCGCGTGGGGCTCGTACACCTTCTCCGGGCGAATGAAGCTGGAACGCGACAACGGCGGCATCGGCGTGACGTTTCTGTCGGACTATCCCGGCAGCGATCGGTACTACCGGCTTCGGTCCGGGCATTTTCCCGGCGGGGAGATCTTCCATATCGCCCCCCACGGCACGAGCATCACCAGCGGCAATGCCAGTACGGGCGTGGCGCCGACCGCGGGCAAGTGGTACCAATTCGTCATCGACGTCGCCGACACGGGTGAAGAAACGGAGATCAAGGCCAAGGTCTGGGAGGAGGGCGACCCCAAACCGTCCCGCTGGCAGGTGGAGTGCGCCGACGCCAGCAACACCCGCTTCCGCGCCGGCACGATCGGCGTCTGGAGCATGGGCGGCGGGCAGAAATACTGGGACGACCTCAACGTGACCAACGTGCAGCTCGTACTGGGCGCCCAGGACCCGGAAACCGCCGACACCGACGGCGACGGCGTCCCCAACCTGGAGGACGGCTGCCCGGATGATCCGGCCAAGATCGCCCCGGGCGAGTGCGGTTGTGGCGTCGCCGATCTCGACCTGAACGAGAATGGGGTGTACGACTGCCACGACGAAGCCCCGCTCATGCTGGTCAGCCGCACGGTGCTGAGCTTCGGGGTGGTGAGCGACGAGCTGACTTTTGACATTTGGAATGCCGGCGGGGACACCCTGGCCTATACTGTTTCAGAGAGCGCCGACTGGCTGAGCGTTTCCCCCGCCAGAGGCGAAAGCACCGGTGAACACGATGTCATCCGCGTGCGCGCCGATCGGGCGAACCTGTCCACCGGCACATTTCAAACGGAGTTGACCGTGACCCCCAACGTCGGACCGACGGTAGCCATTCTCGTCACCTTGCTCGTGCAGCCTCCCTCCGACGCGCTGACCCCGATCGCGCGCTGGGACGTGGTGCCGCGCCAGCGCATCAACGCCGGCGAGACGTTCAAGTGCGGCGTGGTCGCGTTCAGCAAGTACGGCATCGAGGAGGTGCGCTTTGACATCTCCGGGCAGGGCTATCGCGGCCAGTCGCCCAAGATTGCCCGGGAGATGACCTACAACGACCGGACCGACGTGTGGGAATACTGGGTGCCCATTGCCGCCAGCGACTTCCGCTCCGACGGGATGATCACCGTCGAGGCCACCGTGGTCGGCAAGGACGGCGGCATCCGCGACAAGAACACCACGCCGGGCAACGGGCTGGAGAGCCTGGTGCTATGGGTCAATCCCAACGGCTCCCTTCCGAGCAACACCGCCTGGGTGGCAAATAACGGCAACGACAACTCGGGCAAGGTCAACGACGCGAGCAAGCCCTTCGCCAGCATCAGCGCGGCCATGAAGGCCATCGCGGCGGCCCAGGGCGGCAAGGCCGACGGCGGCATTGTCCGGCTGCGCCCCGGCAACCACTCCGCGGACGGCGGCGGCATCTACCAGGGCGCCACAGTGACCACCGTCGATGAGTGGATCACCATCACCAGCGATCCCGCCGCCGGCGGGAACAAGTCGAATACCAGCATCAACCACCGGGAAACCGGCGATCTCACCGCGCTGTATCTCAAGGCGTCAGACCTGACGCTCTCAGCGCCGGGCATCATCAACGGCGGGAACCACTCCGACGCGGGTCGTTATTCGCGCAGCGTCTGGCTCAAGAACTGCGACATCCAGGGAGACAGCAGCGACTTCCCCTTCCCCGTCGGCTCCGGCTGGCGCGGACCCCACTATTACACCGAGTGCTCCATCGACAACCAGCGGCGTGCCTGCGGCAACGGGCAGAACCACCGCCTGATGCGCAACCTCACCATCACCGATACGCGCGAGGACGTCTTCCAGTCGGTTCCCTTCGGGATCAACATCACGATCGACGGCGTCGACCCCGGGCCGGGCAGCAACCCGGAGCACGCCGACGTCATCCAGGGCCCGCCGGCGCTGACAACCGAAGGCGCGTTCATGCACAACTGGATCTGGTACAACGTCATCGCCAAGGACCTGCACTACCAGGGGATCTTCGTCCGCAGCGGCGCGACCTCGAAGAACAACGCCTTCGTGAATTGCCTTTTCGAGATGCGCGCGCCCATCCGCAACGACGTCAGCGGCCGGGGCACCACTTTCGCCGGCAAGTACGACCACCTGCTGTTCTGGAACTGCACCTTCCTCGGCACGAATACGATCAACAAGTTCAACCTCGGTCAGTACGAATCGACGACCTCGCCCTCAAATGCGTTTCTGCTCAAGAACATCTCCGTTGTCGGCTGTTTGTTCGAGCGCTTCCGCACCGGCGTCCGCTCCGAAGACAAGGGCTGGATCAACCATCGCGACGTGGAGATCGTCGATAACCACTACATCACCAGCAGTGATCGCAATGACTACAACCTGATCATTCCCCGCCCGGCCGACAACTCGCTGGGCGATCCCAAGGTCAACACCTCGCCGGCCAGCAGCGATTTCGGCCGGCCGCGCAGCGACTCGCCGCTGCGCAACCAGGTCAGCCCGCCGCGGGTGCCGGCCGACGCCACCGGACGCCCGCACGGGTCTGCGGCGGACATCGGCGCGCTCGCCAACTGAGCCGTGTTGCCAATTCATCACCCCCCACCATGACCCAAGGCCCCGGCGCTGATGGCGCCGGGGCCTTGTTGTTATGCAGGATCGGTTGTTCTGCACGTGGTCTGCGCGTCGGCGCAGCCTTGCGGACGCCGCGCGTTTTCAAAGCGTGACGCCCTCGCTAGACTGCCCCCATGGCCGCTACGCCGCCAGATCGCCAACGCACCGTCTTCTACTGCAAGGAGTCCTACGGCTACGCCCGCGTCTGCTACGGGCTGCGCTTGCCCGGGTACCGCTTCGAAGAACACCGGGCATTGCCCATGCGCCGGCTGCTGCCGCAGGCAGGCCACTGGAAAACCACGCGGCTCTTTCTCACCCGTCCCCCCGGCCTGGTGCACACCTTCAATGACATTGTGATCCACGCCCGGGCATGGATGGTCTCGCACGAGTTGGAACTGCCGCGGTTTCTGGGGCAGACCAAAGCGAAGCACATCCGCGCCGCTTATCACCGACTGGCCGATGGGCGCTGCCGCGCCGTGCTGCCGATGAGTGAGGCCGCGAAGCGCTGGATGCTGCGGCGTGTGCCCGAGGCGCTGCGCCCCGCCATCGAAGCCAAGACCCGCGTTTTTACCGGGGCAGTCAACGGGCCCGAGCATTTCAACCTGCCCGTGCGTCCGGCGCGACGTTCGGCCGATCAGCCCCTGCACCTGGTCTTCGTGGGCAACAACGCGTTCCGCAAGGGCGGCCCGGTGGTGCTCGACGCCTTCGACCGCTTGCGCAAAGCCGGGCTGTCGTGCCGGCTGACCTTCATCGGGCGGGTGGATCCGCACAGCTATACCAGGCCGGTCACGCCCGAGGACCACGCCGACCTGGTCCGCCGCCTGCGTGAGACGCCGGAGGTGACGTGGATGCAGCGCGTGCCCAACCGCAACGTGCTGGCGATCCTCTCCGGGGCGCACGTGGGGCTGCTGCCGACGTATGATGATTCACTGGGGTGGTCGGTGATCGAGATGATGTCGGCCGGGCTGCCGGTGGTGGCGAGCAACATCGTCGCCCTGCCCGAGCTGGTGACGGACGGCGTCACCGGCCGACTGATTGACGTGCCCCGCGACGCCGACGGCCGATGGATCGGCGTGGTCGACCGCGCGGGCGATGAGACGGTGCAGAAGGCGACGCACGAGGCGCTGGTCGCCGGGGTGGTGTCGGCCGTCGAAGACTTGGCCAACGATGAGGACCTGCGGCAGCGGATCGGCGCCGCCGGCCGGGAAGTCTACGCCGCCCGCTATACGCCGGACCTGGCGGCGGAGCAACTGCGAGCGATCTACGACGAGGCCTGGCCTGACGGGTTGTAAGGCGCGGTTTGTCCGTCGGTCGTTCAGGTGCGGCGAAACAACTCCCGAACGGTCATCAGCACGAAAAGGGTATTGGTCACCAGGTACCGGCGCCACATCCGGCGCGGCTCCTGGAGGAAGCGGTAAAACCACTCCAGGCACAGCTTCTGGAAGATGGCGGGGGCACGGCGCACCTTGCCGGCCAGCACGTCGAACGATCCGCCGACGCCGTGACACACCCGGGCCTGGATCCGCGGCCCCTGGCTGGCGAGGAAGATCTCCTTCTTCGGCGTGGGCATGCCGAGAAAGAGCAGGTCCGGGCGGGACGCGTTGATTTCGTCTGCGATCGAGTCGGCCTCGGCGTCGTCGAAGTAGCCGTTGCGGCTGCCCGCGAGGGTAAGCTCGGAGAATCGCTGTTGCACCCTCCGCAGCAATTCGTCGAGGACGTCCTGCTTGGCCCCCAGAAAGTACACGCGCAGCTTTTCGCGGTGGGCGAGCGCGAGCAGTTCCTCGAAGACATCGATGCCCGCGACCCGTTCCGGCAACGGGCGGCGCAGCAGCTTGCTCGCCCAGACCACCGCCATGCCGTCAGCCAGCACCAGGTCGGCCGACATCACCGACGCGCGCAGCAACGCCTGGCGGCGCATGTTCACGATCTTGCCCGCGTTGACCACGCCGAGGATCAGCTTGCGCCGGCCGCTCACCGCCGCGGCGCAAACCGCCATCACCTCGTCCATGGTCGCCGCGAGGATGGGAATGCCGTACAGGCGACGCGTGGGGATCAAACCCAACAAGGCATCCACGTCGGCCGAGGGCGCCACCGCCGGGGCGGTCGACGCCTGCTGCCGCATGTCGACCGGCGGACCGCTCATACCGCCCCCTCTTCATGCAGGATGCCCAGCACGTCTTCGGCCTTGCGGTGCCACGAATGCGTCGCCACCCGTGCCCGCCGGGCGGAGATCGCCTCGGCGGAGTTGTCGGACAGTGCCCGCCGCACCGCCTCGGCGAACGCTTCCGCGCCATCGGCCACATGCACCAGGCCGGCGTAACCGGACAATTCGCCGAAGGGCGTGGCCACCACAGGTTTACCCAGCGCCAGGTACTCCTTCAGCTTGATCGGGTTCATGGCCGCGATCCAGCGGTTCTGGTTAAATGGCAGAACGCAAACGTCAAAGGCGGCGCCATACCGCGGAATCTCTTCATAGGCCCGCTGGTCCAGCAGGTGCACGTTGGCCAGCCGGGCGAGCGGCGCGGTGTCGATGGACGCCTTGCCCACGAAGACGAACGTCAGATCGGGCAGACGCCGGGCCACCTCCGCGATCAGCGGCAGGTTGAACTTGTGACTGTCAATCCCGCCGAAGAACCCCACGATCGGCCGAGGCAGGTCGGCCACGTCCGCCGGCGGATCCGCGGCTTCCGCGGCCGCGACGAACTGGTCGTAGTCCACGCCGTGCTCGATGTAGGCGGCGCGGCGGCACTGGTCAGCCTCTTCCTCGTAGAAGGCCCGATTCGAATAGAAGGTCAGGTCCGCCGCCTCCTTCAGCCGTCTATCGAAAGCACGGATGCGCTCCCTGTCCACCCCCGGGTGATCCTCGAACCGATCGGTGCGCTGATAGACCAGGCCGCTGCGCGGCAGGGCCAGCGCGGTGTCGCACGCGGCCGGCATGTTCACCCAGACGAGCGGGCGGCGCATGCCCAAGCGGCGCATGCCCCAACGCACCTGCTGGCGAAGGCAGAACTGATTGATCCCGCGCGCCCCCGGCCAGTGGTGCACGGGGGCCGTTACCGGCGAATACACCGTAAAGCGCTCGTCGACCGGAACCAGACCGCGGGTAATGCTCTTGAGCTTGCGGCGCACCCGCTTCCAGAACATGGCCCCCTCGCCGACGTTGAACTTGCGCATCACGATGCTGTTGATGTAGAGCACGCTCCCGTGCCGGGCGAACTGGCGCATGAACTGGATGTCGCAGTGGCCACGATTGTGATACCACCAATCCTCGCCGCCGAAGCACACCACGTTCGCCGGCCAGACAAGCGCTTGCGCTGTCACGTTCTCACACGCCGTGAGCATGCACCGCCCCTTCCACAGGTTCACGCTCCTGCCGATCGCCGCCCGGCGCCCGGCGCCGGCGCGCCGAGCAGCGCTGCAAAGTGCTCAGCCACCTGCCGGCCGATCGCCGTCATCTCGAATTCTTCCAGCACCTTCGCCCGCCCGTGCTCGATCAGTCGCGCCCGCAACGCACCATTATGCAGCGCCGCGTCCAACGCGTCGGCAAGCCGATCGGGGCGCCCCGGCGGCACGAGCAGGCCGGTCACCCCGTGCTCGATCAGCTCACTGGTTCCCCCCACCGCGGTGGCAATCGCCGGAACGCCCTTGGCCAGCGCCTCCATCAGCACCACGGGCACCCCCTCGGCGTAGCTGGGCAGCACGAACACGTCCGCAGCTTCGTAGTAGGGTTGGATGGCGTCCTGCCCGACGAAGCCGGCGAAGTGTACGGCATCCGTCAATCCCAGTTCGAGGCAGCGCGCTTCCAGCCGCGCCCGGTCGGGACCGTCGCCTACGAGCGTGCAGCGGATGCGGGGATGCGCCCGCCGCAGGGTCGCGACCGCGTCCAGCAGGTCGCTCAGCCCCTTGGCCGGCAGCAGGCGGGCGACGCACAGAATGTGCGCCGGCGCCTCCGCGTCGGCGGCCTTCGGCGGATACGCGCGGGCGTCGATGCCGCAGTGCACCACCTTGAGTTTGTCCCAATGCTGCGGATCCGCATGGGCCATCACCTGCGCCCGGGTGAAGTCGCTGATGCACAGCACCAGCGCAGCCCCCTCGACCTTGTGACACAGCAGGTTCTTCTCCACGTCGAAGAACACGGCCGAACCGTGCACCGTCAGGCTGTAGGTCAGATCGCCCAGGCGGCGGGCGATCATCGCCAGCGTCGCGCACGGGCCGGCGAAGTGCACGTGCACGTGGCCTATTCCCCGCTGCCGCAACGCGTGCCACAGCAGAACCGCCTCGACGAAATAGAACAGGTGCCACAGCGCGGCCTTCAACCCGCCGGGGCGCACGCGCCATGCGAAGGCCAGGGTCGCCAGGTAGCGCAACGGCCGGCGCACCAGCGTCAGCACGTGCGCCGCGAGGATGCGGCCCCAACGCGGCGGCAGAATGTAGTAGGTCGCCGCCCGCTCCTCGCGGTCCGCTTCCGCGAGGATCTGCTCGTCGCCCGCGGTCCGCTGGCTGAACGTGGCCACTTCCAGACCGCAGGCGCGCAGGGCCATGATCTCCCGCATCACGAAAGTGTGCGAGATGGCCGGGTATCGACTGGTGAGGTAGGCAAGCTTGATCATCTGGGCCGCGCCGTCTATCGCCTTAGTCCCAGGAGTCTATCGGTCACGCCGCAAAGATCCATGGCCAACATCTGCGGCGCGAAACGTCCCCGCCGCGTGGTGTAGCGCTCCTGGCCGATGAACCAGCGGTGCAAAGTGAGCGGATCGTTATCCAGCCGGTTGCGTCCGGGACGCGTTGTCACTGCGTAGCGATAACCGGCATCGCGGGCGGCGGCCACGACGGCGGCGTTGTAATCCCCGTTCGGATAGGCGAGTGACACCACCGGTCGCTGGATGACCGTTTCGAGGTCGCTCCGGGCGCCGGTGAGTTCGGCCGCGCATTCATCGGCGCTCAACTGCGGCAGGATCGGGTGGGTGCGGGTGTGGGCGCCGATCTCGTGCCCGTCGGCGGCCAGGCCGCGCAGCTCGTCGGCGTGCATGATGCGATCCTTCTCCGGCTCGCTCCAGCCCCGCTCCGCCGCGGCGGTCGTGAGGGCGTCCACGGTGGTCGCCCGCGTATCGGGATCGAGCAACTTGGCGGTCTCGATCAGGTCCAGTACCGACGGCGTGCCGTGCTTGTTCCGCGTCCGCGCGAGCAGTCGATTCAGCGGATTGTCCCGCTCCTCGGCCTCCGGGGGCAGACCGCGCAGGTACATCAGGGCCCGCGCGAGGCGATCGTACCACGGCGCCCGCCCCGTACCGACGAGCGACGAGATGATGAAGAATGTCCCGCGGACGCCGAACTCGCGCAGCAGCGGCGCGGCATACACGTGGTTGTCCACGTTGCCGTCGTCGAAGGTGATGCACAAGAACGGCCGGCGCGGTTTCTCCCCGGAGCTCAGCCGTTCCATCGCCTCCGCCAGGGGCAGGCACGTATACCGCGCCCGAACAAACCGCAGGTGATCGGCGAACGCCTCGGGCGTCAGCGCCAGGACGGGAAACGGTGACGCCGCCCGCTCCGCGGCCGGAAGCACCCGATGATAGCAGAGGATGACCAAGGTCCGCCGGCGGGCCCGGGCCAAAGAAGCGATTCCCGTCCCATACAGTGTAGTAGCCAGCATCGAACGAAGCAGTGATTTCACCGGTTGTCGAACTCCTTATCCGCCGGCCGCAACAACCGCGGCCCCTGGGCAGTTGATCGGGTTATTGCAGCACGGGCTGCGGCGCCTGTTTCCCATGCCGCCGCAACCAGTAGCCCATCTGCCCCAATGCCATAGGTGTTTTCGCCAGGTAGTGGTGCAGCGCGTACAACAGCGCCCCGGACCATGAGCCGACGCGCGGGCGGACCCGCGCCGCGTTGCGCAGCCAGGCCGCAGTCAACAGTGCAGCCCAAATCGCGATCGGCCAGGGCGACCAGAGCGCCAGCGACGCAAGCGCCGCAACGGGACCCGCCAGAGCGTGTCCCAGGTTGCGCCAGCGCGCCCGCCGCCAGGCGTGCATGTCGGGATGCCGATCCGCCACCTGCGCATACGCCAGGCCGGTGCGCATGCACCGCCGCCAGTACTGGCCGAAGCTCGCCATGTTGATGTCGTGCAGCACCATCGGCGCATCGATGCACCGGATCACGCCGCCGACCTCGCGTCGCAGTCGATGGCACAGATCGGGTTCCTCGCCGGCAACCAGGGCAGCATCGAACCCTCCGACTTTCTCCAGCGCTCCGCGGCGAAACAATGCGATGCCGCCGGCCGCATCCGCCGGGCCCGGGGCACGATACCAGTCGTGATGCGCCCAAAAGTGGTAGAGGTTGGCCCGGGGTTTCATTTCCTCGCACCGGCCGAACACGCACAATGTCTCGTCGTCGACCATGGCGGCAGCCGCCGTCCGCAACCAGCCGCGATCCACGACCGTGTCCCCGTCGAAGAAGTGCACGAGGTCGCAGTTCGCCGCGTGCAGGCCCGCGTTTCGCGCGGCAGCGGCCGTTCGATGGGCGGCATCGGACCGCACGACCCGCGCACCCAGGGCCTCGGCGATCGCGCAACTGTCGTCCGTGGAATGGCTGTCGGCGTAGATGATTTCGCAGCGCGCCGTCGGGTAATCGAGTTGCTGGAGCGATTCGAGGCACCGGCGCAGACGCGGACCTTCGTTGTGCCCGATGACCACGAAACTCACCGAGGGCAGGTTGGCGTCGCCGTGGATGCTGATTGGAGGTGATTCCGGTAATTCCGTCATATCTGTCATGCACTGACCAGCGCGCGGGCAACCCGGCGCAGCCGCGCTGCCCGGACCTCCCGCCCCTCGGCAAAGGGATCCGCCGGCCTTTCGCGGCGACCAGCATACGCAAGATCCAGCTCGGCTTTCACGAACAGCAGGTAAAGGTCGTATAACGCCGGCGTCAATGCCGGGTCGAGTTTCAACTCCGTGCAGTACTCCCGCAGCGCCTGGGCAAAATGCCGGTCGCTGCGGCAATCGTCGAGCAGCAGGCACGCCAGATCCACGGCCGGTAAACCCGGCCAGCGGGCGGCGCCCCAGTCCACCACCACCGCCCGCGAAAACCGCGCAGCCCAGAGGAAATTCCCTGCCCACAGATCGCCGTGGCAGCAGACGCTCGCGATTTCGTGCGCCCGGTCGCGCACCTGCGCGACGCTCGCCGGCACCCGCGCCTTCGTCTCGTCAGGAACCTGCGGATCTGCAACCAGCCGCGCGACGGTCTCACCGTACTCCGCCTCCAGCCAAGCGGGGTCGAGCGGCGCCCCGCGCGTGTGCCGCGCGAGCACGCGCAGCCACTGCGCTGCCCACCGCACGCGCCGCCGGCGCGTCCATCGCCGCCGCCAACCGGTCGCCGGGCGACCAGTACAAAACGCCACCGCAAAGTAATCCACGCCGCCGGCTCGCCCGCTGGCGAGCACTTCGGGAACGGTCGTCGCCCAGTCGGCAGGCAAGGCCTGGCGCAGACGCCGCAGTGTATCGGCCTCGTGGCGGATGACCGGCGTATCGCCGTGCTCCGCGATGGTCACCACCACGCCGTCATCGCCGCCGGCCGGCGGCAGAACGAGCTTGTGGACGGCGTTGGGTCCGGCCTTGGGCGGGGTGGCCGAGCACGGCCGACCCGCGACGCGGCGCCCGGTGGCCGCGGCGAAGTCGGCGAGCACGGCGCCGTGATCCACCGTTGTCCCGCTGCGCTCGGCGTCCACCGTCATGACCACACCTTCATCATCGGGCTGTCCGCCGTGATGCGTTCGATCAGATCGACCTGCTCGGATGCGAGACGGTTTTTCCAACCGGCCGCAATGCCCGCCGATTCCCGCCCGGTCGCCGCGATCCGGCGTTCGACGCCCGGACTCCAGTCCAGACCGCAGTGCCGATAGACATCCTGAGCCACTTTTGCGACGTCTTCCGCGAGCGACTCGTAGACGACCAGCTTGTAGCCCGGCGCCGATTCACCGGCCTTGTGCATCACTTCCGTCGAGTAGCGCCAATACCACAATTCCGATGCCTCGAGCGAGAGCGCGTCGATGTCGCCGAACCGCCGGCCCCATGTCGGGTCGACGTCGCGCACTTCATGCAAGCGCTCCCGGTTGGCCGCGAGAACCGCGTCGGCGTCGCGGGCGGCCACGTACCGCCGCCGCCAGGAATCGAGAAAGCCGGCCGGATGGCGCACGATGTGGAGCACGGCCGTCGCGGGCCGATGAGCCAGAACCCAGCAACCCCAGCCCGGCGCCTGCGACATGCGCACCACGGGCAACGCTTCGGCCAGTCGCCGGGCGCTGCCCAGCCAGAAAGGCATCCGCCATTCCGGTTTTCGCAGCGGCGGCCAGGCCAGTCCGAGCAGGCGGCGCAGCCGATTGCGGTACAACACCGACGTCAGGCCGAGGGGGTGACTCCAGCGGTGCAGATGGTGCTTGTGCACCGCGATGCGTTGATCGCCGGCGCCCATGCGCGCGGCCGTCCAGCGCATTGCCGCATCCCAATCCGCGCCTTGCAGTGGGGCATCGTCGCGGGCTACGGAGCGCGCCGGCAGCGCCCCCAGCGGATTCCCCGCGAGCGCATAGGGACCGTTGCGACAGTGCGTCCGCGGACTGTAATCCAGCAGACTCAGCAGCCAGTTGGTCCCCGAGCGCCCATGTCCGCAGATCAGCAGGGCCTCGGGCGACCACGACGGCGCGGCAACACCGCGATTGGCGGACGGATTGCCCTGCGCGGTTGGCGAAGACATGTCTGCAACTTTCTGGTGCGGCGTCATCGGCGCACCGATGCGTCGGCCCGGCCCAGCAGGTAGCGCAGGCGCTGCCGCGCCCGCCGCGCCTTGACCTGGCTCTCCGCCGACCGCCGCCAGCGGTGCTTCAACCAGAGGACGCCGTTGAGCCCCACTTCGACGACGTTCGCGGTCCACAATCCCAGCAGTCCGTGATGACGCCGCAGGTAGCGCCGCCGGCTGGGCGCCCAATACGCCGGTCGATTCCCAAAAAACGGCGCGTCATCCTCGCGCGGACCGACACTTTGACCGCCAAGATGCACCACCTCCGCGGTCGGCACATACCAGCCTTCCCAACCGGCGTCGTGCATGCGTTTGCACCAGTCGGTCTCTTCGAAGTACATGAAGTACCCTTCGTCGAGCTGGCCCACCTGGGCGACGGCCTGGGCGCGCACCAGCAGGCAGGCGCCGGTCAGCCAGCCGACGCGCATCAACGTCCGGTCGCCGTGGGCGGCGTGGAGGTCGGACGCGTGCCGGCTGTGCGGGCGTCGTTGATCCCATCCGAGCATGTTCATCCCGGCGCTGAGCAGGGTGGGAAAGCGGCGTGCGGAAAGCTGGTGGCTGCCGTCGGCGTTGAGCAGCCGCGGCCCGCAGTAACCCGCCAGCGGGTGGTCATCCATGAAGCAAACGAGTTCGGCCAGGGCGCCGGGACGCACGATGGTGTCCGGGTTGAGCAGCACGGGATAGCGGCCCGTCACGCGCGCCAGACCGATGTTGTTCGCCGCGGCGAATCCGCGATTCTCCGGGTTGCGGATGAGGATGACGTCGGGAAACTCCGCCGCCACCATGTCGGCCGATCCGTCCGGGCTGGCGTTGTCCACCACCAGGGTTTCCGCGATCGCGCCGGCGCAGCCCTCCGCCAGCGAGGCGAGGCAATCGCGCAGTATATCGCGCGTGTTGTAGCTCACGATGACGATGGAGAGATCCGTCATGACGCTCCAGCCGTCGCATAGCCGTGCCCGGATGCAAGGTAGGCCCGGCGCCGCCGGCGCAGTTCATACAACGCCGTCACCACCGCGCCCGCGAGCACGGTCAGAATCGGGCTGACGAAACCGTTGAACAGCAGGTTCACCGCCTGCATGCCGATGGCCACGAGCAGGGGCATCAGCACGGGGTCGTCGCCGAGCGTCGGCGGCGCTTTGCGCGTCATGAAGATCGGCCAACACCACCACGCGTAAAAGCTCACCAGCCCCACCACGCCGTACATGCCCACGAGGATGACCCACAGTCCATCCGTGACGATCTCGTTGCCGCGCTCGTCCTTCACCCGGTTGCGCCCGAAGCCGCCCCAACCGAACGCCGCCCGACGCTTGGCCTTGTCGATGGTCTGGGTTTCGGCATTGAGCCTGGTATCCAGTGACTCGGCGCGGCTGGCCGATACCGCGGCCACGGCCTGACGCGCCCAGGCGCCGTCGAGCACGCCGCTGTAGCGCCCGCCGATCCAGAAGAAGGCAATCACGACGGGTCCCCACAGCATCCAGCGCCAGCGCTGCCGGCGCCGCAGCAGCAACATGCCATAGCCCAGGGCAAACAACGCCCAGGGCCCGAACGACATCGACACCACCACGCCGGCGATGGGCAGGATCATGATGACCACCGGCGGAACCAACCCCCACATCGGGCGGATGATCCCCGCACGATACAGGCAGACTCCCAGCAGCGACGTCCAGGCGAAAAACGTCCCCAGCCCCAGCGCATGGCGGAAACAAACCACCGGCCGGAAGAAATCCCAACGCATGTGCTGGGCGAACGAATGTTGAAAGTAGCCGTAGAGCGTGCGATGAATCTGCGGACTCATCCGCCATTCCCAGATCGCCAGCAGCCCGTACAGCGCGGCTCCGCAGACCACCAGCCGGGCGGCCTCCAACAGATCCTCGCGCGAGCGGATGAAGGTCCGCCCGAAGGTGAACGGTACGGCCGTGTAGAAGAGTTTGTAGATCGACGACGAGACCCCGTCGTACAGCCCCAGTCCGTTGGTGAGCGACGTCGCGATGCTGCCACCCGCGTAGATCAGCAGGATGATCTCCGGCGCCCGGAATCGAATGTGCCGCAGCCGCTGGGGGCAGAACAGCGCCGAGCCCAGCATCACGCCGAAGTTGGTCGCCAGGATCTTGTCGACGTTCCAGAAGCCCTTGATGTCGAGCGAATCGACGGGCAGCAGCAACCAGCCCAGCAGGTAGGCGAGCATCAGCGCCCGCACGGGCTTGAAGAACATGAACAGACCGGCCGCCACCGGAATCCAGCCCAGCAGCGCCAGTTGCACGATCAAGCTGTTGCTCGCCGCGAGCAGCATGGTCATCGTCGGCTGTCAGGCCCCAGCACGTGCGCGAAAAGTTCATACTTACCGAAAAAGCACGCCAGGAAATTGCCGTTCCACACGTCGCCCAGCGTGGGCCACGCCGCGTCGCCCGCCTTCCGCCGCGTCTGCGATTCGTGGGCCAGCAGCGCAGCCAGCTTGTCCGGCCGCTGGGCGGTGATGTCCACCCGCCACCGACACCACCGCCGGGCATGCCGGTGCGATTGCAACGCCCGCCGCAACCGCCAGCGCCACGACCGGTCCGGCTTTTCATTCCACGGGGACCACGGCCAGTAGTACCAGAACCACACCGGATACGCCCACAGATCCAACGCCGCCCCGCAACGCTGCACGGCGTGTTTGACGATCAGGTGCGTGGCGATGTGGTCCGGTGTCGTGTCCCGTTCAAAGGGTGCATACACGTTGACCGCTCCGCTGGCGGCGAGGATCTCGGCGACGCGCGACTCGGCTGAGGCGGCATGATCGCGCAGGGCGCCGTCCGGATAGTCGAGCGCGTGCACGCGCTCAGCATCCACACCCAGCAGGGCGGCCGCCGCGTAACCCTCGTCACGACGTTGCGCCGCCAGATCCGCACCCGCGGCGCCTGCGCCATGCGCCTGCGACCCGTCGGTCATGAAGACGATCGTCACCGGCGTCCCCTGCGCGCGCAAACGGCGGATCGTACCACCGCAACCGAGCGTCTCATCGTCGTGATGGGGGGCGAAGACCACCGTCGGCCGGTCCAGCCAGTGCGCCGGAATGTCCCGCGCCCGCCGCTCGAGACGCCGCCGATAGTGGCGGCACAGACCCGACGCAAACGCCGGCATCGGATAAGTCAGTCCCGGTTTGCCCATCGCGATCGTCATGAGGCCACATCGCCTCCGGCCAGTCGGCCGTGCTGATTCTGTAAGTCGGTTCGCTCGACGTTGCGCGGAATGGCGCCGGCACCTTCCGCCAGCGCCAACAAGTCATCTGCAATGCGATCCCAGCAGAAGCGTTGCCGGGCGCGCACGCGTCCCGCTTCGCCCATCGTCCGGCGTCGATCTGCGTCATTCAGCAATTCGATCAACGCCGCAGCAAGCGCCGCGGGGTCGTCCGGCGGCACAAGCAGTCCGGTCTCGTCTTCCGCCATCACTTCCGGCATACCGCCGACCCGGGTGGCCACGCAGGGCAGCCCGGCGGCCATCGCTTCCGCCAGGCTCATGCCGAATGCCTCGCTCAACGAGGGGTTCACCAGTACGTCGGCTGCCGCGTATCGCTCGGCGATCCGGGTGTGCGGGAAAAAACCAGTGAAGACCACGTGATCCGCCAAGTCGAGCCGCTCGATCTCCGCTTGCAGGTGCTCGTGGTACCCCTGCTGACCGTAAAACCTGGCCAGAGCCCGCACCCGCGGATCGTCGCTCAGGTCCACCAGAATCTCACGGGGACACGGTGCTGCCGCTCCGACGATTTCGAGTACCACTTGCGGATGCGCCCGCCGCACTTGCACCAGCGCCTCCAGCAGCACGTGCAGACCCTTTTCCGGGGAAATTCGCCCCACGAACAGGATGCGAGGCCGCTCATCGTCCGACGCCTCGGCCGAGGCGTCGGCAAACGCCTCTACGTCCACCCCATTGTATAACGCCGCGCAGGCGCCATTGAAGTCGGGGAATCGCGCCCGAACCTTCGATACAACGTGCTCGCTACAGCCCCAGATCGTGTCCACGCCGCGCAAACGCCGCCGGCACATCACGCGGTCGAACTGCGACAACCACTCACAGTGCATCGCCAGGGCGATCTTCGTCCGGGGATTCCAGCGCCGGATCACCGGCGCGAACTGGCTGAAGTTGAATACCACGGCCAAGTCGCACCCGTGTCGCCGCAGGTCGCGGGCGACTTCACGGGCATAGCCCCAAGCGTACCATCGTGAACTGACCGCCGGGCGGCCCACGTCGCGACTGCGGGCGCCGCGCATCAGCCGCGGCATCAGGCGCTTGTCCAACCAATGGGCCACGTGACGATAGCGCACACCGTCGACCCGCTCCTCCACCGGTCGGCCACTGCTTCGGCGATCGTACACCGTCACGCTGCACCGCGACGCCAGGCGCCGCGCAACCTGGTACGACCAGATGGACAGCGATGTCTGCCTCGGCGGCAAAGCTCCGTCCGTCGGCTGGTTGATCAGGGCGATTTTCACGCGACCGTCTCTCCCGCCGATGACGCCGGGCCGCCGCGCCCCGGCAGCAGCCGCACGAACATCGCCCGCTCCTGCGCATTCAGCAATCCGAACCAGGCCGTCAGACCCACGACTGCCGCAAACATCACGCCCCACACCGTCATGTCCAGCAGCACATTGAGCCGCTCCCGCGCGAACATCGGCTCAATCTGCATCCACGGCGCCAACACACCCACCAGCACCAGCACCGGGCCCAGCACGGTCAAAGGCCGCACGATCGTCTCTCGAACGTAACCCTTGAAATCGATGTGCTCCATGCGGGCGAAGGCGGACATGAACCAACTCACCGCGGCGATGCCCGCCAGAACCTCAACGGTCACCATCCCCGCGTAACCCGCCAGCAGATAACCCGGGTAATACAGCAGGACGAGAATGGCCGCGCCCACCAGCGCGAAAGACAATTCCACGCGAATGTTGCCCCGCGACCGCAACGCGGCCGTTCCCATTCCCGTCAGCATGTTCAGGTACGCCACCGGCGCAATCATCCGCACCGTCCACGCCGCCAGTTCAAACGTCTCGCCCGTCCAGAGCAGCAACAGGCGATCTGCGAAGATCGCAAGGAAGGCGAAGCACGGCAGGCAGGTCATCGACACCAGCTTGGTGCCCCGCTCCAGCAGAGCCTGCATCCGCGCGATGTCGCCCCGCGCCCGCAGATTGGACACCGCCGGCAAGATCGGGGCCACCAACGCGTGCCCCACCGCTCGCCCGAGACGAATGAGCTTGTCGGCCAGCTCCATGATGCCCAGCGCCGCGGGCCCGAGCAAGCCTGAAACCACCAACCGCGTGCCGTAGTTCACCAAGAGCTGGGCGACGGAGAGAAACTGAAACCGCCCACCCAAAGCCGCGATCTTGCCCAGCCCTTTGCGCGTCGACCGCCATGGTGATATTGCCAGTTCTGGACGAAGTCGCCGGCACAGCCAGTATGCCATGACGGTCGTGGTCACCTGCCCCACGAAATGGCCGATGGCCAGTCCCAACAGCCGCCAGCCTCGATACAACAGCACGATGGAAACGACGAACTCGATGACCGACGCGAGGATGCCCAGCATGTCGCGCAGATCCATGCGCTGGAGGCCGTTGAGTATCGGAAAGGCGCACCCGAAGCTCATCCGCAAGGCGACGGACGCCAGGATGATCATCAGCGCCAGCGCTGCATTATCCAGCATCGTTTCCGGAACTTGCAGCAGACGCAGCAGGGGGAGCCGGATGGCCCAGAACAGGGCAAACGCGGCCACTGCAATCGAGCCGACCAGCACGATCCCGGCGCCGACGATCTCCGACAGGGTCCCGTAGTCGCCCCTGGCGTCGTACTCGGCCGTATACTTGTTGTACGCCACGCCGAAGTTCGCGTCCACCGCGTTGACGTAGCGGCAGATGGTGAACAGCAGCGTCCACACGCCGTAGCCGGTAAGCCCGATCTGGGCCAGGATCAGCGGCGTCAGGATGATCCGCGATGCGATCCGCCAAACCTGCGTGACCATCGCGATCAGCGAATTCCGCGCCAGCGTTTTGGAATTGACCTGGGCCAATTCAGTTCATCACTTTCATTGCGCAACTCTCCACTGTCTCACACTCCCGGCGCCCCACTCTTTCTCACCTTCCCACTTCCACATTATCCCGCTTGCTTGCCACCCCCGCTATCAACGCGGCCTCGAACCGCTCCACCGCCCGCGACCAGGTAAACTGCTCCCGCGTCGCGTACGCCGCTGCGGCCATCTGCTGCTGCCGCGCTGGGTCGCTTACAATCTCGACGATCCGCCGGGCCATGTCCTCGGCGTCGCCGACGTTCACCAGGTAACCGTTCTCGCCGTCGACGACAAAATCCTCGGGACCACCACAGCGCGTGCACACCACCGGGCAGCGACAGGCCATGGCCTCCAGCGGGGGCAGGGCGAAACCCTCCGTCACGCTCGCACAGAGCCACACGTCGGCCGCCGCGTAGATCTCGCGGATCCGCTCCTGCGCCGGCCGATGCACAAACCGCGCTCCCGCGGGCAGAGGCAATTCCGGCGTCGGCGGATGCTGGCCGAAACTCACCACCGCCAGGTCGGGCACAGACGCGCGCGCCTGGCGAATGGCCTCGGCCGCAACATCGGCGCCCTTCCAGCGCGCCTGGGAGTACAACATCCCCACGCACGGCGGTGCGTGCATAGCCCGCGGCGGCGCGTCGAACTGCCGCAAGTCCACGCCGTTCGATACCAGCTCCGCGGACGAGTCCCCGAAACGCTCTTCGGCCATGCGTTGCAGCCAACGGGCGATCACGATCTTCCGCAGAGGCATCCGCCAGGTCGCGTCCACCTGCTCCGGATCGCTCGAATGCCCCTCGTAGTGCTGGATGAAGTAGAACTTGGCGCCGCACCGCGCGGGCAGATCGCGCACCACGGAGGCCGTGGTCCAATAGGTCGCAATGACCACGTCGCCGTCCGGGGCGCGGTCGCCCGTTCGCCCCGGCGCGGTCTCGATCAGCGTGCCGGAAAAGTCATCAACGTGGTCGCGGCTGAGCCCCAGCTTGTTCGACACATCGCGCCGGACGCGCTTGAGCAGGCTCTTGGCTTTACGCGGATACGGCGACCGCTCCGACACGATGGTGACGGTATGCCCCCGCTCCGCCAAGAGGTTGGCGTACTTGACCACCACCCGCACGCCGCCGGCCAGACCGCGGCCTTGCAGCACAAACGTGATCCGCAGCTTGCGCCCCATGTTCATCAATGTCCTCGCCAGGCGCAGAGCAACACGCGCCACGCCCGCGGCGCCCACGGCGCCCGGCGCACCGCCGCCCGCGCGTGCTTACGCGCCGTACGCACGTATCCGGCTTCCAACGCCCACCACGCCCACTTGCAATGATGCTCGAAGGCGGCAACTTCGCGATCAGCGGATGCCGGCTCGGCGCCGTCGGCGTCGGCCGGTAGCCCGCGCCGCGCCCGCGCCTCCGCCACCACCGCCCGATTGTCCTGCCGCACGCGCACCCGCCGCGTGTGGCAGGTGCTGGCCGCGTGCTGCCGGTAATGCAGCAGGACCTCCGGCAGATTCGCCAACCGGCCGCGTTCCGCCAGACGCAGGAACACATCGAGATCCTCGGCGGTTTGAAACTGGGCCCGGTAGCCGCCGATCTCGACCAGCGCCGCCCGCCGCATCATGCTCGCCGGATGGGTGATGATCCCGCCCCGCCCGGCCAGGTGCAAGGCGTCGATATCCACGTGCTCGGTCTCTTCGGACAAGCGCCGGATCGGCGCACCCTCGGCGTCGATGAGCAACACGGTACTGCCCACCGCCACGCACTCCGGATGCGCGTCCAGATAGTCGACCTGCCGTTGCAGCCGCTCGGGCAAGGCGACGTCGTCCGCATCCATCACCGCGAAGTACTCTGCTTGCGCCAGGTCCAGGGCCTCGTTGCGCGTGGCGGTGATGCCGCGATTGGGCCGACGCACCAGGCGGATCCGCGAATCCCGCGCCGCGAAGTCGTCAAGCAGCGCCGCACTGCCGTCGGTCGAGCCATCGTCGATGACGATGAACTCGAAGTCAGGCATCGTCTGCGCCAGAATGCTCTCCACCGCCTCCGCCAGGAAGGGCTCGGCGTTGAACACCGGCATGTGGACGGACACGCGGGGCATGGATCTTCAGTCCTCGGCTTCGCACAGGGCCCGGGCGACGGGACCGGCATCGTCGGCCGCGGCCGACGCCACCGCCAGGGCGTTCCGCCAGTCGGCCGCAGCGCCGGCGCCGCAGGCCGCATGAATGTTTTCCACCACGGCGTCCGCCCGCTCGGGCGGCTGGTTCCGCAAACGGACCGCCACCACCGGCGCGTACCGGTCCGCGTGGGGTCCCAGAACGCCCGCCGCCGCCTGCTGCCGCACCCGGCACGGTCCCAGCAACCAGTCGATCAGCAGACGCATCGAACCCCGATCGCGCCGCCGGTGCAGCCGCTCGGCGCCGAACGCGAGCAGCCGGGGATTCGCCCGCCCCCACGGACCACCCACCGCCGCCCGCAATCGATCACGCTGCGCCCGCCGCACGCCCGAGAGCAGCGCCCAGCACCGCAGGGGCAACGACGTCACCCGGGCGGAACGCAAACATCCCCGCGAGACGGCCGACCACATCGACCAGATCTGCCAGCGCAAGCGCTTCGCCCGCAAAACGCACCAGCGATGCCCGCGCGTGGCCACGTGCCCGCCCAGAGCCACATAAAAACGGACCCGGTCGAGCCCGCTAACCTCGCTCTCCCGAATCGCTCGCACCATCTCGACCAGCAGCTTGACCTCGGGCGTGAGCGCCGCCCGGCGCCGTCGGCGGCTGGGGTCGAACCAGGCCGCGTCGCCCGCACGGCGGGTCCGGGCGATCACATCGGGCGTCGGGGCGTGCAACCGCTGAAAGTACAACGCGCCGGGCACGCGCCGGAAACGCCCGCGCAGGCGCAGCTCCGCCACAAACACCAGATCCGCCGCAATGTAAGCCCCCATGCCGCGCGTCTGCGCCGCGACCGCCCGCCGCATGAGCCCGAACACGAATATCGGACAACGCGACCCGCAGACCCGCATCAGCTTGGGAAAGCCGATGTCGTCGTAGCGCTGCTCGTCATCCGGACGGCCGGTGACCAGGTACGGGTCGCGCTTCAGCGGCACGCCGTCCGGCGACATCATCCGCCGATCGCTGAACGCCAGCACGGCCTGCTCGTCCGCGTCCAGCGCGGCCACGCATGCCGCGAGGTACTCCGGCGCGAGCAGATCGTCGTGGGCGAACCACTTGAAGTATTCGCCACGGGCCCGCTCAAACACCCGGTTGAAATTGCCGGCCGCCCCCAGGTTCTCCGCATTGCGCTCGTAGCGGATCCGCGGGTCGCGCGCCGCGTACGCCCGGCAGATTTCCGCCGTCCGGTCGGTCGACGCGTTGTCGCTGATGAGCACTTCGAAGTCAGTGAAGGTCTGGGCCAGCAGCGAATCCAGCGCTTCTGCAAGCAGCGCCTCGGCGTTGTACACCGGCATCCCGATGCTCACGCGCGGCGGACGTTCGTCGTGTGGGGTTATCTTCGCGGCATCGCCTGGCATGGCATCACGTATCGTCGCGACGTCGTCCCCGACCGCGGTTACGCCAACAGCACCTCCGGCGAGAGGCCCAACCCTTGCAGCGTCGCGCCGATTTCGTTCCGGTAGATCCCGTTCATCACCACCACGACACTGGGCTGCAAAGTTCGCAGCGCCTCGGGCGCAACGATCGCCTGCCCCGTGCCGGCCACGTAGCGACCTTGCTTGCGCGGGTTGATGTCCACCACGTGCGGCACGGTCTCGCCCGGTTGCAGGATGTTCAGAAACGTCACCCCTTTCGAGCCGGATCCCCACACGACGGCCGACCGGCCCGCGGACCGCAGATCCGCCAGCCGCTGTCGCCACTCCGCGACCTTCTCGGCATACGCGGCGGAAAACGCCGCCACGTCCCGCGCCACCTGCGGCAGATCGCCTTCCGTAGCCGAGACGGCTGCGACGCCGGCCGCCGGCCGAGCCTCCAGCGTCAAGAACTGGCCTTCGTACACCTCCCGCACCTCGAGCACCTCAAACCCCGCCAGCTCAAAACACCGCCGGAGCGAATCGGGCACGAAATACGTGCAGTGCTCGTAAATCAGGTCCCAGATGCCCATTTCCCGCAGGGTATAGAGCCCGTTGGGCACTTCGAAAAACACGACCGTCTCAGGCCGGTCGCCCACCGTTCGGCGCAGTTCCTGCAAAAACCGTACCGGGTCGAGAATGTGCTCGAGGGCGTGCCGGCAACAGATGAGATCGGCGCGGCGGTCGGCGTAGGCCGAACCATAGTAGTCCTGGATGTATTCGACCGACGGACTGCAAGCAGCGTCCGCCGGATCATGGGCCGGATCAAAGCCGACGCCGCGCGCGCCGGCGGCCTCACAGAGCGCCTTCAGAAAATCGCCCTGCCCGCAGGCAATCTCCAGCACCGTCTTACCGCGCAGATCGTGACGCGCGACCAGGCCCACGACCAGCTCGTCGGCATACGCCTGAAAACGGGGCGAAAAGTGGAGCGAGTTCTCGTACTGCGCGCCGTACGCCATCCGCTGCGGGTCGAACGCCACGTTGGTGATCAGACCGGTCTTTGGCGCATAAGCCAGACGAATGTCGCCCCGCGGCACGGCCAGGGCCTCCTCCCGCGTGGCGCACAGCACGTTGCAGAATACCGGCAGATCGCGCGCTTCCCAGAAAATGTTCGCTCGACAGGACATGGATATTTCGTACGTCAATCGTCAGCCCAAACCACAACCGCCTTCATTCTGACGCTCAACACCTGAAAGCCGACAGCCGATAGCTGATAGCTGATAGCTGATAGCTGATAGCTAACAGCCAACAGCCTCCTCCTCACGTCGGCCGCAACTCGGCCTGCACCCCCATAGCGTCCAACTGCGCCTGAATCTCGGCACAGTAGATCGGATTCATCACGAAGACAACATCCAGCGGGGAATGCTTGAGCGTCTCCGGCGCCACCACCTGCTTACCCGAGCCGGCCAGGTATTTGCCGTGCCGGTAGGGATTGATGTCGATCACCGCGGCGACGTCGTCGGCCACGCCCACCGTGCTCAGAAACGAGACGCACTTGGACCCGCTGCCCCAGATGCCGATCCGCTTGCCGGCCGAGCGCAGGTCGCGGACCTGCCGGCGGAAGCCTGCGATGCGCGGTCCGATTTCTGCCTCGAACAGTGCGACCTCCTCGGTCACCTGAGCGAGGTCATCTTCCTGCGGCAGCGTCGGCGATGTCGGCCCCTTCGTCGGTCGAGCCACGATCAGCAGGTACTGATCGTCGAAGTCCTTGGCCAACTCGACCACGTCGAACGCGTGCGCTCTGAACACCCGGGCCAGGCTTCCCAGGCTGAAGTACGAGCAGTGCTCGTAGTAAATATCCCAAAAGGCCTGCTCGCGCAGCACCCGCCCCACGTCGGGCACCTCGAAAAACACCACGCAGTCGTGGTTGTCACCGACCACCTGCCGCATCTTGGCGATGAAGGCGGCCGTCGGATGGATGTGCTCCAGCGTGTGGCGGCAGCAAAGGAAATCGCAGGGCAGATCGGCGTGCTGATCACCGTAGAGTTCGGCGATGAAGCGCACCTGGCCTGCGGGCAGGTTCTCGAAGCGCGTCGGATCGCAGGAAGGGTCGATCCCCACACCGCGGTTGCCCCCGCGCGTACACAGCTCGACGAGAAAGTCGCCCTTGCCGCAGCCGATCTCCACCACGTCCTTGCCGTGCAGGTCGTAGCGATCGACGAGCCCGTCGATGAGCTCGGCCTGAAAGGCGCGGAAGCGCGGCGAGAACGCCTGCTGCTCCTCGTAGCCGGCCGCGTAGTGCTGCACCTTGGGATCAAAGATCACGTTGCTGACAAAGCCACAGCCGCCGCAGAATCCCAGTTCCAAATCGCGCTTGGGAAAGTCCAGCGCGGCGCGCTCGTCATCGAGCATCATGCAACTGTGTACCGGGATGCCCCGGGCCGTGTAGAAGCGCCGCATGGCGGCGGCGCCGCAGTTCGGACAAGTATCACGCATGCCAATTTCCACCCGCTGTTGAATAACCCGACCGCCTCACGCCGACTGCGCCGCGACGTCCTCGGCCGTGATGAAGGTCGGCATCGGCACCGGCTTGATGAACACGCCGCCCCGCGCGAGATATTCCGCCTGCTGCTGGGCGATCTCGTCCGCGAAGTTCCACGCCAAAAGCAGCACGTAGTCCGGCATCTGCTCGAGCAGCTTCTCGACCGGATGAATGGGAATGTGCTGACCCGGCATGTAGCACCCCTGCTTGTGCGTGTTGCGATCCACCACGAAATCGAGTGCATCCGGGCCGATGTCGCAGCAGTTGATCAGGGTGGCGCCCTTGGCGGCCGCGCCGTACGCCGCGATGCGTTTGCCCTCGCCCTTGATCCGGCCAATGACCTCGCGCAGCGCCGAGCGCACGCCCTCCACCCGCGCCGCGAAGTCCTGGTAATAGCCGACTTGATCAAGCCCCGCCGCCCGCTCCTCGTCGAGCAACTGCTGCACCAGCGGGCCCACGTTGGGCTCGTGCTCGACGTAGAGCCGCAGCGAGCCGCCGTGAATCGGCAGCCGCTTCACGCGGTTGAGGCTCAGCCCGCAACTGGCGAACAGCCGCGAGAGGGCCGTCACCGAAAAGTAGCAGAGGTGCTCGTGGTAGATGGTGTCGAACTCGCAGTGCTCGATCAGGTCGCGCAGATAGGGGCACTCGATCACCGCCACGCCGTCGTCGGCCAGCAGCGTCTTGATCCCGGCGACGAAGCCGTTGAGATCGGGCACGTGGGCGAGGACGTTGTTGGCGATAATGACGTCCGCCCGCCGGCCTTCCGCCCGGAGTTTCGCCGCCAGATCCTGCGTGAAAAAGGTGCACAGGGTCTCGATCCCCGCTTCCTGGGCGACCTTCGCCGGCCCGTCCGCCGGATCGATGCCCAGCACCGGCACGCCGGCCGCCTGGAAGTTCTTCAGCAGGTACCCGTCGTTGCTGGCCAGCTCCACCGCCAGGCTGTTTGGCCCGAGCTTGCGCTCGGCGATCAGCTCCTCGACGTTCTTGCGCGAGTGCTCCAGCAGGTACGGCGAGAACGACGAGTAGTACGGGTAGTTGTCGCAGAAGAGTTCCTCGGGCGAAACCGTCTCCCCGATCTGCACCAGGCTGCAATCCGCACAGAAGTGCACCGTCAGCCGGTACTTTGGCTCCGGCTGATGCAGCATGGCCTCGGTGAGCAGCCGGTCCGCCAGGGGCGTTTTGCCCAGGTCCAGCACCGGGTGAAGATCGGTTCCACCGCACGCGCGGCACGCAGTAATCGTCTGGCTCATCGTCTCGTCGTCCGCCTGTTGGCTGCCCGCACCATAAAATGCGGCGCAGCTTCGCTGGCTCGTTCAGTCTCTTGCTCTGGTTCGCTCAATTCCCGCTGTTCAGCGCCGCCGACGCACGCCAGCGCAGCTCATCATCCAACCTGGCCAATTCCTGCAAACGCTTGATATGCTTGATCCGCAGGTAACGCGAGCCCTCCAGGTCGGCCAGCTTGAGGTCGACCGACTTGTAGGCCTCGTGCAACTGCTGGATGCCGGTGCGTACGCGCCACTGGGGTCGATACGCCGGCAGGACCTTGAAGATCTTGGCGAAGTCCACCCGGTAGCAGCGTTTGTCCGGCCCGGCGCCTTCGGCGTATTCCACTTTGCTGCCGGGCACCTCCTCCTCCACCATGTCCGCGATCTGGCGGACCTGGTAGTTGTCCTCGTCGCGGCCCACGTTGAAGGCCTCGTTGTGGATCGCGTCGCGCGGAGCCTCCATGGCCACCAGAAACGCCCGGGCAATGTCCTCGATGTGCACCAGCGGCCGCCACGGCGTGCCGTCGCTCTTGATAAACACCTTGCCCGAAGTGTACGCGAAGCCCGTCAGGTTGTTCACCACCAGGTCGCCCCGCAGGCGAGGCGATGCCCCGTACGCCGTCGCGTTGCGCAAATACGTCGGGCTGAAACGGTCGTCCGCCAGCTCCGCCAGGTCGCGCTCCACCAGCACCTTGGACTCGCCGTACGGCGTCACCGGACGAAACGGCGCGCGCTCATCGAGAATGTCGTCCATTCCGCCGGCGCCGTAAATGCTGCACGACGAGCTGAACAGAAACCGCGGCACCCCCGCCGCCTTCGCCGCCTCCGCCAGCTTCACCGAGGCCACGTGGTTGATGTCGTAGGTGCAGCCCGGGTTGAGATCGCCCAACGGGTCGTTGCTGATCCCCGCCAGGTGAATCACCGCGTCGAAACCCTGAAGATCGTCGGCCGTGACGTCGCGAATGTCCTTCTTGATCACCGCCGACGGCCGAAAGTCCTCGCCGAACACGCAGTCGCTGAACAGCCCGCTGTCCAGTCCCACCACGTCGTGGCCCGCCTTCTGAAACAGCGGAACCAGTACCGTTCCGATGTATCCGTCGTGTCCCGTCACCAGTACGCGCATCAGCTCAGCTCCACAGCTTCCAGGGCGGATTGCCCGATTCCCACAACGATTCCAGCAACCGCTTGTCCCGCAGCGTGTCCATGCACTGCCAGAACGAGTCATGCCGGTAAGCCATCAGTTGCCCCTCTTCCGACAGGCGCTCCAGCGGTTCGTACTCCCACTGGGTCATGTCGCCGGCGATGTAGTCGAAGATCTCCGGCTCCAAGACGAAGAAGGCGCCGTTGATCCAGCCTTCGCCGAGCTGCGGCTTCTCCTCGAACTTGACCACCTGGTCGCCTTCGAGATTGAGCTTGCCGAACCGCGCCGGCGGCCGGACGGCCGTCAACGTGGCCAGCTTGCCGTGGGCCCGGTGGAAGGCGAGCAACGCCTTGAGGTTCACATCCGCAACGCCGTCGCCCCAGGTGAGCATGAATGTCTCGTTGCCGATGTAGGGCTTGAGCCGCTTGATCCGCCCGCCGGTCAGCGTCGGCTGGCCGGTGTCCACCAGGCTGACGTTCCAGTCGGGCCGGACGTGCCCCTCGTGATACTCGACGTCGCCGCTGGCCAAATTGACCGTCATGCTGCTCGCCAGCGACGCGTACTCGATCATGTAGCGCTTGATGTACTCGCCGCGGTAGCCCAGCGCGATCACGAAGTCCTTGAACCCGTAGTGTTCGTAGTGCTTCATGATGTGCCAGAGAATCGGCTGGCCGCCGATCTCCACCATGGGCTTGGGCTTGATTTCGGTTTCCTCAACCAGCCGCGTTCCCACGCCGCCGGCCAGTATCGCCACTTTCATCGGTGTCGTCCTCTCCTTTGTCGCTCAGCGAATCGAATGTGCACCGTCCGCCAGGCTTGCCCGTTCCGCCAGGTAACGCGCCAGGGCGTCGCGCCAGTCGGCCGGCGTCTGCCCCGTCGCCTGCGCAAACGCCTCCGTGTCCAAAACGGAATACGCCGGCCGGGGCGCCGGTCGGTCCAGTTCGGCCGACGAGATTCGCGCCACCGGCACGTCACAGCCCGCCTGCCGCACGATCTCCTCTGCGAACGCGTGCCAACTGCACGCGCCCGTATTGGCAAAATGCCACAACCCACGCGCCTCCGCGTCGAGCAGCGCGAGCACCGCGTCGGCCAGGTCGCCCGCGTGCGTGGGCCGCCCCTGCTGGTCGTCGACCACCCGCAACGCCTCGCCCGCCAGCGCCCGCCGCAGGATCGCCTCCACGAAATTCCGACCCCGGGGCCCGAACAGCCACGACGTGCGCACGATCAGCCAATCCCCGCCCACCGCCTGCACACGCCGCTCGCCCTCCAGTTTTGATCGACCGTAAGCCGACAGCGGATGAACCGCGTCTTCCGGCCGATAAGGTCGCCGCAATTGGCCGTCAAACACGAAATCCGTGCTGATATGCACGAACTTCGCGTCGATTCTCGCCGCAGCGTCGGCCAGGTGTCCCGGCGCCGCCCCGTTCACCGCCAGCGCCGCCGCCTCCTGAGTTTCACAACCATCCACGTCGGTGAAGGCCGCCGCGTTGATCACCACGCCGGGACGCACCGAGGTCAGCGTACGCCGCACGGCGTCCGCGTCGCAGATGTCCAGGTCGGAAAGATCCCAGGCGAGCAGTCCCCCGGCGCCGCGCCGCGCCGCCCAGGCGGGCAGCCGCAACGCCAGTTCCTGCCCCAGCATCCCCCGGGCGCCCAACAGGACGATCGGCCTGCCCAGGTCGTCGGCGCTCACGCGGATTCCCCCACGACGCCGCCGGCGCCGTACTGCTGCTCGTAGTAGGTCAGGTACGCGCCGGTCCGGATCGCCCGCCACCACGCTTCATGTTCGCGATACCACGCCACCGTCGCCGCCAGCCCCTCGTCGAACCCGATCGCCGGCGCCCACCCCAGCTCCTCGCGGATCCGGGTGATGTCCATCGCGTAGCGTCGATCGTGGCCCGGCCGGTCCTTGACGTACTTGATCGCCGATTCGTCCCGCCCGGTGAGCTCCAGCAGCCGGAGGGCGATCGCCTTGTTGGTTTTCTCACAATCCCCGCCGATGTTGTACACCCGCCCGATCTGCCCCCGCTCGAGGACCGCGTACACACCGGCGCAATGATCGTCCACGTGGATCCAGTCGCGCACATTCAGCCCGTCGCCGTACAGCGGAACCTGCTCGCCCTGGAGCAAATTGGTGACGAACAGGGGGATGAGCTTCTCGGGGAACTGGTAAGGCCCGTAGTTGTTCGAACAGCGGGTGATCAGCACCGGCACGCCGAAGGTGTGGTGCGCCGCGGCGACCAGCAGGTCCGCCGCCGCCTTGGAAGCCGAATACGGGCTGCTCGGCGCCAGCGGCATGGTCTCCACGAACTTGCCCTCAGGCCCCAGCGAACCGTAGACCTCGTCCGTGGACACCTGCAAGAAACGCCCCACCCCGTGCTGCCGCGCCAGATCGAGCAGCGTCTGCGTGCCCTGCACGTTGGTCCGCACAAACTCCGCGGCCCCCAGGATGCTGCGGTCCACGTGCGACTCGGCCGCGAAGTTCACCACCGCGTCGAAACCGTCCTCAAAGAGCGGCGTCAACGCCTCGGCGTCGCAGATGTCCGCCCGCACGAAGGTGCAATTCGGCCGCTCCAGGCAGTCGGCGAGGTTCGCCAGGTTGCCCGCGTAGGTCAACGCGTCCAGCGCCACCACCTGCGCATCCTGACGTTCGCGCAGCAGCAGGCGCACGAAGTTGTTGCCGATGAACCCGGCCGCCCCGGTGACCAGTACCCGCGCCATTCCTCCCTAACCTCCCTCGATTCCGCCCTTGTCCTCGACGGAGACCTTGTTCGCGCCGCCCTCGGCGACCAGCTTGGCGGCGCGATACAGCGATTCGAACGTGCCCGCGTCCGTCCACCAGCCCTCGAGCACGTCGTAGGTCATCGCACCCTGCTCGATGTAGGCGTTGTTCACGTCGGTGATCTCCAGTTCGCCGCGGTCGGAGGGCTTGAGCGTCCGCACGATGTCGAACACCTGCCGGTCGAACATGTAGATCCCCACCACCGCCAGCCGGCTTTTCGGCTCCTTTGGCTTTTCCACAATACGGACGATCTTGTCGCCCTCCACCTCGGCCACGCCGAAGCGCTGCGGATCGGGCACCTCCTTGAGCAGGATCTTGGCTCCCTTGCCCTGGGCGAAGAAGTCGCCCACCGCCCGCCGGATATTCAGCTCGATGATGTTGTCGCCGAGCACGACCACCACCTTGTCCCCGTCGGCGAAGTGCTCCGCGAGGCGCAGGGCGTCGGCGATGCCCCCTTCACCCTCCTGGTAGGTGTAATGCAGATCGCGCAGGCCGAAGGCGGCGCCGTTGCCCAGCAGCCGCAGAAAATCACCCGCGTGGTCGCCGCCCGTGACGATCATGATATCCTCAATGCCCGCGTTGATCAGGCACTCGATCGGATAGTAGATCATCGGCTTGTCGTACACCGGCAGCAGGTGCTTGTTGGTGATCCGGGTCAGCGGCGCCAAGCGCGTGCCCAAACCCCCGGCGAGTATGACGCCCTTCATGGTGTCGTTTTTCCTCTCAGTGGTAGCCCTGAGGCCGTCAGTTCGGCATACCCGACGGCGCTATTCTGCGGGCATGCGGAAACGCCGGGCCTCCGCCCGGGCGCCGCCGCCCGCACACGCCCGTCAGTTCAACCGCGCTGCTAGTCGAGATTCACCGGCCGGTCCGCCAGCGAACTCAAGGACTGGTTGCGGTTCAAAAAACCAAACGGATCAAACTGGTCCTGCAAGGTATCGCCCGCGCGGCCGCCCGCCTGGGTATCCTGGCGGTTCAAAAACTCCACGCCCGACACGTTGTAATTCACGCTCACGCCCGCACGCAGGAAGAAGTTGCGATTGATGAAGTCCTGCACCCGCGTCTCCAGCGTGTGCGGCACCCACAGCACGTCGCCCGCGGCGAGCAACAGGTTCTCCTCCTCGCCTGTCCGAATCGCGTCCAGGTCCAGCTTTACGTGAGCGTCGCCGCCGTCCGGCAGCCGCCGGATCAACGTCGCCTCGCGCGGCGTGATGTCCGTCCGCAATCCGCCCGCGGCCGCGATCGCCTGCAACACGGTGATGCGCACGCCCGGCGGATACACCTGCGGACGCGAAAGCGGCACCAACCCGCCGACGAAATAGGTGTTCGGCATCGCCGCTTCCACGTCGATGATGTCGCCCCGTTCCAGCGGCGGCAACGCCAGCGCCGCCTGCACGCCGGCCGGGTGCGTCAGGTCAACCTCAATCTCCTTCTCCGGATGGCGCAAACGCCGCAGCGTCGCCCGCCCCGAAGCCAGGTCCGAAACACCGCCCGCCTGCACGATCGCGTGCAGCACGTTGCGCTCGGAGCGCCGCAGCGCCATCAACCCGGGCTCCTGCACGGCGCCGGTCACCAGAACCTCGGTCGGCCCTTCGCGAACCAGGTCGACAAAGACGGCCGCATCACTCGCATCCTTCACGATCGTGGGTACGAAGGCGTTGCGCACCGCGACTTCAACGTCCTCCAGCTCCTTACCGCCCACCTGCACCGCCCCCACAAAGGGGAGGAAGATCTCGCCGTTGCGGCTCACCCGGACCTGCGTCGCGGGCACCAGCGGCTCAGGCGCCTGGCCCGTCACCGTCACCGAAAGCACATCCCCCGGCCCCACCACGAACGGTCCGAACTGCTGATCCATCAGGGCGGCGACCGTCGCCTGCTCATCCTCGGGCAGAGGGCGCATGGCGACCGCTTCCGTCTCCGCCTGCTGGCGCAGAAACTCGTCCATGTCCATGCGATGGTCTTCGCCGTTGCATGCCCCCAGCCCCGCGCCGAGCATGGCGAGTGCGATATGCATCGTGCTGCGGCGAAGCCCTACCCGCCATCCCTGGCATCCCATCCGTCGATCCATCGTGTTGGCTCCACGTTTGTAGCGTCGATTGGCCGGCATCATCGCGCCGAGGATGCATGCCCGCTGCAATCTATCGCCGCGGCTCCGACAGGTCCAGAAAAACCAGCCGGACTACGCCGCTGTGACAGATCGTCACCGCACTGCGGCCATCGGCGGTCCGGGCGTCTGGACGGTGGGATGGGCCTCGTCCGCCGGCAACCGGATCAGCCGCGACAACGGCACACTCTTGCGCCCCCCCAGCGTCAGCACCGTCGCCACCAGGATCTTGAGATCCAGCCACAGCGAAAACCGCCGGACATAGGTGATGTCATAGTAAATCCACTCGTGAAAATCACCGGCCGTGCGGTCTGCCGACCGGCAGATCTGCCACAAACCCGTGATCCCGGGCCGGACGGATAGCCGCGCCCGCCGCCAGGGCACGCAAATCTGGTTCTCCTGGAACGGGGAGGGTCTCGGGCCCACCAGGCTCATATGGCCGAGCAGCACGTTGATGAGTTGCGGCAATTCATCGATGTTGGTGGCGCGCAAGAAGCTCCCCAGCGGCGTCACGCGCGGATCCTCGCGCAGTTTGAACTGCGGACCGTCCACCTCGTTCTCCGCGGCCATCTCCGCCTGCCGGCTGTGGGCGTCCGCGCACATCGTGCGAAACTTGATGCAGCCGAATTCCCTGCCGCCCCGCTGCTCGCGTGCGTGGCAGAAAAAAACCGGTCCCGGCGAGGTCGCCTTGACCAACACCGCCACCACGATCAGCAACGGCGACAGCACCAATAAACCCAACCCCGCGCACGCCGCGTCGATGACGCGTTTGGCCGCCAGTTGCAGCCGCCGACTGGTCGATTGCGGAACGCCCGGATGCACCGCACTGTCCAAACGGCCCTCCCGCCGGGACGCCGGCCGGGGCTTGTCCGCGGGCGACGCGCCGGACGCGCAGGCGTGGCACGTTCCGCCGGCCACACAGTGGCGAATCGTCACCCCTTCGCGCACCAACGTTCCGGGCGCCAAAACGGCCTGCACCACGATGGCGCCTGAACAAATCGTTACCCCGCTGCCCACCACGATCGGGCCCACCAGCGTCGCCCCGGCCTCCACCACCACCCGATCATGCAGCACGACCGATCCCACCAGTCGAGCGGCCGGATCCACCCGGCAATCAGCGCCGCAAGTCAGGTCCTGCTGCCCGTTCCCGTTCACCTGCCAGGTGCCTTCCGCCCGCTGGGCGAGGTAACGCTCATTCACCGCCAGAATACCGGCCGACTCGGTGAGATCCGCCAGGTCCAAAGTCAGCGGCACGTCCTGGCACCGGTGTCCTTCCGCGAGCAACGCTTTGCGCAACCCCTGGGCGCTGTTGAAGCGCACGCCGGCCACCAGCGGCGCCGGCGCCAAGGTCAAAAACACCCGGTCCATCCAGTCGGCCGGAGAACCCTGCTTGTGGTAAATCCGTTGCACCCGGGTGACCAGACCGGCCGGATCGCGTTCCACCCGCTCGCGCGCGCGTTCGTACTCCGCCCCGACCGCCACCAGGTGCATGGGCATGCGCTGTTTGCGGTAATCCGCCAGGTGCTCGGCGACGGGAATGTGCCCCACGGGCCAGTGCCGAGCGTCAAAGACGAGCACGTTGTCCTCGGGCGTGCACGCCGCCAGTGTTTCACTAAGCGCCTCGGCCGTAACCACCCGGATGCGGGCGTCCGTGGCCGCCGCCAACGCCTGGGCATACGCCGGGTCTTCTGCATCCGCCGAAACCACCAGGATCTCGTGATGTGCGTGCGGCGCGGCCTGTGCCAGGGTCGTCGCAAACTCGTCCAGGAAGGTGCGCTCCCCCAACGGCAACGTCAGCACCGACGAGTTCAGCCGTGAGCAATACGACGGGGTCTGACCGTCTACGATGAGCGCATAGAGCGACACGCGAAACTAGCCTCTTGCATTCGACCGCCGGCCCGCGGGCCTAGGTCGTTTCTTCATACTGGTAGTCGTAGGTGTATCCGTAGCCGTAGCCCCGGCCCGGCCGGACGCCAACCAGCACCGAACCCAGCAGCGGACCGCCCGCGGCGGACAGGTCGGCACACGCCTGGATCACGTCGCTGCGCCGGCAGTGCCAGGAACGGGACACCATGATCGCCCCGTCCACCTGCCGCGCGATGATCCGGGAATCCGCCACGGGAAGAATCGGCGCACTGTCGATCAGCACGAAGTCAAAGTTGGACTTCCACCGTTTCAAACTGGCCGCGAACACGCCATTGGCCAGAATCTCCGGGTCGAACACCTCCGGTCGCCGTCCCGCGAAAACCACCGACAGGTTGGGAATGATCGTCTGGGTGACCACCCGGGTGTCGTCCGCCTCCCCCTGAAGCAGGGCGCACAGGCCGTCGTCATTGGTCACGGCCAGCCGCTTCGCCAGCGTCGGGCGGCGCAGGTCGGCCTCCACCAGCAAGGTCTTTTTCCCCAGCCGGGCGAGGCTTTTCGCCAACTCGATCGCCACGCTGGTCTTGCCCGCGGCACTCGACGCGCTGGTAATCATAACTGCTTGCCCGCCGCCGCCGTCCAGCCGTTCCAGCAACGCCGTGCGCACCATGCGCATGCATTCGCCGACCAGCGGATCCCCGTCGTCCGCCAGGCTGGTCGCCACCGGAGCGGCCGGCAACTGCCCCAAAAACGGCACCCGCGCGCTGCGCTGCACGTCCTGGGCGGCGAAGATCCGCGGCTGCATGGTCAATCGCAACTGGGCCAACGCCACGCCCACAAAGAGGGACCCCGCCAGTGTCATCAGCGACAGCAGCACGCGCTTGTCCGTCTCCGGCTCGCTCACCGGCACGGCCCGCGTCGCGACACTGATGCGCCCCGGCGCACGGTGCTCGATCTCCAGCGCCTGGATACGATTGTGAATGGCCTCCTCGAGCTCTTGCTGCCGGCGCAACTGGTCGTTGAGCTGCGCGACCTGCTTGGCCATTTCGCCCTTGGACTCCTGCTCGTCGCGCAAGGCCGCGATTTCCGCGTCCAGCAATTCCAGTTCCCGCTTGTACCGCCGCACCATCCAGCGCAGCGACGCATCGTCGAGGAAAGCCATGCGATCCGCGCCCGTCGCGATGGTGGCGCCTGTCGGTCCCGCCGTGGGCGTCTGCCGGGACTGCATGCCCCCCGTCGTCCCCGCCATTGCCCCGGGGCCGAGTTGACGCTCACGCTGCGCCAGCAGACGCTTCTTGTTCGCCTCCTGCGAGCGCAACTCCTTCATCCGGGGATGGGCCTCGCCGTAGCGCTGCTCGGCAAGCATGATCTCCTCGCGCGCGGCCTGCAATTCCTGGTTCAACCGCGACCATACAGGATCGGAGGCGAAGCGCGCCGCATCGTCCACGTCCTCCACGGTTTCCGTCGGCGGAGCCTCGCCTTTCGCCTCCGCCCGGGCCTGGAGATCCCACCGCATCAGCTCGTACTGGCGATTCAGCGTTTTGCGCTCCATCTCCAACTGGCCGACCTGCTGGGCCAACTGCGCCCGGACAATATCCGGATCGTCGGTCCCGAGCTGCTTGGACAATTCCCCACGCCGCTCGACCAGCTTCTCGATCTCCTTGACCAGCGCCGCGTGTTCCTCGCGCAGCGTCTTGAAGCGGAGTTTCTCGAGCTCGCTCGACTCGTCCTGCACCGACGCGATGTAGGCGTCGAGCACCGCGTTGGCCAGCACGGGCGCATCTTCGCCGCGCACGGTCTCGATGTGAATGTCGAGAACGTCGGTCTGGCCCTCCGGCTCCACCTCAATGGCCTTCTTGAGGCGTTGGAAATGGTTCGGGGGCGCCCCGCCCAGCATCGTCTTCAAGGTCTTCGGCGTGTCGCGATACCACCGGGTCGCCTGCACCTCGGGCCGCTCCAACGCGGCTTGCAGCACGTTCGCGCTCGTCAGGTTGGCTTGCTGCGTGGCAAAGTAGATCGGGTAATACTGATTCAATCCCGGCTCATCGGTGTCGAACACCATCCGCAGATTCTCCGGCGCAATCCGCACCCGCGCCGTCGCGCGGTACACCGGCTTGATCATCGTCCAGATCAAAGGCAAGCCGATCGCCGACAGAATCACAAATACGCTGAGAATGGTCCACTTTGCCTGAAGGAGCAGCGACAGCGTATGCTGTAGCGCACGCCCGCCTTCCTCTTCCTCGCCCGCCGGCGGACCACCGCCCTGGTGGCGCGCCAGTTCCTGCGGCGACGAGGAACGCGCCAGCGCATGCTGCGCGTCCCGATCCCATTCTGGACCATTCGTGGAGTGGTTCAAATCGAATCCCCCTTGCTCATCGAAACCGCACGCGCGCCCACCTTGCCCGGTCCGATGTCCGCCCCGTTTGGCGTCTGCCGCAACCCGGCGACCCTACGGTTGCGCCTGCACCACCGTGTGCACCTGCGGCCCGCTCGCCGGCGACAACCACGCGGCCAATCGCTCCAACACCTTTGGCGCCGCCCGCCGCGCCGGCACGCTAACCGTCTCGCGCACCACCAACCCGCGCTCCACCCGGGCGTGCTCGGTCAGCACACATTGATCGATGATCGCACCCGCTTCCACCGTCGCGTGATTCCACAAGACCGAGCGCGTCACCACCGCCCCCGCTTCGACCACCACCCCGTTACCGAAGCTCGTCGGTCCGACCACCAACGCGTCCGCGCCGATCCGGCAATTCGCCCCCACCAGAACCGGACCCACGAACCGCGCCGACGAATGCACCTGGGCCGACGGGTGGATCAGCGCTTCGCCGATCTGAACCGCGCCCTCCGGCGCACGCCCTTCACGCAGCATCCGTTCCACCGTCCACATGTTGACGCTGAGGTAGGAGGCTGCATCCGTCACCCGCGGCGCCAAGATCCCCGGCACTACGTGCATCGCCACCGGGATTCCCCGCCGGTACAGCATCGGAATCAACGATTCCTTGATGTCCTGGTAGCCCGTCGGCGGAATCTGCTCCACCACCGATCGATCCAGCACGTAGATGCCGACCGGTTCCAGATCCGTATCGCCGCACTCACTCGCCCGACCGACCACGATGGTCACCGCGGCATGCGCCCGGTGATGCGCGGCCAGCAATCCCTCCAGGTCCACCCGCGGAACGATCGTGCCGTCCACGACCACCACTTCCTGCGCATCCGTCTCCATGGCCGCGTCGCGCACGCAACCCGCCGGCCCGCGCGGCATGACGTCCTCCGAGTAGTCCAGGGCAATACCCCAGTCCCGGCCGTCGCCCAACCGGGCGCGGATCCGGCTCGTGTCGCTGTTTCCACAAATCGTCGCGGCCGCGATGCCGCCCGAACACATCCAATCCAGCGCATGCGTCAAGAGCGGCCGATCCGCGACCGGTAACATGGGTCGACAGATCGTCTGCTCCAACACACAGTCGCCCCAGGCATGGACCCCGGCCAACACAATACCACGCAGCGCCGCGTCTTGACCCGCTGAGACGCCCACCTCCAACGCCGTTTCGTTGTTTAGCATCTTCCATCTCATGGCACGTCCCCCCCTCGCGACGGCCCTGCTTCTCCAGCCCTCCGGCCGGTCAGATCGTTCCTGTTAATCTCCGCTCTCGTTGCCGCCCGTCCAGACTCCGTCCCCGTCAGCCGCTCGGCCCGCAGCTAACCTAACCTCATTACGAACATGGTCTTACCGCCGAAACGGCGACCTTCTTCGACGTTGCAGCGCTTCGCTTTCATATCGGCAACCCACCCCATCGCCTCGATCAACGCCGAAACCCCCGAAACGCCGACGAGTCGCACGTCGCAACCCCTCGGCCACATCCCAACCCCGGCGCAAGACGACGCACACGGAAGTCGAAACACCTAGTTGAACACAGAATCGCTTTCGGCCTCGGCCCAGGTTCCGAAAACAAATACCATAGTTCTCCCCAACTCACCAGTACCCCTGAAGCTTCACCCCCAGCCACCCGGACGTTCACCCGGCCAGCCGTTGCTCAACCGTCAGCCAAGAAGGCACACGCACACAAGGCGCCGTGACCTTCTTCGCACCGTCCGCGATCGTACGTCGTGTCTCGACACGTCACACGAACGCACTGGTCGCTGCTGTAATCTGGGCGTCCGACTTTGCCCCCCCAATTCGTGCCGTTCGCCCGGGACTTTCCCAACGGACGATCAGCCCACCCGCAATATCACGCGGGTCCGAAGCACTCTCTGCTCCACGGGTGCGGCGTCTCATGGCTCGCCCGCATGCATGCCCGAGAATCGGGCATGGCAAACGGTGCAGGCCTAGGCTCTTCCCATCCCAAACCGCAACGCCGCCATCCCCCGACGGGCAACGCACACGTATCTGAAATGGTTATAGAAGAAATAGACAGGCACACCCTCCGATAACTCTCTAAATCACCCCGATTTCAAGAGTTACCAAAATCGTAGGCTTCCTCCTGAATACAGTCAACAATCCTGACCCCGTCCGCCAGAGACGGCCATTGCCCCGGCCAAGGCCGACAGTCGCCAGCCTTGCTCCGGCAGCGAACTACCAACAGTGTACAACGCCCCCAAGCTCTGCCAAGTGAATTAAAATAACACTGTAGTAAACGGCCTGGACTCCGGTCGCCACCCTTCCTCCACGCTAAAGCCGCCAGCTACACCGGCCGAGCAGATAAGTGCGGACCATCTGTCCCTGGAAGCTGCCGGTGCGCACCCGGCGCACGCGCGGTTTCCGGACCAACCGCCACCGAGATTCCCGACCCATGCGCAATCCCCAATCACGGATCTGGCTTCCGGCCACCGCCCTTCTGCTCGCAGGCTGCGGGTCCCTGCCCGCTCCCGACGACCGCCCCGCCAACGTGGGCCTCTTCACCGAAGACCAGGATCCCAGTACTGCCCAGCTTACCCATACCCCCCATGAGTTGCTCGTACACACCGCGCCCGGCGCTGCAACTTCCGATCTCAACGCCGCGTTCGACCGGGCGGGGGCGGCCGTGGTCGATGCCCTCCCCGAGCTCAACACGACCGTTGTGCAAGTCGACCCTATCAACTTCAACGACGCCGCTGCCCGCCTCAGCATTGAGCCCGTCGTCGAGGGGGTGCAGAAGAACTACTACTACCCGCCCGAGCGCCTGCCCCAGGACCCCCGGTTCGTCGAGCAGGATTATCTCAGCGTGATCGGACTCCCCGAAGCCTGGGAAATCAGCACGGGGAGCGCCGATGTCCTCACCGCCGTGCTAGACTCCGGCCTCTCCACCCTGCACCCCGACTTGGATGCGCGGGTTCTTACGGGGTGGAACACGTTCGATCGAACCAGACACACGGACGATGATTACGGCCACGGGACCCTCGTTGCCGGTGTGCTCGCGGCCGCGACCGATAACGACATCGGATTGGCGGGTGTCACCTGGACGAGCCCCATCCTCCCGATCCGCGTCACGGGAACCGATGGCCGCGCCACGGCGCGGTCGATCGCATCCGGGCTGGTCTGGGCCGCCCAACGCGGGGTACGCGTCGCGAACGTGAGCTTCGCGCCCTTGCAGGCGGATCGCACCATTCTCCGTGCCGCCCAATACGCCCAGAATCACGGGACCCTGGTCTTCGCCAGTGCTGGCAACGACGGCGACCGCAGCTCGGCCGTCGGCAACTCGGCCCTGGTGTTCGTCGGCGCGACCGACGCCACCGACGCACGCGCCGAGTTCTCCTCCACCGGGCCTTTCGTAGACCTGGCCGCGCCGGGCGTCGAGATCTGGTCCACAACGGCCGACGGCGATTACCGCGCCGTGTCCGGCACCTCCTACGCCTCTCCGATGGCGGCCGGCGTCGCCAGCCTCGTCTTCGCCATTCGACCTGACCTCCGCCCCACCACCGTCGAACAGCTCCTGCGCGAGACGGCCACCGACCTGGGCGTCCCAGGTCCGGACGAGGCGTATGGCGCGGGCCGCATCGATGCCGCGGCCGCCCTCGCCGCCGCGCTCGATCTGGCTGAGTCACCCGATGACCGCGGTCCCCTCGTCGAATTCACCGCGCCGGATGAACTGGCCGAAGCGCCGGACATCCTGGTGGCAGCAGTGACGGCCGTTGATCCCGATGCCGGCGCCGGCGTCGCCGACGTCGTACTCGCGCTCGACGGTCGCCCGGTCGCCACCGACGCTTTCCCTCCCTACCGCTTCGCCTTGCGCACCACGCGTTTGCAACCCGGCACGCACACCCTGCGCTGCGTCGCCACCGACGCGGCCGGCAACGCTTCCACACCGGCCGAAGTGCGCTTCGTGGTACCGGGCGATACAGATGACCTGGACGAGCCGTCCAAGGACGACCGCATTCGGCCCACCGCGTTGATCAACTTCCCCATCGACGGCGCAACCGTCAGCGGGCAGGTCGGTGCCCAGGCCACCGTGACCGATAATCTTGCGCTCGCCCAGATCGAGTGGCTGGTGGACGGACAGGTGCGACAAACCACCGCTGTCTCCGGAACCCGCGCCGTGACGACTTTCCTTCTCCAGACCACCGGTTTGACCATCGGCGACCACGTCCTCGCCGTCCGCGTGCAGGATGAGGCTGGAAACGTGAGTGCCGCCGGCGTCACCCTGCGCGTTCCGTGATGACGCCATTGTCCCCCGCCTTCTCGCAGCATGTCAGGGGTATAAATAGCAGCCTGTAGGATATGAGGACCAGTCACCCAATCCGCCCGAGGCCTCTCTTTTTATCCCCAACTGCCCTGTTGCACGGCCCCCCGCTCATCGGCGGATCGAATCTCGCCGGCCGATAAGTTCATCCACAATGGCCTGCCGATGGAAATTTGCCATCGTCCCCGGGCTGGCCTCCGTCGAAGGGCGAACCTCATCCGGGTCGGGCCGCCAGTGCCGACATCCGGGGTTGTGGTACTCGATTTTTGATTCCGCCCATCCGCAGGGGTACAATGCGGATGAACGAGAATGGCGCAAGTCGCCAGCCTCCGATGCCAGGGGCGCCGGAGGCAATGAGTGGGAAAGCAACAGGGGTGATACGTCGCGGGCTGGGGGGCCCGGCGACCCATTTCCTACCACACCAGAATTTGCTTGATTGCAGAGTTCTTAGACGCCCGGAGGCGTTGAGGGCTTGCGGCGCTCCCTTCAGACTGCACAATGGGGGGACATCGCTACATAGATAAAGGGTGCTACCCAAACACCCTTCAATCTGGGAAACTAGCAAGTGCGACCCATCGTTATAGATGGCTCGCACACCCTATCTTGAATTTCGGTGACAATCTGGCTGGATCGTTTATTGGAGGTCTACGGAAAATGAAAAGCCCAACTCGTTTCAAACGGCGCACGATCGGCGCCCTCATGGCCCTTTGCTTCATCGTCACGCCCGGCATGGTGATCACCATGACGGCCGTCCCCGGCTGCGACGCCGGCGCCGGCTTCCTCGGGCTCCAGGACTATCAGCGCGACCTCCTCTTCGGCTTCGGCGCGCTCGCCCTCCAGTTGCTCGGCGTCACCGATGGCGGCCCGGTCGACCCGGCGCCGGGACAGGAGATCACCCCCGGCTGCACCATCGAGGACAACGGCGACGGAACATCCACCATCACCTGCATCCAGGTCAACGCGGACGGGTCCACCAGTTCGACCGCCATCACCGTCGAACGCGAGGCCCCCGTCGGCTCCTGCACCGTCGAGGACAACGGCGACGGCACCAGCACCATCTCCTGCTCCGACGGCACCGAGGTCACGGTGAACGACGGTGAGGACGGCGAAGACGGTGAGGACGGCACCTCGTGCAGCGTCACCGACAACGGCGACACCGTCACCATCTCCTGCACCGACGGCACCAGCGCCACCATCCAGGACGGCGCCGACGGACAAGACGGCCGCGACGGACAGGACGGCCGCGACGGGCAGGACGGTGAAGACGGCGACGACTGCACCATCAGCGAAACCGAAACGCAGATCACCATCACCTGTGGTGAGAACTCCGTCATCATCGAAAAGTATGAAACCACCGTGCCGCTCTTCGGCAACCTGTTCATCGACGAGTTCTTCACCTTCGAGCGGCTGCTCCAGCCCCGCGGCGAAGATGTTCCCGGCAACGCGGACGCCATGGAGGTCATCGAGATCATGGATCCGGTCCTCGGCGCCGAATGCCTCAACGGCAGCGTGGATCGCGTGGCCTACAAGATGGCCGTGCCCGAGCGGTTCGATTTCTACGAACTGGGCAACTCCATCACCATGCGGATCTACCTCTATCGCATGGGACCGCTTGGCGACGGCTGCGCTATTTTCCGGCTGGACGCATACAAGGCCGCAGACCATGAGAGCATCTACACCTTTGGCGGCCCGCGCTATATCAAGCTCGACCTGGACGAGGCCACCCTGCCCGTCAACCACGTCACCGAAGGCGTCCTCTTGGCCGTGGATCTCCCGCTCAACGATCTGGCCAATCCCGGTTACGCCACCAGCCTGAATCTCGGCATGCCGCAGGCGGGCGACCTGATCGCCTTCGAGTTGAACATGCCCTACGAGGAAACCGGCGACCCCGGCTGCTACACCATGCTGGGCGTGGACTTCTTCGAATCGCTCAAGGGTAACGTGGAATTCACCAACGTCGACGCAATCTATGACGCGGACGACGTCGGCACGGACGGCGTCGGCGAACTGTGCTCCGAACCTCAACCGCAGTGCGAACTGATCGACGACTTCGAGCGCGGCGCCGGCGAAGACGTCGGCAACGGCTGGCTGGAAGCCGAACGCGCCGCCGACACCACCGGCTTCGAAAACGGCAACGTCGACCTGGTGGAATTCCCCGAAGCTAGCGGCAACGTGGCCGCGCTGCTCCAGCCCGCGACCACGTGGAACGGTTTTCGTCCTCTGCCCGACGGCATCATGGCCTGGATGTCCAAGGAGATTCCCGTCGCCGGCGACCAACTGCTGGCTCTGAACTTCGACTGGGCCTTCTTCGGCTCGATGGAAGGCGGATACGACCGCCTCTACGTCGAGTGGCGCGAATGTTCCACCAACGCCTGGCCGATCTACACGGACGACGACTTCGTCATCCGGCCCGGCGGCTGGACCCCGGGTGACGAATTCCTCTTCTTCCCCACGCCCGACGAGGCCACACCGCTCCTCGGCGTGAATGGGGAGCAACTGGACGGTCCGCAGAGCGCTGCATTGCAGGCGTTTACGCCGCTCGGCGGCGGCGAGCTGATCATCGATCCCGCCGGCGCAACCTGCATCGATCTGCGCTTCCGCATCACCGGCAGCACCGCGACTGACGGCGTCGTGATCGACAACATCGAACTCTGCCCGGCCGAGCAGATCATCGACTTGCCGCCGGCTGACGAGCAATAAGCGACCCCACCGGCTTTGCGCATCGACCGGTCCAGCCACCGCGTCGATCCGCTGAACCGACAAGCCAGCGGGCGACCGCCGTGTCACCACGGCGGTCGCCCGCTTCACTTGCTCACAGCCTGCACCGTCCGACCAGCGTGTCCTGCGACGTCCCCTGGTCAGGCGTCGCCGCCTCGGTCCGCCACCGGAACCTGCATCAAGCGACAGAGCTGAACGCATCGCGCCCGCAGATCCTCCTCCGAGCAGTCCGTTTGGGCCAGACAGTGGAGCTCCATCGCCAGGCTCGAAACCGCTTCGCGTTGCCGACTGTCCGATGAATCGTCGCCGGCGGCCTTCTCTTTGGAACGATTGGACACAACGAACATGCTCAGGTCGATGGTCTGTCGAAAGCGAATTCCAATAAAGTGCACCGGCGCCCGCAGACACTCGCACCGCGCGACGTCACCGAGCACCTCAAAGAGTTCGCCATCCACCGTGCGCAGTACGAGCGAGCAGCCAACGTTCGGACCGATGAAGCCGTTGTGCAACACGCCCATCCCGGTCGAGCTCACATCCACCGGCTCGACTTGATAGCGCAGCCGCCGCCCGTCCGAGCGCATCAGCGTCAGCACCACGCCGCTGCTCACCCGATAGTCATGACGCGGGTGCCGCCGAGCCGAGGTATCCTGCCGGTCGATGAGCCTCTTCAGCGCCTCGCGTTGTCCTGCGTCCAGCAGGATCGCGGGCGCATCGAATCCATCTCCCGGTGGTGTTCGCATGTTCGGCCCGATCTGATTCAACTCACCCACCGTCCAAGCAACCATCAGTAACGCCGCGGGCATTCCGGCGGCCACGGGATTCACGCCCATGTGAAATTCGACATCCCGCCACGCCGACATCAGTACCTTCCCTTGTATTCCCGAGGGGACCCCGCTGTTCCGTGCCACGAAAAACGGCAAATCTCATCCCTCTGGCCATCCACGCCCATCGCGTTCCATAAGAGCGAACGCGACGCTCTCCGTTTATAGGACCCTCCCGAACAGAACCGCCCGCCGCGCGCACAAAGATCGGGTGGCTTCGCCGAGGCTGCCCGGCTTTCCGGGCAATCCACCGGCGGCGAAGCCACCCGATCTCATGGACGTGCACTTACCTTGCGCGGATTGTTCGCCGAACTACTTGCCGCAGTAGTCAATCAGCCGCACGATCTCCTTCCGCAGGTCGCCACGCGGGATAATCCGGTCCACAAAACCGTGCTCCAGCATGAACTCCGCGGACTGGAAACCCTCGGGCAATTCCTGCTTGACGGTATTCGCAATCACGCGCGGACCGGCGAACCCGATCATGGCCTTCGGTTCCGAGAGGATGAAATCGCCCAGGCTGGCAAAACTCGCCGCCACGCCCGCCGTCGTCGGATCCGTACAAACCACAATATACAGCCCGCCCGCATCGTCGTGCCGAGCGATGGCCGCCGAGGTCTTTGCCATCTGCATCAGCGAAACCATACCCTCCTGCATCCGCGCCCCGCCCGACGCCGCAATCACCACCACCGGCAGCGACTCGTCCGTCGCCCGCTCAATGGCGGCCGTGATCTTCTCCCCCACCACCGAGCCCATCGACGCCATGATGAACGCGGGATTCATGACCACCAGCATCACCGCCCGCCCCCGGACGTACGCCTTGCCCACCACCACGGCCTCGTGCTCGCCCGTCTTCTTGCGCTGCGCCTTGATCCGCTCCCGATAGGGAATGCGATCCTTGAAGCGCAGCGGATCGGTGGACACCAGGTCGTCCAGAAACTCCTCAAACGAATCGGGATCCACCAGTTGCGCAATCCGCGTCCGGGCGTCGATCCGCCGATGATGCCCGCACTTGGGGCACACGAACAGATTCTCCTCCAACTCCTTGCTGAACAGCATGTGCTCGCAGGCTTCGCATCGATCCCAGGCGCCTTTGGGTACGTCGATCTTGTCCATGACCACGTTCTTCGTTCCTGTCCGTTCAGTCATCCAACTGCCTCTTTTTGCCAGGCGCTCCGCCAAAACGGAGACCATCTGCCCGAAAACATGGCCGCACTCGACTGCGGCGAGTTTGCCCATCACGCTCGGGAGCGTCGTCTGTTGCCGGAAATCTATTCCATCGATTTCGCCGACCGCGCCGGTGCGGCGATGGCCGCATCGTACCACACCGGCTGATCGGTGAGTAGCTTGTGCATCTCCTCCAGCCCGCGCGATTCCAACTCGCAACGGGCCAACGCGCACGCCACCGGGCCGAGCACCACCGCCACCGGAGCGTCCCCGGCCTTGCGCGCCACCTTCTTCAGCGACGTTCGGATCCGCTCGGATGCCCGCAGCAGATCCTCACCCTCGGGCGGGCAAACCGCCGTGGGATCTTCCTTCCAACGCTTGTACACCTTGGGGAAGCGCGCCTTCAACGCATCTTCCGTCAACCCCTCCCACAGACCGAAGTCGACCTCCTCCAGCCCGCCAATGGTCTTCAACCGCATGCCCCCCGAGCGCGCAATCGCCGTGGCCGTCTCCTTCGACGTCAACTCGGCGCTGCTGAAGACCCACGCCAGTTTGCGATCGGTGAGCTGCCGACCCCAGGTTTCCGCCTGCGCCCGCCCGTCGTCGTTGAGCGGCAACTCCGTCTGCGCCGAGAGTCGCCCGCGCGCGGTCCAGTCCGTCGCCGCCCAGGGAATCAATACCACCGAACTCATTGCGTCGCCTCGCTCACTGCCGTATCGGCCCGGGCAACCAGCCGGCGATACGCCTCGACCGGATCAGCCTGCCCGAAGATTGAGGATCCCGCCACGATCGTGTCCACCCCCGCCTCGACGGCCGCGACCACCGTCTCGACGTCCATACCCCCATCGATCTCCAGCCGCTGATGCGCCCCCAGAAGCTCGCGCAATCGCTTCACCTTACCCAGAACCTCTGGCATGAACCGCTGCCCGCCAAAACCGGGCCACACGCTCATCACCAGCACCAGGTCGACGGCCGGCAGAATCGCCTCGATCGCTTCCACCCCCGTTCCCGGGTTGATCGACACCCCCACCGCCAGACCATGCGCGCGAATCGCGTCAATAACCCGCTCCGGCTCATCCGTCACCTCGATGTGGAAGGTCAGCAGGTCGCTGCCAGCCTGCGCGAAAGCCTCGGCGTACCGCGCCGGTTCGCTGATCATCAGGTGCGTGTCAAAGAACATCCGGCTGTGCGGCCGAAGGTGGGCGATCAGCCCCGATCCGAAACTGATGTTGGGCACAAAATGCCCATCCATCACATCGAGGTGTAAAACGCGGGCACCGCCGCTCTCCACCCGCGCCACTTCCTCGCGCAAGCGCGAGAAATCCGCGGCCAGAAGCGACGGCGCAATTCGCAAGCCCGGCTCACGCAGGGCGAATTCAGTTGGACCTACCGATCCCGCCATACAGGGTGCAACTCGTGAGGCTACCCGGCGGCACCGGCCTGCCACCGCTCGCCTAGGCGTCGTCGATCACTGACAGCGGGGCAAACGACTTGCCCTCCAAAAACTCCAGCGATGCACCGCCGCCGGTGGAAATATGGGTCATCTTGTCGGCCAGGCCAGCCGCGTCGATCGCCGCCGCACTGTCTCCTCCACCAATGATGGTGACCGCGCCTTTGTCGGTCGCCTGGGCGACGGCCTGAGCAACGGCCATTGTACCACGATCAAACGGCGGTGTCTCGAAAACGCCCATCGGCCCGTTCCACGCAACCGTCTTCGCCGAGGCAATGACCTGCTCGTAAGCCTTTATTGTTTCAGGACCTATGTCAAGTCCCATCTGCCCCTCGGGGATCGCCCCCTGCACCGTCTGGGTCTGTGCCGAACCCGCAATCTCCGCCGCACAAACGCTGTCGCTCGGCAGCCGCAGCTTGTCCCCCGCCTTCGCCTTCAACGCCTTGGCCGTCTCTACGAACTCCGCCTCGACCAGGCTTCTACCCGTCGCCACCCCGTCCGCCGCCAGGAAGGTGTACGCCATCGCCCCGCCGATCAGGATCGTGTCGCACTTGGGCAGCAGGTTCTCGATCACCCCGATCTTGTCCGAAACCTTCGCCCCGCCCAGCACGCACACGAACGGACGCGCCGGCTTGGCCACCGCCTCGCCCAGGAACTTCAACTCCTTCTCGATCAGGAAGCCGATCACCCGCGGCTTGCCGGTCATCTTCTGCGGCACCGTGTACATGCTCGCGTTGTCGCGGTGACACGTCCCGAACGCGTCGTTCACGTAGATGTCCGCCAGATCCGCAAGCTGCTGGGCGAACGCGTCCTTCTGCTTGCGCAAGTCCGGATCGTCCTTCGCCTTCTTGTCCTTGATCACCTCCGCAGCATGGAAGCGCAGATTCTCGAGCACCATGCACTGCCCGTCGGTCAGCGAGTCGGCCATCTTCTTCACCTCCGGACCGACGCAATCCGGCGCCAGCTTCACCTCCTGGCCCAGCAGTTCACCCAGGCGCTTCGCGACCGGCGCCAGCGTGTACTTCGCGTCGAACTCGCCCTCCGGCCGGCCGAGGTGGCTCATCAGGATCAGTCGTCCGCCGCCGTCGAGTATCGTCTTGATCGTGGACATGGCGCCCTGGATCCGGCGATCGTCCGTGATCTCGCCCGACGACTTGTCCAGCGGCACGTTGAAATCGGCGCGCATCAGCACGCGCTTGCCGGCAAAATCCACCTGCGAAACGGTCTTCTTGGCCATCAGGATGATCCTTGTGTAACAGGGGGGAGGGTGTATCGCAAAGCGGCCGGCGCAAAACCGCGCCGGCCGCCACGTCATACCAGTTTATCGCTTGCCGGCGCCTTACTTCCCGGCGACCAGCTTGATCAGGTCCGCGGTCCGCACCGAGTAGGCCCACTCGTTGTCGTACCACGACAGGATCTTGACCATGTTGCCGCCGTCGGCCGGCATGGTCATCGTGCTCAGCGCGTCGAAGATCGAGCTGTGGGCGTTGCCGATGATGTCGCTGCTGACGATCGGGTCTTCGGTGTACTCCAGAATCCCCTTCATCGGTCCGTCCGCGGCTTCCTTGATCGCGGCATTGACCTCGGCCACGGTCACCTTCTTGTCCAGCACCGCCACCAGGTCCACGCACGAGCCATTCGCCACCGGCACCCGCATCGCGCCGCCGTTGAGCTTGCCGTTCAACGCGGGAATCACCTTACCAACCGCCCGGGCCGCGCCCGTCGTCGTCGGAATGATGTTCTGCGCCGCCGCCCGCGCACGCCGCGGATCCTTGTGGATCTGGTCGGCCGTGTGCTGATCGTTGGTGTACGCGTGAATCGTGGTCATCAGGCCTTCTTTGAGGCCGAACTTGTCGTTGAGCACCTTGGCCACCGGACCGAGGCAGTTGGTCGTGCAGCTCGCATTCGAGATGCACTTGTGCTCCGGCGAGATCTTGTCCTCATTGACGCCGAAGACCACCGTGAGATCCGGCTCGTCCTTCGCGGGCGCACTGAGAATCACCTTTTTGGCGCCGGCCTTGAGGTGGTCGCCGTAGCCGCCCTTCTCGCTTTCGCGCTTGGTGAACACGCCGGTCGACTCGAGGGCCACCTCGACCCCCATCTTGCTCCACGGCAGGTTGGCCGGGCTGCGCTCGCTGAGCACCTTCACCGGCTTGCCGTTGACCACCATCGTATCCCCTTCCACCTCAACGGTGCCGTCGAACGGGCCGTGGACCGTGTCGTACTTGAACAGCAACGCCATCGCCTTCGCGTCCGCCAGGTCGTTGATCGCCACCACCTCGAACTCGCTGGGACGCATCACCATGGCCCGGAACGCCAGACGACCGATTCGACCAAAACCGTTGATGCCAACTTTGACTGCCATAGTCAGTCTCTCCCGTAAAAAGGGATAGGAAACGTATCGAGCAGTATCACCTGCATGTCAGGTCGAGATGGTACGAGGCAGGCCAAAAAACGCAAGGCGATCGGCGGCTTAACACGCCTTTCATGCCGCATGTTGCGCCGGCGCGAAAAAACGTTCAGCATCGAACGACAGCCCCAATGCCCGCCGCCTGGCCGGCCCGTGCACGCTGAGCGATAAGCCACAAACACTTAGGCGAGGTTTCAGTTCATACAGTACGAATCGCAGTGAGCGGCGCCGAGCCTGCGCACCCGGCGCAGCTCAGCGCGACGCCGGCGCAAACGACTCCACCTCCGACGACGGCGCCCGCCCCCCAACCACGTCCGCCATGACCCGGCCCGCCAGCGAACACATCCCGATCCCCGTCTTGTAGTGCCCCGTCGCCGCAAACAACCCCGGCGACGCCTCCACTCGGCCCATCACGGGCCGACGCGACAGCGGCTCCGGACGCAATCCCGCCCACGCCCGCACAAATGTCGCCTCCGCCAGCACCGGAGCCAGTTCCATCGCCGCCTCCGCCAGCCCCGCCACCCCTTCGCCCGTCGTTCGCACCTCGAAACCCGCCTCCGGTTCCGTCGTCGAGCCCACCAGCACCTCGTTGTTCGGACGGGGCATCAGGTAATTGCCCCGCCGCTTGATCATCCGCTGCACCACCGGCCGATCCGCCCGCAGCAGCAAGGCCTGTCCCCGCGCCGGCCGAACGCCCGCCGCTCGCTCCAGCGCCGAATCGATCCCCGACGTCCACGCCCCGGCCGTCACCAGCACGGCCGCCGCCGCGCATGTGCCCCCGTCGCACGCAACACCGGTCACACGCGCGCCGTCGCGGCGCAGACCGGTCACCGCCACCCCCTCGCGCACATCGACCCCAGCCCGAGTACCGGCCGTCCGCAACGCCTCGATCAACCGCTCCACGTCAACCTGACCCGTCGCGCGGCACTGCCGGGCGCCGAACTCGGTGCAAACCACACCAGGCTCGATCTCAACCGCCTCTTCGTTCGAAAGAACGGACATGACCGGCTCGGCGTCCAGTGCAGGCCATTCTCGGGCCGCCGTCTCGGCTTCGAGCAGCGCCTGCCGCTGGCGCTGCTCATTGCGGAGCAGTTCCAGCAGACCGCACCGCTCATAGCCGATGTCGATCCCGGAGGCCTCCTGCAATTCCTGCGCGAATTCGGGATATGCCCAGAGGCAGGCGCGCTGCCACATCTGCGTGGGACCGTGCTTCGTCGCCGACGCGGGCATCAGCGCCCCCAGCGAGGCGCCGCTCGCGCCCGATCCGCAGTACGATTTCTCGAGCAACACCACGTCGGCGCCGTCTTGCGCCAAACGCCACGCGCACGACAGCCCGATAACCCCACCGCCCACCACGATCACATCCGCCTTATCGGACATCCCCGCATCGTATCACTGCCGCGCGGCGCCGTCGAGACAGTTCCACGCGTCCTGCATCCGCCCAATCACCGGTCCCGTCGCCATTTTAGCCGCACCGAACGCGCGATCCGGTCGATACTTCCCCAAGGGAATGTCTTCCCCATCGGGGCTGAACGTGCGTATGGCTTTAACCTGAGGGACACAATGGCTGACAAGTTGCGAGCATGTTTATTCGACGCGGCGGGGAACGAGGAATCACCGTTCTACACGGCGTTTACCGACCTTCCCGGCATCGAGCTCCTGGGCGCCACCGACCAGTGGGATGATGTGCGCGCCGCCCTGCGCGAGGGGCAGATCGAACTGGTCATCGCCAATCTCGACGATCAGGCCGGCGCCGGCATGGCCGTGGTCGAGCAGGTCGGACAGATCGCCCCCGCCTGCCGCGTCATGGGCGTCAGCCAGCGCACCGAGCCGGCCTTTATTATCGGCGCCATGCGCGCCGGATGCAGCCAGTACGTCACCTGGCCCATCGATCCCGCGGATCTGCGCAACGCCATCGAACGCATCCGCGCCTCCCAGCGCACCACTGTGCAGACCTCCAAGCGCATCTGCGTGATCGGCTCCTCCGGTGGCGTGGGCGCGACCACCGTCGCCTGCGGCCTGGCCATCGAATTCGGCCATCTCGGCGACCGGCACGCCGGACTGGTCGATCTCAACCTCGAGTTCGGCGACGTCGGCTGCGCCTTCGATTGCCACCCGCAGCACACCATCGGCGACATCTGCCGCGATGGCGTGGACATCGACCATCATCTGATCAGTCAGGCCGTTGCCGAAACCAACAACAACGTCGACATCATCGCCCGCCCCGAGGACATCAGCGACGCCCGCGAGGTTTCGCCCGAGGCCGTGCAGAACCTCTTCAAGCTTATGGGCGACCTGTACCCGTTCGTCGTGGTCGACCTGCCCCGCAGCTTCAGCTTCTTCAGTGCCGCGGCCGTCGCCGACGCCGACCGCACCCTGATCGTCACGCAGCTCAGCGTATCGTCGATTCGCAATGCCACCCGCATTTACCGCTGCCTGACGGAGATGGGCGCGGCCGAGGACCGCATCGAGATCGTGCTCAACCGCTGCAAGGCGAGCTTTGAGCGGATCACCGCGGACGAGGTCGCCAGCCACTTCCACCGCCCGATCTTCGGCATGGTGCCCAACGACTACCGCCGCGTGCAGTCCGCCCTCGACCTGGGCACGCCGGTGTTGGCCGACGCGCCCAATAGCCCGGCCCGGCTCGCCATCCAGGAGATCGCCCGCAACCTCGCCGGCGATGAATACGCCCCGCAGGTCACCCCTGCGCCGGCCGGCAGTTCCGGCCTGTTCGGCAAGCTCTGGCGCCGCGGCAGCAAGTAAGACGCTCAGGAAATAATGGAATACGCCAAGGCCGTTGCTACCCTGCGCGCACCCAGATCCCCACATCGCGCCCCCAAGTGCCAAGCAGCGCAAGGCCCAAATGCAAGCTGTTAGCCGTTAGCTGTTAGCTGATAGCTGATAGCTGTTAGCTGTTAGCCGTTAGCTGTTTGCTGTTAGCTGATAGCCGACAGCCGACAGCCGACAGCTAACAGCCGCCAGCTCATCCCCCTTGACTTTCCGCCCCCGGCACACTCTTCTACTCCTGCGGTCCGATGGCTTCGTCACCCTCAAGGAGTCTCTCGTGTCATCCGACCGACCCGCCATCAAAGGCCGCGGCGCGGCCGACAACCCGCGCAACCGCTTCGAACGCATCGACTACGTGCCCGAGCCCGACGACGGGCTCGATCCCCAGCGGCCCGCCACCGCCTTCTACCACGACCTCTCCCGCTCCATTCTCAGCCGCAACGACAGCCCCGACGTCGGCTTCAGCCTCAGCATCAATCCCTACCGCGGCTGCGAGCACGGCTGCGCCTACTGCTACGCCCGGCCGACGCACGAGTACCTGGGCTTTTCCGCCGGTCTGGACTTCGAGACCCAGATCCTGGTGAAGACCGATGCGGCCGATCTGCTGCGCAAGACGCTGGCGTCGCCCAGGTGGCGGCCCGAGCCTGTCGCCCTCAGCGGAGTGACCGATCCGTACCAGCCGGCGGAGCGGAGGTTGCGAGTGACGCGCCGCGTGCTGGAGGTGCTGGCGGAATTTCGCAACCCGGTGTCGATCGTGACGAAGAACCACCTGGTGACGCGGGACATCGATCTGCTCGGGGAGCTCGCCCGTTTGAACGCGGCGTCGGCGTATCTTTCGATCACGTCGCTGGACGCGGAATTGACCCGCGTGCTGGAGCCGCGGACCTCGCACCCCGAGCGGCGCCTGGCGGCGATCCGCGCGCTGGCGGAGGCCGGCGTTCCCACCGGGGTGCTGGTTGCACCGGTGATTCCCGGACTGAACGATCAGGAGATCCCGGCCGTCCTCGAGGCCGCGGCCGACGCCGGCGCGGGGTTTGCGAGCACGATCATGTTGCGTTTGCCGCACGGCGTGGCCCCGATGTTCGCGCAGTGGCTCGACACCCACCGCCCGGATCGCAAGCAGCGGGTGTTGAACCGCATCCGCGACGCCCGCGGCGGCAAGCTCAACGAGACGGCCTTCGGCCGCCGCATGCGCGGCCAGGGCGTCTACGCCGACCAAATCCGCAACCTCTTCGAAGTCAGCGCCCGCCGCGCCGGCCTGCGCCCCCACGGCCCGGACCTTTCCACCGCCCACTTCCGCCAGCCGAGCGACGGGCAGGGGATGCTGTTCGCCGATTGACCCCGATTCGACAGCGTCAACAGCACAAGTGGATATGTTCGCGCTGCGTCCATCAAGCTGATGGCACCGCGTGCGCATGCGCGGACATCTACTGCTCCGAGTATGACCTTTGGCGGTCGCGGCGGCGGGCGAGTTCGCTGGCGTAGCGGCGGCCTAGGGTGTCTGCGTGGTCTGCGGCCCAGGCGCTCAGGCGCGTTGTGCCGGCCGGCGGCGATGCGGTGCACAGCAGGCCACGCATCAGGCCCTTGACCTCGTCGCGGGTCACGATCACGTCACGCACACACCAACCCGCGACGCGGGCGACGGCCAGCCCCAGCGCGGGCGGCATGCTCACCATCGGCCTGGGGCGCCCGATCGCCCGGCCGATGCATTCCACCAATTCGCGATAGGTGAACGTCTCCGGACCGATCGCGTCGATCACCCGGTCGCCGGTCGCGGCCCCCTGCTCGGCCGCCAGCGCCGCGAGATCGTCCACGTAGATCGGTTGCAAGCGATAGGTCCCGTCCCCGAAGAGGCCGAACACCGGGAACTTGCGCAACACCCAGGCGATGTTGTTGATCAGAATGTCCTCACGCCCGAACAGCACCGTCGGCCGCAGGATCGCGTGCGCCAGGCCGCTCTCACGCAACGCCCCCTCGAGCCGGGCCTTGCCCGCGAAGTACGGCAGGTCCGAATCCTCGGCCGGGTTGGTGATGCTCACGTGGACCACCCGCTCCACGCCGGCCGATTGGGCTGCGTCAAATAGTCGCAGGGTGTTCTCCACCGCGACGTTCTGCCGGAAACCCGCCCGGTTGAAACGCACCCAGTAGGTGTTGTAAAGGACGCGGGCGCCGCGGAGGGCGTCGGCCAGGGCGGCCGGCGCGTCAAACCGGTACGGCATGGCCTGCACGTGCTGCGCCAGCGGGCTCTCGCGGTGCGGCGAGTTGGTGAGCGTGCGGACCGCATGCCCGGCGGCCAGCAGCCGCCGGGCGATGTACCCGCCGGAGTACCCGAACGCGCCCGTGACTACGTGGATATCCGGATGGGGCATATCCTGATCTCCCGGACGCTACGGCCACTCGGCGGCGCCCAGCCTGCCCGAATTGACATGGTGGCCCGCGTCTGGCACTCTCGCAGGCTCGGGCGTTGATGTAGCGTACGCGGCGAAGGCCGTTTGAAGCAAGGCTGCCAAAACTTTCAAGATCCGTGAAAACCTGAAAGCCATGTGCGGACGATTCACCCTGACATCTTCCGAAGAGCAGATCGCGGCGATCCTGCCGGGCCTGATTTTCGATGCGCCGGTGACCGCGCGCTACAACATCGCCCCCACGCAATCCATCCTGGCCGTGCTCAATGAAGCGCCGCGCCGGGCCACGCCGGTACACTGGGGTCTGATCCCGTCCTGGGCCAAGGATCCGGCGATTGGCAATCGCATGATCAACGCCCGGGCGGAGACGGTGCACGAGAAGCCGGCGTACAAACGTCCGTTTCAGCGGCAACGCTGTCTCATATTGGCCGACGGGTTCTACGAATGGCGTAAGAACCCGGCGGATAAGAAGAAAACGCCCGTGTATGCCCATCTTCACAACCACCGCCCTTTCGCTTTTGCCGGCTTGTGGGACCGCTGGCGCAGCTCGGAGGGCGAACCGATCACCTCGGCCACGATCATCACGACCACGCCAAACGACCTGATGGCGGACATTCACGACCGCATGCCGGCGATCCTGCCTGCGGAGGCCTACGGCCTGTGGCTGTCGGCCGACGCGCCGCCGACCGAGGACCTGCGGGCGTTGCTTTCGCCCTATCCGGCGGAGGACATGGCGGCATACGCGGTTTCGACGCGGGTGAACCGGCCCACGACGGACGATCCTGGCTGCATCGAGCCGGCGCCCGCGAGTTGAGGCGGGCGGCCTGCGGTGCCGGTCAGCCATCGGGGCCGGGCGGCCATCGGGGCCGGGCGGCCATCGGGGACCGGGCAATATGAACCCCCGCTCGCCTGCGGTCGCAGAAAATCTTCCGAAATACCTGTCTCAATCGGCGCCCGTTTTGCGTTTATGAAGTAGGTAAGCGTTGTTATCGGCGCAGGGGGCGTGCAGACGGCGACCCGCGAGCAGACCCGGCGCGTTCCGGGCGCGGGGGCATGCGCGCCGCCCCATCGCCTCGGTAGGGAAAATATGCACCCGGGCGGCCCCCCGTCCTTGACGCGGTGGGGGCGTTTCGACGACAATCGAGCAAATCCCATATTGCACCCATCGGCGCGGTCGTGCTGGATCGCACCGGGGCGCCCCGCATGGCGAGAAACATGGCGCAGCAGCAACCTATCCCTCTACCCCTGTAGGTGAATTCCTCATGATCCCGTACCCCGTTTCCCTGTTCGGTTCCGTGAAGTCGCGTCGTTGGCGTTTGTCCGCAGCGGTGATCGGCGCGACGTTGGCCGGCTTCGCCGCGTCGGCGGCGGCGCAAAACGCGCCGGATCAACTCACCGTCCACCGGTCCGACGCCACCGGCCGAGCCTTTTTCGTGACCGCGGCCGACGGCGGCGTTATTCCGGTGGCCAAGCGGGTTGGGCGCGGTGCGGTCGGCCCGTTGGATTTTCTGTATGAGTACGGGCACGTCTTCGGCGCGACCAATCCTCAGCAGCAGTTGCGCCAGGCGCGTCAGACCACGGACGATCTGGCCAACGTGCACACGTCGTACCAGCAGTACCACAGCGGCATCAAGGTCTTCGGCGGCGTGCTGCGCGTCCACCAGGACGGTGCCGGACGGTTCGTCGCGGCCAATGGAGATTTCTTCGCAATCCCCGACAAGCTGCCGACGGTCCCGTCGATTTCGCAATCCAAGGCGCTGACCATTGCCCGGGAGGCTTTCGGCGCGTCCGACGCGCAGGCGCTGAGAACGGAGTTGAACATCGTGGATCCGGGTTGGTATGGCGACCGGACGATCGGGCCTCGTCTGGCCTATCACATCGAACTCGCCGATCCTTCCGTGCCGGCGCACGAGAGCTTCTTCGTCGATGCCCATTCCGGACGGGTTCTCGATCGCTGGTCGCAGGTCTGCCCCATTCGGCAGCGGTTCATGTATAGCGCCGTGGACGGGGACAGCATCCCCGGTGTGCTCATCCGGTCAGAAGGGGAGCCACCGCTTGACGCGTGGGAGGACGTGAACAGGGCCTACGACTACTTTGGCGACGTGTACGACTACTATTTCCGTGCATTCGGCCGCGACAGCATCGATGACGCCGGCATGCCCCTGGTCGCCACGGTGGACTGGTACAGCTCGGGAAACTGCCCCAACGCCTTCTGGTTCCCCGCCGAGCAACAGATGGTTTTTTGTGCGGACATGATCACCGACGACATCGTGGCCCACGAGCTCACGCACGGCGTCACCGAACACACCGCGAACCTCATCTATCAGAACCAGCCCGGGCAGTTGAACGAGGCCTTTTCCGACATCTTCGGCGAGTTGGTCGACCTGTTCAACGGAAACGCGGCTTGGCCGGGCGAACCGGGCGCGGCGGCCTGGCCGACGCACCCCACCGGAGCCGGGCTCGATTTCCCCAACAATCTGCGCAGCGGCGCGAGCCTGCCGCCATCCCACCGCGACGGGTATCGCTGGATCATGGGAGAGGATTCCCGCGTCGGGGCCATTCGGGACATGTGGGACCCCGAAAGCTACGGCGATCCCGCCCACGCATTCAGCGCGTTCCAAACCTGCGCGTTCGGCGACTACGGCGGCGTCCACAGTGGCTCCGGCGTGCTCAACCATGCCTTTGCAATCGCCACGGACGGCAAGACGTTTAACGGAGAAACGGTTCGCGGCATCGGCCCCATCAAGTCCGGCGCCGTCTGGTACCGCGCCCTGACCGTATACCTCGTGCCCACGGCGGACTTCCAGGATACCTATGCCGCGCTGAATCAGGCTGCCAGCGACCTGCTCGGGTCGTATCCGCCGGATCCGCGCACAGGCACGCCTTCCGACAGCGAATTCACCGCCGATGACGCCGCCCAGATCGACGCCGCGCTGCGCGCCGTTGAGCTGAATACCCTGGGCCGCTGCGGCGTGCTCTCCATTATGGACGCCGAGGTCCCGGAAACCTGCCCGACCGCCAGAACGATCTTCGCGGACGACTTTGAGGCGCCGGACACGGCCTGGGAAACGGCATCCATGGGATACGGAGGCCACGCCTGGCGCCGCGTGGCGAACCTGCCGGACGGGCGCCCCGGTTCCGCCTGGTTCATCGCGAATCCGGACGTTGATTGCTACGGTTACGATGACTCGACCACCCGCGCTCGGTTGACCAGTCCGGAGATCGTGCTGCCGGCCGACGTTCTGTCTCCCCAGTTACGCTTCAGCCATGCCGTGCAAACCGAGGACTATTTTGACGGTGGTAACCTGAAGTACCAGGTCAACGACGGGGCCTGGCAGCTCGTGCCGCCCCAGGCATTCCTGCACAACTCCTACAACCGCATCGCGCTCTTCCCGCCCGCGTACGGCACCAATCCGCTGGCCAGCCAACCCGCCTTCAGCGGCTGGGGCGGGGAGTGGTACACCTCGATCGTCGACCTGACTGCTTTTGCCGCCGGGGGGGACCGCGTTCGACTCCGCTTCGAGTTCGGCATGGACAGTTGTGGCGGCTTGCAGGGCTGGTACATCGATGATGTCCAGATCGTGGATTGTCCGGAATCGACCGACTGTAACCTGAACGGCATCGCAGACGAGGTTGAAGTCGCTATCGAACGCCAGCCGCGGACCATCGCTGAGTATGATCCTCTGTTCGTTAACTATCTGCCGCTCACGCCTGATTACGCCGCATCCGTCGCCGTCGCCTTCACGCATACCCAGGGCCGCGAGATTCACAGCCTGAACATCTGGGGCGGCTTCGAGAATGGTGTGCCCGATCACGATGCGTTCACCGTCCGCATCCTCGACTACAACAACGTTGGCGAGGATTTCCCCGGTGAGGCGATCTTCACCGAGGAACAGGTATCCGTAGCGTACGAGCTGCTGCCCATTGATCTGAATGACACCGCCCTCTACAAGCTTACCCTCCGACTCAGTAATCCACTGAGTCTTCCGCCGGGCCGCTACGTGGTTGAGATCTACACGGACCTGAACACCTCTAACCCCTTTTACTGGTCGATGTCGCAATACGCCGGCATGGCCGTAAATGAAAACCTCCTCTTCGTGGCAAGCGAACGCCCGGGCGAGGAGTGGTACAGCCTGGGCGACTGGTACTATGGCGACATCGTATTCGTGTCGCTGGCCGTCAACGGGGCAGATATCGGCGGCGACTGCAACGCCAACCTCGTACCCGACGACTGTGACGTTGCCGCGGGCACCAGCGTCGATTGCAACAGCAACGGGCTGCCGGATAACTGTGATCTCGCCGATGGCGTCAGCACCGACTGCGACGCCAACTTCGTGCCCGACGAGTGCCAGCCGGACGGTCAGGTCGACAGCGATTCCGACGGCGCCATCGACCTGTGCGACGCGTGCCCGCTCGATCCCGACAAGTTTGATCCCGGCATCTGCGGCTGCGGCGTGGCCGACACCGATTCTGACCGAGACGGCGCCGCCGACTGCAACGACGGCTGTCCTCAGGACGCAGCCAAGACAGCGCCCGGTTCGTGCGGCTGCGGCGTCGCCGAAACCGACTCCGACGGCGATGGCAGCGCCGACTGCGTCGACGGCTGCCGATCCGACCCCGCGAAAACTGCGCCCGGCGACTGCGGCTGCGGCAAACCGGATACCGACTCCGACGGCGACGGCGTCGCCGACTGCATCGACGTCTGCACCAACGGCGACGACTCCATCGACACCGACGACGACGGCACCCCCGACTGTGCCGACGAGTGCCCCAACGATCCCGAAGACACCATCGCCGGCCAGTGCGGTTGCGGCCAACCGGAGTACGACCCCGACCGCGACACCGTCGCCAGTTGCATCGACAACTGCCCGATGAACGCCAACCCCGATCAGCGCGACGCCGACGGCGACGGGCTCGGCGACATGTGCGACGGCTGCCCCGATGATCCCAACAAAACCGCCGCCGGCCTGTGCGGCTGCGGCGCCCCCGACGTCGATTCCGACGACGACGGCGTCCTCGACTGCGCCGACAACTGCCCCAACGACCCCACCACCAACCGCGCCGACCGCGATGACGACGGCGTCGGCGACGCCTGCGACGGTTGCCCCGACGACCCCAACAAAACCGCGCCCGGCATTTGCGGTTGCGGCCGGGCCGACCGCGACGACGACAACGACGGTGTCACCGATTGCCGCGACGGCTGCCTCAACACGCCGGCCGGCGCCAACGTGGACAGCAACGGGTGCATCGTGCCCGACATTCCCCCGCCGCCCCAGCCCACGCCCGAACCGGACGCGGATGGCGACGGCGTGCCCGATAGCGAAGACGACTGCCCCGACACCGAGACGGGCGTCGAAGTCGGCACCAACGGCTGCGCGCTCAACGCCGGCATCGACGACCCCAATGACAACCCGGATGATCAGTCCGGCTGCGGCGCCGGCGCGCCCTGCGGCGCGATGGGCGCGATCAGCCTGATGGCCATCCTCTTCGGTCTGAGCGCCCTGCGCACGCGACGCCGCCGCTGACGACCGGCAGCACGGCCCCCGCCGGCCTCACCCGGCAACCGGTCAGCCAAGCCACAAACAAAGCGGGCCGGCGACGCAGAAGATCGCGTCGCCGGCCCGTTCGTTTAATCTGCAAGCTGATAGCTGTTGGCTGTTGGCTGATAGCTGATGGCTGACAACTGACAGCTTCAAATAAACAAATTCGCGTTTGCCTGGTCCGCTTCCGCCAGGTAGGCCGCGACGCCGCCGACCTGCACGCCGTCGATCAGTTCCTCGGCCTTGATGCCCATCACGTCCATGGACATGGCACAGGCGACCAGTTCAACGCCCTGCCGCTGCGCCTGGGCCAGCAGCTCGGTAATCGAGTCAACGTTCTTGCTGCGCATCACGCCGAGCATCATCCGCTTGCCCATTCCGCCCATGTGCATCTTCGAGAGCGGCAGCCGGGCGGCGCCGCGCGGCATCATCCAGCCGAACATGGACTCCATGAACGACTTCTTCACCGCCGGCGGGTTGTCTGCGCGCAGGGCGTTCAGGCCCCAGAAGGTGAAAAACAGCGTGACCTTCTGCCCCATGGAGGCCGCCCCGTTGGCGATGATCAACGCCGCCATCACCCGGTCGAGCTCGCCGGAAAAGACCACCATGGTCTTGTTTCGCGTTGCGGGGGCTGCGGCCGTCGCGGCGGATGTTGCCACACCGGGCGCCGCATCAGCGCCGTTGGCGCCGTGGGACCCTTTGCGAACCAACGCGTGAAACGAACCGTTTTGCCGATTGCTGGCCAGCAACTCGTTGCCCGTGTTGCGACACCACGCTGGGATGTCCATCACGAAGCCCGGATCCGTCGCCACCACCTCGACCACCCGGCCGGTCGGCAACGTCTTCATCGTGTCGGCCAGAGCCACAATTGGGCCGGGACAGCACTTGCCGCTCACGTCCAGCTTCATGTCCGGTTTCATGTCCAGTTTCATGTCCGTCTGCGGCGCGCCGCCCGCCTGGTCCGTGGTACGACCGGCCGCATCGACCGTTCCAGCCGGGGCGGCCGATCCGCCACAGCAGGAGGCAGCGGCGCCGCCGCTCGTCTTGGCTTTCGTCTGGGCGCTGTATCCATCGCCCGGGCATGCGCCCATGGCTGCTCCTCCCTGTTGCGTTGAACCATCTCCCTCAACCATCAGCGCCGGGTGAAACGCCTTCCAAGTGCGGTAGCCCCCGGAGATGTTGTGGGCTGTGTAGCCGTGCTGCTCAAGCATCCGCGCGGCCAGGTAGCCGCGCATCCCCACCTGGCAGTAGGCCGCGATCGGGCGGTCCTTGGGCAATTCCTGCATGCGCTGCCGCAGCTCCGGCAAGGGAATCACGGTCGCACCCGGAATCACGCCGGCCGGAACCTCGTCCGGATTGCGCACATCGAGCACCAGGTGTCCGTCGAGCGCGTCGGCATGAACCACCGATGCGTCGCCGCGGATGACATTGGCGGCCACGAAGCCGGCCATGTTGATGGGATCCTTCGCCGCCCCGTACTGCGGCGCGTACGCCAGTTCGACCTCTTCGAGATCAAAGACGGTCATCCGGGCCTGGATGGCCGTAGCCAGCACGTCGATCCGCTTGTCCACCCCGTCGCAGCCGACGATCTGGGCCCCCAGCACCCGGCCGTCCTGCGGATCAAACAGCAGCTTGATCGACATCTGCGCCGAGCCAGGGTAATAGCCCACGTGCTGGGCGGGATGCAGATACACTTTCTCGTAGTTGCGGCCGCTGCGCTTCAGCGTCTTCTCGCTCGCCCCGGTCATTGCCACGGTCAGCCCGAAGATGCCCAGCACGCTGGTGCCCTGCGAGCCGCGGTAAGCGCTGTCGCGCCCCAGGGCGTTGTCGGCCGCGATGCGCCCCTGGCGATTGGCCGGACCCGCCAACGGAATCATCGTCGGCCCGCCGGTGACGTAATCGGTCACCTGCACCGCGTCGCCCACCGCGAAGATCTCCGGGTCGCTGGTGCGCTGATGGTCGTCGACCACGATGCCGCCGCGCTCGGCCACCTCCAGACCGGCTTCTTTGGCCAGGACGTTTTCCGGCCGCACGCCGATGGCCAGCACGACCAGGTCGGCCACCAGGCGCGTACCGCTCTTGAGCGTTGCGGCCACCTGCCCGCCTTCGTCGGCGAACGAATCGACCGCGTCGCCCAGGCGCAGATCCACGCCCTCCAGCCGCAACTGATCGTGGATGGCCGAAGCCATCTCCGGATCCAGCGGCGGCATCACCTGGTCGAGCATCTCCACGAGGTGTACGGTGAGCCCGCGGCGGCGGAGGTTTTCCACCATCTCCAGCCCGATGAACCCGCCACCGACCACGATGGCGCTGCCTGCGCCGCCGTCGACCGCCGCCTTGATCCGGTCGGTATCGGGCACGGTGCGCATCGTGTGGATTTGCGGGTGATCGATCCCCGTCAGCGGCGGACGCAGCGGGGCCGCCCCGGGCGAGAGAATGAGCCTGTCGTAGGGCAGGCGGTATTCGGCGCCTTTTGCCAGGTTTTTGACCACCAGTTCCTTGGCGCCGCGATCGATGCGCAGCACCTCGTGGCGCACGCGCACGTCGATGTTGTACCGGGCGCGCAGCGCCTCGGGGGTTTGCAGGAGGAGGCTCTCTCTCTCCCGGATCTCTTCTCCGACGTGATAGGGTAATCCGCAGTTGGCGAACGAGATGTACGGGCCGCGCTCGAGCACGGTGATCTCGGCGTTTTCGTCGAGCCGGCGGGCCCGGGCGGCCGCCGTCGCGCCCCCCGCGACGCCTCCCACGATAACCAGTCTGGTCGCTGTCCTGTCGTCCATACGCTCCTCAGTTACCTTCGTTGAAGTCTTGGCGCCTGTAGCACGGGCCGTGCCCGCCGGTGGCCGCTGGCATTCCTGCCACGGAAGCGGGCACGACCCGCCCTACAAGTCTCCGCCCCCAATCTCTCAGTCTCTGCCTCTGTGTCTCTCAGTCTCTGTCTCTGTCTCTGTCTCTCCGACCCAGGCCGTCAGTCGTCTGTGCGCCCCACAGCAAGTGACCCCAAGCACGCATAAAGCAACGCGTTCTGCCAGGAAGGCGGGCACGGCCCGCCCTACAAGCTCTCCGCCCCAATCTCCCGGACCCAGGCCTCAACCGTCTGTCCGCCTCCCAGCAAGTGATCGTAAGTACAAGAAAGACCCCGAACCCAGCCAGCAGAGCGGCCACAGCCTGCCCCCTCAATCCCTCAATCCCTCAATCCCTCAATCCCTCAATCCCTCCCCTCAAACCATGTGATTCCGAATGCAGTGAATCACGTTGATGGCACTCGGATGATCCACCTGGTAGTGCACCACCTTTCCCTCGCGGCGGCTGCTCAGCAGCCCGTGGGCCCGCATCAAATTCAGGTGCTGGCTGCATGCGGCCGGCGAGATGTCCAACTGGGCCGCGAGCTCCCCGACCGACAGGTCGCGATGTTCCAGCAGTTCACAGATCCGCAGCCGCTGCGGATGAGCGAGCACCCGCAGGGCGGCCGCGACCTCCTCGAGGACGCCGTGCGGGATGGGCTTGATGGCCTTCATTCTGCTCATCACTATCAATATATCATGAGTTCATGATATGTCAAGTCGAAGGTACGTTTTTCTTGACCGCGCTCAACCGGGGCGGACGAAAGCCCGCCGCCGTCACCACGCCCCCTCCCGCCGCCCCATCGGCCCCGGCTCAACGCGTGCCGGTGCCCTCTTGCACCAGCGGAACCAGCCGACCGCCGTACCGCTGGTAGAGCAGCGATCCCAGGATCAGCAGAACGCCCAAGACCATGAAAGAGATAATGCGGTACACCATCTCGAGATGGGCCATGTCGAACAGAAACACCTTGATCACCGTCCCCAGGTACAGCACCAGGGCCGCGTAACGCAGCGGCGGCAACCGTCGAAGGAACCCGATGGCCAGAAACAGCGTCGCGTTCAGACTCCACAGCACCGAAACAGCCACGTGCATCGCCAGCCGGGCGTCAGCAAAGCGCTCGCGCAGCGCCTCGTAGCGGAAGGTCCGCGCGATCTCGAAGGTCGGCGTCCAGGTCACCAACACCGCGAGCACCAGCAATGCCACCACCCCCAGCGGGCCCTGCATCGCCGCCAGCGATGGCATGTCCAGCCGCCGCACCCGCCGGTAGGCCACCCACACCGCAAGTGCCGCCAGCATACCCACCGCAAACACCCGATTGGTGCATATTCCGCTCAGATGTGCCCAGCGACCCGTGAGCACCATGCCCAGCGTGTCCACCGCCAATACGCGAATCACCGCGGCGGCCGTCAGGACCAGCGTGAACACCGCCAGGGGCGAGCGGCGCACGCGGGGGACCAGCCACAACGCCAGGGCGGCGACCAACCAGAAGCCGGTGAGCGCCGTTCGGCCGACCGATTCGGCGTGCGCGAAACGCGCCAGCACCGTGTCCTCGAAACGAAACATGCGGGCAATCTCGAAAGTGCCCGTCCACACGAGCACCAAGGCCGCGACGACGATGAACACCCCCGGCGCCGCCGGCGGCGCAAAAGGCGATCCGGCACGGCGCCACCCACGCAGAACCACGCGATCCGCCAGCACCGCCGCACCGGCCGTCAGCAGCCCGGTCAGCACGGCGCGGTTCGCCACCACCCCCGCAAGGTCCTGCCACCGTCCGGCGATCGCCGCGCCCAGATCCCAGCAGAGTACTTTGCACACCAGGGCAACGACGAGCGCACCCGACAGCCACACCAGTCTCGGCCAGTACCGGCTCACCGCCAACCACAAGACGGCCAAACCGAGCCACCACCAACTGGCGAGGTAACGATCCCAGGCGTCTGCAAACGCCCACAGCAGAACGCCTGTCGCGGCGCAAACCACAACGACGGCCAGCAGGCGGTCATCCGAACCGGCCTGACGCCGGACCCCGAGCAGAAGCGCCGATGCATAGCCGCACAGCGCCCAGCCCACGAGGATGCTGAGAAACCACGTCCAGTACCAAAGGCCCACGGTGACGAGCGGCTGAACAAGGGCGGCGTCCGTGCGTTCGAAAACCAGCAGGTGTACGACCGCGGCAATCAGCACGCCGAACGCCTTCACGCGCAGCCAAACGTCAGGGTACCGCCGGCAGAACGCGCAGGTAACCGCAGCCTGTATCGACCAGCTCACGCTCACCAAATAGCGATCGAACTGGAGCGGCGCCGCCAGCGCCAGCATTGCCGCCCCGTCCAACCAATAGGCCAGTCGGGCGGAAGAGGCCGGGCGCGCTTCGCTCTTTCGCAGGCTCCAGGCGGGCAGCCACTGTGCCGCGGCCGACAGTACGGCGAACAATCCCAGCCAAGCTGCGGCGGCCTCGCGCCAGAGCAGGTAGGTGCCCCCGAAGAAGACGACGTTGTCGGCCCGCAGCATGGCGGCGGCCAGCCAGCCGGTCGCGACCCGCCCGCGGTGAACGGCCACGAAAAGTTCCGCATGAAAAAGGAGGTAGAAAGCCGCCAGGAATCCCCAGGTGGTCCAGCGCGCCTCCGGCCCGTAGTAAGTCAGGAACCAGCCGCCGAACAACCCCAGCGTCCCCAGCCAGGCCAGCACCCGTACGATTTCCCAGCGCCGGAAATGGGCGCAGAGGAGAAAGCCCACATCGAGAAACAGAACGTAGGTCAGCAGGGCGACCTGGGCATTGGCGCCGGTGCTGAGGGCAAGCGGTGTGGCGTAGCCGCCGATCATCGCCAGGATCGCCACCACCAGCATGTCGCCGTGCACCGCCACCGCGACCGACAGCAGAGTCACGGCGATGTAGAGCACAGCCGCGGTGTGCGGCGTCACCAGGTGATAGAAGTTGTATGCTCCGAAAACGGCCAGGTAGAGCACACCCACGCCCGCCCCAAGCAGTCCCATGGAGAATTGACGCATCGACCGCCAGGCGCAGAACTCACCAACCGCCACCAGGGCGACGCCCGCGGCGCCACCCAGCACGACCCGGAGCAGCGGGCTGATCAGTCCGCGATCGAACGAGTATTTGACGAAAAACGCCAGGGCCAGAAACAGGATCACCGCACCCACCCGATTGAGCCAGCGCTGGCCAATGATCTCTTCCATGCCGGGCCGGTGCGGCGCGGGCCCCGCGCCGATGACTGCGGCCGGGGTGAACACGGGAGGCGCCGCAGGTGGGGCGGGGCGTTCGGCAGGCGAGTCTGCCGCGGCCGACACCTCGCCGCCCGTCGTCGGTTGCAGCACGACCGGCGGCATCGACCACACCGGCTCGTCTTCGTCCGACGATTCGACCTGTTCGTCTGCCCCGGCGTAACCTTGCGGGCCTGGGGAAACACCAGTGGCATCCGGCGCCGGACCCATCTCCGCAGGCGCTTCCGCCGCAGGCGCGTCGGGCAGCTTGCGCTCAAGATGGCGCAGGCGGGCGCGCAGCATGAAGAGTTCGTTCTCGAGGTCGGTGGCCCGCTGACGGAGGTGATTCAGCTCTTCGCGGAAGTCGGGTTCGGTCATGGCAGAGGTATCCACTCGCTGGAAGGAACGTGCCGGCGCCAGGCTGGTTCCATTGTACCCACATAACCGATCGTGCGCCCATCGAATAAACCCCTGCTCGAGTTGGCGGTTGCCCGGGAGCCGTGCGCGACGGGTTGCGATCGCTGCCCAACCGGCGGTATCCTGTGATGCGAGCCAGCACCGACGCCAAACTTTCGCCAACAGGAGAATTGTCCATGAACAGTGGGATGAATCGACGAGACTTCCTGGCGGCGGCGGCCGGCGCGGCCGTCGCCCTGACGCCCCGCAGGGTGATGGCGCAGACTTCCGGGTCCGACACCCCGGGCGCTTCTCCCGCCGGCGGGCCCGTGGTGATCGCCAGCGGCAACGGCCTGCGGGCTACTGCCAAGGCGGCCGAGATGTTGACCGCCGGCGCGGACCCGCTCGACGCGGTCGTCGCCGGCGTCGGCATCATCGAGGCCGATCCCGCGGATCACTCCGTCGGACTGGGCGGGCTGCCCAACGAGGACGGTGTGGTCCAGCTCGACGCCTCGGTGATGCACGGGCCGACGCACCAGGCCGGCGCCGTCGCGGCCCTCGAAAACATCGTCCATCCCGCCCAGGTCGCCCGCCTGGTCATGCAGCGCACCGATCACGTCATGCTGGTGGGCGCAGGCGCGCTGCGCTTCGCCAAGGCCCACGGCTTCAAGGAAACCAACCTGCTCACCGAGGAAGCGCGCACAATCTGGTTGCGCTGGAAAGAGTCGCACAGCGAGCGCGACGACTGGATCCTTCCCCCCGAAGAGCAGGACCCGCAGGCCCAGGCTCACCCGCTCCACGACTTCACCTACGGCACGATCAACTGCTGCGCCCTCGACGCCCGCGGCAACCTCGCCGGCGTCACCACCACCAGCGGGCTCAGCTACAAGATCCCCGGCCGCGTAGGAGATTCCCCCATCATCGGCGCCGGTCTTTACGTGGACAACGCCGTCGGGGCGGCCGGCGCGACCGGCCGCGGCGAATCGGTCATCCTCAACGCGGGGGCCTTCGCCGTGGTCGAGCAGATGCGCGGCGGATTGAGCCCGCAGGACGCCTGCCTCGCGGTCATGCAGCGCATCGCCGATCACACCCGCGATCCGCGCTTGCTCCGCGACGACGCCCGGCCCAACTTCCAGGTCGTGCTCTACGCCGTGGGCAAGGACGGGCGCTTCGGCTCGGCCTCGATGTGGACGCACGGCGACGACCGCCGCACCTTCGCCGTCCACGCCAACGGCCGCAATCGCCTGGAAGAAACCGCGTACCTCTTCGACGGCGTGCCCAATCGCTGACGATGGCGCCCCGACGTGCTGACGATTGTGGGGGAGGCGCCGCCAGCGGTGACGGCCAATACATTGCGTTTTCTGCCGAAGTTAATCTGCGCGGTCACCGCCCGCCAAAGGCGAAGGCGCGTGCAGTCGGGCGTCCTCGATCGGCGGCGGCGCGAGCAAATCCTCACGCGTCAGCGGCATCTCACGCTGCTTGATGAGATTCAACCCCCCGGCCGCATCGAGCGTCAACACCCACCGCTCGCCGGGCCGGACCGGCGCGTACACCGCCTCCCCCTGGGCCACGCGAACGCCGGCCGACCGGGCCTTGGCCGGATCGGTGGCGTAACTCCAGAACTCCGCCCACAGCTCGCGCTCGAAGTCCGATGGCTTGGGATTCACCCGATACACGTCCGGCGGCGCGCCCGGCGTCGACAGCCAGTAGCCGCTCTCCGGCGCTTGCGTCTCACCATAGACCCGACGAAACAGCGCCAGGCTTTGTCCGCGCAAGGCGTCCCCGCGAGCCACGTAGTCCTTGTCGAACTTGACCACCAGCGCGTCGAAGTGCGGAATCGCCCCGGCCACCCCGATGACCTGCGGCGACAGCGGCTCGCCGTTACGATCGAGTTCCGTGAAGCGCAGCACCGTCTGCACCACCTCACCCGCCAGATCAGTGTGCTGCTGGAGGATGTCCACGTAGGCCAGCCGGCTTTCCACATTGAGCCGCTCGACCACCTGGGCCAGCTCCCGGCGGCGCTGCTCCGCCCGCTCGGCCGCGGCGGCCAGCTCAGCCTTCTCCCGGGCGAGGGTTTCGTTGCGCTGCCGGAGCTGCTCGGCCTCACGGATGGCGGCCGCCTGCTCCGCCTGCCGGGCTTGCTCCCGCGCCTGCCGCTCGGCGACCATCCAGCTTCCGCCGGAGATCCCCAGCGCCGCCAGCAGGGCCCCGGCCACGATCCATCGCATACGCATCAGCACAGCCCACTCTCCCGTCAGAAAGCACCCCAGCCGATCTCGTCCGCCCGGGAAACCCGACTCTTGCCACCCCAAACGCCGCCGGCGCCCACGCTCGCCACGATTCCCGGAAGGATTATACGCCCGCCATCGACCATCATCGGCGCGCCCCAGCCGATCACATCGTCAAATCCTGTGGCTTCCGCCCCCAAGCTGAAAGCCGAAAGCTGACAGCCGAGAGCTGATAGCTGAGAGCTGACAGCTATCCGCTCCTTTCAGTCCTTTCACCGCGAGCGGTCAGTTGGTGGGTGGCCCGCTGCCCTCTATAATCCGCCGTTTCGACCCTGAAACTCCCCTGGAGCACCGTCTGCGCCATGATTCAACCCTCTACCGCCCTCCTCACCGACGTCGAGCGCAAAGTCCGCAACGGTGAACGCCTCACCCTTGACGAAGGCCTCGCCCTCTACGAATCCCCCGACATCCATCTGCTCGGGGAGTTGGCCAACACCGTCCGCGAACGCCTCCACGGCCGCCGGGCCTACTACAACATCAACCGCCACATCAACTATACGAACTACTGCGTGCTGCGCTGCAAGTTCTGCTCGTTCTACCGACCCTGGTCGAAGGACGGCGTGCCCGACGCCTACGAGCTGAGCGTGGAGGAGATTGCGGCTCGGGCGCGCCAGGCGGCCGACGCCGGCGCCACCGAGGTCCACATCGTCGGCGGGCTGCATCCGCGCCTCCCGTTCGATTACTACCTGGACATGTGCCGGACGATCAAGACTGCCGCCCCGGATCTGCACATCAAGGCCTTCACCGCCATCGAGATCATTCATTTCACCCGCATCGCGTCGCCGCGGATGACGGTCCGCGAGGTGCTCGAGGCGCTTCGGGACGCCGGCCTGGGCTCGCTCCCCGGCGGCGGGGCCGAGATCTTCGACGAACGCGTCCACGACGAGGCCTACAAGAACAAGGTCGGCGAGGTCGAGTGGTTCGAGGTGCACCGCACCGCCCATGAGATCGGCATGTTCTCCAACGCCACCATGCTCTATGGCCACGTGGAAACGGCGGCCGAGCGCATCCGCCACCTGGTCAAGATCCGTGAGCACCAGGATGCGTCTCTGGCCGACCGGGCGGCGCACTTCAACGCGTTCATCCCGCTGCCGTTCATTCCCGAGCACAGCGCGCTGGCCGACCTGCCCGGTCCAACGGGTTTGACCAACCTCAAGACGCTGGCGATTTCGCGGCTGATGCTCGACAACGTCCCGCACATCAAGGCGTTCTGGATCATGCAGACGCCGAAGCTGGCCCAGGTGTCGCTGGATTGGGGGGTGGACGATCTCGACGGCACCGTGGTGTATTACGATATCACCAAGCGCGAAGGCTCGGGCACGCACCAGGAGATGACCGTGGACAGGATCCGCCGGCTGATCAGCGAGGCCGGTTGCGCGCCCATCGAGCGCGACACCCTCTACAACGAGGTCCACCGCGCCACGCCCCCACCGCCTCCCGCAGCACCGCCTGTGTCCGGGGCGCTACCCATCCTCGGCCAATAGGGCATCCTCGGCGCTGTCATTGCAGACCCAAACCACGGGTCCGCCGAACGGACCCTCGCACCTGTTCGTTGGGCGCAAGCCATCCGTTCAGCAATGGCCAACCCATTGGGCAATCCGTCAATCCCCGAACTTGATGCCCTGGGCCAGGGGGAGCTCGGTGCTGTAGTTCACCGTGTTGGTCTGGCGGCGCATGTAGGCTTTCCAGGAATCGCTGCCCGACTCGCGGCCGCCGCCGGTCTCCTTCTCGCCGCCGAACGCCCCGCCGATCTCCGCGCCGCTGGTGCCGATGTTCACGTTGGCAATTCCACAATCGCTGCCCGCGGCACAGAGGAAGCGCTCGGCCTCCAGCACGTTGGTCGTGAAGATGGCACTGGAAAGCCCCTGCGGCACGTCGTTGTGCATGGCGATGGCCTCGTCGAGGGTCTCGTACGCCAGCATGTACAGCAGCGGCGCGAACGTCTCGTCCTGGACGATCTGCCACTCGTTTTTGGCCGCGGCAATCGCGGGCGTGACGTAGCAGCCGCCGGGGTACTTGTCGCCGGTGAGCTTCTCGCCGCCGCAAAGGATCTCGCCGCCGGCCTTTTTGACCTCGGCGATGGCGTTCATCATGTCGTCCACCGCGCCCGTGTCGATCATCGGCCCCATCAGCGTGCCCTCGTCCAGCGGGTTGCCGATGTTGACCTGCCCGTAGGCCTTGACCAGCCGATCGGTCAATTGCTGCTTGATCGAATTGTGGGCGATGATGCGGCGGGTGCTGGTGCAGCGCTGACCGGCCGTCCCCACCGCGCCGAAGAGGATGGCCCGAACGGCCATGTCCATGTCGGCGTGGGGCGTGACGATGATCGCGTTGTTGCCGCCAAGCTCGAGGATGGTCTTGCCCAGGCGCTTGTGCACGACCTCGCCCACGCGATAGCCCATGCGGCAGGAGCCGGTGGCGCTGATCAGCGGGATGCGCTTGTCGTGCAGCAGAATATCGCCGACCGTGGAACCCCGCCCGATCACCAGGGAGAAGATGGCCGGGTCCACGCCGTTGGCTTTGCACACCCGCTCGGCGATCTTGGTGCACGCGATGGCCGTCAGCGGCGTCTTGCTCGAGGGCTTCCACAGCGTCGCATCGCCGCACACCGCCGCCAGGGCGCAGTTCCAGCTCCACACCGCCACCGGGAAGTTGAACGCGCTGATCACGCCCACCACCCCCAACGGGTGCCACTGCTCGCACATGCGGTGACCGGGCCGCTCCGACGGCATGGTCAGCCCGTAAAGCTGACGGCTGAGCCCCACGGCGAAATCGCAGATGTCGATCATCTCCTGGACTTCGCCTTCGCCCTCGGGGCGGATCTTGCCCATTTCGATGGTCACCAGGGCGCCGAGTTCCTTCTTCTTCTCGCGCAGGGCGTTGCCCAACTGGCGCACGACTTCGCCGCGCTGGGGCGCCGGCAGCGTCCGCCACTGCAAGAAGGCCTCGTGGGCACGGCCGACGATCTTGTCGTACTCCTCCTCGGTGACCTGGGTGACGGATGCGACCCGCTGCCCGTCGATGGGCGAGATCGAGTCGAGCTTGTCGCCGGAGGCGATCCACTCGCCGCAGAAGCCGCCGGGGTTGAGATCTGCAATGTCGAGCGCCTTGAGGATGTCCTGCATCGTTTTCGTCCTTCGAAATGAGCCAGATTGCCCTGCGGGAATCGCGTGCTGAACGCCGGCCGAGGGTAGCCAGCAGGCTATTATAGTCAAGCAGCGCAGGAACATGGAGCCGGTGCGGACGGGAGCGTGCCCCCCTGCAAGCGCCTGGCCGCCGGTCCGGCAAAGGTCCACGGCCGGGTCGGTCTGCAACGTGATTTTCGTGACGCACCGGCCGTGAATCGCCTCCCCGGCCCGTTGCAACCACCGCCCCGGTGGGGTATCCTGCCCACATCATGTTCGCCTGAGCACTCCATCTCGATCTCGACGCGTGGGTTGGCGTTCTTCTGTGACCGTCGCCCCATCCGCATTCCCCCACAACAGGTTGTGAGGCGTACCCTCGATTCTCCTGCGGAGAGTTTCTGTGACTTCGACCCCTGATCTTCCCGCTCTCGACCTCCGGCAACGCCGGCGCGAGGAAGTCCGCGGCGTGATCCGCATGTCCGTGCCCGTCGTCATCACCCTCTGTTCGCGCATGTGCATGGACATCGCCGACTACTTCATGATCTCCCAGATGACGCCCGCGGAAGCCGCGCCGGCCCAGGCGGCCATGCTTCCCGCCCAGATCACCATGTGGACCTTCATCGTCACCGGCGTGGCCACGGTAAGCATCGTCAACACCTTCGTGTCCCAGTCGCTGGGCCGCGGACGCCTGCGCGAAACCAGCGCCTACGCCTGGCAGGGCATCTACCTTTCGTTCACCTACGGCACCCTCGGGCTGCTGCTCTACCCCTTGCTGCCGCATGTTTTCGCCTGGATCGGGCACGCCCCCGAGGTGCAGGCCCGCGAGCTGATCTACTCGCGCATCTGCCTGTTCACGGTGTCGTTCACCGTGGCGGCCGAGGCCTTGAGCAGCTTCTTCAACGGTCTGCATCAGCCCAAGGTGACCATGTGGTCGGCCATCGAAGCCAACCTGCTGAACGTGGTGTTGAGCACGGTATTGATCTTCGGCTTCCTCGGTTTTCCGGCGATGGGGATCGCCGGAGCGGCCTGGGGCACGCTCATCGGCGTGATCTACCGGTTCCTCCGGCTGGGGATCACATTCACCCATGGCCGATTCGCCCAGGACTACCATTCCCGGCAATCGTGGCGGCTCGACCGGAGCAAACTCCGGGCGATCATCCGGGTGGGTCTGCCCAACGGCTTCCAGGCCACCAGCGACGTCTTTGTCTGGATGGTGTTCGCCAACATCCTGATCGGACGGATGTTCGGCGAGACCTCGCTCATCGCCAGCAACACGGCGTGGCAGTATCTGCGGCTCACCTTCATGCCCGCCTTCGGCGTGGGGATCGCCCTGTCGGCGCTGGTGGGCAAGGCCATCGGGCAACGTGATCACGAGTTGGCCCAGCGCATGACCAAAACCGCCCTGGGCTTCTTGCTGGTGTATCTCACCCTGCTGACGGTGGTGCTGGTGACCTGCCGCAGCAGTTTGATCGCGGTGTTCAACAGCAACGCCGAGGTGGTGCGGATCGGTGCGCAGGTGCTGATCTGTGCGGCCGTGTTCCAGGTATTCGACGGGGCCGGCATCCTGCTGCATTGTGCGCTCAAGGGCGCCGGGGACACGCGCTGGCCGGCGTTCATCGGCGTGGTCAGCCACTGGCTGTTGGTGGTGGGTGGCGGGTACCTCGTGGCGACGCTGCGCCCGGAGTGGGGCGTGGTGGGTCCGTGGGTGGCGGCCGCCACGTTGATTATCTTCCTCGCCCTCGCATACTGGTGGCGGTGGCGCTCCGGTGTCTGGCAGCGGATCGACCTGTTCGCCAGGGAGAACGCGTCGGAGACCGCCGAGCGGCCCACGGAAGAGGAACTGGTGGTGGCGTAAGCCAGGCCGCAAGCGCGCGGCAGAAACAGCAACCGTTCGCTGCACAGGCCGGTCACCAAAACAGAAAGCAAACGGCCAAGACCTGAAAGCTGACAGCCGATAGCTGAAAGCTGACAGCTGATAGCTGAAAGCTGAAAGCCGATAGCTGACAACCGATAGCTGATAACCAAAACCCAACTGCTCATCGCCCTTATGCACCGTACTTCCCCATTGCGTCTGGCCGGGCTGGTCTCCGGGGGTGGCCGGACCATCCTGAACCTCCACGCCGGCATCGCCCGCGGGGATCTGGCGGCGGAGTTGGCCGTCGTGATCAGCTCGCGGTCGGACGCGGCGGCTGTCGCCCGCTGCCGGGAGGTCGGCCTGGCGGTGGAGGTCGTCGAGCGCCGGCGTCTGACCGCCGAGGCCTTTCACGCGCGGATTGCCGACGTGCTGCGGGCCGCGCGGGTGGACCTGGTGTGCATGGCCGGCTTTCTGTCGTACTGGGAGATTCCCGGTGATTTCGCCGGGCGGGTGATCAACATTCACCCGGCCCTGCTGCCCAAATTCGGCGGCAAAGGGTTTTACGGACGGCGGGTGCACGAGGCCGTGCTCGCGGCCGGCGAGACGGAGAGCGGCTGCACGGTGCACTTCGCGGACGACCAGTACGATCACGGTCCGCCGATTTTGCAGCGCCGCGTGCCCGTGTTGGCAGGCGACACGGCGGACACGCTGGCCGCCCGTGTGTTCGCAGAAGAATGCCGTGCGTATCCGCAGGCCGTGCGGATGTTCGTCGACGGTCGCCTCCCTCTGCCGGATAGGCAGTGAAGCCGGCACGTCGGTGCGGCGTTGGTCCGGCCCCGCCGAGTGAAAGGCAAAAAACGCTCGGCGGCAGTGTTGGGGCTCCGGAGCGTCGGAAAGCGATTGCATGGCCGCGTTCGACTGCGTCGCGATTGGCCAGGGCACCCCGGCGGCGCTGGTTGGTCTGGCGCGGTCGGGCCGGTTGGGTAATTGCGTATACACTTCAAAATGGCTTCGTTTTTTCATTTTTTCTGCGCGCGGATGAGGGCGAAAACCGCGTTGGCGGTAGCGCCAGTTGGGAAAATGGGGTTGCGTAAAACGGCTTCGTTTTTTCGGTGCGGCGGGCATGGGGATTCTCCGCAGCCGGTGCGGGCATTGTGCCGCGGCCGGCAGTTTCGCCCGGTTGTCGGCCCGGGGTTGGGCGTCGCCCCGGGGCTTGGCCTCGTCCGGTCCTGCCCGTTGGGAATCACGTTCATGCCGGGAGCGGACTCCATGTGGGCGGCGCGGGCCGGTGTGCGATCCGTGCCCCCGGGGGGTTCGCGCTCGGGAGTCCTGAACGGTTGACTCCGGAGCTTGCGCTCGGAGCTCTGATTCGGAGCCCTGAAACCCGGACTCCGGAGCTTGCTGGGC
>NPIG01000027.1_pt1 | contig 125596 bp, 103 predicted proteins | sample 8637441 | NCBI WGS metagenome assembly NPIG01 (sample SAMN07420675, study PRJNA396082) | bioreactor metagenome | isolation source: sample BR6 brine-fed electro-methanogenic bioreactor BR | place: Japan: Kochi | collected 2016-06-14
ATCGCGATCGACGGAACTTCGGCCTAGCGGCTTTCGGTTTGCGGGGCGTTTGGGCCGGGGCCGAGCGGCTGAATTTCTTTGGCTGGCGGGTATTCGGCGTGCATGTCGGCGGTTGCTGCGGGGCTGGCGGGTATTCGGCGGGCGTGTCGGCAGTTGCAGGGGCTGGGGGGTGCTGCGCGGTGCAGCCGGGAGGCTTCGGGGGTGACGGGTGTTTGTAGTCGTTCATGGGGATTACGCGAAAGTCATTTGGCGCGGCGGGGGGGAGCCGTCAGGATGCGCGATCTTTGCCCGGCGCGACCTGCGACGTTGTCCGCGGCGTTTCGGGCGTTGATGGTACGCAGTGTTTCAGAGGCTGATGGTGCTCAGCGTTTCGGGCGTTGGTGGTACGCAGTGTTTCAGAGGCTGATGGTGCTCAGCGTTTCGGGAGTTGACGGTACGCAGTGTCGCGCGGACCTAACGCCGAGCGTTTGGGGTGTTGCGAGCGTTTCGGTTGTTCATGCTACGCAGCGTTGCGCGGACGATACGCCGAGCCTTCGGGTGCGGAGCGTTTCGAGAGGTTGATTGCACGACGCACGCCGCGGGTTTTTTGCCGGCGGCTTTCCGGGACGGTGCGCCGCGCATCGGGCGATGCGGCAGGCGGGTTACTGCGGCAGTTTCGAGGGCGTTGGGAGGACGGCATGACTGAGCAGGAAACCGCACGCCCGCGTCCATTGCACCGGGGCTTGCTGCCTGTCGTGCTGGTGGCCCTGCTGGGGGTGCTGATCGGGGTGGGCAGCTTCACCTTCGGATACGCCAAGGGGTTCAGCTACTTCAGCAGCGATCCGGCGGCCTGCGCCAACTGCCACATCATGCAGGACCACTTCGATACGTGGCAAAAGAGCGGGCACCATCACGTGGCGGGGTGCGCGGATTGTCACCTGCCCCACGATTTCGTGCGCAAGTACGTGGCCAAGGCCGACAACGGCTTCTTCCACTCAATGGCGTTCACGCTGGACAACTTTCACGAGCCCATCCAGATCAAGCCGCGCAATCGCAGGATTACCCAGCAGAGCTGCGTGCACTGCCATTCCGAAGTCGTTCACCAGATGTTGCCCGAGGCGCCGACCGGGGAAATGCTCTCGTGCGTTCACTGCCACGCCGACGTCGGCCACGGGCCGCAATAACGCCGGGCCCGGTCGGGACATCGCCCTTTCAGTGGAGAGAACTGCATGACCAACGGAACGCATCCCGGAAGCCATCCTGATCCTCAAACGGCGCCGCGCAGACGGTGGCCGATGCTGGCCACGCTGGTGATCGTGCTCGCCGCAGCTACCTTCGGCGTGACGGCGTTGCTGGTGAGCATCTTCGGACGCAAGCAGGAGGCCCGCACGCCGTTCGTCCGCCTGGTGGAGGTGAGCGAGATCACCACCGATCCGCAGCCCTGGGGGGTCAACTGGCCGCGGCAGTACGACAGCTATAAGCGGACCGTGGATTTCACCCGGACGGAGTACGGCGGTTCGAGCGCCATGCCGGCGCAAAAGCTGGAGGAGCATCCCTGGCTCGAGCGACTGTATGCCGGCTACGCCTTTGCGCTGGACTATCGCGAGGCCCGCGGGCACGCCTACATGCTCTCCGATCAGCTCCACACCAAGCGCATCACCGAGCGCCCGCAGCCGGGCGCGTGCCTGCATTGCCACAGCAGCATCATCCCCACGTATCGCCGGCTGGGCATGGAGGCGTTAGGGGAAACACCCACGCCGGAGGCGCTGGCGGCGGACTTCAACTGGCCGGCCGTCCAGAAGGGTTTCGAGCAGATGAGCCGGATTCCTTACCAGGAGGCGTACGGGAAGCTGTCGGCCACGCCGGACGGCACGGACACTGCCGATCCTCACCCGGTAAGCTGCGTGGACTGTCACGATCCGGAGACGATGGCGTCGCGGGTCACGCGGCCGGCGTTCGTGCGGGGCATCGCAGCGCTGGCGGAGAGCGAAGCGGCGGTCCCGCACCTGCCGAGCGTGCAGCGCTGGCGGGCGGGGGATCGCGAGCGGCCTTACGATCCGAACCGCGACGCCTCGCGGCAGGAGATGCGGACGTTCGTCTGCGCCCAGTGCCACGTGGAGTATTACTGCGGGCCGAAGGAGACGCTGTTTTTCCCCTGGGGCGAAGGGCTGCGCGTCGAGCAGATCGAGGCGGTCTACGCCGACCACACCTTCCCCGACGGCGAGGCCTTTTACGACTACACGCACGGGGAGACCGGCGCGAAGGTGTATAAGGCGCAGCATCCCGAATTCGAGCTATGGAGCCAGGGGATCCACGCGCGCAGCGGCGTCGGATGCGCCGACTGCCACATGCCCTACCAGCGCGAGGGGGCCATGAAGGTGAGCAGCCACTGGGTGCGCAGCCCGCTGCTGAGCATTAACGCGTCGTGCCAGACGTGCCACAACGTCTCGGAACAGGAGCTGCTGGACAAAGTGGAGACGATCCAGGAGCGCACGCGGGGGCTGATCGATCGCGCGGCGGACGCCATGACGGACATGCTCGACGCGATCCGGGATGCGCAGGCGGTGGGTGCGTCCGACGCGGAGCTGGCCGAGGTGTTCGACCTTCAGCGGCGGGCGATGTGGCGGTTGGATTTCGTGAGCAGCGAGAACTCGTTGGGGTTTCACGCGGACCAGGAAGCGGCGCGCATCCTGGCGGAGTCGATTGACTTTTCGCGGCAGGCCCAGGCCCGGGCGATCGCATTGCGGGCGGCGAGCGCGCCGGCATCGGACCGGCCTATTGAACCAGTGCAGGGGGTGACGCCGACGGACGAGGCCCCGACGGGCCCGGCGTCGGAGCGCCGGTCTGAGGGGAACGACTGAGGCGCACGACTGAGGGAGGACGGCGCCGATAAATTCGACGTTGGGCGGCGTATTCGGTGGATCCGCCGCGTGCAGGAGAATCATGGAGGGCGTGGGCGTGGCTGTGAATTCTGGGGTTTGCGGGTCCATGTGCCGACAGTAGAATCAGGCGAGCGGAGGTTGTTGCCTGGGCTGATCCGAGGGACCGGCTTGACGGACGGGGCCGACTTGTCCGAGGGGACCGGCCCTGGGGTGGTTTTGGCCGTCTCGATTGGAATGGACGGAAATTCGCGATGATCCAGACAATGCTGCGACGACTGCTGCTTTCCGCCCTGGCCTGCACGTTGGGGGTCCAGGCCGGCTGCGGGGTGCTGACCGCCCGGAAGAGCGACTTCACCAACGCCGAGACCGGCGAGGACGGACAGATCTACGTGCTCGACGACCTCCGGTCCATCGCCAACGACGACGACCTGTCCGAAGCGCAGAAGCGGGACGCGTTCCGCGATCTGGGGATCGAGGACGAGGATCTGATTGCGGCGCTGCTGGAGTTGTGAGGGGGAGCTGTCGGCTATCAGCTATCAGCTATCAGCTATCAGCTACTGGCTGTCGGCTAATCGTGTTTGGGTGGTTGTGAGTTTTTGCGGTACGCTGGTCATCTCTGCCTTCCTGGCTTTTGCTTCCTTCCTACTTCTCCCTTACCTCGATGGCGGGCTGCGGCTATACTGGGCGGCCAGGTATCTGGGACGCCCAGGCATATTGGGCGCTCAGGTTGATGGCGTGCCCAGGATTCTCCTGGGCAGCGCGGCGCGCTGCCTCCCAACTATCTCTCAGTCGGTAAGGGAATGCCGATGCGACGCATTGCGGTGATCAACCAGAAGGGCGGCGTGGGCAAGACCACGTCGTGCTGCAACATCGGAGCGGTCATCGCGGCCGCCGGACACCGGGTTCTGCTCGTGGACCTCGATCCGCAGGCGAATCTGACCATGCACCTGGGCATCGAGCCGGATGCGGACAAGCCCAGCGTGTACGAGGTGCTCACCGAGGGGCTGCCGGTGGCGGACGCGACGGTCGAGGTGCGGGAGAACCTCTGGCTGCTCCCGTCGAATATCGATCTGGCGGCGGCCGAGATGGAGCTCGTGAGCATCATGGGCCGGGAGGTGATCCTGCGGGACGCCCTGCGGGCCGATGCGCGCGCGTTCGACTTCGTGTTCATCGACTGCCCGCCGTCGCTGGGGGTGCTGACCATCAACGGGCTGGCGGCGATGGACGAAGTGTTCGTGCCGATGCAGCCGCACTTTCTGGCCCTTCAGGGGGTGGGCAAGCTGCTGGAGACGATTCGGCTGGTGAAGGAGCGGATCAACGGCGAGCTGCGTCTGACGGGAATCATCCTGTGCATGTACGAGGCCGGGACGCGGCTGGCGGGCGAAGTATCAGCGGATCTGGTGGGATTTCTGGAGGAATCGCGGGGGACCGACGCGCCGTGGGCGAACGCGCGGGTGTTCGAGACGATCATTCGGCGGAACATCAAGCTGGCGGAATGCCCCAGTCACGGGCTGACGATCACGGAATACGCGCCGCAGAGCAACGGGGCGGCGGACTATACGGGGTTATCGGCCGAGATCCTCGGGGTAGAGGCGGCGTCGTTGAAGCCGGCCCTCGAGCGGGCGGCGCGAAAACCTGCGGCGACTGATACTGAGGCGGCGTCGGATACTGAGGCGGCGGTGGAAGCGGATGACGAGGTCGGGGCGGAAGCGTCGACGGCTGAGACCGCCCCGCCGGAGGGGGTGGAGGCACGCGATACAGCGGCGGGCGATATGGCGGAGGGCGAATCGCCGGAGGGCGAGGCGCGGCCTGTCGAGTCGGTTTCGATCGAGGCGGTGTCGGTTGAGTCGGCATCGGTTGAGGGGGATGTGATCGATGCGGCAGCAATAGAGGCGGAGGCAATTGAGGCGGGGGCCGTTCCGCCGTTGGATGCGGGGGATCGGACGGCATACGGGCCTGATGACACGGATGGCGCGGCGGAGCCCCTGGCGGCGGCGGGCGAGGATGCGGCGGAGGTCGTGTCGTCGGAGGGCGCGGCGGAGGAAGCAGGACCGGCCGACGTTCGGGCCGAGGTCGAGGTGGTGGAGGTCGAGCTTCAGGCGGAAGCGGGCGAGGGCGGCGAGGACGAGATTGGCGAGGGCACTGAGGCGGACGATCGAGAGGTGGAACCGGCCACTGGGGAGGAGCGGGAACACGCGGCGGAAGGTCCACCCGCCCCACCGCCGGCGCGGCGATCGATCCCGATTTTCTACGAAGAAGAGCCGTCCGGCATCGGCCATGACGAGGGGTACCGTGGCTGAAGGCGGGGACTGGGGCGAACGACTGGCGGCGCACGCCCGGGCATTGGCGGTCGGGTGGATCGGGTACTGGATCGTGCTGACGGGCCTGCTGCACTCGCCGAAGCTGCCGCGTGCGCCGATTTCGATCAGTCCACGGGGGCTGGTGATTCACGGTTTTACGTTTGCGCTATTGGGGTTGGGTTGTGCGGTGGTGCAGCGTGCGCGGCGGCGGCCCATGACGTGGGGCTGGGTGGCGCGGTGGTCGGCGGTTTTCATGGCTTATGGGGCTGCCAGCGAACTGCTCCAGCCGTTGTCCGGGCGGCATTGCGACGTGTGGGACTGGGTAGCGGACACGGGCGGCGCGGTGGGCGCCCTGCTGGTCTGCAAGCTGGCGTGGTCTCTGCGATCGGCTCCCCGGGGGGAGCAAACCGCCGTATAGCAGGTCTTGCGGGCGAAGTTGCGCCCGGGTTACAGCGACACTTCGCGAAGCGGCATTAGACTATAGTCGGCCTGTGGTGGGCCCGGAACGCCCGTGAGGCTCGCTGGGGCCCGGGTTGTCGGGGCCGGGTGGGCGTGTGCGCGCGGCGACGGATGGTGGGTTCGGGGCGTCGAAGTGGGCGGCGTGGGATAGGATAGAAGAGCGCAGGGCGCATCGGCGAGCGGAGAACCCGGGCCCTCGCGCGATGGCGATTTTCACCATGACGGAAAGGACCGCACCATTGAGAGAGCGGAAGATCGCAGTCATTGAAGACGAGCCGGCGATTCGGCGCGGGGTTTGCGACATGCTGCGGATCGGAGGCTACACGCCGGTGGAGGCGGCCGACGGGGCCGTCGGGGTGGAGGCTGCGCGGCAGGAAGGGGTGGTGCTGGTGCTGCTGGACCTGATGCTGCCGAAGCTGGACGGGATGGAGGTGCTGGCGGAGATCCGCAAGTCGCACCCAACGCTACCGGTGATCATCCTGACGGCACGGGGGGCGGAAAGCGACCGCGTGCAGGGGCTCAAGCAAGGGGCGGACGATTACGTGGTCAAGCCGTTTTCGGCGCGGGAGCTGCTGGCGCGGATCGAGGCGGTGCTGCGGCGGACGCCGGAGCGTCCGACGGCGGTGACGGCGGTGGAAGTGGACGGGGTGCGGGTTGATTTTCGTCGGCGGGAAGTGGTGTTTCCCAACAAGGAGCGCCGGACGCTGTCGGAGATGGAAGCGGGGATACTGGAATACCTGGCGTCAAATCCCGGACGGGTGATCGGGCGGGAGGAATTGCTGGCGCGGGTCTGGGGGATCACGGCGAGCGCGTCGGATACGCGGGCGGTGGACATGCACGTGACCCGCCTGCGGAGCAAGCTCGCCGGTCCGGACGAATCGGCGGCGATCGAGTGGATTGCGACGGTGAGGGGCCGAGGCTACATGCTGGGGCCGGTGGTGGCGGAGGCGGTGACGAATTCGGGCGGAGCAAGCGGATGAGCTGGCAACTGCGCGGCGCGCGGACGGCGTATGTGCTGCACGCGGCGTTGTCCGTGCTGGTCATCGGTCTGCTGAGTTGGGCGACGGTGGCGTCGCTGCGGCTGGAATCGGCGGCGCAGACGGAGGTGCAGCGCGGGGCGCAGCGGGAGTTCGAGAAGACGGTGCAGCTTGCGCTGTACCAGATGGAGCAACTCGCCCAGTCGATGCTGGCGGGCGAGATGAGCCGCAACCCGGCCGACTATCGGGCGATTTCGTACCCCACGTCGGAGGAGGTGCGGCTCCAGACGGGGGAAATGCTGCGGACGGGGGCGCTGGTCCGGATCTCGCCGCTGCTGCTGCAACCTCCGCGGCACAACTGGATCGTGCTGTATTTCCAGGCGTCGCCGCGGACGGGGTACGACTCGCCGCTACTGGTTCCGGAACACGCCCGGCGCTGGCTGGATTTCGCGGAGGGCTACGAGCGGAACCTGTACGCGACGCGGCTCGCCCGATTGGCTTACACGTATACGGTGGATGAACTCGCCAGGCAGTACGAAGAAGCCGGCGGCGACACGCTGGGCGTGCTGGAGGACGGACTGACGCGTAATGTGCGAACCGCGGCGCTGGCGGCCGGTCAAGGCGCGGGCAGCGGCTACACGCGGCGGCGGCAGGCGATCGAGCTGTTCACCAAGATCCAGACGCCGGAGGCCGATTGTGCACCGCAGCAGGTGGCGGCGGCAGAGGTGCATGCCCAGACGGAACTGGCCGAGCAGGTGGACGACAACGTGCTGACGCCCGCGGACGACGAGGTGGGCATCACGTACCAGCCGATGGTCCCGGTGTGGCTGAAGCTGCGGCCCGAGCCGCGTCGCGATCTGGCGTTTATCCGGGCGATCTCGACCGACGGAGAGACGGCGTTTCAGGGCTTCGTGGTGGACTGGGCGGCGTGCCGGGCGGCGTTGCTGGCGGCCGTGGCCGATCACTTTCCCGAGGGGGAGTTGAAGATCGTGGATCCGCCGCTGGCTCCGGAGCAGATCACGCCGGACGAGAACATGCTGAGTATGATTCCAGCGCGGTTCGACCCGCACGCCGAGCCTCCGCCGGCATCCGCGACGCAGTGGAGCACGACGCATTCATTCTTGCTGATCGGGTGGTCGGCGTCGCTGCTGCTGCTGGGGGCCGGGGCGTTGGGGATTCGCTCGCTGATCAGTCTGAGCGAGCGTCGGTCGCAGTTTGCCTACGCGGTCACGCACGAGCTGCGCACCCCGCTGACGACGTTTCGGCTTTACACCGATATGCTGGCCCAGGGCCTGGTGCCGCCGGACGATCAGCAGGAGTACCTGGAGACACTGAACGCCGAATCGAGCCGGCTATCGAGCCTGGTTTCGGGCGTGCTGGAGTATTCCCGGGTGGAGAGCAACTCGGTGCCGATCAATCGCGAGCACGTGGCGGTGAGCGCGTTGCTGGAGACGGTGCGCGAACGGTTCGAGGGGCCTTGCGGGGCGGCGGGGGTGACGCTGGAGATCGCCCCCCCACCGCCGGAGAAGCTGACGACCGATCCCCACCACGTGGTGCAGATCATCGGCAACCTGGTGGACAACGCGTGCAAGTACGGGCGCGGAGCGGAGGGGCCGCGGGTGCGGGTGAGCGCCCGGCGGGAAGGCGGGATGATGCAGTTTGACGTGGTGGACAACGGGCCGGGTATTCCGCAACGGTTGCGTACGGCCGTCTTTCAGCCTTATCGGCGCGGCGACACGGAGTCGACGCCGGCGACGGGAGGCATCGGGCTGGGGCTGGCATTGTCGCGAAGCTGGGCCCGGCTGCTGGGCGGGTATCTGGAACTGCTGCCCGCGTCGACGGAGGGGACCGGGGCGCACTTTCGAATCAGCCTGCCGGCGGGTTGAGGCGCCGGCCGGCGTCGCGCGCCAATCAGCAAATCCCGCAAGGCGGGCAGCTCCCGCAAGGCGGGCAACTCCCGGCTGGCAATTCCTGCAAGGCTTGGGGGGCTTGCGCAGACGACGGAAGGACAGATGGGCGGCGCGTGAAAATCGCCCGGCACAACGGTTGAGCGTCATGCCGGGCGGATGGTTATGCGTCGCGTGAGAAACGTGCCGGTCGGGCCGGGTTATTCCTGCCCGGCTTTCTCGTCGGCATGGGGCTGCTCGGTCTTTTTGTCGGCCGGCTTATCCTCGCCGGGGGCCGTCTTCTTGACCTCATCCGAGGCTTTTTCGGCGGGTTCATCGGCGGACATTTCGGAGACGGGCTCCTCGGCGTCGGCGGGCGCGTCGGCGTACTCGATTTCGGCCTTCTCCTTGAGCTCGTCCATGTACTCCTGCTGGAGGGAGGCGAGCTTTTCGCGCTGGAGGGAATAGCGGATGTGCGGCGCCGCTTTCTCGAGGTCGGTGGTCTGGGCCTCCTTGCGATCGGTCACCTTGATGATGTGATAACCGAACTGGGTTTCCACCACGTCGCTGACCTCGCCGACCTTAAGATCGAAGGCGGCGGCGGCGAAGGGCTCGACCATTTTGCCCTTGCGGGGGAAGAAGCCCAGATCGCCGCCCTGGGCGCTGGAGGGGCAGTCGGAGTGCTCCTTGGCGAGTTCGGCGAAATCGGTATCGGGCTGTTTGACCTGGGCGAGGATTTCCTCGGCCTGCTTACGGGCGGCGGCCTTGGCTTCCTCGGTGGCGTTCGGCTCGGTCTTGATGAGGATGTGGCTGGCCTGAACCTGGGTGGGCTTGGACCAGACGCGGTCCTTTTCGGCCTCGTAACGTTCCTTGACGGCTTCGTCGGAGAAGGCCAGTTCCTCGGCTTTTTTCTTTTCGAGCAGGCGGGTCATGAGGACCATGCGCTGGAAGTCGGGGTTGGCGGCGCGTTCCTTGAGGAACTCGTCGAGGGGCATGCCCTGCTGGGCCTGGACGTTTTCGGCGAGTTGCTCGCGGGACATGTCGTTGCGGACGAGGTAGGCCTCGAGGCTCTTTTCCATTTCGGTGATAAAGTCCTCTTCGGTGGCGCTGACGTCGGCCTTTTTGATCGCGCTGTCCATGAGCTTTTCGTTTATCATCTGGTCGATGATGCGGGGGCGCCACTGGTCGCGCAACTGATCCATCATGTTGGCGGGCACGGCGCGGCCACGGGTCTGCCGCTCAAGGAGGTCGCTGAAGGCGGCGTCGATTTCGGCGGCGGTGATGGGATCGCCATTGACGGTGACGACGACCTCGGAGGCGGCGGCGTCATCGGTGGCGTCGGCGGCGGGGGTAGCGGTCGGTGCGGGTGAGGGTGAAGCGGCCTGCGGCGTGGGCGAAGGCGTATCCTGCGCCATGGCGGCAAGGGGCAAGAGGCCAGCCAGAAGAATCGCCAAGGCGGCGCTGATTCGGCGTGTCATGCTACATCCTTTCTGTTGCTTGCTGTTGCGTACGGGGGTTCTGGAAGACGACGCGGGGTCGCCCGACGGCCGACGGGACATGTCAAAGCCGCGAAGATTCAGCGAGGCAGGGACAGATCCGATCGAGGCGCCGCCAGCATATCGGGAGGGCGCGAGGGGGTCAAACCGCTGGGGACGGCGTGGCGCCCGGCGAAATGGGCCGTTTTCTAACGGGAATGTAACATAATCGAGCGGCGATCAGGAGATCAGGTGACGTCGTCGGCCTTGATGTTGATATGGTCGGCGCGGGGGTCGACCTTGCGGTAGCCGAGGTACTGGATGATCTCGAAGATCTCGGAGGTGGTGGGATAAGGCCGATCGTTGACGCGCTTGTACTCGTCGATGGCCATGACGAATTCGAGGAGATCGCCGGAGAGTTCGCCCTCCTCGGCGGCTTTGCGCACCTCGCCGCGGCGGCGTCCGGGCCCGCGGCGGCGATCGAGGCCGCTGCGGCGGTCGACGCCGCTGCGCCGCTCCTGGACGGACTTGCGTCGGTCCGGCTTTTCCGATTGACGTCGGTCGCGTTCGCCAGCGAACTCACTCATGAAAATCCCGCCCTTTCGCATCCGCCGGGAGCGGGACGCCGCGTGCGTGCCGCGCCGCTGATCGCCCCGGCCGATGGTGCAGGTCAATCGATGTCGTCTTCAAAATCGCCATCGAAATCGTCGTCGTCATCTTCGTCTTCGTAATCATCGTCGAGATCGTCGAGATCGTCGAAGTCGTCGTCGAACTCCTCATCATCGTCGTCGAAGATCTCCTCCTCGAACGCTTCGTCGTCGTCCTGGGCGAGCACCACCGTGGCGAGGTCATGCATCTGGGCCGGAACCAGGACGGGGACGCCGCGGTTGAGCCCGGTATAGAGCTGGGCGCCCTCGGCGTCGTCATCAAGTATCGCAGGAACGTTCTGGCGTTCGAGCATGGCGCACATATCGGCGGCCAGCGTCCCATTCGCGGCAATGGCGACAGGGACGAATTCGGGGTGCAACGTCAATACATCGGCGTGTTCTGGGTCGATCGCTTCGTGCAGCATGTCGGTGCGTGCCCTAAAAGCAACTGTCGTAAGTTTCCGTCGACGCATTCGCCGGTCGCCGACGCGTCCGGGTTCCTGTGGCCCGCAAGACTAGCGGGCTCGTTGGCCGACGCAAGAGGGTATCGGCCAAACTATTGCGCTTCGCCAGTCCCCCTGCCAGGGGGACGGTCTAAATCGTCGGGGCGGCGCGCAGCCGGGCGGCAGAGGCGCACGGCCTCGATAAGGTGAGATTGCGGCCGCCGCGCGTCCATCGCTCGCGGGTCAAAGGAGATCACGGTTTCCGATTCGGTTGCGGACGCCGGCGGGGCGACATCCGCGTCGGCGGCGCCGGCATGTTCCAGTGCGTCGTGGAGATGGGCCGGGGGCGCAATCCAGCGGCGGGCGGCCGCAGCCGGCAGGGCCGGAGCAGCGGCATCGGTCAACCAGACCATGACCCCACCGGTCTGCCACACGCGCAGGCCCACCTCGCGATCGAGAGCCAGGAGATGGTCGCGGACGGTGGCGGCCGGGGTGAGCGCCGGGGGCGCGGCGGCGGCGAGGCGCTCGGCCGCGGCGGTTGTGACCACATAGGGACAATCCGTACACCGGGCCAATGCGGCCGGCCAATCGGGCAAGGCCCGGTCGGCCGCGTCGGGGCAAGTTGCCGCCAACCGCCCGTTCGGGGGCTCGGACGGGGCGAGGTGGATGACGGCGCACAATAGAAGCGATGCGAGCGGCATGGAGCAACTCCTGACCAGCGTCGTGGAATGTCAAGAAAGGGCCGGCGGCTGTCAAGAGGAAAGTGGCGCGTGACGCTGCGCGGTGCGGCGGATATGATCGCCTTCCGGACCGGCCGGGACAGCGATAGCGACATGCACAGGCCGGAACAGCGACATGGCGAGGTCGAGCGATGAACCAGGAACCCTACGAGAATGCCGATGCCCCGGCCGCGGGGCCTCAAGAACCGCAAGGAGGCACCGCGTCCGAACCGAAGGCCGCCTCGACGACGTCCCCCCGTCGCGGACTGGGGGGCGGGGACGGCGCGCCGCTGGATCCGCGGCGTGAAAGCACGATCTGGACGGGACGAACGCACTGGCAGCACTTCGTCGGCTGGCTGACGGGCGGCGCCGTGGTCATCGTGCTGATCTGGGTGGGACTGGGGGTATTCAACGAGCGGCTGGGACTGGGCGGCGGAGGCGTATTTCTGTCCGGGCTGATCGCCGCGGTGGTCGTCGGGCTGGTCGTGGCGGCGGTGATCGGCGTGCGCGTGCTGCAACATCGCTACCGGCTGACCGATCAGCGGCTGTTCATCGAGAAGGGCATCCTCAGCCAGACGATCGATCAGACGGAGCTGATCCGGGTGGACGACGTGCGGGTGCACAAGTCGCTGGTGGATCGCGTGCTCGGGATGGGGACCATCGAGGTGCTTTCGACGGACGCGTCCGACCGGTCGGTGACAATCACGGGGGTGAAGGACGCGGAGGCGGTGGCGGAGCACATCCGGGTGCACATGCGGTCGCTGCGCAGCCGATCGCTGTTTGTTGAGAACCTGTAGCAACCTTTTCGGCGCCGGCCGCAGCGGCGGGGAAGCGGCCCAATTGCTGAGCCGATCCCCCACCGGCGCCCGTTGCCCATCAAGCCTGTATTACTTTTCCTTTTCCTTGCCCCACTCCTGGGCGAGTTGAATCAGGATTTTCCTGGCGGCGTCCATCTCCTCAAGGCAGGCCCACTCGAGCGGGGAGTGGAAGTTGTGCATGCCGGTGGAGAGGTTGGGGGTGGGCAGCCCCTGCTCGGTGAGGCGGGAGCCATCGGTGCCGCCGCGGATGCTGGCCATTTCGGGCTTGAGGCCCAGGGCCTTCATCGCCTTTTCGGCGAGTTCGACGGCGCGGGGCTCCTTGGACATCCAGTCGGCCATGTTGCGGTACTGCTCCTGCACGTCGACCTTGACGCTGGCCTTGGGGAATTCCTCGTTGAGCTTTTCGGCGAGCTCTTCGAGCATGGCCCGCTTTTCGGCCAGCTTGGGGGTGGCAAAATCGCGCAGCAGGATCTTGATTTTGACCTCGGGTACGCCGCCCTCGATCACGTAGGGATGGAGAAAGCCCTCGCGCCCGCTGGTGGTCTCCGGCGACAGGCCGACGTTGGGCATGCGGGCGATGAACTCGCCGGCGATGCGGATGGCGTTGACCATCTTGTCCTTGCCGTAACCGGGGTGGATGTTGACGCCGGTGATGGTCACGGTGGCGAGATCGGCGGAAAAGGTCTCGTTTTCGATGCCGCCGGCGCCTTCGCCGTCGAGGGTGTAGGCGACCAGGGCGCCGAGCTTTTTGATGTCGACGTGATCGACGCCGTGGCCGATCTCCTCGTCGCAGGTGAAGCAGATGCGGATGGGCCCGTGCTCGATCTCGGGATGGGCGAGGAGATGGGCGACGGTTTCCATGATGACGGTGACCCCGGCCTTGTCGTCGGCGCCCAGCAGCGTGGTGCCGTCGGTGGTGACGATGGTCTTGCCCTTGAGGTCAGCGAGTCCGTCGGTTTCGGCGACCTTGATGACCTTGGAGGGGTCGCCGGGGAGGACAATGTCTTTGCCGTCGTAGTTCTCATGGATGATGGGCTTGACGTTTTTGGCGGTGTACTCGGGGGAGGTGTCGACGTGGGCGATCCAGGCGATGGTGGGCGCGCCGGACTTGGTGGCGGGCAGGGTGGCCATGACGATGCCGTGCTCGTCCATCTCGGCATCTTTGAGGCCGAGGTCCTGGAGTTCCTGGGTGAGCAGGCGGGCCATGTCGAACTGCCCGTCGCTGCTGGGGTAGCGTCCACTGTCTTCGACGGCCATGCTCTCGATTTTGACGTACCGACAGAACCGCTCCAACATCGCCTTCATGATGTGCCTCCGCGAAAGATCTGAGGGTCCGCCGCCGGGCAGACCCGGTTCATGTAGCTTGGAAGGGCAACGTAGGAGAATCGGAGAGGGACTGCAACCATGCAGGGGGCGGGAGACGGCGAGGAGGCGCGCGAGGGGGCGGGTCGGGGTCGCCTGGGTTGCGGGGAGGAAAACGGAAGCGGCGGTTCAGGTCTTGCTTGACAGCCCCCCCGGGCCCCTTATACTCCGAGGCTGGATGCATAGAATTCTCTAAAGGGTTGTTACCAATAAGGTAACGAAACGCCGCGGAGCTTGGAGCACGCCCGGGCGGCATTGCCGGGTGGACTGTGGTGCAGCGGCGTCCGAGAAGAACAGTAACAAGGCTGACACTCACGTAATCGTGGGATCCTGGATAATTCGAGTCGTCTTCTGGCGCGGCGGCCCTTGCGGGGCAAGCGCCGGTCGGGGCAGAAGGCGATGGCATAGTCGACGAGTGGAATCGTGGTGTATTCTTCGTACTTCTCAAGGCACGGTGAAGCAGATGCAGGGCGTAACCGTGCGGGGCGCAAGCGACGGTGTATGAGCAACCAACGTCACCCGAATCGATCGCCCGGCGTCCAAGCCGGGCGCAGGCTGCGTCCGTGACGATTCCTTGATTCGTTTGTCTTCCTGCCACCTTCTCCCGGTTCCCGCCCGCTGCTCCCGTCGAGGGACGGGTCCATCGGACAAGTGAGTGCTTGGTCGAAATTGCGGAGGCGTCCGTTGCGGCGCCGGGTGCGCGCGAGCTGCGCGTACGCGGTGCGGGCGTGTCGGCGTTGCCGCAGCGTTGACAATGTGACACTCAACTCAAGCAGGAATGCGATCTCATGGACCTGGCCAATCACATGTGCCTGGCAGCACTCCAGCCGTCCGGGGCAATGGTGATCGGCGTACTCATCGGTGCGGCCTTGGCGGCAATCGCCGTCGTGGTATGGGGGAAGATGACCTCTTCCTCGCTGAAGTCGCGTGCCGACGAGATTATCGCCTCTGCCCGTCACGAGGCAGAAACGATCATCAAAACCGCCCAGGTGGACGCGAAAGCGGAGATGCTCACCAGTCGGGAGCGGTTCGAAAAGGAAGCGGCGGCCGTCCGCAACGAACACAAGGACATTGAACGGCGGCTGTCGAAGCGCGAGGACCTCATCGACCAGAAGATGGACACGCTCGAGACGAAGGAGCGGAACATCGAAGCGGCCGAGCAGAAGGTCGCCAAGCGCGAGGAGGAACTGGACGCCATTGAGCAAGAGGTGACGGAGACCCTCGAACGGCAGCAAGCGGAACTCATTCGGATCAGCGGGCTGAGCCGGGAGGAGGCCACGCGGCGGCTGCTGGAAAGCCTGGAGCACGACATTGAGAACGACGCCGCCCGGCTGGTGGAGCGGCGGATCAACGAGGCCAAGGAGATGGCCGAGGACCGGGCCCGCGAAATCACCATCACCGCGATCCAGCGGTACGCGGCCGAGCACACGTCGGCGAGCACGGTGTCGACGGTGGACATTCCCTCGGACGAGATGAAGGGCCGGGTCATCGGGCGTGAAGGGCGCAATATCCGCGCGTTCGAGAAGTCCACGGGGGTGGACGTGATCGTGGACGACACCCCGGGCGTGGTGGTGGTGAGCGCGTTCGACCCGGTGCGGCGGGAAGTCGCGAGGCGATCGCTGGAGCGGCTGATTCAGGACGGGCGGATCCATCCGGGGCGAATCGAGGAGATCGTCGAGGAAATGACCGCCGACGTGGACAAGGACATCCTGGAGGCGGGCAAAGCGGCGGCGGTGGAGGCGAACATCGGCGGGCTGCACAAGCGGCAGATCGAGCTGCTGGGCCGGCTGGCCTACCGCACGAGTTACGGGCAGAACGTGCTGCGACACAGCGTGGAGGTGGCGTTTTTGTGCCAGAACATGGCCGACGAGCTGGGTCTGGACGGGCGGCTGGCGCGGCGGTGCGGTCTGCTGCACGACATCGGCAAGGCGTTGGACCACGAGTTGGAGGGCGGTCACCCGCTGATCGGGCACGACTTCTGCAAGCGGTACAACGAAGCGCCGGAGGTGCTCAACGCGATTCTGGGTCACCACGGCGACGTGGAGGCGACGAGCCCGTACACGCCGCTGGTGGCAGCGGCTGACGCGATCAGTGCGTCGCGGCCCGGCGGTCGGCGGGAGTCGCTGGAGCGGTACATCAAGCGGCTGGAACAATTGGAATCGCTGGCGACGGAGCAGTTCGGGGTGAAGCAGGCGTTCGCCATCCAGGCCGGGCGCGAGGTGCGGGTGATCGTGGACGCCAAGAAGGTGGACGACGCCCGGGCGACAAAGATCGCCCACGACATCGCCAAGCGGATCGAAGAGGAAATGACCTATCCGGGCGAGGTGCGGGTGACGGTGCTGCGCGAGGTGCGGGCAGTCGGCGTGGCGCGATGAGGCGGGTGCAGCTTTCCAGAGCGAGGCGCGGATAATGCGATTGCGCATCCTTTTTGCGGGCGACGTGGTGGGCTCGCCGGGGCGCCGCGCCCTGGCCGAGAACCTTTCCCGCATCGTGGTCGAGCGTGACATCGCCTGTGCCATCGTGAATGCGGAAAACGTCGCTTCCGGGTCGGGAATCACGCCGGCGCTGTACGAAAAGCTGCTCAAATCGGGCGTGCAGTTGATGACGCTCGGCGATCACATCTATCGGCGCAAGGAGTTCATCTCGGTGCTGGAGACGTCGGATCGGGTGGTGCGGCCGGCGAACCTGCCAAACACGGCGCCGGGGCGTGATCTGGCGATCTTCGAGACCGACACGGGGGCCAAGGTGGCGGTTTTTTCGCTGCTGGGCCGGCTGTACATGAAGCTGCCGGTGGATTGCCCGTTTCGGGCGGCGGACCGGGTGCTGGCCCGCATTCCGCACGACGTGAAGGTCGTGGTCTGCGACCTCCATGCCGAGGCGACGAGCGAGAAGATCGCCATGGGCTGGCATCTGGACGGGCGGGTGAGCGTGGTGGTGGGCACGCACACGCATATCCCGACCGCCGACGAGCGGGTGCTGCCGGGCGGCACGGGCTACATCACCGATCTGGGCATGACGGGCCCGTACGACTCGGTCCTGGGGCGGAACAAGCAGGCGGTGTTGCAGGCGATGGTGACGGCCGTCCCCACCCGCTTCGACGTGGCCAGCGACGATGTGCGCATCAGCGGCGTGATCGCGGAGGTCAATGCGGACAACGGGCACTGCACGAACATCGAGCGGATCATGGTGTCGGCGGCCAGCGCGGGGCCGTACTGACCGCCCGTCGGGCATGTATAAAACACCTCATGGACCGATAAGAATCCGGCTAATCGTGCGTGCAGTAGTGTCCCCATTCGCGACCGGGAAACGGCGAGGAAGGGGGCGCAACAGCCCTTCCAGCGGCCGATTCCGGCCTTGATACAAAGCTGTGAAAAGCTTGCGGCCAATTCCCTATAGAAGGGTCCGAGAATATCGCTTACCTTTGACGTGCCAAGAGACGAGGAGGAGCCGAACCCAGCAACGTTCATACCACTGAGCCACCACCCCGCGGGGTGGTCGATGCACCGGACGCCGGGCCGCTTGGGCCGGCCGCTTCGGAGCGGGATGGAAAAGGGGTATGACGATGCAGACGATCCTGTCCAACACCACCGCAACCGATGAACTCTGGTCCCGCTATGCCGCGGATCGGTCGAGGGAGAACCGCAACGCCCTGGTGGTTGCGTACATGCACCTCGCCGATCAGCAGGCGACGCGTCTGGCGCGGAAGTACGGGCGTCGGGTCAGTTTCGAGGAGATCCGCTCGGCCGCCTTCGACGGCCTGCTCCAGGCGGTGGAGAGCTTCGACGCCACGCGCAACATCGATTTTGAGATCTACTGCCAGCGACGGATCAGCGGCGCGGTGATGGACTGGCTGCGGAGCATCGACCAGCAGAGTCGCACGGTGAGGGACTTCGAGCGGCGCCGGGCGACCATCCAGGAACAAGTCAGCAGCGCTTGCGAGCGGCAGCCGACCACGGGGGAGATGGCCAGCCGTATGGGGCTGCCCATTGATCGATTTCAGACCCTGGCCCGGCAATCGCACGCCGGGTGCCAGGTGCACTTCAGCACGATCGAGTCGCAGACCACGAGCCGGGGCGGCGACACGCGCCGGTGGGATACGCAGGACCGGCGGGCGCCGGATCCTTCGCAGAGCGTGGGGCGTGCGTTGCTGACGGAGTACATCGCCCGCGGCCTGACGCGTGACGAGCGGATGGTATTGGTGCTGTATTACTTCGAAGAGTTGACGATGGCGGAGATCGGGGCGGTGCTGCAATTGTCGGAATCGCGGGTGAGCCAGATCCACAAGGACGTGCTTCAGCGGCTGCGTCAACGGTTCGACGAATCGGCGGAGCACGAGTTGATCGCCTGAGCGGGCGTGCCGGCGCGTGAGCCGGCGGTCAAGAAATTCGCGGCAGAGATTCGGGCCGGAAGGTGATTGCATATCGCCTTCCGGCCTTTGTCGTTGGTGATCCAAGACGCCTGCCCGCCCCGCCCCACCGCCAGCTACCGGAGCGATTTCCTCGCCCGTGACCGTCACTTCCTCGCCTGTTATGGCCGTCCGGGACGGTTACCGGACGCAGCAGGTTATGGGCAAACGTTCACTTACAGGCGGCGATAGGAACTCTCCGCCGTCGGTGAACTCCCCACGTCTGCGGCATCTGAACCAGCGATAAGTAAGGAACTGGCGTGATTGATTCGACAAAGACAATGGGTGGGGATGCATCGGCCGGCGGTGACCGCGGCCTATGCCGCTTACGCGAGCACCACCCAGGAAGTCCACATGGCACGGGAAACGACGGGTAAACAGTAAGCGCTGCCTCGAATCGACAAGAACGCCCGATGAGACACGCCGTCTGCCACCGCTACGAGGTGACTCGATGAGTAACCCTGAGCTCAATGATCTGACCGCCCTGATGCAGCAACTGTCCGCAGCAGTCGAGCACGTCAGCCCGACCGATCTGCCCACGCTCGCGAAGATGCATGGGTGGGCGCAGGCGGTGCTGGAGTGCGACGACGCAGCCGAGGGCCTGGTGGCCGAGCTGATCGAGCTGCTGGAAGGGCTGATCCTGGGAACGGTTGAAAATGCCGAGGAGGCGTTGCGGCGTACCGGCGCAATCATAGGCGAACTCGGCGCGGCGGCGCCGACCGGATCGGCGTCAGCCGATTCAGCGCCGGCCGAGACGACGTCGGACGAGCCGATTGCGGGGTTGGAAGCATGCGAGGGTGCGTCGGCGGACGCGGCGGGTGAGACGGTCGCGTCGGGTTCGGCGGTTGAACGGGCGATCGAGGATCTGCTCGGCCAGTTGAGTGCGGCGGTCCAAACGGTGGACCAGTACGACCTGTCCGGGCTGGCGCAGATGCACACGTGGTGCGAGCAGCTTGTGGAGGCGGCGAATGCCGCGCATCCGGAGATGTCTCCGCAGGCGAAGCAACTGGCGTCAACCCTTGAGGACATCATTCTGAGCGTGACGTCCGACCCAGGGGCGGCGATTCGGGGCATCGCGGAGCAGGTGGAACAGCTTTCCGGACTGCTGAGCGGCGAAGGTGTGACGGACTTCTCGCAACTGAGCGACGAGCAACTGTCCGCCCAGCTTGCCGACATGTTTGACCAGGCGGCGGACCCGTCGACGGCGCCGGCTGCAGAGGACAAAGCCGCATCGGAGGCGCCGGTTGACGCGACGGCTACGCAGGAAGCATCGGAGGCGGCGGGGGAGAAAACCGGCGGCACCGGGGCTGCGACGCCGAGCGGAGGCAACGCGGCCGACAGCGGCAACCCGCCGGCGTATGTGCCGGAACCGCTGTTCATCGACCCCACGGAGGTGGAATTCGTCGGCGCCTTCATTGAGGAGGCGGGCGAGCACATCGCTAGCATTGAAACGGCGTTGCTGGAAGTCGAGCAGACACCGGGCGATACGGACAAGATCAACGAGCTGTTCCGCCCGTTCCACACGATCAAGGGGATGGCGGGCTTCTTGAATCTGCGCGACGTGAACTGCCTGACCCACGAGGTCGAGACGCTGCTCGATCAGGGACGGCGCGGCGAGCGGACCATGTCGCCGGGCATCATCGACATCGTGTTCAGCGTAATCGACAAGCTCAAGGCGCAGATTGCGTCTATCGGTGGGTACGTGGGGAACCCCACGGGCGAGCCGGTGCCGCAGCCGTCGGTCGCCGAGATGATCGAGCATCTGCGCGGGGTCGTCGCAGGGACGATCAATCCCGATGACGGTCAGACGTCGTCCGGCGAGGCGGAAGCCCGCGCGGCGGCGGAAGCGCCTTCGGCGCCGGCGACGAGCGAGACTTCCGAGGCGCCCGCGTCCGGCAGCGCCGGTTCGGCCCCAAGCGGGCTCGGCGGGGCTGCGAAGGCGGCGGCGACGCTGGGCGAGCAATCGGTCCGGATCGACACGGAAAAGCTGGACGCGCTGGTCGACATGGTCGGGGAGCTGGTCATCGCCCAGACGCTGATCACCGCGAACGAGAAGATCGCCGACGACCCGCGGCTGAGCAAGGACGCCGGCCAGGTGAGCAAAATCGTCCGCGACGTGCAGGAAGTGGCGATGTCGATGCGGATGATCCCGATCAAATCGACATTCCAGAAGATGGCCCGGCTGGTGCGCGACCTGTCGCGGAAAGCCGGCAAGCAGGTGGAGCTGACCATTTCCGGCGAGGAGACCGAGCTGGACAAGAACGTCATCCAGCAGATCGGCGACCCGCTGGTGCACATGGTGCGCAACGCGGTGGATCACGGCATCGAGACGCCGGAGGTCCGCGAGGGCGCGGGGAAGTCGGCCGTCGGGCGGATTCACCTCAACGCGTACCACCACGGCGGCAACATCGTCATCGAGATCAGCGACGACGGCAAGGGGCTCGATCCGGAAGCACTGGTGAAGAAGGCCCTGGAAAAGGGCATCATCCAACCGGACGACAAACTGACCGACGAGCAGGCGTATCACCTGGTTTTCGCACCGGGATTTTCCACGGCGGCGCAGATCACCGACATCTCCGGGCGCGGCGTGGGCATGGACGTGGTCAAGCGGAACATCGAGCAGTTGCGCGGCCGGGTGGAGATCCAGTCGCAGAAGGGCAAGGGCAGCGTTTTTACGATCCGGCTGCCGCTGACGCTGGCGATCATCGACGGGATGCTGGTGCGGCTGGGGGAGGAGCGGTTCATCATCGCGACGACGGCGATCGAGCAGGCGTTGCGGCCGACGCCGGGCCAGATCACGACGGTGCAGCAGCGCGGCGAGGTGTTGCAGGTGCGCGGCCGGCTGATCCCGCTGGTGCAGTTCGGGCAGATGTTCGGGATGTCGCCGCGGCTGGACCCGTGCAGCGCCATGGTGGTGATCGCGCACAGCGACCGGGGACAGATCGGCCTGATGGTGGAAGAACTCATCGGCCAGCAGCAGGTGGTGATCAAGTCGCTGGGCGAGGGCTTCCGCGAACTCCAGGGGGTTTCGGGAGCGGCGATCCTGGGAGACGGGCGGGTGGGGTTGATCCTGGACGCTTCGGGGATTTTCAGCGCGTACGAGGCGTGGCGCGGCGCCCGGCTGAACGCGAAGCGCGGGATTGCGACCGACACGGTGGAAGCGTCCACGGCGGAGGTGGACGACGCGGAGGCGGAGGGGTGTGCCACGACTGATGACGAGAAGGCGCCGGTCCTGGCGGGCGCGGCGCAGGCGGGAGAATAGAACATGGAAAGCGTAGTGGAACAGGCGCCGCCGGAGAATTCAGCAGCGCGCGCGCTCGGTGGTCAGTATCTCACTTTCCTCCTCGCCGACGAGGAGTACGGGGTGGAGGTGCTGAAGGTGCGGGAGATCATCGGGATGCTGGACATCACGGCCGTTCCGCAGACGCCCGCGTTCGTGATGGGGGTGATCAACCTGCGGGGCAAGGTGATTCCGGTGATCGACCTGCGGCGCAAGTTCGGATTGCCGGACGCGACGTACAACCAGGAGACGTGCATCATCGTGGTGGACGTGGGCACGCTGATGGGGATTATCGTGGACACGGTGCGCGAGGTGCACGACATATCCGACGCGAACATCGTTGCGCCGCCGAAAATGGGGGCGACGGTGGACACGGCGTTCATCCTCGGCATGGGCAAGGTCAGAGACGAGGTCAAGCTGCTGCTGAATATTGACGTCGTGCTGACCAACGAAGCACTGGTCGCTTGGGATCCGGATGCGGAGCGGCAAGGCGAGAACGCCGCGTTGCGTGGCGGACACAGGGTGATCGCATGAATACGGCACAGATCCGGGGGGCTCGAGCCGCGGCGCTCGAGAACGTGGACATCGCAGATTTCGCCGTCACCGACAATCCCAGCGTGACGCTGATCACCCACTCGCTGGGGAGTTGCATCGGCGTGGCGATCTGGGATCCGGAGGTGCAGGTGGGCGGCATGATCCACTACATGCTGCCCGACTCGACGCTTTCGCCGGAAAAGGCGAAGGCCCGCCCGGCGATGTTCGCCGACACGGGGGTGCCGGCGCTGTTTCGCGCGGCGTTTCAGTTGGGCGCCTCGAAGAAGCGGATGATCGTGAAGGTGGCGGGCGGATCGTCGCTGCTGGACGACAACGGGACCTTCAACATCGGCAAGCGCAATTACATCATGCTGCGCAAGCTGCTATGGAAAAACAGCATTCTCATCGCGTCGGAAGACGTGGGCGGATCGGTAAGCCGAACGCTGAAGCTGGACGTCGCCACGGGGCGCGTGACGATCAAGAATCGCAACGGGGAGGTCGAACTATGACGGATGTTAAGGACATCCTCGCCCAGGTCGAGGCGTTGCCGCCCCTGCCGAGCACGAGCGTGCGGCTGATGAACGTGATCAGCGATCCCGGCGCGACGGTCGACGCCATCGTGGAGGTCATCCGCTACGATCAGGGGCTCACCGGGGAGGTGCTGCGGCTGTGCAACTCGGCGTACTTCGGGCTCAGCCGGCAGGTGACGTCGCTGAACGACGCGATGATCTGCCTGGGGACGGTGAAGACGCTGCAACTGGTGATGGCGGTGCACACGAACTCCATGCTCACCCGGGCCCAGCCGGGCTACGGTCTGGAGGCGGGGGTGCTCTGGCGACAGTCGGTGGCGACGGCGCTGGCGGCCGCCCAGTTCGCCAAGCGGATGAAGCACCCGAACGTGAACCTGGCGTTCACCGCGGGCCTGCTGCACGACATCGGGAAGGTGGCGTTGAGCCAGGCGGTGGCCGAGGAGTTCGGGCGCATTCTGGTTTTGATCAACGAGCGCAGGTGCGCGTTCACCGAGGCGGAGCGCGAGGTGCTGGGATTTGATCACACCGAGGTGGGGGCGATGGTCGCGGAGAAGTGGGCGCTGCCGGAGCGCATCGTCCAGTGCATCCGCTACCAGCATGAACCGGGGACGCTGGATCCACCGGATGCGATGGTGGACGCAGTGTACCTGGCGAACTGCGTGTGCCTGATGCTGGGGATCGGCCTGGGGGCAGACGGACTGAGCTACCGGGCGGATGAAGCGGTGATGCAGCGTCATCAGCTCACCGAGCGGGACCTGGAAGACGTGGGCCTGTCGATATTGGAAGAGTTAAACAAGGTTGCGGGTATGTTCGGCGAAGACGCGCCGAACGCGTAGCTGGATCACCAGCCGCCCAACAAAGGGAGACACCTCCATGTCTCACAACGTATTGATCGTGGACGACTCGGCGACCATTCGCAAGATGGTGCGTCGAACGATGGACATCGCCGGGCTGGATTTCGGCGAGATTTACGAAGCCTCCAACGGGATCGAGGCGTTGGCGCAGCTCGCCGACCACGACATTGCGGTCGTGGTGGTGGACATCAACATGCCGACGATGAACGGGATACAACTGTTGCGGCGTATGAAGGAAAACGAGCACCTGCAACACATTCCCATCGTCATCGCCTCGACCGAGGGCAGCAAGCAACGGATCGATCAGATGGCCGAGTTCGGCGCCTGCGCCTACGTGCGCAAGCCCTTTCAGCCGGAACAGGTGCGCGACGCACTGATGCCTATTTTGGGAGTGAAGGAAAATGCCGGAGCAGAAAGCTGCAACGCTGGCGACGATTTTTTCTGACGTGCTCGCCGACCTGGCGTTCATGTTCACCGACGAGCAGCACACGGACGCGGATCCCGACGATCCGTGGCTGGAGACGGTGATCGGCTACCAGGGGCCGGTTGCGGGCGAGTTGCGTTTCCGCTGCACCCGGGCGTTCACCCGGCTGCTGGCCTGCAACCTGCTGGGCGCCGACCCGAGCGAGCTGACCGGCGACGCCCAGGCGGACGACGCGGCGAAGGAATTCATGAACATCGTGTGCGGACAACTCGTCACCGCCCTGCACGGTACGGACGACGTGTACAACCTCACGATTCCGACGATCGAACAACTGCCGGAAACGCCGGACCTGTCGCTGGACGACGGGGACACGGCGTCGACCCTGTCGGTCGAGGGGTTCCGGTTGCAACTGCTCTACGAGCGGGCGGCCTGACGGCGGCGGCGCCGGCGTCACGGAGTACAGCAGGCACATGAACGGCACGATCACCGAAATCCAGGACCTGACCCGCGAGGACTACGAGCGCATCCGTAAGCTCGTGTATGAGAAAAGCGGGATCAACCTCGGTGAGCAGAAGATGCAACTGGTGCGCGCCCGGCTGGGCAAGGTCATTCGCCAGAAGGGGCTGGGGTCGTTTCGCGCGTACTACGAGTACGTCTGCAACGACGCCTCGGGCGAGGCGCTGTGCGGGATGCTCGACGCGATCTCGACGAACACCACACACCTGTTCCGCGAGAATCACCACTTCAAGTTTCTCGGCGAAACGGTGCGGGCGTGGGCGGCGGACCGGTCGTGGCGCAAGCGCTTTTCAGATCTGCGGATCTGGAGCGCGGCGTGCTCGAGCGGGGAGGAGCCCTACTCGATCGCGATGACCGTCCACGACGCCCTTCAGGGCAGCGACCTGGGGGTGAAGATTCTGGCGACGGACATTTCGACGCGGATGCTCGCGCGGGCGAGCCAGGGCATGTTCGAGATCCAGCGCGTGGGCACCGTGCCCGCGCCCCTGCGGCAACGCTACCTGCGACAGGTGCAGCACCAGGGGCAGTCGGCGATGCAGGTCGTGCCCGAGATCCGGCAGTTGATCCAGTTCAGCCGGTTCAACCTGATGAGCCCGACGTTTCCGTTTCGCAAGGGGTTCAACGTCGTGTTCTGCCGCAACGTGATGATCTACTTCGATCGTCCCACGCAGCAGACGCTGGTGAACAAGTTCGCGCAGCACCTTCACGGCGGCGGGTTCCTGCTGATCGGACATTCGGAGAGTCTCAACAACTTGCAGCATCCTTTGAGCTACGTGGAGCCGACGGTCTACCGCAAGTGACGCGCAGACGGTCGCCGGCGGGCCCCCGGGAATCGACGAACTGACGATGCAGACAACCGGCCCCATCAAGGTGCTACTGGTGGACGACTCGGCGCTGGTGCGCTCGATGTTTCAGCGCGTGCTGTCGCAGGCCCCCGACATCGAGGTGGTCGGCGGGGCCAAGGATCCCTTCGAGGCCCGGGAGATGATCATCGCCCACCGCCCGGCCGTGATCATCCTGGACGTGGAAATGCCCCGGATGGACGGCATCACCTTTCTCAAGAAACTGCGGGCCCACTACCCGGTCCCGGTGATCATGTGCAGCGGCGTGACCCAGAGCAACAGCCAGACCGCGCTCGACGCGATCGAGGCGGGGGCCATCGACGTGATTGCGAAACCATCCGCCGGGGGCAGCCAGGCGCTGCGTCGTCTGGGGGAGGACCTGATCGAGAAAATCCAGGCGGCCGCCATCGCCAGCCCAGCGATTCCACCCGTTCCGAACAAGGTTGCGGCCGAACCGTCTTCGTATCGCAAGGCCGGCCTCGATCCGGGAAGGTACATCGTGGCGATCGGGGCGTCGACCGGCGGGACGGAGGCGATCGCCAACGTGTTGCGTCACGTGCCGGCCGACTTTCCGCCGGTGGCGATCGTGCAGCACATGCCGGAGGGTTTCACGCGGTCGTTTGCCGAGCGGCTGAATTCGCTCAGCCGTATGTCGGTGAAGGAAGCGGCCGACGGCGACGTGCTTGAGCAGGGACGGGCGTTCATCGCCCGCGGGGGCGTGCAGATGACGGTGCAGGCATCGGGCGGCAGGCTCAGGCTGAGGCAGGGCTCGAGCGAGCCGGTCAATCGCCACTGCCCGGCGGTGGATGTGCTTTTCGATTCGGTGGCCCAGCATGCGGCGCGGAGCGCCGTTGGGGTGCTGCTCACGGGGATGGGCGCAGACGGGGCCAAGGGGCTGCTGGCGATGCGGCAGGCCGGCGCGGTCACCACCATCGCCCAGGACAAGCGGAGCTGCGTGGTGTATGGGATGCCCAAGGTCGCCACGGACCTGGGCGCGGCGGAGCAGATCGGCCCGCCGCAGGAAGTGCCCGGGTTGATTTTTCGCGCGATTGAGCGGCAGAAGTCGGCGCGGCGTTCGGTCGCGGCGCGGTAAGGGGTTGCGTTCGGGCGCGCGCGGATTGTGGATAATTCCACATCGGGCCTGGCTGAAGGCGGGCACGTCCCGGCCTACGTGCGATTCATTGCTCTCACACCGTCGATATTGGGTTTGCCTACATCGCGAGCTTGGCCGGAGGCGGGCACGGCCGGCCCTACATTGGTTTAGGCCACAATGCGCGCTGGGGCGGAGGCGGGCACGGCCCGCCCTACGTGTTCGCTTCGTTGTGCGGCCAATGGGCGAGGGGGCAGCCGGTGCAGCGGGCGACGGCGCGGCAATGCCGCTTCCCCACCTCCACCAGTAGCGCGTGATATTCGTTGAATAGCTGTGCGTCGCGCGGCAGGCGCTGTTCGAAGTAGGCCTGCACGACGTCGTAGGCCGCCGCGTCGGTGAGCAGGCCATGACGGCGCAGAACGCGCCGGGCGTAAGCGTCAACTACAAATACCGGATGGTTGCCCGCGTAGAGCAGGATGGCATCGGCCGTCTCTGGTCCGACGCCGTGCAGTTGCAGAAGGCGCTGGCGAACCTCAGCCGTCGGTCCCGACAGGGCGCGGGTCAGATCCCCGCCGTGCTCGTCCACCACCCAGCGGGCGAGCGCCTGGAGCCGCCGGGCTTTGATGCGAAAGGTCCCGGCGGAGCGAATCAACGCAGCCAGTTCCGCTTCATCCAGCGCGGCGATGTGCGGCAAGTCGAGGGCGCCGGCCTTGCGCAACGACGCAATCGCTTTCTCGACGTTGGTCCACGCGGTGTTCTGGGTGAGCACGGCGCCGATGACGACTTCGGTGGGCGTGTCGGCCGGCCACCACTGCTGCGGGCCGTAGGCGGCGAGCAGGTCGTCGTACATGCGGAGCAGATCGCTGCGCGGCGTGGTGCGCCCCATCATTTGCATCCCGAAAAAGTCACTTGCATCCGGTTCGAAACTCGGCACGATACACAGCTTATGGCAGCCTCAGGGACGAGGAAAGTTCAGGCTGCGCCACAGGAAGTGGCGCTTCGGCCGCGACTCAGCCGACCGCTGGAGTCGCTGGTCTTTCTGATGCCGTTGATCGCGGTTTACGAGGTCGGCGGCTGGGTGCTGCGCATGACCTCGCCCGAGGCGGCGCAGGACAGCGTGGTCGCATTTCACCTGCTGCAACTGTTCTTCCGCATGTTCGGCTCGACGTGCGCCTGGATGCCGGGTCTGGCCGTCGTGGTGATCCTGCTGTGCACGCACATTGCCAGCCGGCAGCCTTGGCGGATCAGCGGGCGGTCGGTGGGGTTGATGTACGTGGAGGCGCTGGCGCTGGCGGTTCCGCTGCTGGCTTTTAACTACGTCATGCAGATCGCCCCGCTGGCGAGCGGTTCGGACAGTTCGCTGCTGACGGACGCGGTGCTGGGGATCGGGGCGGGCGTATACGAGGAGCTGGTCTTCCGGCTGATGCTGATTTCGATCCTGGTGATGCTGGGGACGGATTTTCTGCATCTGCCCAGCCAGGTGACAACGGTGGCGGCGGTGATTCTTTCGGCGCTGGCGTTTTCGGCCCATCACCATCCGCCGCTGGGGGGCGAGCCGTTCTCGGCGGACACGTTCATGTTCCGGAGCGTGGCCGGGCTGTACCTGGGCGGGCTGTTCGTGGTGCGGGGTTACGGGCCGGCGGCCGGCGTGCACGCGGCGTACAACCTGCTGGTGATGCTGTGCACGTGAGAACGAGCGGCTGGGGCACGCAGTCAAGCGATATAAGTAAACCGGGGATGCCCAGCGTAGGACATCCCCGGTCCGAGAGAGAGAGAGTACTGCGCTCCTATGCGTCGCTCCGTGCCGACCGCTGTCTCTCATTGCCGCAGTCGGCGTGGTTCAGGACGCCGGGCGGTTGACGTCGCGGCGTGGTGCTTCCGGTCCTGGCAGCAGGGCAAGGTCGTCCACCGTTCCCCACTGAGACCGCCTCAGAAGCGTGCGCCGCTACAGTCGCTATGCGGGCACACCACGGCCCGCCGATCAAACGCATCAACCTTCGATGAACCGATGTGAATCGCTTGAAGTGGCTTTCTCTCCCCCACCCCCCAGACCGGGCGAAACTGGCCGTCAATGGCGGCGTTTTGCCCTGCGATTCACACTAACTTCTAGGCGGCGGGCGAAGGGTAAGTCAAGCGGGAATGCACGGGGGGATGTGGATTACCCGCAGAAGCGGACGGGGTTTGGGGGTGCGGCCGATAAGGTTGGGGCTGGGGGGGGCGGCAGGGATTGAGGGGTTGAGGGATTGAGGGATAAAGGGATTGAGGGGTTGAGGGGTTGAGGGGTTGAGGGTGGTGGGTCGCAGCCGGTGATTGTGAAGCGTTGCGGTTTGGGTGAGGTTTCTGCGGCCCGCATGGCGGCGCACGGCGGTGAGCCGTTATGGCGGATTCAGGCCTTTCGCGCCGTGCTTGGCCATGGCACCCTGGCGGTGAGCCCTTACGGAGAATCCGGCTCGTTTGCGCCGTGCTTGGCCATGGCACCCGACTCCGCCGTGCTTGGCCATGACACCCAATTCCATCTCGCTTGGTCCTGGCCCCGCTGGGGATCAGTGGGGGCCGGGTTTGCGGTAGACGATGCGGCCAGCGAGCATGGTGAGCATGGCTTCGGCGGCTTCGATCCGCTCGATGGGGACCTCGAGAATATCCGTATCAAGCACGACGAGGTCGGCGAGCTTGCCGACCTCCAACGTGCCGCGGCGATCCTCGGCAAAGCCCGCCCAGGCCGGCGTCACCGTGTAGCACCGCAACGCCTGCTCGCGGGTGATGCGCTGCTCGGGCACCCACACGTCACCCGCGTAGGTGCGGGCAGTGACGGCCGCTGCGATGCCGGCGTAAGGGTTCATCGTCACCACCGGGCAGTCGCTTCCGAAGGCCACCACCGCCCCACCGTCGAGCAGGCTCTTGAAGGCGTAGGCGGTTTGGGCGCGGGCGGGACCGATGGCTTTCTCCGCCCAGCGGCCGTCATCGGCCTTGTGCAGCGGCTGCATCGATGCCACCACGCCCAGCCTGGCGAAGCGGGCAATGTCGGCCGGCAGCAGGTGCTGGGCGTGCTCGATGCGGTGGCGATGGCGGCGCACATCGGGCAAGGCGGCGTAGATATCGAGCAGTTCGTGATTGGCCTGATCGCCGATGGCATGCACGGCGAGTTGCTGGTCGCGATCGTGGGCCCAGCGGAGGGCGGCGGCGAACTTGTCCAGGTCGCTCGACTGGGCCAGCCGCATCCCCCGCGGATAACGGTCGTCAGGACCGGCGTCGGCGAAGGGCGCGCGCATGTACGCCGTGCGGCTGCCGAGCGAGCCGTCCATGAAGGCCTTGAAGCCGGCTACCTCGAGCAGGCCGCCGTCCATCGACGCCAAGGCGAGCATGGCAGGCATGGTCTCGGCGAAGTCTTCGGAGGAGATGTGGCAGCGCACGCGCACGGTGAGGGTGTTGCGGCGCTCGGCCATGGCGAGCACGGGCAGTTCGGCGAGGGTGCTCATGTCGTGGATGGCGGTGACGCCCCAGGCGTTGGCCACCTGGCAGGCGGCCATCAGGGCGTCGTACATGGTGCGCTTGTCGGGCGGCGGAACGTGCTTGCTGACGAGGGCCATGGCGTCGTCTTTGAGGATGCCGGTGGGCTCGCCGGTTTCCGGATCGCGCTCGATTTCGCCGCCGGGCGGATCGGGTGGGCCGTCCGCGTCGATGCGGGCGTACTTTAAGGCCACGGAATTGACCAGCGCCTGGTGGCCATCGGTGCGGGTGAGGAACACCGGGTTGCCGGGGGTGACCGGGTCGATCCACTCCTTGCACGGCGGCGCTGGGTCGGGCCAGCTCTCGACGGTCCAGCTACCGCCCTCGAGCCACTTGCCGGGGGGGAGTTTGACGGCCGCGGCGGCGACCGCGTTGATGAAGTCCTCGCGGCTTTGCGCCAGCCGCAAGTCCAGCCGCGAGAGTTGCAGGCCCATCCAGATAAAGTGGGTGTGGGAGTCGGTGATGCCGGGGATGACGCGCCGGCCTGCAAGGTCGAGCAATTCGGTGTGATCGCCGGCGAGCTTGCGGGCGGGCTCGGTGGCGCCGACGAAGACGATTTTGCGGCCGCGGACGGCGATGGCCTGGGCCTCGGGCGCCCCCTGCACGCCGGTCCAGATCTTGCCGTTGATCAGGATCAGGTCGGGGGCGAGGGTGGGTTCGCGAAAGCCGCTCGGCTCATCGGCATTCTGGGCCCGGGCGGTGTGCGTAAGGAATGCCAGAAGAAGAGTGACGGCAGCTATCGTCCAATAGTTGGTGGTTGAGACGTTCATCCTGCGCCCTTTTTTCTTTTTCTGATCGACCGGGTGACCTGGCGCGGGTTGCGCCGGTATTCCGACTGAGAGCCTATTGCGGATCTGAGCGGCTGAAAAGCCGAATTCAACGTATCGCATTCCACAGTGTCCGTCCCACAGTCACCAGTTTACCACTGCGTGGGCGTCCGTTGGGTGCTGGGCAATGCTGTTCGCGCGGGTACCGGCGCGTGCTATTTATGCCCCGGCCGCGAGGATGCGAACGTGCATCTTGCGCTGGCGCGGGCCGTCGAATTCGCAGAGATAGATCCCCTGCCAGGTGCCGAGTACGAGCCGGCCTTCCTCGATGAGCACGGTCTGGGCGAAGCCCATCATGGAGGCTTTGACGTGGGAGTCGCTGTTGCCCTCGGCGTGGCGGTAGCCGGGCCGGTTTTTGGGGACGAGTTCGTTGAGGGTGAGCAGCATGTCGTGCTGGACGTCGGGGTCGGCGTTTTCGTTGATGGTGCACCCGGCGGTGGTGTGGGGGACGTAGACGACGGCGGCGCCGCTGCGGACACGGGCCTCGGCAACGACCTGCTGGACGCGGTCGGTCACCTCGACCATGGCGCTGCGTGCGGGGGTGGAAACGGTGAAGGTGTGCATGGCGATCTCCTCGGTGTTCAAGATCGTGCTTTGCCCGGCTCCGGCGGGGAGTTAGACTGGAGGCGGCCGGGCGTCACGGGCGACGCCAGCTTACTCGATTTGCGGGCCCTCTTGAACAACGGAGCAAGACCATGATTACCGTGGGCATGAACTACCAGGTGCGCGAGGGCAAGACCGACCTGTTCGAGCAGGTGTTCGAGAAGGTCATCCAGATCATGGAAGGCCTCGACGGACACGTCCGCACGGACCTGTTCACCAAGGTCAAGGACCGGCACAGCTACCTGATTCTGTCCGAGTGGAACGACCGCGCGGCGTTTGACGCGTTCATCGCGTCGGAGCAGTTTCGCAACGTGGCCAACTGGGGGAAGGAAGAGGTGCTGGCCGCCCGCCCGAGTCATCAGTATTACGGCGACGGGTAGGTTTGGGGAAGGGATTGAGGGATTGAGGGAAAGGGGTCGCTCGCGGTCGAATGGCGAGACAGTCGGTCCCCCAGCAGGCGCCCCTGCAACAGCCACTCTGTATCAACCGGTTCGCACGAACCACCGCACATCCGCTCCGCGTTTATCCTGCTGCATTGGAGGTTTTGTCTCGGTTCTGCTCAGGATCGCTCCAGCCAGACGGACATCTTCTGTATGGCGATGTCGATTTCGTGCTCGCTGATGATGTAGGGCGGCACGATGCGGATGGTGTGGTCCCCCACCGCGTTGACGATGACGCCCTCATGCAAGAGGTAGCGATATAGGTCGCCTGCGCCCCCAGTCATGCCCAGACCGAGCATGAGGCCGCGTCCGCGAACCTCGACCGCTTTATCGAACCGCGCACAGAGGGCTTCGAGTTGTTCGCGGAAGTAGGCGCCGACGCGCGCTGCACGCTCGATCAACCCCTCGCGCTCGATGTACGTGCAGACCGCCAGGGCGACAGCACACATGAGGGGGTTGCCGCCATAGGTGGTGCCGTGAATGCCGAGGGTGAGGTGATCGCCGAGGTCAGCGGTGGTGAGCATGGCGCCGATCGGGACGCCGCCGCCGAGGGCCTTGGCGACCGTAATGACGTCGGGGGTGATGCCGGCGTGCTCGAAGCCGAAGAGCCGCCCGGTGCGGCCCATGCCAGTCTGGATTTCATCGCAGATGAGCAGCGCGCCGCGTTCGGTGCACAGGCGACGAACGTGGTGGAGGAAGTCGGCAGAAAAAGGCCGGACGCCGCCCTCGCCCTGGATGGGTTCGAGGATGACGGCGGCGGTCCGCTCGCCGAGGGCGGTGTCGAGGGCGGCGGCGTCCTCGAACGGGAGATGGACCATGCCGGGGAGCATGGGACCGAAGCCGACGTGGTATTTCTCCTGGGCGGTGGCGGAACATCCGCCGTAGGTCCGGCCGTGGAAGGAGCCGGCGAAGCTGATGAACTCGCAGCGCTGGGGCTGGCCGCGGTCGTGGGCGGCGCGGCGGGCGAGCTTGAGGGCGGCCTCCATGGCTTCCGCCCCGCTGTTGGTGAAGAAGACGCGTTCGGCGAAGGTGCGGGCACAGAGCCACTCGGCGAGTTGCACCTGGGGGGGGATGATGAACTTGTTGGAACAGTGGACGAGCGTATCAGCCTGTGCCGCGAGGGCGTTGCGAATGACCGGGTGGGCGTGGCCGAGGCAAGCCACCGCGATGCCGGCGAGGAGGTCGATGTAGTCGTTGCCGTCGGCGTCCCACAAGCGGCAGCCGCGACCGCGAACCATGGTGAGGCGTTCATCGCCGTAGCAGGGAACGGCCGTCGCTTTTGAGCGGTCTCGCCACTGTGCATTGGTCATGGTTGTCAGGTTCCGTTCCATGAGAGGATCATCCGACAGAAGCACCCATCCGGTTCGAGGGGCGGCAGGCTCTCAAGGCGCCGCGGGCACGTACCGCCGCGGATCGTGATGGCCATGCGACCGCCCCACCGCTGCGGCGCGGGAATCGTATCGAATCAAGGGAAGGATTGCGACGCCGGCCCGACGAGCCCGAGACGATCAAGAAGGGACCACCCATTGCAGGAAGCCGATCGCAGGAAACTGATCGCTGATAGCTGATAGCTGATAGCTGAACGCTGAACGCTGAACGCTGAACGCTAACTCAACACTGGCTCGGCGGTCAGGGAAGAGTGCAGCTTCTCGAGTGCGCTGACCTGCATCTGGCGGACGCGTTCCTTGCTGATGGCCATTTCTTTGCCGAGGCGTTCGAGGGTGGCGCGTTTACGGCCGGCCTCGAAGGGGAAGCGCTGCTTGAGGACGTAGCGTTCCTCGCTGGTGAGGTCGGAGAAGTCGCTTCTGACGGCTCGGCCGAGGCGTTCGCGGTAGGCGCGTTCGTCCCAGTCCATGTTGGTGAGGGCGGGCCCGCCGCAGTCGAGCTTGGGATCGTAGCCGTAGGTGATGAAGCGGGCCCGGCGGGTCTCCATTTTGGAGAGCCGGAGGAAGCCGCGATAGACAGCGTTGCAGGCGTAGGTGCTGAAGCGGTAGCCGCGCCAGGGGTCGAAGGCCTCGACGGCGTCGCAGAGGGCGCGGAGACCTTCGCTGAGGAGTTCGTCCTCGTCTACATTGGTGAAGCGTGTGCGGCGGAGCATTTCGTAGCTCAGGCCGAGATTGACGACGATGAGGTGCTCGCGGATTTCCTCGCGGCGGGCGATCCAGCGGGCGGCGGGCGCGGTGACGGTGACCCGGGCGCCACGTGCCTCCCAGGCACGGAATGCGCAGTAGTGCATGGCCTTGAAGAGGCGGGCTTCGTTTTTACCTGAGGGCGGGCTGCTGTCGGCCAGCAGTTCGTCGATGCCGTCGAGGTAGTCTCGGGGGTTCTGCGGGCGATTGAACTCGGAATGGTGGACGTACTTCGGCAACCCCTGTTCCCCCAGGATGTGCCGACTGACGTCCTTCCCCTTGGCGACCATGACTTGCTCGCTTTCGTGCCTGGTCTGAGCTGTGTGACAAGTCCCTGCCGGGGCGCCTGCGCGCCGCGGGGACGACGGTGAAAATTCCGCAAACGCTCCGGAATTCGACGCACCAAAGGCCGGTTGTCGGCCGAATAGCGCGATTTAACGGCCGATTCCGTTCGAGCCGCCAATCCCGGTAGTGAACCCCATGCAATTTCCAGACCGATCAGCCTAAGCTGAACTGGAATATTGCCGGCGCCCGGTCGGCGTGACGCCGGCGCTGCACCGTTGTACTGGCATACGGTTATGTAACCGTTTTGGTCACAATCGGTTAGGTATCTTCTTCCTCCGGGCGACGGCTGTTTGGAGGCTGCCTGGACAGGCCATTCCACGGTAAGGACTGCTTGGAACTGGCCACCTGGGTCGATCTACAATGCGGAGCAGTCGGCCCTGTCATGCGGCAGGACATGGACAGCAGGGGGTAATTTCGTGACGAGCAAAGTGTGGAAGTGCGTGGTGGTGACGGGCGCCGGCCTGGGGTCGTGGATCGGGATCGCGTGCGACTCGGCACCGACGGAGCCGAACGGGGCCAGCCCAAACGGGCCGAATTCCGCTGCGCAGACCGTGCCAGAGCCGGATGACCCGGCCGACGGGTATGACCATCGACTGCGATTCGCCCGGCACGTCGAGCAGTCGGTGGATCTGGGCGTGCTGGATGACCTGCTGGCTGAGGCTGGCGACCTGCTCGCCACCGTCGACGAGGAGTGCTCGGATGTGGCTTGCGCTGCGAGCTTTACGCGCGACGGCGCGGTCACGACGTTTGCGGTGGCCGACAACATCGTGACAACCGAGGATCAGCTCGACGCGGTGTTCGACGTGGAAGGCGACTTCAAGATCGTGACGCTGATGGTCGGGGTGTGCGGGGCGCCGGCGAGTCCGCACGCGACGGTGGTGCTGGGTTGTGCGTACGCGAGGGGATCGGTGGTGATCGCGCACGACGCGCCGGCCGACGTGTGGGCCCACGAGTGGGGCCACGTGCAGGGGCTGCCGCACCGCAATGACTGTGCCGCGAACATCATGCACGCGTACGAACTCGAGACGAACGCGGTGAACGCGCGGGAGCGTAACGCGTTCCTTTCCGGGACACCGCGGTGGGCGTTTTTCCGGGCGGCACCCGCGGTCGAGGCCGCGGAACCCGTCGGGCCGGGGCGCGATCCTGGCGAATCGCTGGCGGAGTGGGTCGAGCGCCTCATCGCGCGGCGCTACCTGGCCGGGATTCCCGCGGCGGCGTTCGAAGGCGAACACGGTCCGCAATTGACGGACCTGCTGATCGAGCGTCTGGCCGAGGCGTCGGATCCGATCGTGCGCGGCAACATTTGTCGGGCGCTGGGACTGGCCGGGGACGCGGCGGCGTTGCCGGCGTTGCAGGCGATGGTCGCGGAGCAGGTTGGTCCGCTGACGACGGCTGAAATCGCGGCCCTTACGGAGGGCCTGATGGCGTTGGGGCGGCTTGCGGATCTTGACGCCAGCGAGGCGTCGGTGGGCTTTCTGATTGCGGGGGCCAATCCGGAGACCTGGTCGGCGATTGGCTTGTCCACCACGGACGGGAGACCGCTGGATGACGTGCTGGCCCGCATCTGCGTGTTGAGCCTGGGGTTGTCGAATCACCCGGCGGCGCTGGCGCACCTGCGCGAGATGCAGGCGCGGCTGGCGTTGAGCAAGCCGGCCGACCCCTGGCTACCGTCGCAGGTGGACGAGGCGTTGGGTCGCTGGTCGGCGGGCGGGGGGCAATTGCGTCAGCGGGTCCGGGATAACCGCATGCCGTGATGCTGCGGGCGATGCGGTTTCATGCAGGCTGTATTTCCGGTCGATTCTGCCGATTTTGCGGCCGATGAGGCGGTCTGTGCGACGTCCGGAATTTTAACGAAGTTGTTTCCATTTATTCCTTGCATCGCCGCGGGGCCCCCGGTAGACTCGCAAATCGTGGGAGAGAGACAGGGCACGCTGGCTAGCAGGGCTGGCGTTCGCGGGAACGGGACGGGATGGAGGCTTTCCTTCAATTCGCACCCTTTCCGCATGAACAAATTAGAAGTCGCACCAGTCGGCATGGTCCGGCTGTTGACATAGAACTCTCTCTCTCCCTCCCAGGCTTGGGCTGTTCACTGAACAGCCCTTGCCATTTTTACGCGCAGTATTTGTCCTTTCCAGCCGTGGATTCCCCGCGACATCAACCGGTCCGGCAGCGCGAGAGGGCGCCCCGTTCGCATGACGGACGGCGGGGGCAGAGGACAAGCCAGAGGCTGGCGATCTGGCGCTATACGCACGACAGGCGGCTTGGCTGCTTCGGCGGACACTGGCTCGATTTCGGGCGAGCTGCCGCCCCCGGCCTGCCGACAGCAAGATGATGGGTGGGGCGACGCGAAGGGGTTGACAGAATCGGCTTTGTGCGGCTTACTATGCCCCCGCGGACCGCTAGCTCAGTTGGTAGAGCAGCTGACTCTTAATCAGCGGGTCGAAGGTTCGAGTCCTTCGCGGTCCAGTCCCCCGTCAATGGCCTCGCCGGTCGCCCGGCGAGGCTTTTTTCTTTTCGGACACCCCGATGTTGCAGGCGTGCAGGGCCCCGGACGGCTCATTGGGCGCGGCGGGAAACGGCTTGCGCGCGGTTTGGCCGGCGTCGGGGCTGGTGAGCGTTGGGCGGCCGGGATCCAGCGGGTTGGTCTGGCGCTGACGGGCGCGTATGCATTCCGGGGCAAAGGCGAGCCGGCCGATTGCCCGGTGGTCGCGGTTGAGAAGGCATCGGGCTCGGCGGCGTCACCATTCTCAACGGCGCTCGGCTCTGTGGCGAAGGCCAAAAAAGGTGTTGCCCACGGGCCAAATGGCCGATGGCGTAGAGTATTGTCTCGGCGGACGGCGGCGCGCGCGGCAGGTTAGGGAATCGATCGCGGCATGGTAGGGAATGAAGAATGGAGCCGTGTCAACCGCGCGGCGCGACGACGGGCAGAGACTTTGTGACCAATGGTGCGAAGGCGCGCTTGTGATTCAGCAGTCTTGAAAATGCGGTCGGGACTGTCTATTCTCCCGTAATCGCTCGGATTTTCGGGGGAGCGGGATCGCATGTGGATGGACGAGGGCCTGGACGCGGCATAGTGTTCCGCGGACGCACAGCACGTGAGAGCCACAGGAATGCCGGGCCGATCACAGCGCATGCGTTGGCACCGAATGCGAGTTGGCGTCGGCCGCCAGGAGCAAAAGCCTGCCGGGGGTTTTCCAAGCACAGGATGGTTCGTCGCCGGTCGGCGCAGGCGGCGCGGTCGCTGCGCCGTGTCCATTGATGTGGGCATTTACCCCCGGGAGTCGGCACGGGACGGCATGATCGGAACGCCGTCGTCGCGGGCGGAGGGGCAGCGCCGCACAGGATGCAGGGGCAGTCATCCGCCGCGATGCGCGTGGCGGAAAAACCATACGGGCAGGCGGTCGACGCGGACCGCCGCGCAATGAGGAGTTACTGAGATCATGATCTCAACGACCACCGCTTCGGGCGGGGCCAACGCGCCGAGGCAAGTTGCGGAGACCGTCACCGTGCGCTTCTGCGGCGATTCCGGCGACGGCATGCAGCTCGCCGGCACGCAGTTCACCAACACGTCGTCGGTGTTCGGCAACGACGTGGCGACCCTGCCCGATTTTCCGGCGGAAATCCGGGCGCCCGCGGGCTCGATCCCGGGGGTGAGCGGCTTTCAAATCAATTTCAGCAGCCGTGACATCCACACCCCCGGCGACGAGGTCGACGCGCTGATCGCGATGAACCCGGCCGCCCTGGTGAGCAACTACAAGGACGTCGTCCCCGGCGGCATCATCGTGGTCAACGAGGACGCTTTCCGGCAGACCAACTTCGACAAGGCCCATCTCGCATCCAACCCGCTGGAAGACGGCACGCTCGACGGCTACCGCCTTTACCGCGTGCCGATGGAGAAGCTCACGACCGAGGCGTCGGGCGACTTCGGGCTGACCACCAAGGCGGTGAACCGGTGCAAGAACTTCTTCGCTCTGGGCATCGTCTGCTGGCTGTATGAACGACCGCTCGACCCGATTCTCCGCTGGATTGAGCAGAAGCTGGGCAAGACGCCGGCGGTGGCGGACGCGAACATTGCGGCGCTGAAGGCCGGGTGGAACTTCTGTGACACCGTGGAGATCTTCCCCCAGGCCTACCGGGTGGAAAAAGCCACCATCGCCCCGGGCACGTATCGCAAGATCACGGGCAACGAGGCGATCGCGCTGGGCCTGGTGACGGCCGCGAGGCGGGCGGGCAAGGAGATGTTCTACGGGAGTTATCCAATCACGCCGGCGAGCACCATTCTGGAAGCGCTGGCGACGATGAGCGACCTGGGGGTCAAGACCTTCCAGGCCGAAGACGAGATCGCGGCGATGGCGGCCACGATCGGGGCCGCCTACGCGGGGTCGATCGCGTCCACCGGCACCAGCGGTCCGGGGGTGGCGCTCAAGAGCGAAGCCATCGGGCTGGCGGTGATGACCGAGCTGCCGATGGTGATCGTCAACGTGCAGCGCGGCGGGCCGAGCACCGGCCTGCCGACCAAAACGGAGCAGGCGGATTACTTCCAGGCGGTGTACGGGCGAAACGGCGAGTGCCCGGTCGCGGTGCTCTCGTGCTCGACGCCGGCCGACTGCTTCGAGATGGCCATCGAGGCCGTGCGCATCTCGGTAGAGTACATGACGCCGGTGATGCTGATGACCGACGGCTACCTGGCCAACGGCAGCGAGCCGTGGAAGGTGCCGACCATCGGCGAATTGAGGGCCCCGCGGGTTGAGCACCCCACGGAATACAACGCGCCGGAGCAGTTCATGCCGTACCTGCGGGATGACCGGGGGGCGCGTCCGTGGGCGATTCCGGGAACGCCGGGGTTGCAGCATCGGATCGGCGGGCTGGAAAAAGCGGCCATCACGGGCAACGTGAACTACGATCCGGACAACCACGAGGCCATGTGCCGGGCGCGGCGGGCGAAGATTGACAAGATCGCCGAGTCGATCCCCGACCTGGAGGTCGAGGGCGATCCGGCGGCCGACCTGCTGGTGGTGGGCTGGGGCAGCACCTACGGGGCGATCCGCACGGCGATCGAGCGGATGTCGAAGAATGGCAAGAAGGTGGCGCACGCGCACCTGCGTTACCTGGATCCGATGCCGAAGAACACCGCGCAGGTGCTGCGGCGTTACAAGAAGGTGCTGGTGCCGGAGATGAACCTTGGCCAGTTGGTGGTCAAGCTGCGTGCCGATTTCCTGGTGGACGCCCAGGGCGTCAACAAGATCAAGGGTAAACCGTTCCTCGTTTCCGAACTGGAAGCGGCGTTCGACCACGCGTTGAAAGAGCTGGGATCATGAAAGTCGAAGTGCCCGTTCAATCGCTGAAACCGACCGATTTCGCCTCGGACCAGGAAGTGCGCTGGTGCCCCGGCTGCGGCGACTACGCCATTCTGGCGCAGGTCAAGAAGGTCCTGCCCGAGCTGAAAGTGGAGCGCCACAACCTGGTGTTCGTGTCGGGCATTGGATGCTCCAGCCGGTTCCCCTATTACATGGGGACGTACGGCTTCCATGGCATCCACGGCCGGGCGATGGCCATCGCCTCCGGCGTCAAGATCGCCAACCCCGAGCTCAACGTTTGGGTGGTAACAGGCGACGGCGACGGGCTCAGCATCGGCGGCAATCACCTGCTGCACGCCATCCGGCGCAACATCGACATGACGGTGCTGCTCTTCAACAACCGGATCTACGGCCTGACCAAGGGGCAGTATTCGCCCACGTCCGAGCAGGGCAAGAAGACCAAGACTTCGCCCAAGGGGGTCATCGATTACCCCTTGCACCCGCTGTCCGTAGCCATTGGCGCGGAGGCGAGTTTCGTCGCGCGGACGATCGATCGCGACCTCAAGCATTTGAGCTACGTGCTGGAGCGGGCCGCCAAGCACCGCGGCACATCGTTCGTGGAGATTTACCAGAACTGCAACATCTTCAACGACGGCGCCTTCAGCTACGCGACGGAAAAATCGACCAAGGACGACACGCGGCTGGTGCTCGAGCACGGCAAGCCGCTGGTATTCGGCAAGGACCGACAGAAGGGCATCCGGCTCAACTGCATGGAGCCGGAGGTCGTCGAGCTGGGTGACGGGATCACCGAGGACGATCTGCTCTTCCACGACGAGCGGGCCAAGGAGCCCTCGCTGGCGTACCTGATGAGCCGTATGCACTATCCGCATTTCCCCGAGCCGATCGGGGTGTTCCGCGCGGTGGAGCGGCCTTGCTATGAAGACCAGCTCGCCAGCATGGTGGGCAAGGTGCCGCCGCCTGGCGCAACCGACGAAGCGCTCGAGGCGATGTTCGCCAAGGGCGAGACCTGGGAAGTGGAGTAAGCCCTACACACGGCGTTTTTGGGTAACACCGGCGCCGCCGGACCACGGGCGGTGACGCCATTTTCGCCCCGGACGCAAGCGCCCGGGGCGTCTTTGTGCGCGGCGGCAGGCGTTGCTGGATCGCCCGAACGGCCATACAATCCGCATGGCGAAATGCCCGGTGGACGCCCCCTGGAAAGGCGAGGATGAGCGCAGGCAACGGTCAACCGAAGACGGTCTACCTGGAGACTTTGGGTTGCCAGATGAACGTGCTCGACAGCGAGCTCGTCCTCGGCCAGCTCCGCGCCCGCAACTACCAGCAGGTGGACAGCATCGAGCAGGCCGACGTGGTGCTGATCAACACGTGCAGCGTTCGCGACCACGCCGAGCAGAAGGCGTTCTCGAAGGTGGGCGCCGCGCGCAAACCCAAGCAGCGCAACCGCGAGATGATCGTGGGCATCATCGGGTGCATGGCGGAGCGCGACCCGGACGGCATCCTGGCGAAGGCGCCGTACGTGGACCTGATCTGTGGTCCGGGGGAGCTGAACAAAATCCCGGCGATGCTGGATGAGATCGAGGCATCGCGGCAGCCACAAATCGCCCTCACCCAGGACAAAAAGCGCCGCAGCACCTTGCTCGAGCGGACGCTGGAGTACGACTCGGTGGAGGCGCTGGACCTGTCGCGCGATCCCCTGCCGGGCCAGTCAACACTGCAATCGTACGTACGTATCCAGCGCGGGTGTGACAAGTTCTGCACCTTCTGCGTGGTGCCCAATACGCGGGGTAAGGAGCGCAGCCGTCCGCCGCAGCAGATCGTGGACGAGGCCCGCCTGCTGGTCGACCGGGGCGCCCGCGAGATCACCCTGCTGGGCCAGACGGTCAACAGCTACCTGCACGCGGAGAACGGCAAGCCGACGACCATGGCGGACCTGCTGTACCGGTTGAACGACATCACCGGGCTGGAGCGGATCCGGTTCGTGACCAGTTATCCGGGCGACTTCATCGACGACATATTCTTTGCGATGCGCGACCTGCCGCACGTCTGCGAATATCTGCACCTGCCGGTGCAGAGCGGGTCGAACAGCGTGCTGAAGCGGATGAAGCGGCAGTACTCCCGGGAGAGTTATCTGGACCTGATTGCCCGGGGGCGCGAGATCGTGCCCGAGATGACGCTGGCGACGGACTTTATCGTAGGCTTTTGCGGAGAGACGGACGCCGAGTTCGAGGAGAGCCTGAGCCTGCTCGAGCAGGTGGCGTTCAAGAACATTTTCTGCTTCAAGTATTCACCGCGGCCCAACACGGTGGCCGACAAGGCGCTGCCGGACGACGTGCCGGACGCGGTGAAGCGCGAGCGCAACCGGCGGATGCTGGTCGCGCAGGAGCGTATCTCGCTGCGCCAGACGCAGGGCCAGATCGGCCAGGCCGTCGAGGTGCTGGTGGAGGGCTACAGCAAGGCGGCGATCAAGGCGCAGGAGGCCGAGCAGACCCGCGGTGAAGAGGTTTCGTGGCGCCGCAGCGACCAGCTCGTCGGGCGGACGCGGACGGATCGCATCGTGGTGTTCAACGGTGATGAATCGTACATCGGGCGTTTGCAGCAGGTGAAGATCACGGGCGCCACGGCGCTTACGCTCTTCGGCGAACCGGTCGATAGACCCTCCACGGGCCCGGACGTATCGCCGGCGCAGCAGGTAGGCGGATTTAACTTGTCCTTGCACGGCTAGGTAGGAGTGCAAACCATGTCCGACAAGCAGAGCTCCGGCGTGGGCGTGGCCGAACCCCAGCAGTCCACGCGGACGAAGAAGGCGACCAAGCAGGATCCCAAGATTCTCCCGCCGTATAACGTCGTGCTGCTGGACGACGACGACCATTCCTACGAGTACGTGGTGATGATGCTGTGCAAGCTGTTCGGCCACTCGCCGCAGTCGGCGCTGCTGATGGCGTGCGAAGTGGACGCGACCGGCCGCGTGATCGTCGAGACGACGACCAAGGAGCGGGCGGAGTTCAAGCAGGAGCAGATTCACGCGTACGGCCCGGATCCGCTGATCGAGCGGAGCGCCGGGAGTATGAGCGCCATCATCGAGCCCTGCGTGTCGTAAGGCTCCGGCGGCCTGGCCGTCACCCATTCCCACATCGTGATTCGCCCACGCGGGTTCCTCGGCTTGAGGGCGGCTTTGATCGCTGGGCCAGACTCTGGATGACGCGATGGGCGGCTATTGCCGGGCGGACGTATCCGGGCAGCCGGTTCCGCGTACAATGCTGTGGACACGCTAGGTCGCTTTGTGAGGACGCCCGTCATGATCGCACTCCCCCGCCGGTACAGCCCGCTCGCGTTCACCATGCTGCTCACCACCCTGCTGGGCCTGTCGCCCGGATGCGTCGTGCCCGACGACGGCAATGACAACGGCAACGACAACAGCGACCCGACGGTGGTCGTGCTGGACCTGGGCACAACCGGGGTGTTTACCCAGAACATCGTGAATCCCGTCGGCCAGGGGGCGTTCTTCGACATCCGCGACCGACTGCCCGGTGACGCGGTGGCGGCGACCCTGCTGCTGGAAGCAGCCGACGTGACGGTGGCGAGCAATGGGCTGATGGACAGCAACGGCGAGATCCCGGCCGGGTCGGCCAGCAACGCCCCGCCGGTGGAGATTTCGGTGCTGGCGTTTCTGGCGTCGGCGGACGCGGCCGATCCGTGCCGCGGGCTACCGGATTTCAGCGTGTTCGACCTGGTGGTGGACAGCAACGGCGTGCTTACGGTCGACGCCGGGACGCCCTTCGTCACCGAGCAGGAATTTGACCTGCTGTTTGGCGGAGCGTTCGGGTTGTGCCTGGCGGTGGCGGGGACGGCCGAGGTGGACCTGGCGATCGAGCGGATCTCCGTCTCATTTACGCCGCCAGGCCCGGTGACGGCCGAGAGCTGCGCGGAGATTCTCGCGCTGCCGGAGGTGCAGGCGGCGCTGACGAGTCTGACGTCGAACGGATTCGCGTTCAACCTGCCGACGGGGGACGAAGTACCGGATCTGACCGGGTCGTACACCCTGACGCAGGAGACGACGTTCGACCCGGACGGCGACAACGAGGGCGACACGGTCGACGGCAACGTTCAGTTGCGCGACCAGACCGAGACCACCATCACGCGGGCGGGTTTCGACGCCGAACTGGACCTGTTCGTGCAGGGCGACGCGACGTCGATCGGGTTCTGCGCGCTCGAGCGGACCAACGTCGCAGCCTGCGACCAGACCATTGCCCGGCTGGAGAGCCTGGTTCGCGATGACGCGACGGGCGACCTGGTGGGTACGTTCGTGTCGGTGGCGGTGCGGCGGCACGACTTCACCGATCCGCAGTGCGGCGCGCGGGGGGATTTCATCTACGGAACCATCGCGCTGTCGGGCGGGGCGTCGATGATCGCGCGGCGGGCGACGGTGGCACTGCCGGACGGATTTGCCGCTGATCTGCTGGCGGTGGCGAGCGATGACAGCGCCGTCCTGGTGACCAGCGCGGATGAGCCGGCGGCGTTACGGATCACGACGACGTCGCCGTTTTCGGCCGACGCGGTGACGCTGCCGACCGGGGCGACGGGGACGCGGTTCGGCGCGATCGGGATCGACCGGGGGAATACGCGGATGGCGCTGGCGCTGGAGAATCCGGCGCGTGTGTTCACCTACGAGCCGGCGACGCTGGATCTGATCCGCGCCACCGAGCCCGAATTGCCCGACACCCTGCAATACTTCGGCGACCGGCTCGATTTCACCACCGACGCCACGCGGGTCTACGTGCCGGGCACGGACGCGAACTTCGCCGACCGCATCAGCGTCATCCGCACTGACGATAGCGATTTTCCCGACCAGACCCGGCGGCTGCTCACGCCCAACGGCAGCACGCCGGTGCAGGCGCGGGTGCGCCCCGACGGCAACCAGGCAGCGGTGCTGTTCGAGGTTGGCGCCCCGGTGGGCGAGGCCGACCAGTTGAGTTTTATCAACACCAGCACGGGCACCTACCTGACCCCGCCCATCGACCTGGAGGCCAGCGCCGGCGGCACGGTGCTGGCGTCCGAGCTGGTCTATTCGCCGGACGGGAGCCTGGTCTTCATGGCGGGACTGGGGGCGGTGGTGGCGCTGGAGACCTCTTCTCCCTACGATGTTTTTCTCATCGACGTGAGCGACGGCGCGGGTGACAACCCGGTGTCGCTGGCCTTGAGCAACGACGGCGAAGTGCTGGCGGTGGCGGTGGACGACGCCGAGGGCGACGCCGACTTCGCGGTGATCGACGTGGAGACACTGGAGGTGATCAACACGCAGGACCTGCCGGGGATCGGCAACCGGCGGGCGCTGGGGGTGGCGCACTTCGGGGCGGCCCGGGTGGCGGTGGTTGCGAACTTCGAGTCCACGGCGGTCGCCGTGCGCACGGAATCGCCGTTTACCGCGGACGAACCCATCCTGCTGGCGGACGACGCCGAGGTGAATTCGCTGGGGCGCATCGCCGGCGGGGCCAACGTAATCGCGATCACCAATCTGGACGCGCCGGAAGTATACCTGCTGGAGTTGACGGCGGGCATGGAGTGACGCGAGGGCGGGCAGGCCTCCCGGCGGCGGGCGGCGTGGGCGCCGCGTCAGTCGGCGGAGATGCGGTCGGGTCCCTTGCCGGCCCGCTTCTCGTACTTGCCGTTCCCGGCGCGGACGTACTTGGTGAAACCCATCTTGCCGAGCTTTTGGTCGTCGGCGATCGCGTTCTTCATGCTCTGCTCGGAGTATTTGCCGAGCACCCGGGGCGGGGTGATCAGACGGCGAACGGGCGCGCCGGATTCGGGGTGCGTCTCCAGCGGCGGGTCGCTCATGCGCTGCTCGACCTCGAAGATCTCGCCGTCGCTGCCGTCGGGCAGAATCACTGCGTATACGTACGTTGGCATGCTGTGCATCCTCGTTTGTCGGGCGCTGCGCTTGCGCCCGTCCGCGACTATTGTAGCGCGGCTTGCGCCACCCTGGCCAGTGCGGCGTTACCGTCCGCCCTGTTGAGGCTGGGGGGCGGCGTCGATGACGGCCAGCAGAAAGCGCCCGGGATTGGCCGGGCGGATGTCGGCCTCCGCGTGCAATTCGGCCAGCAGTTCACGCGTGAGGACATCGAACTGCCGAGCCTTGTAGGCCTGGATCAACTGGGGTTGCATTTCGGTGAAGCCGGGGATTTCGACGGGCTCGAGCTCGGCGCAGCGGACGATGAAGATCGCCTGGGGCGTCTCGATGAGCCCGCTGGTCTCGCCAGCCTCCAACTCGTAGAGGGCGTCCACCGCGGGTTGCCAGCGCGGCTTGACGCCGTCGCGGGCCATCCAGCCCCAGTCGCCGCCGTTGTAGTTGTTGATGCCTTCGGAGTATTCGCGGGCGAGATCCTGGAAATCCTCGCCAGCGGACAGCTTGTCGAGCACGCGCTGGCCTCGGCGGACGGCGTCCTCCCTGGGGACGGGGGCGGAGACTTCACGCCCAGTGGCGTCGCGGGCGCCGTAGGGCAGGTCGATGAGGAGCATGCGCCGCTTCTGTTGGGCCCGCTGGTTGGCGACGTAGTCGTGGTGAAACTGCTCGATTTCGCGGCGGGTGGGCTCGGCGACCTTCTGGCCGACAACGCGTTGAAGGTAGGCGGCGATGAGGATTTCGCGGGTGATGCGGGCGCGGTCTTCGGCCGGGGTGATGCCGCGCTGGCGCAGGCTGTCGTGGTAGCGGCTTTCGCGACCGCCGTGATCGGTGTTGATCAACTCGCGAATGCGGCTGTCGACGAACTGCTCGAGCCGAGTGCGTTCCTGCTCGCCCATGTCGCGGCGGGCCTCCTGGGCGAGGAGTTCGGCTTCGGCCCGGGAGCGGATTTCATCGCGCAGGCGCTCCATGAGGCGATTGCGGTACTCGGCCGGCGGCAGGGACGCGGCCATCTCGCGCAGCTCCGGGCGGATCCACTTGAGCACGTCCTCGACCGTCACCGGGTCGCCGTTAATGAAGAGCACCGGCGCGGGATCCAGCTCGCCGGCTTCGGCGTCGGCGGGCAGCGTTTCCTCTTCGATCGCTTGGGTTCGGGCGATCTCGATGCGCCGCCGCTCCTGGGGCGTGTTGTCGGTGGTCTTGAGTTTTTCCGGATCGCGTCCCCAGCGTTCCTCGTGGCTGTAGCAGCCCGCGAGGGCCAGGACGCCCGCAAGCGTCAGCAGCATGCTGCGTAGTCGCCGGTCCGTCGGCCGAACGCGTCTCATGCGACGGTCTCCTTCGTCTGGGGCTCCCGGGCGAGCAGGCGCCGCAGGAAGCCGAGCAGGGTGGGCGGCTCGAAATACGCCGGCCGCATGCGCAGATGAATCGTCTTCGGATCGGGCATTCGCACGCTGCCGGGGACGTCGGCGAACAGCGGCTGCACCCCCGCCAGGTCGGCGATGCCGAAGATGATATCGGGTTCTTCGGCGAGAATCGAGGAGATTCGCCAACGCCGGGCGTGGACGCGAATCGCCGCCAGCTCGAGCAGCCGCTCCACCGGCTTGGGGAAGGGTCCGAACGCGTCGGCCACGTCGCGCTCCAACTGGACGAGGTCCTCGGGCGTGCGGCAGGCGACGGTGCGGCGGTAGATCTCGATACGGCTGCGCTCAGAGGGGATGTAGCCGCGGGGGACGAACGCCCCCACGCCGAGCTCGAGATGGACCGGCGTGCCGAGCGGATCGGGCTCGTCGCGCAGCTCGCGGACCGCCCCTTCGAGCAGGCGGCAGTACATGTCGTAGCCAACGGCGGCGATGTGGCCGCTTTGTTCGGGGCCGAGGATGTTGCCCGCACCGCGGATTTCCAGGTCGCGCATGGCGATGCGGAAACCGGCGCCCAGCTCGCTGAACTCCTCGATGGACTTGAGGCGGCGGGCGGACTTGGGGGTGAGCGGCCGCGAGGGGTCGAGGAGCAGATAGCAGTAGGCGCGATGCTGACTGCGACCGACCCGGCCGCGCAACTGGTGCAAGTCGGAGAGCCCGTGGCGATCGGCGCGGTTGATCAGGATGGTGTTGGCCGAGGGGATGTCGATGCCGCTCTCAATGATGGTGGTGGCGACGAGCACCTCGGCCTTGCGTTCGACGAAGGCCTCCATGACCTTTTCGAGCTCGCGGTCTTTCATTTGCCCGTGACCCACCAGCACGCGGCATTCGGGGACGATGCGGCGGATGTCATCGGCAACGGCGTTGATCGACTGGACGAAATTGTGCAGGAAGTAAACCTGCCCGTCGCGGTTGATCTCGCGGATGATGGCGTTGCGGATGAGCTGCTCGTCGAAGCGGGCAACCTGGGTGGCGATGCTGCGGCGATCGACGGGCGGGGTGGCCAGGGAGGAGATGTCGCGGATCCCGAGCATGGCCATGTGCAGGGTGCGCGGGATGGGCGTGGCGGTCATGGTGAGCACGTCGACCGTTTCGCGGAAGCGTTTGAGGCGTTCCTTGTGCTCGACGCCGAAGCGCTGCTCCTCGTCGATGATCAGCAGACCGAGATCGGCGAAATCGACGTCGGCGCTGAGGAGTCGATGGGTGCCGATGATGACGTCGACGCGGCCTTTCTTCACCTCGCTCAGCAGCGCCTTCTGTTCGCGCTGGGTGCGGAACCGCGAGAGGCAGCCGACGACGAAGGGGTAATCGGCCATGCGCTGGGAGAAGGTCACGTAGTGCTGCTCGGCGAGGACGGTGGTGGGGACGAGCACGGCCACCTGCTTGCCGTATTCGGCCACCTTGAAGGCGGCGCGCATGGCCAGTTCGGTCTTGCCGTAGCCGACGTCGCCGCAGAGCAGGCGGTCCATGGGCCGCAGGCTGCACAGGTCGCGCTTGATTTCGTCGGCGACGATGAGCTGATCCTCGGTCTCCTCGTAGGGGAAAGCCGCTTCGTACTCGCGTTGCCAGTCGGTGTCGGCCGGGTAGGCGACGCCCTCGTGCGCCGCCCTAGCGGCCTGGACGCGGAGGAGCGATTCGGCGAGTTCGGCGACGGCCTCCCCGACCTTTTCCTTGGTTTTGCGCCAGCGGGTACCGCCGAGCTTGGAGAGCCGCGGGCGCAGGGCTCCGGCGCCGACGTACTTCTGCACCAGGTCGATCTGCGACACGGGGACGTGCAGGACGGCCTTGTCGGCGAACTCGAGGGTGAGAAACTCCTCGGTCTTGTCCGAGCCGGCCTTGGTCATCGTGCCGATCGAGCGGAAGCGGGCGATGCCGTGGGCGGCGTGGACGACGAGGTCGCCGGGTTCGAGCTCGAGCCAGGTGTCGAGCGGGCGTGAGGCCTCTGCACGGCGGATGCGGCGGCGCGGGCGCGCCCGGTGAAAGACCTCATGATGCCCCACCACCACGTCGCCGGTGGCGGTCCAGTCGAAGCCGCGGTGGAGATAGCCGAGGACCATCCGGACGGCGTCGGGCACGGCGCCGGCGATTTCGACGATCAGTTCGGTCAGGCGCTGACGCTCGCCCTCGTTTTCGCAGATGACGGTGACCTGCCGATCGTGGGCAAGCGCGAGCAGTTCGCCGACCGCCTCCGCGGCCTTCCCCTCGAACCGGGTGAGTGACCGGACGCCGAGGTCGAAATGGTCGTCACCATCTCCCCCACCGAAGCGCGTGAGGTAAACGTGGGTGAAGTCGTTGACCTCGGCCAGAACCGACTCGACGGCGAAGAGGCTGTCGGGGGCGCCGACGCGGGCGTGAAAGCGCTGACCGTGGTCCTGGATCTCGACCGGTCCGTCGAGGGCGATGATGGCGTCTTCGGGCAGGTAATCGAGGAAGGACGCAACCTCGCCGGAAGCACCGGCCACAGCGTGGGGCGCGGCGTAGATCGCGACTTCAGACAGCTTGTCGACCGAACGCTGGCTGCTGACTTCGAACCGGCGGATGGACTCGATGGCGGTTCCGAAGAATTCCAGCCGCAGCGGGTGCGTGTCGCCGGGAAGGAAGACGTCGAGGATGTCGCCGCGGCGGGCAAAATCGCCGGGTGATTCGATCAGATCGAGACGTTCGAAGCCGTGGTCGGCCAGCCAGGTGGTGAGTTCGTCCGGATCGACATCGTCGTTTGTGCGGAGGCGGCGGGTGTTCGCTTCGAGCGCCGCGACCGTGGGCACGGGCTGCATGAGGGCTTGCACGGGGGCGACGATCACCGCTGCCCCCCCACCGGTTGCCAGACGGGCGCAAAGGCGATGGCGTTCGGCGTCGATTTCGCCGGCGGCGGGCCCCTCGCCGGGGAGCGTCTCCCAGGCACTGAGCAGGTCGACGCCCTGGCCGAGGAAGAGTTCAATGTCGTCGCGGGCTTCGTCGGCCTCTTCGAGGTGGGCGGTGACGTGGAGAATACGTCGGCCGGTGCGGCGGGCGATCTCCGCGGTGACCAGCGGCGCAGAGGATCCCCACAGCCCGGAAACATTTACCGACCCCTTGCGGTCGGCGAGTCGCCGGGCGAGGCGCACGAGTTGCGGGTCCGCGGCGATCCGTTCGATCACCATCACGGCGACATGGTAAGACGTCGGGGGCGCAGATCAAGGCGGGGGTGTGAAGATGGGGCTTTCGCTGCGCTGACAACATCCAACAACTATCAACAAGCGGTTGGTAGTACGGGGTCGATAGCGTATATATGCTCACAGGAAGGCGTCGCGGTCTGCGTCGGCGGCGGCTTCCCCAGGGTAGGAGAACCATCCGGTGAGAGTACATCATCAGGCCATCATCCTGAGCATGCTTTTGAGTGCGGGACTGACGCCGGCCTTCGCGGCCGAGCCCGCGAAATCCGCTGATCTGGGTCAGTATGTCCCGGGCGACGCGTGGCTGTACATGCGGATGATAGACGCCCCGTCGCGCGACTTTCTCGACCCGCACTGGGACCGGGTGTTCAACGCTCTGGCCGCCAGCGGGATCAATCGCGAATGGAAGCGGGCCCTGGCCGGCGATCTCTCCGAGAGCGAACGGGCCGAGTTTGAACAAACCTGGCAGATGATCACTGAACGGTTCAACGCCGTGCACTGGCGCGACCTGATCGCCCAGGAGATGGTCTTTGCCGAGCGGCTGGGCGGTTTGATCCCCGACATCATCTTCCTCTGCCGGCCGGCGGCGGCGAGCCGCGATCAGAGCGTGCAGGGGCTCAGCGACATCCTGCGCACGCTCGCTTCGCTGGACAAGGACGGTGATTTCCGATTCAGGGAATACCAGGATGGGGGCGTGCGCGTCTGGTCCATCGAATTCACCCACGCCCCGGTGGGGCTCTACCTGCTGCACAAAGACGAGGTGGTCGGGCTCATCATGGGCCGCGCCGGCTGTGCAGACGTCATCGCCCTGTTGAACGGGTGCGCCGCGCAGCCTCCGATCGTCGCCTCCCCCCGCTTGCGCCAGGCGCTCACCCGCGTGCCGAAGCCCGAATTCAACGTGGGTTTTCTCGACTTCAAGCAGATGTTCAGCATTCTGCCGCGCTATCCCGAGATGATGCTGGGGCACGCACAACAGGAAACCAAGCCCGAGGATCTGCCGAAGATCCGGACAATCCAACGGGTCTTCAAGGCGTTTGTCCACCATTTCGAGTTTCTCGACTACATGGCGTTCAGCGGGACGATGGAGGGCCGGCAGGAGGTGAACCACACCTACGTCCGCATCCGGCCGGAATACGCCGATCGCCCGCTGTGCCGCATGTCCACCCAGCGGGAACTTTTCCGCGACTTTCACCGCTACCTGCCGAAGGAGACACTGTCGTTCAGCGTCTCCGCGTTCATCGACCTGGAGATTCTCTACGACACGGCGCTCGAGGTGATTCGCACCGAGCTTCCCGACGGTCCGTCCTACCTCCAGAAGTGGGCGGAGTTGCAGAGCCAGTGGGATTTCAACGTGCGCGAAGACGTGCTGAGCTGGCTCAGCGGTGAGTCCATTTACGTGACCTTACCTGCCGCCGTGCCCAATCCCTATGGCGCCGGCGACGGCGTCTGGCTGGTTCGGGTGTCCGATCCTGAGAAGGCCAAGGCGAAGCTCCATGCGGGACTGGACCGGCTCCAGGCCTTCATGACCGCCAAAGACCAGGTGCTGATCGTCGGACCGGCGGGCTCCTTGCCGGTGGAGGGCTTCCGCAACGTCAACCACCCGCTCTTCGGGATGCTGATGACCCAGCCGTGCATCGGGATATGGCGCGACTGGCTGGTGATCGGCACGTCGGAGGCGTCGGTGCTGAAGGTGATGCAGACGGCGGACGGCAAGCGCCCCTCGATTAAGGAGAACGCGCGCTTCGCGAGCGAGGGCATGCACGCGGACGGGACGGTCTATGCCGCGTCATTCACCGATCTCAGCCAGTTCAATGAGCAGCTCACGTCAATGTTCATTGGGATGGGCTTTTTCGGGGAGATGATGCCCAACGAGCCGGAAACGCGGACGGTCAAGGCGATGATCAACTCGCTGGGCCGGCTCGGGCCGGTGGTCTCGGAGATCGACTTCTACAGCTCCATGGGCAGCGTGACGACCTTCGACGGGGAAGGGTGGCGCACCGTCACCAAGATCACCTACGAGCCGGATAAGTAAGCCGCCCCATTGGCAGCTTGGCAGGACCAAGGTCGGTCCGGCGGTGCGTCCGGATCAGGCCGTCTTCATGCCCGCCAAGAAGAACCATGCGAACAGAATGATCGTGCCGGAAATGGCGACGCCGCCGAGGAAGAAGGCCGCCCAGGAGCGCTTCGAAAGCTCGTTGCGCCGCTGTCCGGCACTGACCGCCCCCATTGCCGCCCCCGCGCCCGCGAGCAACAACGTGAGCATCGTGGCGACGTAGATCATCGGTCCGTACATGGATTTGCGCCCGTAGGCGATCACGCGCAGATCGCCCACGTAGTTGCGAATGAGCAGGATCATGATCGCGATCATGCCCAGCGTGGCCAGGCAGGAGAGAATGAAGGCCACGCGGGCCTGGGTGTCGTATCGCCGTAAGCTCGTACGTGCCACAGTCGCACCTCTTGGTGAATGAGTCGCCGCAGTGGTTTATGCCGACGTCCCCTTGGCCCGCCGACGGTTCGACAGTGTACGCGACGCCCGCCGTCCGCGTCCACCCCAGGCCGTGCTCCGCCGGAGCGAACCGCTTATCGGAGCGCCGCCTCCAACGCCAGTACGCTGTAGGCCGTTACCAAGTGCGGGTTCGACTCGTACCAGCGATCTTCCTCGTTGACCCAACTCCCGTCGTCGCGCTGCCGCCGGGCCAAGGCGGCGGACAGGTCCGCCCGCCAGTCGTGGCGTTCGCCCGCGGCGTCGGTGATGAGTTGCTTGCCGGAGGCTTCCAGAGCCCGGGCGAACACGTGGTAGTAGTAGTAAAGGCCTTGCAACGCCTGGTCATCGGGCATGTTGGGGTTGCGCTCGAGGGTGTAGTGCCGGCCGAACCAGTCCCAGGCGGCGCGGACCCGCGGGTCGTTGTCGCTCAGCCCGGCGTAGAGAAGGCTCTTGTAGCCCGCGTAGGTCATCGACCCGTAGCAGCGGAGGACCTGGCGGCCGTCGCGTTCGACCGTGCCGGCCTTGCTTTCGCCACCATTGGCCGGGGAGTAGATGAACCCGCCGTCGCCATCTGCGGCGAAAGGCTGGTCGTTGGTGGCGGGCAGCATCTGGCATCGGCTGATGAAGATGAGCGCCTTGTGGTAGACGGGATGCTCAGGGGACAGGGCGCTGTCGTGGAGGGCCTCGAGCATCATCTGGGTGTTGGAGAGGTCGGGGCGCTTGCCGTGGCCATAACCCGCCCCGCCGTAAAACACGTCGCTCGGCTCGCGTTCCTCGCTTTCGTCCCACTGCAAGCCGGTGAGCATGCGCTGGGCGGCGGCCACCGCCTCTTTGACGCGGGGCTCGTCCGACCGGGCCAGGGCCATGACGGCCACCGAGGTGTAGTAGTTGCGCAGACCGATGCCGGGGACGTATATGCCGCCGTCATCCTGGCGGTGGCGCATGATGAAATCGAACGCGCGGCGGACAACGGGATGGTTGGGGCCGTAGCGCTCGTGCTCGGCGAAGGCCTTGGCGACCAGAGCGGTGATCGCCGGATCACTGCCTTCAAAGCCCGGCCAGCCGCCGTCGGGGCGCTGGGCGTTTTCGAGAAACGCAAGGCCACGGGCGACGCACTGCTCGGCGCGGAGCCGACCGGCGTTCGCCGGCTGGGTCGCCGGCGTCGCGGCGACAGCGGCCAGCCCGGCCAACGTCCCGCTAACCACCAGCAAGACCGCTGCCGTCCATCGTGATCTTGTCATGTGCATCCCTCCACGGAACCCGACCCGATCGTTCTTTTGAATATGCTTAACCGCTGCCTTCCGCGTGGGCCGCGGCGCCGCCGCTGGTCGGCGGGGTTTCCAGCACCACGGCGTCGCCGCTGGCGGAATACTTGCCCATGCCGGCCGGGGCGTGCCGAACGTTGGTGATGCCGTTGGCGCCCTTCATGGCCGCGACCGCCTTGAGCCCCTCGACAGCCTCTTCCGGACGGCGAAAACCGTCCACGAAGACCGCCTCGATCTGCCGCACGACGCGGTAGCCGGTCACCTCGTGCGCCGACGAGGTGGCGATGATCTTGGCCGCCTCCCGCCGGCGCTGGGCGGCGACGTCCTCGCCCTGCTGGTACTTCTGGAGCTTGGGATGGATCACCGGCGCCCGGCGTCGCCGGATAAAACGGCGAACGCGGCGGGCGATCCAGACGATGGCCAGCAGAGCGGTTCCCGCGATGATGATGGGCCAGGCCAGCTCCGCCGAAATCCAGGGCGTCTGTGCGAACTCAGGCGACATCGATGGACCGTTTCGTGGTTTCGTCTTCTGCCGCGCTGTTCAGCGACCGGGGCCGAGCGGCGTCGGCGTGCTGATCGCCGCGGTAGGTGGTGCCCCGCCAGGTGGTCGTGGAGGCGCCGCCCACCTTGCGCATCGCGGCGAGCACCATGCCCGTGCCGAGGATGGCGCCGATCGGGTAGGTGATCCAGGCCCAGGGCGCGGCCCGCATGATCTTCAGCAGGCGATAGATCACGCTCTCGAGCATGATGAAAACCACACCGGTGACGATCAACGCCCAGGTCCAGGCGGAGCGGGTGGCTTCGTCGGCAAGGACGAGACCCAGGACCGCCGCCAACAGGCTGACAAACGGAAACACGCTGGCCACCAGCACGAGCCCGAGCGTCGCCGCGAGCCGGCGATAGGTCTTGAAGCAACCGTAGAAGATACGGCTCCAGCCGCGCCACGCTTCGCCGAAGGACGCGTACATGCGGGTGAGATAAAGCCCGTCGTTCTCGACGACGAACAGGCGGCGGCCGGCGGCCTTGGTCAGCCGGGCCATGTGCATGTCCTCGTTCAGTTCCGTGCGCACGGCCTCGTGCCCGCCGATGGCGTTGTAGAGATCGCGGGACATGAGCATGAAGGCGCCGTTGGCGTAGGCGGCGGGCGACTGGGGGTCGTTCACCCGCCGGGGGTTGAACCAGATGACCAGGATGGCCGCACACACCGGCTGGATGACCCGCTCCCAGAAGCTGCGCGTCTCCAGAACCGGCAGCACGGAGAGGAAATCCGCGCGCTGGGCCTGGGCCTCGCGCATGGCGACGGCCAGGGACGCGGGCGAGGTCTGGCGACAATCGGCGTCGACGAAGCAGAACCAGTCGCCGGCGGCGATTTCGACGCCGCAGCGCATCGCGTTGTTCTTGCCGAACCAGCCCGCGGGCAGGTGCTCGACGTGGATGACGCGGAGTCGGTCGGGGTATTCGCCCCGGAGGCGGTCGAGGATGGGGCCGGTTTCGTCCGTACTGCGATCGTTGACGGCGATGACCTCGTAGTTGGGATAGTCCTGTTCGCAGAGGGTGCGGACGCAGGTTTCGATATTGGCCTGTTCGTCCTTGGCGGCGACCAGGACCGAGAGGCGCGGGGCGTCGTCGGCGTAACCGGGATGGCTGCGGGCGGTGAGGCGGCGATTGTCCCGGGCCGCTCGCGAGATTTCGCCGTGGCGCAGGGTCCACATCAGGCCCACCAGGGCGCACGCGGTGAGCCAGACGATCATTCCGACAGACATCGGCGTACCTCGGAATCGGATTCCACGCACCGGCCGGATCGGCCCCGCCGGCCAACGTTGGGCTCGATTATAGGCCCCGCGGTTCGCGCGGCAATGAAGATCCCCGAGGCGGGAATTCGCGCCGGCCAGGCGGCACGGAGGGGAAAGGCCCGGCCTTTATTCGGTCGGCTCGTCGTCTGCGGGCGCGTCCGGCGGCGGGGGAATCAGCGGATCACTGATCACGTATTCGCCGTTGAGCCATTTGCCCAGGTCGATGAGTTTGCATCGCTCGGAGCAGAACGGCCGGACAGGGGCGTCTTCCCGCCGGGCGACGGTGAAGGTGCGGTCGCAGGTTGGGCAGGTGTACTGAATCATGACGCATAGGGCCCGATGACGCACTCCGCGCAACCGGTCAGACGGCGCCTCCGCCGGGCGTCGCGGATGGCGCCATATGCGTAAAATCGGCCGAGCGCTTGGCCGGGGCGTCAGGCAGCGTTGCTGGCCGACTTGGACGAGCCGCTGTCGGACTTGCCCTTGGAGGCCGTAGCGTCCGGCTTTTTCGTGTCCGATTTGGCGTCGGACTTGGCGTCAGGCTTGCCGCCGCCGGCCTGTTCCTTGTCGGCTTTGGCGGCCTTCTTGTAGCTCTCGCTGCGGTAGTCGGTCTCGTAGAAGCCCGAGCCCTTGAAGAGCACGGCTCCCCCACCGCTGATCATCCGGCGGATGGGGGCGCGTTCGCCGCATCCGGGGCAGGGCTCATCGGGCCGGCGCTTGGGCTTGGCCGTGATGGACTGCATGATCTCGGTGACTTCCCCGCACTTGGTGCACTCGTACTCATAGGTCGGCATCTTCGTGAACTCCTACTCCGCGGGCGGCTCGTCGGCCGGCGGCGCGGCGACAATCACCTTCGCCGGCCGCAGCACGCGCTCGCGCAGCGTATACCCTTTCTGCACCTGCTGCACCACCGTCCCGGGCTCGTGCTCGGCGGACGGCTGCTGCATCAACGCCTCGTGGCGGGCGGGATCAAAGGGCTGATTCTCCGCCTCGATCGGCTCGACGTGGTGATTGCGCAGCATGCTGTTGAGCTTGTCGCGCACCATCCTGACCCCGTCCACGACCGCTTCCACCGATTCGCTCTTTCCAGCCGCCTCGAGCGTGCGGTCGAGATCGTCCGCCACATCCACCAGGGCGCGGAGCACGCCGGTGTTGGCGTAGCGGATCGACTCCTCGAGCTCGTTGGCGGCGCGGCGGGCGACGTTCTGTTGCTCCGCCTTGGCGCGGAGAAACTTGTCCTTCCACTCGCCGACCTCGACGCGCAAGCGCGTGACTTCGTCGTTTTCGCCGGCTTCGCTCGGGGCGGCGTCTGCGATGGTCGGCTCCTCAGAGGCCGGCTCCTGCTGCTCGGCCATGGGATCCGACGCCTGGTCGCGATGCTTGTCTTTTTTGTTCTTTTTGCTCATGGCTGCTCGGTATTACGCAGTCAGGCGGCGCCCGGGAGCGCGTCGTTCATCCGGTCATGTTACCGGCCGGCCGCACCTGCCGGTGCGTCAATCGTCATCGTGCAAACTGAAGTACTCCCTCAGTCGATCAAAGAACCCCTTGGACTCGGGCAGCACCGAGCGGTCCTCCGACTCGGCGAACTCGCGCAACAGCTTTTCCTGTTTGTCGCTGAGCTTCTTAGGAATTTCAACAAGAACCTGCACCAGTTCGTCGCCTGCCCGCCCGGAGCGCAGGTCGGGCATGCCCAGACCGTTCATACGGAAGACCTGCCCGTGCTGGGTGCCGCCGGGAATGGTGAGTTCGGCCTTGCCGTTGAGCGTGGGCACTTCGACGGAGGCACCCAGCGCCGCCTGGGTGAACGAGATCGGCATGTGGCACACCAGGTCGTTGTTGTGGCGTTCGAGGAACGCGTGCGGCTGGACGCGCACGTAGCAGTGCAGATCGCCGCGGGGCGCGCCCGACTCACCGGGTTCACCCTCGCCGCGCACGCGAACGGCCTGGCCGTCGTGGATGCCGGCGGGGATCTTCACGTTGACCACCCGCTTTTTGGGGTAGCGTCCGGTACCACGACAGTGGCGGCAGGGACTGGTGACGACCGTGCCCTGGCCGCGGCAGTCGGGACAGATGGTGACCACCCGGCCAAAGAGCCCGCCGAAGCCGCCGGCCTGTTCGACCTGACCGTATCCGCCGCAGGTGGGGCAACTGCGCCGCTCGCTGCCGGGGGCCGCGCCGGTGCCGTCGCAGGCTTCGCAGGTATCCTCGCGGGTGAAGGCCAATTCCTTGTCGACCCCGACCGCGGCCTCGTTGAGGGTGATGGCGAGTTCGGCCTGAAGATCGGCCCCGCGCCGCCGGGCGCGGCGACCGCCGCCACCGAAGGCGCCGCCGAAGATATCGTTGAACATCGAGAAGATGTCTTCGGCGCCCATGTGCGAGAAATCGTGCACGCCCGCGCCGGATACGCCCCGGTGCCCGAACTGATCGTAGCGCTGCCGCTTCTGCGGATCGCTGAGCACCTCGTAGGCCTCGGCCGCCTCCTTGAATTTCTTCTCCGCGTCGGGATCGTTGCGGTTGCGGTCGGGGTGGTACTTGAGGGCGCTCTTGCGGTAGGCGCGTTTGATGTCCTCGGCGGAGGCCTCGCGGGCGACGCCGAGCACATCGTAATAGTCGCGTTTGGCAGCCATCCGTGCGGTTTCCATGGGTCCTGCGACGTAGAAAGGCGTTTGTCGCGAACTTCCTCCAACGGCGCCCGCAGGCGCGGCGACGGGGGCGATCCCCGGCACACCGGGCTTCGCCCCCGCGCCTGCCGCTGCAAATACCTAGCGAACCGACCGTGCGATGGCCGGCTTGCTCTTGTCCTTCAACTCGGTCACCATCACCTCGGTGGTGAGCATCAACCCGGCGATGCTCGCGGCGTTTTCCAGGGCGACGCGCGAGACCTTGGCGGGATCGAGAATGCCCGCCTTGATCATGTCGCCGAATTCACCCTGGCGTGCGTCGTAGCCGTACGCGCCGGATTTCTCCAGGATCTGGGAGACGATGACGTCGCCATCGGCCCCGGAGTTGGCGATGATCTGCCGGGCCGGCGCCCGCAGCGCCTTGGCGACGATTTCGACGCCCAACTTCTGGTCGCCGGTCGCCTTGGCGCGGGCCTTGGTGACCGCGTCGATGGCGCGCAGATAGACCACGCCGCCGCCGGGCACGACGCCCTCTTCCGCCGCCGCCTTGGTGGCGTGAAATGCATCGTCCACCAGGTCCTTGCGCTCCTTGACCTCGATCTCGGTGGCGCCGCCGACGCGGATCACCGCGACCCCGCCGGTCAGCTTGGCCAGGCGTTCCTGGAGCTTCTCGCGATCGTAGTCGCTGGTGGTGGCGTCGATCTGCTTGCGGATCTGCTCGATCCGGGCCTTGAGGTCGGACTTCTTGCCGGCGCCGTCGATGATCGTGGTGTTGTCCTTGCTGATCACGATCTTGCGGGCCTTGCCCAACTCGTTGAGCGTGACGTTTTCGAGCTTGATGCCCAGGTCCTCGCTGATCATCTTCGCGCCGGTGAGGGTGGCGATGTCGCCGAGCATGGCCTTGCGACGATCGCCGAAGCCGGGGGCTTTGACGGCGCAGCACTTGAGCACACCGCGCAGTCGGTTGACCACCAGGGCGGCAAGGGCCTCGCCCTCGACATCCTCGGCGATGACGAGGAAGGGCTTGCCGCTGGAGGCGATGCTCTCGACCAGCGGGACGAACTCGCGCAGGTTCGAGATCTTCTTCTCGAAGACCAGGACGTAGGCGTCTTCCAGCACGCACTCCAGCGTGCCGGGGTCGGTCATGAAGTACGGCGAGATGTAGCCCTTGTCGAACTGCATGCCTTCGACGACCTCTTTTTCGGTCTCAAAGGTCTTGCCTTCCTCGATTTCGACCACGCCCTCTTTGCCGACCTCTTCGATCGCGGTGGCCAGCAGCTTGCCGATCTCGGCGTCGCCGTTGGCGCTGATCGTCGCGACCTTCTGAATGTCGGCGGAGTCCTTCACCGGCGTGGTGAGGCTCTTGATGCTCTTGACCGCGGCGTCGACGCCGATGTCGATGCCGCGCTTGAGCTCCATCGGGCTCACGCCGGCGGTGACCAGCTTGAGGCCCTCGCGGTAGATCGCCTCGGCCAGCACGGTGGCGGTGGTGGTGCCGTCGCCGACCGCGTCGGAGGTCTTCGAGGCGACCTCGTTGATCATCTTGGCGCCCATGTTTTCAAAGGGCTGCTCGAGTTCGATTTCCTTGCTCACCGAGACGCCGTCCTTGGTGATGCGGGGAGCGCCCCAGGACTTCTGCATGACCACGTTGTGGCCGGTGGGCCCCATGGTCACCTTAACGGCGTTGGCGAGTTTGGTCAGTCCTTCCAGGAACTGCTGGCGCGCCTCCTGGCTGAACATCATCTGCTTTGACGCCATGTTTATCTGCTCCTTTGGTTCGTGTTGGGTCGAAGGGCGGCCGGGAGCGCAACGCGCCCGCCGCCCTGCGCGGCGCCGCTAGCCGATCACCGCCAGAACGTCGCTCTCGCGGAGAATGACGAAATCCTCGCCGTTGATCTCCACGGTGGTTCCGCTGTACTTGGCGTAGAACACCTCGTCGCCGACCTTCACGTCCATCTCGCCGCGCTCGCCGCTGTCGAGCAGCTTGCCGGGACCGGCGGCCACGACTTTGCCGCGCTGCGGTTTTTCCTTCGCGGTGTCGGGCAGCACGATGCCGCCGGCGGTGACTTCTTCGGCCTTGCCCTGCTCGATGACGATGCGATCATCCAGGGGACGGATTTTCAGCTTTTTCGCGGTTGCGGTTGCCATAATTGTCGTTCTCCATGCCCTCGCGGGGCGCGTGGGTTGTATGGTTTGCCACTGTTCGCGGCGACCGGCGTTGCGGCCGGGTGCGCCGCGACCGGTCTTACATCATGTCCTCGTCCATGTCGGCGCCGGGGGCGTCGTCGTCCTTCTGCGGCTTTTCCGTAATGATGCAGTCGGTGCTGAGAAGCAGCCGCGCGACGCTGCTGGCGTTCTCCAACGCCGCCCGCACCACCTTGGCCGGGTCAATCACGCCCGCCTGGACCAGGTCGGTGTACTCGCCGGTCAGGGCGTTGTAGCCGAAGTTACCCTTGCCTTCCCGCACCTTGTGCAGGACCACGCCGGGCTGCTCGCCCGCATTGAGGGCGATCTGGCGCAACGGCTGGGTCAGGGCCTCACGCACGATGGCCACACCGGTCTTTTCGTCGCCGGTGGCCTTGACGTTGTCCAGCGCGGGCAGGCAGCGCACCAGCGCCACGCCGCCGCCGACCACGATGCCCTCTTCGACCGCCGCCCGCGTGGCGTGCAGGGCGTCTTCGATGCGGGCCTTCTTTTCCTTCATCTCGGTCTCGGTCGCGGCGCCCACGTTGATCTGGGCGACGCCGCCGGCGAGCTTGGCCAGCCGCTCCTGGAGCTTCTCGGTGTCGTAGTCCGAGGTGGAGGCCTCGATTTCCTGGCGGATCTGACCGATGCGGGCCTTGATGTCGGCCGTGGTGCCGGCGCCTTCGATGATGGTGGTGTGATCGCCATCGACCCGCACCTTCTTGGCCTGGCCCAGGTCCTTGATGGTGACGCTTTCGAGGTCGACGCCGAGATCCTTCATGACGGCCGTTCCGCCGGTGAGGATGGCGATGTCCTGCATCATGGCTTTGCGGCGGTCGCCGTAGCCGGGCGCCTTGACGGCGCAGACGTCGACGATGCCGCGGATCTTGTTGACGACCAGGGTCGCCAGGGCTTCGCCCTCGACGTCTTCGGCGATGATCAGCAGCGGGCGCTTCGCCTTGGCCACCTTTTCGAGCAGGGGCACGAGCTTCTGCACGTTGCTGATCTTGTCCTCGTGGATGAGCACGAAGGCCTTGTCCAGTTCGCAGATCATCTCGTCCTGGCTGGTGACGAAGTGCGGCGAAAGGTAGCCGCGATCGAACTGCATGCCTTCGACGATGTCGATGTTGGTGTCGGCGCTCTTGCCCTCTTCAACGGTGATGGCCCCGTCCTTGCCGACCGACTCGAAGCAGTCGGCCAGCACGTTGCCGATCTCCGTGTCGTTGTTGGCGGAGATGGAGGCGACGTTGACGATGTCCTCACGGCTGGAAGCCTTCACCGGCCGGGCGAGCTTCTGCAATTCGGTGGTGACCGCGTCGACGGCCTTGGTGATGCCGCGGTTGAGGGCCATAGCGTCGGCGCCGGCCGCGACGTTGCGCAAGCCGATGCGGAAGATGGCCTCGGTGAGGACCGTGGCCGTAGTCGTGCCGTCGCCGGCGGACTTGCTGGTTCTGCTCGCCGCTTCCTTAACCAACTGGGCGGCGGTGTTCTCGTACTTGTCGGTGAGGTCGATTTCCTCCGCGACGGTGACGCCATCCTTGGTGACCGTGGGCGCGCCCCAGCCCTTGTCGAGGACGGCATTTCGTCCCTTGGGCCCGAGGGTGACTTTGACCGCATTGGCCAGCTTCTCTACGCCGGACAACAGGGCGTAGCGTGCGTCCTCCTCAAACGCCAGTTGCTTGACCGCCATAGGTTGAATCTCCTTAAATTTTTGTCCCTAATGGGTTTAACGCGTTTTCTGACCGGCTTGTCCGGTTGGCTGGACCTAGACCGATGCCGTGGAGGCATATGGCATGGCGAGTGCCGCGCCGGGCAGCCGATAAAGAAATCCGTAAGCTAATGATGGTAAAGAGATTACGGACTCGCCAGAGCGTGTCGGCGGGTGCCGGGTAGCCTGCCACAGTGGCAGGGCCGCGGGATCCCGGCCTGCGCGGATGCCATAATGACAGCGGCCGGCCATGCTCTTCGTGGCTGTCGGCACATTGGCCGCCGCGGCAACGGACACCCGGCGCAGCCACGGGGGGAAGGTCCCGTCAGGAACCTTCCCCCGTCGTGCGGTTGACGGCCTCGTCGCGGCGCATTCGCCGGCGCGCGTTCGAACTGTTGCGCTGCGGGCGGCGGGCGGTGTTACGCGGGCACGTAGAGGCTGCCGCGGCCTTCGGAGTCTTTGCGTTTGACCTTCTTCTGCTTGACCAGTTGGCTGAGGATGTTGTAGGCGGTGCCGGCGCGTCCCTCGGCCTTCCAGACCTTGTTGATTTCGCCGCCGGGCACGCCCTTGGCGCCGGCCTTTGAGACCATGCCGGTGATCAGGTCGGTACCGCTGACCGCGTAGCGGTTTCCGGTCGCGGCCTTTCCACGACTCGCCTTCTTCTTCGTGACTTTTCGCTTGGCGACCTTCTTCTTGCCGGTAGGCTTGGCTGCGGCTTTTTTGCGGCCGCCGCGTCGGACGCCTTTTTTGCGCCCGGGTTTGGGCCCCGGCTTGCGGCGGCGCTTGCCGGCGCGGGTGAGCGCGGCGCCGGCCGGCGACTCCGGCATGACGAGCCCCAGTTGTTCGAAAGTCGCATCAATCTCCGCGATGGCATCGAGGTGCCCCTGGCGCTCCTCGTGCAGCTTCTGGACCATCACTTCGAGTTCTTTCAGCTTGGAGGTAGCCATAGTCAACATCCTTGTTTATGCAGAATTACATGAACCAATGGCGGCGAGTCTAACTGGCCATTCAGAGGCTGTCACCTGTCAAACCGTTTATTTTTGGATACTCTTACATTCGTGCTTTGCCTGAGTTCGCTACATTGTGACGATGCTACGCGCTTGACAGTGGGCCATACTCCACCCATGTTACGGGATTCTGTGATGCTCCAGAAGTGCACGCCAAGACAATCGATACTCTTACTCACACTGGCGTCGACGACGGCATTCGCGGCGCCGGCGGATGCCGTTTCCACCGCCCCGTCTGATTTCAAGCCCTACGTTCACCGCCTGATCGTGCACGACAAAACGGGCGAATTTGCAGACGGCGTGCTGGCGGAAACGGATCACCCGCACACCGGAGGCCGGGCGCAACTGCGCCTGAGCGTGCCGGGCCAGCGGCAATCCATGGCCCGACTTGGCGCATATACGTCACCGATCGTGACCAGCGAAGTCCGGTTCAACGAAGTCATACTCAGTTGGAACGTGGATCATTCGCCCGGCGCCGGGTTCGTGGTGGCAGCGCGCATGGGCGCCGGCGCTGACGACTGGTCGCCATTTCTGCGCTTCGGCGCCGGCGGGGCACATCCGCCGGAGATGGAGACGCGCACGGCCTGTTCCGCCGGCAAGGTCGTGGTCGACATCTTTCGTTCCCGGCAGCGCTTCGACCGCATCCAGTATCGCCTGTGGGCACAAGGGACCGACGCGCAGCGCCCCGATGTCGTGGGCATCGATCGTTTCTTCATCGTGCTGAGCGACACCACCGATCAACGCAATCCTGCTGATGTGGCGCACATGCCCGCACCGACGGCGCCGGACGCGTGGCAACGCCGGCTGTCCGTGCCCTTCCGCAGCCAGCGCAGCGCCCCCGAGGCCATCGCCGGGCAGGTGTGCAGTCCGACGTCGCTGAGCATGGTGCTGGCTTATCGCGGCTGCGCCCGCCCCATCGCCGAGGTGGCCGAGCGGGTCTTCGACGAGCACGATGAGCTCTTTGGCAACTGGCCCAACGCCGCCCAGACGGCGTACGACTACGGTTTTCCCGCGCACATCACTCGCGTCACCGGGTGGCCGCAAGTTGAACGGCTGATTGCCGATGGGCAGCCGGTGATTGTCAGCGTGACGGTTAGAGAGAATGAACTGACTGGCGCCCCCTACCGCCGAACCAAGGGCCACCTGCTGGTCATCACCGGTTTTGACGACGCCGGTAACGTATTGGTCAACGACCCGGCCGGACGGACCGAAGAAGCAGGTATGACCACCTACCGCCGCAGCGACCTGGAAAAGGTCTGGCTGCAAACCAAGGCCGGCACGGCCTACATCATCGAACCGCGCCCCGGCGTCGATCCGGGGGACAACCAGACGTTTGGAGAACCGCTGGTGGACGTGGCCTCGGTCGTGCCCGGCATCGTGCTTGACGTCCGCTACGCCACGGCGAACAACTTCACCGGTCAGGTCCTATACCCGAAGGCCCGGTGCCTGGTGCGGCGCAGCGTCGCCCAACGGCTGGCGCGGGTGCAGCAGCGGCTCAAGAAGCAGGGGTATGGCTTGAAGATCTTTGACGGGTATCGCCCGATCAGCGCCCAGGCGAAGATGTGGGCGTTGATGCCGGATCCGCGTTACGTGGCCAACCCGGCCGGCGGTTCCCGGCACAACCGCGGCGCGGCGGTCGACGTCGCCCTCGTGGACGCCGAGGGCCAGCCCGTCGAGATGCCGACCGATTTCGACGACTTCACCGCCGCCGCCCACCGTGATTACGGCGGCGGGAGCGAAGCGTCGCGGAGACATCGCGACATCCTTATCGAGGCGATGCAGGCCGAAGGCTTCACCGGCCTGTCGACCGAATGGTGGCACTTTGACGCGCCGAACTGGCAAAGCTACCCGCTCGTGGACGTCGATTTGAGCAACTACGCCGCGCCGCAATAGCCTCTGCCCCAGCGAAGCCTGCCATGGATTTGCCAATCCTGTTGCGAAAGACGCCGACGCCGATGCTGTTCGAAGGCGCCATGGGTACGAGTCTCATCGCCCGCGGACTGCCCGTCGGTGCGCCGGCCGAACGCTGCACCATCGAGCATCCCGACTGGGTTGCCGAGGTCCATCGGGGCTACGTGTCCGCGGGCGTTCGAGTGCTCAAGTCCAACACGTTCAACGCCAACCGGGCACGGCTGACGCAGATCGGGAAAACCGACCGGCTGGAGGAATTGAACCGGCGGGCCGTCGAGTTGGCGCGATCGGCCGCGGGGGAGGACTGCGCGGTGGTCGGGGTGATTGGGCCTTCGGGCGTGTTGCTGCCGCCGGCCGGCACGGGGGATCCGGCCAATTTGCAGGAGATCTTCGCCGAGCAAGCCCAGCACCTGGTGGACGCGGGCGTGGACGGCCTGCTGGTCGAGACCATGTTTGATCTGCGCGAGGCCCAGGCGGCGCTGGCGGCGTGTCAGGGCGTGACCGACCTGCCCGTGCTGGTGACCATGACGTTCACCCAGACCCCCAAGGGATTTCTTACGCTGAGCGGCGACGGCGCGGGGGACGCGGTGGCGGCGCTGGCGTCGGCCGGCGCTTTCGCCGTCGGGGCGAATTGCAGCCTGGATGGCGCGACCATGGCCGCGTTGGGCGTGACCATGCGGCGATTTCTTCCCGACGCTCGGCTACTGATCGCTCCCTGCGCCGGCCAGCCGCAGACCTTTCTTGACGCGCTGCGCCATCCCGACTCGCCGACCATTTTCGCTGAGCAGATGCTGCGCGTGGCGGACGCCGCGGTGGAGATGATCGGCGGTTGCTGCGGTGTGCATGTCGAGCACGTTGCCGCCTTGCGGATCGCGCTGGATCGCCGCAACGACGCTCCGTGACACCCAACGGCGAGCGGCAGGGAGAATCCCGTGCTTTGCAAGGCCGCGATTGCCGATAAACTTCCCGGGGCGCTCCGTGGGGGCGCCATGCCGCAGGAGTTCATCGCATGCAGCCGATCGCGTTTGTCAATGGAACGTTCATGCCCCTGGCCGAGGCCCGCGTACCCATCGAGGATCGCGGCTACCAGTTCGCCGACGGGGTTTACGAGGTGGTGGTGGCGCGGGGGGGCAAGTGCTTTTGCCTGGACGAACATCTGGAGCGGCTACGCCACAGCCTCACCGGAATCGAGTTGCCGCTCGATCTGGCGCCGCTCAGGTTGCCCGAACTGATCGACGAGGGCATCCGCCGCTGCGGCTACCCCGACGTGATGGTGTATCTTCAGATCACCCGGGGCATGGCGTCACGCGACCACGTGTTTCCCAAGGCGGCGGATCCCACGCTGGTGATGACTTTCAAGGCGCTGCCCAAGTACGACCCGGCGCTGCGCGCGCGCGGCGTGGCCCTGATGACCCAGCGCGACATTCGCTGGGCGAAGTGCGACATCAAGTCCATCTCCCTGCTGCCCGCAGTGTTGATGAAGAACCGGGCCAAGCAGGCCGGCTACTACGATACGGTCATCCTCGCCGAGGACGACACCGTGCGCGAGGCCAGCGCGGCCAACATTTTCATTATCACCGGCGGCGCGGTGAAGACACCGCCGCGCAGCGAGAAGATCCTGCACGGGATTACGCGAAATTACCTGGTGGCGCACGCGGCGGATTGGGGCGTGCCCTGTGAAGAAGTGGATTTCAAGCTGAAGGACCTGCTCGCGGCCGACGAGGCCTTCATCACCAGTTCCACCATGAACGTCATGCCGGTGACGTCGATTGACGGGCAGGCGATCGGCGACGGGCAAGTCGGCCCGGTCACCCGCCGGCTGGCGGCTGGTCTCGATGCCGCCGGTTAGTCGCCGGACAGCATGGCGTCGACCAGCGGCGCGACGCCCGTCTTGAGCGAATCCACCACCGGCAGCCCCGTCTGGGCGGCGATGCGCTCGTGGGCTCGGGCGGCATCCTCCGCCGACATGCCGTGACAGTTGAGCGACACCCCGATGCAGCGGGACGGATGAATGGGGGCGAGCAGGGTCTGCGTCCATTCAATCATCTGCTGCGGCTCGGCCACGCGCACGTCGGTATGCCGCAGGAACTCTCGCCCCGGCGCGTGGCAGACCACGAAGTAGTCCGGCAGGGCCCCGTGCATGAGCCCCAGCGTGACGGCCGAATAGCCCGGATGAATAATCGAGCCCTGCCCTTCGACCACAATGTAGTCGGCGTCCTTCACCTGGAGCACCGCGTCCTCGACGAAGCCCGAGACGAAGTCCGACACCACGCCGTCAATCGCCACGCCCCAGCCGGCAATCATCACGCCGGTCTGGCCGGTGGGCACGAATGCGCCATTGATGCCGCGGCGGGCGAGTTCGGCCACGATCTCCGACGCGGTGACCCGCTTGCCGAGGTTGCAGTCGGTGCCCACGGTGAGGACGCGTTTGCCGCGCGTGGTCCGGGCCTTGCCGTTGCCGACGTGGTCGATCGCGGGCGGCACGCGCACGTCGACGAGGCGCCGTCCGGCCTGCTGAGCGGCGGCGGCGAGTTCGGCGTCCTGATTCAGCCGGGTGTGCAGACCGTTGATGACGTCCATGCCGGCCGCGAGGGCTTCGCGGACGAACTGGCGGTAGTCGGACGGCAGGTTGCCGCCGGGCAAGGCCACGCCAATGACGAGTTGGTTGGGTGAATGTGCGCCGGCGGCCGCGATGCTGTCGACGATCGGAACGCCCTTGCCCACGCCCACGAGTTCGACGAGATCGCCGCCGGCGTGCTCACGATCCAGAACGGCGACGACCTCGTCGGGGCAGTAGCGTAGCAGTCCCAGCGCGGTCTTGGCGGTGAACACGTCGAGTCGACCGTCGGCCAGAATGCAGATTCTTCGCGGTGTTGTCATAGGGCGATACTCTAGCGAATCGCGGCGGGGAAAGAAATCTTCGCGTTCGGCCGTTACGCGCCCTATACTCGCCGGCCGATATCACGCACCCCTGCCAGGGAGAACGTTCCATGACGCGAGGTAACGCATTCGGGGTAGGATTGTCGGCAAGCTTGTTGCTCGCGGCCGGTCTCGGCTGCCAGTCCGCCCAACGCAAGAATCAGGATCACGCCATGACCACCCCCATCGAAACCGGATGGATCCAGAAGTCGCTGGACCTTGAAGGCGAAACCTACCGGTACGCAGTCTACGTGCCGGCGGACTACAGCCCGCAGCGCCGCTGGCCGGTGGTTGTCTTCCTCAACGGTGCGGGCGAGCGCGGCGTTGACGGGGTTCGGCAGACGGAGGTGGGCCTGGGCCCGGTCATCCGGGCTCATCCCGAGCGCTTCCCCTGCCTGGTGGTCATGCCGCAGTGCCGGCCCGATGTCACCTGGCGGGACCAGAGCATGACCGCGCTGGCCATGGCTTGCCTGTCGGCGACCGAAGCGGACTACGCCGTGGATCCGGACCGCGTCACCCTGACCGGGTTGTCGCTGGGCGGGTTCGGCACGTGGTGGATGGGCGCCATGTATCCCGACCGGTTCTGCGCCTTGGCCCCGGTGTGTGGGGGCGGCGACCCGGACAACGCAGACAAGCTCGCCCGCACGCCGATCTGGTGCTATCACGGCGAAGCGGACCCGGTGGTGCCGGTGGAACGCTCGCGTGAGATGGTGGAGGCGGTGCGGGCGGCCGGCGGCGATGTTCGATACACCGAGCTGCCCGGCGTGGGACACAACTCCTGGGACGACGCCTACGGCAATCCCGAGTACGTCGCCTGGATGCTGGCGCAGCGCCGCTGAGCGCGGGGCGGCCGCCGCGGGGCTGGATCCAAAGGTGTTGTGCATGGCCGCGGCGATGGCGGCGTCGGCGATGGCGGCGTCGCTGGCGTTCGTGCTGCCGGTGGCGACGCCGCCGAACGCGCTGGTTTATACCACTGGGTATTTCCACATCGGGCAGATGATGCGCGCGGGCTGCCTGATGAACCTCGCGGGTTGCGCCCTGCTCTGGGCGATCGTTGTGCTCTGGGCGATCGTTGTGCTCTGGGGCTGAACCGGCGGTGGCGACACGCCCTCAGCGTCCCTTCGGCGTGCGATTACAGCTTTTAAATGCTTACGGGATTGTCAGCATTCTATGCGCGGCATGAGGCGCAACCACGCAGTTGTCGCGGGTTTGTTCAGTATTCTTCCCCACTCCGTCCCTCAACCGGCCCTGGTTCTGTCGGAGCACATTGAACGGCGTCGACATGTCGCGCCGTTCAACTGGTCACCGGCGGCGCTGCGCCTATGCTCTTTTCTGAATTGGCCTGCGGTATATACCGGGTTGCCTTTATCCCTGGCGAAACCCGTTAGTCCGCGCGTCATAATGGAAGAAGAAAGGAGAGGCACTGATGAACTGGGATACCGTTGAAGGAAATTGGACTCAGATGAAGGGCCGCGTCAAGGAGCGATGGGGTCGCCTCACCGACGACGACGTCGACAAGGTCGAGGGACAGTTTGAACAACTCTCAGGCAAAATCCAGGAGCGTTACGGCAAGACCCGCGAAGAGGCGGAGAAGGAAATCGAGGAGTTCTGTCGAACGTGCTGAACCGGCCGCGCGACCCGCGGTCACAACTGAACCGTTCCAAATGACACCGATTCATGGCAAGGAGATCTTGAAATGCTCGTCAAACGATTGATTGCACTGCTGTTGCCCCTCGCCTTCCTGACCGGCTGCGCCAATATGGAAGGCAAATGGTCGCTCGCCAAGGTCGACCCCACGGCCGCCCGCAGCGACTTCGCCTTTGAAGCCCTGACCCTCCAGGAAGATGGGACCTTTTACGGCGAGGCGCGCCAGATGGGCCGAACCGACACCGTCTCCGGCACCTGGTCGCTGGATGACAAGGTGCTCACCCTCAACGAAGAGTCGGGGGAACGGCACACCTATGACGCCCGCCTCGCAAACGGCGGCAATGAGCTCAAGCTCGTCCGCCACTGGGAAGGTCGCCGGCTGACCGCCGTGTTTGAGAAGACCAAGGAATACTAAGGCGCAAAACCCAAGGCGGCCCAAGGAACATTGTCCATCGCCCGGCCGTGGGTGCGCCGCCCGCGGCCGGGACGCTTTTTGTCGACTGAAGGAGTACTGCCATGAATACGCACCCCCTGAAGAAGATGACCATCTATGTAACAGCTCTGCTGCTCGGGACGGCGCCCGCGGTCGCCGAAGACGTGACCGGCGGCGACGCGCCCCACCCCGCAGTCAAGGACGGCAAGACCGGATTTCTCGACCACGCCGGACGCTTTGTCATCGAACCCCAGTTTGAAGACGCCGGCCGCTTTTTTGACGGCCTCGCCCGCGTGAAGACCGGCGGCAAATGGGGATTCATCAACACCGAGGGCGACATGGTCATCAACCCGCGTTTCGAGGAGGCTGGTGATTTCCATGACGACCGGGCCTTTGTCCGCAATGAAGACCGCTACGGCTACATCAACAAACGCGGCAAGATCGCCATCAACTTCCAGTTCGCCGACGCACGCAACTTCGTCGACGGCAAGGCGCCCGTACAGGACAACGGCAAATGGGGCTACATCGACAACGGCGGCGAGTGGATCGCCAAGCCGCAGTTCTCCGATGCCGCGCCGTTCTCCGACGGCCTTGCCCGGGTGAGAACCGGCGGGCTGCTCGACGGAAAGTACGGCTACATCGACGAAGAAGGCAACATGGTGATCAATCCGCGCTTCACCGATTGCGGTCATTTCGCCAGCGGCCTGGCGCCCTTTGAGCAGGACGATATGTGGGGCTACATCGACAAGGAAGGCAACGTGGCCATCAAGCCGCAGTTCAGCGCTGCCCATGGTCTCTCCGACGGTCGTGCGCTCGTGCAGGTGGGCGGTTTGATCGGCGGCAAGTACGGCTACATCGACAAGTCGGGCAAGCTGGTCATTAACGCCAAGTACGACGAAGCCAAGTCGTTCTGCAACGGCCGGGCGGCCGTCGAGGTGGATGACCAGTACGGTTACATCAACACCGACGGCAAGTTGGTGGTCGGCGCACAGTTCAGCGAGGCCCATGACTTCCACGATGGGCTCGCCAAGGTGCAGATCGGCGGGACGCTCGGGCTGGGCGGCAAGCTCGCCTGGATCGACGAGTCCGGCAAGATCGTCTACCAGACCAGCGGCTGATTCCGCAAGCGGGACCGCAGGCGAATCATTCGACTGCGGGGAGCCGGCCGATTTCGCCGGCCGTGCTCCCCGCGTTTCAGCCAATCGTCACTTCAAGGAACCCGACCATGGGACTGCTCGCGTGGGCATTTGTCTTTCTGCTGGTGGCGGCTGTCGCCGCCCTGTTTGGCTTCACTGGGATCGCGGCCGGGGCGGTGACTATTGCCCGGGTGCTGTTCGGCATTTTCCTATTGATCTTCCTGGTGCTGCTGGTCATGGGCCTGCTGGGGACCTGCGCCGTGTCCGCGGCCGCGGGGTGAGCATCCCCAGCGCTACGGTCCGGAAAGCGTCGCAGCGCGGCGCAGGGCCTCGACCGTGCGCTGCGGATGGATGACCCGCCCACCGGACCAGTCGGTCAACGGCTCGCCGTTTGTGACCATGAGGTCGATGAGTTGGACGGGGGTGAGCTTCGGATCGATCGCCAGCAGCTTGGCGGCAAGATTGGTCACGCCGGGACAGGCGATCGAGGTGCCCGAACTCGCGTAGCCGCGACCGCCCGGCAACCGTCCAGGGACATCTACCCCCGGGGCATACAGCTTGACCTTTTCCCCATAACAGGTCTTGTACCAGGGCCGGCGAGCATCATCGACCGCGCCCACGGCCACCAGGTTCGGCAGATCGTACGCACCCGGAATCAGCCCGTCGAAGGTCACGTCACAGGCGAGATTCCCGGCAGAGGTGATGAAAAGGATCTCGGGGGCGTTCTTGATGGCATCATGCAAGGACTGATTGATGATCGCCATGTATTCCTGCGCAATGCGGCAGCGCTCGGCCGTGGTTGCCGCACCCGTCGAATGGGGCACGTAGGACTCCGTAAGGGCCAGCGATTCGCTCCAACTCATGTTAACCACCCGCACCCGGGCCTGCCGGAAGTAGGCGACGGTCGCGGTCTGCGCCGCTGCGTGGGCTTCCGCCGCCTCCCTCGTCGGCCAAAAAGGCCGCATATGGTAGTCCGCTCGAACGGGCAAGAGTCGAATGAATGGGTTCCCCTCCGCCGCCACGCTGGCGATGGCGGTACCGTGGCTGTGATCGGCGAAACACTGGAGTTCACCGAAGAACGCGTCCAGGCCATCCGGATCAAGCGAGTCCAGCAGCTTCCGCACGTGAGCGGCGTCGGCCGTGTTCCGGAAGCGGAGCAGGTCGCTGTATCCCTGAAATCGCCGCTCGACCTCCGCTCGGGACTCAACCAGCGGTTCCAGACTGGTCAGCAAGTCGGGCTCCGGCTGCCCGTACAGACCGTGGGCGATTCCGTGGAGATCATCGATGAATCCATTGTGATCGTCGTCGATACCGTTGGCTTGCTCCCGTGGATTCCGCCAGACGCGCTCGGGGAAGGCTCCGAGGTCCAGACCGGAATCCCAGATGGCGACGATGACCGGCGACCCATGGGACGGATCAAGCGTCACACCGCGGCCGGCGAACCCCGGCGCCGGAGTGCCGGCGCGTTCGGCGCGTTCGGCGACAATCCGCATCACCTCGTCACGGTACGGGAGGATATGGTGTATCGTGACCCAAAGGTCGAGCAATTCCGCAACGATGAAATCGGGTAATTCCTGGTTGTTCAACGGAAGCATGCGATCGCACTCGGCGAGGGTCCGCGCCGTCGCATGCTCGACGTTCACGGTGGATAAGGACGCGGTCTGCTCCATGATGTGGTCCCGAACGACCTCCCACGACATGCCATCGAGATCGGCGTTGAGGGTCCGACGCACACGGGCGCGCAACATCGCAGGCTCATGCGCCGCACCAGACCGCTCGGCCCGGAGGATGGCGCCGAGAGGAAATCCCGCCGCCTGCTGCGTGGCCGGCAGGTGCTTGAGCTTGCGAAGCTTTTCAATCTCGACCAGCGCGGCGGCCTGGTCACCGCGGACCAAGGCTGCGTTAACCAGGCGTGTGCGCCAAGTCAGCAGGGTCGCGGAATCGGTCAAGGCGTATCGCTCGAGGTCGGTTTGAATGTCCGCCTGCACACGACCGGCGAGCTGCGCCATGGCTCGGGGCTCACGAAAAACGGCGGAAACCGATCGATCGAAAGGATACGCATGGCGGGGCAAATCCGCCGCGCTTCGGACCAGCCTGATCCCCCTGGCGTCCACGGCGCCGTTGGCGACCACCGACGGGTAAACCAGCCCAAGAACGAGTAGCGAGCAACAGGTTGTGCAGCCGGTGCGCGGGACGTGCATGGCGAATTCTCCGGAGAACCGTGGTTGTGGGTTATCCTGCGGGCGTTAGGCTAATCCCTGTGGAGGAAGGTGTCGAACACTTCCCGGGAGATTGGTTCGGAGTACCGGGAGCGGTCAGAGGTCTTCCTGCTGCTCCGTGCGGCCTTCGACCAGGTTGCGGAGGTACTGCCGCACGTCGTAGTCGGCGACGTGTTCGCGGGCGGCGTCGATCAGGCTGCTGACCGGGTAGGTCCGGCTCGGCGCCTTGAGCACGCCGAGTTCGCGCCCCAGAACCTTGACGGTCAGCACGGTGTCGCCCGCGGCGCCGTGGGTCCCCTTGATATGCAGCCGATCGCCGTCGACCAGAAGCTTGCAGCCCAGGCGGGCGTATTCGACGTTGTCGGGCAGGTAATCGGCCATGGCGCCCAGGTCCACGCCCAGGGCCGCCCGGGCCAGTTCGGCAATCAGCGTGCGGTCGATCGTCCCCGGCGACTGCGCCGGCGGGGCCACCTCGATATCCACGTCCGCCCAGCGCAGCACGTCGTCCTCGATGAGGATGGAATTCACCGTGACCTTGAGGTTGCCCGTGATGGTTCCGCGGCCGATGAGGGCGGTCACGGCCGACATGGGTGCATCCACCACGCTCCCGGCGACGCTGAGATGTTCGAGGCGCTGGTTCGCGTAGCGGCACTGGTTGACGCGGAGATTGAGCCGGCCGTCGATGGCCGGCTCGCCCAGGGCCGCGGCCAGAGTGCCCAGTTGGACGTCCGAAAGCCGTCCTTCGAATACAAGGGCGATCAACCGACCCGGGGCGAGGTTGGCCCGGTTGAGGTTGATGTCGACCCGCCCATGAACGGGGCCAATCGCCAGGCGACGGGTGAAGTCCTCGAGGCGGGCGTCCCCCACGGCCCCGCGCAGCGTGTACACGTTGTCCGCGCCCTCGGGCCGAAACGCCACCGTGCCATCGAACCACCCGCTGCGGACGGGGGCGCCCAGTACCGCGTCGAGCCCCAGCGCCCGTAGCGGGATCCGGGGCACATCCAACGCCACGTGCCGGAAGGTCAGTTCGACGCCCGGGGTGAACGTCGCCCGGATGGCAATGGGTTCGGCCACCGGCGTGCCGTTTATCCGGTGGGAGACCAGATTGGCATGTCCCGTGCCATCGGTTTGGAACGAAATGTCGCCGCTCGCCGCGTGGATCTGCATCTTCAGATCGGGCTGGCGCCAGAGGATATCGATGTCGTGGAAATTGACCGCCGCGAGATTCAGCGTGCTGAAATCATGCCCCAGGCCGCTGTGCAGTATCTGCCGGTAGTCGTCACGGCTGAATTCGCCCGTGCCCAGCAGCAGCCAGCCGTCGTAAACGTCGAGGGCGTTGCGCTGCTCGCCTTCGCGATCCACTGCGCTCCAGATGGTGCGGTCGCAGCCGAAAATCTGCACCGTCCGGCCGGGCATCCACATGTCGATGTCGAGGAAACCCCGACTGCGCGACGAGAGCACCTCGACGCCGGCGATGTCCGTGGGCAAACCCATGAACTGCCCCACATCGCGAGCGACTGACGCACAATAGGCGTCGCTACGGATGTACAACGCGTAGCCCAGCGACGACGTGAGCGAACCCAGCACGAGCAGAACGGTGACGGCGAGCAGGATGCGGCGGTAGAGTAGCATGGGGGGCGGTCGGGGCTCGGAAGGGAGCTGTCAGCTATCAGCTATTAGCTCTGAGCTATTAGCTATCAGCTAACAACTAACAGCTAGCCGCTAACAGCTAATAGCTACCGTTCGAGCGCGGACGGTTTCCTTTCTATCGCTTGCGGACTTCGGTCAGGTAATGGTCGAAGGCGGCGCGGCACTCGTTCATCGTGTCGCCGGCGAACTTCTCGAGCAAGGCGCGGGCGACCTCGAACGCGACCACGTTTTCCGCCACCACGCTCGCGGCCGGTACGGCGCAGACGTCGCTCCGCTCGTAATCGCTGCGTTCCGGCTGCTTGGTTTTCAGGTTCACGCTGTCCATCCCCTGGAGCAACGTGGCGATCGGCTTCATCGCGCCCCGCACGATGATGGGCATGCCGTTGGTCATGCCGCCTTCGAGCCCGCCGAGACGGTTCGTTCTCCGGGTGAAGCCGAGATTGCGCGTGTCCCGCTGGGCGGCATCGTAATAGATGGCGTCGTGCACCTGGCTGCCGGGCAAGGCGGTCAGGTCGAAGCCGTCGCCAATCGCCGCCGCCTTGAACGCCTGGATGCTCGCCACCGCCCCCACCAGCCGGGCGTCGAGTTTGTCCTGCCAGCGAAAGCAACTGCCCAGGCCCGGAGGCACGTTGTGCACCTGCACCTCAACAACGCCGCCGAGCGTGTCCTTGTTCACCTTGGCTTGGCGGATGGCGTCGATCATGTCGCCGACGACGTGGGCATCGGGGCAATACGCCTCGTTGGCATCGCGGGCAGCGCGCAGATCGGCAGGCCCCTGGGCGGGGTCGATGGTGGCCTCGACATTCCCAATGGAGCGCACGTAGCCGACCGTGTCGATGTCGAAGGCGCGCAGCAGGCAGGCTGCGACCGCGCCGGCGGCCACGCGCGCCGCGGTTTCCCGGGCTGACGCCCGCTCCAGCGTCTCGCGGCAGTCGTCGGTGAGCCACTTGAGGCTGCCGGCCAGGTCGGCATGGCCGGGTCGAGGCCGGTGCACGGGCGGCGCCTCGTCGATGCGCCAGTCCTTGTTGACCACCTGGATCGCCAGGGGCGAGCCGATGGTGACGCGATTGCGGATGCCCGAGAGGATGTTGACCGAGTCGGTCTCGATCTTCATACGCCCGCCGCGCCCGTAGCCGCCCTGCCGCCGGCGAAGCTCGCCGTTGATGGCGTCCAGATCGAGCAACAGGCCGGCCGGCAGACCCTCGATGAGCACGATCAAGGCCTGCCCGTGCGATTCTCCCGCGGTGCGGTAATCCAGTGCTGGCATAGGAATTCTCAATGGGGGCGCAATTGGCCCACGAGTCTCGGCGCGCCGTCAGCTCATCAGTCGTTCGCAGGCTTCGCGGTACTTGGCCGCAGTGTTGGTCACGATCTCGTCCGGCAGTTCCGGGCCCGGCGGGGTCTTGTCCCACTTGCCCGCCTGTACCAGCGTGGTCAGGTAGTTACGCACGTACTGCTTGTCGAAGCTATCCTGGTCCCGACCGGGGGCGTACGCGTCGGCCGGCCAGAACCGCGACGAGTCTGGCGTCAGCACCTCGTCAATCAGCAGGTATTCCCCGTCGCACAAACCGAACTCGAACTTGGTGTCCGCGATGATGATGCCCCGCTCCGCGGCGTACGCCCGCGCCCGGTTGTACAACTCCAGGCTGCGCGACCGCAGCAGCGTCATCACGTCCGCGCCCACGAGTTCGCAGGCCCGCTCGAACGAAATGTTCTCGTCGTGGCCGGTCTCTTCTTTCGTCGCAGGGGTGAAGATCGGCTCGGGCAACTGATCGCTCTGCTGCAAACCGGCCGGCAATTCGATCCCGCAAACGGTACGACTGGCCTGGTATTCCTTCCAGCCGCTGCCGGCGAGATAGCCGCGAACCACGCACTCGATGGGCACGACCTGGGCCTTGCGGCAGAGGGTGGTTCGGCCGCGAAGCTCCGGCAGGTACGGCTCCATCCCCCGCGGCGCCGCATCCTCGATCACCTCGAGGAAGTGATGCGGGATGCTTGCCCCGAAGAAACCGAACCAGAACCGTGAAATCTCCGTGAGCATGCGTCCCTTGCCGGGAATGGGCGTGGGCATGACCACGTCGTAGGCGCTGATGCGATCGGTCGCCACCAGCATCATCCGATCGCCCAGATCGTAGACGTCCCGCACCTTGCCGTGCCGCACCGGCACACCCGGAATCTCCGTCCGCGTGACCGCCTTCTCCTCGTAGGTCGTCATCGGTTCTCCATCCACGAACTCAGACATCCACAAACTCAGACATCCACGGAATTCAATCCTCAGGCCCCGTTCGCAACCCGGTCGGACGCCCTATATACTCGACCAAACCGATTTCGCGAAGCCCATTCGAGAGTGTTCACCATGTCCGCCCGCGTATTCGTCACGCAGCCCATTCCCGACGCCGGTTTGAAGCTGATCAAGGAGCACGCGACCGTCGAACTGGGGCCCGCCGACCGCGGTCTCACGCGGGACGAACTCGCCGAAAGCGTCCGCGGCGTGGACGGGATCGTCTGCTTCGTGGCCGATCCGATTGACACGACGGTGCTGTCGGCCGCCGCGCCCACCTGCCGGGTCGTCGCGAGCTACGGCGTCGGCACGGACAATATCGACCTTGCGGCCGCCACGCGCCTGGGCATCCAGGTGACCAACACACCGGATGTCCTCACCGACGCGACGGGCGATTTGGCCTTCGCCCTGCTGCTGGCCGTGGCGCGGCAGCTTCCGGCGGCGATGGCGTACGCGCGATCCGGCGAGTGGCCCGGGATCAGGCCGATGCAGATTTTCGGTTGCGACGTGGCCGGCAAGACATTGGGCATCGTCGGGCCCGGGCGCATCGGGCAGGCCATGGCCCGGCGCGGACGCGGCTTCGACATGCCCATCGTCTACTGCGGCCGGGGGCCCTGCCCGCCGCTGAGCGAAATGGGGGGTCGACAGGCCGCACTGGCCGACGTGCTCGCGGAATCGGACTTCATCTCCCTGCACGTCCCCCTGACGCCCGAAACGCGGAGCATGATCGGCGCCGCCGAACTGGCCCGGATGAAGCCGACTGCGTTCCTGATCAACACGGCCCGGGGGGCTATCGTGGACGAGGCGGCACTGATCGCCGCCCTGTCGGCCGGCCGCATTGCTGGGGCCGGTCTGGACGTTTTCGCCGAAGAGCCGGCGATCCCCCAAGTACTGCTGCAAATGCCCAACGTCATCTGCCTGCCCCACGTGGGCAGCGCAACCCAGGAAACCCGTTCGCGTATGGGGGTGGTGGCCGCGCAAAACCTGCTCGCCTGCCTGCGTGGCGTTGCACCGCCCAATCCGGTGAACCACATCCCGACGAAAGGCCGCATCCTCTAAAGACATTCGTACAGCCGCAGGTTTGGAGCGTCCAACTTCGCCGGATCCACCCGGATGCCCGGGGTTGGTGGTGCGGGCACGCCATTCGCCCGGGTTGGCCGGACACCTGGATGGACCTACTAAGTCTCTTTGGACGAGCGCCACCCGCCATAGAGGCATGCGGCACAAAAACTTACAGGACCCCACTCGACGGTTATCCGACAGACCTGCATAATGGCTTCCAGGGCGTGTTTGAGCAGCCGCCCACAGGTCGGCTGGCCAGGATCACCGGAATGCGACGGGGGCGCTTGACGCCGCTCGACGCAGCCGGCGCCATGACCCAGCGCAACACGAACAGTTTGCGGTCCTAGGGCTTTTACCATAGGCGTCTCATGCTCCGATTTGCAGTGTACAACAATGGCAAGCCGGCGGATTCGGTCGAACTGGCCGGCGCCTACCTCGTCGGCAGCGACGGCGTACCCGTACGCGCCGAAATCGAATTCAAGAGCGGCGAGATTCTCTGCCGCAAGCGCACCACGGGACCGGCCGCCCTCGCCCTGCTCTGGCCCATCCCCGGCGGCGGCAAGGTCATGATGGAGACCACCCGCCTGCCCGAACGCCCCAAGCCCTACGTGCTTCAGTTGGAATTGCTGCGCGGGCGGCTCATGCGCATCGCCCAGAAACGCGAGGACTGGGGCCTGCACGACTTCGAGGGCACTGACGAAATCGGCAAGCAGATCGACAAGGCGCGCGACAAGCTGGTGGCCGGGCTCCAGGCCGAGACGCCCGCCAAGGCGGCCGAACTCGCCGAAAAGGGCATCGGCATCGCCCTGCTCGCGGCCGAACAGCTTTCCGCCTTCCACGCCGAGATCTTCCTCAATCGGCGCAAGCAGGTGGGCGGCTTCCCCAAGCGTCTCTTCGGCTGCGTCGCCAATCTGCACACCCAGAACAAAACGTACCAGAAGGCGCTGGCCGACGCGTTCGAGTACGTCTCCCTCCCCTTCACCTGGAAGCACATCGAGCCCCGGGAGAAGGAGATCAACTGGGACGCCTACGATCGCTGGGTCGAATGGGCGACCAAGCAGCGTATGCCCATCCGGGGCACGCGACTCGTGGCCTTCACCGAGCAGGACATCCCCGATTGGCTCTACATCTGGGAGCACGATTTCGAGGCCGTCCGCGACTTGGTCTACGAGCACCTCCGGCGGATCATCAGCCGGTACGGGCAGTACATCAACGTGTGGGACGTCATCTCCGGGATCCACGCGAACAACTGCTTCAGCTTCAACTTCGAGCAGCTCATGGAGCTGACCCGGATGGCTGCGGCCGTTACCAAGCAACTGGCGCCGCGGGCGACGGCGGTCGTGGACATCGTCTGCCCCTGGGGGGAGTACTACGCCCAGAACCAGCGGACCATCCCGCCCATGCTCTACGCCGAGATGATCGTGCAGAGCGGCGTGAACTTCGACGCCTTCGGTCTTCAGTGCTACTTCGGCGTGGCCAATGAGGGGATGTACGTACGCGATCTCTTCCAGATCTCATCCATGCTTGATCGCTTCGCCGGATTGGGCAAGCCACTGCACCTGACCGGCATGCAGGTGCCGTCCAACACCGCCGCAGACGCAAGCGACGCCTGGGGCGGGGCGTGCTCGATACCGGCGGCTGGCGCCTGGCACCGCGACTGGTCGGAAGAGACTCAGCGGGCGTGGCTGCGTCGCGTCTACCACATCGCCTTGAGCAAGCCGTTCATTGAGGCAATCACCTGGCGGGCCCTCGACGACAGCGCCCCGCACGTGCCCCACGGCGGGCTGCTCCATAAGGACGGCAAGCCCAAGGCCGCGTACAAGGAACTGCTCACGATTCGCAAGGAACTCAACGCGGACAGCCGGCGTGCCAACCCGTCAGCGACGCTGACCTGAGGTCCCTGCGGCACCGTCATCGCGGCCGCGGCCAGGCTCGCCAAACAACGCCCCGGTGAGTGAACATGGCCCTCTCCTGGCTGGATGACCTGCCCCGACCATGGCCCACGAAGCCTGACTCAGCCCGCGCCCGCTTCATCCTGGCCGCCGGCGTCACCACTGCCCTTTTGGTGATCTTCGCCTGCGGGGCGGCACTCCGCTCCGTGAACCACCGGCCGCTGCCACATGTATCCGCGCCCGGCGAACGCAGCGCGGAACTGCTCAACGGGCTCGATCCCAATGTCGCGCCCTGGTGGGAACTCACCGCCCTACCGCGCGTGGGCCCCTCCCGAGCGCGGGCGATCGTGGCCTTTCGCGAGACCTGGACGGAAGAGGGGCCCGCCTTCCCCACCGCTGATTCGCTGGAACGCGTGCACGGCATCGGGCCGAAAACCGTCGCACGCCTTCGGCCTCAGTTGATCCTTCCCGCGGGCGTCGAGCATCGTGGCGGTGATGATTAACCACGGCCGGTTCGATCATTCGTCACCGGACGGGGGCACAGTTCGCCAAACTTGGCGCTATGGATGATGACCAAGCTCCCCCACCAGTTGCTCCCGGATGATCGCCAGCATCTGCATTTCGCACGCTCGCACCCGACCGTAGGAGGATGCCGTATCGCGCGTGATCTGCCGTAAGGAAGGCTTGTCTTCCGCATCCAGCACCCGCAAGCGACGCTGCACGAGTTGTCGCACGACGCGGGCCCGCTCAGGGGTGTGCGAGCGTCGCAACAATTGCCGCGCGGCATCATCGACTGCCGACCGGTACCGCGCGCCCAAGACGTTCAGATCGGAAGCAGCCCCGACCAATTGCGGATGAGCGCCCGGCGTTCCACTTGCGGCGGGGGCTTTCTGCGATTCCGTTCCGCGCTTCGGCCCTCGTTTTGGGCGCGGGTCGTCGGCATCCGCTTCCAACGCATGGCGGCACGCCGCCCGATGGAGGCGGCGCTCACGTTCCTGGTCGGTCTCCTCCAGGGCGCGGTGGATCGCTCGACGAATCCGCAGCAACGCGAAGCTGGCAAATGGTATTTCGCACGCCGGGTCATAGGACCGGGCCGCGCGTACGAGCTCCAGACAGCCCTCCTGGAACAAATCGTCAATGTCACGATGGCGTCGGCCAGCACGCAGGGGTCCCAGCCGATGCTGCAAATGCACCCTTACCAGCCCCAGGTTCTCAGTGACCCGCGTTTGCCAGGAACCGGATGACTCACGTTCTACTCGTGGTGCTTCCACTCCGCCGGGTTGCGGTGACATGCCAGACCCCTCCGTCTTGGACCGCGTGCTCCTTGATCCTTCTATACCTAACATATACCAAACACAAGATGAAGGCAAGCGCGCAACCGGGGCGGAGCGAAGGTCTGACGAGCCCCATCCGCGGTGAAGCCGGCGCGACGCCGCAAGCTGTGGTGTGGAGAACCGCGAGAAAAGTGGCGAGAGGAATCGCCGACGGCTACGGGAACGCGTAGCCCGCAATCTGGGCGTGAAAGACCATCCGGTCGTCCACAATGCCCTGGACGTTGCCCACTACGCGTCGTGACCGGTTTTCGGTGAGCTTGGCCACGATGTACAGGCGGCACGGCGGAATCACCGCCTCACGGAACCGGCAAGCTTCCACGCCGCCGAAAGCGACGAAGGTCTCCAGGCCGTCAACGTAGCGGGACATGAAAGCGATCAGATGAGCGCCGACCTCAAGTTGCAGCACGCCGGGGAAGATCGGTCTGCTGGGGATGTGGCCGCGGACCCACCACTCGTCCTCGCGGCAATCGCGATACGCCACCGCGAGGCTGGTGTCGCGGTCCATGTGGCACACGCCGTCAAGCAGTTGAAACTCGTAGCGATGGGGCATCCGCCCGTAGATGAAGGCCTGATCGTAGACGACGGCATTGAGATCGATCGATTCAAAATCGACAAGCAGGGGCGGCGGCATCTGCGATCCTCGATGACAACACGATCAGCGACCGGATCGGCCCGTTCCGGGTGAACCGATCGCGCACGGGGAATGCACAGCACGATCGCGTCGGGCGTGGATAGGCGACCCGACGCGATCAAAAGCGGGGTTGAGTGCGCAGGTTATTCGCCTTCCGCGCCGGAGCGGGACTCGAGGATGCCTTTGCGGACCTCCTGGGCGGCGGCTTTTACGTCCTGCATGACCTTGCGAACACGGGTGCCGGCGGCCTTGTTGCCACCTCTGGCTTTGTTGACATCATCAGCGGCCGATTCGACCAACTGTTTGAGGCGTTCATAAGCTTCCATGGGTTCCTCCTGCCAGTGGCGTGGAAGACGGTTTGTCGGAACGCAGTCGCTTCAGCCCGTCCCTAGGCTGGTTACGGGCGGGGAGTCTAACAGAGGTCCAGATCCGAGGCAAAGCAAAAGCGGGGGGTTGTGGGCGTTTTTGACCCCCTGAGGGGGGTTTCGCGGGCCTCCGCCAGTCTCCAGGCGACCCGCCGGCAGCAGGAAGTATAACTGCACATTCCCCATAAATACTTATGAAAAATAAGGTTATAGTCGACGACCCGGCGCATGCCGACGACCTCCGCCGTCGGTACCCACCCCGGCTTCAGGGTCCGCCAGGGCCCGATAAAACTCTGTAGAGCAGCCAAAATAACCGCCGATGACACCTGGGGGCGTGCGATCCGGGGGGATCGGGAACCGGACCGCCGCGCGCACGCCGTTGCCTGACAATGAGGATCCACCTGCTATGTGCCTGCGACCAGAACTTGTATTGGGCTTGCTGATCAGTGCGGTAACCGGTGCGTGGGGCGCTCCGCCTCCGAACCCCGACAGCGTGCCGCGCGTGCCGCAACCGCGTTTCGACATCGCCTATGACATCAACGACGCGGCTCGCCCCCTGCGTACCGTCGAGTTGTGGTACACCCTCGATGAAGGGCAAACGTGGCGACTCTACGGCATCGACGAGGATCGCGTTTCGCCAGTGACGTTCACGGCCGAACAAGAGGGCCTGCACGGCTTCTACTTGCTCATCAGCAACGCCGCCGGTGTATCCGGGCCGCCTCCAACTGAGGCCACCGAGCCGCACTTCCGGGCCTTCGTCGATCACACCCCCCCAGTGGCGCAATTGCAGCGCCCGACGCTGGTTCGACGCAGCCGCGACCTGAAAATCGTCGAGCTGCGCTGGTCGGCGCTGGACGATCACCTTGGCAACCGCCCTATCGATCTGGCATATCGCACGCTGCCGGACGGAACCTGGCGGGATGTCCAGACCAACCTGCCCAACACCGGACGCTATGACTGGCACATCCCTGTCGATCTTCAGGGCGAGGTGATGTTCCGGATGACGGTTCGCGATCGGGGCGGTCACGCCGTGCAGTGCGCCTCCAAGGCCATCGCCATCCAGGCCGAGCCGACGCCCGATCCATCGATGCCGGAGATGCTGAACGAGGAGTACACGCCCCTCGGCGATCCGCCCACGCCGACGGCCGCGGAGATGCAACGGGCCCGCGAGTTGCTCCGCAAAGGCCGCCGGCACGCCCTTCAGGGAGAACACGCGCTGGCCGCGGCCCGTCTTCGCGAGGCCCTCGAACTCGATCCCCGTATGCCCGAAGCGCTTGTCGAGTTGGGCGGCGCCCTGTACGCTCTGAACCAATTCGAGCCATCGGTGCGAGCGTACGACTTGGCCCTGCGTCAGACGCCGCAAGATCGGAGCGCCCTCGAGGGCATCGCCCGGTCCCTGATGGCCCTGAACAAGCACAGTGCGGCCGAGGCCAAGCTGCTCGAGATCGTCGAGTCGGACCCCAAGGACGTGGAGACGTGGCTCCACCTGGGGGACGTGGCGATCTATCGGGGCAACGAGGTGGCGGCCCGGGACTACTACCTGAAAGCAGCCACCCTGCGTCCGGAGGCCCGCTCGGTCGCGGACCGGGCGCGTGCCCGGCTCGACGACCTGCCGGCGTTCCGCCGCGGGGCGCGGGAACCGATCAACTGATGAGCGCAGCCACTTCGTCGATCAAGCCGGTGTATGCAGTTTACGGGGCCGACGCCTTTCGCAAACGCCAGGTCGTGGCGGATATCTGCAAGTCGGTGCTGGAGGCCGGCGGCGATACACCCAGCCAGTACGAGGGCAAAACCGCCGAACTTGCGGCCGTCCTCGACGACGTCCGCACCTACTCCCTGCTTGGCGGCCGGCGGGTCGTCATCGTTGAGGACGCAGACGAGTTCATCTCTGCGCACCGCGCGGCGCTCGAACGGTATTGCAGCGAACCGGTCGATTCCGGCGTGCTCATCCTCGTTTGCAGCAGCCTTCCGGGCAACCAGCGGTTGCACAAGATCATCGCCAAGAACGGCCAGGTGACCAAGTGCGACGCGCTCAAGCGGCAGGAAGTCGTGCAATGGATCTCCACGCGGGCGCAGGAGGCCCACGGCAAGCGGCTGGACGCGCGGGCGGCGTGGATGCTGCGCGAATTCACCGGCGACGACCTGGGCATGCTCGATGGGGAAATCGGCAAGCTGGCCATCTTCGTCGGCGAGCGTCCGGCGATTACCGAACGCGACATCGAGGCGCTGGTGGGCCGGCATCGCGAAGAGAACGTGTTCGGCGTCACCGACGCCATTGCCGAAGGCGACCCCGCGCGGGCCCTGGCCCAGTGGGAGCAGGTGCTGGCCACCGATCGGGCGGCGCCGGCGCGGGCGGTGGGCGGTTTGGCCTGGGGCATCCGCCGCCTGCTCGCTCTGAAAATACTGGCGGAAGGGGGCGCGTCCATGGCGGGGCTCGCCCGCCAGGCGTTCACCCGCCCCGACGTGTTGCAGCGGCGGCTGGCCAACGTCACCGTCGAAGAGCTCGAGCGCCAACTGTGCGATCTGCTCAGTGCCGATCTCGCGGCGAAAAGCGGCCTGGGCAGCGTCACAACCGCCATTGAGAAATTCATTATCACCCATTCGAGCCGGGCGAGGCCCGCGCGGCGCACCGGCTGAACGACGCTCGCCGCCGCCTGCCCTGACGTGGAAGACAGGTGCAATCATGTTACGGAAGGCACACCATCTCGTTTTGCTGAGCGCCATGGCGATCGGCGGCTGCCAGCAGATGAACCCCGCGCCCCCGCACGAATTCCAGCAGGCGGCGCCGCGAGAGCTTGCCGACGACGCACAACGCCCCCAGACCGCCCGCAGCGCGGATCCGGCGGCGCGCTCCGCTCCCGAGAACGATCCCACCGATCGGGCGGTGCGCGCCTATCTGGCCGACCTGGAGGCCGCCACGCAGCAGGATCCACCTGCTTCCTCAAGCACCTTGCCCGCGGAGCATTCATCAACTTCCGCAACGTCCGAACCGCTTGCCGTCGATGCGACGCAGACCAAGACCAACCCGCACTCCACCGCCACCAGCCAGGCCCTGACGGGGAGGGACGATGCGACCACCAACGCGGTCGCGCCGCCGGTCGCCCGGGCCAATGCGCCGGCCGCGATCGAGCCGCCGGCAGCCGATGACGGACCCGCCCGTCCACAGGTGCTGGCCGCCTATCTCGCATCATCCTCGCCGATCGGCCCGGTGGAGACGCCGCCGGCCGACACTCTGGGCGTGCACCAGGGCATTTCCATGCCGTCGGCCCGCGCGCCCGCCACGTTGGAGCAGTTCATCGACGCCGCGCGCGAGGCGCTGGCGGCCGATCCCGGCAATGCGACGGCGCAGTGGCGCTTGAGCCTTCTGCAACTTGCCGCCGGCGATACAGGGGCAGCAGCGGAATTGTCCGGCGAGCTGGGCGAGCAGGCGCGTAAGCTCATTGCGCGACAGGTCTCGGCCGCCGCGGAGACGCAACGTCTGCTGGCCGACCCGTCGGCCGGCGCCGACCAGGCCCTTGATGCCGTAGACGCCGTGCGCGAGGTGCTGCGGCGCGATGCGGAATTGCGTATTCCCACCGTCGCCCTCTGCTCGCGGGTGACCACCTTCGGGCTCTACGAGACGATGCCCGAGAATCTGCTACTGCCCTACCAGCCCAACCGGGTCATCGTCTATTGCGAGGTGCGCAATTTCGACGTGGAGAAGACCTCCGCCGGCGAGTATCGCGCATTGCTCTCGTCGCGCCTGGAGCTGTTCTCCGACGACGGCCGTTCGCGCTGGGTGCGCGAAGAAGACAACATTGAAGACCTCGCCCGCAGTCGACGAGAGGATTTTTTTCTCACCCAACTGGTCACCCTGCCCGGCGATCTCGAAGCGGGCGCCTACACCCTGAAGGTGACCATCACCGATCTGCTCGCGTCCAAGACCAACGAGGCGGTGCACCGGTTCCACATCGGCGAAATCGACGCGGATGCGGCGGCGGACTAAATGCTCGCCGAGTGGCCGCATCGCGTTCGACGCACGCTTCTGTGTCCGGCCCCTGCGCCCCCACGACCAGGAAACGCTTGACGCGTGTGCTGCACGCCCCGAGAATTGCCGTTGCATCCGGCAGCGCGGCGACGCGTCGCCGACGGCGCGAATTCGCCGTCGGGAACCCCGTGCCACCCGGGATGCGCGAGCGTCAACCATGAATCGGGGACATCCATCACGCCTGAGGAACCAAACGCAGTCCGGCACCTTCGCCCGCCTGTTTACGGTGGCGGACGCCAATCGCGCCCTGCCGCTGGTGCGGCGCATCACGCGGGACATCGTGAGCCACTGCCACACCCTTGCCCGGCAACACGCGTTGCGCGGCGATCAACTGGCCCGCCGCAACGCTTCGGCCGTGGCGGCGCTCGACCGGCGGGCCGAAGCGGTCGTTCGCCAGGTGCACGGTCTGATCGCCGAACTTGAGGCCATCGGCTGCCGGCTCCGGGATTGGGAAACAGGGAAGGTCGATTTTCCGTCGGTGCTGAACGGCCGCGAAGTGTATCTCTGCTGGATCCTGGGCGAGGCGCAAGTCAGCCACTGGCACGACCGTGATGCCGGCCTGAGCCAGCGGCGACCCCTGCCTGTCTCCCGTGACGCGCGCCGCCGTTCAGCCCGCCTGCGCACATCCTGACGAGACGGCGCCGCGGCCGATCACATCAACTGCTCAAGATAGGAAATCATGACGTAGACTTCGGCGGTGCGCTTGGGGCCGGGCACGCCGGCGAGTCGGCGAGCGGTCGCCTGTAACTGCCGGAAACGAAAGAACCCGTAGAACACCGTGGCCGGATCCTGGTCGCCGATCTCGGTGCGGTCGCGCACCACCGTGCTGGTGTCGCCCCGGCCCCGCATCTCGCGGGTAAGCCGGTCGAGTTCCTCGGTCAGGGCTCCAAAGAGGAACTCGCGAAAGGCCTCGATCTCGTCCTCGCTCGGATTCGGACGGGCGAAGAAGTCGACGAACCGCGGATCCGCCCCCGCTTTGAACAACTCGAACATCTCCTGCGTGCCGCTCAATGTCCCCCCGACCGCGGTGAACTTCTGGCGCGCTTCCCAGGTCGCTTCGAGGATCGGGAAAAAGTCGCTGACCCGGTAGGTCAAGCGGCGCTCCCAGATTTGGGCGAGCGCGACCACGGCCTTGGCCCGCACCTCGCGATCGACGCCGATGTCGCTGGCAATCGCGGTCAGGACCTCTTCGACCAAACGGGTGTACAGGCAGACGCGCAGCCGGCGAACCGTCTGCGCGTGCAGGTTCGACGCTTCCTGCCCGTCGAAGGCCTCCCGGCACACGTGACCGAGCAGACGGTAGAAGTTACTTTCGGCCATAACCAGCGATCGGCCCAGCAAGGCGCGGGTGGGCAGGTGGAACTCAAAGGTCGCGGGATTGGTATTGCACAAGGAATCGACCAGCGTCTGCAATCCGCGCTGGCGTGTGCCGAGTTGCTGTTCAGACAGCGGGGATGGATAGTTGGCGAGCACCTCCCCCAGCCACTCCAGGCAGACCATTTGGCGCTTGATGGTGTCGCCCAGTTGTGCCGCCCCAGGATCACCCGCCCGTGCCAGCCGTTCATAGATGGCCTCGATGATGCTGCGTTCTTCGGCGTCGAAGGGACTGTTGGGGCCATAGCGAACGGGATCATCAGTCATGGGCAGCTTCCGTCGAGCCGGGGCGAAACGATACACGTGCAGGCAGAGTAGCACGCCCCCCACGAGGATTCAAAACAATTCACTGCCCGCTCGGGCGCGGGGCGTCCGCACACCTGCAATGATGACGTCCTCAGCGACAGACCTCACACTTGGGGGGATGCATGCGCCGCCTCGGGCTCGGCGCGCTTCAGGATTGGTCGGCAGTGACCTCGGTGGCGGTGGCGGCCGACGGAGCGCCGTTCTCGCCGCCCGCGGCAGGTTTGTATTCCGGCACGATGGCGCCGAGTTGATTGCGGATGTCGTCGGCCGACGCCGTATCGGCGATTTCGATCAGCCTCCGAATCCGTTCACGCTGCTCCTCCCACTTCTCGAAGCGGCAGCGCCAGGTGGCAATCTTCGGGTGGCTCGTGGGCGCGATGTCCTCGCCGTCGATCAAGAGTTCTTCGTAGAGCTTTTCGCCCGGCCGGGTGCCGGTGAAGATGATCTCGATCTCTTCGCCAACGCGCAAGCCGCTCAGCGTGATCATGTTGGCGGCGAGGTCGACAATCCGCACGGGCTCGCCCATATCGAGCACGTAGATCTCCCCGCCCTTGCCCATGGTCCCCGCCTGCAACACGAGCTGCGAGGCTTCGGGAATGGTCATGAAGTAGCGGGTCATCTCCGGATGGGTGACGGTGACCGGCCCGCCTCTGGCGATCTGCTTGCGGAAAATCGGGATGACGCTCCCGCTCGATCCCAGCACGTTGCCGAACCGTACGGTGACGAATTGCACCGTGGAGGTCATGGCGAGGTGCTGCACGAAGATCTCCGCCACGCGCTTGCTGCATCCCATGATGCTGGTGGGGTTGACCGCCTTGTCGGTGGAGATCATGACCATCTTGTCGACCTTGAACTGGTCGGCCGTCAGGGCGATGGTCTGCGTTCCCACCACGTTGTTCTTGATCGCCTCGCCGGGATTGCACTCCATCATCGGCACGTGCTTGTGCGCCGCGGCGTGGAACACCACGCTGGGCAGATACTCCGCAAAGACGCTGCTGACCCGGGTGGCGTCGCAGATGTCCGCGACGACGGGGGTGATTTCCAGCTCCGGATAGGCGCCATGGAGCTCGCGATGAACCTCGAACAGGGCGTTCTCCGCCTGTTCAACCAGAACCAGGCGGCGGGGTTGGAAGCTGGCGATCTGGCGACACAATTCCGAGCCGATGCTACCGCCGGCCCCGGTGACCAGAATGCACCGATCGGTGAGTTGAGCCCCGATCGCGTCGAGATCGAGCCGCACCGGCTCGCGTCCGAGGAGGTCCTCGATGTCGACGGGCCGTAACTGGCTCACCTGGGCGCCGCTGATCAGCGCGGACATCGGGGGGATGGTGCGGAAGCTCAAGTTGTGCCCTTTGCACAGGTCAATGACCTCGCGCAATTGGCGCGGCTTGGCCTCGGGCATGGCGATGAGCAACTGGTCGATGCTCTGGGCGTCGCAGATGGCCTTCAGCTCCGGCGTGCGCCCGATCACCTCCACGCCGTGAATCCGGTGGCCGAGCCGGGAGACGTCGTCGTCGACGATGCCCACGAGTTCGTAGCCGAGATCCGGGCGGCGGAGAATCTCACGGATGAGGTTCTCGCCATGCCCACCCGCCCCGACAATCAGGATGCGCTGCATGTTGCCCTCGTTGGGGCTGCGCATGAAATCGAAATACGACCGCACCAGGACGCGAACGCCGGAGACCAGCGCGATCGTCGCCGCCCAGTCGATGAGGAACACCGACTGCCGAAACACCACGTTGGGATCAATGAGGTACTGGCCGGTGGTCGACCGGGCGATGTTCTCGATGGCAAAATAGGCGAGGATGAAGACGAAGGAGCTGATCTGGGAGGCCGCGGCGATGGAGAACAGATCACGAAGCCCGACGAAGCGCCATGACCCGCTGAACTGGCGCATGAGGGCAAAGATCAAGAGCTTGATCGGCAACGCCAGCAGCAGTAACCGCGGGAAAATCCCGCCAAACCAAGACTGGAACCCGTGGAAGTTGTAGGCCAGACCGAAGGCCGCAAGCAGGCTCAGGCAGAACAACACCGCGTGGGCGATCACGGAGATCTGGTTGCGGTACCGGTAAGCCAAAGCAACCAGCGCGCGTGATGCGGGCGACGGCTCACGTCGATCCGGATGACCTGGGGAGGGCTCTTGCATTCGTCAGCGCGCGATCTGGCCTCAGTTGAAGAATAGCGTTAAGGGCTTCGCTGGGGTCGACGCTGGGCCCGGCGCGGTTCGAATTCGCGTCGCCTGCTCACGTCCGTGCTTCAGATATCATCAGGGGACGGTTGTGTCTCGGCCTGCTGGTAGTCTTCCATCCGCGCCCCAATGTCGGCGTACACGGTTCCCCGGAACCGCTCGCGGGACAGCCTTGCGTCGTAGAGGGCCTTGTCATCCTCATGATTCAACCATAACAGGTAGACACGCAAGGCCGCAAGCCGGGGAGGAACGTCGGGATTCGCCGCGAGCCGATCCAGATTGTCGAACGGTATGGCCATCAGCACGGTGTCCGGCAACAGCTCTCCCAGCGAATCACGGAGGGCGAACGGTTTATCTTCCTGCTGATACAACCGCTCCATCAGCGTGCTGGCCGTCGACATCCGTCCTTCGATCGTGGCGCACAGAATCCGCCCGATCAACGGCTCCGGCTCGCTTCGGTCGAGCGAGTTCGCTTGGGTGAAACTGTCATCCGCCCGCCGATAATCTCCGTCGCGCAGAGCCTGCCAACCCTGGGAAAGGTACCGCTCGCGGTGGGCAGCCAGCCGCGCGGCAAACCGCTCCGCGGGCGAGTTTTGCTGCTCCTGGCGTGCCACGGCTTCCAGATCGATCTCCGGCGAGTTCGCAATGGACACGTTCGTCAGTTCGTCCCGAATCGCCCCGCCCGACGGCGGTAGATAAACCAAATTGGAGAAACTTCGCGTCCCTAATAGCTCAGAATCGTGCCGGAGAATTCGCCTAACGGATTCGCCGCCCACCCAAGGCATCAACGTCGGCTGGTACCCGACCCGCCCGCTGTAAACCGGTGAGCTGAAAGACCAAGCCGATGGGCTCCGCCCAAAGGGCATCATGAACTGATAGCCCACAGACTGCCCCAGTTGGCGCGTATTGGCAAATCGAACCGCAGACCCCCCTGAGGATCGCCCTCGGAAGGAAACGGCGGCGGATCCAGGGTTGGCAAAGCCAAGTCGTGACGCCCCCCTGCCACCTCGCGAGAAGGAACTACCGCCCCCGCTTCCCAGCAAACGGCCGCGCGTGAGCGTCCGGTCAATCGCATTCACCGTACCGAGCGTGTTGTCGCCCTGAACTGACTGGCCCCTGACTGGCGCCGCCGTCATCAGTCCAATCGCCGCTGCGACTACAACAGCACACAGGCTGGTGTAGCCACTTGTCCTCAGCCAAGACTTATGCATACGGCCTCCGAACCGCGTAAAGGGCAGTGTGGACGATAAGCCATCCACTCCGATGCCCTCGGTTGCCCAACCTGCCTTGAGCTCTCGTTGTATTTTACGACCAGCTCATCCTCAGTTCAACAAAAGCTAGGGACTTGGCATTTCTGGGCTTCCCCCGCGTTTCTTGATCTACCATCGGTCTTATCGGGCGATCCCAGGCAAGAGCTTAGCATCACCGTCTGGCGGGGGCGATCAGCCATTCCACCAGTTCACACGGATTGCGGCGGTCGACGTTGTACCGATAATGCCCTTCAGGCAAGGCGGACGACTCCGGCGCCTCGGCAGCGGGGCAATCATGGGAATGCGGCGGTAGTAGCGAGGACTCACCACCATGGTTGACGCACGGCCAGACCCTCCTCGAGCACCGTCGCCTCCGATGCCGCCGAGCGGAGCGCTACCGTGTTGGGCGATCACGTTCGCCGCCGCCATCCTCGTTTATGGACTCACCACGGCCCCTGGTGTCCTCTGGGGGGACCATGGGGAGGCTCAGTTGCGGGTCCTGCTGGGAGCCTGGACGGAAGCACGAGACATTGTGCGCGTTCACCTGCCGTACTACGCGATGGCGGGGACGCTCCGCCGCGTCCTTGATTGCGATGCAGCATGGGCTGCCAATCTAACGGCCGCAATCGCGGGTGCCGTGACGGTCGCCAACATCAGTTGCCTGCTTCGAATAATGGTGACCTCACGGGCCGCTTGGTTCTCCGGCGCCGCCCTCCTGCTGTGCTCACACACCCTCTGGCAGTTGAGCACCCGGGCCGAAGTCGTCACCTTCGCCACCATGTGCCTCTCCTTTGAGTTGCTGATGGCCGTCCGATGGTTCAAGTCCGGCGCCCCTGGATGGCTTCTCCTGGCCGCTTTCGCGAACGGACTGGGTTGGTCAACGCACAATCTGGCGCTGCTCACCCTTCCCGCCTACGCGATGCTGGCCGTTGCCTATCGCCGAGCCCTCCCCGTGCCTCACGCAAAATGGCTGCTCGCGGGCACTACCGCATGGCTGCTCGGAGCAGCTCCCATTTTGACCCTGGCCGTACAGTCCTACTTGAATACCGGATCTTTGACTTTTACGGCTCGCTCCGTGTTCGTGGGGCAGTACGCCCACGAAGTGTTCAACCGCCAGGGATTGGGTTCGCTCATCGCTCGGTCCGCAGGCTACATCGCCCTGAACTTCCCCACCCCGCTACTCGCGCTCATTCCCCTCGGCTGGTGGGCGCTGCGTCGCGAAAGGCACGCCTGGTTCTTTCTCACGAGCGCGGGCGTGATCCACTTGGCTTTTGCATTCCGATACGCAGTGCCCGACCAGTACACGTTTTTTGTGCCAAGCTATCTGTTCCTGGTCCTTTTTGCTGGCGTGGGGACCGACCAAGTGATCCGCCGATGGCCGATTCGCGCCGCGAAGGTCATGTGTCCGATATTGGCCCTGCTCGCGCCCGTCGTTTATGCTGCGCTCCCGCTCGCCGTCCGCCGCCTGCCGGCCGGGCTCGTCCCGCTCCCGACGCGCGAGGTTGCGTATCGAGACCGGTATACTTGGTTCTTGACGCCGTGGGGACATGACGGCAGCCGAGGGGCGAGGCGCTTCGGACAGGAGGTCTTGCAAGCGCTGCCCTCCGATGCGGTGCTTCTCGCCGACCCGACGCTGCGACGGCCTGTTCAGTACATTCAGGCCCAGACCGGTGTACGTCCCGATGTCGCCATCCTGGATGGCAGCCTGGCTGTCGGACCGGTGCCAGCCACGGCACCCTCAATCGATGAAGCACAACGCCTCGCTGCTGATGGCCGGCTGTTCGTGACCGGTCGCACAGCAGGATACGCACCAGAGTGGTTGATCCGAGGACCTTTCCGATATAGGGACTATGGACTTGTATGGCAGGTCCTGCCCAAGCCCGAGAGCGCGTGCGACGAGGACAGCGCCCAGCGCACAAGCTCGCGGCCCAGGTAAACCGCCTAGCAGCACCCGCAACAGCACGGCCAGTCGCCCGCCGATGGGAGATTAATCGATGGACGAATCAACGATCGCAGCAAGTTCGGACGATACGTTGACACCAACTAAAACCTGGCCCGCGACCCTTCGAGTCGCGGCCGCAACCGGCGTGTTGGTTGGTTTGGCCGAGGTGGCCTGGGCCTACCGCTATCCCGACTTGAATCCCACATGGCGCGCGTCCCTGCCCGGCTCGTTCACCGGGCTGTTGCAGTTCTCGGCCATCGCGATCGCCGTCGACATGATCATTATGCTGCTGGTTGGTCTGGTTTGCATGGGCCTGACCGCGCTGGGCCGCTTGATCTGGGGTAGCTCGAAACCACCGGGGCCCAAAGACCCGACCGCGCGGCGGCTGGTCGGGAGCGCCGGCGTCGTGTATCTCGCCGCGGCCTGGTTCGTGTTGTTCCTCTACCCTGCGGCCCTGCGATCCTCGGCAGCGTACTTACTTCGTCTCGGCGCTACAGTCGCAGGCGCTGCGGTGGTCGGCTTTCTGGTGGTATGGGTCCTCGACACCCTGGGTCGACGCGTTCACCGGCGTCTGTCTCTGGCGGGCTGGCTGGCCCTCGTGGCTATCCTGTTGGTCAGCACGCTGCCGCCGTATTCGCGCAATGGCGGAACGCCTGCGCTCGCGACCGCGCCCCCCGAGTCCGAGCAGGGGCCGCGCCCAAACATCGTCCTGGTGACCATCGACACCCTCCGGTACGACCACGTGGGTTGCTCCGGCGAGATCCCGTGGATCAAGACCCCCACGCTCGACGCGTTGGCCGGCGACGGGGCGCAGTTTTTGCAGGCGATCAGCCAGTCGCCGACCACCACCCCCTCTCACTGCTCCATCATGACCAGCGTTTACCCGAACGTTCATGACGCTGTGAACGGCAAACCCATGCGGCGAGACTTGCTGACGGTGGCCCACTGCCTCAGCGAAAACGGGTACGCCACCGCGGCCTTCACGTCCGCCACTACCACGCGCTCGATCAACTCCGGGCTGGACGGCGGATTCGACCTGTACGTGGATTCGCTGGTCCCCTGGTCGGAAGCGTTCAGCGCGGACGCGTTCCAGAATCTGGTGGCCTTCTACATCCTCGGCATTATGCAGAAAAGTCAGATCGCCGGCGAGGTGGTTACGGAGCGCGCGCTCCGCTGGCTCGCCAAGGAACCACAGCAGCCTTTCTTCCTGTGGCTCCACTACTTCGATCCGCACTCGCCGTACGGTTCTCCGCCGCCCTACCGGGACATGTACCTTGCCCACGTACTGCCGGACGCGCCGATGGCGTCCGACCGGGCACGCTACGCCGGCGACGTCACGTACACAGATGCCCAGTTGGGGCGGGTCATCGAAGCCCTAAAGCAGCGTCAACTCTACGACGACGCGTTGCTCGTGGTCACCAGCGACCACGGCGAGGCCTTTGGCGAGCAACACTGGGGCTACACGGAGAAGGCGCACGGCGACCATCTCTACGACACCACCCAGCACGTGCCGTTGATTATCAAGGCCCCCGGCGCGCCGGCGCACCGGCGCATCCAGCAACAGGTGGAGCTGATCGACATCGCCCCGACCATTCTGGCCTGCACGACCATTCCGCCGCCACCGAGCTTCGCCGGCCAGTCTCTCTGGGAACTCGTCCAGGGCCAACCGTTCAGCGGCGAGCGGCGTCCGGCCTATGCCATGACCTGGGTGGAAGCCTGGGATCCGTCGCAACCACAGGCTTTGGGTCAGTACGTCGCCAAGCTCGCCCGCCGCACCCCACAGTGGAAGTACATCATGGTGGACCGGTTCTTTCAGCAAGAGCTTTACAACCTGCAAATTGACCCCCTGGAGATCACAAACATCTCGGAGCAATACGAGCGGATGTGCGCGCGCAATCGGGAGGATGTGAGCGCCGCCATGCCGCTGGATTACGACCCGGCCGAAGACCCACGCGGAAGACTGGCGCCCGCACTGCGTCGCAGCCTCGAGGCACTCGGCTACCTCGGGGGCGCCGAAGACGATCCCACGCCCGGCGAGAAAGGGGCGGTGCCGTGACCTTGCTCGCACATGCCTTCCTGGCCCTGCTCCCGGTACTCAGCAGCGCAGAACGAATTGCCGCGCACACCGCCCAAGACGGGCGCCCCCTGCTCGTCAGCGCATTCGACAACGGAGGATTTGCCGCCCGCGGACCCGCGGGATCGATCCCCGCGCGCGTCACCACCAATTGTAGGCTCGTCGCCGGGCGCCGCGGACAGGGGGTGCAGATAGGCGATGCGAACACTGCTGGGCAATTGGCCTACCCGGCTGCGGAGGCCCTGCGAACCGAACGCGGAACGATTGAGTTTTGGATCAAACTCAACTGGGATTATGCTGACTCCACGAGCAAACTGACGCGGGTCTGGTTCGATACCGGCACCGGCCGCAGCCGGGATCGCATCTACCTGCACTCCAATACCGGCGCGCTGGTTTTCGGAATTTTCGACAGCGCCGGACAGGCGCATTTCGTGCAAAGCCGCTCCATCAAGGACTGGCATGCGGGCGAGTGGCACCAGGTGACCTGCAGTTGGGACTTGAGCCGCAGGATGATGGGACTGTGGTTCGACGGAACCCCGGTTGGGCACACCCCCAGTGCCGCGCAAAAGGGGACCTGGCGGTTGAACCCTGCAGCGTTCCGACTAATTCGGATCGGAAGTTTCGGCAACAATCAAACACCATTTGACGCGGTGATCGATGACCTGACGATCCGGGGCAACGCGCGGTCGGACACGGGCGCGGAGCGGTCGAACGAGGATGCGCAGCGAAACCTGCAGGCGCGGCAGAAACAAGCGGCGGAAGCGCTGGGCGCGTTGCAGCGGAGTATGCGGGAAGCGGAAGCCGCCGGTGTGGCCACCACCGACGTCTGGCCAGTTGCCCTAGCGGCGGAAACGGGAATCTGGCGGATGTCATTCGCGGCGGAGCACTACCCGCCGGCCCAAATGCGCAACTACTGCGACTACGTCGAAACGCAGTGCAGAGCCGCTGCGGCGCAGCTCGCCCAATGGATGGCGAGGAATCGGACCGCGCCGGCCGCGCCGCCTGAGCTGCGCTTCCCATTGCACGTCGAGGGGGATGCTTTTCGCGACGACTCCGGCGCAGAGAGGCTCCTCGTGGGCTTGCGCAATATCCAACCTTACGAGTTCAAGGACATGGCCCGGGGATTCAATCTCATTGCCTGGAACGGTAACGCGCCAGAGTGGTGGATTGAGAAAGCCACAGCGGCGGGATTTGCCGGCCAGTTTCACTCCGCTTGGTCACGGAACGCCCAACTGCGACAGACCGCACGCAGCGATCCGCAATTGCGGGTGGTCGATGGCAGGTCCAGCCACAACTGGGGGGAGGACCTGTGCATCGACACGCCTCGCGCCCGGGCGTTGATCGCGCAGGCAGTCGCCGGACAGCGGGTCGTACGCCGCGGCGGCGATCCCACGCTGGCCTATGGTTTTCTCAGCGCGGAAGACACGTACATGTGCTACTGCCAGGCAAGCCATGGGCTCTTCCGCCAATGGCTGCAGGCGCGTTACAAAACAACGGCGCGACTGAACGAGACGTGGAGCAGCACCCATGAAGGTTTTCGGAAAATCGACCCGCCCCGGGCGGAGCAGCATCAGGCCCAGTCGTTCAACCGCGCAGCGTGGTCGGACTGGCTGCGTTTCAACCTGGATCGCACCACGGAGTTCTACGGCTTTCTAAAGCGCGAGACGCGCCGCGGGCTCCCCGATCTGCCTTTGTGCACCGGCACCCATCTTCCGCTGGCGTCGGTTCGACGGATGAGCCGGGGAGTGGATGTGGAATCGTTGAACGCCACGGTGAACGACGTGCTGCAATGCGAAACCGTCTACCGACTGCCCACGCAGGCGCCCACGCCAGAGTTGCCCGCATACGGAATCGACATCTTCGGGGAATGCGGGGTGGATTTTCAGCGGTCAACCTCGGGCAAGCCGGCCACCGATCTGGAGTTTCACGCATGGCTGCGGTACCTGCCGGTTCTGCGGGAGTCCGGCAAGGAACTGCCCAGGGGCTATACCGCGGCGGCGCTGTACCGGCATTTTCTCCACGGCGTCCGCTTGGCGGACATTTGGGTTTGGAATCGCAAGCCGGCCAGCATCGACGACGTAACGGCCTTTGGTGTTTCCCCACAGGTCCCCCTTGAGTCGGTGGAGGAGTGCTTACGGTCGGCGCTCGACGTGCGCCGATGGGCGGCCGAGTTTATGGCCCTTTCGCGAACGCCGGCGGACGTAGCCATCCTGCTGAGCGACAGCACGTTTCTCAACATCCACCCCGACCGGATTGCACGCCAGGCGACCGCCACGCCCTGCACGATTGCCCTTGAAAACGCCTACCACGCGGCGCTCTTCCTCGACGCTCCGGTCGGCTACGTCACCGAACGATCCATCGCCGCCGGCGCGCTGCGCGACTACCGCATCGTTCTTCTTCCGGCGGTTTCGCACCTGCCCGCCGCCACGTACGACGCGCTGATGGCGTTCGTGGAGCGTGGCGGCCGACTGGTCGTGACGCCCGAATCACTGCTTTTCGACGAATACCACCGTCCGCAGCCCTACCTCGCGAAATTGCTCGATATTCAGCAGCGGACCATGGTAGGCGCCGCTCGCAAACCCACGCCGTCGGATCTCGCCGACCCGTCCTACTGGGAGATCACCACCGTCAATCCCGACGACGCGCGCACGCCCACCGCCAAGCTCCGTACCACCGAACCGACCGTTCTGGGCGCCGCCCCCGTCGCCCTGGAAGGCGCGGGCATCCGGCAGACGGTGCAGCCCCGCGACGGTGAAGTACTGGCCGTGTTCGACGACAACCAGCAACCGGCACTCATCCGTTTCGATCACGGGCAGGGACACATCTACTACCTCGCCATCACGCTGCGCGCCCCAAGCTACGCGGCGCTGCTCGACGCGCTCATGATCGACGCCGAAATCGCACGTCCGGTCCGGGTGGCCGGTCCGGACGGACGCAACGCCTGGGGCGTCGAGGCTCGGGCCTGCCACTACGACGGCGACCTGCTCCTGTACGCCATCAACCTGACGACCGAACCCGCAGACATCCGTTTGGTGAGCGACCCCCCGGTGGTTGCCGCGCACAACCTGCTCGCCAACGAGCCGGCCGATGCGGCCATGACGCTGGCCCCCCTGGAGACGGTGCTACTCCGCCTGAAAACGGCCGCACCTGCCACGCCCCGGTAACGAACTCGACCTGGCTGCCAGCGTAGAGAACTGTGATCGCTCCATCGCGTCCGGTGCAGCAACCGCCCCACGGGGCCTGTAGACCGGGTTCAGGATGGTCGATATAATATCAGCCGCGCTCCGACATGAGGCGGGCATTGGCGCAAGCCTTGCAGCAACAGCCACTTATATCAGCCGTGGGCGCGGCTGACGGGGACGGAGTCTGTCCGGACCCCATTGCCCAAGTGCCGCTCGCTGCGAGCCCAAGATGTCTGCCGATCCAGCCCGAGTTTCAACTGACCGATCAACCATTATCGGGGCCTGGCTGCGGCCCTTGCGGTCTGCGAGATCGGCCCGACAGATGGTCGCGACGCCATGCCGGTCAACATCGACCCGTCGATGCGTACCCGCCGTTTGAGGACGCGATGCAGGTCGGTGTGTCCCGCAGGCTCTTTCATCATTGTCCCACGCACCGGGAGTCGCCGAGATGCCCAAGGCACTGATCACCGGGATCACCGGCCAGGACGGTTCGTACCTGGCCGAACTGCTCTTGAACAAGGGATACGAGGTCCACGGGCTGATCCGCCGCACCTCGTCGTTCTCCACCGCCCGCATCGACCATCTGTACCAGGATCCGCATGAGAACCGCCGCCTGGAGCTGCACTACGGCGACCTCTCCGACGGCACCAACATCAGCGCCCTCCTCCACGACATTCGCCCCGACGAAGTCTACAACCTCGCCGCCCAGAGCCACGTGCGGGTGAGCTTCGACCAGCCGATCTACACGGTCGACGTCGGCGCCCTGGGCGTGCTCCGGCTGCTCGAGGCTATTCGCAAGATGGACCATCCCCCCCGCTTCTACCAGGCTTCCAGCAGCGAAATGTACGGGAAGGTGCTCGAAACGCCCCAGACGGAGAAGACGCCCTTCTACCCGCGCAGCCCATACGGCTGCGGCAAGGTATACGGCTTCTGGCAGACGGTGAACTACCGCGAGGCCTACGACCTCTTCGCCTGCAACGGCATCCTCTTCAACCACGAGTCGCCCCGCCGCGGCGAGACTTTCGTCACCCGCAAGATCACCCGGGCCGCGACCCGCATCAAACTCGGTCTCCAGGACAAGCTCTTTTTGGGCAACCTCGACGCCCGCCGCGACTGGGGCTTCGCCGGCGACTACGTTGAAGCCATGTGGCGCATGCTCCAACACGACACCCCTGACGATTACGTGGTCGCCACCGGCGAGACCCACTCGGTCCGCGAGTTTCTGGACGAGGTCTTCGGCTACCTCGACGTTGATTGGCAGCCCCACGTCGAGATCGACCCCCGCTACTTCCGCCCCACCGAGGTGGAGCTGCTGCTGGGCGACGCGACCAAGGCCCGCACGGTGCTGGGCTGGGAACCCAAGGTCACCTTCCGCGACCTGGCCCGCATGATGGTTGATGAAGACATGCGCATCGCGCGGCACGAGGCCATTATCAAAGAACACGGGGACAAGACGACGTGAGCGACTACTGGAGCAAACGGCGGTTTGTAGTCACCGGCGGGGCCGGCTTTCTGGGCAGCTTCGTCCTCGATAAGCTCGCCGCCCGCGGCGCCGGCAACGTGCTCGTGCCGCGCATCGAGGATTACGATCTCACCGAGATTACCGACATCCGCCGCATGTATGACGATATGCGCCCGGACGTCGTGATCCACCTCGCCGCGGTGGTCGGCGGCATCGGCGCCAACCGCGAGCACCCTGGAGAGTTTTTTTACAAGAACCTCATGATGGGCGTGCAACTCATCGAAGAGGCCCGCCTGCGGAGTATCGAGAAGTTCGTGGCCATCGGCACGATCTGCGCCTATCCCAAGTTCACCCCGGTCCCGTTCAAGGAAGACGATCTCTGGAACGGCTACCCGGAGGAGACCAACGCGCCCTACGGGCTCGCCAAGAAGATGCTTCTGGTCCAGTCGCAGGCCTATCGCGACGAGTACGGCTTCAACTCGATCTTCCTGCTGCCGGTAAACCTTTACGGCCCGCGGGACAACTTCAACCCCGCGTCGAGTCACGTGATCCCGGCGTTGATCAAAAAGTGCGTCGACGCGATCGAGGCGGAGGCGGATCACATCGAGTGCTGGGGCACCGGTGCCGCGTCGCGCGAGTTCATCTACGCCGACGATGCGGCCGAGGGGATCCTCCTGGCGACCGAACGCTACGACGGCGCCGAACCGGTGAACATCGGCGCCGGCTTCGAAATCACCATCAAGGACCTGGCCGAGAGAATCGCCGCCCTTAGCGGCTTCACCGGCCAGATCCGCTGGAATCCAGACCAACCTGACGGCCAGCCACGCCGCTGCCTGGACACCACCCGGGCCAAAGCCCTGTTCGGCTTTCAAGCGGAAATGGGCTTTGACGAAGGCCTGCAACGTACGATCGACTGGTACCGCGCACATCGTGAGCCCGGCCGATCTGACCGGGCTCGAGGAGACGCGGTTTGACGCGGATGGCGACCTATCAACCTTATGGGAGGTTGCCGGGCGGCTACTACGCGTCGCAGGCGCCGTCGCTTGCCGCCACACACAGTCGAGCGGCCGAGTGGTACCTGTTCGCCTGCCTGCTGTTCATGGTGCTCGAGGGGGTGTTCGCCTCCTGGGCGGCTTTGCGGTTTGAGACCCGGGGCTACGTACTCGTCAAGATCACGCCGTACAAGCTTTGGCCCTCGATACAGTATTTCTACACAGTGGGCCTGGTGATCGGCATCGGGATCCTACTGCAGGCGCGCAGCCGGGGGGCGCCGCCCGTGCGGGGGACGTGGTGCATTCTCGGCGTATGGGCGGTGGGACTCGGATGGACTGCATATGGGGTTATCCAAGGCACATCCAGTTGGCTAGGAGATCTGCGCGGGCTGGTGCTGCCCAGCATCGTGGTTGTCTGGATGGTATCCCTGGGTCAGATGGTACGATTGCCCGTGGTGCTGAATCGTATTATTGCGGTGACGGCGTGGCTCGCAGCCTTCAATACCGTCCGCGGCATCTATCACTTCGCCACCGGAGGGTTGCCCGAAGATCACCCGCTTGCCGCTCAATGGCGCGGCGACTATATGATCGTCGGCGTCTACTGTCTGCTGCTCGCCCGAGCCTTCGCCACCCGGCAACGGTCCCCTCTGTTGCTCGGCATTTTCATTCTCGGCGCGCTTGCCCCCCTGAACAAGCCGGCTGTAGCGTTCTTTTTGATCGCGAACGTCGTCGTCGGCCTCCTGGCAGTTTACACGGGGCGTCGCAAGCGCATGGTACGAATCGGGAATACGGTCCTGGTCGGCATAATCCTGCTGGTGCTCATCCCGATCGCCGCCAAAGTGGTCACCTCGGTCAATCGTGGCGCAGGCGCTGAACACCTCGCCAACCGTTTCCTCAAGTACGACCGCACGGCAAGCGCCCGCGACGTATCGGGCGGGCGTTTCGAAATGTGGCAGCACTGCCTGAAGATATGGTCCGAATCTCCTATCGTCGGAACCGGCCTCGGCATGAAGCTCGTCCGCGACTCCTCGCGAGGGCCGATTCCTCTCCCGATTCATAATCTTTACGTCCAGTTGCTGATGCAGACTGGCATCGCGGGGTGTTCCATACTGCTGCTCTGTGGCGTCTCGTGGCTGTCCGGCGCAGTCCGCACCTTGTCATCCGAGAGCACCGCTGAACGCTACTGGCCGCGTCTGGGCATGCTTGGCTTCGTTTTCGCGCTCCTTGCCGGCTCCTCTTACGGGGATGCTTTACCCGTACGCAGCGTAGCTTTTCTCTTCTGGAGCTATGTCGCGCTCGACGCGGGAATGCAATCTCAGCTTGTTGCGCAGACTTCATTGAGCCGGGCCACCCAGTACCGACGCAAGTACGCCACAACGGCGCATCCGCGACTGACGTGACGGCGTTTTCGAAGCAGCGGCGTTCCCCACTTGATGTGCCGGTGGCGCACCTGCTCGAATGGCGAGCCCCCTGCAGCAATAAGGTTCCAGTTCCGGTGACGCGGCCACTTACTTCGGCGCAGTCGGCCCCAAGCCGGTTAACCATAGCAACACCGTTCGCTCCGGGCGCGCCGGTCACGCCGCCCGCCCGACAACCATTCTGGCCAATCGAGGAACGACCATGATCGTATTGGGAATTCACTGCGGGCATGACTCGAGCTGCGCCGTCGTCAAGGACGGCCGCATCATCGCCGACGCCCAGGAAGAACGCTTCAACCGGGTCAAGCACAGTACCAATGTACCCACCAAGGCCATGGCCTACTGTATCAAGGAGGCCGGCGTCGACAACATCAACGAATTCGACAAGATCGCCATCGGTTGGAACCACACGCCGGGACGACTCGCGGTGCTCCTCAATCTCCCCGAACGGCGTTCGCGCAAGACGGTCGCCAAGGCGGTACTCAACTACATGGGCGTACGCGTGGGATCGAGCGGGCTCAAGCCCCCGATCTACATGCCGGACTACGCGCTGCGCGATCCTTCCAAGTTCGTCAACGTCGAGCACCATCGCGCCCACGCCGCTTCGGCCCACTACACACGTGATAATGCCGAAAAGTGTCTGGTCTTCACAATTGATGGAGCCGGCGATCGCGTTTCGACCGCCGTGTGGGAAGCGGAGGGCAACCGTATTCGCCCCCTCGAAAAACTTTACCGTGAAGCTTCGATCGGCTGGGCCTACAGCATCGTGACCGAAGGGCTCCACTGGTGGCACGGCGACGGGGAGGGCAAGACCATGGGCCTGGCCCCTTACGGCGACTACGAGAAATGCCGGGGCGTGCTCGATCACCTCTTCCCCAAGATGGATGGCTGCCGGATCTTACAATCTCCGAATCTAGGAAAGGCATTTCAATGGGATGAGAGCGGGGCGACACAGTTTCACTTCGACCAGGCCAAGGAAGTGGAGTCGCTGTGCGACAAGTATGGCCGCGAGAACATCGCGGCTGAAGCCCAGCGCAAACTCGAAGAATGCATTATGGGGTATGTCTTCGGCTGGATCGAAAAGACCGGCATCAAGCGCACCGCCTACGCCGGCGGCGTCTTCCTGAACGTCAAGCTTAATCAACGCATTTGGAACAACCGGGCCGATCGCCTGGTCGAGCAGCATATCTTCCCAAATTGCGGCGATTCCGGCCTGGGCATCGGCGCCGCCCTCGACGTCTATCACCAGCAACACCCTTTCACCGGCATGAAGCTCGACAATCTCTACTGGGGGCCCGGCTACAGCGACGAGGACATCGAGGCCATCCTGAAAACGCGCAAGCTCAGCTATGAGCGTGTTGAAAACCCCAGTCGCACGGCCGCGGAGTTGCTTGCCGCCGGCAAGATCGTGGGCTGGTTCCAGGGACGAATGGAAAGCGGTCCGCGGGCTCTGGGGAATCGTTCGATTCTGATGAGCCCGACCAAGCCGGAGAACAAGGACATCATCAACGCAAGCGTGAAATACCGGGAAGGATTCCGGCCATTCTGCCCGTCGATCCTCTACGAGAAAGGGGGGGAGTACCTCGAGGACTTGCGCAACGAGTACTTCATGATCACCTCGTTCGATTTCAAGGAAGGTCAGCGGGACAAGATGCCGGCCGTGGTCCACGTCGATGGTACGGGGCGACCACAACTGGTCTCCAAGGACATGAACCCCCGGTACTGGGAACTGATCAAGACCTTCGGAGACCTGACCGGCACCTATGCCGTGCTGAACACCTCGATGAACATCCGCGGCGAACCCATGGTGTGCTCTCCCAGCGACGCCATTCGCTGCCTTTACGATACCGGGCTCGATGCCCTGGCGCTGGGCTCGTTTCTATTAGTAAAAAACTAAACCGTGCCGGACCATTGCGTTTCGGCGGCCGCCAGCCAATATATGCACAGACATCGCGTTCTTTACATCCACCACGGTTCAGGCACGGGGGGGGCGCCGTTGAGCCTCGCCTATCTGCTACGCCAACTCGATCGCGTCCGGTTCGACCCACTGGTGGCGGTCAACGAGCAGGAGTTAAAAGCACGCCAGTTCTTCGAGGCAGAAGGTTTCGCGCCGCTTCGTTGCACCGCCGCGCGTTTCTGTCATACCTTCCTGGCAGCCTGGCCCCTGACCCGACCCAAGGGAATCGTGGATCAACTCGATTGGATACTACGCAAGTACCGAGCGAGTTGCCGGGCGATCGCTGCTGTCGTAGAGGAAGCACGGCCCGATCTCGTACACCTTAACTCCCTGACCTTCGCCCCCTACGCCCCCACCATCAAGAAGCTCGGTATTCCCGTCGTGATGCACGTCCGGGAACCGGTTGTGCCGGGTCTGATTGGCGTCCGGCGGGCTTGGCTCCGACGTCTGGCCAATAAACAGGTGGATCGCATCATCTATATATGCGAGGACAACCGTGAACGTCTGACCGGAGACGCCCCTCACGGACGGGTGATATACAATCCTGTCGACTTCACAGTATTCGATCGGAGTATCTCTCAAGCCGCAGCGCGCAGCTCGCTCAACCTGCCACAAGACCGTCAGATCATACTCTGTCCCGGGGGTTCAAAGCTCAGCGTCAAAGGCATTTTCGTAATGCTCGCCGCCATGCCGCTGATTCGAAAACGTTGTCCTAACGCCATCTGTGTGATTCCGGGACTGATCGGCAGGGACAGCATTCAGCCATCCGTGCTCCGTCGCTTGACGGGACGCTTGGGAGAAGAACACACGGCGAGTCAGTTGATCGACGCGCATCGCATCGACGACGTCGTGCTGCGCGTTCCTTTCAGCTCTCAGATGAATCTCTTCTTTGCCGCTGCGGATGTGGTAGCCATCCCGTTCATCGTGCCCCACTTTTCCAGGGCGGTTATGGAGGCAGGCGCCATGGCCAAGCCGGTTGTTGCGTCCCGCGTGGGAGGCGTTGAGGAGATCGTCCAGGAACACGGGACCGGCCTTTTCGCCAAACCGGGTGATGCTGAATCCCTGGCCACGGCGATCCACCACATCCTGGAAGACCCCAATCTCGCGAAACGGCTCGGCGAAGGCGGCCACCAGCAGGCCATCCATCGTTTCGATGCACGGATCAATGCCCAAGCCACCATGAAGGTCTACGAAGAGGTCTTCGGTCACCACGCATGAGAGAGCCTCCAGCGGAGTCTTGATGGGACGCTGCTGGGAGCCGATCGCGTCACGCGTGGACCCATCGCGGAAAACCTCCTCTCACGGCCAATATGAGCCAGAATACGACCAGTATGGATCCGCCGTCATCCAGCCCTGGCGACGCGATGCGCTACTTTGACGTGCGCGACCTGTCCCACGACCTGCGTGGGCGTTCCGTGCGCGGAGGTACGATCACGCTTGCAGGCCAAGCGTGCCGCTTCGCGGTCCACCTCATCGGGACCGTCTCGCTCGCCCGCTTGCTGGCGCCCGAGGACTTCGGCCTTGTCGCGATGGTCACGGCCGTCACCAACTTCGTCAACCTGTTCAATCATCTCGGATTGTCCATGGCCACGGTGCAGCGGGCGGAAATTACCCACGCGCAGGTTAGCGCTCTTTTCTGGGTGAACCTGGGACTGAGTGTGGTTCTGGCCGGCATCACCACGGTCCTCGCTCCTGTGTTGGCCTGGTTCTACGGCGAGCCACGACTGGTGGGCATCACCTTGGCGCTGGCGGCGGCATTTGTCTTCGGCGGACTGACCGTGCAGCACCAGGCTTTGCTGCGGCGACGCATGGAGTTTCGGGCCCTCGCAATCATCAATATCGTCGCGGCCATGACTATGGCGGTCGTGGGTATCAGCGCGGCACTGTGCGGAATGGGCTACTGGTCGCTCGTGTGCATGTACATCGCACTGCCGGCAGCCCAAGCCGTCGGTGTCTGGGTTGCGTGTCGCTGGCGGCCCGGCGGGTTTGCCTGGCATACCGGCGTGGGCTCAATGCTCGCATTCGGCGGCCACGTGACGGGATACAACCTGGTGAATTACTTCTCCCGCAATCTCGACAATGTCCTTATTGGCTGGCGCTGGGGAGCGGCACCGCTGGGTCTTTACAGCCGCGCGTATACCCTGCTGCTTCTACCGATCAAGCAGGTCAGTCCCCCCATCGCAGCCATCGCAATCCCGGCAATGAGTCGATTGTACACGGATCCGCCACGCTACCGTAACTACTATATCAAAGCGGTCACCGTGCTTACGTTCTTCACCAATCCACTTGCTCTTTTTCTGCTCTGTTTCGCCGAAGACGTGGTCCATATCGCGCTCGGTCCGCAATGGTCCGAGGCGGCGGGCATCTTCCGCCTGCTCGGCATCTGCGCCTTCGCTCAGCCCCTCTGGAACTCCGTCGGCTGGCTCTTCATCAGCAGCGGGCGTACTCGCGCTTACCTGCATTTCGGGCTGTGGAGCGCCCCCGCAATCTGCACGGCCTTCCTAATCGGGCTGCCCTTCGGCCCGGAGGGAGTCGCGCTGGCCTACGCACTGGCTATTCTTATGCTTCTGAGTCCCGGATTGGGCGCCGCAGCACGCGATTCGCTCGTGCGTGTGCGCGACGTATACGCAGCGATTCTACCCAGCCTGGTCAGCTCCGTACTCGGGGTGGGACTGGCGCTGGTCAGCAAGCACACGTTGTGGCCAACCTGGTCTTCCTGGCAATCCCTGCTTGCGACGCTGACGCTCGCGGGCGTCGTGTATGTAACGATGCTCTTCTACGTCTTCAATAAACGCGAAGACTACACAACCATGGTGAAGGAACTCCTCCGATCGCGAAAGAACCCCACCACTTGAGGATTATCCATAAACCTACGAGGAGGCGCTCATGGCGTTCAGCAGGCTCAAACAACCGTTGCGCCGAATAAGAAATCGCCATCGAGCACGGCAACGCCCCCTGGAGGACGTCAAGGCGCTCTCATTGCTGCCCTCACTCGGCGTCACTTACCTGCCGTGGAGCGGCGCCGCGCTGCATCCCTCCACGGTCGCGATGTTATTGAATGAAATCGTGCTCAATCAGCGTAGCGCGGTGATTGAGTGCGGGGCCGGCATTTCGACCCTGATGATGGCCAAGGTGCTCGCCGACGCAGACGGGAAGCTCGTCTCCATCGACCACAACGCGGACTGGTTGGGCATCGTAGAGCGATTGTTGCAGCAGGTGGGCATCCCGGACGGCGTCGTGCAACTGATCCACGCGCCCATGCACGCTTGCAGCCTGGGGCTGAATGACGAACCGTGGTACGACGAAAACACCCTCCGGCAACACACCCAAGGCCGCCGCTTTGATATGCTTGTCGTAGACGGTCCCGAGGCGTGGCATCGCAAACGCTGCATGGCGCGGTATCCGGCGCTCCCCTTCTTCCGCGATCAACTCGCGGAGGATTTCAGTGCCTTCCTCGATGACGTTCGGCGCCCTGGCGAACGTGCCATCATGCAACTATGGGCCGATCAGCACGAGTTGGCCGTGGCGCAATACCCGGAGCGCGGCGACGTGGCCGTCATGCGCCCGCGCGGCGTCAAACGCTTCACCATTCGCTAGCCGCTTCAGCGCACGCGCCATTGCGGTCGGCGATGCAGTTGCAAACGCGTTCAACGGATCGGTCAGTTGAGCTGGACTCAACAGGTTGCCATCATCCTGGGCACCCGGCCCGAAGCCATCAAACTTAGCCCCGTGGTACGCGCGATGCGGGCCCACGACAGGTTGAACACCCGGCTCATTACGACGGGACAGCATCGCGAAATGCTGGACCAGATCCTTCGCGTGTTCGACCTCACGGCCGACGAGGATCTGGGCCTGATGCGTCCCGACCAGTCGCTCGCCGACCTTACCGCACGATCCATCGGCGCCATCGATCGCTGCCTGGCGGACCCACGCCCTGACTGGGTGATGGTCCAGGGCGATACCACCACCGTGTTCTGTGCCGCCTTGTGCGCCTACTATCAGCGCATCCCCGTGGCCCATGTCGAGGCCGGCTTGCGCACGCACGACAAGTACGCTCCCTTTCCCGAGGAAATCAATCGCGTGCTGACCAGCCACCTGGGCGATCTGCACTTTGCGCCGACGGCCGGCGCCCGCGATAACCTGGTTCGCGAAGGCATCCCCGCCGAGCGTATCCATGTGACCGGCAACACCGTGATCGACGCCCTGCTCGCGGTGGTCGAGCAGGTGCGCCGCCGACCGCTCCACGTGCCGGGATTGCCCGCGCCGTTGCAGCCCGGCCACGATGACCCGCCCCTCGTGCTCATCACCGGGCATCGCCGGGAGAACTTCGGTCCCGGGCTTCAGGCTGTCTGCCGCGCCATCCGCACCCTGGCCGCCAAACACCGGAACACGGCTTTCGTATATCCCGTGCACCTCAACCCCAACGTACAGGCGCCGGTCCACGCTGCCCTCGCCGGCCTGCCCAATGTCCACCTGATCGCGCCGCTCGATTACTTGGCCTTCGTCGCCCTCATGGACCGCTGCACCCTCGTGCTCACCGACTCCGGCGGCATCCAGGAAGAGGCGCCGAGCCTGGGCAAACCGGTGCTCGTCATGCGCGAGGTCACCGAGCGGCCTGAGGGGGTCGCCGCCGGAACCGTTCGCCTGGTGGGAACGAACGAGACCCGCATCGTCGAAGAAGTCGACCGGTTGCTGACCGACCCGTCCGAACGGATAGCCATGGCGCGCGCCGTCAATCCCTACGGCGATGGTCAGGCCGCCGAGCGGATCGTCGCGGTCTTGGCAGCCGAAGCCAATCGCTGAGCCACGACCGCGCGCCGCAAGCTGATGTCTGCCTCATGACCAACGCGTCGCCCAACATTCTCATGCTCGCCCCCGCGAGCATGCCCCCGACCAACGCGGAGGCGATCGTCAACGCCAAGCTCGCCCTGGCCATGCACGCCGCGGGCTGGTCCGTGGACGTGCTGGCGATGTCCGCCATCCGGCACCTCTACGCCGACCACGACTACACAGCCTGGGAACCCTTGCCGAAGATCGCCCGCTGCCTCGCGGCCGAACCCGCCGCCGAGGAATCCGCCCTGTCGGATTCCATGTTCGCAGGCCTCCATTTCGATCGCCTGCCCTGCGAAGACCACTGGGTGGAAGCGGTCGACGAGGCCGTCAGTGCGGACGCCGGCTACGACGTGGTGATTTCCCGGGCCTCGCCTCTGGCCGCGCACGCCGCCGCCTGCCGCATCGCGCAACGCTTGAACATCCCCTGGATCGCCAACTGGAACGACCCGGCCCCGAGCATGCGCTACCCCCCGCCCTACGGCCAAGGTCCGCAGGCGCCCGTGCCGCCGGAATTGCAGGCCATCCTGAATGACGCTGTCGCCTACGCCGCCTGGCACACGTTTCCTTCCCAGCGTCTGCGCCGCTACATGGCCGGCTACCTCGATCCCTCGGGGGCGATGCTTGACCGCAGCTCGGTCGTGCCCCACATGGCCGCCGAGCGCTTTCACTTGTCGCCGCCTGTCCGGAGCGGCGCCCGAAAGTTCGTGCTCTGTCATGCCGGCGAACTGCACCCGCCGCGCGACGGCGGCGTACTGCTCGAGGGCGTCCGGCGCTTTCTCGACGATGCCGCGTCGCCGCCGCCCCTGCGGGTGCGTTTCCTCGGGCGCGAGCAGAAAGGGCTCCGCGACCGCGCGGCCGCGCTCGGTCTGAACGAGCACGTGGAGTACGCCGGGAGTCGCCCTTACGCCCAGACGCTGAGCGAACTGTCGCACGCCGACGTGCTCGTCATAATCGAGGCGGCCTGCCCCGAGGGCGTGTTCCTCCCTTCGAAGTTCGTGGATTATCTTCAGGTCGGCCGCCCCATCCTCGCGATTTCCCCGGCCCAGGGGACCATCGCTGACATTCTGTCTGCGCACGGCGGCGGCATCGCCGCCGACGTGACCGCCCCCCAGGCCGTGGCATCCGCTGTTGCCGAGCTTTTCCGAAATTGGCAAGCCGGGCAATTGCTCGACACCCACGGGTCGCAGCACCTGTTCGCCGACTTCAGCGACCAGCGTGTGCTCGCTGCGTACCGGGCGATATTCGAGCGCCTCGGCATCGTCTGAGCTGACCACCCCTGCGCACCGGATCCTTGCCTGGCAGGAAGAAGGCACCCGTATGAACATCGTCATCGCGGGCCACTTCGAATACCCCACAGGATCGGCGGCGGCGTCCCGCATTCGCCACTTCGCTCGAGGCCTGACCGAATGCGGTCACCGTGTGCACGTAATCTCGATGACGCTTGCCCAGTCCGGCGACAGTGCTGAAGTCTCCCATGACGGGTGGTGCATGCACGACACCGTGCCGTACGCCCATGCGGGCGGCGTCCGGACTGCTCACCTGCGCCGTTCCGCCGTACGCAAGGCCTGCGCACGATTGTCCAGTTGGCGCCGTGCTCTTCACGAGGCCAAGGCCCGTATTGCGGGCTTGGACCGGACGACGGGCGTCGATGTGCTCATCGGTTACAGCAACATGGGATTCGGATTTCACGGCCTCATGCCCTTCTGTCGCCGCCGCCAGATTCCCGTAGTGCGCGATGTCGTAGAGTGGCTGGGTCCGGAGTCCTTCCACGGCGGTGCGAAGAACCCGCTTTACTGGAATGCACAACTGAGCTTCCGATGGACCGTCCCGAAATCTGACGGCGTCATTGGCATTTCAAAGTTCATCGTCGAGAATTTCAGCAAGCTCGGCTTGCCTACTTTGCGGGTGCCGGCCATTATTGACCCGGCGGCATTCGAACACCTCGCGCCCCCCCCGCCCGGCGACGCCGATCGTCCTTTCCAATTGTCCTACCTGGGCAACATGAACCATCGCGACGGCCCCTTCCTCATGATCGAAGCGATCCGTCAACTGTTGGCTGAAGGCCATGATGTCCTTTTCAATATCATCGGCAACACCGATCCAATCCCCGCTGCCCGCCAGGCACGCATGCGGGTCGAGGCCGATGCCTTGCTCCGCGAAAGAGTGATATTCCGAGGGCGCGTCTCCGACGACGAGGTGAAGCACCGCCTGTTCACCAGTGATGCCCTGATTTTCACCCGCACCTCCGGCCGCGCCAGCCGGGCAGCATTTCCCACGCGGCTTCCCGAGTATCTGGTGAGCGGCCGGCCGGTGATCTCAAGCAACGTGAGTGACATTGGCGAGTATCTCCGAGATGGCAAGGAGATCGTGCTGGTCAAGCCCGATAGCGCGGAAGCTCTCGCCGAGGGCATTCGTCGCCTCCTGCAAATGCCCGACCGGGGCCGGTCCCTCGGGCTCGCGGGCAAGAGGCGGTGCGGGGAGGTCTTTCACTATGCGAGCCGCTCGGCACAGATCAGTGCGTTTCTGGAGGCGCTTGTACAGCGGCCCGCGGCGAAATCGCTCACCTGAGGATTCGGCGCACGCCGGTCAGCTTCGCGTTCCGCGAGGAAACTATGGGCAATCGAGAAGCAGCGCTCGCCATCGTGGGCATTTATCCTCCCCCATACGGGGGCGTCAGCGTCGGGCTCTTGCGACTGGTGCCCCACCTGGACGCCGCGGGATTGGAATATGTGGTCTACAACACCGGTCGCAGCAAGACCGAACATCCCTGCATCGAGGACGTCGGATGGTCCTTGCGCTGGACATTGTTCATGCTTTTCCGCTCGCGCCACCAGGTTATTCAATTCAGCACCAGTCGATGGTGGGTGCGCCTCTTTGCGGCATTGATCAATCTTCTGCGCGGCACCCAGGTGATTGTCTACGCGCGCGGCTACAGCCTGCCGAAGAGTTTCTTTCAAAGCGGCCGACTCAAGCGGTTTCTGGTCCGGCGCTCCTTGCGACGCTTCAGCAGGATCTTCGCGCCCAATCCGGACCTCGGCGCCAAAATCGCTGAAATGGGGTTCCCCGCACATCGGATCCACGTCATTCCGCCCTTCATTCCGCCGGTCGGATCCCCCCAGCCGGAAGATGTACCACCCATTGTTCGGAATTTCTGCCAAGACCGGTCCCCCGTCCTCGTCGCCAACGGGGCGTTGGTCCTCATCGACGGAGAAGACGTCTACGGCCTGCGTGCGATGGTGGAACTCGTCGGAACTCTGGCTGACCAGTATCCGCAGCTGGGCCTAGTGGTTTACCTGCGCTCCGGAGCCGAAAAACACCACCGACAGTTTCAACCGTTGCTCAATCGTATCCGGAGTTCTGCGCTCAGCGAGCGCATTCTGTTCTACGAGAGCACGGGCGACTTCTATCCCGTTTTCTCCATGGCGGACGTTTTTCTGCGCCCCACAACCACCGACGGAGATGCCAACTCCATTCGTGAAGCGCTGCATTTCGGCATTCCGGTCGTGGCAAGCGATGTCATTCCCCGACCTGACGGCTGTCGTGAATACGCGGGCAGAGACGACGATGCCTTGCGCACTGTCACAGAGACCGTACTTGCCAATCTGGCGGATGAGAAACTGCGCGCCGCCCAACTGCGGGTCGAAAGTGCCGCTGATCGCTTGCTGCCGATCTACCAGGCGCTGCTTGCTGACCAACCTGCCGGCCACCAAGGCACTCCGAATTAACTCAAGCCGGTTCGGCGGGTCATGAGGTGCCGGCGTTTTCTGCGCACCAACCATCTTGGGCGGCCCCGATTCACATCAATACCACAGAACGTCTGGCTGACAACCGCCCACGCTGCCCCCGTTCAAGCGCATATGAGCAAACGCAAATCACAGTTGACCAAGTTCTACGAGCGTCTACCCGTCTTCCTGCAAAACGCCGTTTGCACAGCCGCCGGTGTGCAGATCATCCGGTCACGCTACAATCGAACCTTCCGCGAGATTCTGGAGTTTCTTGACGAGTCGCAATGGTGGCCGCTGGATCGCCTGCAGGCATACCAGGACGAAGCGCTTCGCAAGATTGTCCGCCACGCATACGAACAGGTACCGTATTATCGCGAGGTCATGGAAGCTCGTCGTTTGAAGCCGGAGGACATTCGCACGACCGCCGATCTCGCGAAGTTCCCCGTGCTCGAGAAACAGACTGTGCGCAACCGTCATGCGGATCTGCGCGCACGATCGTGGCCGCGCTCACAGACCATGACAGTCCACACCAGTGGCACCACCGCCAAGGCCCTCGAGATTGCCATTGACCGCAGTACCCAACCCTGGCAATGGGCCACGTTGTGGCGGTATCGCCGTAGGTTTGGATGCGATTATCGCGATCCCTTTGTGGCATTCGCCGGGCGCACGGTCGCACCGCTTTCCAACATGAATCCACCGTTCTGGCGGCGCAATCTCGCTCTGCGACAGACGTATGTGTGCGTCCACCATATGACCAAGCAGAACATGCCTGCACTGGCGGAGTATCTGCAACGCCGAAAGGTCGCTTACTATTCCGGCTACCCCTCCGCAATGTACCTGCTTGCAACCCACATGCGTCACCATGGCATCAGCCTTCCACACCCGCCACGAATGGTGTTTACTGGGGCAGAGACCCTCCTCCCGCATCATCGCGAGACCATCAGTAGAGCGTTTGAAACAGATGTGGTCGACCATTACGGAGCCGCCGAACCGTGCGGCTACATTTCCCAATGCGAACAGAACGTGTACCATGTCGACATGGAGCTTGCGGTTGTCGAACTCTTACCGGTAGACGGCCAGCCTGCGGATATACGCCGAATCGTGGGGACGAGTCTCCACAACTATGCCATGCCGTTAATACGCTACAACATGGGCGATAACGCCGTCCTCCATTATGGCCCTTGCGGTTGCGGAAGAGCCGCGCATACCATTAAGCGCATTGACGGTCGTCAGGATGCCTACATCATCACGCCCGATGGCCGCCAGCTCGGCCGCCTGGGGCTTCTTTTCAAACAGACCAGCAGCATCGATGAGGCTCAATTGGTGCAAACCGCACCGGACCAGGTTATCGCCCGGATCGTGCCCAATCGCCATTACACCTCGGATGACGAAGCGGACTTATCTAAAACGCTGCGCGACTACCTTGGGGATGCCATACAAATCCGCATCGAACACCTCGATACCATCCCACGTGAGCTCAATGGAAAATATCGTGTCGTCGTTTCGCATCTGCCGGGAGCCAACACGACGCCCGAAATCACCGACCGAACTTGAACCGCCAAACCGACCGGACCACAACCGCCTGCCATGAACCAGATTCTCCAAAATCTCAAGAACGGCCAGGTTGAACTGACCGACGTCCCCTGCCCCCTCGTCCGCCCCGGGCATCTCCTCATCCAGACCCGCGCCAGCCTGATCTCCGCCGGCACCGAACGCATGCTGGTCGAGTTTGGCAAGAGCAACCTCATCGCCAAGGCCCGTGCCCAGCCTGACAAGGTCAAGCAGGTCCTCGACAAAATGAAGACCGACGGCGTCATGCCCACCCTCGAGGCCGTCTTCGCCCGCCTCGACGAACCCCTGCCGCTGGGCTACTGCAACGCCGGCGTGGTCGTCGAGGTCGGCGCCGGGGTCACCGGCTACGAGGTCGGCGACCGCGTCATCAGCAACGGCGCGCACGCAGAGATGGTCTGCGTCCCCGTCAACCTCTGCGCCAAAATCCCTGAAGGCGTCAGCGACGAGCAGGCCGCCTTTACCGTCCTGGGCGCCATCGGCCTTCAGGGCATCCGCCTCGCCGCCCCCACCCTCGGCGAAACCGTCGCCGTCACCGGCCTGGGCCTCATCGGCCTGATGACCGTCCAGATGCTCCTGGCCAACGGCTGTCGCGTGATCGGCATCGACGTCAATCCCGAGCGCCTGAATCTCGCCCGCCAATTGGGCGCCGAGGTCGTTGATCTTCCCGGCGGCGCCGACGCGGTCGCCGCCGCCCGCGCCTATGCCCGCGGACGCGGTGTCGACGCCGTCATCATCACCGCCTCGGCAAAAACCAACACCATCATGCAGCAGGCCGCCCAGATGTGCCGCCAGCGCGGGCGCATCGTCCTCGTCGGTGTCGTCGGCCTCGAACTCAGCCGCTCCGACTTCTACAAGAAGGAACTCAGCTTCCAGGTCTCCTGCTCCTACGGCCCCGGGCGCTACGACCCGAACTACGAGGAAAAGGGCCAGGACTATCCGCTGGCACACGTCCGCTGGACCGAGCAGCGCAACTTTGAGGCCATCCTCGACAACATGGCGGCCGGTCGACTCGACGTCAGCCCACTCATTACCGAGCGCATCGCTCACGGCCAGGCCGCCAGCGCCTACCAGAAGCTCACCGGCGGCGACCCGCTCGGCATTGTTCTGACCTATCCCCAGAGCGCCCCACCCACCCAGCGAAGCGTCCCGCTCAAAGCCGCCCGCCGCAAGATCAAGCCGGCCGGCAAGGTGCGCGTGGGCGTCATTGGCGCCGGCAATTTCGCCAAGATGACCCTGCTGCCCGCCCTGCGTAAGTGCCCGGTGATCCTCGACACCATCGCCAGCGCCGGCGGCGTCAGCGGCGCCCACGCGGGCGAAAAGTTCGGCTTCCGCAACGTCACCACCGACTATCGCCAGGTCCTTGACAACCCCGAGATCCAGCTCGTGATCATCCTCACGCGCCACGACGCCCATGCGCGCATGGTGCTCGAGGCCATGGCCCGGGGCAAACACATCGCCGTGGAAAAACCCCTCTGTCTCACCCGCACGGAACTGGACGAGATTCGCGCTGCCCGCGAGGCGGCTGCCGAACCCCGTCACTTGCTGGTCGGCTTCAATCGCGGCTTCGCCCCCCACATCCGCAAAATGCAGAGCCTGCTCGCCGGCCGCACCGAGCCACTGTGCATGAGCATGATGGTCAACGCCGGCGTCATCCCGCCCGAAGTCTGGGTCCACGACCCCCAGGTGGGCGGCGGTCGGATCATCGGCGAGGGTTGCCACTGGATCGATCTCATGTCCGTCATCGCCGGCGCCCCGGTGACCCGCGTTTACGCCACGAAGGTCGGGGCCGTCCCCGGCGTCACCATCCGCGATGACAAGACCAGCATCACCCTGGATTTCGCCGACGGCTCCATCGGCACGCTGCACTATTTCGGCAACGGGGCCAAGGCCTATCCCAAGGAAACCCTCGAGGTGTTCTGCGACGGCAAGACCCTGCGCCTGGATAACTTCCGCGTGCTTTCCGGCTGCGGCTGGGAGAAGTTCAAACGCTTCAAAACCGGGCGGATCGACAAGGGCCACCTCGCCGAGTTCCGCGAACTCTGCGCCGCCATCCGCGACGGCGGCGACGAAGTCATGCCCTTTGAGCGCATCGACAACGTTACGCAGGCCACCTTCGCGGCAGTGGCGTCGGCCGAGACGGGTGCGCCCGTGACGCTCACCCCGGCCACCGCGGAGGTTGCCGAGGCGACGGCATGAACCGGCTGGCGATCCTGGGCTCCTACCCCCCGCCCTACTCGGGCGTGACCACCCACATCGAGCGGCTCTGCCGGGTACTCGATGACCGCAAGATCCCGTACCGGGTCTACAACGCGACATCGGAGACGGGAGACGGGGACCGGGTGGTGTCCGTGCAGAAGCACCGCGGCCGCTGGCTGGTCCGCTACGCCCTGACCGGGCGCGAATCCGCGGCACTGGTTTTCTCCGATCGCCTCCCCGTCTGGGTGGCCGGGGCAGTGATGACTTGGCGCGGCCGGCGCGTCATTCTGCGTCTCCGGAATGTGGCGCTGCATGACTACGCCCGGGGCTCCTGGTGGCGACGCCGGCTGAGTCGCTACGCGATCCGGAAGATGTGGGCGGTGGTTTGTGTCAATCAAGACCTGCTGGAGGAGGCCGTCAGACTGGGGGTACCGCGCGACCGGCTCCTGCGGTGTCCCGGCTTTATTCCGCCGGCCTCCGCGGAACTCGACCGGGAGGGTACGGATGACGCGGCATGGCGTTTTTGTGCACAGCACGACCCCGTGATCGCTGCGAACGGCAAGGTGAACTGGTATCGCGGCACGGATACCTACGGGCTGGACCACCTCGTCGAACTGGTGGCCCGGCTGAAGCCCCAGTTTCCCCGGTGCGGGGCGGTGGCCTGCCTGGCGGGCCACGGGGAGCGGGATCAACCGTACCTGGATGAACTCGTGCGTCGTGCGGAGGCGCTGAACGTGGCCGACGATGTCCTGTTCCTGACCCGACCGGGGCGTTTTCTGCCGATCCTGGCGGCGGCCAACGTGTTCGTGCGCCCGACCAACACGGATGGAGACGCCAACTCGATCCGGGAAGCGCTCTCTCTCCAGGTGCCAGCGGTCGCGAGCGACGCCGTTGAGCGGCCGGTCGGCACGCGCGTCTTCCCCGCCCGCGATCTGGCGGCCTTCACCGACGCGGTGCGCGCTGTGCTGAGTGAGCGCCGCCCGGAAGAGCCACGAACGGCGCCCGCAAGCGCGCTGCCCGAGGAAATGGACCGCTACGTTGCGCTGCTCGCGAATGCGCTGCACCCGACAGCCCCGGCTCCGGCGGGCTGACCGCATCGAGCACTCGCTGTGTCCGCTCCGAGCCGCGGCCTCGCCGGGGCGATCGTCGTCGAGTACTTCTCGAAACATGAATCGACTGCGCCAAGCCTACTACCTGCTGCGTTACCTCGGCCCGCGCGTCGTCACGCTGCGCGCCGGGGTCTACCTGCGCGACCTCACCGGGGCGACCCGGCGCACCTACGCCGAGCGCCCATGGGCCACGCTCAAGCTGCGGGACCTCTGCCAGGCGGGGATCCCCACCGACAAGGCCGCCTACGCCCGCCACAAGCGCGAGCATGCGCCGCCGTTTCTCTTCCCCCTGGGGCAGCCCCTGCGGGTACCGGCGAGCATCCGGCAGGGAGCGGCCGAACGTCAGCCGGCCTACGCCGCACGGTTGCGGCTGCTCGCTGAGAACCGCTGCGTGTACTTCTTTCGCCAACCCGCCCCGGAGCCAATCGACTGGTCGCGCAACGCGCTCGAGCAGGCCAGCTGCGCTGCCGACGACGACTGGTTCGCGATTCCCACCTACCGGCCCGAGCAGGGCGACCCCCGGACCATGTGGGAGCCCGGCCGGGCGGCGTGGGCGCTGGACCTGGCGCGGGCGCCGGCGCACGGCTTCACGGGCGATGCGGGCGAGCTCTTCTGGCGCTGGGTGGATTCCTTCATGGAAGCCTGTCCGCCCTACCGGTCCTTTCAGTGGAAATGCGGCCAGGAGAGCGCGGTGCGCTTCATCGCGATCGCGATGGGATTTTGGAGCCTCGCCGGCGAGCGAACGACGACACCCAAGCGCTGGACGCAGTTCGCCCAGCTCGCCTGGGCCACTGGTTACCGCATCGCGCACCACATCAACTACGCCGTCAGCCAGAAGAACAACCACGCCATCTCCGAGGCTTGCGGGCTGCTGCTGATCAGCCACCTCTTCCCCGAGTTTGAAGATGCCGCCCGCTGGCAGAAACTGGGCCGCCGCGTCCTCACCGAGGAGATCCGCCGCCAAGTCTACGCCGACGGAACCTACGTGCAGCACTCCATGAACTACCACCGCGTCATGCTCCAGGGCGCCCTGCTCGCCCTCCGGCTTGGCGAACTCGCCAATCGCCCCTTCGATCGCGACATCTACGACCGACTTGCCCGCGGCGCAGAGTTTCTCTTTCAGGTGATGGATCCGGTCACCGGCCGTCTGCCGAATTACGGCAACAATGACGGCGCCTGGATGCTGCCCCTCAGCGAGTGCGACTTCACCGATTTCCGCCCCGTGATTCAGTCGGTGTCCTACCTGTGTCACCGGCGGCGCATGCTTCCCGCCGGGCCCTGGGACGAAGACCTCCTCTGGCTGTTCGGGCCGGAGGCCGTCATGACCGAAGACGTGCCGCCCCGCTCGCCCCAATCGTCCCGCTTCGACGACGGCGGCTACTACACCCTGCGCGCCGGCGAAAGCTGGGCCATGACCCGCTGCCACACCTACCGCGACCGCATGGCCCAGTGCGACATGCTGCACGTCGACCTCTGGTGGCGCGGTCAGAACGTTTTGCTCGACGCCGGCGTGCACCGCTACTACGTCCCCGGCCGGCCGGACCTCGAACACTACTTCAAATCCACCGCCAGCCACAACAATGTCGAGATTGACGGCGGCCCGGCCTCGGAGAACGTCTCCCGCTTCCTTTGGTTCCCCTGGAGCCGTGCCCGCACGCTCGAATTCGAATCCGGCGATGGCATCCAGTGGTTCGTCGGTGAACTCTACGACTATGACCGCCGCCCCTGGCGCATTGTCCATCGCCGCACCCTCATCGCCCTCGACGGCGCCACCTGGCTCTGCGTCGACGACCTACTCGGCGACGGCGAGTACGCGGCCGTCCTGCGCTGGCATCTGCTCGATGCACCCTATGCCATCGATGCCACGGCCAACGCCGTGCGCCTGCGCACCCCGCGCGGCGAAGTGAACCTCCAGGTCGCCACCGTCGGCCTGCCGCTCACCCGCTTTGAGGTGATTCGCGGCCGGGATGAGCCCGGTCGGGTCCAGGGCTTCGCCGCGCCTTACTACGGCGAGCGCCTGCCCGTGCCCACGCTTGAAGCGGCGGTCGAGGGGCCGCTTCAGATGCGCTACCTTACCGCCATCGGATTGGGGCAACGCATCCGGCTTTCCACCCAGCCCGCCGATCGGGACGCCCAGTGCTGGCGGATCGCCACGCCGCGCGGCGGCTATGAAATCACCCTTGCCGGTCCGTTTCGCTGCGTAAATCGCATGGTTATCGCCTGCCGCCCACACGAGCCGGCGGATGCCGGCACTTCCCGCAGCAGCACGAGGACGATATGAACGTCAGTATCTTCGGTATGGGCTGTGTCGGCGTGGTTCCGGCGGACCGATCGAACAGCCATGGGTAGACCTGTTCTGGCGCCGACAATCGCACTACACTGGCCGATCCGACGAACGAACGGCGCGCGCCGATGACGTGGACCGCAGCACGCCCCTGCGCCCCCTCGGACCGGCGACCAGGACAGATAGAGTTTTCGCGCGGCGCTCTGGCTAACCCGGAACAGACGGACATGCAACGTACCTCCAGAGGCATGGCATAACGTGCCAACACGATCCATGCGAGTACTGCTCGTCGACAAGGACTTTGCAACCCCCGACGGGACTTGTGACCCCCGCAGCTTTCACTTGGCTCGACGCCTCGTCATGCGCGGATATGAAGTCGTTGTTTTGTGCGGGTCCAACGTCCACGGCGGTGTGCCGCAGGTCCCGTGGCATCGCTTGGTGGGCACGTTCGAGCTTGAGGGCATGCGCTTGCTGGTGTGCAACGTCCCCACCGGCCAGCCAATGGGCCGCTTCCGGCAATTGTGGGCCTCTTTCCGGTTCATCTTGCTTGCCTCGGTTGCGGCGATTGCTCAGCGCGTCGACGTGATCTATGCGACGAGCCCGCCGGGCGCCGCGGCTGCCGTCGCCGTGCTCGCGGCCAGGCTGCGTCGTTGGCCCCTTGTCTTTGAACTGCGCGACCAGCCGTTGGACCCACGTGCAAGCAACCGCGCCGGACGCTGGCAACTTCGGCTTGAACGAACGGCCTGCCGGGTGGCCAGCAGAATTCTGACGGATTCACCAGCACATCGCACGCGTCTGCTGCAATGGGGGCATTCCAATGGCGCCATCGCCGCCTTTCCGGTCGGCGCCGACGGAACTGCATACGCGGAGGCCGAGCCCGATGTGGCGTTCCTCCAGGCTCTTGGCCTTGGTGACAAGACGGTCGCGGTCTGCCGTTGTACCGAAGTCGATAACCAGGAACTGCAACCGCTGCTTCATGCCGCCGAGCGACTTCGCGCCCGCACTGATATTGCCCTGCTGATCCTGGGGGAGCAAACGGAGCTGGATGTCATCAAGTCGGATGCCGCGCAACGCGGTCTAAACAACGTTCACGTTCAGGCTGTGGCGCCGGACGCGTTGCCCGGCGCGCTGATGGCCTGCGACATGGCTTTGATCGTGGGCGAACAATCGCCAGGTTGGAACAGACTTCACGAGTACATGTTCGCCGGTCTGCCAGTCATCGCGGATGTTGCCGGTCCGGCCGCCGATTTCGTTGAAGCCGAGGAAATAGGCCAGACCGCTACGCCCGGCTGCGCTGAGGATCTGGCTGATTGCATCCGCTTCTATGCTGACGATCCGGATCAGCGCATGGATGACGGCGCCCGCGCTTGCGAGTGGGCTTTCGAGAAGTACAACCGGCAAAATGTCGCCGAGTTCCTGGCCGACACCCTCGAGTGCGCCGTCCGCGAGCGTCGCGGCGCAACACCGAGCCATACGCCCGCCTCCTGAACCGCCGGCACGCGTCCCTGATCTTGCCGACCCGGGCTCGCTCGGATCCGCCGCCGCCAATCGCAGAGTCCCAACAGCCCTCACAAAGGGGCGAAAACCATGAAACTCGTTTACATCCACCAGCATTTCATCACCAATGAAGGCACCTCGGGTACACGCAGTTACGACGTCAGCAAACATTTTATTGCAGCAGGACACCAGGTGACGATGGTCTGCGGCGTCTACTGGCAAGGGCCCTTTGAACGCCATCCCTGGTGGCGGCTCTGGCGAACCGAGCACGTCGATGGCATCCGTGTGCTGGTATGCAACGCTTACTACGCAAACCGGATGGGCCCTCTGCTGCGTGTCTGGCGGTTTTTGAAGTTCGCGCTGCTGGCGACGCTGGCCGTGGCGCGCGAGCGCAACGCCGACTTGGTCTTCGGCACGAGCACGCCGCTCACTGTGGGCATTCCCACCCGCATCGCCGCAGCCTGGCGGCGCATCCCCTACGTGTTCGAAGTCCGCGATCTCTGGCCTGAGGATCTGCTGGCCAGCGGCCACCTCAAGCCCGGATTCATCTATCGCTGCTGGGAGTGGCTCGAGGCCTTCGCCTACAAGCGCGCCCGCCGCATCCTGCTCGTCTCCCAGGGCTTCCACGACCGCTTGCTCGAGCGGGGCTTCGCCCCGGAGCGATTGCGCACCGTCCTGCTGGGCGCCGACAGCAGCCTGTTCGAAAAACTTGAACCGAACCACGACTACATTGCCCGGCACGGGCTCGCGGACAAGACCATTGCCGTGTATACCGGCTCCTATGGCAATGAGAACGGGCTCTTTCAAGTGCTCGAAGCGGCCGAGTATTTGCGCGACCGGCCTGATATTGCCCTGGTGCTGATTGGTGACGGGCGTGAGCGGAGCAACCTGGAAAGGCTCAAGAAAGACAAAGACCTGAACAACGTGCACCTGTTGCCCTTTGTCAAAAAGCATGAACTGCCCAACATCCTCGCCGCCTGCCACATCGGTTTGATGATTCTCAAGCAAATCCCGCGCCCGCGGTGGGTCACGCCCAACAAACTGTTTGACTACATGTTTACCGGCATGCCCACCATCGTGAACTTCCCGGGCACCACCGCCGAGTTGGTCGAGGCGGAGGGCGCCGGCGTGGCGAGCACGCCCGGCGATCCGCAAGACCTGGCCAACAAAATCCGCCATTACGCCGATAATGTCGAGGAACGCGTCCGTGTTGGGACCCATGCGCGCCAGAACGCCTTCGCAAAGTTCGACCGCGCGCGCATTGCGGACGAACTGATGGAGGTGTTCAAGACGGTGCTGTCCGAGAGTAACCACCCCGGCAATCGCAGGGCGTCCGCACCCCAGGCAGACGAGTACGCCTCCAAGCGCAACGCATGAGCATTACCATCGATAGCATGCAACCCGCCCATGCGCCGGCCGTCGGTCGCCTCCACGCCGTCACCATCACTGAGGGTTTTCTTCTGCGCCTGGGAGAGCGGTTTCTCGCGGAGCTGTACCGCGGCGTCGCTGCTGACCACGCCTGCCGCGTCTGGGTCGCCGCCGACGGCGATCGCGTCGTCGGCTTTTGCGCCTACGCCCGCGACGTGAGCGGAATGTACCGGCGGATTCTGCGCCGGCGCTGGCTCCGCCTTGGCCTTGCGTCCCTGCCCGCCTCGCTGAATCCCTTCGTGTTGAAAGAAGTCCTGGATACCCTGCGCTACCCGGCGAAGCAGGGCGACCTGCGTCTGCCCCCGGCCGAACTGCTCAGCATCGGCGTGGACGCCTCGACCCGCGGAACAGGCGCCGGACGCCGCCTGCTGGAGATGGCGGTGGCGCAAGCCGCGGCCGACGGTCAGCCCGAAATCAAGGTACTCGCCGGGGCGAAGCTCGACGGAGCGAATCGCTTTTACTCGGCCTGCGGGTTTGAAAAGCGGGCGGAAATCGTGCAGCATGGTGAAATCCTCAATGTCTACGTAAAATCCACCGGCTCGCCCGGCGCCGCCGCCGTCATGCCGGCCGACGAGCCCACGAAAGCACCGAAGCCATGATCAAAATCATCAACATCTGCGGCGCCCGGCCTAACTTCATGAAGATCGCCCCCCTCATGCGGGCGTACCAGGCCCATGCCAACATCGACCCCCTGCTGGTCCACACCGGCCAGCATTATGACCCGAACATGAGCGACCTGTTCTTCCGCCAGCTCGGCATTCCCGAGCCCGACGTGAACCTCGGGGTCGGCTCGGGCTCGCATGCCGCCCAGACGGCCGAGATCATGACCCGCTTCGAGCCCCTGGTCCTCGAGCACCGGCCCGACTGGGTCGTCGTCGTCGGCGACGTCAACAGCACCATCGCCTGCGGGCTGGTCGCCACCAAGCTCGGCGTGAAGCTCGCCCACGTGGAGGCCGGTCTGCGCAGCTTCGACCGCGGCATGCCCGAAGAGATCAACCGCGTCCTCACCGACGCCATCTCCGACCTCCTCTTCGTCACCGAGCCCAGTGGCTTGGAAAACCTCAAGCGCGAGGGCGTCGCCGCCGAACGCGTTCACTTCGTCGGCAACGTCATGATCGACACCCTGCGGGCCAACTTCGACAAGGCCCAGGAATCGGGCATCCTCGCCGAGCTCGGCCTCGAGCCCAAGGCGTACAACGTCGTCACCCTCCACCGGCCCAGCAACGTCGACGACGCCGAGACGCTCGGACGCATCGCCGACGCCATCGATACGGTGCAGCAGGACCTGCCGGTCGTTTTCCCCATGCACCCACGCACGCGGAACAACCTCGCCAGGCTGGGCCTCGCCGACCGCTTCGCCGCCATGCGCGGTTTGAAGATCATCGACCCGGTCGGCTACCTGGACTTTCTCAAGCTCACGGGCGACGCGGCCGTCGTGCTCACCGACTCCGGCGGCATCCAGGAAGAGACCACCATCCTGGGCACGTGGTGCCTGACCCTGCGGGAGAACACCGAACGCCCGGTGACCATCGACCAGGGCACCAACCAGCTCGTCGGGACGGATACGGCCGCCATCGTCCAGGCCTACCGCAAGTGCCGCTGCACGCCCACCGATCATCTCCCGGTCCCCGAAAAGTGGGACGGCCAGGCGGCCGAGCGCATCGCCCGGGTCCTGTCGCTCCAGTAGCCCCCGCCACACCTCACTCCCACGACCGCAATCCTGGCATTTTCTCCAAGCCTCATCGCACATCCTCACCCGCCGCTTCTCTCCCCGCACCTTTCCTGCCCCCTGCTGACCTCCCTTTTCGCCACACTCCTGCTCACCTGCGCAAGCCCCTCCCTGCCACCTGCTTACCAGCAGAACTTGCCGCTCTCCATGCCGCCCGCGGGGCGAGCCGTGCCCGCTGACTGAAGGGCGAAAAGCGCTCCCCGCCCGGCGGAGGGCCGAGGTCGGTCTGGCGCGGCTGGGCTGGTTGGGTAATTCCATATACGCTTCAAAATGGCTTCGTTTTTTCATTTTTCTTGCGCGCGCATTCGGGCAAAAACCGCGTTGGCGCGGGCGCCCGTTGGGAAAATGGCGTTGCGTAAAACGGCTTCGTTTTTTTGCCGCGGCGGGCATGGGGATTCTCCGCAGCCGGTGGGGGCATTGTGCCGCGACCGGCGGTTTCGCCCGGTTG
>NPIG01000033.1_pt1 | contig 122653 bp, 115 predicted proteins | sample 8637441 | NCBI WGS metagenome assembly NPIG01 (sample SAMN07420675, study PRJNA396082) | bioreactor metagenome | isolation source: sample BR6 brine-fed electro-methanogenic bioreactor BR | place: Japan: Kochi | collected 2016-06-14
GATGGGATCAGCTGACGGTTACGATGCCATGCTGGATCTCGTCAAGCGCCCGGTACTCACAAAGACGCAAAAGTCAGGAGCAAGTCTCTCGCCACCTGGGATTTTTACATGCGCCGGTACGATACGATGCTGACCGCACTGGAATATGGAGGATTTGCCTTGTCGAGCCTGGTCAACGACTCATGGTTTGCCGAGGAAGTGAAGGCCATGGAACGGGATATCCGCGACTTCAAACGGATCAGGGGCCCCAAACAAAGCGCTGATAACTTCTTGGAGGCAAAGAAAAAAACAACTGTTATGATAGGACAATGATAGATATGAACCCAGCACAGAAAATCGCCATCAATATCGACGAACAATTCCCCCAGTTGTCTCAGGCCCCCGTGATCGAGGCGGTCATGGATATTCGGGCGCACGCCAGTCAGCCCTTCGAGGAAACGGCGGTGCAACAGGCTCTCGAACCACGACTCACAGGCTTTCAGTTTCTGGATTCACATCGGGAATTCCAGCATGAAGTGAGAATTGCGGCGGGAAGCAACCCCGAACAATGTGTACGCGATCTGGGGTGGAAGGGCTTGCGTTTTCAGTCCGAAGATCAAAAGAAAATTGTGCAATTCAATCGGGATGGATTTGTTGCCAGCCGTCTGGAACCTTACCCGGACTGGACCACTTTCGCCGAAGAAGGCTTCGACCTCTGGCGGATTTTTTGCGACATTGCCCGTCCTGTCGAAATCAACCGGTTGGGGTTACGTTATATCAATCGCATCGAGTTGCCACTCGATGACCCAAAGTTGAGCGACTATGTTAAGCATCCGCCCCAGCCACCTGAAGGTCTGAATCTGCCTTACATGGGCTTCATGCACCATGAAACCTTTGCCGTACCTGGCTACGCTTACGCCATCAATTTTATTCGCACGATTCAGCCGGCTGACCCTGACACGGGCAGAGGACCGGGGCTGATCCTTGACATTGATGTATTTACCACGATGGGAGTAGCTTTGTCGACGGATGAGCTCGCTCGCTGCTTCGCAGAAATGCGCTGGTTGAAAAATAAGATCTTTTTTGGCACAATCACTGAGAAAACCTTGGAGAACTTGCGATGAGCTTTGCCATGACATTTCCCGCTACCCGTTATGCCGGTGCCTTGACCGTATCATCGAGAGCGTCCAGCGAAACGTCGCGCTTCATCAGCCAGAAATCTGAAGAAGGCCTCAGGTTGCTGAAAAGCTCCTTGACTTTCGGTTGTCTGGGAAAAAAAACCGACGATGAGCTTTGGCTTCAATTTGTGGAGTGTCGAGTGGCCAACTGGGATGGTCATGGAGCTGAGCCTGTGGCCGACGAGACCTATCAGCTTGCGGCTCAGTTTCTCAAGGCACTTCCGTTGGCAACGGCAATGCCGGATATTGGTGCCGAAGCAGACGGGCACTTGACGATGGAATGGTATCGGACTCCACAACGGACCCTCTCTGTCAGTATCAGCCCCGAGGGGGAACTCCACTACGCGGCTCTGATCGGCGGCAGTAAGGCTTACGGCACCGAGCCCTATTTTGGTGAGCTTCCCGAAGCCATCATGAACCTGATCCATCGCGTTATGGCCCGATGAAGGGTTCTGAACCAATGCCGCCGGTTGCCGATGACGAGCCATTGTCACGGTTCGTGCTCCACAGATCGCACTTCCGCCATGATCAGACCTTGAAGGCCGATCCATTCTTCCCCCACCCTCATGCAGATCTCTCCGTGACCAGACACCTGGACCTTGACGACAAGTCTCTGTGGGATATCGCAGAGAATGTCGCCCGGCAGACCGGAAAAACTCTTTACGGCAGAGCAGAGAATCATGCTGGCACATACCAGGTTCATCAACTTGCTGTTGTTGCTGCACCGGTTCCAGGCAACCGGAATCATGCCAATGTGACAGGCTGGCCCTCGGGAAAACCCGCACAGAAGATGATCGCCTTGCAGATTGCGTCAAATTCACGCTTCGTCTCTCGGTGAACTTAAAAAATTCGGAAAGTCTTTGCTACCCCCGCAGGAAAGTCCACCGATTTGGATGACTGATTCGCCTCGTGAACATTATTAAAGAGACTTTGGAGAGCGGCCGGATTCACCCCCATGACGAATCCGCAAACCGAAAATTCATGTGCTACGTGCCATTCTGGGCATGATTTTCATTTGATGGGTATTTGACACAGAAGTTTTTTCTGGCCGGATGTGATTTAACCTTCCTTTTGTTACAGCATGTTATGGCACGTTTTTTTATTTGATGGCTATTTGATGGAAAACGTACTGCGTAAGAGAAGCTGGTTCCAAACGGGCAAGTCAGGTCGAACACGATATCGCCCGGAAGCAAGATTCTTCATTCGAGGCCTGCCAAGTCCCCATGAAGAAACTTGCTTGACTGTTGCTTGACTGAGAAGCAATAGACAATTTGCAACTAGCTGTAATTTAATAACAATTAAACTTTTCCGTGTAGCAAATTGCTTGACTGGCGCTAGAGAAGTGACTCAAAAAGCTGTCCATGTTGAATGACCAGAACCCATCTGAAACGAAAACAAATGCCTGTCGATAAAGAACTCAAATCCCGCCTCTCAGCCCTGAAACGCAGTAAACGCTTCGTCCGCTGGGGCGAATCGGCCGGGCTGGCCCGGAAGCTGCGCGAGCTGCTGCAGCAGATCGAAGATCAAGCGGAGGATGCACAACTCGGCTGCAAGCTGGTGGCCGACTTCTACACCACCGACCACAGCGTCTTTGGACGTTGCGACGATTCGAGCGGTCATGTCGGGGATGTTTACCGCTATGGTGCCTGTGAGCTGTTTGTCAGCTACGCGAAACGTTGCATTGACAAATCATGGCTCGCCAAACTGGTCCTCAAGACTAGCCTGAAGGATGATTACGGGGTACGCGACGCCCTGGTGGATAGTGCCGCCGAATTCCTGCCGGAAGCACAGCTGCGCTGGCTGGTCGACCAGTATCAGCAGCTGGCGGCGGAAGAACCGGAGGAATTCCCGCGCCATCACTGGCTGTACCAGGTCGAATCCCTGGCCCGACAGTTAAAAGATGCGCCACTGTTTGAGCAGACCCGCCGTGCCGCCTGGGGGGATGAGCCCGGCACCGCCGCCTGCGTCGATATCGCCCGGGTCTATCTGGAATGCGGAGATGATCAGACCGCTCTCGACTGGCTGGAACGGATTCCGGCCGGTGAAAATTTTCAACAGCAGGAGCGCGACGAACTGCTGCTCACCATCTATGACCGGCAGGGAGACAAACAGCAGCAGGCCGAGGTCGCCCGGCGCAGCTTCCGCCGGCAGCGCAGCCGATCGGGCTTCGAACGCTGGATTTCGATCGTCGGTGAGGATCAGCGCAACGAACTGCTCAACCAGGAGGTGCGGATCATCCTCGACGCACCTCTGCTTTCCCTGATCGATGCCAACTTTCTGACCGCCATGGAACAGTGGGACGCCGCCGAAAGTTATCTGCAGGCCCGCACCGAGAAACTGGATGGCGACCATTATCAGTTTCTCCTCCCGCTGGCGGAGACCTTCGAATCGCTGGCCCGGCCGCTGACTGCCAGCCTGCTCTATCGCGCCCTGCTCGATTCCATCCTGAACCGGGCCCGAACCACAACCTACGGCCATGGTTCACGCTACCTGCGCAAACTCGACCTGCTGGCGAAAACCGTCAGCGACTGGCGCGACATCGAGCCACACACTGTCTATGTTGAACAGCTGCAGCAAAAGCACGGCCGCAAAACCAGCTTCTGGAGCCGCTATGAACACTGAAAACCATGAATGCTGGACCTTATTCCGACATACCACGCATGTACGGAAAGCATCCGTACCACTTGACATCTCGCGGGAAGACATCTATAGTTTCACCTAAGAGTACGGAAACAATCCGTACAAGCACAAAGGAGAACTCACATGGCGACCGCACGTCTTGACATGAGACTTGATCTGGAAATCAAGGAAAAAGCGGAGAAGGCTTCTGCCCTGCTTGGAATGCGCAGTCTCACAGAATATGTCGTGCACCTCATGGATGAAGATGCCTCCAGAGTCATTGCACAGCATGAAAGTATCACTGTAAGCGACGATGTCTTTGATCGCTTCATGCACGCCTGCGAGAACGCCAAACAGCCCAACAAAGCCCTGCGTGAGGCCCTGACCTTCACCCGCAAGCAAGGCATCAAGTGAGCTGGGCAAAGGAATTCGTTGAGCTTGACAAGAAAGTCCATGACCGCAGTTCATTCGACAGCGGCGAGGAAGAGCTGAACGATTTCATCAAAGCCAAAGCGGCAAAGCATATGGCGGCTGGAATTAGCAGAACCATGGTGCTGCCAGCCGCCTCTCCTTTACCTGATGGCAAATACCCCATTTGCAGCTTTTATTCGATTGCTCCGAGCCAGATTGAAAGACAGATTCTCCCGACAGCCCTTGCCAAAAAACTTCCGCACTACCCTATCCCGGTCTTTCTGATTGCCCACCTTGCTGTACATGCAGAAATCAAGGGACAAGGACTGGGCAAGATCACCTTGGTTAAAGCACTGGAGCATCTCTGGAGCGTCAACGCTCATATGAAAGCGTATGCAGTGGTTGTTGATTGCCTCAACCAGGTGGCCCAGGATTTTTACACAAAATTCGGGTTCGAGATCCTGTGCGACAACAACGGCAAGACCAGAATGTTTATGCCGATGAGTACGCTGGGCCAGCTCTTCGAAGATTGAGAGTACGGTTCAAAAATATGCGTTTGTATGTCTTCTACGAAAGTTTCGGGGTAGATTTTGGGGTATTGTCGATCTACACAGTAAGTTTTTGCTATTGATAACATGTAGATGGCCATTTTTTTCGAATCTCGCCTTCGCGGATTTTTTAGTATCCAGCGTCTTTTTCGGTCCAGCCCCATGCGTTGGCAGAGACCCAGCATGCTCACCACTTGCTGAGCATGCTGGGAGCCGGGGCGCTGCTCGATCTCCAGGCACCACCCCTCCAGGCCCAGCCAGGCCGTGATCGGGGCGAAGCCGTGGAGCTTGCGGTAGGTCCAGGAGACGCCCTCTTTCTTGGTGTTGGAGTTGTCCTGCGTGAAGACGTCCAGGTCCAGCGGCATGTGTCCCGATGGCAGCGTGGAGAGTGCGGCCTTGGCCTTCTTCAGCAACTCGACGGTGCAGAGGTTGACGATGGGGCGCAGGGTTTCGGGGGAAGGCGCGTTCTGCACGCCCAGGGCCGCCGCAAAGAATTCATCATCCTGTCCGGGGAAAAAACCAATTTGGCTAATCTGGCTGAAGGAAGAACCGGCATCATTGGCAAATCGCGACTGCTACAGACCGAGCTCCATGTAGACGGCACCCGCCAGAGGGTTGGGATAGTAGGCGTCGATGGCACGAAATCCAAGTCGTCGGTAGAGCGAATGCGCCTCCCGCAACGATTCGAGGGTATCGAGCCGCATCGCCCGGTAACCGAGCCTGCGCCCTTCGGCGATAATCTCCTGGGCCAATTGCTTCCCGAGCCCCAGCCCCCGGAACCGCTCTCGCACATAAAGCCGCTTCATCTCGCAGACGGTCGCCTCCAGCTCCCGAACGGCCACGCATCCGGCCGGCTCTGCTTCAACCAGAGCCAGAAGAATCGCTCCCGTCGGGGGAGCATATTTTCCCGGAAGACCCTCCATTTCGGCCTGAAATCCCTGAAAATCGAGGTCGATCCCGAGATAATTTTCATACTCCCTGAAAAGTTCCCGGGCCCAAATGATCTCTTGCGCGGTCGCAACCCGAATAATTTCAGTCATTTCCAAAGCCGTTTCCGTGATCAATTAACAGATAATGCGTGAATCGCCCTGGGATTTCCGCCACCGATGCGCACCCCGCGGCGATCGAGCAGGCTTCCTTCGGCCAGATACAACCGCACCAGGGCGGTGCGGTAATCGACGATCGCTTCAACCTCGGCGATCTGAATCTGCAGCAGGTCGCGCTGGGCCTGAGCCACCAGAAGCGAGGTGCTGGCCCCCACATCGAAGCGTTCTTTTTCGGCCGCCAGGCTCTGCTCCTGAAAGATGCGGGTTGCCCGGGTGGCGTCGATCTGCTGGCGGGTCCGTTCGACTTCGTTGACCGCGAGGCGCACGTCGAGATGCACCAGCTGCCTGAGATTGGCGACCGCTTCGGCCGCCTGCCGGCGGGAGGCGGAGGCCGCCCGGTCGCGGGCCCGGGCGGCGCGATTGCCGAGGTAATGGCTCAGGCGCACGCCGGTGCTCAGATCGTAGGTGTTGCCGTCTATTTCGCGAAAAGAGCCGGAAAAGGTATCGGCGAAACCGGTCTGCCCCAGGACGATGAACAGGTCGAGCCGCGGGAGCAATCCGTTGCGGGTGACGATCGTTTCCAGGCGGTTCTGCTGCAGGCGCAGCCGGGCCTCGTTCAGGTCGGGCCGCGATTGCTCGGCGAGGCGCAGGCGGTCGTCCAGATCGGTGATCGGCTGCGGCCGAATGCGCGGTTCGCTGGTCGCCTCGATCTGCCGGTCGAGATGCCCGCCGGGGTCCGGGCTGATCAGCCGCAGCAGGCGCAGGCGCCGATCTTCCAGTTGGCTGCGGGCGTTGATCAGGGCCTGCACCCGCAACGCCTCTTCGGCGCGGGCGGCGGCCGCTTCGATCTCGGGGAGAATACCGACTTCGATTCGCAGCTCGATCTCTTCGCGCTGCTTGCGCGCCACGCCCAGCGATTCCTCGAAGATGGCGATCTCCTCCCGGGCGAGCACGTAGTTCCAGTAAGCGATCTCGGTATCGGCCAGCAGGGCCTCGGTGAAACCCCGCAATTCATCGACACTGGCCAGGGTTTCGAGTTCGGCCTGGCGCACGCTGGCCAGGTTGACGGCGGGCCCGAAGCCGCGCAACAACGACTGGGTCACACTCAACCCCGCCCGCGCCGTCTGCTGTTCGGGGGCGCGATTGGAAATGGTGCGATCCTGGGCGACGGAAGCCTCGATGGTGGTGCCGGACGGCAACAACTGGCGCAGGCCCAGAACGCCGGCCGCATCGCGCCCCGAGACATTGAACTGTTCGCCGGTGGAACGGGCGGTTTCGCTCGATCGCTCCTCGAAATATTCGGCTTCGGCAAAGAGTTCCGGATCGAAAGCACCCCGCTCGAGCTGCTCGAAGGTGCCGGCGATCACGGGCTCCAGTTGCTGCACCTGCAGGTCGCGATTGTTGCGCATGGCGAGCATGATCGCCTGCTCGACGGAAAGGTCGGCGGGCGCTTCGTCCAAAGCCGTGAAGACTGGCGGTTCGGTGGCGGGAGTCCCGATCTCGATCGGCACGACGGTCGGGGCGGCCACCTCTTTGTAGCGGTGGCGCTGCAGACTGTCGCGAAAGAGGCTCCAGCGGTCCACCGGAGTGCACCCCCCGAAAAACACCATCGCCCAAACGACACTCGCCAGAGCAAGGAAGCGGGGGGAAATCAGGAATGTCACCGGCCGCCTCCTTTCGCTTCGGGGTGGAACAGGGAATACACCGCCGGAATGAGCACCAGGGTGATCAGGGTCGATCCGGTCAGCCCCCCGACCACCGCCCGCGCCAGGGGCGCCTGGGCGTCGGCCCCTTCGCCGATGCCCAGGGCCAGGGGCAAAAGGGCCAGGACGGTGGTCAGTGTCGTCATCAGAATCGGCCGCAACCGGCGCCGTCCGGCCTCGGCCACCGCTTCGGCCACGGTCATGCCGCCCCGGGTCAGCTGCCCCGCCTGGTCGACCAGCAGAATGGCATTGTTGACGACGATGCCGCCGAGCATGATGCAGCCGATGTACGATTGCAGGTTCAGGGTCGTGCCGGTCAAAAACAGCAGGACCAGAACCCCGACGGCGGCCACCGGCACCGAGGCCATGACCACGATCGGGTCCCGCAGCGACTCGTACTGGCAGGCGAGCACCATATAGACCAGAATCAACGCCAGCACCAGGGACACCACCAGTTCGCCGAACGCCTTCTGCTGCTCTTCGAAATTCCCGGCCACCGCCAGGTCATAGCCCACCGGCCGGGGAATCTGATCGAGCACTGCTTGCACGTCGCTGGCCACCGACCCGAGATCGCGCCCGGCAACGTTGGCGACAACCGTCGCCAGCCGCTGCTGGTCTTTGCGGTCGATGACGATGGGGCCGCGGCTTCGCTGCTCGGAGACCAGGTTGCGCAGCGCCACCTGCTCTCCGCTTGCGGTGGCCAGGGTGAGATCGAGGATTTCCTCGAGGGAGCGCTTTTCGGCATCCTGCAGTTGCACGAAAATGCGATAGGAATTGCCCTGCGAACGAAATTCGCCCGCCTTGGAGCCCGCCACCGCCGTCTCCAGCACTTCGGTCACATCGCGCACGCTCAACCCGAGATCGGCGACCTTGTCGCGGTCGACCCGGATTTCCTGCTGGGGAATCCCGGACTCCTGGCGCGTATCGATATCGGTGATTCCCGCAATGTCGGCCATCATCCGGGCAGCCCGGGCGGCCAGGACATCGAGGGTTTCCAGATCGAAGCCGCGAATTTCAACAGTCAACCCTTCGTCCCCCCCGAGAATCCGCTCCAGGAGAAACTGTCCCTGCGGTGCGCGGGTTCGCACCGTCATCCCGGGAATCGTTCCGCTCAAACGCTGGCGCAGGTCGTTGGCGATCGCGGTGTTGGAGCGCTCGCGCTGCGCTGCGGGCACCAGCGACAGGCTGATCCCCGCCTTGGAGGCATCGCTGGGCCGCCAGCCGGAGGAGCCGACGCTGGCCACCGAGGAGACCGCTTCGGGCACGGACGCATAGACCACCGCCTCCATCTTGCGGGCCTGCCGATCGAGCAGGTCGAGGCGAGTGCCGATTTCCATTTCACCCGTGACCCGCACCTCCCCCTCGTCGCTCGGCGGCAAAAACTCGGTACCGATAAACGGCAGGAGCAACAGGCTGGCCCCAAGTATTCCCAACGCCAGAAAAACCGTCAGCAGCCGGTGGCGCAGAACCCGCCGCAGCAGATCGCGGTAGGCATTGTCGAGGCCTTTGAACAGGCCGTCGGACCAGGCGATCAGGCGCTCGGTCAGGGGGGCGCGCCGCGCCCGCAGTTGCTCAGGGGTCTCAAGAAGCTTTGAGGCGAGCATCGGCAGCAGGCTCAGAGAGACCAGCAGCGAACAGACGAGAGAGAAAATGATAACGAAGGCAAGTTCCTGAAAAAGAATTCCGGCAACCCCACGCACGAAGACCAGCGGCAGAAATATCACCAGCGTGGTGATGGTACTGGCGACAATCGCGGGGCCGACCTCGCGCGCCCCTTCCACCGCCGCGACCTCGGGCTGCTCCCGGTATTCCTCGCGGCGGCGAAAGACATTCTCGAGAACCACCACCGAGCTGTCCACCATCATCCCCACCCCGAGGGCCAGACCGCCGAGGGTCATCAGGTTCAGGGTAAAGCCGCCAAAATAGATCAGGGAGAAGGTGGCGATCACCGAGATGGGAATCGCCAGGGAAATCACCAGGGTCGAGCGGATGTTGCGCAGGAAAAAGAGCAGAACCACCACCGACAGTCCGCCGCCGTAGAGAACCGATTGGGCGACGTTGGCGATGGAGCGCTCGATGAAGTTGCCCTGGTTGATCACCGGAACGATGCGGATCTGGGGAAAGGCCCGGTTGACCTCGTCGATTTCGCCGAGAATGGCCCTGGCCACTTCGACCGTATTGGCGTCGGCCTGCTTGCGGATGGCCACCCGCAGGCCACGGCCGCCATTGACCCGGATGATGCGCCGCAGCTTCTCATAGGTATCGCGCACCTGCGCCACCTGCCCCAGGGTCACCGCGGCGCCCTCGCGCTGGAAAACAACCGTATTGCGGATCTGGTCGAGATCGGCGAATTCCGCCGGCGCCCGCAGGGTCACCTCGTAGCTGCCTTGCTCGATCTTGCCGGCCGGCAGGTCGAGATTGGCATCGCGGATGGCCTGCAGCACCTGGTCGAGGGGCAGCCCCAGGGCCTTGACCCGGTCGGGATCGAGCTCGACCCGCACTTCGCGGTTGAACCCGCCCCAGAGATCGACCTGGGCCACCCCCGGCAGGCGCCCGAAACGGTAGCGCACCTGGTCCTCGACCAATTGGGTCAGTTCCACCGGGTCGAGATTGCTGGAAATTCCCAACAACACCACCGGATAACTGGCGACGTCGAATTTGCTGACCCGCGGACGCACGATATCTTCCGGCAGCTCGTTGATCTCGTCTTCGAGCTTCGACTGCACATCGAGGGCCGCGGTGTCGATATCCGTCCCCCAGACGAAGCTCACCCGCACGGTGCTGTTCCCCTCGGACGACTGGGAGCTCATGTCCTCCACGCCCGGCACCGTCGCCACGATCTCCTCGACGATCTGGGTGACCAGCCGCTCCATGACCACCGGACTCGCTCCCTCGTAGCCGGTGCGGATGGTCAGGGTCGGCAGTTCGATATTGGGCAGCAGGTCGATCTGCAGACGGGTCAGGGAAAAGGCACCGAGAATCACGACGATAAGGGTGATCATGGTGGTGAAGACCGGCCGGCGGACGCTGAACTTGGGAAGATTCATCAACGTTGAGCTTTCTCGCCGGGGTTTGCCGGGGAAGTCTGCTCGGCGGGAATGGTGATGGCGGCGCCGTCATCGAGCAACTGCTGCCCCAGGGTCACCACCCGTCCGGAGAGTCCCTCCCCCTCGACCTGCACCCGGTGCCCATCGCGAATGCCGATGGCGACTTCGCGCCAGGCGACGGATTGCCCATCTTCACTCACCAGGAAAACCCCCGGCCGGTCTTCACGCCGGGTGATGGCCTGTTCGGGCACGATGACGGCATCATCCGCGCGATCGAGAACCACGGTGGCACGAATGAACATGCCCGGCTTGAGGCGTTGCGGGTGATTGTCGATGGTCAACTCGACCCGGGCCTGGCGGGTGGCCTGTTTGAAGACGGGAGCGATGCGTTCGATGCGCCCCGGAAAGTCTTCCCCGGGAAAGGCGTCGGTGGCGAGAACGGCCTTCTGGCCGACTTGCAGACGGGCGTAATCGCGCTCGCTGACAAAGACCACGCCGGTGAGCGGATCGAGTTCGACGATGCGTAGCAGCGGCGCGTTGGCTGACACCGTCTCGCCTTCGTCCACGTAGCGCTCGGCCACCACCCGCTGGTCTTCTCCGCCGCTCCAACCGGCGGTGATCCGGGTATAGCCCAAGCGGATCTTGGCCGTTTCGAGCGAGGCTTCGGCCCGAACCACCTGGGCCTCGGCCACCTCGAGTTCGACCTGCTTGGTCAGTTGATTGGCCTTGACCGTATCGAGTTGGGATTCGGAGGCCACTCCCCGCTGGCGCAAGGTCTTGACCCGTTCGAGTTCGCGGGTCGCGATCTCAAGGGCGCTACGGGCTTCGGCCAGGTTGGCCTTGGCGACCGCGAGGTCGGCTTGAGCCTGCGCGACCGCCTGGACGTACTCGTCGTTGTCGAGTTCGCCCACAACCTGTCCGCGCTCCACCGTGTCGGCGATATTTACAGTCAACCGCTCGACCCGACCCCCGACCTTGGGGGCCACGACGAATTCGGCACGGGGCTCGAGGGCGCCGCTGAAGGTGCGACGCAGCTCGATCGGACCGTTTTCTATGGCCGCGACCTCAACCGGTGCAGAACGGGCTTCTCCGCGCTTTGCGGAAGAACGCTCCTGCGGGGCGGGACTGGAGAGCCAATACCCAATTGCCGCTAATCCAACCACCAGTCCTATGGAAAAGAAAATCCTGACACGGCCATATTTCATCGAGAATGATCCTGAACCAGTTACGGATTTTTGAGTGACTCCCTCGGCCCGGGGCGGGAAAAGGGTCCCACGGGGAATGAAATAAACATAATGTGATTAAAATAAAATTAAAATCAACGTTTTTCGATGCACTGAATCCGGTGCAAATTGGCATATTTTACCAAAAGTTCATTCCAATTCATGACATGTATTATCGGGTTTATTGCGATCCCCGATGCGCAAGCAAGGCAATACAGCAAGGGAAGGAAGGAAAAGCGACAGACCTGGCACTGGAAGAGGATGCCCGGGCTGCTCCAGGAAGGTTTTTCGGGCCCTGAAAAGCCTTGCGGCCAAAGGGCTCGACGAGATTGTCGCCCAATAACAAAAGGGGCTCGGATTTTGTCCTGAGCCCCTCGTTGCAATGGCGGTGGTCGAGTGTCAGCTCCGGGACCCTCAGTTCGTTCGCTTCGACGCCTCGTTTTTCGGAGAGGAGGCCACCCCCTCTGCGCCTTTGCGCAGAGTTCTCTCCTCCTTCAGGCGCACGACCAACACTGGAATTTCACTTTGCTGCACGATTTTTTTGGCCGTGCTACCGATGAACGCACTGTACAGAAATCCATGCCCATGCGTGCCCATGACGATCAAGTCATAATTTCCATTCCTTGCATGACCGATGATTTCTTCGACAGGAAACCCCGAAGTAACATAAATATTTTCTATCAATCTTTCAAATTGACATCCTTCACATTTTTCCTTTTCGAAATACTGGTTTAATTTTGTCTTGATCAATTCTGTCAGTTTTATTTTTGCACTAGAAAAATCGCCTGACCTCATCTGAATATTTGCATTATTGCTAAGTTTTTCGAAAACATTAACAATTGATATTTTTGCATCTTCATTCATAGCTAAGCGGATTGCATAGCCAAATGCATGGCTCGCACCGACAGAAAGATCGGTTGCATATAATATTTTTTTGATTTTTGGAATCATCTTGGATCCTTGTTTTCCATATTGGTGGCTTTTCTTTCAGACAAAGGAGGGAAGGAACGTCACGATAGCAGGAAAAGAGTACATGAGAGCCACACCGAGAATGAACAGCCAAACCATCGGCCAGGCCCCGGCATAGACATCATCCATGGACAGTTCCGGCATGGCACCTTTCAAGGCGAAAATGGTATAGCCGAACGGCGGGCTCAGGCTCCCAAGAGTCATGTTAATCAGGAATAGTGTCCAGAACCAGACAGGGTCATATTGATAAACCGAGAGGATCGGATCATAGATCGGAATGGCGACCAACATGACGGCGAACAAATCGATGAACATGCAAAGTGCAAAAGGGATTCCCATCAGCACGATGAATGTCGCTAATGACGAAAGTTCCATTTCAGTGGCCACCGTCACCAGCCCGCTCGTTGCTCCGGTAAATGAAAGCAGCTGCCCAAAGAGCATGGAGCAGGCGATAATCACAAGGATCATCGTGCTGACGGAACAGGTTCCCAGAACCGACTGGTAAAACATTCTGAAAGAGAGCCGCCTGAACATGGCAGCAGCGATCAGCGCACCGACGACACCCGTGGCCGCTGACTCATTGGGGGTCGCAACGCCCAGGAGAATGAGGCCCATGACCGAAAAGATCACCACCAAAAACGGCAACGTCCGAGCGAGCGCGAGGAAGAATTCCTTGGCGTTGCCCCGCTGCGTATCCACTTCCTCGCTTTTGGGTTCAAGTTTCGGGTTTTTGAGAATCCGGATGTAGGTATAGGTGACCATCAAGGTGGCCAGCAGCAGTCCCGGCAACAGGCCGGCAATGAGCAGTTTGGCGATCGAGGTGTCCACCATGGAACCGATCATGACCACAAGAAGGCTCGGGGGAATAATCGGAGCCAGACTCGCCCCACCCAGGACGGCGCTGACCGAAAGTCTTCGGTCGTAGCCCTTCTGCTCCATAACCGGCATGACCGAACGGCCAAGCATGGCCGCCACCGCTACCGCCGAACCGCTCAGGGCGCCGAATATGGTGGAGAGGCTCGTCACAAGGAAATATTGCCGCCCGCGAACATTCCCGACCATCTTGTCGACAGATTCGATCAGGATCTCGACCGCGTTCGACCTGAACAGAATCTCTCCCATCAGAATGAACAGCGGGATGGCCATCAACGATTCCTGGGTGATGGTGTTGTAGAGACTGTTGGCGAACATGCCGAAGCCGGTGGTCCCCATCAGCAGGAAGACACCAAGAACATTGACGACCAGAAACGCGATGAAAATCGGCAGTCCCGTCGCAAACAGCAACAGCAGAACAATGATGGATAGCGTCAGCGTGACAGCCCAGTCCATGAACTCCCTCCTATTCTTCGGTCACCGGTTGGGGCGTGATCCCCTGCCGCAGAAACTGGACACCGCTCAGAAAAAAACTGAATGGAATGACAACCGAGATCCACCACTTGGGAATCGGGTTGACCCAGGTGGTCATGATGCCCGTATTGAATTGCCGCATGGCCTCGGAACCGGAGATGTAAAAAGCGACCATGCACGCCACGAAGCTGATCAGAGCCAGGACCCTCGCCATGATCTCCTTCTTGTTCCTGGACATCCGCTCGATCAGAATGGTAATGGCGACGTTGCCGTTGACCCTGGTGATCTCCGGCAGGGCAAGCATGGTGGCAAGGGCGAGCAGCCACTGGTTGGCGTCGCTCGACCAGGTCGTTGGACTGTTGAAGAAATAGCGCATCACCACTTCATTGACGACCAGGCACAGCATGCCTGCCAGAGCCACTCCGCTGAGGTAATAACTGAGCCTCGTCGCAACATCGAGGGTGCTGGCCACCCCTTGCAGGATGGCCAGCGTAGGACGGTTGCCGATCACGCTCATCGCGTCATGCCTTTTTCCAGGGCCAGTTGCTGAAACGTCTTCCCTGCGTCGCCCGATGTCTGCTGGGCCATCTTCCAGAGTCCGTCATTCCAGAATTTTTCCACCTTCTCCGCGTCTTCGGGATTCATGGTGGTCACCTTCATTCCCTGGTCTTTCAGGTAAGCGATTTCTTCATCGATCAGCTTCTTGAAAAAGGCGTCGCTATCGAGTTCGGTTTTTCTGCCGGCCTCGTCGATCCATTTGCGCTCTTCGGGGGTCAGGGAGTTGTATTTCGCGAGGTTCATGGTGATCATCATCGAAATCGACCCGAACGTCGGGCGCACCATGTAGTCCGCCACTTCCTGCCACTTGAAGTCTTTGACGCCCACCAGAGTCCAGGCCGCGCCATCGATCACCCCTTTTTGCAGCGAGGTGTAGACCTCGCCGCCGGCCATGGTCACCGGCGATCCGCCAAGCGCCAGGATGGTGTTCTGCAGGCTGGGGTTGCTGCGCATCTTCAGCCCCTGCAGGCTGGGAGACGCTCCATTGAGGGGATTGCGGGTGATGAAGTGATAGGGCGCCACCGGCGGCAGGGCCACCAGTTTGATCCCAAGCTTGTTGTATTCCTTGTCCAGAAAGTCGAACAGACCCGATTCCCTGCGCTGAACGGGATCGGCTATGGTAGCGTCCATGCCGACCCCCACGCCGATCGTGCCGGCATGATAGGTCGCGTGGGTGAAGGAGAGATCGAAAATGCCGGATTGCACCGGCTGAAACTGCTCGAAGGTCGGGATGACATCAGGCCCGAACTGCCGAATTTTGAACTTCCCGCCCGAGAGTTCCTGGAGGTTCTTGATCATGTTGTCGGTGCAGCCGGTGTTGAAGATGAAATTCGGGGAAAATGCCGACAGGAACTTAAGCTCGGTGGCATGAACAGACGTTGCAAAAGCCAAAACCATCAGCAACCCGACGACAAATCCCTTTTTTCTGCATCTTTTCATTGCTTTTCCTCCATGTTGAGTTGATGCTGCAGATGAAAAAACCCTTAACCCTCCAATGACTCACGACTCACCTCATTGTTCATTTTCAAAACATTGTTATAGCAATGCAGATGCCAAAAATTTCTTGTTTTAATTTGATCACCTATGTTCCTGTTTTTTTATGTTTTTTTTGTATTTTTAAGGGAAAATCATTGTTCTAATATTTTCACATGTCTCCTTTCGTTTACATCTCATTAGGCTGGGAGTGTTCAAGCTGCTAATTTTTGCAGTTTTTCGCTCACCGTCACTTCCGTTTACATGATCCCGCCGTTTACAGGACACCCGGCGCAGAGGACCATGGCCTCCAGCGACGAAGATTGAAAACCCGGTGGCCACAAAAAAGCCCTCCCGGTTCTCCAGGAGGGCCATTGGCGCAGCGCCAAAAAGAATTCATCGCATCAGCCGGGGACCGGCGCCAGCGAAGGGCTGAGACACGCCGCGGCGTCCAGCGCGGAGGGCTCCCAGTCCTCGATGCGCATGGTCCCATTTTCCAGCAGGTTCTTCTGCATCTGGTAGGCGGAAAAAAGGAGGTGCGGCTGGTGCCCCCTCCCATTGGCAAGGCAATCGCGGCTGGCCCGATCGTAGTAGTCCTGCAGAATCGGCCGATAGACCGGGTGGACACACTTGTCGATGACCACCTGGGCGCGATCCCGCGGACAGAGCCCGCGCAGATCGGCCAGGCCCTGCTCGGTGACGACGATGTCGAGGTCATGCTCCGTGTGGTCGACGTGAGTGACCTTGGGGACGACGCAGGTGATGCCGTGCGGGTCAGTCCTGGAGGGCCGGGTCGAGGGGCTGTGCATGATGGAGAGATAGGCGTTGCGGGAGAAATCGCCCGAGCCGCCGATGCCGTTGATCATGCGCGAGCCCATCACCAGGGTCGAGTTGGCGTGGCCGTAGATGTCGAACTCAACCGGGGTGTTCATGGAGATGACCCCCAGGCGGCGGATCGGCTCGGGGTGGTTGCTGATCTGCATCGGGCGCAGCACCACCCGCCTGGTGTAGAAGTCCCAGTTGTCGTAGAGGCGCGTGAAGCCATCGACCGAGAGTGACAGGGAGGTCGAGGAGGCGAACTCCAGCCGTCCCGAATCGAAGAGGTCGAGCATGGTGTCCTGAATGACCTCGGTCCAGACCCGCAGGTCGCTGAACGGGCCGGTGGCAAGCTCGCCGACGACGGCATTGGCGATGTTGCCGACCCCAGACTGCAGCGGCAGCAGGTTTTTCGGGAGGCGCCCGACCTTGACCTCGTGCTGGAGAAAGTCCATGATGTGCCCGGCAATCTGGCGGGAGACCTCGTCGGGCGGGGAGAGGGCCCGGCCGTTGTCGGGCTTGTTCGACTCGACGATGGCGACGATCTTCCCGGGGTCGCAGGGAACGTAGGTGGTCCCGATGCGATCCTCGACGCTGCTGATCATGTACGGCTGGCGATGGGGCGGCAGGTCGAGCATGACGATGTCATGCAGCCCCTCGAAACAGGGGATGGCGGTGTTGACCTCGAGGATGATCTTCTCGGCGATCTTGACGATTTCCGTATTGACCCCCACCGACCCGGCGAGGATCAGCCCGCCCTCCTCAGTGACGCCTGTCACCTCGATAATGGCCAGGTCAAGCTTTCCGCCTTTCTCCTTGGTGTAGAAACCGTAGCCGAGATCCTGGGCGTAGAGGGAGAGGTGCTTGTCCCCCATACGCACCTCCCCGTTGTTCACCCCCTTCTGGATGACCTTGCCGGTCTGGTAGGGCCAGCGCTTGTCGGTCATCTTCAGGCTCGCCCAGCGGTCCTCGACCTCGGCGCCGATGGAGGCCCCGATAAAGAGATTGAAGCGCAGCTTGCCCTGCAGGTTGTTCGCCTCGACGTAGTCGGCGAGGGCCGCCGGCACGACCTTCGGGTAGCCGACTGGCGTGAAGCCGGACCACCCCAGGTCCATGCCGTTTTTGAAGAGGGGGATGGTCTCCTCGGCGGAAACGATCTTCGCATGCAGACTGGGCTTCCTGATTCGCTTGTGCAACTCGGACACGGTCGACCTCCTTTGTCTTCTGAATGGATGGACCCAATAACGATAAGTGACTTGCTGTCTTTGCTGCGTGTTCCGTAATGTTTTTCAGAATTTGTCCCTTGGATTGCCCGACTCAGTCTTTCTGGAGCAACGCCGGCGGCACCTGGGTCTCGCAGGGAATCCTGGCCTGGCAGAGGCCGCAGGGGGTGGCGCCGGTGCCGAAGGTCCTGGTGGTGTAGGGCGTGGTCGTCTCTCGGATATAGGCGAAACAGGCCTCCTTGTCGTGCCCCTCGCCGGTGGTGATGGCGTCGGCCGGGCAGCGTCTTGCGCAGGCGCCGCACGTCCCCTTGGCATACCAGAGGCACCAGGCGTAGTGGTCGTCGCCGTAGACCCGTTCGGTCGCCGGCAGGTCGATGCGCGCCACCACCGAACCGAAGCGCACCGATTTGCCCCAGCGGGTGATCAGGGCGTCGGAGAGACTGAAGGTGCCGTGCCCGGCGACGAAGGCGGCGTGCCGCTCCGACCAGTTTGAGGCGAGACCGTAGCGCTCCGACTGGCGGAAGGCGAAACCGGGCAGTCGCTCGGGCGCGACCGCGGGATGCCCCGCCCGGGTGAGGATCTCGGCCAGATGGTGGCGCAGTTCGCAGTTGAAGGCTTCGCCGTAGAAGCGCGAACGCGCCCAGCGCTCACTCGGCAGGGTCGTTTCCCGCCCCTGGTCGGCGCGGGTCTCCGGAGTCTGCGGCAGCACGTAGCTGATGACCCTCAACTCGCCGGCGGGCGCCGGCGACTCGGGAAATGCCAAAGCAAAGGCCTCTGCCGGCGTCCAGAGAAAGGGGCCGATCAACTCCTTGATACGCGCAAACAGCGGATCGTCACCCCTGGCGATGGCGACCTGCGGTTTTGCCCAGGCCTTCTCGCCGGTTTCGAGGTGCAGGCTGTTGCTTGGCGCGCACGCCCAAAAGTCATGAATGATCCGCTCCAGGTGCATGACAGAATCCATAGCCACCCTCCCCGCTTCGCCGTCCTCAGCCAATTACTTCCGCACCTTCCCCCAGCCTTGCCCAACCGTCGGACAGGGTAAACTCCCAGGCGCACCAGAACTCCTTGGGGTGCGCGTCGGGGGGACAGGCGATGCAGCGGGTCTCGATGCGCGGATCGACGGCGCGGGCAAACTCGCTGTACTCGACCAGCCCCACCGACTTGCAGGGGAAGTCAGGGAGCCCCTTGCGCTGGCGCGCCGACTGCACCCGGCAGTCGACCATGCGAAACACGGCCCTCTTCTCGGTGACCTCGATTGTCTCCTGCAGATTGAGGCGAGCGTAGAGACGGTGCTTGAGGCACTCGACCAGAGCGGCAATGCCGCTCCCCGGTTCGATGCCGAGGCGGGCCATGATGCGCTGGGCCTCGATGACGGTAAAGCGGCGCCAGGCCTCGCGGTCGGCCTCGATGGCGGCCGCCATGCCGTGCGCCGCCTCCACCGCCTGGAACCAGAGACCGTCGTGGGCGAGCCAGTTTTTGGCGTCGTCGATGATGATCCGGATCAGTTCTTCCTTGCTCAGATCATGCAGCAGGCGAACCCCTTCGTCGGTGAAAGATCCTTTTTGCCGAACAGCAAACGCTTCGGACATCGTCTCCTCCTTGTTCATGGGCAGCTGCGGCGCCCCTCGTCGGAGCGCCGCAACTCGCCCGCACCGTCAGCCGCGGACCTCGCGTCCGTCGCCTGCGGCAAAACCAGACATCACGACTTCACCCTGGGGATGAAGATCTGCTCGGGGTCAAGCACCTCGTGGATGAGGCGCAGTTCCTCGTAGGTCGGCGGCGGCGTCTCGCCGGAAACCCGGGAGACGTCGAGGTCGAACTGGCACTCGGCCCGGATCTCCTCCACGCTCGTGCCGGGGTGGCAGGTGTCGAGGTAGATGCGCCCGGTTTCGGCGTCGAAGCGAAAGACGCCGAGGGTGCTGATCACTGCCGTAGGCCCTCCGCGGTAGGCGGCGCCGTAGAGCTCGCGACGATGCACCCAATTGCCTTCCGGCCACTTCTTGACCCGCCAGCCCGGTGAGGTGATGTAGCTCACCTGCTCGGTGAAGCGGCGCTTCTCGTGCACCATGATGAAGACGGTGCGGCTGGCGAAGGAGTTGATGTCGGGGTTGCCGCCGCTGCCGGTGAGGCGCAGCTCGGGCTTGAGATAGTCGCCGATGGTGGTGGTGTTGACGTTGCCGTACTGGTCGACCTCGGCGCCGCCGAGAAAACCGAGATCGACGTAGCCGCGCTGGGCGATGGCAAAGGCGTCGTAGAGCCCCGAGGACTTGGACGCCCCGACCTCGCAGCGGGCGTCGCCGACGGACGTCGGCAGTTGCGGTGGCCGCCCGTCGAGGGTGCCGGCCTCGAAGATCAGCTTCAGGTTCGGCGCGTGGGTCTGCTGGGCGAGCATAATGGCGACCATCGGCAGTCCGGTGCCGGCGAAGACGACTTCGTTGTCCTGCACCTCGCGGGCGGCGGCGCAGCACAGGAGGTCGGCCAGATTGTATTCGCCCGCTTGCGCGTATTGTGTGCTCGTCATGTCACCCTCCCCTCTTGACGCTGGTGCTGTAGTTGAGCGCGGTGTTGGCCTTGAGCTTCATGGTTCGCGGCCAGCCGAGCTTCTCCAGATAGGAGAGATGGTCGTCGTGGCCGAAGACCCATTCCTGCGCCCAGGCGTCGAAACCTTCCTGGGTCCGGGTCCGCTGGTAGAAGTCGCGCAGAAAATCGCCGTCGACGTCGTAGCGTCCGAACATGCCGGTCGGATGGGCGTTCCAGGGGCACTCCACGATGTAGTCCACCTCGAAGGAAGGGATGGTGTTGGCGTCGCTGTTGCGCCGCAGGTAGTCCTCGGGAACGACCTCCTCGGCGACGGCGATGGTGAGGTTGGCCGCCCGCGCCACCTCCGGATCGGTATAGTACTGGCCGTTGATCCGCACCGTCCCCTCCTCCCCGATCTGCTGCACGCTGAGGACGGCGACGTCGATCTTCGGCGCCGGCACCAGGACGTGCGGGCCGCTGCCGTGGAAGGAGTCGTCGACGAACTGGTACTTGCTGCGGGCGATCCCCGGCCGGCTGCCGTCGCGCAGCCCGGCCCGCCCGAGCATGTCGTACTCGGGGTTGTGAATGTCGGTTCCCAGGGACGACTGGCTGACCGCGAAGGGCACGCCGGCGGCGGCTGCCGCCATGCGGAAGGTCATCTCCGCGTGGCTGTAGTCCTCGACGATGATCTCCTGCTTACCCACCCGCCGCGACAGGTTGGCGCCGTACTTGCCGTAAAGTTCGTGACCGACCCAGCACGACTCCCAGATCGCGACGCAGCCGGCGCCGACCAGGAACTCGGTCTGCGGCCCGCCGTTGACCTCGATCAGGTGCAGATCGCGGCGCTGCTGCCGGATCAGTTCGTAGATCAGGGCCATCGGCCGCCGCCAGATGGTGAAGCCGGAGAAGGTCAGGGAGCTGCCGTCGGTGATCAACGCCGCCGCCTCGGCGAGGGTGATGCGCTTATTCGGTTTCGACATCATGTCCTCCTCTCTCAGGCCCGGGCCACGGCGGTGCCGATGACGATCCGCTGCACCTCGCTCGTCCCCTCGTAGATCTCGGTGATCTTCGCATCGCGCATCATGCGCTCCACCGGAAACTCCCGGGTGTAGCCGTAGCCGCCGAAGACCTGCACCGCCTTGGTCGTCACCTGCATCGCGGTCTCGGAGGCGAGCAGCTTGGCCATGGCCGATTCCTTGGAGAAGGAAAGCCCGGCGCTGGCCCGCCAGGCGGCCTGATAGACGACCAGGCGCGCCGATTCGATCTGGGTCGCCATGTCGGCCAGTATAAACTGCACCCCCTGGAAGCCGGCGATCGGCTGGTCGAACTGCTTGCGCTCCCGGGCGTAGTTGACCGCCGCATCGAAGGCGCCCTGGGCGATGCCCAGGGCCTGGGAGGCAATGCCGATGCGTCCGCCGTCGAGGGTCTGCATGGCGACCTTGAATCCCTTGCCCTCCTCGCCCAGAAGGTTCTCCTGCGGGATGCGGCAGTTCTCGAAGACCAGCTCGTAGGTCGGCGAGGAGCGGATCCCCATCTTTTCTTCCTTCTTGCCGAAGGAGAACCCCGGGGTGCCCTTCTCGACGATGAAGGCGCTGATGCCGTGGTGCTTCTGGGCGTTCTTGTCGGTGCGGGCGAAAACGACGTAGGTTTCGGCTTCGTAGCCGTTGGTGATGAAGATCTTGTTGCCGTTGAGCACCCACGAATCTCCGTCGCGGGTGGCGGTGGTGCGGGTTCCGCCAGCGTCGGAGCCGGCCGAGGGTTCGGTCAAGCCGAAAGCGCCGAGCTTGCTCCCCTCGGCCAGCGGCACCAGGTACTGTTTTTTCTGCTCCTCGGTCCCGAACTTGAAGATGGGGTTGGCGCCGAGGGAAACGTGCGCCGAGAGGGTCACGCCGGTGGAGGCGCAGACCCGGGAGAGTTCCTCCACGACGATGGCGTAGCTGAGGTAGTCGGCGCCGGCACCGCCGTATTCCTCGGGAAAGACCACCCCCGCCAGCCCCAGCTCGGCCACCCGGTCGAACATCAGGGCCCGGTCGAAGCGCTCCTGCTCGTCGCGCTCCTTCGCGCCCGGCGCCAGCTCCGCCTCGGCGAAGCTGCGCACCATCTCCCGCATCATCTTGTGCTCGTCGCTCAGTTGGAAAATCATCTGGATCTCCTTTTCTCCGTTAGGGCGAAGCCCTTTTGTTCGATCGCGATTGAACCGAAAATCATCCACCACGAAGGACACGAAAGGCACGAAGTCAAAGCCTTCGCTCGATTTTTTCTTCGTGATCTTCGTGGGCTTCGTGGTGCAAAACCTTGTCGGGGCCCTCAGGCAAAGCCCCGCAGGATCTCCCGTGAGACGATGAGCCGCTGCACCTCGCTCGTGCCCTCGTAGATGGTGGTGATGCGGGCGTCGCGGGCGTAGCGCTCGACGGGGTAGTCGCGGGTGTAACCGTAGCCGCCGAGAATCTGCACCGCCTCGTAGCAGGCGCGGTTGGCGCTCTCGGTGGCATACATCTTGGCCATCGACGCCTCCTTGGCGAAGGGCTTCCCCTGCTCCTTGCGGAAGGCGGCCTGCATGAGCAGAAGCCGCGCCGCCTCGAGCTCGGTGTAGGCGTCGGCGATCTTCCACTGGATCGCCTGGAAGTCGGAGAGCTTCTGCCCGAACTGGACCCGCTCCCGGGAGTAGCGGGTGGCGCAGTCCATCGCGGCCAATCCGACGCCGAGCCCGAGGGAGCCGATGCCGATGCGCCCGCCGGCGAGCTCGCCGACGGCGATGCGGAAGCCGTCGTTGAGCTTGCCCATCAGCGCGTCGCCGGGGATGCGGCAATCCTGGAAAACCACCTCGTTGGTCGCCGAGGCGTGCTGCCCCATCTTCTCCTCGGCCTTGCCGACGATCAGACCCTGGGTACCGGCCTCCACCAGGAAGCAGCTGATCCCCTTGCCTTTCGGCGCCTGCCGGTCGGTCACCGCCCAGACCACGAAGACCCCGGCGTAGGGAGCGCTGGTGATGAAGATCTTGGAGCCGTTGAGCACCCAGGAGTCACCGTCGCGCACCGCCGTGGTCGTCATCCCGGCCGGGTCGGAGCCCGCCCCCGGCTCGGTCAGGGCGAAGGCCCCGGCGCGGTACTCTCCCGAACAGATGCGCGGGATGTACCTGCGCTTCTGCTCCTCGCTGCCGACGGCCTGGATGACCTCGCAGACCATGTTGTTGACCGAGACGGTCACCGCCGTCGACGCGCAGGCGCGGGCGACCTCGGTCATGGCGACGCTGAAGGCGACCGTGCCGGCCTCGGCGCCGCCGTAATCCTCACGCACGTTGAGCCCCATGAAGCCGAGCTCGGCGAGCTTCTGCAGGTTGGCGTAGTACGCCTCGCGGTCGCCGCCGCGGTCGAGCTCGCCGGCGACCGGCTCCAGCTCGGTGGCGGCGAAATCGCGGGCGGTCGCCTGGATGAGCTTCTGCTCTTCGTTCAGTTCGAGATACATGCCTCCCCTCCCCCTCAGCGACCCTGGAACCGGGCCGGGCGCTTCTCGAGGAAAGCGCCCATCCCCTCTTTCTGGTCGGCGGTGGCGAAGCACAGGGCGAACTGGTCCGCCTCGTAGCGGCAGGCCTTGTCGCTCTCCATCTCCAGGCCACTGTCGACGGCGTCCTTGCACAGGGCAATGGCGATCGCCCCCTTGCCGGCGATCTTGCCCGCCAGCTCCCGGGCCGCCGCCGCCAGCTCCTCCCGCACCACGACGCGGTTGACCAGCCCCAGGCGATAGGCTTCGGCCGCGTCGATCATCTCGCCAGTGAAGAGCAGTTCCTTGGCGCGTCCCTTGCCGATGAGGCGCGGCAGGCGCTGGGTGCCGGCAAAGCCGGGGATCACGCCGAGGTTCACCTCCGGTTGGCCGAAGCGGGCGTTCTCGCTCGCCAGGCGGATGTCGCAGGCGAGGGCCAGTTCGCAGCCGCCGCCAAGGGCAAAACCGTTGACCGCGGCGATGACCGGCTTGGAAAGCTGCTCGATGGCATTCATCGCCTTCTGCCCAAGAAGCGCGAAGCGGCGGGCGGCGACGGCGTCCATCCCCTGCATGAAAGCGATATCGGCGCCGGCGACGAAGGCTTTCTCCCCGGCTCCCGTCAGGATCACGACCTTGACCTCGGCATCGTTCTCGAGCCCCGTGAAACAGCAAAGGAGTTCTTTGAGGGTCGCCTCGTTCAAGGCGTTGAGGGCCTTCGGGCGATTGACGGTGACGGTGGCGATGCCGCCGCTTTTTTCCAGGATCAGATTCTCGAATTGCATGACGTGCTCCTCCAGATAGGGCATGTGCCGTTATTGGTACTCGTAGAACCCCTTGCCGCTCTTCTTGCCGAGCCAGCCGGCCTTGACCATCTTGCGCAGCAATGGGCAGGGCCGGTACTTGCTGTCGCCCAGCCCTTCGTAGAGGACCTCCATGATCGCCAGACAGGTGTCGAGACCGATGAAGTCGGCGAGGGTGAGGGGTCCCATGGGGTGGTTCATGCCCAGTTTCATCACCTGATCGATCGCCTCCGGCCGGGCCACCCCTTCGTAGACGCAGAAGATCGCCTCGTTGATCATCGGCAGCAGCACCCGGTTGGAGACGAAACCGGGGAAGTCGTTGACCTCGACCGGCGTCTTGCCCATGCCGCGGGCGAGCTCGTCAACGCAGGCATAGACGCCGTCGCTGGTCGCAAGGCCGCGAATGACCTCGACCAGAGGCATGACCGGCACCGGATTCATGAAGTGCATGCCGATGACCTTGTCCGGCCGGCGGGTGACGGCGGCGATTTCGGTTATCGGCAGGGACGAGGTGTTGGTGGCGAGGATCACCTCGGGGCGGGCCGCCTGGTCGAGGGTCTGGAAGATTCTGGTCTTGATGTCCATGTTTTCGCTCGCCGCCTCGACCACGAAGTCGGCCCGGGCGGCGTCGTCCAGGGTGGTGGAGGGTATGATGCGGGCAAGAACCGCCGCCCGCTCCTCGGCCGTAATCTTGCCCTTGGCCACGTTGCGCTCGAGAATCCTACCGATGCCGTCAAGTCCCTTCTGGACGAACTCCTCCCGTATGTCGTTGAGGATGACCTGCTTCCCCGCCTGGGCCGCCACCTGGGCGATGCCGCTTCCCATCTGCCCGGCACCGACCACCATGAATGTGCTGATCGCCATCTCCATATCCTCCTTGTATGTTTCGATTCGAAAATCTCACCTGACTTCAAGAACTCTTCACCACGAAGGGATCTACAAAAAGATGAAGCTCCCTAATTCCGAGGACCGCCTTTCTTCGTGTCCTCCGTGTCCTGTGTGGTGAAAGCTTTGGCGGCCTAAACCAACTCGAACACGGCCGCAACCGCCTCGCCGCCGCCAATGCAGAGGGTCGCAAGACCGTAGCGCTCGCCGCGACGCCGCATCTCGTGCACCAGGGTCGCCGCCAGCCGGCCGCCGCTGGCGCCGACGGGATGGCCGATGGCGACTGCGCCGCCGTTGACGTTGACCCGCTCGCGGTCGAGGCCGAGCTCCTGAATGGCGATCATCGTCACTGCGGCAAAGGCTTCGTTGATCTCGTAGAGACCGATGTCGGCGGGCGTGATCCCCGCCTTGGCGCAGGCTCGCTCGATCGCCCCCACCGGGGCATCGGGAAACATGTCGGGGTGGAGGCTGTTGGTGGCATAACCCACAAGCCTTGCCATCGGCTTGAGGCTGTGGCGACGCACCGCCGCCTCGCCGGCAAGCAGCGTGAAAGCCGCCCCGTCGTTAATGGTCGAAGCGTTGCCGGCGGTGATCGTCCCCTCCTTGCTGAACACGGGGCGCAGGGAGGGGAGTTTTGCGAACTCGACCCGGAACGGCTCCTCGTCGATGTCGACGGTCACCTCCCCCTTGCGCGAGGGCTTCACCACCGCCACCATCTCATCTTTGAACCGACCCTCTTCCACAGCGCGCTGGGCTCTCTTGTAAGACTCGACGGCAAACTCATCCTGCGCTTCGCGGGGAATGCCGTGGGCGGCGACCCGCGCCTCGGCCACCTCTCCCATGTGGCGTCCGCTGTAGGGGTCGGTGAGGGCGTCGTGGACCATCAGGTCAACGACCTGCCCTGCCCCCATGCGCAGCCCGAACCGGGCCGCAGGGAGCATGTAGGGGGCCATCGACATGTTCTCCATGCCGCCGGCGACGACCACACCGGCATCGCCGAGGCGGATGGCGTCGGCGCCCAGCATGAGGGCCTTGAGGCCGCTGCCGCAGACCTTGTTGATGGTGAGGGCCGGAATGGTGTCGGCGAGGCCGGCGTGGCGCATCGCCTGGCGGGCCGGGGCCTGGCCGGCGCCACCGGAAAGGACCTGGCCGGCGATGACCTGATCGACGTTCTCGGCGACTCCGCTGCGGGCGAGCAGCTCGCCGATGACGGCCGCGCCCAGCCTGGGAGCCGGCACATCGGCAAGAGTGCCGCCGAAGCTGCCGAAGGGGGTGCGCAAGGCTTCAATGACGTAAACGTTTTCCATGCTCTCTCTCCTAGTCCTTCAGTTCATCTGGATTCCATCCAACAGGTCGTTCACCCCTGCAGCGACGCGGTCAACGCGGGCGCCAGCTGCAGGACGTCGGCCACCACCAGCACATCGGCGATCTCGCCGATGGGGGCGTCCTTGTCCTTATTGATCGCAACCACGAAGGCCGATTTTTTCATTCCCGCCAGGTGCTGGATCGCGCCCGATATGCCGCAAGCGATATACAGCTTGGGCGAGACGGTCTGCCCGGTCGTACCCACCTGCCGGCTGTGGTCGACCCAGCCGTTGTCGACCACCGGCCGGCTCGCCCCCAGCTCGCCGCCGAGCACCTTGGCCAGGCCGGCGATCACCTCGACGTTCTCCGGCTTGCCGATGCCGCGGCCGGCGCTCACGATCACCTCGGCGCGGGAGAGGTCCACTCCGCCCTTCTCGGCCGCCTCGTAGCCGACAAATTCGCACCGGCCCGCGACCGACGCCGCAATGCTTTCGATGACCGGATTGCCCTGCGGCTCGCCGGAGAGGCAGAAGGCGCCCGACTGCAGGGTCACCACGGTCAGGGCGCTGCGGCTCCTGACCTGCCGACGAAGCTTGGCGTTGCAGGCCGGCACGACGAAGGCCCCGTCCTGCACCTCGACCACTTCGGAAACCTGACCGGCCTTCAATGCCAGCGCCAGTCGGGGTGCGAGGTCCCAGCCGTAGGAGGAGTGGCACAACACCACCAGCTCGGGCTGCTCCCTGCGCAACACCTCCAGCAGAAGCGCCTGGTGCGCCTCGGGGTTGTACTCGCCGTATTCGCCCGCATCGGCGAGATAGAGCCTGCCGTCAAAGCGGGGCGGCTCGTCTGGATTTCCGACCGCGAACATCGCGGCCTCGGCGCCGAGCATCTGCGCGAAAGCGACCGTTTCATACGTGCCTGTCAGCAGCCGGCCTTCTCTGTATTCACCAACGAGCAATGCTTTCATCGTTTCCTCCCTATTTGAAGACCGCGGTCTTTTCTTTCAGGATTCCCAACAGCTTCTCGGCCAGAAAGCCGACCTCCCCTTCGAGGACGATGCCGCCAGCCTTCCTCTCCGGCAGAAACAACTTCTCCGTCGCGGCCAGGGCTTCGGCCCCGGTCAGGTCGTCCACGGCAAGGCTCTTCAGCTCCTTTTTCTTGGCCTTCATGATGTTGGGCAGCGTGGGATAGCGCGGGGTGTTGAGGCCCAACTGGCAAGTGAACAGCGCCGGCAGGGGGGTCTTGACGACCGCCTTGAGTCCCCCCTCGAGCTCCCTCTTGACGGTGACCGCTCCCCCCTCCAGCGAGAAATCGACGATAGTGGTGATCGCGGGCACCTCGAGCATGCCCGCCAGCAGAACCCCGACCTGGGCCGAGCCCCGATCCTGGGACTGCATGCCGGTCAGAATCAGCTCGAAGTTCTCCTTCTGGGCGTACTCGGCAAGGATGGAGGCGATGGCGAAGGGGTCTTTCTCATGGCTCGCCTCGTCCTGGATATGAATCCCCTTGTCGCACCCCATGGCCAGCGCCTTCTTGATCGCCTCCTTGACCCGCTCCGGGCCGACGGAGACGACGGTGATCTCGGGTGCGCCGCCGAGCTTTTCCTTGAGCTGTACCGCCTGCTCAACGGCGTATTCGTCATACTCGTTCATCCGCCAGGCGAGATCGGCCGTGTCGTACCAGGTTCCCGCGGCGCTCACCTTGAATCGAGACTCCATGTCGGGTACCTGCTTGATGCAGACGAGAATCTTCATCGCTTTCCTCCGTTGCTGGTTGATTCGTTTGGCTAAATTTCCTTTTCACCACAAAGATCACGAAGATCACGAAGTGAAAACCTGGCTCTTGACCTGGCCCTTTGCTATTGGTATTGCCTCTCCTTCGTGCCTTTTGTGGTGACCACTGACCTTAGGCCGGCAGCCGTTCGGCCAGCACCTCGGCGATGTCCCGCGGCATAAGCTGCTCCTCGTGGCCGGCCCCCTTGACGCCGTCTTCGAACATGGTCAGGCAGAACGGGCAGTTGGAGAGCAGCAGCGGCGCGCCGGTGGCGGCGGCCTGTTTCACCCGAGCCTCGCTGATGCGGCTGCCCAGCTTCTCCTCGGCCAGGATGCGCCCGCCGCCGGCGCCGCAGCAGAAACTCTCGGCCTCTCTCCTGTCCATCTCGGCGATCTCCCCTCCGGCGGCCTTGATCAGGGTGCGCGGCGCCTGGTAGAGACCGTTGTAGCGTCCCAGGTAGCAGCTGTCGTGGTAGGTGCAGGTGAACGCCTCTCGCGGGGTGAGCTTGAGCTTGCCCCGATCCAGCAGCCGCTCAAGAAAGGCGCTGTAGTGCTCAACCTCGGCCGTGAAGCCCATGTCCCGCCAGTCCTTGGCCAGCGTGTTGAAGCAGTGCGGGCAGGAGGTGACCACCCGCTTTACGCCGTAGCCCTCGATGGTCGCAATGTTCTCGGTGGTCAGGCTCTGATAGAGGTACTCGTTGCCGATCTTGCGCAGCGGCTCGCCGCAGCACTTCTCTTCCTTTCCCAGAATGCCGATCTTGACCCCGGCGGCCTGGCAGAGCCGGATGAAGCTCTGGGCGACCTTGATGTTGCGCTTATCAAAAGACGCGTAGCAGCCGACGAAGTAGAGGACGTCCACCTCGGGGTCTTCCGCCAGCGGCTTCACCCCCAGTTCCATCGCCCAGTCGCCGCGGGAAGCGAAGGCCATCCCCAGGGGATTGCCGTTGACCTCGGTATTCTCGGCGGCGCTCATCACTTCCTCGCCGGGAAAAACCCCTTCCATCAGCACCTGGTGCCGGCGCATCTCGACGATCTTCGGCACGTGCTCGACGGCGGCCGGGCAGATCTGCTGGCAGGCCCGGCAGGTGGTGCAGCTCCACAGGGCGTCTTCGCCGCAGGCTTCGATGAGCGAGTCGGCCGGCCGCTCGAAGGCGATCTCCCCGATCCGGTCGATCACCTTCATCGGCGAGAGAGGCTTGTCGGTGGCGTGCGCCGGGCAGCGGTCCTGGCAGCGTTTGCACTGCGTGCAGGCGTCGCTGTCGAGGATGTCCTTCCAGCTGAGGTCGGCCACCCTGGCCGCGCCAAAGCTCTCGGCGTCTTCGGCTTCGAGATCGAGAGTGGTGAGGGCCCCGGCGGGCCGGCGATCGGCGAACAGGTAGTTGGCGCTGGCGGTAAGGATATGGCGAAGCTTGGTGTAGGGGATGAGAGCAATAAAGGCGAGGGCCAGCAGCAGGTGCAACCACCACAAGCCGGCGTGCAGGGTGCTCAGGGACGATTCCCCCAGCCCGCTCATGGTTCGGGCGAAGAGAAGCCCCACCGGCGACCAGGCGGCCAGAGGCGTGCCCAGTTCGGTTGCGGCCATGCGCGCCCCCTCGATAAGAAAGCCGGTAACCAGGATGGCAAGCAGCAACGCGTGCATGATCGCATCGTTACGCTTCGTCTCCAGGCCCTCGGGGCGCACCAGGTAGCGGCGCACGAACAGCCCTGCCAGCATGACGATGGCCACCGCTCCGGCGATATCGAGCACCACCGAGAAGAGCTGGTAGAATCCCCCCTTGAGAAACTCCACGCCGAACAGGGGGGCGCTGAAGTCGGCCTGCACCACGATCAGGCAGGTGCCGATGAACAGCAGGAAAAAGCTCCAGAAGAAGAGTCCGTGGGCAGTTCCAGCTCCCGGCACCCGGATGACCTTGGCTTGCGTGAGCGCCTGCCTGAGCGCCCCTGCCACCCGGGCGGGCAGGTCGTCCGTGCGCGAAAGCGCCTGGCCCTGCCGGTAGACCCGGATGCGCAGCCACACGCCCCGGGCGAAAACCGCCAGCGCCGCGGCGGTCAACAGGTACATGGGAATCAGGGTCCACGCCCCGTGCCCGACGTTCCAGTAGATTTCTCGCGTGATTTCCATCGCAACTCCCGTCTTCCGGTGTCTCGTCGCCGGACCGCTCATGCCCAAAGTCCGGCAACTCCTTTCTCCCCTTAGAGCAAAGCCGGTGCCAAACAATGTTTTGAAAATTTTATTTTACCTTTTTGTTTAACAAAACAATGATTTGGGGGAGCTCACCGAAGAATTTCCGAGCTATTTCCCGAGGATGGGAATGAACGATGTGTCTACCTTGGTTTACACAGAAACGGCAGTCGTGAGTGAGGATGGGGAAGTGCGGAGGAAAAGAGCGGAAAAAGAGAGAAAATTTTAAAACACTGTTACTTTTGGTTACACGTCTACGTTTGTTGACACAGGCTCCGCGGCCTCAAGAAATAATGCCCGCGGCCAAGGCCGCTTGCCGAACCACCACAAGGCCGGCCGATCGGCAGTTCAGAGCATTTGGTACTTCTGCAGCTTTTTATAAAAGCCCGGCCGCGAGATGCCGAGCAGGCTTGCGGCCTGCAGCTTGTTTCCCTGGGACTGGTGCAGGGCCTGGCCGAGGAGCTCCCGCTCCAACCCCTCCATGATCTCCTGCAGGGGCCGGCGGCCGACCTCGGCGAGGAAACCGGCGCCGCCCCCCTGATTGCTGCTTCGCAAGGGCGAAGGGGCGAGCTGGCGGATGTGGTAGGGAAGATTTTCCTTCTTGATGAAAGGTCCGGTGACGACGTTGAAGGCGCTCTCGATGATGTTGCGCAGCTCGCGGATATTGCCGGGATAGTCATAAGCCTTGACGACATCCCAGGCATCGGGCTCCATCCCCTGGACCTCGAGACCGAATTCGGCGTTGAAGCTATCGAGAAAATGATTGACGATGAAGTAGATATCCTCGGTGCGCTCGCGCAGAGGGGGGATGATCAACGCCATGACGTTGAGCCGATAGTAAAGGTCTTCGCGAAACTTGCCGTCGCGCACCTGATCCTCGAGCTTGACGTTGGTCGCGGCGACAATACGTACATCGACGCACTTGGCCGAGTTGCTTCCCAGGGGCGTGAGCTCTCTTTCCTGCAGAATGCGCAGCAGCTTCGCCTGCATGGGCAGCGACATGTCGCTGATCTCGTCGAGGAAGATGGTGCCGTTGTGGGCCAGCTCGAACTTGCCGACCTGCCCGCCCTTCTTTGCCCCGGTAAAAGCGCCATCCACGTAGCCGAAGAGCTCGGACTCCAGCAGGTGCTCGGGAATGGCCGCGCAATTCATTTTGATGAAGGGGCCGTTGCGCCGTTTGCTGGCCGCATGGATGGCATGGGCGAAAAGCTCTTTTCCCGTGCCGCTCTCCCCGACCAGCAGAACGTTGGAGCTCCTCTCCGCCACGCGCAGCAGGGTCTCCTTGAGCGCCTTCATCAATTTGCTGTGACCGATGATGCTGTTGATGTCGTACTTGAAATCACCGACCTTGGAGACCTGCGGGGAAGCCGAGGGCACGGCAGGCCGGAAGTCGGATTTTTCCGCCAGGCGCACGATCTCCTTCACATCCTGAATGAGCACTTTGCCCAGGGCCCCGATGGGCCGCCCGTTGCGAATCAGGGGATAACGGCAGGCCACGATCTCGCGGTCGTTGAGCATATGCGGCCATCCGACCTCCGCCTTGCCGGTCTGCATCACGATGGGAAGACGCGAGAGCTTGGAATTCGGGTACGCCTTGAGAATGTGCTTGCCGACCATGTCCTGGGCCCTGATTTTGAGCAGGTCGGCGAATGCCTGGTTGACGAGAACGATATAACCGTTCTCGTCGACGATGATGGTTCCCTCATAGGCGAGATCCATGACCGAACCGAGAGAGCGCACGATGTCGTGAAGCTCGATGTATGAAAAATCATCCTGGGCCAGCACGTCCTTGTCGACCGCAAGCACCCCCCCGGCCAACTCTCCGCCCTCAACCTTGGGTACGTAATGACAGATCAGCTTGCCGCTGCCGATCTGGACCGGCTGCGAGCGAAAGCAGAATCCCTTGGCGATCAGGGAATGGAGATGTCCGAGTTTGATGACGTCGCCGAGCGGCCGGCCCTCCAGGGCCTTCCGCTCCAACCCCAGAACCGAACGGCAGACGTCATTGGAGGCTGTCACCCGCTGATCCTGATCCAGGACCACGATCCACCAGTCCGGGTTGTCCAAAAGAACGTCCAGGTCGAACTCGGTATTGCGAACCAACTGCGTAAATTCCATATTTGCTTTCCCCCCACCAGCAGAATGTCGGTTCTGGCTGTTAAAAAGATCCAGAGTGCGACTTCCAGCGCCAACCTGTACGAAACTCGAATGAACGACACGTCTGTCAACCAGAGCAGCGTCTGTCAACGACGGATAACACCCCGGAAAAGCCTCCGGACCATCTGGCTTTCGACCGGATCGCACCCGATCCACTGTTAACAAACCTAGACACCCAAATCAAGTAAAACATTTTTTGTTTTACCAATTCAATAAAATACTATTTTTTTACGCTGATTTTTCAGCAACTTACCATTCTTAATCCGAACAAAAACAGCTTGGTACACGCCTTGCTAAAACAGCGTTTGCAAACAGTCAAAATATGATCTACGACATTTTTCCCCAAGGATTCCAGCTGCCACACGAAGGAAGGAGCGCCATGGAAACATCCATCTACCAGCCGCAGAATCCCATTCGATTCGTCACCGCGACCAGCCTCTTCGACGGCCACGACGTCTCCATCAACATCATGCGCCGGATGCTGCAGGATTCGGGAGCCGAGGTCGTCCATCTCGGGCATAACCGCTCAGTCGAAGAGATCGTCACCGCCGCCGTTCACGAAGACGCCCAGGGCATTGCCGTGAGCTCCTATCAGGGAGGTCACCTGGAGTTCTTCAAGTACATCCACGATCTGCTGCAGGAGCGCGGCGTCGGCCATATCAAGATCTTCGGCGGCGGCGGCGGCGTCATCCTGCCCAACGAGATTGACGAGTTGCACCGTTACGGGATCAGCAGGATTTTCTCCCCGGAGGACGGCCGCAAGATGGGGCTGCAGGGGATGATCAACCACAAGCTCCGCGAGTGCGACTTCCCCACCCCGCGCCAGTTGGAGGAGGATCTGTCCAGCATCCGGTCGCGCGAGCCGCGAGCCATCGCCCGCCTGATCACCGCCGCCGAGAGCGCGCTGAAGGAACGCACGCCGCAGGTGGAACAGCTTCTTGAGCGGGTGCGGGCGGCGGCACAGCCCACCCCAGTGCTCGGCATCACCGGCACCGGCGGCGCGGGGAAGAGCTCGCTCACGGACGAACTGGTGCGCCGCTTCCTGCGCGACTTTCCCGACAAGCACCTGGCGATTCTCTCCGTCGACCCGACCCGCCAGCGCACCGGCGGAGCGCTCCTCGGCGACCGCATCCGCATGAACGCCATCGACTCCCCCAGGGTCTACATGCGCTCGCTGGCGACCCGCCAATCGAAGAGCGAGCTGTCATCGGCCATCCATGACGCCCTCGCCGTTCTCAAGGCGGCGGCTTTCGACCTGGTCATCGTCGAAACGAGCGGCATCGGCCAGGGGGATGCGGGCATCGTCGATATCTGCGATGTTTCCCTCTACGTGATGACGAGCGAATTCGGCGCCCCAACCCAGCTCGAGAAGATCGACATGCTCGACTTCGCCGACCTGGTGGCCCTGAACAAGATGGAGAAAAAAGGGGCCGAAGACGCCCTGCTCAACGTGCGCAAGCAGGTGCGCCGCAACCGCCGGCTCTTCGACGCTCCCGACGAGGCGATCCCCGTCTATGGCACCATCGCCAGCAAGTTCAACGACGGGGGCACCAACGTCCTCTATCGGGCGCTGATCGACCGGCTCAATGAGAAGACGGGTGCGGGCTGGGTTTCCGGCCTCGAGATCGCCGAGCGCGAGAGCCGTCGCCACCATATCATCCCCCCTGAGCAGGCCGGCTACCTGGCCGAGACCGCCAAATCGGTGCGCGGCTACCACCAGCAAACCGATGAACAGAGCCGGGCCGCCCGCGAAATCTTTCAACTGGAGGGGACCCGCGCCCTGCTTCAACGCCACCCCCGGGCGGTGGGCGCGCAGGCCGCGGCCTGCCCCGCCGACAGCGAGAGCGATGCGCTGGCGAACGCGCTGGAACCCCTCATCGCGGCGACCCGCGAGCGGCTGCTGCCGGAAACGCAAAAAACTCTCGCCGCCTGGCCCGAGATCAAGCAGGCCTACCGCCAGGACGTGCTGGTGACCCGCGTTCGCGACAAGGAACTGCGCCATGAGACCTGTACCACCTCTCTCTCCGGCACCCGCATTCCCAAGGTCTGCCTCCCCGGTTACGAGGATTTCGGCGAGATCGTCAAGTGGACGCGGCGGGAAAACCTCCCTGGCTCCTTCCCCTACACCGCCGGCCTCTTCGCCTTCAAGCGCACCGCCGAGGATCCCAAGCGCCAGTTCGCCGGCGAAGGAACCCCGGAGCGCACCAACCGCCGCTTCCATTACCTGACCAAGGACGACCCGGCCAAACGCCTCTCCACCGCCTTCGACAGCGTCACTCTCTATGGAGAAGACCCCGACGAGCGCCCCGACATCTACGGCAAGGTCGGCGAGAGCGGGGTCTCCATCTGCACCCAGGTCGACATGGACAAGCTCTTCGCCGGCTTCGATCTCTGTGACCCGATGACCAGCGTCTCGATGACGGTCAACGGACCGGCGCCGATCCTGCTCGCGATGTTCTTCAACACCGCCATCGCCCAGCGGGTCGAGAAGTTCAGTGCGCAAAAGGGACGGCAGCCCGATGACACCGAGCTGGCAGAGATTCGTGCCTGCACCATGCAGACGGTGCGCGGCACGGTCCAGGCCGACATTCTCAAGGAGGACCAGGGGCAGAACACCTGCATCTTCTCGACCGAGTTCGCCCTGAAGATGATGGGGGATATCCAGCAGTTCTTCATCGACGAGAGGGTGCGCAACTACTACTCGGTGTCCATCAGCGGCTACCACATCGCCGAGGCCGGCGCCAACCCCATCAGCCAGCTCGCCTTCACCCTGGCCAACGGCTTCACCTACGTCGAGTATTACCTCTCGCGGGGGATGCACATCGACGACTTCGCCCCCAACCTCTCCTTCTTCTTCTCCAACGGCCTCGACCCCGAGTACACCGTCATCGGGCGGGTGGCCCGGCGCATCTGGGCGGTGGTGATGCGCGAGCGCTACGGCGCCAACGCCCGCAGCCAGATGCTCAAATACCACATCCAGACCTCGGGCCGCTCCCTGCACGCCCAGGAGATGGACTTCAACGACATCCGCACCACCCTGCAGGCGCTGATGGCGATCTACGACAACTGCAACTCACTGCACACCAACGCCTACGACGAGGCGATCACCACCCCGACCGAGGAGTCGGTGCGCCGCGCCATGGCCATTCAGATGATCATCAACAAGGAGCTTGGCCTGGCCAGGAACGAGAACCCCCTGCAGGGAAGCTTCATCATCGACGAGCTCACCGACCTGGTCGAGGAGGCGGTGCTCAGGGAGTTCGAGCGGATCAACGAGCGCGGCGGCGTCCTCGGCGCCATGGAGACCCAGTACCAGCGCAGCAAGATCCAGGAGGAGTCCCTGCTCTACGAGCACAAGAAGCACTCCGGGGAGCTGCCGATCATCGGCGTCAACACCTATCTCAACCCCAACGCCGACGCGGGCTACGAGATCCCCGAAGAGCTGGCCCGCGCCACCCGCCAGGAGAAGGATCAGCAGATCGCCAACCTGCGCGCCTTCCAGCAGCGGCACCGGGAGACGGCCCCCGAGACCCTGCGCCAACTGCAGGCGGCGGCGCAAAGGGGGGACAACATCTTCGCCGAGCTGATGCGAACGGTGCAGGTCGCCTCTCTCGGGCAGATCAGCGCGGCGCTCTACGAAGTGGGCGGCCAATATCGCCGCAACATGTAATCGGAGTGAATCTTTGCGACCGCGAAGGAGGATGAACATGTCCATGCAACAAGAATGCAGCCGCCGCATCGGGTTGCTCCAGGCGCAACTGCAGCAACGGGAGCTCGACGGAGCCCTGATCGCCTACCCCATCGACATCTACTATTTCGCCGGCACCCGCCAGAACGCCCTGCTCTGGGTGCCGGCAGAGGGAAAGCCGACCCTGCTGGTGCGCAAGAGTCTCGCCCGCGCCCGCCAGGAGGGGTGTCTTGACGATATCCGGCCCTTCCCCTCCAGCAGGGAGCTGCCGGGGGTGCTCGGCGCCGACTGCCGGCACGTCGGCCTGACCTGCGACGTCTTGCCGGTGCAGCAGATGCAGTTTCTGTCCAAGGTCCTCCCCGGCATCGAATTCGTCGACATCGCGGCCGTCAACCGCGAGTTGCGCTCGGTCAAATCCGACTGGGAGCTGGAGAAGATGGTCCAGAGTGGGCAGAAGCTCTGTGCGGTGTTCGCGCAGGTGCCCGAGTTCCTGCGGCCGGGGATGCGCGAGCTCGACTTGGCGGCCGAGTTTGAGTACCGGGCGCGCCGGCTGGGCAACGAGGGCTACGTGCGCATGCGCGCCTACAACCAGGAGCTTTTCCAGGGGCTCGCCGTCGCCGGCGCGAGCGCCGCCGAGCCAGGCTTTTTCGACGGGGCGGTGACCGGCCGCGGCCTCTCGGCCGCCTCGCCCCATGGTGCGTCGAAGGCGTGCATCGAGGCAAATGTGCCGATCATGGTCGACTATACCGGGGTTTTCGATGGCTACATCGTCGACATGACCCGCATCTTCGTCTTCGGGGCGCTGCGCCCGGAGGTCGAGAAAGCGTTCGAGGCCTCCCTGGCCATCCAGGACTTCCTCGCGGAGAATCTTAAACCCGGACGCGACGGCGCCGAACTCTTCAATGGCGCGGTTGCGCTGGCCGAGGCAGCCGGCCTCGCCTCCAACTTCATGGGGGCAACCGGCGAGCAGGCAAAGTTCGTCGGTCACGGGGTCGGCTTGGAACTCGACGAGATGCCGGTGCTGGCACAGAGGTTCAAGCTTTCGCTGCAATCGAACCAGACGGTCGCCATCGAACCGAAATTCGTGCTGCCCGGCGCCGGGGTGGTCGGCATTGAAAACACCTTCGCCGTGGCCGCCGACGGAGGCGTTCGCCTGACCAGGCAGCCCGATACGATCGTCCGTCTCTGAGAACAAAGCAGGGGATTTTTTTGCGCAAGGAGCAATTGCCATGCTGCCACCGCAGATGTTCGAACCGACTTTCATACAAAACGTGCGGTTGGAAAACCGCATTGTGCGATCGGCCACCTGGGAAGGGATGTGCACCGAAGACGGCCGCCCGACCGGCCAGCTCGTCGACTTCTACCGCGAATTGGCGCGTGGGAGCGTCGGGTTGATCATAACCGGATTTGCCTACGTCACCGCCGAAGGCAAACCCCTGCCCGGGGCAATGGGGCTGCACGACAACGCTCTTGAGCGGGAGATGCGGGCCCTGACCTCTGCTGTGCATCAGGAAGGAGGAAAAATCTGCGCGCAGCTCGGACATGCCGGCGGCCAGACCCGCGGCGCTTTGTGTGGAGGCGTACCCCTGGCCCCGTCGCGTGTCACGGCGGCACAGTATCGCCCGGAAATTCCCCAAGCGATGACGCAGGATGAGGTCGAGCGGGTCATTTTGGCCTTCGTCGCAGCGGCGGTGCGGGCCAGAATATTCGGTTTCGATGCAGTGCAGCTTCATGCCGCCCATGGTTACCTTATCAACCAGTTCCTCTCGCCCCACACCAACCTGCGAGAAGACGCCTACGGCGGCGACCTTGTCGGCCGCAGCAGGTTCCTGCTGGAGATTGTGACGCGGGTCCGCAAGTCAGCCGGATTCGACTTTCCCGTCCTGGTCAAGCTCAATGCCGGGGACAATCTCAGCGGTGGACTCTCTCTGCACGAAGCCGTTGAGGTAGCCGAACTTCTGGATAATGCCGGTATCGATGCCATCGAAGTGAGCAGCGGCACTCCCGCTTCCGGGGACCTCAATCCTCTTCGCCGGGGAATTACGTCCCCCGAACAAGAGGCCTACAATCTGCCTGCAGCGAAGGCGGTCCGGAAAAAGGTCCGCTGTCCGCTCATTGTTGTGGGGGGTATCCGCAGCTACTGGACGGCCAGAGGGATACTTCGTCGCGGCGACGTCAACTATATCGCCCTCAGTCGTCCGCTGATCCAGGAACCTGACCTGCCGCAGCGCTGGCGACGGGGGGAGGAAAACACTCTCTCCAACTGCCACTCTTGTAACGGATGTTTCAAGACGGCTCTCAGGGGCAGCATCTGCTGCACCGGCAAAGAACAACGGGAAGCAACCGGCATGGGGAGGCTCGCGTGAAGCTCGAAACCGGTCTGATTCAGGTCTACACCGGCAACGGCAAGGGAAAAACGACGGCCGCCCCGGGGCCCGCCCTGCGGGCAACGGGGCACGGGCTGCGGGTGCACATGATCCAGTTCATGAAGGGGGCGGCCCTTATGGCGAGCAAGCGGATGGCATCCCTGTTGATCATATCGCCCACCGGCTTACCCGGCTGGGTCAAAAAGGGGAAGCCCGACCCCGAGGACCGGCGCGAGGCGCAGCGCGCCCTTGCTCTGGCCCGAGAGTCCCTGAGGGGCGAACTATGACCTGGTGATCCTTGACGAAGCGAACGGCGCTGTCGACTTCGGCCTGATCGACGTTGAGGAGATTCTTTCCCTCATTGCAGAGAAACCACCGAGCGTGGAGCTCGTGCTGACCGGCCGCAATGCCCATGAGCGGGTCCTGGAAATGGCAGATTTGGTGTCTGAGGTGCAGGAGGTCAAGTACTATTTCAGAAAAGGAGTCGATTTTCGTGTCGGGATTGAAGGGTAGGGGGATCCTCTTTTGGTCACGGAGTGTGGCCCAGGGTTCCTTCGCGACCCGAGTTACTGCAAAAAAACAAAACAGCCACCCAGAAAAATCCCTAAGCGGCTGTTTTTATTGGCGGCCCTGGCGCGATTCGAACGCACGACCTACCGCTTAGGAGGCGGTTGCTCTATCCGGCTGAGCTACAGGGCCGTAAGGCAAAGGGGTCTTTTATACAACGATGCCCCCCATCTGACAAGGGGTTTTGCCTCAATCGAATTGTAGAAGACTGAATACCTTGCCCTGCGGCAGGCGCTGGCGTCCGTTGAGAAATTTCAGCTCGGCCATGAAGGCGCATTCGACGATCTCGGCGCCAAGGCTGGTGACCAGATCGTAGACGGCCGACACCGTGCCGCCGGTGGCGAGAAGGTCGTCGGCAATGATGACCCGGGCGCCGGGTTTGAAGGCATCTTCGTGAATTTCGAGGGTGTCTTCGCCGTATTCGAGCTGATAGGTCTGCTTGCGGGTTTTGTAGGGCAGTTTTCCCGGTTTGCGCACCAGGGTGACCCCGGCACCGAGCTTGTAGGCCAGGGCTGCGCCCAGAACGAAACCGCGGGCTTCGACGCCGACCACCTGGTCGATGTGTTCCCCCAGGTAGCGATGAGCGATGAGGTCAACCATCCGATTATAGCTTCTGGCATCGGAGAGCAACGTGGTGATGTCTTTAAACACGATGCCTTTTTTGGGGAAATCGGGAATATCACGGATGATTGTCTTGAGTTCTTCCACGGGCAATGATCTCCATTTTGAAAAAAGGCGGTACTCGGCTCGCGGACTGAGGGGGGAGACGGTCAGCGCTTCTCCTGCAGGAGGGCGCGGGCGGTTTCCTCGCCCTCCTCCATGATCTTTCGCAGTTTCTCCAGACTTTTCGCTTCAATCTGGCGGATGCGCTCACGGGTGACGCCGAATTTGCGCCCGATGGTGTCGAGAGTCTGGGGCTCGCGGTCGCCAAGACCGAAGCGCAGGCTCAGGATCTCGCGCTCGCTTTCGCTCAGGGTGGCGAGCCAGTCTTCGACCCGGCGGAATTTTTCCAGATCTTCGACCAGTCCGGACGGATCGATCACCGAGGTGTCCTCGATCGTGTCCATCAGGCTGTAATCGCTGTTTTCTCCCATCGGGTGCTCGATGGAAAAGGTTTTCTTGACCAGGACCATGAGCCGGCGCACATAGGCGGGTTCGACCCCCATGGCCTCGGCCACTTCCTTGACCTGGGGCTCGCGATTGAGTTTTTGCTGCAATTCCCTGCCGATCTTGATGAGCTTGTTGATGTCGTCGGAAACATGCACCGGTAGGCGAATCGTGCGGCTCTGGTTGACCAGGGCGCGCTCGATGGACTGTCGGATCCACCAGGTCGCGTAGGTCGAAAAGCGGCACTCCTTGCTCAGTTTGAAGCGCTCCACGGCCTTGATCAGCCCCATGTTGCCTTCTTCGATCAGATCGAGAAAAGGCAGACCGCGATTCATGTAACGTTTTGCAATTTTAACCACGAGCCTCAGGTTCGATTCGATCATGCGATCACGGGCCGCCATCTCGCCCTTGGCGATACGGCGGGCCAGTTCTTTTTCCTCCTCGGCCGTCAACAGCTTGGTCTTCTGGATTTCCTTGAGGTAGAGTTTGATCGCATCATCGGAATGGTCGCCGTAATCGCGGGGAGCTTCTTTCTCCTCGGGTTCGGAGTCGTTATCGTCTTCGGTCTCATTCTCTTCAGAAGATGTCTCGTCCACCTCTTCTTCCTCCTCCTCTTCAGAATCGTCGAGCTCGACCTCGTCCAGATCGTTGATTTCTTCGTTCATCAGGATTCCCCATCAAAAAAATATTTTGCGATTTAAGCCGCTGAAAAGTCTAGAAAACCGCTTTGTCTATGGCAAGTAAAAAAGTGGATCGACGGCCTTCTTGCCTCGTCGAACCTCGAAATAGAGCCGGGGCGAACCGCCGCCGGGCGGGGTTCCAACCGCAGCAATTTTATCGCCCTTTCCGACGAAGGTGCCATTTTCGACTAGATTGCGCTGATTATAACCATAGACGGTAAATAAATCATCCTCGTGCTTGACGATGATCAGATTGCCGTAGCCCCGAATACCGTCGCCGCTGTAAATGACGCGGCCGGCCGCGGCCGAGATAACGGAGGTGCCAACACCGGCGGAAATTTCGACGCCTTTGTTCGGGCCGCCTCCCTGCTGTCCGAATTTTTTCAGGATTTGTCCCTTGAGCGGCCAAATGAAACGCCCTTTGTCGACCCTGGACGCAGGGGAGGATTTGGCAGGCGCGGGAGAAGGCGGTTTGACGGTTGGCGATATCCGATTCGGTTTCTTGCCGGGAATGGCCGCAGGACCCTGTCTCGCGGCGGGAGAGGACGGTCCGGGGGATGACTGTCGGGACGGGGCGGAGGCCACCGGGGGAACCGTGACCGGAACGTTCCTGGTTCGAGAGACTCCGGGAACAAAAATGCGTTCCCCAACCCGTAGCTGGGTCGGGTCTTCGATGCCGTTCAGGCGCGCCAGATATTTCTCATCCACTCCGTAAGTCCGGCTGATCCGATAGAGGGTTTGTCCCGACTGCACGGTGTGATAAATCCCCCGTGCCGGCGAACAATTCGCGAGCACAAGGATGAGAACCCCGACGAGGGCGAGCAGGAACAAACGTCTCATAGTCTCCGTGGGCCCGAAATCAGGGGCCTGAGGCGCAGAAATATTGCACGGTCGGCTTCTTTGAGGAAACGTGCAGGGGTCAAAGAAGATATTTTACCACCCAAATCCCCCCGATTAAAAGAATCAAAAATATCAGAGTCAGAAGATTGAAATATTTCTCAATAAATCCGCGAACGGGCGGACCGAAACGGTAGATAAACCATGCCACCAGGAAAAAACGTAGACTGCGACTGACCAGGGACGCCAGAAGGAATACCGGGAAATTGATTTTAAAGGCTCCCGCCCCGATCGTGATGAGTTTGTAAGGAATGGGGGTAAAACCGGCGGAAAAGACCACCCAGAAATCGTATTGGGCGAAAAGGGACTGAACCCGTTGAAAACCCTGCTCGGTAAATCCGGGAACATAACGAAAAAAGAAATCAGCGAGGAGTTCCCACAGCCCGAACCCCAGAGAATAACCGGCAACGCCCCCCAGGACCGACCCGGCCGAGGCGATCAAGGCAAAGCGAAAGGCACGGGCGGGTACCGAGAGCGCAAGAGCGATCAGCAGAACATCGGGAGGAACGGGAAAAAAGGAGGACTCGGCAAAGGCAAGAAGAAAAAGGGCCGGGGCCCCATAAGGGGTTTCGGCCCAGGAAAGCACCCAGTCGTACAAGCGGCGAATTCCCAGCATCGGATCACCCTTCGCCGTTCTGCCAGCCGTTGCGCCCGATGAGGGGCACGAAGCGACATTCGAGAAGTCTTTCTTCCTGAAATTCGCACTCCCCTACTTTGGTGACCCGCATCAGGGTCTGGGCGCCCAACGTCCCGACCGGAATGACCAGGCGGCCCCCGGGGGCCAGTTGGGAGAGATAATTCTGCGGTATGGCCGGCGCCCCGGCGGTGACCAGGATGCCGTCGAAGGGGGTTTCTTCTTCCCAGCCGATGGTGCCGTCGGTGACCTTGATGTTCACGTTGGTCGCCCCGATCTGGTCGAGAATGCGCCGGGCGCGGCGCGCGAGTTCCGCAATTCTCTCGACCGAGTAGACTTTGCCGGCGATTCGTGCGAGAACCGCGGCCTGATAGCCTGACCCGGTACCGATCTCGAGAACCTTCTCCCCTCCCTGGAGTTTGAGGGCCTCTGTCATCACGGCAACCATGTAAGGCTGAGAGATCGTCTGCTTCTGGCCGATCGGAAGGGGATAATCACTGTAGGCCTGGTCGCGCAGAGCATCTTCGACGAAGAGATGACGGGGCACCCGGAGCATGGCCTCAAGAACGAGGGGGTCGGTCACCCCCCTGCTCTTGATATGCTGCTCCACCATGCGCCGCCTGGCGATGGCAAATTCCATGAGACAAGCCCTTTAGCCGTCCTGGAGGTTTCCGGAAAAGAGATCCCACGAGGACAGTTCTTCAAATGACCGGTAATTGGTTAAATCGAGATGGAGCGGCGTCATTGAAATGCAGCCGCGGTGCACTGCATGGAAATCGGTGCCGGCGAGATCCTTGAAATCGAGATCTCCCGCCCCGATCCAGTAATACTTCCGGCCCCGGGGATCGATATTCTCGATCACCAGATCGCCGTAAATGCGCTTGCCCTGCCGGGTCAGGCAAACCCCACGGATCTGACCCTCGGGCAGTTGAGGAACGTTGACATTGAGAAAGGTGTCGGGAGGCAGCCTCCGCTTGGTCAGATTTTCGGCCAGGCGGGCCGCAAAGCGCGCCGCCGGGCGATAATCGATATCCGCGACCGATGCGATCGCAAGAGATATGGCGAAGGCCGGAACCCCCATCAAGGTGGCCTCCATGGCCGCGGCAACGGTTCCCGAATAGGTGATGTCGTCGCCCATGTTACCGCCGCGATTAATCCCCGAGACCACGATATCGGGTCGTTCGGGGAAGAGCCCGTGAATGCCCAGGTTCACGCAATCGGTGGGGGTACCGTCGATGGCGAAATATCCGGGACGAATTTCTTCGGCACGCAAGGGAGAATGGAGAGTGAGGGAATGACCGGTCGCGCTGCGTTCGCGGTCAGGGGCCACCACCACGACGCGCCCGACCTCCCCCATGGCTTCTGCCAAAGCGGCGAGACCTGGAGCATGAATGCCGTCGTCATTGGTGACCAGAGCGAACAAAAGTTATCAGCCAGTACCACCGGTGTCGGAAGTCGCGTTGTCCCGGGCGGGGCAGCGCAGGGACTTCCTCAGGCTCAATAGATCGTTGCGGATATCGGCGAGAAGGTCGCCCGGGGAAGGGGAATCGAACAATGACAGGGTCATCCCATCCTGCGGCGCCGGCCCTTCGCGCAATTTCTTGCGCGCACCGGCGATGGTGAACCCTTCCTGGTAGAGAAGCCTTTTCAGGCGCAAAACCAGTTCGATATCCTTACGTTGATAGAGCCGTTGCTGACTGCGGCTTTTATTCGGCGAAAAGGCGCCAAACTCCGATTCCCAATATCTCAGGACATGGGGCTTGACGCCGGTAATGCGAGAGACCTCACCGATTTTGAAATAAAGTTTGTCGGGAATTTCGGTTTCCATCATTCCCGGCACCGCCGCTCAGAAAAGAGGGAGCTTATTCTTCGGGACCGTTGATGGCCCCTTTGAGAACCTGGCTCGGCTTGAAAGTCAGTATTCGTCGAGAACAGATCTCGATCTCATCGCCGGTCTGCGGGTTTCGCCCCCGGCGGGAATCCTTTTCCTTGACCACAAAATTGCCGAATCCGGCAATCTTGATTTTTTCTCCCTTTTCCAAAGTCAACTTGATCAGGTCGAAGACCAGTTCGACGATCTCAGCGGATTCTTTCTTGGAAAAGCCGGTCTTCAGGTAAACGTTTTCAATCAAATCCGCCTTGGTCATAGCACCTCCAGGGATTAAAAACCCATGTCCTTGAATTTACAGGTTTTATATCACACGATTTGGGGCACCGCAACCGGTTTTTTCAACGAATTTCAGCACCTAACTCATTTTCCAGGGTCTTGATGATCCGACCGTGGGCTTTGCCGATCTCCTCATCGGTCAGAGTTTTCTCCGGCGAGCGATAGCGAACCCGGATGGCGACGCTCTTTTTCCCCGCGGGAATACCCTTGCCGCGGTAGATATCGAACAGGATGACATCCTCCATGTCCCGGGCCTTGGCGCCGCGCACCGCATCGAGAATCTGCCGGGCGCTGACCGCCTCGTCAAGCAAGAGTGCGCTGTCCCGGTAAACGCCGGGGAAGCGTGAAAGAGCTTGGAATTTCGCCTCGCCGCCCGTCACCTGCGCAAGAGCGGCGAGGTCCAGCTCGAAAGCGAAAACCGGCTGCTCAACGTCAAAATTTTCCAGAACCCGCGGGTGAATTTCCCCCAGAGTTCCCAGCATGACCTCCCCGCAACAGACCGAACAGGTTTTTCCGGGATGATAATAATTTTCCTTGAACTCAGGGTCCCAGCTCAGCGAGGGAATCCGCAGCGAAACGAGCAGTTCCTCGACCACCCCCTTGAGATCGAAGAAATCGACGAGGTCGTTGCCATGAGACCAGCCCAGGGGAGAGCGCCGACCGCACATAACGGCGGTTAAATGAAGAGTCTCCCGGGGCAGTTCCTCATCGGCGGGGAGAAAAACCGGGCGCAGTTCGAACAGGCGCAAGTCGGTGGTGCTGCGATAGGCGAGATTTTGCGCGGCGCTCTGCAGCACGCTGGGCAGCAGGGCGGTGCGCATCACCGACTGCTCTTCGGTCAGCGGATTCAATAACCTGACCTGGTTGCGCCGCGGGTCTTGCGGTGCCAGAAGAATCTTGTCGAGAGCTGCGGGTGCGTTGAAGGCGTAGTTGATCACTTCGGAAAAGCCGCAGGCGACGATCGCCTCGCGCAGCGAGTGCTCCAAACGCATCGCCGGAGTTTCGCGATGACCGAGAATGCGCCCCTGGGGCATGGTGGTCGGAATATGCTCATAGCCTTTGAGGCGGGCCACTTCCTCGATCAGGTCGATTTCACGCTCGATATCGGGGCGAAAGTTGGGGACGGTCACGTAAAGCACCGCGTCCGTGCGGTCGGGGGCAAGCTCAGAGCCTAGCCCAATGGTTTGCAGCAGACTCTTGATTTCGAGAATGTCGAGATCGAACCCGAGCAGGCGACTGGTCCTTGCGGCCTCGATCGAAATTTTTTTCTCGGGAACCGGCCGCGGATAGGCGTCGATCGCCCCCGGCGCCACCGAACCGCCGGCAACCTGCTGAATCAGCGCGGCGGCCCGATCGAGAGCCCGGGGCACCATGTCCACATCCGCCCCTCGCTCGAAACGATGGGAGGATTCGCTGTGAATCCCCAGCCGCTTACTGGTGCGCCGGATGGTGGGCGGGTTGAAATAGGCGCTTTCCAAGAGAATATCGACCGTATCGGCCTGAATTTCCGAATTTTCGCCCCCCATGATGCCGGCCAGGGCCACCGCCCCTTCTGCGTCACAGATGGTGAGATCATCGCGGTTGAGAACGCGCTCCTGACTGTCGAGGGTGGTGAATCGCTCCTGGTCGCCGGCCTTTTTCACGACAATGCGGCCGCCGCGCAGCAAGCGGAAATCAAAGGCGTGAAGCGGATGGCCGAGCTCCATCAGCACGTAATTGGTCACATCCACCACGTTATTGATCGAACGCTGCCCCACCGACTCGAGGCGCCGAACCATCCAGTCGGGCGAGGGCCCGATTTTGACCCCGCGCACAAGACGCGCGGCATAACGGGGACACATGCCCGGCTCTTCGATCGTGACCGAGGTCTGCTCGGACGCCGGGGCGCCACTTTCGGGAACTTCGATTTTCGGCAGCCGCAGGGGTTTTCCCGCAATGGCGGCCACCTCACGGGCCACCCCCACCACGCTCAGGCAATCGGCCCGATTGGGGGTCAAGCCCAGCTCGAACCGCACATCCTTGAGCCCCAACGCTTCGAAGGCGGGCTGCCCTACCGGCAACCCGGGTGGCAGAATCATGATCCCCGCCGATTCTTCGGCCAATCCGAGCTCCACCTCAGAGCAGAGCATCCCCTGGGAGAACTGGCCCCTGATTTTGGACTTCTTGATTTTGAAATCGCCGGGAAGCACGGACCCGACCTGGGCCAAAACCACGAGATCGCCCGCCTTATGATTTTTGGCCCCGCATACAACCTGTACCGGTTCACCGCCGGCGTCGACCTGACACACGGTCAGCCGATCGGCGTCGGGATGCGGCTCAACGCTGATCAGCCGGGCCACGACGACGCTGTCGAGCCCCTCTCCGAGTTTCTCCATGGCATCGACCTCCAGACCAGCCATGGTCAGGCGGTGGGCCAGATCTTCGGGAGCCAGATCGCAATCGACAAATTCCTTGAGCCAGCTATAGGTGACGATCATTACTTCACGTCCTTTATCAGAAAAGCGAACTTAAATATTTGTTTTTTATCAAAACTGACGGAGAAAGCGAACGTCGTTCTCGAAGAACAGACGTAGGTCGCTGACCCCGTATTTCAGCATGGCGATGCGCTCGACCCCCATGCCAAAAGCGAAGCCCGAGCAGACCTCCGGATCGTAATTCACCGACTTGAAGACCTCGGGATCGATCATGCCGCTCCCCAGAATTTCGAGCCAACCGCTGCCTTTGCAGACCCGGCACCCATCGCCCTTGCAGATGACACACTGGATATCGACCTCGGCCGAGGGTTCGGTAAAGGGGAAGAAGGAGGGGCGAAAGCGCACCCCGACGCCTTGCCCGAAATACTGGCTGATAAAGGCGGTGAGAATGCCCTTGAGATCGCCAAAGGTCACGTGGCGGTCGACGAGAAACCCTTCGACCTGGTGGAACATGGGACTGTGGGTGATGTCCGAGTCGCGACGATAAACGGTACCCGGCGCGATCACCCGAACCGGGGGGGCATGGCGCAACATGGTGCGGACCTGAACCGGCGAGGTATGGGTGCGCAGCAGCACATCGTCGGTGACGAAAAACGTATCCTGCATATCGCGGGCAGGATGATCCTTGGGAAAATTGAGCGCCTCGAAGTTGTAAAAATCCTTCTCCACTTCGGGACCTTCCGCCACCCCGAAACCCAAAGCGCCAAAAATCGCGCAAATCTCTTCGGTCACCAGGGTGATCGGATGCTTGCTGCCGGTAAACCTCCCGCGCCCGGGAAGTGTGACATCCACGGTTTCCTGCGCAAGCCGCTGCCGAATTTCTTCGTTGCGCACCGCTTGAAGCCGTCGCTGAAAGACGTCCTCCAGTTCGTTCTTGAGCTGATTGAGCAAAGCGCCGACCAGCGGCCGCTCTTCGGGGGAGACGGCGCCGATCCCCTTCATCAGCGAGGTCAATTCGCCCTTTTTCCCCAGATAACGGACCCGGGCCTGCTGCAGATCGGCTTCGGTTCCTGCCGCCTCCAGCGCCTGTCGGCCCTCCCCTGCGATCAGTTGCAATTTTTCCTTCATGAGCAATCCTCATCCCGCGACGGGGCCGCGGAAACACCTAAGGCCTCAGGTCACAAACACACAACGGTTCGAATCTTAAAAATGATGGAAGTCTCCCCAAAGAGACTCCCATCATTGAAACTACCCGGTTTTCAGATAAAAAAAGAGATGAGGTTTCCCCCATCTCTTCTCTTTGGTCGCTTGGCCTTACTGAAGCTGGGCTTTGGCCTTTTCGACCACGCCGGCGAACCCCTTGGGGTCCTCCACGGCCAGTTGGGCGAGGATTTTCCGGTCGAGACCGATCTCGGCTTTTTTCAGGCCGAAGACCAGACGGCTGTAGGACAGGCCGTTCTCGCGGGAAGCCGCGTTGATCCGGGCAATCCAGAGGGCACGAAAATCGCGCTTGCGCACACGGCGGTCACGAAAAGCGTAATTAAGAGCGCGATCGACAGCTTCGGTTGCGCTGCGGAAAAGCTTCCCGCGGGCGCCCCGAAAGCCCTTGGCCAGCTTCAGGACCTTGTTTCTTCTGCGTCTCGCTTTGAATCCACGTTTGACTCTCGGCATGGTGTAGCTCCTTCTTGAATGAAAATAAGCGGCCAGGGGCCGCTACCGGATCTGAAGGGGGAGACATTTGACCCCTCAGTTCTCGGATTTAAAGCCGATCCGCCGCCCCCGATCAGAGATAGGGAATCAGGCGGCTGATATTCTTTTCGTCGCGGGCGTCCACGATCGCGCCACCGCGCAGGTTGCGCTTGCGCTTGGTGGTTTTCTTGGTCAGGATGTGACTCTTGTAAGCCTTGTTGCGCCGGATCTTGCCGGTGCCGGTCTTGCGAAACCGCTTGGCGGCGCCCCGGTTGGTTTTGATTTTGGGCATCTATCTTCTCCTTGGTTCGGTATTATTGCTTTTTCGTAGGGGCAACGATCATCGACATGAACCGCCCCTGCATGTTGGGCCTCCCCCCCTCGACCTGGCCGAGATCGGCGAGCTCTTTCGCCGCCCGCTCGAGCAGTCCGTAACCAAATTCGGGATGGGTGACCTCACGGCCGCGGAACATGATCGTGACTTTGACCTTGTTGCCTTCCTCGAGGAACCTGCGGGCATTACGGATCTTGACCTGAAAGTCGTGCTCCTCGGTCTTGGGCCGCATCTTGACTTCCTTGAGTTCAACCCGGGCCATTTTCTTCTTGGCTTCGGCAGCTTTCTTGCTCTGCTGATACTTGAACTTGCCGAAGTCCATAATCCGGCAGACAGGAGGATTGGCGTTGGGGCTGACCTCGACCAGATCCAGACCGCGCTCCTCGGCCGCAGCCAGAGCATCCGCAAGGCTCATGATTCCAAGCTGTTCAGCTTCGTCGTCGACGACCCGTACTTCACGGGCTCGGATGGCTCGGTTGATGTTGGTTTCTTGCTTAGCTATGATGCGACCTCCTAGTGATAAAGTTTGCACTCTTCCTGCACGAAACGAACAAAATCAGCAGGCTTCATGACATCGAGCGTCGCGCCGGAACGATGGCGCGGAGCAACCGTTTCCTGCTCCATCTCCTTGTCCCCGATGACCAGCATGTAGGGAATTTTTTTCAGTTGAGCTTCCCGGATCTTGAAACCGAGCTTTTCATTGCGCACATCCTTTTCCACCCGAATACCTTCAGAGCGCAAAAGGTTGAAAACCTGGTCCGCATATTCGGCCTGATTATCGGTCACATTGACGACAATCGCCTGTACCGGGGATATCCAAAGCGGAAAGTTACCAGCGTAGTGTTCAATCAGAACACCGATAAATCGCTCGATCGACCCAAGAATGACGCGATGCACCATAACCGGGCGATGTTTCTCGCCGTCGCGACCGACGTAAGTCAGATCAAAACGATCAGGCAGGGTAAAATCGCACTGGATTGTAGCACACTGCCACCGCCTGTCAAGGGCATCCTTGAGCTTCACATCGATCTTGGGGCCGTAAAATGCGCCATCTCCCTCGTTGATCTCGAAGGGCAGGCCGGTGTCCCTGAGAGCGCTCATCAGAGCATGGGTAGCACGGTCCCAATCCTGGTCACTGCCGATCGACTTCTCGGGACGGGTGGAGATTTCAAGCTCATACTCGAAACCGAAAATCTCCATGACGTCGCGCACGAACTGTAAAACACCCTTGATTTCCCCGTCGAGCTGCTCGGGAGCACACAGGATATGGGCATCGTCCTGGGTAAAGCCGCGGACCCGGGTGAGTCCGTGAAGCACGCCCGACTTTTCGTGGCGATGCACCGTCCCCAGTTCGAAGAAACGAAGGGGCAGGTCGCGATAAGAGCGGATATGCGATTGATAAATCAGCATGTGCGAGAGGCAGTTCATCGGCTTGATGCCATAGCTCTGCTCCTCGATCTCGGTGAAATACATGTTTTCGCGGTAGTTTTCGTAATGGCCCGAGGTTTTCCACAAATCGGTGCGCAGAATCTGCGGCCCCATGACGATATCGTAACCGCGCCTGAGGTGCTCCCGTCGCTCGAAGTCTTCGAGAAGGGTGCGCAGCATGGCTCCCTTGGGATGCCAGATCACCAGCCCGGCGCCGGCTTCTTCGCTGAAGGAAAAGAGGTCGAGTTCGCGCCCGAGCTTGCGGTGGTCGCGCTTGCGGGCCTCTTCGAGCCGGTGCAGATAGGATCTCAGCTCTTTTTTGTCGGGAAAGGCGGTGGCATAGATTCGTTGCAGCATGGCGTTCTTTTCATCGCCACGCCAGTAGGCGCCGGCCACGCTGGTGAGCTTGAAGGCCTTGACATAGCCGGTGGAGGGCAGATGAGGGCCACGGCAGAGATCGACGAAGCTCCCCTGCCGATAGAGGGAGACCGTCTGGTTGGGAAGATCCTCGATCAGCCGAACCTTATAATCCTCCCCCATCGAGCGAAACAGTTCGATGGCGCTGTCGCGACTCATCTCCTCACGCACAATAGGCAGATCGGCCTTGGCCAGTTCGGCCATTTTTCTCTCGATGGCCTCGAACTCTTCAGGGGTGAACTTATGAGAGTCGCTGAAAAAGTCGTAATAGAAGCCGTTTTCGATGGCCGGCCCGATGGTCACCTGAACCTCGGAGCCGAACATCTCCTTGACCGCATGCGCCATGAGGTGGGCGGCGGAATGGCGATAGACTTCCAGCCCGTCCCGGCCGCCAAGAGTGACCAGTTCCAGCCGGCAGTCCTGATGCAACGGGACGGCCACATCGACCAACTGACCGTCAACGCGGGCCGCTACCGCCTGTTTCGCCAGCCGCTCGCCGATCGAAGCGGCGACATCGAGGGGGGAACTTCCTGCGGGAACCTCTTTCATGGACCCGTCTGGAAGCTGAACAGAAACCATGCTCATGACGTTCTCCGCGAATAAAAAGAGGCATCCGAAGATGCCTCATTGAAAGAATGCGCTGTATTTGCTGAAGATGGTAGGCACGGGCGGGATTGAACCGCCGACCCCTACCGTGTCAAGGTAGTGCTCTCCCACTGAGCTACGTGCCTACAGCCGCAATGCCGGTAACTTTTATCAAAAGAGCTCGAACCGTGTCAAGCACTTTTCTCTCCGTGGCGATTATTTTTCCGGAGGACGAAGTTCCACACCCAGATCGCCGTGAGGATGGTGTTTCCCCTTGATCCACCCATCCCGCCTCGGTAGGATTAATGCTCTTGGATAAGCCCTGGAACAGGAGTCTACGATTTGGATACCATCGATCGCATCATTCAGCGCACCTGCCGGCGCCAGCCGGAAAAATCGGCCCTGCGGGAAAAGGTCGGCGGACAATGGCAGTCCACCAGCTACGGCCAGCTGGAAAAGCACGCCGAAGAAATCGGAGCCGGGCTTCTTGCCATGGGACTTGAATGCGGTCAGCCCGCGGCGATTCTGGCCCCCGCTTCCAGCCTTTGGGTTGCATCCTACCTGGGGATTCTCAAGGCGGGCGGCATCGCGGTCCCGATCGACAAGGAGCTCAAAGCCACCGAGATCCGGCACGTGCTCACGGACTGCCAGGCCGGCATCCTATTCACCGAGCCCTCCTTTCTGGACGTTCTTCAGGAGATCTTTCCGGTCCTGCCCGAATTAAAACAGGTGGTTCTGCTGCGCCCCGATCGGAGAAAACCGCTCCGGAACCAGGATTCCGGTGAGGTCCATGAAAGCCTCTCGACCCTCGTTTATGCGTTGACCGAACTGAGCGAGCGCTACCGGGTCGAGCCGAAGGAAACCGAGCAGTTGCTGGAACTGGTGCGCCAGGTCGAAGAAAAACTTCCCCCGGAGTCGCTGCCGGAGCCGGTGAAAGCAAAACCCAAAAAATCGAAACTGCCGAAGATCAGAAAAACGCCGCAGGACGAGGGTCCCGTCATCGTGCCCCTCGACCGGTTCAAGCGATCGGAGCCTCTGCCGCCCTCCTCCCGCGAAGCAGCTGATATCGCACTGATTCTCTACACCTCGGGGACGACCGGCCGATCCAAGGGGGCCCTTCTCAGCCATGGCAACATCGCCTCCAACATCGATGCGGCCGTCGAAATCTTCCGGCTCGACGAGAGCATGCGAACTCTCTCTTTTCTGCCGATCAATCATGTGTATGAGCTCGTTTGCGGCATCCTGCTGCCCCTTTCGCTGGGAGGCACTGTCTCCTTTGCCGAATCGCTCAAGCAACTGGGGAACAATCTCGCCGAAGTCAAGCCCTCTTTCCTTCTGGGAGTGCCCGCTGTCTTTGCAAAACTGCATGCCCGCATCATGAAGGGCATCGAGGAAAAAGCTCTGTCCCGGATGCTTTTTCGCTTTTCACCCACGCGCGCGCTGGTCGCCAAAAAAGTGCGCCGCATCCTGGGCGACGGAACCATTTTCGTGAGCGGCGGCGCCGCCCTCGACCCGGCGATCGCGGCCGGCATGATGAGTCTCGGCATTGACATTTACCAGGGCTACGGAATCACCGAAACCTCCCCCATCGTCGCGGCCGAACGCCCCGGCATCAAGAAACTGGGAACGGTGGGTCTGCCGCTGCCGGGGGTCGAGGTCAGAATCGACTCGCCCAACGACGAAGGGGTGGGGGAAATCTGGGTCAGGGGTCCCAACGTCATGCGGGGCTACTTCAACAACCCCCGGGCGACGGAAGAGGTTCTGACCGACGGCTGGTATCACACCGGCGACCTGGGTTTCGTGGATGAAGCGGGTTTTGTCTCGATCCGCGGGCGGGTGAAAAACCTCATCGTCACTCCCAACGGCAAAAACGTCTACCCCGAGGAGGTCGAGAACGAACTGCTCAAAGGCCGGTTCATCGCCGAGGCCATGGTCTACGGCCACAAGGTCTCCCCCGCGGCGGAAGAAGTCCATGCGCTGGTGGTTCCCAACCAGGAGGCCCTCGACGCATACGCCCGCGAGCAGAATATCTTCCCCCTCAACGAAAACGATGTCGAGGCGCTGATTCGCGAGGAGGTGATTGCCGCCGGCAAGCGCCTTGCCGATTTCAAGCGGGTCAAGAAATTCACCCTGCGCGAGGAAGAGCTGCCGAAAACGACCACGCGCAAAATCAAGCGTTTTGCGGTGGAGGCCGACATTCCCGCCGCCGGTGCAACACCTGGGGAGCAAGCAGAGAAGAGTCTTTGAGCGACAGCCCTGGTTCTGCGCCACGAAAAAAGGCCCCTCCGGCGGAGGGGCCTTTTTTCGTGGCAATGCACCTACCGGAAACTCAGGCCAGGTCGTTTTCGATGCGGATGAAGAGGGACTTCTCGCGAACGAGCTCCAACCGGTCGATTTCCTCGAGGGCCGAGCGGACATTGGCCTCTCCCGCCTCATGGGTCATGATCACGATGGGGGTCGCGCCGCTGACCTGGCGCTCGGGCTGGAGCATCGATGCGATACTGATGTCGTGATTGCCGAGAATCCCGGCAATCTGGGCCAGAACCCCGGGGCGGTCGAGAACCCCAAAGCGCAGATAATACTGACCGACCAGTTCGTCCATCGGGCGTACGGGCAGATCGCTGAGGGCATTCTGGGCACACCCCATGGAGGGCGTGCGCAACGCGCTTTTCTTGAGGATGTCCCGGGCCACCGACATGACATCGCCCATGACGGCGCTCGCGGTGGCATCCATTCCGGCGCCTTGACCGTGGAGCATGACCGGACCGACGAAATCGCCGAGCAGCCGCACCGCATTGAAGACCCCGTCGACATCGGCCAGGGGATGGGTGGTGGGAATCATGGTCGGATGCACCCGCGCTTCGACCTTGCCGTATCCGATCTTTCCGATCGCCAGCAATTTGATTTCATAACCGAACTGTTTGGCGAACTGCAGATCGAGGGCGCTCAAGCGAGAGATCCCCTCGGTGTAGATATTCTTGAAATCGACCCGGGTGCCAAAGCAGAGAGAAATCAGGATGGCAATCTTGTGGGCGGTATCGACCCCCTCGATGTCGAAGGTCGGGTCCGCCTCGGCATACCCCTTTTCCTGGGCATCCTTGAGCACCTTGGCAAAATCCTCCCCCTCTTGGCTCATGCGAGTCAGGATATAGTTGCAGGTGCCGTTGAGAATCCCCAGAACGGTGCGGAAACGGTTGGCGCTGAGGTTTTCCTTGATCGCCGAGATCACCGGGATGCCGCCGCCGACGGCCGCCTCGAACATTACGCTGACGCCATGCTGTTCGGCAGCGGCGAGAATCTCATCGCCATGCAGCGCCAGCAGGGCCTTGTTGGCGGTGATCACGTGTTTGCCCTGGGCAATCGCCTCGAGCACGAAGGTTCGGGCCGGTTCGTAGCCGCCGATCAACTCGACGACGATCTTAATCTCAGGGTTGCGCAGCACCTCGTTGGCATCATTGGTCAGAATGCTGGGGTCAAGAGTTACCCCGCGATCGGTGGTAATGTCGAGATCGGCAATCTTGACCAGACTGAGCCGCGCGCCCAATCGTTTGGTCATGAGTTCGGCGTTTTTCTGGAAAACTTTGACGACGCCGGTTCCGATGATTCCGAAACCAATCAGACCTACTTTAATGTCTTTCATAACGTGCCAACTCCTGATGGACGATTAAAAAGAAGCGACCGGAATCGGATGCTGCGATTCATCCCAGGGCTTCCGAAGCTGTGACGGATAAAAGGCAATCGATCCCGGCAAGATCGCGCTGCAGAACCTTGCCCCTGACCTGCTCCTCGATAAGGTCAACGGGGTAGCCGACACCGGTTTCGAGGCAAAGGCCGAGCTTCACGAAGCCTGCGTTACAGCAGATTCTTAATAACTCGTCGAGAAAATTCTCGAACGGCGTAGGGAAAAAAGCGTCCCGCTCCCCGGCTCCGAGAAACAGAATCCAGTGCGCCCTAATTTTCCCGTTGCCGGCGAAAAGAACCCTTTCCCCGGGTTCGCCGCAAACTTCGTCGCGCGCCAGCATGCGACTCAAAAGACCATTCAGGCGCCAGTCGAGAAGAGCCTGGGGGCCCCGCAGCGGCTTTTCGTTAAAAAAAAAGGGACAAGCGACGACCTGGGACTCGATGCGGTCGCCCAGAAGGTCGACGCGGCGGCAATCGCTCATTTCTGCCGGTATTTGCGAGAGACCTGATCAAGGATGCCGTTGACGAAAGAAGGCGTCTCCTTGGTCCCGAAACGCTTGCCGATTTCGATCGCCTCGTTGATCACGACACTGACCGGCACCTGAGGACAGAACAACAACTCGTAGGTTCCCAGTCGCAGGATCGCGAGATCGACCCGGGACATGCGCTCAAGGGCCCAGTTGGTGGAAAATTCCTTCAGAACCTGATCGATGCGGGTCAGATGCGAAGAGACTCCCAGGGTCAGCGATTCGGTGAACGAAAGGATATCCGTGGGAATCGGCCCGGAGAACTCCTCCAGGGGATCGCCAAGCACATCTTCAGCAAAGCGAAAGTTGCCCCAGAAGCGATCAAGGGCGACGCGGATATCGCCTTGCTGGTCGCGCAGGCCGAACAGAACCTTGAGTGCCAACTCGCGACCGATCCTTCGGGCACCGCGCTTTGGGCCCGAAGGGGTTTTCCTGGAAGAAGCCGGTGCGGGTTCGGAATGATTTGCGGAATCTGAGGACATAAGAATAAGAAGTCCAGCGCCCGAAGAGAGCTTTAAATTTAGAAGTTTTTCAACACATTGACCATTTCGATGACACCCATGGCCGCTTCGAACCCTTTGTTGCCAGCCTTGGTTCCGGCCCGCTCGATGGCCTGCTCGATATTGTCGGTGGTCAACACACCGAAAGCGACGGGGACCCCCGATTCAAGACACACGTGGGCAACCCCCTTGGAAACTTCGGAACTGACGTAATCGAAATGGGGAGTGGATCCCCGGATTACCGCGCCGAGGCAGATCAGGGCATCATAGCGGCCGCTGCCGGCCGCCTTGCTGGCTGCCAGCGGAATTTCAAACGCACCGGGTACGCGAATAATCTCAAGATCATGGTCGGCTGCGCCATGGCGCAACAAGGCATCCTGGGCCCCCTCAACCAGACGATCGGTGATGAAGCTGTTGAAGCGGCTGACGATCAGTCCGAATTTAAGCCCGGTGGCGTCCAGTTTGCCTTCAATGATTCGCGCCATGCATGTCCTCCTCGACAATCGTTCCAGATCTAGATATTTTCCAGCAGGTGACCCATTTTTTCGCGCTTGGTGCGCAGATATTTGAGATTGCTGCGATTGGCCGGGACCTCGATCGCCACCCGCTCGACGATTTCCAGGCCATAGCCCTCGAGTCCGACAACCTTTTTGGGATTGTTGGTCATGAGCCGGATCTTGCGCACGCCAAGTTCCGCAAGAATCTGGGCACCAATGCCGTAATCGCGCAGGTCGGCTTTGAACCCCAGGACCTCGTTGGCTTCAACCGTATCATGCCCCTGGTCCTGCAGGGCATAGGCCTTGATTTTGTTGATCAAGCCGATTCCGCGCCCTTCCTGGCGCATGTACAGCACCACTCCGGCTCCCTCGCGGCTGATCTGTTCCATGGCGCAGTGCAGCTGATCGCCGCAATCGCAGCGCATCGAACCGAAAACGTCCCCGGTGAGGCATTCCGAGTGCACGCGCACCAGAACCGGTTTTTCCGCGTCGAGTTCGCCCTTGACCAGGGCCACGTGCTGGGCCTGATCGACGTCGTTTTCATAGACGATGGCCCTGAAATCGCCGCCGAAGGGCGTGGGCATGACCGTTTCAGCGGCCTTGCGCACCAGCAGTTCCTTGCGCATGCGGTAAGCGACGAGATCGGCGATCGTCACGATTTTCAAACCGTGGTTCTGGGCGAATTTGCGTAAATCGGGCATCCGCGCCATGGTCCCGTCGTCATTCATGATCTCGCAGATCACCCCGGCCGATTTGAGACCGGCGAGACGGGACAGGTCCACCGACCCCTCGGTCTGCCCGGCCCGCACCAGAACCCCGCCCTTTTTGGCGCGTAAGGGAAATACGTGCCCGGGGCGCGCCAGGTCGAAGGGCGTCGTCTTGTCGTCGATGGCCACCTTGATGGTGTGGGCGCGGTCGGCCGCGGAGATGCCGGTGGTAACCCCCTGGCGCGCTTCGATCGATATGGTAAAGGCGGTGCCGAAAGACGAGGTGTTGTCCCGCACCATCAGCGGCAATTCGAGCTGGTCGGCCCGCTCTTCGGTCAGGGAAAGGCAGATCAGCCCGCGCCCTTCCCGGGCCATGAAATTGATCGCCTCAGGCGTCACCATTTCGGCGGCCATGGTCAGGTCACCTTCGTTTTCCCGGTCTTCGTCATCGACCAGGATCACCATGCGACCGTTGCGGATATCGTCCAGGGCTTCTTCGATTTTTGCTGTCGGCATCGCAGTCTTCGTCCTTCCAAAGCTGAGAACTATGTCACAGATAACCGTTTTTGGCAAGGAATTCGAGGCTGATCCGGCTCCCGTCCGGGTCCTGATCGGCGCGCTTGAGCAGACGCTCAACGTACTTGCCAAGGATGTCGGTTTCCAGGTTGACCCGAGCGCCGCCATCGAGAAACTGCAGGTTGGTCTGAGCGAGGGAGTGAGGGATAATGGCGAGGTCGAACAGCCTTTCGTCGACCCCGTTGACCGTCAGGCTGATGCCGTCGACCGCCACCGACCCCTTGGGTACCAGGTAGCGCAACAGCGAAGGGGGCGCTTCGATCTCGAAAAAGACGGCGTTCCCTCTTTTTTCGCGGCGCAAAACGGTGCCGACCCCGTCGACATGGCCGGTGACCATGTGTCCGCCGAGACGATCCCCCAGACGCAGGGCCCGCTCGAGGTTAACCCGCGCCCCGGCGGGCAACTGACCGAGTGTGGTTCGCTCAAGGGTTTCGGGCGACACGTCGGCCTCGAAGAATCCTTCTCCGAAGCGGGTGACCGTCAGACAGATTCCGTTGACCGCGATGCTCTCGCCCAAGGCCAGATTTTTTGCCGGCAGCTTCGAATCAACGGTGAGACGGCAATTTTCGCCCCCCCGGTAAATCGAGCGCAAAGAACCGAGCGTCTCAATCAACCCGGTGAACATAGGTCACCTCTCCTTCACAGAGCAGATCGTCCCCGAATTGGCGAATCCGCAGGTTTTCGACCCGGGGAGCTTCCCCCAGCGAAACCGAGCCGCACCCGGCGAAAATCCCCTTGCCGTCATCCCCGCCGATGATCTTGGGGGCGATAAAGATCATGACCCGGTCGATCAGCTGCGCCCGCAGAAATTCTCCACTGAGAACGGCGCCGCCCTCGAGCAGAATGCTCTGCAATTCCATCTCCCCCAGCACCTTCAGCAGCGCCCGGACATCGACCCGCCCTTCGCTGGCAGGCAGCACCAGGATGCGCACGCCGGCGTCGCGCAGGCGCTTGATCTTGCCATAGGGGGCGGCTTCGGTGGTGGCGATCACCGTGGGCGCCTCCGAATCGAGAGAAAGCAGACGTGCTCCATCATCGATGCGCAACTGGCTGTCAACCACCACCCGCACCGCATCGCGCCCCTCCCCTCCGAGTCGCGTGGTCAGGCTGGGATCATCTCTTAGAACGGTGCCGATGCCCACCATCACCGCATCGACCCGATTGCGCACCTGATGCACATAGGCCCGACTGACGGAATTACTGATCCACTGGGAATCGCCGATGGAGGTGGCGGTCTTGCCGTCGAGGGTGACCGCCGACTTGAGCACCACCAGAGGCAGGCCGGTGGTGACATGCTTGGCAAAAGGACCGATGAGCCAGCGGCACTCCGGTTCGAGAACTCCGCCCGCGACTTCGATTCCGGCCTCTCGCAGACGCCGGATGCCGCGCCCCGCCACCTGGGGATTCGGATCTTCGCAGCCGACAAAAACCCGCTGAATCCCGGCCGCAATGAGCGCTTCGGCGCAGGGGCCGGTGCGACCGTGGTGAGAACAGGGCTCGAGGGTGACATAAAGGTCAGCGCCCCGGGCCAGCTCCCCGGCCTGGCGCAACGCGAAAACTTCGGCGTGGGGATCGCCGGCACGGGGATGATGGCCCGCGCCGACCACCTCCCCGTCGCGAACGACAACGGCGCCGACGGGGGGGTTGGGCCGGGTTCGCCCTTCTCCCTTTCTGGCCAGATCGAGGGCCAGATTCATGTAGTGCTCAGCAGAAGGCGCCATGACTCACTTGGACGGTGATTGATTTGTTGCGATGGGAACTCGCCCCCAGAACCATAACACAGGTCGGACGTCGGGGGCGAGAAGGAGACGGGAATCAGTCGATCATTTTGGTATTGGTGTGGGCCAGCAGGTCTTTAAGCTCGGCCATGAATTCGTTGATGTCTTTGAATTGCCGATACACCGAAGCAAAGCGCACATAAGCCACCTCGTCGATGCGGTGCAGGGCATTCATGACATTCTCGCCGATGCGGCTGGCGGGAATTTCCTTCTCTCCGCTTTCCTGCAGCTGCAGCTCGAGCTGGTCGACGAATTTTTCGATGGTTTCAATGGAAACCGGCCTTTTTTCGCAGGCTCGCTGCATCCCGGCGATGATTTTCACCCGATCGAACGGCTCGCGCCGACCATCCTTTTTCACCACCAGCGGCAGGATGTCCTCGACCCGTTCATAGGTCGTAAAGCGGCGTTCGCATTGAATGCATTCCCGCCGGCGGCGGATATTGTTGCCTTCCTTGCCCAGCCGGGAATCGATCACCTTGGTGTCGTTGAACCCGCAAAAGGGGCACTTCATGGTTGCTCCTCCCCGGTTTGGGCGGTCAGCGCCGCAAAGGGCAGGGTCTCGATGCGAGCTTCGGCCAGCATTTCGAGGGAAAGCCGGTCGGGATAACCATCCGCATAGACCACCCGGTCAAGGCCGGCGTTGATAATCATTTTGGTGCAAATAATACAAGGGGTGTTGGTGCAGAAAAGGGTGCCGCCGGCAATGTTGATGCCGTGCTTGGCCGCCTGGATGATGGCATTCTGCTCGGCGTGAAGCCCCCGACACAGTTCGTGGCGCTCGCCGGAGGGAACCTGAAGTTTCTGCCGCAGACAACCGACCTCGGAGCAGTGAGCAATGCCGGAGGGGGTTCCATTATAGCCGGTGGCGAGAATATTCTTATCCTTCACGATCACCGCACCGACCTGGCGGCGAAGACACGTCGAGCGCTTCGCCACCAGGCGGGTGATATCCATGAAGTATTCGGACCAGGAAGGGCGATCCATCGTCTGCGTCAAGCCTCAGGCCAGACGGTGGGCATAGAGGGGAAACTGGCGGCAGAGCTCGCCCACCTCACTGCGGATCGTCCGCAATTCGGCTTCATTGTCGATGTGGTCCAGGGCCCGCTTGATCCACCCGGCAATCTTGGCCATTTCCGGCTCCTTGAAACCGCGGGTGGTCGCGGCGGGAGTCCCGATGCGGATGCCGCTGGTCACGAAGGGGGACCGCGTATCAAAGGGGACCGCGTTCTTGTTCACGGTAATCCCCGCTTTCTCGAGGGTCTCCTCGGCGACCTTGCCGGTGACTTCGCTTCCGCTGAAATCGAGCAGCATCAGGTGGTTGTCGGTGCCCCCGGAAACGAGGTTGAAACCGAGCTCGGACAATCCTGTCGCCAGGGCCTTGGCGTTTTTCACGACCTGAACCGCATATTTCTTGAATTCGGGGGAGAGAGCTTCCTTGAAGGCCACCGCCTTGGCGGCGATCACGTGCATCAAAGGTCCGCCCTGAATTCCGGGAAAAATGTTGCTGTTGAGCTTCTTGGCGAACTCGTCCCTGCAAAGAATCATTCCGCCGCGGGGCCCGCGCAGGGTCTTGTGAGTCGTGGTCGTCACGAATTCTGCGTGGGGTACCGGACTGGGATGCTCACCGGCGGCAATAAGGCCGGCAATATGGGCCATATCGACCATGACCAGGGCGCCGACGCGGTCGGCGACCTCACGAAAAGCGGCGAAATCGATTATCCGGGGGTAGGCACTGGCGCCGACCACGATCAGTTTGGGCCGATGCTCCTCCGCCAGTTTGGCCACCTCATCGTAGTCGATGGTCCCGGTTTCCTTCTTCACTCCGTAGGGAACGATATTGAACAGTTTGCCGGAAAAATTCACCGGTGAACCGTGAGTGAGGTGCCCGCCGTGAGCCAGATTCATGCCGAGAACGGTGTCACCGGGCTGGCAAACGGAGAAATAAACCGCCATATTGGCCTGCGAGCCCGAGTGCGGCTGAACGTTGGCATGCTCCGCCCCGAACAACTCGCAGGCCCGCTCGATCGCCAGGCGCTCGGCCTTGTCGACAAACTCGCAACCGCCGTAATAGCGCTTCCCGGGATAGCCTTCGGCGTACTTGTTGGTCAGGACCGAGCCTTGCGCTTCGAGAACGCGTTCGCTCACGAAATTTTCCGAGGCAATCAGCTCGAGGCTGAATTCCTGGCGCTGAGTCTCTTCGACAATGGCGCGGGAGATTTCCGGATCGAATTGGGTGAGGTCTTGCGACATGAATCAATTCTCCACTTGAGATAAGCTTGCAACCAAAGAAGCGAACGGGCAGGCACTGGGCCTGCCCGTTCGCTCCGAATCAGGTTCGATCAGTTTTTTGAGCGAGCAATGTCCTGCTCGATACGGGAAATTTTATCGAGGCGATTCTGATGCCGCCCTCCTTCGAATTCGCCATTCAACCATGCGGCGACCATGGTTTGCGCCTTTTCCGCGTCAACCACCCGTCCCCCGAGCACGATAATATTGGCGTTGTTGTGCTCCTTGGCCATGCGCGCCATGAATTCGTCGGTCACCAGGGCGGCCCGGACGCGGGGGAATTTGTTGGCCACAATCGACATGCCGATACCGGTCCCGCAGATCAGAATGCCTTTTTCGGCCTGTCCGCAAGATACCATTTGCGCGACCTTTTCACCGAAATCAGGATAATCGACGGAATCCTGATGGTTCGTCCCCAGATCGGAAACCTCATAGCCGCGCGCGCGCAAAGAGGCGATCACCGCTGCTTTGAGCAAGAGGCCACCATGATCACTGCCGACGACAATCATACTACCGACTCCTTGAGCCTTAAACTTTGCGAAAGAGCAAGGTGGCATTGGTGCCGCCGAACCCGAAGGAGTTGCTCATCGCCACTTTGACCTGCGCCTGGCGGGCCTCGTTGGGTACGTAATCGAGGTCACATTCGGGATCAGGTTCCTGATAGTTGATGGTCGGCGGAACCGCGCCCCGTTCCATCGCGAGCAGACAAAAGACCGCTTCGAGACCACCGGCGGCACCCAAAGCGTGACCGGTCATGCTCTTGGTGGAGCTGACCATGACTTTTTTCGCGTGATCCCCGAGAACCGACTTGATGGCAAGGGTCTCGTAGAGATCGTTGAAAGGCGTCGAAGTCCCGTGGGCATTGATGTAATCGACTTCCTCGGGATTGACTCCGGCACCCCTCATGGCCATTTTCATGCACCGGGCGGCACCTTCGCCCCCGGGCGCCGGTGCGGTCAGATGATAGGCGTCGCCCGTCAACCCGTAGCCGCAGACCTCGGCGTAAATTTTTGCACCGCGTTTTTTAGCCGACTCGTATTCTTCGAGGAAAACGATGCCCGCGCCTTCCGCCATGATGAAACCGTCGCGGCCCTTTTCGAACGGACGGCTCGCGCCGGCGGGGTCGTCATTGCGGGTGGAAAGCGCTTTCATGACGTTGAAACCCGCGATTCCCAGAGGAGTGATCGTCGACTCGGTGCCGCCGGCGAACATGGCGTCGGCATCACCGCGGCGGATCATGTGGTAGGCATCCCCGATCGAGTGAGTCCCGGTCGCACAGGCGGAAACGGAGGAAAGATTGGGTCCTTTGGCGCCGAACTTGATCGAGATATGGCCCGGAGCCAGGTTGATGATCAGCATCGGAATGAAGAAGGGCGAAATCTTCTTGTATCCACCTTCCTGCATGACCTCGTGGTACTTCTCGATCGTCGGCAGCCCGCCCAGGCCGGCACCGACCAGCACTCCCACTCTCTCGGCGTTTTCTTCCGTGATCGTAAACCCTGAATCCTTCAAGGCAATGTCAGCAGCACCGAGGGCGTATTGAATAAAGAGATCCATTTTCTTAATCTCTTTCTTTTCAATATAGTCCTCGGCAATAAAATCGGGAACCTCCCCGGCAATCTGGGTCGGAAGGCTTGAAGCATCGAACCGCGTGATGGGACCGATACCAGAGCGGCCCTCGGTCAGGGCCTGCCAGTTCTTTTCGATTCCAGTTCCGAGAGGGGAAACGATACCGATACCGGTGACAACGACTCTGCGCATGATAGTGGGAGTCCTCCGTCGGAAAACTTAAAGTAGTTTCTAAAGAAACTGAGCTGGCGCGGGTTCATGTCCACCACGCGGGGCAAAACCAAGAGGAGGGGTCAACCGCCCCCCTCCCCCGCTTTTATCAGGAATGCTCGCTGATGTAATCAACGGCGTCCTGAACGGTCTGGATCTTCTCGGCATCCTCGTCGGAGATTTCGATATCGAACTCCTCCTCGAGGGCCATGACCAACTCGACGGTGTCCAGGGAATCGGCCCCGAGATCCTCCATGAAAGAAGCCTCCGAGGTCACCTGGTCCTCATCCACACCCAATTGTTCCGCAACGATTTGTTTCACTCTTTCTTCGACAGAAGCCATCTGCTTCACCTCCTTGGTATTGTCCAGTCGATCATTTGATCGCTTGTTAAGGTTACATGTACATCCCGCCGTTCACACCGAGAACCTGCCCGGTAATATAGGATGCGTGATCGGAGCTCAAAAATAAAACCGCATGAGCAATTTCGGACGGCTCGCCGAAACGGCCCGTGGGAATCATGGCGCTGAGTTCGTTTCGGGTCTTCTCGGGAAGCGCATCGGTCATTTCAGTGACGATGAAACCGGGGGTCACGGCATTGACCGTCACGTTGCGCCGCCCCAATTCGCGGGCCACCGACTTGGTCAGCCCGATCACCCCCGCCTTGCTGGCGCAATAATTGGCCTGGCCGGGATTGCCCATCTCGCCCACGACGGAGGAAATGTTGACGATGCGCCCGTACTTCTGTTTGCTCATCAACTTCGCCGCGGCCCGGGTGCAAAGAAAAGCCCCCTTGAGATTGGTATCGAGGACGGCGTCCCAGTCATCGTCCTTCATTCGCAGAAGAAGCCCGTCGCGGGTGATTCCGGCGTTGTTGATCAGGATGTCGACCCGCCCGAAAGCAGCAGTTGCCTCGGCGAAAAGGTTCTCGACATCGGCGGTTTTGGCCACATCGGCGGCAACCGCCAGCGCCTGCCCCCCCTTTTCTTCGATTTCCCCGACAAGGGCGTCTATGGCACCGGCCCCGCGGGCGGAAACCACGACCTTCGCCCCCTGGGCGGCGAATTGCAGGGCGATCTCCCGACCGATGCCGCGGGAGGCTCCGGTGACGACAACCACTTTATCAGTAAACAAACCTATCCTCCCGGAAAAAACTAAATTTTCTTCAGACTGGCACAATCTTCGACGTTGCCGATCTCGACCCCCTTGGCAATGCGCTTGATCAGCCCGCCGAGAACTTTGCCGGGGCCGATTTCGATGAACCGTGCCACCCCTTTACCGGCCATGTATTCCACCGATTCCTGCCAACGCACCGGGGCACTCACCTGGGAGACGAGCAGATCGCCAATGCGCCCGGTATCCTGGTTGGCGCGCGCCTCGACATTGGTGACGACGGGAATGTGCAATTCGCCAAAAGGGATATCCCCCAGCACTGCCGCCAGGCGCTCACCCGCCGGAATCATCAACGGGCAATGAAAGGGTGCGCTCACCGGCAACGGCAAGGCCCGTTTGGCCCCTTTGCGCTTGGCCAACTCGCAGGCGCGCTCGACTGCGGTTGCGTGACCTGCGATGACGATCTGACCGGGGCTGTTGAAGTTCGCCGGGGACACGATCTGCCCCTGAGCGGCCTCCCCGCAGACGCCGTCGACATCGGCAGACTCGAGCCCGATGATCGCCGCCATGGCGCCGACCCCGACCGGAACCGCTTCCTGCATGAACCGGCCGCGCTGGCGGACGATACGCAAAGCATCCGCAAAGGTCAAACCGCCGGCACAGACCAGCGCGGAAAATTCGCCCAGTGAATGGCCGGCGACGAAATCGGGGGTCATCCCGATCTCTTGTTGCAAAACCCGAAGTGCCGCAATGCTGGTCGCGAGAATAGCCGGCTGGGTATTCTGCGTCAGCTTCAGGTCTTCTTCGGGCCCTGCGAAACAAAGCTGCGAGAGAGCAAAGCCCAGAGCGTCATCGGCTTCCTCGAAGCACTCGCGGACAATGGAGAAGTTATCGGCAAGATCTTTGCCCATTCCGGCAAATTGCGAACCCTGCCCGGGGAATACGAAGGAGAGCATGATCGGGACTCCGTTGGCTGGAAGTAGATGCCGAGGCTACCAGCGAACCAGGGCCGAGGCCCAGGTGAAACCGCCACCGAAGGCATCGAACAAGAGGATATCGCCTTCCTTGACCTTACCCGCGCGGTTGGCCTCATCGAGGGCCAGGGGAATCGACGCCCCGGAGGTATTGCCGTAGGAATCGACATTGATATAGACCTGCTCATCGCGCAACTGAAGCCGCTTGGCCACTGCCTCGAGAATGCGCCGGTTGGCCTGATGCGGAATGAAAAGGTCGATGTCCTCGCGGGTCATCCCGTTTTTGGCCAAAGCCTCCTGGGCAACATCCGAGAGCATCCGCACGGCCACCTTGAAGACTTCATTGCCCTGCATTTTCAGGTAAGGCAGGTGATCCGCGAGGCCCTTCGCCGACGCCGGGTTGCGGGCGCCGAAGCCCGCCTGATAGAGCAACTCCCAGTAGCTTCCGTCGGAATGAAGATGGGTCGAAAGGACGCCGCGGTCGCCCTCTTCGGCCGATAGGACAACCGCACCGGCCCCGTCGCCAAAAAGCACACAGGTATTGCGATCTTCCCAATCGATGATCCGGCTGAGAATTTCTGCTCCGATCACCAGAGCCTTCTTCACCGCTCCGGCGACAATCTGCTTATGCGCCGCATCCAGCGCGAAGACGAAACCGCTGCACGCCGCCGAAACGTCGAAGGCAAAAGCGTTGCGGGCTCCGATTTTTTCCTGAACCAGGCAGGCCGTCGCGGGCCAGGGATAATCTCCGGTGATGGTGCCGACGACGATACAATCGATCTCCTCAGCCGAAACGCCTGCCATGTCCATGGCGCGCCGGGCCGCGGCGGCAGCCAGGTCGGAGGTGCTTTCGTTTTCGGAGGCGATATGCCGCTCCCGGATTCCGGTGCGGCTGACGATCCACTCGTCACTGGTGTCGATGCGCTGTTCCAGATCTTTGTTGGTCAGGACCGTCTCGGGAACGCAGGACCCCGTGCCGATAATACGCGCTGATTTCACTCAGGTCTCCCAGGGAATGAAGTTAGCTGCGGGGTTCTCCCGCAAGAGCGCGATTCTCCGTTGAATCGCCACCTTCTTCATCAGGTGCCGGAGCATCGCCAATCTTCTCCAGATGGCCGACCAGTTTACGATTGATGTCCTGGGACGCGAATTCATGTCCCATGCGTATGGCGTTTTTAACCGCAATCGGACTTGAGCCGCCATGGCAGATCATGCCCACACCCTCGATTCCAAGCAAAGGAGCTCCGCCGACCTCGGCATAATCAACCTTTTTCTTGAAGGCCTTGAACGCGGTCCGCGCCAGAAGGTAACCGATCTTGGCCAGCAACCGCGACCCGATTTCGGCCCGCAGCATGGTCGTCATGGCCTCGGCGATGCCCTCAGACACCTTCAGCACCACATTGCCGACAAAGCCATCGCAGACCACCACATCGACCGTGCCCTTGAAGATATCGCGACCCTCGACATAGCCGATGTAATTGAACTTGGACTTCTTGAGCAGCAGATGGGTTTCGCGGGTCAGCTCCGTCCCCTTCTTCTCCTCTGCGCCGTTGGACAAAAGACCGACTCTCGGGTTGGTCTTCCCCATGATATGCCGGGAATAGACATCGCCCATGGCCGCAAACTGCGCCAGGTGATGAGCCTTGCAGTCAACATTGCCGCCGACATCGAGGATCAGGGTTTTACCCCGCAGGTTGGGCAGGAGGGTCGCAATCGCAGGCCGGTCGATCCCCCGCACGCGCTTGAGCACGAACATCCCTGCCGCCATGGTCGCACCGGAGTTGCCGGCGCTGACGACCGCCTGGGTCCGCCCCTCCTTGACCAGGTTGAAAGCCACACGAATGGAGGAGTCTTTCTTCTTGCGAACGGCATCGGACGCCGAATCCAACATGCCAACCACCTGGCTGGCATGTTGGATCGTCAGATTCAACCCGTCGGTGTCGTGCTTGTCGAGCTCGGCCCGAACGCGCTCCGAGTCACCCACCAGGACGATGGGAAAACCCCATTCGCGAGCAGCCAGGACCGCCGCCTCGACTTCGACAGCGGGAGCCTGATCTCCTCCCATGGCGTCAACTGCGACAGCGATTTGATCTTGCAACCAGAAAGCCCCTTAGATTTCTTCGGCCGGGAAAATCTCCCGCCCCTTATAGGTACCACAGCTGGCGCAAACCCGGTGGGGCTGCTTGGGCTCCTTGCACTGGGGGCAAACACTCAGGCCGGGGGCGGAAATCGCATCATGCGCGCGACGCATGTCGCGTTTGGATTTGGAGGTCTTTTTCTTCGGTACAGCCATGATTCATATTCTCCTGAAATTACTTGCTGGTCTTTATTGGGAAAATTCCAAAGAAAAATCCCCTTGGAAAATCATTCCTTCTCCGGCTTGAAATTTTTCAAGGCGGCAAACTTACTATTGAACACCGGGGGATTGCAACCGCACACCCCCTCGTTGAGATTCGCACCGCAATGGGGGCACAGCCCCTGACACCCATCGGCACAGAGCGGGCGCAGGGGAAGCTCCAACATCAACTGCTCCTGCAGCGCTTCGCGCAAATCGATTTCATCCCCCTCGAAAAGCACAATTCCCATTTCGTCAGCCGAGAGCTCGATCTCTTCACCGCCCTCATTTTCCATGGTGGGGGTTTCGCGACTGAATGTCAGGACGAAATCGGAGGAAAGTGGCATCCGGATCGGGGCAAGACAGCGACTGCAATCGAGTGCCACCTCGGAGGCAATGCGGCCCTGAACCTCGACGAACCCGTTGGCCCAGAAAGCACGAACCTGACCGGTTACCGGCGCGAGAAACCGGCCCTCGCCTCGCTCTTCAACCTCTTTCAGGGCGGGGAACTCATCGGCCTTTTCGGCGACATCGATGACGATTTCCCGCTCCCTGAGCTTATCGATCTGAAGACGCAATTCGCCCCCATGAGCAAACTTGAAAACGGTTAGTATAGAGATGACCCCTTTTTTGTCAAGGGATTATTGCCCCGGGGTTTCCCGGGGGCCAGGGTCGTCTTCTATTAGCCCATTCCGACCGTATTTGCAAGGGATAAATGAAAGAAAGATGACCGATTTCTTGCATTTGAGCGGCTCATGGTTTAGAAGGAAAAACACCTTTGTCACCAAGGATATCTCAGCGATGATTCAATCGAACCACCCCACCGCGATTCTTGACCTGGTCGCCCTGATGAAGCAGTTGCGCTCACCCGACGGATGCCCCTGGGACCGGGAACAGACGCCGCAAACACTCAAGCCCTACCTCCTGGAAGAAACCTACGAGGTTCTCGAGGCCCTCGACCGGGAAGATCCGGCGATGATTTGCGACGAACTCGGAGATCTCCTGCTTCAGATCGTTTTTCTTTCTCAGATCTACGCGGAAAAAGGCGACTTCACCATCGAAGACGTCGCCCGCGCCATCACCGACAAACTCGTTCGCCGCCATCCCCATGTCTTTCAGGGAACCCCCTTTGCCGACCTCGAAGAACTCAGGCACCAATGGAACCGCATCAAACAGGAAGAAAAAACCGCGGCAAGGTCAAAATCTGTCGGGGGGATCGGAGTGCCACACAATCTCCCCGCGCTGATGCGGGCGCAAAAATTTGCCGGGCGCGATGCCTTGCCCGCAAGAGAAGACCTGAACGCCCATGTGCAAACGGTCTTCACGGCGTCCCGCCCCCAAGAGCACGAAGACAAGGAGCGGCTGCTGGCCGAAATTCTCTGTGCCGTTGTGGCCTGGGCGCAACAACATCACATTGACAGCGAGCAGGCCTTGCGCAAGCACCTCCTGCGTCATGAGGAGAGTCTGGCGAAAAACTTTGCTCCAAAGGAGGGTTAGTACCGGTTTCCACACCCGCGGTGGACAGCCTGTGGAAATCCATGTGAATCCTCCCCGCGAGCGTGGGCCTCACGAGGGGCGCTTTCAACCTGACTAAAATTTGCGCAGGTTTTTTTCTAAATCATTTCAATATCTTACAGGTAGGATATTTTTTTCGAAAACAACCAAGCCTCTCTACCCGGGATGCTGCCGGTTTCCCGGGAAAGGACACCAAGAATGTTTTTACGCCTCCTGCTGCTCTTCACCCTGATACCCGTTCTCGAAATTTACGTAATCCTTCAGGTGGGTCACGTACTCGGCCCCCTCCCCACCATAGGCCTCATCATTCTCACCGGCATCGCCGGCGCCTACCTCGCCAGGACCCAGGGATTCGACATCGTGAGGCGGCTGCAGCAGGAAATGACTCAGGGACGCCTTCCGGCGGAATCGTTGCTCGATGCGGCCCTGGTTCTGGCGGGGGGGCTGCTCTTATTGACCCCGGGCTTCTGCACCGACCTTGCGGGTTTTTCCTTTCTGGTTCCGGTGACCCGGAACTGGATCAAGGACGTGGTCCGCCGCTGGATGAAAAGAATGATCGAACAGGGCCATATCAGCGTTCGCCGCTATTGATCGGAACTCCCCCGACCTGCGCTTGTTCGAATGCCAACAGCCATTGCTTGGTCTCGATCCCCTTGCCGCCCGAATATCCCGTCATCCTCTCCCCGCGTCCCAGGACCCGGTGACAGGGCACGATGATCGGAAACGGGTTGGCCGCCATGACGCCGCCGATAGCGCGGGCCGCACCGGGTCGGCCGACCAAACGGGCCAGTTCCCCATAGCTGAGGGTCGCGGCGAAGGCGAGGGTCTGCAGAACCTGCAGGGTTCGCACCTGGAAGGCCGTCAATTCGCGCCAGTCGAGAGGGACGGAGAAGTCAAACCGTCTGCCGGCGAAATATTCCCCCACCTGATCGGCGGCGATGGTTAAAGGCTCGGATGCGCCTTCAGCGAGACGGGGATAATGAGTCAGCAGCCTCCCCTTGAGCGCCGCCGGCGAGGGAGCGCTGATGATTTCAGTCAGCCCCAGCGGACCGGCCACCAGTGCCAGCTCTCCGATCGGGGTCTGTATCCGGCGAAATGCCGTTGCTGCTGCATTGGGTTTACACCGCACCGCCATCACCTCCGCGCCAGTTTTCTCTGGACGAACTCCCACCCGTCACGGATCTCTTCGACCCCCAGAAGGAGACACCCCGCCCCGTAAACCAAGCCCCCGGAGACCACCGCCAGAAGCAGGCAGACCCCTTTGGCGGCGGTCCCTCCGGCCGCCTGCCAATCCCCCATTCCCAGCACCAGCCAGACGATCCCGATCATGGCGATCAGCGGCACGACCAGGCGGCAGCCGCACTGCGCGAGACTTCTCAGACCGAGGGGGCCGATTTTTTTGCGCAGGGCCCAAATCAGCCCGGCGCTGTTGAAGCAAGTGGCAAGGGTCAAAGCCAGAGCCAGGCCGACATGCCCCAGGTAGCGCATCAGCACCAGCCCCAGCCCTGCGTTGACCAGCAGGGTCCAGAACGATATCCAGACCGGGGTGCGGGTATCTTTCATCGCATAGAAAGTAGGGACGATCACCCGAGCGACGCCCAGGAATAGCAAGCCGGGAGCGTAGGCGACCAAGGCCGAAGCGGTTTGCCTCACCGCATCGAAATCGAAGGCCCCGCCCATAAAGAACAGGCTGTAGACCGGGATGGCGCAAAGCATCAGGCCTGCAGCGGCCGGAAGGGTCACCACCAGAATCAGGCGCAGGGCGAATTCAAGAGACTCCGTCAGCCCCTCGCGGTTGCCCAGGGCGGCCTGGCGGCTCATGGAGGGCAGAACCGCCTGCGCCAGCGAGACGATGAAAACCCCCTGGGGAAATTCGAACAGGCGCTGGCCGTAGTAAAGATAGGAGACGCTGCCTTCGGGTAGAAAGGAGGCCAGCAGGCGGGTCACGACCACGTTGATCTGATAGATGGCCACCCCGGCAAGCCCGGGGAGCATCAGGCGAAAAATGCGTCGAACCGCTGCATGGCGCCAGTTGAAATCAGGCCGCAGGCGAATGCCATGGCGCGCCAGAACCGGCCATTGGGCCAACAGCTGGAGGGCGCCCCCCAGCAAGACACCGAGCGCCAGCGCCATGATCGGCGGATCGAAAAACGAACTCAGCCCCCAGGCGCAAAAAATCATGGCCAGGTTGAGCAGGACCGGCGAGAAAGCGGGAACAAAATAATGCTCGAAGACGTTGAGAATGCCGGTGACAAGGGCCAGAAGGCTGACAAAAAAGAGATAGGGAAACATCCAGCGATTGAGCAGGTCGGTTAACAACAGCTTCCCTTCGGTTCCGGCAAAACCGTAGCCAATGGCCCGCACCAGCCAGGGAGAACCGAGAATTCCGCCCAGGGTCACCGCCACCATCACCATGAACAGCAGGGTAAAACAGGTGCCGGCCACCCGCAGCGCCTCGTCTCGCCCCTGGCGGTGGTAGACATCGGAGAAGGTCGGAACGAAGGCGGCCGTCAGCGAACCTTCGGCAAAAAACCGCCGCAAAAGATTGGGCAGAGTGAACGCCATGAAAAACGCGTCGGTGGCAAAACCGGCGCCGAACATGCGCCCCACGACCACGTCGCGCACCAACCCGCTGATGCGGCTGATCAGGGTGGCACTGCCGAGAATGCCGGTGGCACGACCGATGCGGCCCTTCTCAGACATGACGCGCCCCCCCATGCATTTTCCCGCAAAACAGAAAATAATTTTTTTTAATCCCTGAAAAAACCACCATAAAGTCCCGTTTTTTGCGAGTTTATCATTTGTTTTAAATTTTTTTTAACTTGACGACAGGCCTATCAGGTGATAAAAAACCGACTTCATTCAACAAAAAACTCAAAAACCCGGAGGATACAAGCCTTGGCTAATCACAAATCGGCTCTGAAGCGGAACAAGCAAAATGAAGTACGGGCTGCGCGCAACCGTCACGTGCGCTCCACCATGCGGACCCTCGTCAAGCAGGTGCGCGAAGCTGCCGTCGGCGGCGATATGGCCACCGCCAAAGCCGCCCTTGAGCGCGTGGTGCCCTATATAGATAAAGCCGCCACCAAAGGCGTTATCCACAAGGCCACCGCCAGCCGCAAGATCTCGCGCCTGACCAAGCTGGTAAATGACCTCGGTTGATTCCGATCAGCAGCGATTCACAGAGCAACGTTGAAAAAGGGGCCGACAGGCCCCTTTTCTTATCCCCCTCCCCGCAACAGCCCCAGAACCAGCTTCTCAAGAAGCGCATGGGGATGCCCCCCGCTCGATTTCAACGCCAGATCGGTTTCGAGAAAACAGGTAAAGGCGCGACGGTATTCTTCACCCCGGAAACGCCGCGACTGACTGACCAGTCCATCGACGAAATAAGGGTTGATGCGCATCCGCTTGGCCATTTCGCCCTTGTCCGCACCCTGGCGGGCAAGTTCGGCGGCCTGCCAGAGCTGGCGGAAATGGCGAACGATCATGGTCAGGATGCGCAGGGGCGGCTCGCCGTCTTCAAGCATGCGCCCGAGCAGACGCAGGGCGTCGCCGGGATTGCGCTGCCCGATCGCGTTGATCAGGTCGAAGACACTCTCTTCGCGGGTGTCACTGACCACCTGCTTCACATCCTCGATGTCGATCAGCGGCTTGGTTCCGAGATAGGTGCAAAGCTTGTTGAGTTCGGCCTGAATTTCACCGAGATTGTTTCCGATCCGCCGGCAAAATAGGGCCAGACCGTCCTCGGTGAAATTTTTTCCGCCGATCCGGGCCTGCTCTTTGACAAAAGCGGGAATCTGGTTGTCGTACATGCGACGGAACTCGACCAGGGTTCCCTTTTTCTTGAATTCCTTGAAAAAGGCCAGGCGACCATCGATGGCTTTGCCGCAGAACAGCAGAATCGTTTCCGGCAGGGGATCGGACAGATAGGGGATAAAGGGGGCAAGGTCCCCGGCATTGAGCTGGTGGGCATCCTGAATGACGACCAGTCGCACCGGGTTGAACACCGGCAGGGTGCGGCAGGCATCGAGAATTTCGGCCGCCCGGACATCCCGGCCGGAGAAGACCTGCAGGTTGAAATCGCGCTCCTGGGGGGGAACCGCCTTGGCCACCAGGGCATGGTAGGCCCGCTCGACGAGAAAGGTCTCATCGCCGTAGAGGTAGATAAGTGACGGAATCCGCCCTGATTCAATGGCGCGCTGAAATTCAGCCGGCTTCATGACTCACCCTCGACGAGCCCGGTCGGGCAGCGCACACCTCCGACCGATCCCATCCTAGAAATTCTGCTGCAGGTGGAAGTAGAGGTTTTCCGCAAGCCGGTCGGCGATTTCGCGAACGGCGGCCGCTTCGTTATCTTCCTGAATACTCTTGTCCTGATTGATCGGATACTCCTCCGACCATGAGAGTTGCCCCTTCCACAGCATCCGCCCGCTGTCGAACTTGCGCAAGGCGGCCTCGATGGTAATGGTCACGCGAAACTGGCCTATGCGGTCGTCGGGGTCAAAGGAAATCGCGTCGACCCGATAGCCCTGCACCTGCCCCTCGAGCCGGGCCTCCGCCTTGGACGGCTCCTCGATCACCCGCAATCCCCGCCGCCGGGAAAATTCCTCGACCACCTCGTTGGTGATGGTATTTTCGAGAAACGGCTCCAGGGTGCGGTTTTCGAACAGTTCAACATAGACCGTATCGATCCCCTCGGGCAAGGCCCCCCGTCCGAGGGGATGATAGCCGCACCCGGCGAGCAGCAACGGCAGCAACAACCAGCACAGCCGAGCCATCTCAGTTGGCCACCACATTCACCAGGCGCCCCGGGATCACGATCACCTTGCGCACCGTGGCCCCTTCGAGAAAACGCGACACATTGGGGCTGTTCAGCGCCCCTTCGCGAACCTGCTCTTCGCTCGCATCGACCGCCACGGTGATCTTGCCGCGCACCTTGCCGTTGACCTGCACCACGACGGTGATTTCTTCCTGGACCAGGGCCGCCTCGTCCCAACGGGGCCAGCCGGGAGCTTCGACACCGTCGGTATGGCCGAGAGCGCCCCAGAGCTCCTCGCTGAGATGCGGGACAAAGGGGGCAAGCAGCCGAACGACGGCCTCGAGAGCTTCGCGCACCACCTCGGGATGCCGATCTTTGCCGTCAAAGCCGTAGATCGCATTGACCAGTTCCATCACGGCGGCGATCGCGGTATTGAAGTGAAAGCGCCCGTCGATATCCTCGGTCACCTTCTTGATGGTGCGATGCACGATGCGGCGCAGGTCGCGGGCCGGCCCTTCGGCCTGCGGGGAAATCCCGACCCCGTCCACCAACTCGCGATTGTCGTAAACCGCCCGCCAGACGCGGTTGAGGAATCGGTAGCAGCCCTCCACTGCCTGATCGCTCCATTCCAGATCTTTTTCCAGCGGGGCGGCAAACAGGATGAAGAGCCGGGCGGTGTCGGCCCCATAGTTGGCAATGAGCGCATCGGGGTCGATGACGTTTTTCTTCGACTTGCTCATCTTCTCGTTGCGCCCAAGCACTGCGAGACGACCGCATTTGACGCATTTGCCGTCCCGCACCTCCTCGGGGTAGAGCCAGCCGTGCTCGTCACAGGTCTGGGTTTCCATGCATACCATGCCCTGGGTAAGCAGGTTCTGAAAAGGCTCGTCGAGGTCGATCAGGCCGATGTCGCGCAGCACCTTGGTGAAAAAACGCGAATAGAGCAGGTGCATGACCGCATGCTCGATCCCGCCGATATACTGATCGACCGGCAGCCAGTATTCCGTCGATTTGCGCTCGATCGGGCCATCGGTAAACTGCGGGCAGGCATAGCGGATGAAATACCAGGAACTCTCGACAAAGGTGTCGAAGGTATCGGTCTCCCGGCGCGCCGGCTTGCCGCAGGTGGGACAGGGAACCTGGCGAAAGGCATCGTGCCTGGCCAGCGGACTGCCCCCTTCCCCGGAAAACGCGACATCGGTCGGCAGAACCACCGGCAGGTCCTCGCGGGGAACGGGAACCGCCCCGCAGTCATCGCAGTAAATGATCGGGATGGGGGTGCCCCAGTAACGCTGGCGCGACACCCCCCAGTCGCGCAGACGGTAGTTGACCGTCTTGCGCCCGAGACCTTGCTGTTCGAGATAATCGGCAATTTTTTCCTTGGCGGACTCGTTGTCGATACCGTCGAACTGCTGGGAGTTGACCAGCGATCCCGGGCCGGTCCAGGCTTCGCTCAGGGCTTCCGCCGCGAGCGTTTCCCCTTCGGGCTGAATCACTACCACCAGCGGCAGGCGGTATTTGCGGGCGAACTCGAAATCGCGCTGATCGTGGGTCGGCACCGCCATGACCGCGCCGGTGCCGTAATCCATCAGAACGAAATTGGCGAGAAAGACCGGCATCTCGCGACCGGTGACGGGATTGAGACAATAGGCCCCGGTGAAAACCCCTTCCTTCTCAAATTCATCGCTCGCGCGCTGCACCCTGTCCTGGCGGCGCACCCTCTGCATGAAGGCCTCCACCTCGTCGCGGCGATCTGCGCTCGTCAGCTCAAGGGCGAGGGGGTGCTCGGGAGCCAGGCTCATGAAGGTCGCGCCGAACAGGGTGTCGGGCCGAGTGGTAAAGACCTCGATCCGGCGATCTTCCCCCTTGATCGGGAATTGGATGGAGCAGCCGGTGCTGCGCCCGATCCAGTTGCGCTGCATGGTCAGAACCCGGTCGGGCCACCCCGGCATGCGCTCGGTCCAATCGAGGAGTTCCTGGGCATAATCGGTGATCTTGAAAAACCACTGCTCGAGATCTTTCTGGTCGACTTCGCTGTCGCAGCGCCAGCAGGCGCCGTCTTCGACCTGTTCGTTGGCGAGCACCGTCTGGCACTTGGGGCACCAGTTCACCGAAGAATTCTTTTTATAGGCCAGACCCCGCTCGAACATCTCGAGGAAAACCAGCTGCTCCCATTGGTAATAATCGACATCACAGGTGGCGAACTCGCGCTCCCAATCGTAGGCCAAGCCCATTTTCTTCAGCTGGGAGCGCATGTTGTCGATGTTCTGATAGGTCCATTCGGCGGGGTGGGTGCCGTGCTGAATCGCGGCATTTTCCGCCGGCATGCCGAAAGCATCCCACCCCATGGGGTGCAGCACGTTGAACCCCTGCATGCGCTTGAACCGAGCCACCACATCGCCGATGGAATAGTTGCGCACATGCCCCATGTGAATGCGCCCCGAGGGATAAGGAAACATCTCGAGCACATAATATTTCGGCAGGCTCTCGTCGGCGTCGACCCGATACGCGCCGCGGTCGGCCCAATGCTGCTGCCACTTTTTTTCGATCGTGCCCGGATTGTAGCGTTCTTCCATAGGACCTCCCTCCTCCACCATCGAGAGGAGCCAGAAACAGCAATACCGGCGAAAGCCGGTACTAGCATGATTTTCCACATTCCAGCGGTTCCGCAGAAACCGCGCCTTCGCAACCGGGAAAAGGAGGCCGGGACGGAGACGGGACACCCCCTTCACCGCAAGCCTTCCATTCGCGGGCGAAAAATCTTTCCAGGCCTATTTCTCGCGATAGGTGATGCGACCGCGGCTCAGGTCGTAGGGAGACAATTCCACGGTGACCCGGTCCCCGGGCAGGATACGGATGTAATATTTGCGCATCTTTCCGGAAATATGAGCAAGAACGGTGTGGCCGTTGTCCAGTTCGACCCTGAACATGGCATTGGGCAAGGGCTCAATCACCCTTCCTTCAACTTCAATGGCTTCTTCTTTCGCCAAAAGAACCTCCCTATGTCGGGCCATTGCATCGATCGCGTCAATGGCCCGGGTTGACGGTATTGAACGAGCGGGGGAAAACCGCCTTATTAAACAAAGTGCGGCCCCGCTTGTCAAGTTTGCAGTGCTTCGGCACAGGGGAAAAAAAGTCGCGGCCCTAAAGCTGAAGAAACTCCCGAACCTGCCGGGTCAGCTCCCCGGTCTTGATCGGCTTGGTGGTAAAAGCGGTGGCACCGAGGCCCAGGGCCCGGGCGCGGTCTTCCTCAGCCCCCTGGGTGGTGATGACGATGATGGGCAGATGGGCGGAATCGGGCTGCTGGCGCAGGGCGGCAATCAGCTTGAGCCCGTCCATCACGGGCATATTGATGTCGGACAAGATCAGATCGTAATCGGTCGCGGCGATCATTTTCAGCGCCTCCACCCCGTTGCCGGCTTCGTCAACGACAACCCCCGGAATGCGCACGAGGGAAAAGGCGATCAATTGACGCATGGTGGGTGAATCTTCGACGACCAGAATTTTTTTATCGTTCATCGATCGAATCCCTCACCGGCACCCGGGCTTTCCTCGTCGGTTCACAACGAAGAAATTTCCCGAATCACAGGTGGCAGCGACAGAGTATAGCGGAGCAGATATCGGCGAGAGGATGGACCGCATCGATCTGTCCGGTGGCGATGGCGGCCTTGGGCATGCCGAAAACGACGCAGGATTCCTCGGCCTCGGCGATAGCCTGCCCGCCATGCTGCTTGATTTTGGTGACCCCCTCGGAGCCGTCGTTGCCCATGCCGGTCAAAACCACCCCCAGCACCGGTATGGGCGAATACTCCGCCGCCGAACTGAACATGGCATCGACCGACGGCAGATAACGCTGATCGGGTTCGGGGTCTGCGACATGAGCCACCAAGGCTCCCGCGCGCCGGCGAAAAAGGAGATTTTTTCCCCCGGGGGCGATCAGAACCCGCCCGACTTCGAGACGGTCTCCGGTTTTCGCCTCGATCACCTCGAGATCGCAGAATTTATTCAAGCGCTCGGCAAAGGCGCGGGTGAAGCCGCCGGGCATGTGCTGGGAAACGGCGAACATCAGGGGGTAGCTTTTTTTCATACCGCTGAGAATGGCCTGCACCGCCGGGGGACCGCCCGTGGACGAACCGATCACGACCAGATGCGGCTTGTCGGCCGGCAGGGGCTTGGCCGGGCAGACCTTGGAGGTCCCCATTTGGCACCGGGCCGGGGTTGTCGCCACCGCCCGCCGGAGAATTTTGCTCATGTCGGTACGGGCGCAATGCAGAACCTTGCGGATCAGGTCGTCGCGAATGTTGAACAACTGGTTATCGCTGCGGGCGGTGGGCTTGGGCACGAAATCGACGGCGCCCAGTTCCAGCGCCTTGAAAACATTATCGTCCCCGGCTTTCGAGCTGACCACGATGATCGGCGTCGGCTGCTTCTGCATGACGATGCGCAACAGGGTAAACCCGTCGATGCGGGGCATTTCCAGGTCGAGGGTCACGAGATCGGGCTTGAGATCGGTAATCTTGCGCAGCCCCTCCTCGCCGTTCACGGCGTAACCGACCACGCTGACCTGCGGTATTCCTTCGAGAATCCTGGTGATGGTGCGACGATTGTAGGCCGAATCGTCGATCACCAGCACCCGGATGGTTGGCAGCGTCATCCCCACCCTCCCGCTTCTTCTCTGACCTGGGGTGGGCGTTGATAGACCATGTCGTGGGTAAAATGGCGCAGGACGAACTTGTTGGTGATATTCATCAGCGATTCGGAATGGCCGAGAAGGAGAAAACCTTCGGTGTGCAGGCGTTGAAAGAAGTTCTCGACCACCTTCTTTTTGGCGTCGAGGTCAAAATAGATAATGACGTTACGGCAGAAAACGGCATCCATCTGGCCCAGGAGCGAAACTCGGGAATTGTCGAACAGGTTCAGATGGCTGATGCCGACCAGGCGTTTGACCTCGTCGCGAATGCGGTATTTGCCCTCGATTTCTTCAAAATATTTCTGAATGTAGCGACCGTCGGTGGCGCGAAAGGACGAAGCGCCGTAGATGCCCTTGCGAGCCACCTGCAAAACGCGATGGCTGATGTCGGTACCGATGATATCGATGTCCCACCCCTGGAGTTCCGGCTGTTCCAGCAGCAACATGGCCAGGGTGTAGGGTTCCTCGCCGGTGGAACAACCGGCGCTCCAGATACGCAATTTGCGGCTGCCGTCTTTTTCCCGCCGACTTTTGACCTCGGGAATGATCTCCTGCACAAAGGTCTTGAGCTGGCTCTCCTCCCGAAAAAAATAGGTCTCATTGGTCGTCAGCAGGTCGATCGCCTGGGCCAGCTCCGCCTCTTTGTTCTTTCCGTAACGCAGCAGGTAGTAGTAATCCTTGAAATTCTTGAACTGGTGTTGACGAACCTGTTTGCTCAGGCGTTTTTCGAGCAGATACTTGGTCTCCTCGGAAAAATGCAGCCCGCAATGCTGATAGATGAGGTCCCGCAGCAGGCGGAACTCTTCATTCGTCATCGGGATATCGGGGGTGAAGTTGAACATGGGTAATCTAGCCCTCCTTCACCGCCGGTCGGGCCAGCACATCGTTGATTTTCTCCCGCACCAGATCGTCGCCTTCGACCACGAGGTGCTTTTCCAGGGCGCCGCGATAAGCTCCATCGGAGAAATTCTCCACCATGGTCACCAGCGCCAGACGCACATCCCATTGGGGATGGGCGAGCATTCGGCACACGACGTCTTTCACCCAGGGGCCTTCGGCCGTCTTGCCCAGACTTTGCAGCGCCGTCTTGACCACCTCTTGATCGCCATGATCCAGTGCCCGGCGCAGGAAATCCGCCGCATGCTCCGGATCGAGTTCGACCAGGGTTTCCAGCGCCGCGATCGCCACCAGCCCCACGGGATCGCCTAGCGCCCGTTCGACCAACGCGAGCGCGCGCCGGCCGCCGATGCGGCCGAGAGAGCGCACGGTGTTGGTCCTCACCCACAGGTCATCATCGCCCAGGGCCAGCCCCAGGGGTCCAACGACGCTCTCGCGCCCGACTCCGCCGAGGGTTTCGGCCGCAAGAGCCCGCACCTCGGAATCCTCATCGGTCAGCGCCAGCACGAGCAGAGATTCTTTCTCGTCCGGCGGCAGGACGTCGAGCGCCCGCACTGCGGCCTGGCGGACGCGGGGAGATTCATCCTTGACCGCCAGCGCCAGGTAGTGCTGACAGCGGGTGTCGCCAAGGGCGCCGAGAATCTGCACGGCCCGGCTGCGAACCTCGGGGCTGCTGCTTTCGGCCAGGGGCGCCACCTGCGCCAGCACCTGGTCCCCCTCGCGCCGGCCGATGCCGCTCAAGGCCTGGGACGCCGCCTGAACGACGTCTTCACAGGGATCTGCCAGGGCCGCGATCAGAGGCGCTATCGCGGCGGCAGTGCCGATCGTCTCCAGCGACCGGGCGGCCACCGTGCGCATCTGGTCATCGCCCGAGCGCAACGCGGAAACGATCCGGTCGCCGACCTCGTGGCAATGGCCGATTCCGGCGAGATAAACCAGATAGACGTCCTGTTCCGGATTGTTTCCGAGATTGTCACGGACCAGGTCGCACAGAGCCTGGTCGCCGAAATTCTGCAACGCCTCAAGAACCAGAGGACCATCGATCTCGCTGCCCAGCAACGGCAGCAGGCACGGGGCCACCGAGCCGTCGCCGATCCAGCCGAGGATTCGGATTCCCGCTTCCTGCAGGGCGCGGTCGCGGTGTTCAAGCAATTTCGACACCGTCTGGGCCGTGCCGGCGAATTTCGTCTGGGCCAGGGCATGACCGATTTCCCGCGGGAACGTCTGCGCCAGTCGAACCAGCGCCAGAGCTGCGGCTTCCCGGCATTTGCGCATGTCGTCACGCAGGCCTTCGACCAGAACCGGGATCGCGTCGAGATCGCCCACGCATCCCAGGCAATCGAAAAGCGCCTTGCGTAAGAGGCGGTCGTCCTTGAGGCGGATCAGGCCGGCCGCCGCAATGCGCTCGCCGATCTGCGCGAGGGATTCCAGCACGGTGAAGCGCCAGGCGAAATCGTCCACGTCCATGGCATCGAGCAGAGCGGGAATGGCGACCCGACTGCGAAGTTTCCCGAGGTTTTCCGCCGCCGCCGTGCGAACATTGATGTCGGGGTCGCTAAGTATCCGCACCAGGATGCCGGTGCATGACTCGTCGCCAATGTCACCCAGAATATCGACCAGAAATTTTCGCACGTCATGGTCGGCGGTCCCCAGTTCGGCCTTCAATGCGGGAACCGCCAAAGATCCCATGCGAATCAGAATGTCCATGGCGGCGTTGCGTAAACCGGCGTTGTCTTCAGAATGCAGCAGAGCAACCGCTTCTTCGGCAACCCCCCTGTGCTCACGGCGGGCGAGAAAGCACTCGGTGGCCTCTTTACGCACCCGCCAACTCGGATCCCCCAGGGCCCGCGTCAGCTGTTCGCGGGTGACCGGCAACCGATTTTCCCGAATATGGCGCAGCGCCTCGACCCGCTCCTCTTCGCGCGACGATCTCAGAAGTTTTTCCATCTCTTCGCTTTTCACGTAAATGACACCCTTGTTTAGGTCGAAAATTTTCTCGGTTGCCCCTGCAGCCAAACCTAAAGATTCAAAAATTAAAATTAAATCTTTCTATTTTTTAAAAAGACTGCAAAATGTCCGCAGTTCAAATTCGCTGACTGGCCATCATCTGGCCGCGGGCAAAATTTCCTGACGGGAACGTTTGGTGTTGCGGTGCCCCGACTCTTTCATTATTCAGGGGCAGCAGGCGGAAAATGACCAGGGGCAAAAACTACGACAGGCTCTTGGCCTGCCTGATTTGCTCGATATCGATTTTTTCTTCGGAACTGAGGATCCGCTCAATATCGAGGATCATCATCAGGTCCCCTCGAACCCTGCAGACCCCGATGAAGAAATCGGCATCCCGCCCCTTCATATATTGGGGGGCGGGTTGAATTTCGCGGCGGGTGAAGGTGCGAACCTCGGTCACTTCATCGACCATCAGCCCGATGATTTTGCCTGAGAGCGAGCAGATGATCACCCGCGTTTTCTTCTGATTTTCCACCGCCTGCGAGAATCTGCGGCGCAGGTCGACGACCGGGATGACCGCACCGCGCAAATTGATGACCCCTTCGATAAAGACGGGCGCCTTGGGTACGGGTGTCATTTTTTGCGGCTTGATGATCTCCCTGATCTTCATGATGTCGAGAGCGTACATTTCGCCGCCCACCCGAAAGCAGGCGAGTTGAATTTCCTGCCGGGAACCGGGTTTTCCGGTCGCAGCATGATGATTCGCGGGGGCGGCAAGGCTCATTTGGACATATACCTCTGGATGGTTTCGATGACCATCGCCGATTTGAACGGTTTGGTGATATAGCAGTCGGCTCCCACCTCGCGACCGCGCTCCATATCCTCGCGGGTTTTCTTGGCGGTCAGCATGACCACGGGGATATGCCGGGTGGCGGGGTTCTGCTTGATGTGCTTGCAGACCTCGAACCCATCCATTTCGGGAAGCATGATATCCAGTAGAACCAGGTCCGGGGCATCCTCCTCCAAGGCCTTCAGCGCCGCCTTCCCATTGGGCACCCCCACGACTTCAAACCCCTTGGAAGTGAGCAGGATGCTCTCCAGCTTCAAAAGGCTTTCCTCGTCTTCCACGATCAGGATTTTCTTTTTCGGCACGCGGTTCTCCTTTTCTTACCTGGATGATTTTCCCGCATTCAAAATCCCCACCAGGTTCAATAAAATCAAGAAATTCCCCTGATGGCGTCCGACCCCCTCGACCAGGTCGACATCGAGATCGGGCATCATATGAGGGGGCGGCTCGATATTGCGTTCGGCAATGCGGACCACCTGAGAGATTTTGTCCACCAGCAGTCCTGCGATCATGTCTTCATGCTGACAGACAATGATCCGGTTGCCGGCAGACTCCTCGACCTTGCCCAGCCGCAACTGCTGCTTGAGATCGAAGATGGGGATAATAACTCCCCGAAGGCTCATGATGCCGAGAATGAACCCCGGCACGCGAGGAATTTCGGAGATCATCCGGGGTTTGATAATTTCCGAAACACCCTCGATATCCAACGCATATTCTTCCTTACCGAGAGAAAATGTCAACCATTCCCGTCTTTTTTCAGCGACCTGCTCCCCGGCCCCGGAGAGTCCCTGAAAATAGATTTCTTCCGTCGCCAGTTGCACATCGGCGACTTGGGCGAAAAGCCGCTCCAGGGAATCGACAGCACTGGCCTCGGCCGCAGGGGGCGTCGCGCCGTCGGAAAAATCGCCCTTGCTTGCGGGCGCGGCCGGCACCCCCTGTACCGAGGAGCGCGAACGCCCGCTGGAGGAACTCGGTGCGTCCGGCTGGTCGGCGGCAGGGGCTTCTTTTTCCTGGCGAGCTTTTTTGCGAATGTCGGCGAGATCGATCATGAAGCCAACCCCTGGCTAGAGATTAGTGAAAAAGTTGCAGTTCGTCCATGACGGCATGGAGTATCTCTCCATCGATCTTGCGCGTGCCCCGGCCAAAACCTTCGATCAGAGCCAGGGAGGCGGCATGATTGATCTTGCGCGGCACTCCCTGCGAATAGGCGAAAATCTGGTCGATGGCCGCGGCGAGAAACAAACCCGGGTCGCCGCCGGCCGCCTGAAGCCGAAAATCGAGATACCGCCCGACCTCGTCACGGTCGAGACATTTGAGATCGTATTGCATGCCGATCCTCTGCCGCAGCGGCTCATAGACCCGGTGCGCCAGCCGCTGGCGGAGCTCGGGTTGCCCCATCAGGATGACGCTGAGCAGGTTGCGGTCGTCGAGTTGGAAATTGGTCAACAGCCGAATCTCGTCGAAGGTCTCCTTGTGGGGAACCAGTTGCGCCTCGTCGATCACCAGCACCGGGCAAATCCCTTCCTGGTAGAACTGGTAGAGTTTCTCGCCGATCTGCTCCAGCAGATCGGTTTTGAAAGCCGCCGGTTCCCCCACCCCCAGGTGACGGGCGAGAGCCCGCAGAAATTCAAGGGGCGTCAGCCGCGGGTTGATCAGCAGAATGACCTTGAAGGAATCGTCCAATTGATCCATCAAGGCCCGCGACAGGGTGGTTTTGCCGCACCCGATGCCGCCGGTCAACAGCGCCAGATCGCGCTCCTCGACCGCAAAGAGCAGCCGCGCCAGGGCTTCGCGGTGAGATTTGCTCAGATACAGGAACCGGGGGTCGGGCGTCTTGCTGAAGGGCCTTTCGCCAAACCCGTAAAAACGCTCATACATGAGTGGTCGATTCCCCGCGCAGCGCCTCGCTCATCAGACCGCCGACATCGAGCACCAGGATCGTTTTTCGGTTGCCGAGTTCGGCCGCCCCGGCAAAACCGCGGACAAACGAAAGGACGTTGCCCAGGGGTTTGATCACCACGTCCTGCTGACCGAGCAGGTCATCCACCACCAGCCCCAGCCGTTTTTCCGCCATGCCGACCACGACCACGAAAAGGTTTTCGCCGGCCGCGTCCTCTCGGGGAAAATTGAACAGCCGGCCCAGTCGCACCAGGGGCAGCGTGCTCTGGCGCAACTCCATCACCTCGCGACCTTCGATGGTCCGCAGGCTCTCGCGGTCCACCATCAGAGTCTCCATGACCGAAGTGATCGGAATGGCGAAGTCCTTGTTCGCCACCCGGATGATCAGGGCTTTGATGATGGCCAGAGTGATCGGCAAGGTGATCGACATGGTCGTGCCGGCGCCGAGTTGGCTCGAAATATCGATCATCCCGGACAGAGCCGAGATGTTGCTCTTGACCACGTCCATGCCGACGCCGCGCCCGGAAAGACCGCTGACCTTCTCCGCGGTGGAAAACCCCGGCATGAACAGGAGGTCGAAAAGCTCCTCCCGGCTCAAATCGCTATGCCCGGAGATCAGTTCGCGCTCGATCGCCTTGAGTCGGATTTTTTCCGGATCGATTCCCCGCCCGTCGTCCTTGATCTCGATGACGACGTGGTTCCCCTTCTGGATGGCGGAGAGACAAACCTTGCCGCTCTCGGACTTTCCCGCCGCCCGCCGTTCATCGGGCGGTTCGATGCCGTGATCGATCGCATTGCGGATCATGTGCAGCAGCGGATCGGACAGATCCTCGATGATCAGCTTGTCCAGCTCGGTGTCGGCCCCGCGGATCTCCAGATCGATTTTCTTGCCGATTTCGGCCGCCGTCTTGCGCACCACCCGGGCGGTCTTGTCGAAGAGCTGACCGATGGGGACCATGCGCACTTCCATGACCCCTTTCTGCAGCTCGGCCAGGCGCCGCTCGAGAACCCGGGTCGCCTTGTTGAGATCGCTGCCCAGGTCATGGTTTTCGCCGCGCAGGCGCTCGGCGATTTCGGCAATCGTGCCTTTGGCGATCACCAGTTCGCCGACAATGTTCATCAGGATATCGAGCTTGTCGATATCGACCCGCACCATGCGGCTGATGGAGCGCATGGACGCGCCGTTTTCGGCCGGCGCCGCCGGTTTCGCATCGGAGACTGCGGGCTGCGCCGCAGCCGCCCTGGCCGCTGCCGGCGCGGGATCGGGGGGGGCCGCCCGGCGGGCGATCTGCTCGACGCTCACCCCGTCCTGGTCGAGCAGCGCCCTCACCTCGGCCAGCGCCAGGGGCGAGCCGGCAAGAATCTGAAAGGCGATGCCGTCATCGATGTCGCAGTCGGGGCTCGGCAGGGTGCTGATGACTTCGCCGTCTTGTTTGAGGCTCTCGGTGATCCGGGCGAGATCGGTATCGAAAGTCGCCAGGCTGAAGCAGGCCCGGGCGCGAAACAGGTTGCGCCCCTTTTTCACGTTCTCCAGCAGGCGATGCTCTTCGTACTCGGTGAGGACATCGAGAATCGAGCGGTCGATGGCGAGATCGGCAAAGGGGTCGGCGGCGGCCTGCCCCCCCTCCCCCTGAAGCAGGGCAACGAGCCGGGCCACCATGGGCGAGACATCCAGAGTGAAATCGGCGCCCTCTCCCTTGCCGCTGACCAGCCGGCCGAGAGTTTCCAGGGCGTCGAACAGCAGCGCGACCGCCTCGTTGCCCAGGGGCACCTTGCCCAGACGCAGGGAATCGAGCACGCTTTCCATCTGGTGGGAGAGATCGGCGATGTCGGAAAACCCGAACATCCCCGACAGCCCTTTGAGGGAGTGGGCCCCGCGAAAGATACTGTTGAGCAGGTCGGGGTTGGTGTCCCCGCTGTCGGCGGTTTCGCCGAGTTCCATCAGATCGGCGTTGAGATTATCGAGAATCTCTTCCGCCTCCCCCAGAAACTCTTTGATGGCTTGCGAGGATTTATCCGCCAAAACCGCCTCCTAAGAGAGAAATTTCCGCACCAGTTGCTGCAGGTCTTCGGGCGCGAAGGGTTTGACCAGGTAGGCATCGGCGCCGAGGTCCATGCCCTTGGCCCGGTCGCGCTCGCTGCCCTCGGTACTGACGATGATCAGGGGAATATTGCGATATTGTTGGTTGTTCTTGACAAAATTGACCAGTTCCAGACCATTGATATCCGGCATGTTGATATCGGTAATCACCAGATCGATCTTTTCGCGCGGAAGCAGGCGCAGAGCCTCGAAGCCGTTGGGAGCCTCGAAAATCTCGAACTCGCCCATCGCCTCGAGGGTCGCGCAGATCATGGCCCGCATGGTGGGTGAATCTTCGGTGATCAGGATTTTTTTCGCCATGCGTCATCGGCTCCTTTTCAAACGGCACTTCGTTTCTGTAGTTCCCGGGCAAGACTTTCCTTTTCCAGCGCCAAGCCGGCCAGAATCAGAAAAATTTCGAGATTTTCCGTATCCCCGATGGGCCGGGGGGCGGGCCGGTTGTCGCCGTAAAGAAGATAGGCGACTTCCCCGAACTGGATGATGGGGCCGAGAAAAACGTCGACCGGGCTGCCGTCGCCCAAACGGGCGAACAGATCGGTCTCCAGCGGCGACTCCGTCGGCACCGCGATCTGGGGTACGGGCTCCTGCAGGGTTTTCCGAAAAAAGGATTCCTGGTCGAGAGGAATCGCAATTTCGCGCACCATGCGGTCGGCATCGCGGCAGGCGGCATCGAGCCCGAACTGCCCGAGCCCGACCAAGCGCTCTGCCCTGCGAGCAAAAATAATCGCCCGGTTGAAATGCTCCGCCGCGAGCCGCAGGGCCAGCAGAGGAAGCCCCCCCATCGGGGGCAAGGATCCGAGTTCCTCCAGAATGCCCCGAAGATGGGCCGATTTGCTTTCGCTCGGGGAAGGCTCGGGCCACTTCTCGATAAGCTCCGCCCCCTCCTCGGCAAAGATCTCGCCGCCGATATCGAAGAAACCCTCTTTAGGGTCGGATTCGGATTGCGTGATTATTCTGGTTATTTTATCAACAAATTCCAAGACGGCCAGAGGCTGGTCCCCTTCCTGGAACGTTTTCCTGGAGGGTTTGTGCACGACCTCTTCAACCTGCAGGCCGTTGGCCCGCTTGCGCGCCTGATCGTCGGAATGGTCGGTCATCAGCACCACACGAACATCCGGCCAGCGGCTTTTGATTTTCCCCGCAAGCTCCAGCCCGCCAAAGATGCCCTCCCCGTCCATGGTGGCCATGACCAGATCGAGCACAAAGACCGCCGTGGTTGCCTCCCACCCGCTGAGGGCATGGAGCAGAGTCCGACCGCTGTCGAAGCCGACGGCGCCGAGCCCCTTTTCGTTGAGCTCCCGACACAGCACCAGCCGGGTCGCCGGGTCGTCGTCGACCACGATGACCCGCGCATCGGGGGGGATGACCCGGTCGTTGCCGCCGCGGGCGGCCCTTTCTTCCTCGATCCAGTCTTTGCGGGAGAAAAAAAGGCCCGCCGGGTTGGATTCGGTGTGGTTTTGCGCCGCATCGGCATGCCGCTTCTCATCGAGCAATCGGCTCCCCTCGAGGGCCAGCCACTGGGGATTGAGCCCTTGCGCGAGCATGAACTGCAGCGGGTTGAAGTTGGTCGACGCCAACTCTTCGGGCTCGCCGAGTTCAAAATCGAAAACGCCCCGCGTCCAGCCGAAAAAGCTGTAAATGATCTGTTCGGTCTGCTCGCGGACGGTTGCTTCGATATCCTCGCGCGCAACCTTGAAATTCTCGGTGAGAATGACGCCGATGCGCTTCTTTTCGGTGGTCTGCTTTTGAACGGAAATGGCCCGCTTGAGAATTTCGGGAGTGACCAGGTTTTTCCCGACCAGCAATTCCCCGATATTTTCCTGCACGCCGTTGGTCCAGGCCTTGATCACCTGACCGTTGGAAAAATAGATCTTACCCTCGTTGGCCCCCGATTTCAGAGACAGAATCCCCGATTTCCGGCTGAGGCTGACGATCTGGAGGATGTCCCCCAGGCCGAGATCTTCGAGATTTCCGACAAGGCTCATGACATTCCAGGTTCCCGCGCGGGGCAGGGTTGGCGCACACAAGGTAATCTTTTATGAATGAATTCCGTTTAATATATATGATCCGGCGGGACCTGTAAAGAATTTTTCCGCGACCGCATTACTTATTGTCGCGGAAAAACAGGCGAATGGGGGTGCCTTTGAAGCCGAAGGCGTCCCGAAGCTTGTTGTGCAGATAGCGCTCGTAGGAAAAGTGAATGCCTTCGGCCTTGGAGACGAAGATCACAAAAGATGGCGGCTTGGCGGCGACCTGGGTCATGTAGTAAAGCTTCATCGGCCGACCGCGAAACAGGGGGGGCGGGTGGGAGGTCATCGCCGTTTCGAGCGCCCGGTTGAGTTCGCCCGTGGGGATCTTGCGCTGGTACTCTTCGGCCACCTTTTCGACTTCTCCCATGATGGTGGCCACGCGCTGGCCGCTCAGAGCCGAAACGAACAGAACCGGCGCATAGGGCATGAACTTGAAGCCCATGCGCACCTGCTCGACGTAGCGGCCCATGGTCTGGTTGTCTTTGGCGACGGCATCCCACTTGTTGACCACCAGGAGCACGGCGCGCCCCTTTTCGTGAGCGTAGCCGGCGACGTTGAGATCCTGCTCGGTGACGCCTTCCACCGCGTCGATGACGACCAGCACCAGGTCGGCGCGGTCAATCGCCTTGAGGGCGTGCACCACGCTGAATTTCTCCAGCTTCTGGCTGACCTTGCCCTTGCGCCTGATTCCCGCGGTATCGATCAGCAGATAAGGCTTGCGGTTGTAGGTAAAAGGAGTATCGATGCTGTCGCGGGTGGTCCCCGCGAGGGGATTGGCCACTACCCGCTCGAAACCGAGAAGGCGGTTGACCAGGCTCGATTTGCCGACGTTGGGCCGACCGATGACCGCAATCCGCGTCACCTCCTGGGAATCTTCGCTCTTTTTGCCCGCCGGCAGCCGCTCGAGCACGGCCTCCATCAGTTCGTGAATGCCCCGTCCGTGTTCGGCCGAAATGGTCAGCAGCGCCTCGACGCCGAGAGCGTAGAATTCGAAGGCCGCCTCTTCCTGCTTGTCGCCATCGACCTTGTTGACCACGAACAGCACCGGCTTGTCCACCTGGCGCAGACGGGTGGCCACCTCCTGGTCGGACGGAGTCAACCCCTCCTTGCCGTCCATGAGAAAAATGATGACGTCGGCCTCTTCGATGGCGAGTTGGGACTGCTCGCGCATCTGCTGCAGCAGCCGCTCCTGGGATTCAGGTTCGAACCCGCCGGTGTCGATGAGGGTGAAGGGTTTATCGAAACGGGTAACCTCGGCGTAATTGCGATCGCGGGTCACGCCCGGGTAATCCTCGACGATGGCGCGGCGATGGCCGAAAATGCGGTTGAACAGGGTCGATTTGCCGACATTGGGTCGGCCGACGATGGCGACGACAGGCATCATGAAAGTTTCCGTATCCGTGATAACGAAGAAAAAAAGTAACTATTCAGCTCAGGGGCGCGCGGTGTCCATGGCGAAGGTGTCCGGCGCCCGGATGGCGCCGGTCAAGCCCCAGGGAAGGGTTNNTCGGACCAGGGTGAATAGCTACGAAAAAAAGCAGGAAGCGCTCGCCGGGCGAAGCCTTATTCGTAGCCCATGTCCCGAATCAGATGCTCGGAGCGGGTCCAGTCCTTCTGCACTCGGACGAAGAGTTCGAGAAAGACCCGGGTGCCGAGCAGGGCTTCGATCGATTTGCGGGCATCCTCGCCGATCCGCCGGATCATCTGCCCCTTCTTGCCGACCACGATCCGCTTATGGGCCTCGCGCTCGACGTTGATCACCGCCTCGATGACGATCAGATCCTTCTCGGGCTTTTCGCTGAACGATTCGACCATCACCGCCGTACCGAAGGGCACTTCGTCGCGGGTCAGCCGCATGACCTTCTCGCGGATGAATTCGGCCACGATAAACCGTTCGGGCAGGTCCGTGACCTGATCATCGGGATAGAAACGGGGCCCTTCGGGCAGATAGCGGGCGACGGTATCGAGCAGGCCGCTGCAACCCTCGCCCTTCAGCGCCGATACCGGGACCACTTCGGCCAGGGGAAAGCGGCCATAGGAGGCGATGATTTCGAGAAGTTTCGGTCGCGGCACCAGATCGATCTTGTTGATCACCAGAAAAACCGGCGTGCCGCTGGCACAGATTTTCTCCAGAATCTGGTCTTCCTGACGCAGCGGCCCGGCCGTCGCCTCGACCAGATAAAGGATCAGGTCCACCGCATTGCAGGTGGCCATGGCCTGTTCGACCATGTAGCGGTGCAGGGGACCGCGCGCCTGATGAATGCCGGGCGTGTCGAGAAAGAGAATCTGCTCCTGGGGCCGGTTGCAGATGCCGAGAATGCGATTGCGGGTGGTTTGCGGCTTATTCGAGGTGATCGATATCTTCTGCCCGAGCGCGCAATTGAGCAGGGTCGACTTGCCGACATTGGGACGGCCGATGATACCGACAAAGCCCGACCGGGTCAGGTTTTCGCCAAGTTCTGAGGTCATGCTGTTTCCTTCATGCTTTCCTTGAATAGGTGGCGCCAGGAATACGTCTGCCCGTTCAGGGCCAATTCCTCGCGCTCCAGGTTGGGTCCGGGGACGATGCGCAAACCGGGAAAGCGCTCTTCCAGAAAGGCGACATTGTCGCGCCGGTGGCCGATGGCATCGGCCAGGTCGGCGGGGTGAACCGTCACGGCCGATGGCGCGGGACGCTGCCCAAGAACCTCGGCCAGGGCGCGTCGCCAGAGGCGCGAGCGCACCAACTGGCCCAGGGCCGGGTGATGGGGACCGGCCACGATCGCCCCCTGCTCCAGAGCGGCCGTGTGCTGCAGCCCCAGCCGGACGACGGGAACCCCGGCCCGGCGGCAGGCCAGCAGCATATCGGCGCAGACCTCGACGGTCTGCGCCAAGGTCCAGGGAAGAAAACGGCCGGCCGCGAAATCCGCAGCCAATTCGGTGCCGGCCGGCACCACGGCCGGATAGATGCGCAGAAAATCGGGTTTGAGGTCCAAGGCCTGGCGCAGGGAATCGAGCGCCTCGCGCCGATCGCCGCCGGGCAGGCCCGGCATCAGCTGCAGCCCGACCCGCAGATGGGCATCCTTGATCCGGCGCACGGCCGGGGCGATGGCGACCCCGCCATAGCCGCGGTGGGCCTGCGCCAGAACCCGGTCGCAGAACGACTGGCAGCCGATCTCGACGGTGGTGACGCCCTGGGCGCGAAGGCAGGCAACCTGAGAGGACGCCAGGGCGTCGGGGCGGGTGGAGATGCGAATGCCGGCGACACGTCCGGCGCGGATGTGGCGCCGGGCCACCTGGAGGCAGTCCCGTTGCCGCTGCTCCGGCAACAGGGTGAAACTGCCGCCGTAAAAGGCGACTTCCCCATCTCCGGAAGCGGGCAGCATGGCGTCCAGGAAACGATCCAGGCCATCGGGCCGCACCGGCGCCGGGGCGCCGCCGGTCTGGTGCTGGTTGCAGAAACGGCAGCGTTGCGGGCAGCCCTGCTGAGGCAAGAACACCGGGTAGAGACGCATCCTAACTGCCCGAACCTTTCAATGCCTCACGGGCCGCGGCCTGCTCTGCCGCCTTTTTCGTTCGTCCCTCTCCCCGTCCGACCACCCGATCGTCGAACCAGACTTCGACCTGATAAAGACGTTCGTGGTCAGGGCCGCTGGCCCCCGCGAGATGGTAGACGGGCGGGCGGCCGTGAAGCGCCTGAAACTGTTCCTGCAGGCGCGTTTTGTAATCGATGCCGGCCTTTCTCCGGGCGGCCTGCTCGATGTGCGCGCCCATCGCATCCAGGGCAACCCGACAGGCCGCCTCAAATCCCCCGTCGCGAAAAATCGCGCCGAGCAACGCCTCCAGCGTATTGGCCAGCAGGCTGTTCTTGTCCCGCCCGCCACTGCGCTCTTCGCCCCGCCCCAGCCGCAGAGAGTCCCCCAGCGCCAGGTCGCGGCCGATTGCGGCAAGACTTCCCTCGCTGACCACCTCGGCGCGGATACGGGTGAGCTCCCCCTCGGGCAGATCGGGGAAATGGTCGAAGGCATACTGGCTCACCGCCAGATCGAGCACCGCATCGCCGAGAAATTCCAGCCTCTCGTTGTGGGTCCCGGTCAACGACGGATTTTCGTTGGCGAACGACTTGTGGGTCAAGGCTTCGGCCAGCCGGCTTCGATCGCGAAAAACGTAACCGAGGCGGTGCTCGAGAATTTCCAGATGATTCGCCTCGATCATGCATCCTCTCTCCCCGGCCCCAAACTTCGCCGGACCCCAGAGATTACCAAAAACCCCGCGGCGAGTATAGCCCCAACTCGCGTGCAGGATCGGGACTTCGGGCTTTTTCCTTGATTCCCCCGGAATCAATCCTTTAGTATCTCCCTTTTATGGAAAAAGCGGATATCATGTCATTCTTTATTACCTTTGAAGGAATCGAGGGCTCGGGCAAGACCACCCAGATCGCGCGCCTGGCCTCGCGTCTTGAAGCTGGCGGGTTGCCGGTTCTCACCACCCGCGAGCCGGGCGGCTGCGCCATCGCCGATGCGATTCGCGCCATCCTGCTCGATGCCGACAATTCGGCGCTGGTGCCCAAGGCGGAACTCCTGTTGTATGCCGCGGCGCGCGCTCAGCACGTCGAAGAAGTCATTCGGCCGGCGTTGGCCGCCGGCCAGGTGGTGCTGTGCGACCGTTTTACCGATGCCACTCTGGCCTATCAGGGTTACGGCCGCCAACTCTCCCTGGACTTGATCGACGAATTGAACCGGTTGGCGAGCAGCGACCTGACCCCCGATCTGACCCTGCTCTTCGATCTGCCGGTCGAGACCGGCCTCGAGCGGGCCATGCGCCGCATCGCCGGTTGTGCCGGGCCGGCGGAAGATCGCTTCGAGCAGGAGTCGGTCGCCTTTCACCAGCGCATCCGCCAGGGGTATCTCCAACTGGCCAAAGAGCAGCCGGAGCGGTTCCGGGTGATCGACGCCGCCACCGGGCCCGACCGGGTCGCGGGCGATATCCTGACCGCGGTTCAGGCCTTCTTTCGGGCAAAGGGCCTGTCGTGACCTTTTCACGGATTCTCGGGCATGATCGACAAAAGGATATTCTGCGCCGGGTTCTGACCTCGGGCCGGTTGGCGCATGCCTATCTCTTCACCGGACCGGAGGGGGTCGGCAAACGCCTCATGGCCCTGGCGCTGGTGCGGGCCATTTTCTGCTCCGAAGGGGGCTGCGGCGATTGCGTCTCCTGCCGCAAGGTCGACCATTTCAACCATCCCGACCTGCATCTGCTCGAACCCGACGGCAATGCGATAAAAATCGAGCAGGTGAGAACCGTTCAGCGCGAATTCTCCTACCGTCCCCTGGAGGGTTCGCGCAAGGTCTGCCTGGTCGAAAAAGCGGAAAAGATGCACCCGGCAGCCGCTAACGCCCTGCTGAAAACCCTGGAAGAGCCCACCGGCGATGCCCTGTTCATCCTGCTGAGCGCCCACCCCGAGCAGGTGCTGCAGACGATTCGCTCGCGCTGCCAGCCCCTGCCCTTCTCGCGGTTGCCCGGCGAGGCGCTGAAACGCGATCTGATGCGCCGCCTGGAGTTGGACGACACCGAGGGGCACCTGCTGGCCGCCCTTTCCGAGGGCAGTTTCAAAAAGGCCCTCGGCCGCGACCGGGAGCTGTTTCTCCATGGACGGCGGGATTTCCTCAAAGCGGTCACCGCCCTGTCGCCGGGCAGCATTCTGCCCCTGTTCGACCTGGCGCGGGAGCTGGCGGACAACAAGGAGCAGCTGCCGGAATACCTGGAGATTCTGCAGGTTTTTTACCGCGACGTACTGCTGGTCATGCACGGCCGCCCGGAGGAAGACCTGGTGAACGTCGACTTGCTGGCCAAGGTGCACCGGAGCGCATCGCGGGAAACGGTGGCCACGGTTCTGGCCAAGCTCGGGGCGATCCAGACGGCGCGCCATCATCTCGAGCGCAACGTAAACCGTGAGCTCGCGCTCGATCACCTGCTGCTGCAGTTGTGCGCCTGACCGCCCCGATCTGCATCGTCGGGTTCATTTGCCGGGACGGCCTGCGCACCTTTCCCGACTCGCGATAACAGGCCCCACCGGGGTTACGGCGGGACAGCCCGCCCTCAAATACAAAGGAACGACATCTTTCGCCATGATTCGAGTGGTTTCGATCAAATTTCGTGACGCCGGCAAACTCTATGATTTCAACGCCGGCGACCTTGAGCTCAAGACCGGCAACCTGGTGGTCGTGGAAACCGAACGGGGCCGGGCCCTTGGTACGGTCGTGGTTCCGCCGCGGGAAATCGCCCGCGAGGAACTTGCCGAAGAGCCCAAGACGGTTCTGCGCCAGGCCAATGAGGACGACCGGGAAATGGCCGTGCGCTACCAGGAGCGGGAAAAGGAAGCCTATCGCTTCTGCCGCGCGCGCATCGCCGAACGCAGGATGGAGATGAAGCTGGTGCGGGCCGAATACCTGTACGACGGCTCGAAAATCATCTTCTATTTCACCGCCGACGGCAGGGTCGATTTTCGCGAACTGGTCAAGGATCTGGCCCATTATTTTCACACCCGCATCGAGATGCGCCAGATCGGGGTGCGCGACGAGGCCAAACTGCTGGGCGGAATCGGCATCTGCGGGCGGGAGTTGTGCTGCTGCACGTTCTTGCGCGACTTCAACCCGGTTTCGGTGAAAATGGCCAAGGAACAGGGGCTGGCCCTCAATCCGAACAAGATATCGGGCCAGTGCGGCCGCCTGCTCTGCTGCCTCGGCTACGAATACGAGACCTACATCCATCTCAAGCGCGGGCTGCCCAAGGTCGGGCGCATCATCAAGGTGGGCAAACTCGAAGCCATGGTCCTGGGCCTCGACATCTTCGCCGGCAAGGTCAAGGTCCGGTTCGAGACCGGCGAGGAAGGCAGCCTCACCGCCGAAGATATCGAGCGCGGCGAAATCCCCTCCGGCAAACCGGGGAAGCCGGCCGAAGAACCGCAGGCCGCGACCCAACCGGCAAAGCCCGTGGAGAGCCCCGGCGAAGAGGGCGACAAGCCCAAGCGTCGCCGCTCGCGGGGACGCTCGGGCCGCGGCCGCGGCAAGAAGAACGACGGCGCGCAGAACACGGCAGAGGGTGCGCCGGCGGCTCCTGCCGCAGCGCGGCAATCCAAGGGCCCGAAACAGGACCAGGGGCAGCGGCCGAAAAAGTCCGAGCGCCCCCCGGGGAAGAGCAACGAAGGCAAGCCGGAACAGGCCGCGCAGCCCACCGACGGTGAACGCAAACGGCGGCCCCGCCGTCGCTCGCGCAAAAAAGAACAGTAACGGAAGGATCCGATCATGCCCCAGCCTTTTTATGTCACCACGCCCATCTACTACGTGAACGATGTTCCCCACATCGGCCATGCCTACACCACCCTGGCGTGCGATGTCCTGGCCCGCTACAAACGGGCCCGCGGCCATGAGGTGTTCTTTCTGACCGGGACCGACGAGCACGGGCAGAAGGTCGAGAAGGCAGCCCAGACCAGGGGCGAAACGCCCAACGAACTGGCCGACCGGGTGGTGAAGCGCTTTCAGGCCTTGTGGGAGCGACTCAACATCTCCCACACCGACTTCATCCGCACCACTCAGGAGCGTCACAAAAAAGGGGTCTGGAAGCTCTTCGAGAATATCCAGGCCAAAGGCGACATCTACCTCGGCGAATACGAAGACTGGTATTGCACCCCCTGCGAGACCTTCTGGACCGAAACCCAGCTGCTCGACGGCAACTGCCCCGACTGCGGCCGCCCCACGGACAAACTCAAGGAAGAGTCGTACTTCTTCCGCATGAGCAAATATCAGGAGGCGCTGCTCGCCCACATCGAGGCCAACCCCGACTTCATTCAGCCCAAGTCGCGGCGCAACGAAATTCTGAGCTTCGTGCGCGAGGGGCTGCGCGACCTCTCCATCTCGCGCACCACCTTCTCCTGGGGCATCCCCGTTCCCGACAACGAAAAGCACGTCATTTACGTCTGGTTCGACGCCCTGACCAATTATATTACCGCCCTGGGCTACCCCGATGATCCCGAGGGGAATTTCGCCAGATTCTGGCCGGTCGACGCCCATGTCATCGGCAAGGACATTCTGCGCTTCCACACCGTGTACTGGCCCACGTTCCTGCTCGCCGCCGGCCTTCCCCTGCCGAAAAAGGTCTTCGCCCACGGCTGGTGGACGGTGGAAGGCCAGAAGATGAGCAAAAGCCTGATGAACGTGGTCGAGCCCAACATGCTCATCGACAAGTACGGGGTCGATGCCATCCGCTATTTTCTCATGCGTGAAGTCCCCTTCGGCCTCGACGGCGACTTCTCCCACTCGGCGCTGATTCACCGCATCAATTCCGACCTGGCCAACGACCTCGGCAACCTGGTCAGCCGCTCCACCGCCATGGTCAACAAATATTTCCAGGGCACTCTCCCCGCCCCGGTGGCGGCCGAAGCGGTCGACGCCAATTTCATCGCCCGCTTTCCCACCGCCCTGCAGGCCCTCGACGGCCACATGAACGACCTCGCCTTCAACAAGGCCCTGCAAGCGACCTGGGAACTGATCGGCGCGGCCAATAAATACATCGACGAAACCGCGCCCTGGGCTCTGGCCAAGGATCCCCGGCAGCGCGAGCGTCTCGGCACCGTCATGTACAACCTGCTTGAGGCGACCCGCATCATCGCCCTGATGGTGTCGCCCTTCCTGCCCGAGACCGCGGGCAAAATCCTGGCGATTCTGGGGGGCGAGCCCGGCGATCTGTCCCTCGCCGGCCAGGAAGTCTGGGGAGGGCTGCAGTCCGGCGCAACCATCGCCAAGGCCGAGCCCTTGTTTCCCCGCATCGAAACCGAGTAGCATTAAGATCGTACAGTTCAGGTTTTCAGGGGGCGCGCACAGCGCCCCTTACTTTTGGAGTCGCCCGATGAAGCTCGACGCCCCCCTGATAGACACCCACGCCCATCTCGACAACCAGCCCTTTGCCGCGGATCTCGATCAGGTGATCGCCCGCGCCGGCGACCAGGGCGTCGCCACCATTCTCACCGTGGGGTGCGACCTCGCAAGCTCGCGCCGCAGCGTCGAACTCGCTCGCGCCTACCCCCAGGTCTACGCCGCCGTCGGCATTCATCCCCATGACGCCCCCCAGGCCGACGAGGCCGGCCTGCAGCAGTTGCGCGACCTCGTTGCCTCGGAGCCGAAAGTGGTGGCCGTGGGCGAAACCGGCCTCGATTTCTACCGCGACCGCGCCCCGCGCGATATTCAGCGCCGGTCATTTCGCGCCCAGATCCGACTCGCGCGCGCGCTCGGCAAACCCCTGATCGTGCATGACCGCGATGCCCACGACGAGATCGTCGCCATTCTCGAGGAAGAGCAGGCGGGCGAGGTCGGCGGGGTGATTCACTGTTTTTCCGGCGACGTCGCCATGGCCCGGGCCTGCCTCGATTTGGGCTTTTACATTTCTTTTCCCGGAACCATCACCTACCCGAAGAACGAAGCTTTGCGCGAGGTGGTGCGCGCGGTGCCGGTCGACCGGCTGCTGGTGGAAACCGACTGTCCTTACCTCTCGCCGCAGAAGCATCGCGGCAAGCGCAACGAACCGGCGTTCGTCCGTTTGACGGCGGAGAAGATGGCGGAGATCAAGGGGCTTTCGCTGCAAGACGTGGCCCGCATCACCACCCTCAACGCCTGCAACCTCTTCGGCATCGCCGGCGCCGACCAGTCGACCAAGATCGCCTACGCCATCCGCAATTCGCTCTACCTCAACATCACCAACCGCTGCACCAACGCCTGTTCCTTCTGCGCCAAGTTCCGCGACTTCACCGTCAAGGGCCACCAGTTGCAGCTCGACCACGAACCGGGGTTGCCGGAGATCATCGCCGCCATCGGCGATCCCTCCCGTTTCGACGAGGTCGTCTTCTGCGGCTACGGCGAACCGCTCCTTCGCCTCGATCTGGTCAAGCAACTGGCCGCCTGGCTGAAAGACAAGGGGATCAGGGTGCGTATCAACACCGACGGCCAGGCCAACCTCGTGCATGGGCGCAACATCCTGCCCGAACTCGCCGGCCTGGTCGATGCCGTCTCGGTTTCTCTCAACGCCGCCGATGCCGCGACCTACCAGAACTTATGCCGCTCGACTTACGGCGAGAGCGCCTTTGAGGAGGTCAAAAACTTCATCCGCGAGGCCACCCGCCACATCCCCTCGGTCACCGCCAGCGCCGTGACCGTGCCCGGCCTCGACGTGGAGGCCTGCCGCAGACTCGCCGAAGAGCTCGGCGCCCAATTCCGCCCCCGCGAGTACAACGAGGTCGGCTGAGACAACCCGCCCCCCAGAAATGAAAAAGGCGGGAACCACCCGCCTTTTTCATCGATCTCTCCGATGACCCGGAACATCCGGCTGTTATTACCTTCCCGACGCCTCAGCCGCCCTCTGGTCTCCAGACCTATCGCCCGCGGGCAGACGCCGCTTGAGGGTCACAATCCGCCGGTACGATTCCCGGATCCGTTCCTCCGGGAGCGTTCCCGCGGCAATGGCGCTCAGAACTTTCGCGCGCACCTTGCCGGGGATCTGCGGATCCCAGCCGTGAAAGTTGGAAAAGAGCAGCAGGTCGCTCCCCGCCACGATGGCCTGATCCGCCACCTCGGAAAAACCGAAGTGCTGCGCGATCGCCCCCATCTGCAGATCATCGGTGACGACCACTCCCTGCCACCCCAGACGACAGCGCAGCAGATCCTGAATGTGACGGGCGCTCAGCGAGGCGGGCCACTTCTCGTCGATAAAGCCCTGGAACACATGGCCGGTCATGACCATATCGACCATGCCGTGTCGCAGCAGGTCGCGGTAGGGTTCGAGCTCGACCGATCGCCAGGATTCGCTCACGTCGGCCGCCCCCAGGTGGGTGTCGGTCGCGGCACTGCCGTGCCCGGGAAAATGTTTCACGCAGGTCAGCACCCCCGCCCGCCGATGCGCGGCCACGAACCTGCCGGCAAAATCGGCCACCACCTGCGGGTCCGCGGAAAACGCTCGCCCGAGGCCGGCGATGGCCGGGCTGTGCGGATTGGCCGCGAGATCGAGGACCGGACCGAAATTGAGATTGAACCCGACCTCGCGCAATTCTTCCGCCAGATCGCGGTACAGCCGGAAGGCCTCTTCCGGGCTCAGGGTCGCTGCGACCGCGGCCGCGGCGGGATAATAGCGAAAGCCGTTGACCGACTTGAGGCGCTGCACCGCCCCACCCTCCTGGTCGATGGCCACCAGCAGAGGCTCCGGCGCCGGCAGCGCCTTGAGATCGCTCACCAGTTGGCGGAGCTGCCCGCGATCGACGATGTTGTGACCGTAGAGAATGACCCCGCCGATCTGGCCCGTCACGATCTGCTCGCGCAGAAGATCGAGGCGCGGGTCGTCCAGACGGGTGCCGTGAAACCCGACCAGCACCATCTGCCCGATGGCCCGTTCGAGCTCGACCGAAGCGGCGGCGGCAGCGCGGGGGAGTACGCCCGCGAGAAAAAAACCGCAGAGGGTCAGCCACCGAACCAGGGACAAGCGTCGTTGCGCTGAGAAAAAAACCATGAGGATCAAAGCCCTTCGGACCGGGGAACCCAGGGTCGCCGCCGCCAGAGTCCGGCAACGGCGGAGCGCACCGGCGAGGTCTGCGCCAGGGAATAGAGAACCGGAACCACCACCAGCGTCAGCAGGGTCGCGACAGCCAGCCCGAAGATCACGGCGACGGCCATCGGTCCCCACCATTCGGCCGATTCGCCGCCGATTTCCCAGGAGAGGCTGCGAAAATCGAAACTCACGCCGACCGCCATGGGCAACAGCCCCAGAATGGTGGTGACCGCGGTCAGCAGCACCGGGCGAAAGCGAACCGTGCCGGCCCTGACCAGGGCCTCCTCGAGGGGCAACCCCTCGCGCCGCAGCTGGTTGATGTAGTCGATGAGAACGATGGCGTTGTTCACCACCACCCCCGCCAGGGAGATCACCCCAATGCCGGTCATGATGATGCCGAAGGCCATGCCGGTCACCGCCAGCCCGAGAAAAACCCCGGACAGAGACAGGATCACCGAGGTCATCACGATACCGGTCTGGCGCACCGAATTGAACTGGGTGATGAGCACCAGGGAGATGAGAAAAACGGCGGTGACGAAAGCCTTGCTCAAAAACACGGTGGCTTTCTGCTGCTCTTCCTGCTCGCCGGAGAACCCCAGGCGGTAGCCGGCGGGCAGGTCGAGCCCGGCGAGCCGGGCCTGCACCTCCCGCAGCACCTCGTTGCCGTTGCGCCCCAGGGTGTTGCCGGTCAGGGTCACGACCCGTTTCTGATTGAGATGGCGAATCGAGCCGAACCCGGCACCGAGCTCGATGCGGGCAAGGCTCGAAAGGGGCACCGGCGCGCCGGCCATGCTCGGAATCAGCAACCCCGAGATGTCGGCCAACGAGGTGCGCCGCCCTTCGGGCAGGCGGGCGACGATATCGTATTCCTCTTTCCCCTCGCGATAGACGCCGAGCCTGGTGCCGCTGATGGCCGCCTTGATCGTCCGGGAGATGTCCGCGGTGGAGAGACCGAGCAGGCTCGCCTTCTCCCGGTCGACCAGCACCCTGATTTCGGGTTTGGCCCGCACCAGATCGTCCTTGAGATCGACCAGGCCGGCGACGTCTCTGATCCGCTCCTTGACCTGCCGGGAAAGGGCGGCGAGAACCTCGATGTCTTCGCCATTGAACTCGATGCTCACCGGAGCGCCCGTGGGCGGGCCTTCCTTCTGTTTTTCCACCTTGATTTCGGCGCCGGGCAGCGTTCCGACAGCCTGGCGGAGCCGGGCCAGAACCTGATTGCTGGTCTCGCGGCGTTCATCGCGCTCGACGAAATCGAGGGAGATCTTGCTCTGGTTGCTCTGACCGGCCCCCTCCCCGCCCATGTCGCTGCTCGAGGAGACGCCCACCTCCGAGATGACGAAGCGCAGATCTTCCTCGCCCAGCGCTGCCGCCTCGACGATGCGCGCGAGGCGGTCGGAGGCCTCCAGGTTGGCGCCCTCGGGCGCCTTGATCTCCACAAACGCCCGGTTGGGCTCGATGTCGGGGAAAAGCTCGACCCCGTGCCCCAGCCAGCCGTAGAGGATCGCGATCCCCACCAGGAACCCGCCCGCGCCGCCGAGCACCGGGGCGCGATGGCGCAGCGACCAGGCGAGCAGCCCCTGATAGCCCCTGAGAATGGCCGGCAGGGGCTTTTCCTTCGCCTGCTTTTGGTGCCCGACGCGCAGGAACGCGGCGCAGACCACCGGGTTGATGACCAGGGCCACGAACAGCGACGCACTCAGGGTCACGATCAGGGTCAGGGGCAGGTATTTCATGAACTCGCCCATGATCCCCGGCCAGAAGATCATCGGAAAAAAAGCGCACAGGGTGGTCAGGGTCGAGCTCACCACCGGCCAGCCGACTTCGCGCACGCCGTCGCGCGCCGCCTGCACCCGGTCTTTGCCCTCCTGCATGTGCCGATAGATGTTCTCGACGATGACGATGGCGTTGTCGACCAGCATGCCGAGAGCCAGAATCAAACTGAACAGCACCACCATGTTCAGGGTGAGCCCCAGGGTCTGCAGAATCGCAAAGGAGATCAGCATGGAAAACGGGATGGCGAGGGCGACGAAGAGCGAATTGCGCAGGCCGAGAAACAAAAAGAGCACCGCCACCACCAGGATCAGGCCGGAGAGGATATTGTTCTCCAGTTCGGCCACCATGCGCCGGATGTCCTTGGCCTGATTCAGGGTCACCGACAGGTCGATGCCCGGCGGCAACTGGCCGCGGGCCGCCTCCAGCAAGGCGAAAACCTGGTCGGTGACGGCGATGATATTCTCCCCGGTGCGCTTCTTCACCGCCAGGGTCACGCTCTGCTCGCCGTTGAGCCGGGCATGGCTGCCGCGGTCTTCGAAGGTGTCGACGATGTTCGCCACGTCCTTGAAATAGATCGGCTTGCCGCCGCGGGTGACCAGCACCAGGTTGTCGATCTGGGCCGGGTCGGTGAATTCGCCGGGAATCCGCAGCAGGTATTTGCCCTGACCGATATCGATGCTGCCGCCGGGGATATTGACGTTCTCGCGCTGGATCGCCTGCATGATTTCGGCGAAGGAAAGCTGGTAGGCCGCCAGCCGGTCGGGATCGAATTCGACCCGGATCTGGCGCTCGCGCCCACCGGTGAGCGCCACGTCGAGCACCCCGGGAATCTCTTCGATACGATCCTCCAGGCGCTCGGCCACCGTCTTCAGCACGACTTCGCCGACCGCCCCCGACACGGCGACCATGAGGACCGGGAATTCGGACAGGTTGATTTCGAGGATGGAGGGGTCGTTCTCCAGGTCGTCGGGCAAATCGGGCTTGGCCTGATCGACCTTGTCGCGCACCCATTGCAGGGCATTGTCGATGTCGACCTCGGGATTGAATTCGATGGTGACCATCGACGAGCCCTCGGCGCTGACCGAGCGGATTTTGTCGACGTCCTTGAGCCCCTTGAGTTTGCGTTCGATCGGCAGGGTGATGAGGGTTTCGACGTCCTCGGGCGCCACCCCCTCGTGGTTGGTCAACACCAGTACCACGGGGATGGTGATGTCGGGGGTCGATTCGCGAGGCAAGGTCAGATAGCTGTAGATTCCCGCCAGCACCGCGATCACCATGAGGGTGAAGACCGTGCTGCGATGACCGATGGCGGCGTTGGACAAAAGCATCTCAGTTGCGCTCCACCGCCACGGCCGCCCCGTCGGTCAACAACTGCTGCCCTTCCACGATCAGGCTCTCGCCCCCGGTAAGCCCCTCGGCGACGATGACCCGGTCGCCGATGACGCTGCCGGGAACCACCGGCACGAGCCGCGCCCGACCGTTCTCCTCGATAAACACGGCTTTTTGCGCCCCCCGGTCGATCATCGCGTAGAGGGGCACCGCGATGACCTGTTCCAGGTTGCGGCGCAGAAAGCGAACCCGCAGAATCATGCCCGGGCGCAGGCGCCCATCGCGGTTGTCGACGGCGACCTTGGTGCGGTAGGTGCGGGTCGCGGAATCGGCCTTGTAGGCGAGATAGATGATTTCCCCGGCAAAGGATCGGGCCGCATCGCCGGCCACCAGGGCCGGCACCACCTCGACCCGATCGCCCAGGCGCAGATAGGGGACATCCTTCTCCGGCACTTCCACCAGGGCCTGTAGGCGATCGACCTGCACCACCTCGGCCACCGGCGTGCCGGGAGAGACATATTCGCCCCGATCGACCAGCAACCGGTCGACGACCCCGGCAACCGGGCTGACCAGAATGCTCTTTTCCAGCGCGACTTCGGCGTTGCGCAAAGCGGCCCGCGCCACCTCGTAGAGACTGCGGGCGTTTTCGAATTCCTGGGGACTGATGATCTTCTCTTCCAGCAGCCGGCTCATGCGCTCGAGGTTTTTGCGCTGGGCCTCGAACTCGGCCTGGCTCTTGGCCAGATCGGCTTGCCGCGCCTCCGGGTCGATCTTGAGAATCACCTCCCCTTTCCCGATCCGGTCGCCCTCGGCCGGTCCGATGAAGCGCACGGGGCCGGCGGTTTCGGCGGCCAGGGACAGGTCCTCCCAGGCTTCCAGGGTTCCCGGCAGAGTGAAGGTTTCGGCAAGATCGGCGGCCGCGACGGGCATCACCCTGACATGGACGACTTTCCGGGCGGGCAGCTCTGCGGGAGGCGGTTCCGCAGGGCTCTGCGACCCGCAGCCGCCGACGACCAGACTGGCGTACAGAACGACCATCCAGGAAATGGCCGGGCGCCAAAAGACAACTCTCATCATTCGAATCTTTCTTAAGGGTTACCCTCTTAATGCCTGTTTTTAAATGCTTTTAGTTTCGAAACAACGCATTTTTGCGACAAGTTCTTCGACAAGAGGCCGCATGGGAAAAATGGCCAGACAGCAGGCATTCTAGGAACAATTCGCGGCGGGGTCAAAATAAATTCGATATGGCCAAACACGAAAAAAGCCCTCCGCGAGGAGGGCTGGATGGTAAAAGCCGGAAGCCGGAACGCTTACTTAAACGTCTCCCATACATACTGAGCGATCGCCAACGCCTGCTCCTCGGGAAGGGTTTCCTCGCTGAAGGCGGGCATTCCCTCACCGGGATTACGCATGACCGTGACGATGTCCTCGGGGGAGGTTATCCCATGAGATTCGAGGCTGGCGCGCTGCAAGGATTTTTCCGAATTGATGATGTTCCCCCCGTTGGGATGGCAGGCGGCGCAGTGAGCGCCGAAGGCTGCTTCTCCGGCAGCGGCATCCATGGCGTCATTCGCCTTGGCTTCGGATTGCATTTGAGCTTCTTCCCTGGCGGCCTCTTCAACGCGCTGGGCGACTTCGCGCGGCTGAGGAGCCTCGGCGGCGTCCTTTTTCTCACTGCAGCCGGCCAGGCTGACAGCACCAAGCAAAAGACCCACGGCAAGCAATTTCAGTACGACGGTTTTTTTCATCGATTCCTCCCCGATCATTTTTTTGGGATAACGACAGTTCGTATCCGCAGCGGCTTCATTCTACCGCTTAAAAAATATTTTTCACCCCTGACCGGCGATATTTTTCGGGACCTCGCTATCAACGCAAATTTTCCCGAGCTTTTCTTTCTCGCTTCGCCATGCCCGCTTTCCCGGTCAACGGGAACGGTTGGATGCACATTGCGGATCGGTTTCGTCTCGCGCAACCGCCGGAAAGGTTGACGCGCGAGAGCCTTCAGGTGAATGTAAATGCATTTTTCGTTCGACAATAAATCAGGGAACACGATCAGGTGAAACAAATTTTATGATATTTGCCAAGATCTTGTTTTTAAATGAATTATCAAATTTTTCAGGCTTTCTTCAAGACCCTGGTTTTTGACATCAATCTTCTTATGTGTTACCTCTTTCCACCAGAAGCCGATTGTTCTATATCAGATTTCTTTCGAAAGTGAGTCATGATTCAAAAAACGGATCCAAATTATTCAAATTGTTATTTTACGAAAAACAACGCGATCCCCTTCTCAAATCTGCAAGATTGCCCCTCTGATCCAATTTTCTATCAGACGCTCAGCAACGTTCCATAACCGGTTCGGAGCAATAAGCTCCGCCTGATCGCAATTTCCGCCCCATTTCAGTCGCGGAACTTCAAACCAGTCTGGCGCACGCCGCCCGCTGCGGCGGCTTGCGCAGACCTTTGTTCAAACCATGAAAGGATATTCGATGCCCGCAGAATGGCAAAATCAGATCGCTCATTTCGTCAATACCATTGACTCGCTTGAGGAACACATCAACCTCACCGATACCGAGAGAAAAACCCTGGAGTCCAATACGACGGTCTGGGGCACCACGCCCTATTTCGCCGCGCTGATGGACCGCGACGATCCGAACTGTCCGATTCGCAGACAGGTCATCCCGTCAGAGTTGGAAAAGGTGAATGTGTTCGGAAAAGACGACTACCTGGTCTGGAAGGAAAACCGGGCCACCGAAGAAGTCCGCCCGGACAGCATCGCCCGGCAATACGAAGACCGGGTGGCCTTCACGGTGACGCAGAATTGCGGCATCTACTGCCGCCACTGCTTCCGCAAGGAACTGGTGGTCGACGGCGACCTGACCCTCGACTTCAACGTCGATGAGGGCCTGAAGTGGATTGCGGAGCATCCCGAAGTCAGAGACGTGCTGATCACCGGCGGCGACCCGCTCCTGCTCTCCGACGACCAAATCGAGTACCTGGTGCGCAAGCTCCGCGAGCTGCCCCACATCGAGATGATCCGCTTCGGTTCCCGGGTGCCGATCGTCCTGCCGCAGCGCATCACCCCCGGCCTGAAAAAGGTGCTCGGCGGTTTTCACAAAGTTCCGATCTGGCTCAACACCCAATGCAACCACCCCAAGGAGATTACCGAAGAGACGGCCAGGGCGGTCTACGAGTTGATGAGCTGCGGCGTCAATGTCGGCAATCAGGCGGTGCTGCTCAAGGGGATCAACGACGATGTGGACACTTTCCGCGAACTGCATCAGAAGCTGCTCGCGGTGCGCATCAAGCCCTACTACGTCTTCTATTGCGAGCCGGCACCGGGCATCGATCATTTCAGAACCTCGGTCGAAAAAGGCTCGCAACTGATTCGGGATGCGCTGCGCGGCCACACCACCGGCCTTGCCCAGCCGATGCACGTCATCGCCACCAATATCGGCAAGATCCCCCTGATGCCCGATTATTACATCGTCGACGCCAATGACGAAAAATACATTCTGCGCAACCACAAAGGCGAGAAGACCAGCATTCCGAACGTACCGGAATAAAATCGTGACGTTGAATTCCCGACTTTTTCAGCACTGAAAGGAGGTGAAATCATGGAAGTCCACGTTTATGACGACAATCTGACCAAGGCCATGAAGGTCATGAAACGCAAGCTGCAGCAGGACGGCTTCTTCCGCGATCTCAAGCGCCGGCGCTTCTACGAAAAACCGAGCGCGCGCCGCAAGCGCAAAGAGGCCGAGGCCGAACGGCGACTGCGCAAGAAAGCGCGCCGCATGCAGCGGGCCAACCACAGTTGAGCGCATGCAGCGGACAAACGAACGAAAAGCGGAATCGCAGCATCGATTCCGCTTTTCGTTTTTTTCGGGGCGCATGCGGGCAAAGGCGAGAAGGTAAGATCAGATGAACGGCGACCCTGGAAGCGAAGATTCTATCGTCAGGGGGCGATAATCGTAATTTGCGCCCCGATGTCCGGGCAAAGGCTCGATGTCCAACTGGATCGGCTGTCGGACTGCAATCGGATTTTCCGGGAAAAAGTCTCAGGAAAATCTACCAAGGGTAGACCGGAGCTGCAGAACGCCCTCGATTTCTGGAAAAAATTCGGATCAGAAATCCGTGGCCGGGTGCATTTTTTTTGTCTCAGGCTTTGGCCGAGGCCTGACAGCCCACCGAGGCCGGCTTGCCCCCCGTCCGACGCAGGGCAATGAAATTCCCCGCCAGGATCAGGACAACGCCGACAACGGCGTTGCCGCCCCACCGGTAGCCCTCGAACCAGGTCGACAGCGCCAGGGCCACCAGCGGAAAGAGCAGCGAGGTATAGGCGGCCCGCCCCGCGCCGATGCGCCCCACCAGGGTCAGGTAGCAGCCGAAGGCGATTACCGAGCCGAACACCGAGAGGTAGGCCAGGGAGCCGAGGTAGGGCCAGGTGAGCTCCAGAGCGAAGGGACGACCCGTGACCATGGCCACAAGCACCATGCACAGGGCGCCGTAGCTCATCCCCCAGGCGTTGCTCGGCATCACCGCCAGTCCCCGACGCTGGTTGCGCACCGACAGAATATTGCCCATTGACGCGCACTGGGTGGCGGCCAGGCTCAAAAGAAGCCCTGTCAGACCCTGGTCGGACAGGGAAAAGGACCTGAGCTCGGGCCAGAAGACCAGGCAGATACCGAGCAGGCCGAAGACCGCTCCCGCCAGTACGCTCCCCTCGATCGGGGTCCGCAGAAACAGGGCCCCGTTGACAACGTTGAGGACCACCATCCCCGAAAAGACCACCGCCACCAGCCCGCTCGCCAAATGCAGTTCAGCCACGTAGAACAGCCAGTAGTTCACGGCGAAGAGGCAGATCCCCTGCAGAGCCAGAAAAAGATGGTCGCGGCGGCCGGCGCGCAGAACCCGGCCGGTCGCCCGGGACCAGAGCTGGAGCAGCAGCGCCGCCAGGGCGAAGCGATAGGCCACCGACACCACCGGGTCGACGGTGCCGAGTTGAAATTTGATCGCCAGCCAGGTCGAACCCCAGATCAGAATGGTTACGGCATAAAACAGAAAGTTGCCCATCTCAGTTGTCCTTCAGGGGGATGATCACTGCTGACCCTTTGCCCGGGAGACGAAATGTCTTGCAATGTCGCAGTTTCGTCACTCTACCAGCTTGTCTGATCAGAACCGATGCTCAAGGTAGCAGCGAGATACGATGTCTCGTCGAGTTACCTGGCAAGAATCTGCACCCGAATGTCGAATCATCGCTTTTCGCAACCGGCTCATCCACGGCTATGCCACGATTTCCGACGAGGTCGTCTGGGGCGTCGTGGAGGCCCGCCTGGCGGCCTTGACCCGGGAAGTTGCGGATTTGCTGAAAAAGTCATCTTGAATCATTCCGCATAACCCGCTTTTTCCTCCATCCCCCACCCTTCCCCATCGGGTCCGCAGGTGAGAACCTGGGGACCGTTTTCGGTCATGGCGACCGTGTGCTCGAAATGGGCGCTGCGGCTGCCGTCGCCGGTGACGACGGTCCAGTGATCGGGCATCAGCATCACATCTTTTCGCCCCGCGTTGATCATCGGTTCGATCGCCAGAACCAGGCCGGTTTTCATCTTGAAGTCGGGAAGGCGCCTGGAGTAGTAATTGGGCACCTGGGGAGGTTCCCACAACTCCCTGCCGATGGCATGCCCCACCAGCTCTTCGACCACCGAAAACCCCTTTGCCTCGACGAACTGCTGCATTTTCAGGGCGACCTTGCTCCAGCGGGTGCCTTTGCGCAAGGAGCCAATGGCGCGGCGCAGGCATTCTTCGGTCACCCACAGAAGCTTTCGGGTCTGCGCATCGACCTCGCCCACGGGATAAGTCACCGCCGCATCGGCGCACCATCCGTCGAGCTTGACACCGATGTCGATGCTGATGATATCCCCCTCGCTCAGGGTGCGTGACGAGGGAATGCCGTGGACCACCTCGTTGTTGATCGAAGCGCAGGTGGCGGCGGGAAAAGGAACCTTCCCCGGCACCCCCTTGAAGAGAGGAATCCCTCCCCGGGCGACCAGGCACTCTTCAACGGCGCGGTCGATATCCCGGGTCGTCGCCCCGGGCGCGACCCGCCGGGCAGCCTCCTGGTGCGCTTCCCAGAGAACCAGGCCGGCCTGGCGCATCAATTGTATTTCGTCCTTGGTTTTCAACGACATTCATCCCCTCCCGGATTCAAATCCTTCCCCTTACCGACAAGCAGAGAACAAAAGGAAAAAAGATAACAGATTTCATTCCCCGTGAAAATGCACCTGCGGCTTGACCAGAACGGTTCGGAAGTTATCGACCGTAACCAGCCCGGGACGCGCCCCTTTCGGCTTGTGGACATCCCCGGCGCGGGCCACCATGACCTCGACCTTGGTGTCCTTCGCTCCCCGCGAATACCCGGCGGCGATGGCCGCGGCAAATAGAATATCTTCCTCGGGCACCTTTTCGCCTTTGAGACGCACCTTGAGCACCAGATGCGAGCCGGGCATCCGGTAGGCATGGAACCAGAAATCGCGGGCGTCGGCGAACTGCTTGCTGAGGTAGTCATTGGTGCGGCTGTTTTTTCCCCAGAAGACCTGGTAGCCATTGGGAGTAGTGGCCGTGCGCAGCTGGCTGCGCGGATCGGCCGAAACGCTCTTCCGCAGGCGACCGGCCGAGGGCATCAATCCCGCGTCTTCGAGTTCGCTGCGGATGGCTGCGATATCGGCCGTCTCCGCCGCCTGCGCCAAAGCGTGCCGGACCCCTTCGAGCCAGTCAAGTTCCTCGTGCGATTCGTTCAGACGGCGCTCGATATGCTCCCCGCCCCGGCGCATCTTCTTAGACCTGCGAAAATACTTTTCGGCGTTTTCCTGGGGGGTGAGCCGGGGATCGAGGGCAATGGATTCCGGCCGGGGCGGATCGCGGTAGTAATTTCCGACTTCGATCGATTTCATGCCGCGGCGCAACTGGTAGAGATGGGCCAGGAGCAGGTCACCCCATTCCTTGAACCGGTCGGCGTCTTTCAGCCCATTTTTTTCCGCCGCAATTTTTTCCATCCGGTTCCGCACCCGCTTGAGTTGGCGCTCGACCACCCGCTGGAGATGCTGTTTTTCTCCCACTTCCCCCTGCTCGAAGAGAAGCTTGCGGTGAAAGTAATCGGCGGCTTCGGATGGGGAGGAAAAATCGCGGCGGTCTGCGAGGGCGAGAACATGTACCGGAAAAGGTGAAATGCAGGGTTCGCCATCCAGCCGTCCCACCGTCGGTGCGAAGTTTTTTTCACGAAGGTCCAGGGCGATCTGCGCGACCCGTGGGGCAAGCGCCTCTCCCCTCTTCCAGGCGACAGCCAGTTCACGGGCGACATAGGATGACATCGGCGCCAAAGAGCGAAACAGCCAGCGGGCAACCTCGGGCGCGGAGTCGATACCCGCCGGGAGTACGCCGTCCCAGTTTTCAAGAGCCACCAGGTCGCGGGGCGGCGGAGTCCGATAGGGTTCTCCCGGCAGCAGCCTGCGACCGCCGGCGCCATCGGCCCGGCGTTCGAGGAGATCGACGATGGTTCCCTGCGCGTCGGTTAGAATCAGATTGGCGTGACGGCCGACCATCTCGACCACCAGCCGGAAGGGAACTTTTTCCGGCCCGCTGCATTCGAATTCAACGATGCGCTCGCCCGGAACCTGACGCACGGTCATCAGGCGCGAAATTCGCGCCCGCAGCAACTGGCAGAAACGGGGCGGGGACATTGGATTGGGAAAACTCTGCTCCGTCAGGTAAAGCCGCGGAAACCGGGACGAGGCGGACATCAACAGCCGCAGCGACTCGCGGCCGTTCCACAACCGGAAGATCAGGATATCGGCCTCGGGCTGAAAGATTTTCTCGATACGGGCACCGGCCAATCGTTGCTGCAGTTCGGCGGTCACCGCCTCGATCATGAGAATATCCATGGCGTGTCGTTTATTCTCCGGCAGAGGGTCGTCTTTTGAAATTCGAGCAACCCCCGCGACCATTGCATCTTAGCTGTTATTCCTGTAATTTAACCCGGTTCCATACCATATACCATGGCACGCCCGACGGCAAATTCGGCAATGATTTCTTCAGAAGGACGCACAGTGGACAAAAAGAACTGGCGCATCGAGACCCAGGCCATCCAGGGTGGCTACGACCCGAAACCGACCGAACCACGCATCCCCCGTCGTTCAAAGCATCTGTGAGTGATGGGTTGACGTTTTTCGTGAATTTGATATAGATACTTTGCGGTTTTCCTATTATTTTACTTGTTTTTTACCCAGTCCATTCCCCGGAAAAGGAGAAGCACATGACGGAAGAGAACAAAACCGGGCTCGGCACCAGGGCACTTCATGCCGGTCAGCAACCCGATCCCACCACCGGCGCCCGGGCGGTGCCGATTTACCAGACCTCCTCCTACGCCTTCCGCTCGTCGGAACACGCCGCCGATCTCTTCGCCCTGAAAGAAATGGGCAATATCTACACCCGCATCATGAACCCGACCACCGACGTGCTCGAGAAGCGGCTGGCCGAACTCGACGGCGGGGTCGGCGCACTGGCGCTGGCTTCGGGGTCTTCGGCGATCACCCTGGCCATCCTCAACCTGGCGCGCTCCGGCGACAATATCGTTTCGTCCAACGCCCTGTATGGCGGCACCTACAACCTGTTTCACCACACCCTCGCGCGCATGGGCATCGGGGTCAAATTCGTCGATACCTCAAACCCGGCCAATGTGGCTGCGGCCATCGACGAAAGCACCAAGGCGGTGTTCACCGAAACCATCGGCAACCCCAAGAACAACGTCGACGATTTCAAGGCCCTGGCCGAGGTCGCCCACGCGCATGGCCTGCCCTTTATCGTCGATAACACGGTGGCCACCCCCCTGCTGTTTCGCCCCATCGAGCATGGCGCCGACATCGTCTGCTACAGTCTGACCAAGTTTATCGGCGGTCACGGCAACAGCATCGGCGGAGCGGTGGTCGACAGCGGCAAGTTCGATTGGTCGAGCGGGCGCTTTCCCGAATACACGACCCCCGACCCGAGCTATCATGGCCTGGTCTACCATGAGACGCTGGGGGAACTGGCCTATATTCTCAAGATGCGCATCACCCTGCTGCGCGACATGGGGCCCTGCCTGTCGCCCTTCAACAGCTTTCTCTTCCTCCAGGGGCTTGAGACCCTGCATGTGCGCATGCCGCGCCACTGCGAAAACGCACTGGCCGTGGCCCGCTTTCTCGAGCAGCATCCCGGAGTTTCCTGGGTCAATTATCCCGGGCTTGAGAACCACGCCGATTACAGCCGGGCCAAGACCTACCTGCCCAAGGGCCAGGGTGCGATTCTCGGCTTTGGCATCAAGGGCGGAGCCGTCGCCGGGGCCCGTTTCATCGACAGCGTCAAGCTGGCCAGCCACCTGGCCAATATCGGCGACGCCAAGACCCTGGTCATCCACCCCGCATCGACCACGCACCAGCAACTCAGCGCCGCGGAGCAGGCGTCGGCAGGCGTGACTCCCGACTACATCCGGGTGTCGGTCGGGTTGGAGGATATCGACGACATCCTTGCCGATCTCGACCAGGCCCTGCAAACCGCCACCGCCTGAGACAATGATCCCCTTCTCCCATCGGGCCCGAGAGCCGCGCTCCAGTTAAAGCGCGACTCTCGGGCTTTTTTTGTCTCCCCTCAGCGACAGGCCGGCCTGCCCTGTCAAAAGCTGAAAGCGTCGGCATCCTGCGGCTTTTCGCGATCTTCGAGTGCCCAAACCGGTCAGCCCTGTCGTTAAAAACCAGACGTCGCCCCTTGCACCGGTTTGATCTCCGGTTTCGGCCTCTTATCCCTTCCCAATTCCAACCATTCGAAATTATTCACAATACCATCATGAATCGGCAGACTGTGCCAGACTTGGCAATCTTTTTGCTCATTGGGTGAGCCGTGCTCATTCATGCCATTTATTTTTTCTAATTGCAGGAACCATCCCCCAGGAGGGATGGGGAACTAGCCGGACATCTTCGCCACATTCTTCCGTACCCGTCCCAATCTTTCATTTTCGGACGGTGTTTCCCCCAGGGCAGTCACAGAAACTTCGGGTCAAGAGGTTTTCACCCACTTCCCCCGCCGCGTTTTCAGCATTACAGCGTCCTGGACGCGTGCGGGAACATTCATCCTGGAAAGGAGTCTGGAATTGAACGCAAACAAATGGTTTTCATGGCTTGGAGGATTTTTGATTTTGAGCCTTCTCACCGCCTGCGGCGGGGGCGGCGGCAGCGACTCGCCGAGCACCGCAACCGACGCAACCGGGCTGAGCAGCGGCGTGGCGGTCGACCCGTACATCGTCGGCGCCCGCTTCGAAGAGGTATCGGCCGACGGCCAGCTGGTCTATCAGCGCCTCTCCACTCCCAGCGACGAGCTTGGGCGCTTTTCCTTTCCCGAGCCGGTGCGCGAGGGGTCTCTGGTCCGTCTCAAACAGGGCAACAAAGGCACCCATGCCGGCGCGCCCTTTGCGGGGATGCTTAAACTGATCGTGTCTGCCGATGACGACAGCCTGGTGGCGTCTCCCCTGACCACCCTTCTCGCCAACGGCATGAACGCCAATGAAATCATCCAGATGATGGATGATGCCGGTCTCGCCGGCCTGACTGAAGCGGACCTCAAGCGCGACCCCATGGCCGGCCTCGAAGACCTCACCGGCAATGTGACCGATGCGAGCCTGGTCTGCCTGCAGGCCAACATGGCCGCCAACAACTACATGGAGGCCATCGACAACTTCGATTTCAACGGCCTTCCCAACGCGCAGGCGGTCCCCGGCATTGTCCTCTCCGACATGGTGGCGGTCGTCAAGGATACCCTCAACCCCACCGTTTACCAGAACCTCGCCGCCACCGTCGGCAGCCAGGTCGGAACCCAGGTGACCCTGGGGGACGTCATTCGCACCGCGGCGAGGCTGCACCGCACCATCGTTTCGCGGGTCAAGCAGGATCTCGCCGCCAACGGTCACAACCTCACACCGGGGCTGATCTCCCAGGCGATCGCCGATGCTCTGATCGAGGCTGAAACCGTCGCCGCCGAAATCACCCAGGGCCGCGTCAATGGCGGAACCGATCCCGGAACCTCCGTCGACGGCGCCGCGGTCTTTGCCGCCAGCTGCAGCGGTTGCCACAGCGCCGGCACCGGCACCGGCGCGATGGATCTCGCCGGCGACGGCGCCAAGATCGCCCAGAAATTCACTTCGGGCAGCCACGGGGGCAAATCCCTGAGCACCGAAGAGCAGACCGCCGTGGCCACGCATCTCGACAGCCTGGCCGGCGGCGGCACCGAGCCTCCCGCTCCTTCGACCGGTTCTGAACTTTATGCGGTCGAATGCCAGGGCTGCCACGGCGGCCTGCAGAACAGCGACATTTCCAGCCGCTCGGCGGCCGGCATCCAGGGCGCCATCGACGCCGACCTCGGCGGCATGGGCGGCATCGTGCTGAGCGCAGAGCAGGTTCAGCTCATCGCCGACGCCATGCCCGCGGTGGTGACGGAACCGCCCCCGCCCCAGGGTCGCAACGGCCAGGCCGTCTACGATCAGGACTGTGCCGGCTGCCATGCCCTGGGCACCTACGACGCCGCCGGCAGCATCGACCTGGCCGCCATGGGCGCAACCATCATCACCAAAATCGAAGGCGGCCACATGGGCAAGACCCCGACCGCCAACGAACTGGCCGCCCTGGCCGATTTCGCGGATACGTTCTCGCCTCCGGCCCCTCCGGTCACCGACCGCCTCGGCGAGACCGTCTACAACGACAACTGCGCCGCCTGCCACAGGCTCAACGGTTATGACGCGGCCGGCAATATCGATCTCGCCGCCATGGGCGCCACCGTCGTCACCAAGGTCGCCGGCGGCCACGGCGGCAGCGTTTCGACCAGCGAATTGACCAACCTGGCCACCTGGATCGACACCTGGTCGGTCGAACCGCCCCCGGTGGTGCCGCGCACCGGTCAGGAAACCTACGACCAGAACTGCGCCGGCTGCCACAAAGTCTTCGGCTACGACGCCAGCGGCAGCATCGACCTGGCGAGCATGGGCGCGACCGTGACCACCAAGGTCAACGCGGGCCACGGCGGCAGCGTCTCGGCCACCGAACTCGCCAACCTCGCGAGCTGGGTCGACACCTGGTCAGCGGAGCCGCCGCCGGTGGTGCCGCGCACCGGTCAGGAAACCTACGACCAGAACTGCGCCGGCTGTCACAAAATCTACGGCTACGACGCCAGCGGCAGTATCGATCTGGCGAGCATGGGCGCTACCGCCACCACCAAAGTCAACTCGGGCCACGGCGGCAACGTCTCGGCACTCGAACGGATCAATCTCGCCGACTGGCTCGACAGCTGGGCTCCGGCGCCTCCGCCGGTCGTCGCTCGCGACGGTCAGACGGTCTATGACGACGACTGCGCCGGCTGCCATATGGTCAACACCTATGACGCCAACGGCAGCGCTCCCGACATCGCCGGCAACGGCGCGGGCGCCGTCACCAAGCTCAACGCCGGCCACAAGAGCATCACCCTGCTGGCCGACGAGATCGCCAACATCGCCGACTGGCTCGACACCTTCGAGGCCGGCGATCCCTATGCCGGCGCCTGCGACTCGTGTCATGGCCAGCCCCCTGCGGGCGGCAGCTTTCCCGACACCGCCGGGGCCCATGCCGTGCATCAGGCGCTGCCCGGCGTCGGCAGCAACTGCGCGGTCTGCCATGACGGCGCCAGCCACAACGACTGGGTCGATCTCGCCTTCCCCAGCACCTGGAACGCGAAAAGCGGCGCCGCCGCCGACAATATGGACGGCACCTGCTCCAACATCAGCTGTCACGGCGGGGTCAAGACCCCCGACTGGAACAGCGGCAACATCAACGTGAACACCCAGTGCGCTTCGTGCCACGTGCGCGGAACCTCTCAGTACAACGCCTACAACTCGGGCGAGCACAAGAAGCACGTAGTCGACAAGAGATACAGCTGCGACCGCTGCCACGACCTGAACAAGCTCAAAGCCAACCACTTCGGCAACCTCTCGACCAAGGCCTTCGAGCAATCGGCGGCAAGCACCATCAAGAGCAGCCTCGGCTACTCGGGCGGCCGCTGCTCCAGCGCCGGCTGCCACGGCGGCGAACGCTGGTAAGCACTCGCCGCAGGCGATCAGGAAAAAGGGCGGACCCCGCAGGGTTCGCCCTTTTTCTTTGCTCCGCCATACTCCCATGATATAGTGCGCCGCGATGCAAACGCCGCCCTTTCACATCGTCCTGGTCGAACCGGAAATCCCCCCCAACACCGGCAACATCGCCCGCCTGTGCGGCGCCACCGGCACCGTGCTGCACCTGGTGGGAAAGCTCGGCTTTTCCCTCGACGACCGCTACCTCAAGCGGGCCGGACTCGATTACTGGCCGGCCATCGACCTGCGCCGCTGGGAGCGCCTCGATGCGCTGCACCAGGCCTTTCCCGACGGACGCTTCTGGTACACTTCGAAAAAAGCCGCCACCTCCTACCACCAGGCCCATTTCCAACCGGGAGATTTTCTCGTTTTCGGCAAGGAAACCCAGGGGCTTCCCGATGAACTGCTCGAAGCCCATCCCGAAAAAAGCCTCCTCATCCCGATCTTTTCGCCCATCGTGCGCAGCCTCAACCTTTCCACCGCCACCGGCATCATCCTCTATGAAGCGCTGAGGCAGACCGGGCAGCTCGACTCTCACCGATAATTGCCCGTCGCAGAATTCGCCAAAAAGCAAGTTCCTGGCAAGCGCCGCTCAAGCCCTCAGATTCCGGTGAAAAGCAGATCGAGTGCGCCGACGATGTCGTCCCTTTGCGCCTTGGCCGAGCCAACGGGTTCACCCAGGGATGAAACAGGGATGGCGGCAAGAAGATGAGCGAGCAGAAGGTATTGAACGCCACCGATCGAGATGCGAGGATTGATGGTCTTCATGGGCGGGCCGACCTTTTCGGGCGAGGCGAGGGGCGCAACAACCCGCGTGGAGAGATGTTCCAGCATCTCGTCCTGCAGATCCAGGAGAAATTCGATCCCCCCTGTCTTCATTCGGTAAATATCGAACTGCGCCATCAAAATTTCCTCAAGCCATCGCTCCACAAGCCATGCTCGGCCACAAACCGGTTCGCCGCATCCATGGCTTCACGGTTTTCCTCCAACCACGCCTGCCGATCCTTCTCTTTCAGAATATGCTCAAGACTCTCTTCAAGCGTCTGCGACAGGTTGATATTTCTGGCCCTCGCCCGGCGTAAAAGATCACTTCTGATGCTCAGATTGGTCGGTTGTTTCTTCACGGTATTCCGCATCTCGCCCTCCGTGTGCGCATGCTATGCGCATAACATACGTTGAAATGACCGGAAGGTCAAGCGCCGGTCCCTGGAACAAGAAGCCGGTGGGAACCGTTGGGCCGACAGGTCAGCTCGACCGTCGCCACTAGCCGGCAGCGGCTGACATTTCCCGTCACAAGAATTTCGCTAAATTTCACCTCAAAACGGCTGTCTTTCATTTGCGATCCTCATTTCAGGGACTTAACGATTGGCATGTTCCATGCTCTGGAATATGGCTGTTCTTCGTATTGATATTTTCGTTTTTTCGTTAACAAATTATCTCCGACAAAGGCCAAACCGGAGAAATCCGGTGACGCAAAGCCACGGATCCTCCCTGCCGATCGGCAGAAGGACCGCCGGGCCGCCGAAGAGAGACGAGTCGACTTTCCCGCCTGAATTGCGTTCGGGCTCGATAGAACACGCTCGCTTCGGTCACCGAAACGGGCGTTTTTTATTGCCCAGGATATTTCAGCGGGAGCCCCCAGAAATGAAGACGCAGCAAAAGCTCACCACAATATTTTTCCTCGCCCTCCTGACTTTCGCGACCCACGCTTCGGCGAAAACCGTCACCCTCGCCTGGGACCCGAATACCGAACCCAATGTCGCGGGTTATAAAATCTATTACCGGGCCGATTCCTCCGCCCTGCCCTTCGCCGGAACCGGCGCGGCCCAGGGAAACTCCCCGGTGGATGCCGGCCAGGCGACCACCCTCACCCTGACCGACCTGGCCGACGACAAGGTTCACTATTTCGCCGTGACCGCTTACGACACGTCCGGTTACGAGAGTTCATACTCCAACATCATTGCCAGCTCCGCCGTCACCGCCGACACCAACCAGCCACCGGTTCTTGCAGCGATTGGAGCCAAGGCCGGGATCGAAAACGTATTGATGGCGTTCTCCATCCAGGCCACCGATTCCGACGGCGACACCCTGTCCTACAGCGCATCGCAACTCCCTCCCGGCGCCTCTTTCAACCAGTCGACCCGCACCTTCAGCTGGACCCCGGGTTATGCGCAGGCCGGCACCCATCAGGTGACATTTTCGGTCAGCGACGGCAATGCCACCGATTCCGAGACCATCGCCATCAATATCGGCGATGTCAACCGCCCACCGACCGTGGCCCCCATCGGCCAGCGCAGCATCGCCGAAAACCAGCCCCTCTCCATTGTGGTCGAAGCCACCGACCCCGACGGCGACGCAATCACTGTTTCGGCCAGCGGCCTGCCGGCCGGCGCGGTCTTCGAGCCGACCACCCACCGCCTCAACTGGCAACCGACCTTTGACCAGTCGGGCGAATATCATGTGACCTTCCGCGTCAGCGACGGCAAGGAGAGCGCCAGCCGGGACGTCAGAATCACCGTCGCCGAAAGTAACCGCGCACCGGTGATCGGCGGCACGCCGCCGACCGCGGCGACCGCGGGCCAGAGCTACCATTTCGTTCCCACAGCGCATGATGACGATGGCCAACCCCTGACCTTCACCATCAGCGGCCGGCCTTCCTGGGCAAGTTTCGACGCCAGAACCGGCGTCCTGACGGGCACGGCCGTGCAAGGCAGCTACCCCGACATCCTCATTTCCGTCAGCGACGGCCAGGCCAGCGCGTCTCTCGCTCCCTTCGCGATCCATGTGGTCGAGGACACGCCGGTTGACAGCGACGGCGACGGCGTCAGCGACAGTGACGACGCCTTTCCCCTTGACCCGAACGAAACCGCCGATGCCGATGGCGACGGCATCGGCAACAACGCCGACCCCGATGACGACAACGACGGCGTGGTCGACACCCGCGATGCCTTCCCCAACGATTCGGAGCAATCGCAGTGGTTGATCGAGGCAACCGCCGGACCCGGGGGATATATCATCCCCGCCGGCGACATCGGGACTGATCACGGGCAAAGCATGACCTTCACCATTGCCGCGAAGAAGGGGTATGCCCTTGAAACGGTCGTCGTCGACGGCCAGACAGTCGGCGCCCTGGAAAGCTACTCCTTCGACCAGATCAGCAACCACCACACCATCGAAGCCGTGTTCAGCCCCCTCGGCGACGGGCTGAGCCCGCTGCCCGACGACGACGGCATCCCCGGCATCCGCCGCGGCGACGGCGGCAGCGACAGCGACAACCTGGTAAACGGCAAAGCACGGGCCGACCTCGACTTCAACTTCCGGATCGCGCTGAAAGACCAGGTATTGGGTCCGGCGCTCAAGGTCTATCTGATTCTCAACGGCTACGCCCTGCCGATGTCTCGGGTGTCCGGCGAGATCGAAAATGGCGCCGTCTTCGCAACCCGCACCCCCCTGGGCCCGGCCCCGCGGCACCAGTACCACTTCGAAGCGAGGGACGAAAACGGCGATCCGGTCTGGTTCTACCCCGAAACCGGCGAGATCGCCGGGCCCGCCATTTACCTGCTCAAGGGCCGCAACATCGTGGCTCTCACCCGCGATCTCGCCGACAGCGCGGTCGGCCTGACCACGCTGCTCGATGCCTCCACCATTTACCGCTGGGAATCGTCGGGCCTCTCCAGCGACCGGAACAAGGGCCAGTTCATGCGCCTGGCCCCCGGGGAAACCGTCGCCGGCGGCAACGCCTTCCTCCTCAAGGGAAGCAGCGATTCGCTCCTGCCCGATCTCGTGGATCTGCCGCAGGTCACCACGCCGGAGGTCAGCGTCGCTCTCAAGCCCGGGTGGAACATCGTGGCCAACCCCTATCCGGCCCCGGTTCCGGTGGCCGGAATCATGGTGAAACGCGGTGCGAACGAAACCCTCCCCTGGCCGCAGGCGGCAGATCTGCGCTGGGTCGTCGACGGGATCTACCGCTACGACGGCGACGACTGGGGAGCCAAGTATTCCTTTGTCAGCGTCAATTCCGATTCAAGCACAACCCTGGTCCCCGGGTACGGATATTGGCTTTATCTCGCGGCCGACGACGAAACCTACAGCCTGGTCATCCCGCAGCCGGAACGATAAACGGAGTCCCTGATGAAAACGGTCATACGCCCTGTCCAACTGATCCTGGCAATATTCTCGATCTTTCTTCTCGCGGCCTGCGGAGGCGGCGACGGCTCTTCGCCAGGGGGGCTGCAAGAGCCCGCTGCGCCTGGCGGCGAACCGGCGAAAATATTGCTCGAAGGCCGGGTTGCCGACGGCTACCTGGTCGATGCCAGGGTCTTTCTCGACCGCAACGGCAACAAAATCGCCGATGGCGACGAGCCGATCACCCTCAGCGGTCCGGGGGGGCGGTTCCGCCTGGCGGTAGCGCCGGGCGAAGACCAGCTTTACCCGGTCGTCGTTCAGGTGCTGGGCGGCACCACTCTCGACGAGGACGACAATGCACCCGTTGAGTTGGATTACCCCCTCGAGGCCCCCATCGGCGCTCACACGTTCATCTCGCCGCTTTCTACCCTGATCAAGCAGGAAATGGATAAAAACGCCAGCTTCAAAGCCCGGGATGCCGCCAATCTGGTTCGCGCCCGCCTGGGGCTGGACAATCAGCTCTCTCTCGCCGAAGACTACATTGCGCTGAAAAATCAGGCGGGAACCGCCGCGGCTGCCGAAAGAGCCCACCAGACCGCCCAGGTCGTGGCGCAGATCAGCAGCATTCTGCTCGAACAGTTCCGCCAGAACCTCGGAGGGAACATCCTGCCCGAAGACTACCGGGCCGCAACCGTCCTGGTCGGCGATCTTCTGATGCAGAACGCCGGAGAAATCGCCCTGGCGGTCGCACCGTCCGTAACGTCCCAGACCTTCAGGGCCAAAGGAATTGTCGAGACCCTGCTGGCCCGAATCGATGTTGATTCCCTGAATCGGGGGAGGCTGCAGACCTACCGCAAACTTCTGGCGAACCGTCCCAGGGTGTGGGATGCAAGCCCTCCCCGCATCCTGTCCCAGGCCCCTGCCGCGGATGCGGAGGCGCCGGTCACCAGCGCGATTATCGTAACCTTCGACGAAGCACTCGATCCCGCCACCATCGACGACACAAGCCTCATGGTCACCGGCAGCGGCACGACTTTCGAGGGTACGATCGATTACGACGAAGCGAGCCGCAGCCTCACCCTCACCCCCTTCCAGCCCCTGTTCGCCTACGGCCGCTTCACTGTCGTCGTGGCCGACACCCTGACCGACAAGCTGGGCAATCCTCTCGGGAGTGCGAAGACCTGGGAATTCTCGACGATTTTCGATCAGAGCCCGCCGGAACTGCCGAATTTTTGAAATATCCGGAAGGGAGATCAGCGAAAAACGGCAGCGGGAAACCCCTGTCGTTTTTTTTTACACTATACGGCGGCAGGATTTTTTTTCTTGTAATTTCGTACTCTTGAAAAATGGTCTGGATTTTGCTTTTGCTCAGTACCCATAGCGACCCGGTGGAGCATCAATCCGTACGGAATAAACCTGTCGCGGATCATTACCAGGGGGCCTTGAATTAAAAAACATTTCTCCCTCGCGATATTTTTCCACCAACCACCTCTCCTCCCGAGTTAAGCTGAAAGTAACTATTCAGCTCAGGGGC